>Ga0310823_100024_pt1 | contig 376941 bp, 366 predicted proteins | sample P4_ome_3_FD_201316 | JGI IMG/M metagenome (GOLD analysis project Ga0310823, IMG submission 201316) | Sorghum-adapted microbial communities from Joint BioEnergy Institute, Emeryville, California, United States - P4_Day56_Rep3 | ecosystem: Engineered > Bioreactor > SSF (Solid state fermentation)...
CAAGCACCGAAGCCCTGCGCTGCCTCAAACGACGCCTCGCCCGAATCGTGTTCAACACCCTCAAGAACAACACCCAAGCCGCCACCGCGAACGACTACGCGGCCGCGGCTTGACATAGGAGAAACGCGTGTCCACCACCACGCCGCGCGCCGCCCGCGTCACGTCCGCCCCGGCCGCCCGTGGCGGCCGCGCCCCGCGCCCGGGCTACGTCTGCCTCGAGTGCGGCTGGACGGCCGCGAAGTGGGTGGGCCGCTGCGGCGAGTGCCAGGCCTGGGGCTCGGTCGTCGAGGACGCCGGCCCGACGGCGGGGCCGCGCACCGTGGCCGTCGCGCCCCCGCGGGGCCCGGCCCGGGCGATCACGGAGATCGACGTCGAGGCGGCGCGCGCCCGGCCGACCGGGGTGGGCGAGCTCGACCGCGTGCTCGGCGGCGGCCTCGTCCCGGGCGCGGTGGTCCTCGTGGCGGGCGAGCCCGGCGTCGGGAAGTCGACGCTGCTGCTCGACGTCGCGCGGCGCGTCGCGGAGGCGGGCCGGCCCGTGCTGTACGTGACGGGCGAGGAGTCGGCGGGGCAGGTGCGCCTGCGCGCCGAGCGGATCGGGGCGCTCACGCCGCACCTCCTGCTCGCCGCGGAGACCGACCTCGGTGCGGTGCTCGGCCACCTCGAGTCGAGCGACCCGGCGCTGCTCGTGCTCGACTCGGTGCAGACGGTCGCGTCCGCGCAGGTCGAGGGCGCGCCCGGCGGCGTCGCGCAGGTGCGCGAGGTCACGGCGGCGCTCATCGCGGCGGTGAAGGAGCGCGGCATCCCGGCGCTCCTCGTCGGTCACGTCACCAAGGACGGCAGCGTCGCGGGCCCGCGCACGCTCGAGCACCTCGTCGACGTCGTCTGCCAGGTCGAGGGCGACCGGCACTCGCGCCTGCGGCTCATCCGCGCGACGAAGAACCGCTACGGCGCCACCGACGAGGTGGGCTGCTTCGACCTGACCGACTCCGGCGTCGTCGAGCTGCCCGACCCGAGCGGCCTGTTCCTGTCCACGACCGCGCAGGCCGTGCCCGGGACGTGCGTGACGGTGACGCTCGAGGGGCGGCGCCCGCTCGCCGCCGAGATCCAGGCGCTCGTCGCGCCGACCATGCTGAGCAACCCTCGGCGCACCACGAGCGGGCTGGACTCCAGCCGCCTGGCCATGGTGCTGGCCGTGCTCCAGCGGCGCGGCGGCGTGCCGCTCGCCGACAAGGACGTCTACGCGTCGACCGTCGGCGGCGCGCGCGTCGTGGAGCCCGCCGCCGACCTCGCGCTCGCGCTCGCGGTGACCGGCAGCGCGCACGACGCGCCCGTCCTGCCCGGCCTCGTCGCGTTCGGCGAGGTGGGCCTCGCGGGCGAGGTGCGCGCCGTCGTCGGGCTGCGGCGCCGCCTGGCCGAGGCGCGGCGGCTGGGCTTCCGCGTCGCGGTGGTCCCGGAGGGCACGCTGGCCGAGGCGCCGGCCCCCGACGGCCTCACGGTCCTGGAGGCGCAGGACGTGCGCGACGCGCTGCGGCTCGCCCGCGGCGAGCCGGGCTGAGCGGGACCCTCGCCCGCGTACGCTTGGCCCCGTGGTGTCCCCTGAGCGCATCGGCGACGAGCTGCGCGCGACCCTCGCCGCGGTCGCGCCCGGCACGGAGCTGCGCGACGGGCTCGAGCGGATCCTGCGCGGCCGCACCGGCGCGCTGATCGTCCTCGGCCACGACCGCGTGGTCGACGCGATGTGCTCGGGCGGCTTCATCCTCGACGTGCCGTTCTCCGCCACCCGCCTGCGCGAGCTCGCGAAGATGGACGGCGCGGTCATCGTCGACCGCGACAACATGCGGATCGTCCGCGCGGCCGTCCAGCTCCTGCCGGACCCGACGATCGAGACCACCGAGTCCGGGACGCGGCACCGCACCGCGGAGCGCGTCGCCAAGCAGTCCGGCTTCCCCGTGATCTCCGTGAGCCAGTCCATGCGGATCGTCGCGCTGTACGTCGGCGGCACCCGCTACGTGCTCGAGGAGACCGACGTCATCCTGTCCCGCGCGAACCAGGCGCTGGCCACCCTCGAGCGCTACAAGGCCCGCCTCGACGAGGTCAGCGGCACGCTGTCCGCGCTCGAGATCGAGGACCTCGTCACGGTCCGCGACGTCGCCGCCGTCGTGCAGCGCCTGGAGATGGTGCGCCGCATCTCGGAGGAGATCGAGGGCTACGTCGTCGAGCTCGGCACCGACGGGCGCCTCATGGCGCTGCAGCTCGACGAGCTCGTGGGCGGCATCGGCCAGGACCGCGAGCTGGTCATCCGCGACTACGTCGAGGCGGGCAAGGCGGGCCGGCACCACGCCGAGGTGCAGGCGGCGCTCGCCCAGCTCGACTCGAACGAGCTCCTCGACCTCACGCGCATCGCGCGCATCCTCGGCCTCGCCGGCCCTGACGACTCGCTCGACGGCGCCGTGGCGCCCCGCGGCTACCGGCTGCTGTCCCGCGTGCCGCGCCTGCCCGGCGCGATAGTCGACCGTCTGGTCGGACACTTCGGCGGCCTGCAGAAGCTGCTCGCCGCGGGCATCGACGAGCTCATGGCCGTCGACGGCGTCGGCGAGCAGCGCGCCCGCGCGGTCCGTGAGGGCCTGTCCCGGCTGGCCGAGTCGAGCATCCTCGAGCGCTACGTCTGACCGGACGCCCGGCCGGCGCGCGGAGTCTCACCGGGCGCGGCCGTGGCTTCCTGCGCGCGGTCCGCCGCGCTCAGTCCAGCGTGAAGACGAGGTCGTTGCTCTCCGCGCCCACGAGCGTGGCGACCGCGTGGTAGGTGCCCGGCCGCGGCTCGGGCAGGTTCGCGCTGCACGACTCGTCGGAGCGGGTCCGGGACCACTGCACGGCCGACGCCTCCTGCGCGCCGTCGGCGAGCAGCAGCATCCGCTCGGCGCCCTCGGCGCCCGCCACCGCGCAGTCGAGCGAGGACCAGATGCGGTCCGGGCCGGAGGTGATGAGCAGCTCGAGGGAGGCGTTGCCCGCGTCGACGGTGCAGCTCTGGCCCGAGACGTTGGTGATGGCGACGGTGAACGTCGCGGTCGCGCCGGCCGGGTAGGCCGCGGCGTCGCTCGTGAGGGCGAGCTGCAGGTCGGCCGCGCCGCACGGGCGCGTCACGTCGGAGGCCGTGGTCTCGTCGCCGGCGGCCTCGGCCGCGTCGTCGGTCTCCGCGCCCTCCGTGGCGGCGGGGTCGCCGCCTGCGGGCTCCTCGCCGTCGGCGCGCAGGCCGCGCACGACCGTGAAGACGAGCACCAGCACCAGGACGAGGGCGCCGCCCACCAGCGCGCGGCGGAGCCAGTACACCCACCTCGGCTGCGGTTCGAGCGACCGCAGGACGTCGCTCATGGTCCTCTCCCCTCCCTCGCGGTCACGGTACGACCGCGGGTGCCGCGACCCGGGGCGCCGCGCCGAGCACGCGCCGAACCTCGCACCCGCCGGGGCGCCCCGCGCGCGTGGCACGTGCCCGGCGAGGGGATGATCGGACCGTGCACCCCCTCGTCGAACCGGTCGTCGCGTGGTACGCCGGCCACGCGCGCGCCCTGCCCTGGCGCGCGCCCGACCGCACGCCGTGGGGCGTCCTGGTGAGCGAGGCGATGCTGCAGCAGACGCCCGTCGCCCGGGTCGAGCCGGTGTGGCGGGAGTGGATGGCCCGGTGGCCGACGCCCGCGGACCTCGCCGCCGCCCCGACCGCCGACGTGCTGCGCGCGTGGGGCACGCTCGGCTACCCGCGCCGGGCGCTCCGCCTCGCGGAGTGCGCGCGCGCCGTCGTCGAGCGGCACGGCGGTCGGCTGCCCGACGACGAGGCCGCCCTGCTCGCCCTGCCCGGCGTCGGGCCGTACACCGCGGCCGCCGTGCTCGCGTTCGCGCACGGGCGTCGCGCCGTCGTCCTCGACACGAACGTGCGGCGCGTGCTCGCCCGCGTGCTCGACGGCGTGGCGCTCCCCCCGGCACACCTCACCCGCGCGGAGGCGGCCCGCGCCGACGCCGTCTGGCCCGACGACGACGCCGCTGCCGCCGCGTGGTCCGTCGCCGCGATGGAGCTCGGCGCGCTCGTGTGCACCGCCCGGGCGCCGGCGTGCGCGCGGTGCCCGGTGGCGGCGTCGTGCGCGTGGCGCCGGGCCGGCTCGCCCCCGCCGACGACGCCGCGACGCACCCAGGCGTGGACGGGCACGGACCGGCAGGCGCGGGGGCGGATCATGGCGACCCTGCGGGCGGCGCACGGCCCGGTGGACGACGACGCCCTCGCCGCCGCGTGGCCGGACGCCGAGCAGCGCGCGCGGGCGCTGGCCGGCCTGGTCGCGGACGGCCTGGTCGCGCGCGTGCCGGGCGGGCACGCGCTGCCGGGGTGACGCCCGTGGACGTCCCCGCCGGCCTCGCCGCGGCCGGCCACGGCCCCGAGCGGGAGGCCTGGCTCGACCGGTTGCCGCGGCTCGTCGCCGACCTGTGCGCCGAGTGGTCGCTCGCGCCCGACGGCGACCCCGCCCACGGGCGCACCGCGCTCGTGCTGCCCGTGCGCACCGAGGACGGTGAGCGTGCGGCGCTCAAGGTCGGCTTCCCGCACCCGGAGGCCGCGACCGAGCACCTGGCCCTGCGCCGGTGGGGCGGGCGCGGCGCGGTCCGCCTGCTGCGCGCCGACCCGCACCGCTCGGCGCTGCTGCTCGAGCGTCTCAAGCCGCGGGACCTGCGCGACCTGCCCACCGACGACGCCGTCGCCGTCGTCGCCGGGCTCTACCGCCGCCTGCACGTGCCCGCGCTGCCGCAGCCGCCGCGGCTGTCCGAGGCGTTGCGCCGCTGGTCGGGCGAGCTCACCGCGCTCCCCCGCGGCGCGCCCGTGCCGCGCCGGTTCGTGGAGCAGGCGGCGTCGCTGGCCGCGGGCCTCGCGGACGAGCCGGACCTCGACGCGCGGCTGCTGCACGGCGACCTGCACGACGCGAACGTGCTCGCCGGGCTGCGCGAGCCGTGGCTCGCGATCGACCCGAAGCCGTGGTCGGGCGACCCGCACTGGGAGCCCGCACCGCTGCTGTGGAACCGGTGGTCGGCCGCCGTGGCGACGGGCGACCTGCGGGGGGCGCTGCGCCGGCGGCTCGAGCTCGCGTGCGACGTCGCCGGGCTGGACCTGGACCGCGCGCGGGACCTCACGGTGGTGCGGGTCATGGTCAACGCGCTGTGGGAGATCACCGACGCGGGCGCGCGGGGCGCCGAGCCGGACCGGGACTGGCTCACGCGCCAGGTGGCGATCGCCAAGGCCGTCCAGGACTGACGCCGGACCGCCACGACGCTCCGGTCGGCGGGACGGGCGGGGCGGGCGTCAGAGGTGCAGCAGCATCCGGGTGTTGCCGAGCGTGTTCGGCTTCACGTGGGCGAGGTCGAGGAACTCGGCCACGCCGTCGTCGTGCGAGCGCAGCAGCTCGGCGAAGACCTCCGGGTCCACCGGGGTGCCGCTGATCGGGTGGAAGCCGTGCCGGCGGAAGAACTCCACCTCGAAGGTCAGGCAGAACACGCGGCTCAGGCCGAGCGCGCGCGCCCGGTCGAGGAGCGCGACGAGCAGGGCGTGCCCGATGCCGCGCCCGCGCAGCTCGGGGCGGACCGCGAGCGTGCGCACCTCGCCCAGGTCCGACCACATGACGTGCAGCGCGCCGCACCCGACGACCGTGCCCGCCTCGTCGACGGCGACCACGAACTCCTGGACGGCCTCGTAGTAGCCGACGAGCTCCTTGGGCAGGAGGATCCGCTCGCGCGCGTACTGCTCGACGAGGTCGCGGATCGCGAGCACGTCGGCCGGGAGCGCCGGGCGCACCTGCACGGGCGGCGGCGGCTCGGTGGCGGGCGGCGCCTCGTCGTCGGGCGCCCGCCAGTGCGGCGCGGAGAAGGCCGAGGGCGGGTAGGGCTCCACGATCCGCACGGTATCCCTCGTGGCGGCGACGCACGCGGGACCGTCCGCCGCGCGGGCGGCGCGTCGCGGAGCCCCGGGGAGACCGCTGCGCGGGACGCGCCCACGTAGGGACCCTCCCGGCTGGGAGCATGATCGCCGTGACCGGCGTGGCGACCGCCCTGTGGACCATGGGCGCGATCGCGCTCGTGGGCTGGGTCCTCGGCCGGTTCCGTCTGCTCGGCGACCGTGCGCCCGAGGTGCTCGCGCAGGTGACGTTCGCGGTCGCCATCCCGGCGCTGCTCGTCGTGACGGTGGCGGACGCCGACCTGCACGTGCTGCTGTCCCGGGTCGCGGTCGTCACGGCCGCCTCCACGACCGTCGTCGTGCTGCTCGCGGCGCTCGTGCTGCGGCGCGTGTGGCGCCTGCCGGCCGGCGAGGCGACGGTCGGCACGCTCGCCGCGACCTACCTCAACGCCGCGCACCTGGGCATCCCGGTGGCCGTGTACGTCGTGGGCGACGCGGTGGCCGCCGTCCCGACGCTGCTGTTCCAGCAGCTCGTGCTGGGCCCCGTCGCGTTCGCGGTCCTCGACCGCGAGCGCACCGGCCACGCGCACGGCCTGGGCGCGCTGGCCCGCTCGGCACGCAACCCGATCCTCGTGGCGTCCGTGGTCGGGCTGGCGCTGGCGGCCGTGCCGTGGTCGCCGCCCGACGTCGTGCTCGAGCCGTTCCGCGTCCTGGGCGCGGCCGCGGCGCCGATGGCGCTCGTCGCGTTCGGCATGTCGCTGGCCGGGCGACGTCCCGCCGGTGAGCGGTGGGTGGCCCGCGAGCTCGTGCTCGTGGCGACGCTGCGCGCCGTCGTGCACCCCGCGCTCGCGGCGGGCCTCGGCCTCGCCCTCGGGCTCGAGGGCACCGCGCTGCTCGCGGTGGTGACGATGGCGTCGCTCCCGACGGCGCAGAACGTGCTCGTCTTCGCCTTGCGCTACGGCCGCGCGCCGGCGCTCGCGCGCGACGCCGGCCTCGTCACGACGCTGCTCAGCGCGCCCGTGCTCGTGGTGGTCGCCGCGCTGCTCGCCTGAGCGGCCTCAGGCCCCGTCGACCGCCTCGGCGCGGTCGCCGGCCGCGTCGTCGGGCCCGTCGTCCCCCTCGTCCGTGGCGCCGGTTCCCTCTGCGTCGTCCTCGTCGGCGTCGGGGTCGAGGCCCGGCCACGGCTTGGCCTGCGGCGCCTCCGGCGCGCCGACGACGAAGCGCCGCTCGACGCGCGCGGCGACCGGCCGCTCGACGGCCCACAGCGCGAGCGTGAGCACCGAGCCGAGCAGCACCGCCCACACGCCGAGCGCCCACCCCGCGGCCACGGCCACCGCCACGAGGACGAGCCCGCCGAGCGAGGGCAGCGGCATGGCGAGCAGGAAGTACGTGGCCAGCCGCACGACGTCGCGCGGCCGGAAGGAGAACAGCGACACGACCACGAGCGCGTGCACCGCCCACGCGGCCGCGACGGCCGCGACCACCGCGCCGACCACGCCGAACACCGCGGGGATGTCGGTCCCCCAGGTGTTGACGACGTTGACCCCGAGCAGGGTCAGCAGCGCGAGCGCGGGCACCCACACGCGCAGCGCGTCCGCCCAGTTGAGCCGGTAGCCGCGCCAGAACTGGTGCGCGGGCCGCCCCTCGCCCGCGTCGAGGAGCTTCCGCCACGCGAAGACCGCCGCCGACAGCGCCGGGCCGACCGGGATGAGCAGCGCGGCCACGAGCGGGATGTCGGCCGCCTGCGGCTCGAGGACGAGCAGCGGCACGAGGGCGGGCAGGGTCGTGAGGACGACCAGGGCGCCGAGGACGACGAGCCCGCCCGCGACGGCCGCGGCGCGCCCGGCCGGTCGCACGGGCGTGGCGGGGGGTGCGGCGTCGGTCATGCGGTCACCGTACCGAGCCGCGGGCCCCACCCGGACCGGACGTCGCGCCCCACGAAACTATCGGCACCGCGCGTCGCAGGGCGTCCCGCGCGGTCGGCACCGCGCCCGGCCGCGGGCCCGCGCGCCGCCCGACCTGGGCTCGCGGACCACCCGACCAGCGCTCGCGAACCGCGCGCAGATCGGCCCTCGCGGCGCGGAACCGCGATGCTACGGTGATCGCCCGAAAGTTGCGGGAGGGGGGACCGACGGTGAGCAAGGGCGCACCCACGACGATCGCGGCGATCGCGCGCGAGGCAGGCGTGTCGGTGCCGACCGTGTCCAAGGTCCTCAACGGCCGCCCCGACGTCTCCCCCGCCACCCGCGCGCGGGTCGAGGCCGCGATCGAGAGGCACCAGTACCGCCGCCGCCGCACCCGCACGGGCTCGGGCGCGCGACTCATCGACCTCGTCATCCACGAGCTCGACTTCGCGTGGGCCGTCGAGCTCATCAAGGGCGTGGAGCAGGTCGCGGCCGCGGCGCGCGTCGGCGTCGTGCTCTCCGAGCTGGGCGGCGCGCACCGCCCGCCGCAGGAGTGGCTCGACGACGTGCTCGCCCGCCCGCCGCTCGGCGTGATCCTCGTGCTGTCGGGCCTCGACGTCTCGCAGCGCCGCCAGCTCGCGGCGCGCTCGATCCCCGTCGTCGTCGTGGACACCGCGGGCGAGCCCCCGACGGACGTGCCCACCGTCGGCTCGGCGAACTGGAACGGCGGCCTGGCCGCGACGCGCCACCTGCTCTCGCTCGGGCACCGGCGGATCGCGGCGATCGTCGGACCGGCGGACGTCATGTGCTCGCGCGCCCGCCTGGACGGCTACCGGAGCGCGCTCGAGGAGGCGGGGGTCGGCGTCGACCCGGCGCTCGTGCGGCACGGCGACTTCTTCGTGGGCGGCGGCTACCGCCACGGCGCGGAGCTGCTCGCGCTGCCCGACCGTCCGACGGCGGTGTTCGCCGGGAGCGACCTGCAGGCCCTCGGCGTCATGCGCGCCGCTCGCGAGGCCGGGCTGCGCGTGCCCGAGGACCTGTCGATCGTCGGCTACGACGACCTTCCCGTGGCCGCGTGGATCGGCCCGCCGCTGACCACCGTGCGCCAGCCGCTGCAGGAGATGGCGGCGACGGCCGCGCGCATGGTGCTCGACCTCGCCCGCGGCGAGGCGCCGACGAACCTGCGCATCGACCTGGCCACCGAGCTGGTCGTGCGCGAGAGCACCGCGCCCCCGCCCGCGTGACCGGCGACGCCCGCCCGACCGGCGACGGCCGCCCGACCGGCGACGCACGCGTGACCGACGACGCCGGGGCCGACCGCGCATGATCGAGCTCGTCTTCTTCGAGCCCCGGATCGCGGGGAACACCGGCAACGCGATCCGGATGGTCGCCGCGACCGGCGCGCGGCTGCACCTCGTCGACCCGTTGTTCGAGCTCGACGAGCCGCGCCTGCGGCGGGCCGGCCTCGACTACCACGACCTCGCGAACGTCGTCGTGCACCCGGACCTCGACGCCGCGCTCGCGTCGCTGCCCGGCGCGCGCGTGCACGCCTTCACCACCCGCGGCACCGTGCGGCACACCGAGGTCGCCTGGGCGGACGGCGACGTCCTCCTCTTCGGGCCCGAGCCGACCGGCCTGCCCGACGACGTCCTCGCGCACCCGCGCGTGACGCGGTGGGTGCGGATCCCGATGCTGCCGGGACGGCGGTCGCTCAACCTCGCCAACGCGGCGGCGGTCGCCACGTACGAGGCGTGGCGTCAGCTCGGCTTCCCCGACGAGGCCTGACGCCCGCGCCGACGGCCGGGCTCGGCCGGGCGCGCAGCCGTGCGGGCAGCCGGGCGCCCCGGCGCGGCCCCGGTCAGGCGGGCGGCGCGAGCGCGGCGGGCAGCTCGTGCACGAGCTCGCCGTCGGGCAGGGCGCGCAGCCAGTCCCACGTGTCGCGGATCGTCTCGTCGATCGGCCGGACCGTGAGGCCGAGCTCCTGCGCGCGGGCGGTGCCGACCTGCCACGCGGTGGGCGCGACGTCGGCGGGCAGCCAGAGCGGCAGGTCCCACCAGGGCCGGGCGCCGGCGGCGACGAGCGCGTCCCCGGGCACCACGACGGGCTCGCCGGGCGTGCCACCGGTGGCCGCGATCGCGGCCCGGCACGCGTCGAGCACCCCGCCGAACGTCGCCATGCCCACCGGCCCGGTCGCGTTCACGGGCCCCGACCAGCCCTCCTCCGCGGCACGCACGAGCCACGCGGCCAGGTCGCGCGCGTCGACGACGCCGAGGGGCTGCTCGTGGCCGTCCGGCACGACGACGCGGGGCTGGGTCGCGAACCGGTGCAGCCAGGAGGTGAGCCGGCGGGTGCGGTCGCCCGGGCCGACGATGAGACCCGCCCGGACGAGCAGGGCGCGGCCCCCGGTCGCATCGGCGAGCACGCGCTCGCTCGCGGCCTTCATCGGGCCGTACTCGCTCGTGTCGGCGTCGGTCCCGAACGTCGGGGTCGACTCGTCGGGGACCGGCCCCGGCGGCCAGCCCTGGTAGGCGCTGATCGAGCTCACGTAGACGTACGCGGGCGGCGCGTCCGGGCCCGTCGCGAGCGCCTCCGCGGCCGCCTCGGCCCCCGCGAGCGTGAAGCCGCAGACGTCGACGACGGCGTCGGGCGGGCCACCCCAGCCGTCGCGCGCCTCCGCGAGCGCGGTGCGCAGGGAGGCGGCGTCGTCCCGGTCCGCGACGACGTGCCGCGCGCCGCCGGGTGGGTCGCCGCGCCGGCCGCGCGTGACCGCGACGACGTCGTGCCCGCGGGCCGCGGCGGCGGCCGTCACGTGCGTGCTGAGGAACCCGGTCCCGCCGAGGAGGAGCAGCCGCATGGCGCCACCCTGCCCGGTCGCCGCCGGTCGGGCGAGCGGTTCCGCCGACGGCGGACGCCGCCGGCCCGGTGCGCCGCGGACGGCTCGGCCCGCGTGGGGTCAGGTGCGGTCGCGCCAGGAACGCCGCTGCGGCGGGGGCGCCGGCGCGGGCGGGGCCTCCCGGAGCGGGACGTCGTCGATCGGCGCGGACACGTCGGGCGCGACCGGCTCGTCGGCGGGCTCCGGCGCGGGCTCGGCGGCCTCTGGCTCGGCGTCGTCGGGCTCGGCGACTTCGGGCTCGGCGGTGTCCGTCTCCGGGGCCGCCGAGGCGTCGGCCACGACCGGGGGCAGGTCCCACGTGGGCCACGCAGGGGTGGCGGGCGCGGGCTCCGGGTCCGCGGCGCTCACGGGCGCCCAGAGGGGACGGACGACCGGCGGTTCGGCCACGGGGGCGACGTCGACGGGCGGCAGCCAGTCGAGGGCCGGGACGTCGTCCGCGGCGGGCGCGGGGGTGGGCTCGGTCGCCGGTCCGGGCTCAGGCGCGGGCTCGAGGTCCGCCTCGGCGACCTCGGTCGGCCCTGCGAGGTCGTCGGGCTCGGACGAGGCGGCCTGCACCGGCCAGGTCCCCGGCTCCGGGACCGGCCAGGGCTCGAAGGCCGGCTCGGGCGTGGGCACGGGCTCGGCCCACGGCTCGGGCGCGGGTGCCGGCCACGGCTCGTCCGGCGCGACGGCGTCGGCCTCGTCGACGGGCGCCCCCTCGACGGGGGCCTCCTCGACGGGCGCCTCGTCGACGGCGGCCGCCTCGACGGGCGCCTCCTCGGCGGGCACGTCCTCGACGGGGGCGTCCTCCACCGGCAGCTCGAGCGCGGCGTCCGGCGCTGGCGGCGGGGGCGGGTCGAGCGGCCAGACGACGGGGATCTCCATGGTGGCCTCGGCCGGGTGGACCTCCGGAGCGTCCTCGGCGACGGGCTCGAGGTCCGCCTCGGAGCCGAGCTCGGCCACGCCCGGGTCCGCGAACGACGCGGCCTCGGGCTCCACCTCGGGAGCGGCCTCCGGCTCGGGCGCCCCCTCGAGGGCGGGCTCGTCCTCGGGGGCAGGCTCCGCCTCCGGCTCGACCGCAGGCTCGACCGGCCCCTCCGCCCGGGCCTCCGGCTCCGGGCCGGCCGTGTCGACTCCCGGCTCGCCCTCGGGCTCGGCCGGCTCGAGCTCGGCGGCCTCCACCGCGGGCTCGGCGACGGCGGCCTCCGCGTGGGCGTCGGCCGGCGCCTCGCCGTCGTCCTCTGTCGCCTCGCCCGGCGAGGACTCGGGGCCGGGCGCGGGCTCGTCGGGCTCAGGCTGCTCCACGGGCTCGGGCTCGGCTTCGGGCTCGAGCTCCGCCGCGGGCTCGGGCTCGTCCGCCGCGGCCTCCGGCTCCCGCTCGGCCTCGGGCTCCTCCGCAGGTGCGTCCTCCGCCTCGGGCTCCGCAGGCGGTTCCTCGACCTCAGGCTCCGCGGGCCGATCCTCTGGCCCCGCGGCCTCGGCCGCCGCGGCACCGGCCACACCGGCGCCCACGATCCCGGCCCCCGCGAGCGCCGCGCTCACGACCGGGGCCGCCGCCTCGACGGCCGCCGCCCCGGCCACGCCCGCGGCCTCCGCCGCGGGGGCTTCCGCCGCGGGAGCCGCCTCCGTCACGTGGGCCGCCTCCGCCACCGGGGGCGCCTCGGCAGCGGGGGCCACCTCGGGCGCCGCGACCACGGGCCCGGCCACCGTCGCGAGCCGCTCGGGCGGGATGAACATGCCCAGCGTCGGCGGGGGCGCCGGGCGGCTCGCGAGGTCGAACGCCTCGCGACCCAGCTCGGCGAGGTCCGCCGCGCTCGCCACGTCGGCGACGCCGTCGCCGACGACGATCGCGTACCGGAAGGTGAGCTCCGCGCCCGGCGGGAACTCGAGCGCCGCGCCCGCGAAGGGCGCCGACCCCAGCGCGGCGAACGGCTCGCTGCGCGCGAACCACGGCGTCGGCTGCACGGGGTTGTCCTCGTGGTCGACCACGACCACGCTCGACGCCCGGCCGGACCCGTCGTGGCGCCCGGTGAAGCCGGCCCAGGGACCCGTCGGCAGGCCGCCCTCCGCCGGGCTCCCGCCCGGCGCGAGCACCGTCCCGCCGGTGAACGAGCGCGGGCCGCGCCAGAACAGGCCGCCGAACCCGGCGTCGGGCCCACCCTCGCCCGAGGTGTCGCCGGGGGCGCCGAGCGGCAGGTCCTCGCCGCTGATGTTCGTGATGGTCGTCTCGAAGGTCAGCACCCAGGCGTCGGGCGCGGGTACGACGACGAGGAGCCGGCGCTGCTCGCGCACCAGCTCGGGGCCGGTGTCGAGCCCGGTGCGCGACCGGCCGTGCCAGACCAGCTCGTGCGCGACGGCCACGTGGTCCGGCCGCTCGCGGATCTCCGTGAAGTGCTGGTGGTCCATCGACCCCGTCGCCCGGCCGCCGTCGGGGGCGCCCCACAGGTCGTGCGGGCCGACGTGCGCGAGCGACCACGCGATGCCCTTGTGCCACGGCCGGTCGTGCGGGCGCGCGAGCGTGACGACCTCGCCCGCGAGGGTGCGCACCGGGTGCAGGTAGGGGCGCGGTGCCTCCGCCGGCGCGTCGTCGGGCAGGTGCACGTAGCGCAGGAGCTCCCGGTCGCCGTACCGGACGCGGACGGCGGGCGACACCTCGAGCGTCAGGCGAGCCACGGCGCCAACCCTAGGCATCCTGGGCCCACCCCGACAGCGGACGTTCGGTCCGGCGCGCCGACGGCGCTCCCCCGGGTGGCGTCCCGGCACCGCACGAGCCCCGCCCGGCGGCCCCCGGCGGCCGTCAGCCGACGACGCGCCCGGTCACCTCGCCGAGGTCGGTGTCGCCGAAGGCGACGCTCACCCGTGACCGGACCCGGACCGCGTCCCCGTCGGTCCGCACGGTCAGCTCGAGCCAGTCCGGGGTGGTCAGCGGTCGCAGGTGCAGCACCGCCTCGCCGGGCGCCGGCGAGGCCGCGGCGGCGACCACCGGCACGCGGTCCTCCTCCGGGCTGCCCGGGACGCGCGGGCGCGGGGGCGGGGGCAGCGTGCCCTCGGCCCACGCGCCGGCCCCGACCGGGACGCGCTCGACCGCGCCGTGCGCCCACTCGACGTCGAGCGTCGTCGGCGCCGTGCCGAGACCCTCCGGGCCGACCGTGACCGCGCGCACCCCGGCCGGGGCGCCGTCCATCTCCACGCGCCGCCCCGCGAGCACGCCTGCGGCGACGTCCGCCACGGGGGCGGGCGGCGCGATCGCGAGGGTCTCGAGGCGGGCCGACAGCTCGGCCTGCGCGTCGGCGTCGTCCACGGCGTCCGCGTGGCGGCCCTGACCGCCCAGGGCGGGCACGAGGTGCTCCCACATGCGGTCGAGGACGCCCTGCAGGTCCGGGGTGCCCGCCGTCGTCACGACGACCGCGTCCTGGTCGGGCATGACCACGCAGAACTGCCCGAACGCGCCGTCGCCCCGGTAGACGTTCTCCGGCCGGCAGCGCCAGAACTGGTACCCGTACCCCTGGGCCCAGTCGACGGTGTCGATGTGCGAGTCGGTGTGCCGGCGCGTCGCCTCGGCGACCCAGCCCTCCGGCAGCACGCGCCGGCCCTGCCACACGCCGTCGTCGAGGTAGAGCTGCCCGAAGCAGGCGAGGTCCTCCGTCGTCGCCGACAGGCCGAAACCGCCGGTGTCGACGCCCTCGGGCGACTGCTCCCACGTGGCGCCGTCGATGCCCAGCGGCTCGAGCAGGCGCGGGCGCAGGTAGTCGAGCAGCCGCTCGCCCGTGAGCCGCTGCAGGATGAAGGAGAGGACGTAGGTCGCGGGGGTGTCGTACTGGAACGCGGTCCCGGGCTCCGCGTCGAGGGGCAGCGCGAGGAAGGCCCGCGCCCACTCCTTCGAGCCGAAGACGCGGTCGTCGGTCCAGCCGACGTGGCCGGTGGTCATCGTGAGCAGGTGGCGCACGCGCATCCGGGCGAGCCTCGGGTCCGGCGAGGCGGGCGCGAGGTCGCCGAGGTGGTCGAGCACGAGGTCGTCGACCCCCAGCCGCCCCTCGGCCACCGCGAAGCCGACGGCCGTGGACGTGAAGCTCTTGCTCAGCGAGTACAGCTCGTGCGGCAGCTCCCGGCGGTACGGGTGCCACCAGCCCTCGGCGAGCACGTGCCCGTGCCGCAGCACCATGAGGCTGTGGAGCTCGGGGCCGCCGTGCTCGAGCGAGTCGAGGAAGTCGCAGATCGCGCGCGCGGGGACGCCCTGATCCGCGGGCGTGCTGCGGGGAAGGCGACGCTGGCCGGGCATGTCCTTCACTGTGCCACCGCGCGGCCCTCCCGCGTGGGGACCTCGGACCATGGTCGGGACCGAAAACGCCTCCGCGGACCCCGCGCCGCGCGACATGCTGTCCTCCCGTCCCTCGCCCGCGGAGGTCACCGTGCCCGACGACGCCCCTCGCCTCGCGCACGAGCCCGACCCCACCGTCGGCGCCTGGATCGGCGAGCGCCTGGGCCCGTTCGGCGCGACGGTCGGCGGCCTGGTCCCACGGGGCTACGCCGCGTACGCGCGCGTGCTGCACCGGCTCGAGGTCCGCGGCCCCGACGAGGCGGCCTGGTTCCCCGCACGCTGGGCGGACGCCGCCGCCGCGCACGGGACCGCGCTGCACCCGCGCGCGCAGCTGTGGCGGCTGCTCGGGCTCGACGAGCCGTGGGACACGGAGACCGACTGGTCAGCGCCCGTGGGGCAGGTCGACCACGAGCAGCTGTCGGCGCTGCTCGACCTGCTCGCGGCGCACACGGCCGGCGGGGTCGACGCCGAGGTCGTCGCCGCGCTGTGGGAGGGCTTCGGCTGGGTCGACGGGCAGGGTGTCGTGACGGTGACCGTCTCCCCCGAGGGCGTGACCCGGGAGCGGCTCGCGCCCGCGTTCTCGCCCGAGGTGCTGGCCGCGCCGCGCCTCGAGCTGCCGCACCGGGCGTACCTGCTGTTCCGCGGGCCCCTCGGGGCCGTGCTGCCGTGGTGCCGCGCCGGCGCACCCGGGTACTGGCAGCAGACGCCGAACCTGCTGTGGCCGACGGACCGGACGTGGTGCCTGGCGACGGAGATCGACCTCGACTCGACGGTCGTGGCCGGCCCGCGCGCGCTCGTCGACGCGATCTGCGCGCACCCGGACCTCGAGGCGTTCGAGGTGGGCGAGGGCGACTCGCTCATGGTCGACGGCGACGATGTCAACGTCTGACGGCGTCGGCTCCTGACGGGTGAGGTCCGGACGGGCGTCCGGACCTCGCGTCGGCCCGGTGGCTCACTTCCAGCGGCGCCGGGCGCGCGCCAGGTGCTGGGCGTACCCGGCGAGGGACGCCGACGAGCACAGCACCTGGTAGCAGAGCAGGAAGGCGACGTAGCCGAACCGGTTGCGGCGCACCCGGAGCCCGAGCGGGCCGAACACGTGCCGCGCCTGGAAGGCGCGCACCCCGCCGTACACGAGCAGCGTGACGGGCAGCACCGCGAGCGTCCACGCCGAGACGACGAGCGGGACGCCGAACAGGAACAGCACGAGACCGGGCACCCAGATGCACATGTAGCCGACGTCGAGGAGCGGGATGAGCAGGTCCACGCCGGCCACGGCCTTGGTCAGCGGGCGGCGCTGCCGCCACGGCGGCACGGCCCGCAGCCCCTCGAGCATGCCGCGCGCCCACCGCGCCCGCTGGCGCATGAAGTGCGCGAGCCGCTCGGGCACGTCGGTGAACGCCACGGCGGTCGGCTCGAAGTACACACGCCGGCCGCCCTCCATGAGCCGCCAGGTCAGCACGATGTCCTCGCCGATGGCGTCCGGCCAGCCGCCCACGGCCCGCAGCGCCTCCGTGCGGTACAGGGAGAACGCGCCCTGCGCGACGAGGGTCGCCTGGTAGAGGCCCTGCATCCGCTTCACCGCGGCGATGCCGAGGTAGTAGTCCCACTCCTGCATCCGCGTGAGCAGGTTCGTGCGCGAGTTGCGCACGAGGACCGTCCCGGCGACGGCGTCGGTGTCGTCGGGTGCGGCCTCGAGCCGCGCGACCAGGCGGCGCAGCGCCTCCCGGTGCAGCAGCGTGTCCGCGTCGACGGTCACGACGAGGTCGGTGGTCACCGTGGCGAGCGCGGCGTTGAGCGCGTGCGCCTTGCCCGGCACCGGCTCGTGCACCACGCGCAGCGGCAGGCCGAGGCGCTCCGCCACGCGCAGGGCCTCGCCGACGGTGTCGTCGGTCGACCCGTTGTCGGCGAGGACGACGCTCACCTGGCCCAGGTGGTCGCTGCGGGCGATGCTCTCGAGCGTGCGCGCCATCGCCGCCTCCTCGTCGCGCGCCGCGATGATCACGGTGACGGCCGCGGTCGAGGGCCGCTCCGGCAGCGGCGGCTGGCGGTCGAGCAGGAGGGACGCGGCGAGGAACGCCACGATCCCGCCGGGCAGGTACGCGACGAGCGTGACGACGGTCCACGCGACGAACGGCCCGGCGGCGGCGTCGAGCTCGCTCACCCAGGGGCGCGAGATCCACGCGGACGCGAGGACCCAGGCCGCGGCGAAGAGGACCGCGGCGGCGAACTTGGCGGCGACGGGCACGTAGACGCGTCGCCGGACGGCGGGGGGCTGGGGGGCGGGCGGGCCGTCGGACGCCTCCCGCGCCACCGCAGAGGGCAGCGCACCGGCCGCGGACGGGCGCGCGCGCAGGCGTCCCCCCGGCGTCCGGGGGGTGTGACGCCGGGGCGCCGCGTCGGCGGCTGGTGGGGTCGGGGGATCCGTGGCCCGCGCACCCGAGGTGCGCAGGTTCACGTCTCCACGCTAGGAGACGCCCGAGCACGCCCGCGGCCGGGTCGCGGGTGAAACGGACGCCGCCGGCCGGTTTTCACCCGTTCGCACCCCGGACGCAGGAGGGCCCCGGCTCGCGCCGGGGCCCTCCTGCCGCGGTCACCCGCGGGACGTGCGTGGCGGCGTCAGGCGGTCGTGCCCTCGTCCGTCGTCGTGAGCGGCGGCATGGCCGCCACCGTGACCGGCTCCGGGTCGCCCGAGCCGGCGTCGCCCGCGGTCTCCCGCGCGGTGAAGATGAACTCCCCGAGCAGGCCCTCGCCCTGGGCGTCGACCACGACTGTCTGGCCGGGCCGCAGCTCGCCGAAGAGGATCTTCTCGGACAGCGTGTCCTCGATCTCGCGCTGGATCGCCCGGCGCAGCGGCCGCGCGCCGAGGACCGGGTCGTAGCCCTTCTCGGCGAGCAGCTGCTTGGCCGCGGGCGTGAGCTCGAGGCCCATGTCCTTGTCCTTCAGCCGCGCCGCGACCTTGGCGATCATCAGGTCGACGATCTGGATGATCTCGTCCTGGCTCAGCTGCGGGAAGACGATGACGTCGTCCACGCGGTTGAGGAACTCGGGCCGGAACTGCTGCTTGAGCTCGTCGTTGACCTTCGCCTTCATCCGCTCGTAGGACGTCGACAGGTCGCCGCCGGCCTGGAAGCCGGTCTGCACGCCCTTGGCGATGTCCCGCGTGCCGAGGTTCGTGGTCATGATGATCACGGTGTTCTTGAAGTCGACGACGCGGCCCTGGGCGTCGGTCAGGCGACCGTCCTCCAGGATCTGCAGCAGCGAGTTGAAGATGTCCGCGTGGGCCTTCTCGACCTCGTCGAAGAGGACCACGGAGAACGGCCGGCGCCGCACCTTCTCGGTGAGCTGACCGCCCTCGTCGTACCCGACGTAGCCGGGGGGCGAGCCGAACAGCCGCGAGACGGTGTGCTTCTCGGAGAACTCGCTCATGTCGAGCTGGATGAGCGCGTCCTCGTCGCCGAACAGGAACTCCGCCAGCGTGCGGGCGAGCTCGGTCTTCCCGACGCCGGTCGGGCCGGCGAAGATGAACGACCCGCCCGGGCGCTTCGGGTCCTTGAGGCCGGCGCGCGTGCGACGGATGGCCTGCGACAGCGCCTTGATGGCCTCGTGCTGGCCGACGACGCGCTTGTGCAGCTCCTCCTCCATGCGGAGCAGGCGGCTGGACTCCTCCTCGGTGAGCTTGAACACCGGGATGCCGGTGGACATCGCCAGCACCTCGGCGATGAGCTCCTCGTTCACCTCCGCGACCGTGTCGAGGTCGCCGGACTTCCAGGCCTTCTCCTTCTCGAGCCGCTGCGCGGTGAGCTGCTTCTCCGTGTCGCGCAGGCGCGCGGCCTTCTCGAAGTCCTGCTCGTCGATCGCCGACTCCTTGTCGCGGCGCGCCTGGGCGATCGCCTCGTCCAGCTCGCGCAGCTCCGGCGGCGCGGTCATCCGGCGGATGCGCAGGCGCGCGCCCGCCTCGTCGATGAGGTCGATCGCCTTGTCCGGCAGGAACCGGTCGTTGACGTAGCGGTCGGCCAGCGTCGCGGCGGCGACCAGCGCACCGTCGGTGATCGAGACGCGGTGGTGCGCCTCGTACCGGTCGCGCAGGCCCTTGAGGATGTCGATCGCGTGCTGCAGCGTCGGCTCGGCCACCTGGATCGGCTGGAACCGGCGCTCGAGCGCGGCGTCCTTCTCGACGTACTTGCGGTACTCCTCGAGCGTGGTCGCACCGATGGTCTGCAGCTCGCCGCGGGCCAGCATCGGCTTGAGGATGCTCGCCGCGTCGATCGCGCCCTCGGCCGCACCCGCCCCGACGAGCGTGTGGATCTCGTCGATGAACAGGATGATGTCGCCGCGGGTGCGGATCTCCTTGAGGACCTTCTTCAGCCGCTCCTCGAAGTCACCGCGGTAGCGGGAGCCCGCCACGAGCGCACCGAGGTCGAGCGTGTAGAGCTGCTTGTCCTTGAGCGTCTCGGGCACGTCGCCGCGCACGATGTCCTGCGCGAGGCCCTCCACGACGGCGGTCTTGCCGACGCCGGGCTCGCCGATGAGGACCGGGTTGTTCTTGGTGCGGCGGGACAGCACCTGCATGACCCGCTCGATCTCCTTCTCGCGCCCGATGACCGGGTCGAGCTTGCCCTCGCGCGCGGCCTGCGTGAGGTTGCGGCCGAACTGGTCGAGGACGGCGGAGCCGGAGGGCTGGCCCTCCTGCGGGCCGCCGGCCGCCACGGGCTCCTTGCCCTGGTAGCCGGAGAGCAGCTGGATGACCTGCTGGCGCACGCGGTTGAGGTCGGCGCCGAGCTTGCCCAGCACCTGGGCCGCGACGCCCTCACCCTCGCGGATGAGGCCGAGCAGGATGTGCTCCGTGCCGATGTAGTTGTGGCCGAGCTGCAGCGCCTCGCGCAGCGACAGCTCGAGCACCTTCTTGGCGCGCGGCGTGAAGGGGATGTGGCCGGAGGGGGCCTGCTGGCCCTCGCCGATGATCTCCTGCACCTGCTGGCGGACGGCGTCGAGCGAGATGCCGAGGGACTCCAGCGCCTTGGCGGCCACGCCCTCGCCCTCGTGGATGAGGCCGAGCAGGATGTGCTCGGTCCCGATGTAGTTGTGGTTGAGCATCCGCGCCTCTTCCTGGGCGAGGACGACCACACGTCGGGCTCGGTCGGTGAATCTCTCGAACATCAGCGCTCCTAGGGGGACGGCTCCAGCCAGGCTAACGGCGCAGGTGTCGCCCGGACTCCCGTGTTCGCGCTGGGCGTGACCCGATCACCCCGGGCCGCCGCTCGGTGGGTCCGGGGGCGGGGTCAGGCGCCGGTGACGTGCCCGACGACGGCGCGCACCACGGCGTCGTCGGCCAGGAGCCGGTAGTGGCCCAGGCCGCGGGTGGTGACCAGCGTCGCCGTCGGCCACGCGGCGGCCACGGCCGCGCCGACGGCGTACGGGGCCTCGCGGTCCGCCTCGTCGTGCACGACGAGCGTCGGGGGCATGTCGCCGCCGGCGCCCATGGCGGGCAGGTCGAACTCCTCGAGCGTGCGGTCCGTGAACCCCTCGAGGGCCTGGCGCAGGTGCGCGGTCGTCCGCGCGTTCAGGCCGAACGCGCGCGAGAACGCCTCGAGGAGGGGCCCGAAGCCGGGGTTCGGCGAGACCAGGGCGAGTCGGTCCGCGGGCAGGCCCTCGCGCACGGCGTGGGCGGTCGCGGTCGTGCCGAGCGAGTGCGCGACGACCGCCGCGACGCCGTCGGGCGCGAAGCGCTCCTGCGCGGCGTGCAGCGCGTCGGAGATCTCGAAGAGCGTGCCGCGGCCGGGGCCCATGAACCCGGCGCCCGCGTCGCCGTGCCCGGGCGCGTCGACGGCGACGACGCGGTGGCCGGCGTCGACGAGCGGTGCCACGAACCTGCCGAGCTGGCCACGCCACCCGCCCCAGCCGTGGACGAGGAGCACCACGGGGCCCTCGCCCCACACCTCGGCGACGGCGTCGCCGCCGCGGGCCGTGGCGAGGCGGACGACCTCGCCGCCGCCGGGCCGGTGGTCGTGCGCGCGGCGGCGCGCCCCGGGCGGCAGGGTGCACCACACGTCGAGCGCCTTGCGGTCGGCGGCGTCCGGGGCCACGACCTGCAGCACGCCGAACACCGTGCGCAGCCAGGCGAGGCCCGCGTAGGCGGCCACGCGGCGGCGCAGGCGCCGGGGCCGGACGTGCCCGACGACGGGCGGGGCCAGGTCGGTGGCGGCCGGCGCGGCGGGCGTGGGAGTGCTGGTCATCGGTCCCCCTGGGTGGTCGGCCGGGCGGCGTCGAGCAGGGCGTCGACGGCGGCCCGGGCACGGTCGGCGGCCGCCTCGTCGGCGAGCAGCCGGTACCGGTGGTAGAAGCCGAGCATCACGGCGTGCAGGTCGGCCGCGAACCGGTCGGGGTCGGCGTCGGGACGGAAGTGCCCCTCGCGGATCCCCCCGGCGAACACGCGGGCGATCGTGCGGGCGAGCTCGCGGTGCTGGTCGCGGAGGCGGTCGCGCACGGGGCCGGGCTGCTCGTCGAGCTCGGTGCTGGCCTTGACGAAGAGGCAGCCACCGGGCCGGCGCTCGAGGCCGCAGGCGATCCAGTTCTCGACGAGGGCGCGCACGCGCGGCTCGCCCCGCGGCACCTGCAGCGCGGGCACCACCACCTCGACCGCGAACTGGCGCGCGGCGGTGTCGAGGACCGCGACCTGCAGCGCCTCCTTGGAGCCGAAGTGGGCGAACATCCCGCTCTTCGACATGCCGACCTCGGCGGCGAGCGTCGCGATGCTCAGCCCGCCGAGCCCGGTCCGGCAGGCGAGGGCGACGCCCGCCTCGAGGATCGCCTCGCGGGTGCGGTCGCCCTTGGTCGCGGCGCGCGCGGGCTCGTCGGCGCCGGGCGGCAGCCCGAGCAGTCGGCGGACGTCGTCCGTGATGGGCACCGGGCGAAAATAGCACGACCGTTCGTTCTGGTGTCATCGCCCGGCGCCGGCGCCCCGACGCCCCCGGCGGGGCCTCAGCGCTCGAGGTCCCGGCGCGCCAGGCCCGCGAATCCCACGGCGACGAGCACCGCGGCCAGGGCTGCCATCGCCGCGAGCGGGCCCGCGGCGACCGACTCCTGGGGCACGAGCGGCGTGTGGTCGAACGGCGACAGGGCCCGCGACCACTCCGGCACGTCGACGAGCCCGCCGAGGAAGAGCACGAACGCGCCCCACCCCACCGGCAGCCACGCCCAGACCGCGGCACGCGGCGCCACGCCCACCAGCGCCACCGCGAGCGCCGCGAGCAGGGCGATCGCGGGCAGGTACACCAGCGACGCGAGCACCAGGCGGCCCACCCACGCGGGGTCGCCCGAGCCGCTCCACACGCCGACGCCCGCACCCAGGCCCACGAGCAGCGCCATGGCGACGGCCTCCGCCGCGACCACCGCGAGCCAGCCCGCGAGCAGGCGCGGACGGGACGTGCCCGTGACGACCACGGCCGCCACGCGTCCCTGGGCCTCCTCGGCGCGCAGCCGCAGCACCGCCGCCACGACGAAGCACCCGACGCCCACGAGCATGAAGGCCAGGACGACCGACGCGAACGCGTTCGTCAGGTCGGTGATGTCGATCTGGAAGAGCCCGCCGAGGTCCGGCAGCTCCTCCGCGAAGTCCCCGAGAGAGTTCGCCAGCGCACCGAAGGCCAGGGCGAAGAGGGCGGACCCGACGGCCCAGCCCCAGAACTGGCCCCGGAGCAGGCGCAGCGCGAGGCCCGCGGGCGTGAGCAGGGTGGGCGCGGCCGACGCCGGCCCGGGCCGCGACGGGCGCAGGCCCGCCCCGAGGTCGCGCCGCTGGGCCAGCGCGACGGCGAGCGCCCCGAGCGCGACCGCGGCCACCGCGCTCACGGCGAGCGGCCACCAGCGCAGGTCGACGAAGAGCCGGGTCTGCTGCGCCCACGCGAACGGCGAGGTCCACGACAGCGGCGAGCCGAGCGGGTCGATGACGTCGCCCACGCCCCGGGCGAGGAAGGTCGCCCCCATGACCGCGAGCGCCATGCCCGACGCCGCGCGGCCGTGCTCGGTGAGCTGCGCCGTGATCGCCGCGACCGCCGCGAAGACCATGCCGGTGAGCGCGGTGGCCAGCCCGAACGCGACGGAGTCGGCGGCGGCGAGGTCCGCGCCGCCGGAGAGCAGGCCCGCGGTCACCGCGACGCCGACGGCGACGTTCGCGACCGCCACGGTGGCGACGGCCGCGGTGGGCGGGGCGAACCGCCCGACCGGGAGCGCGCGGACCACCTCGAGCCGGCCCGACTCCTCCTCGGCGCGCGTGTGCCGCACGACGAGGAGGACGCTCATGATCGCCGCCGCGAGGAGCGTCCAGAGGGACAGCTCGTTCGCGACCATCGCACCGAACGTGTAGTTCTCCAGCCCGAACGCCGGGCCGGTCATCATGACGGCCGACGGGTTGGACATGAGCGCGGCGCGCGCCTGCAGCGACTCGGGGGTCGGGTACGTCTCGAGCAGCGTCGCGATGCTGCCCGCGACCGTGCCGTACACAGCCAGCGCCCACACGGTGATCCGGACCCGGTCCAGGCGCAGGAACAGCCGGAACAGGGCGCCGGTCCCCGCCCACGGGCGGTGGGCGCCGTCGGACAGCACGGTCGTCGCCTCGCGCAGGGCCGTCGCGGTCATCGGGCGGCCCTCGCGTGGGCGTGCCCGCCGTCGTCGGCGGCCTCGGAGGTCCCGGCGGCCCGGGCGACGTCGTCGCCGTAGTGCCGCAGGAACAGCTCCTCGAGCGAGGGCGGCATGATCGTCACGTCCGCGACGCCCGCGTCCGCGAGCGCGCGCAGGACGCCGCCCACGTGCGCGTCGTCGACGTCGAACCGGACCCGGCCCGCCTCGGCGACGAGGTCGTGCACGCCGGGCAGGGCCGCGAGCGCGGCCGGGTCGGCCGGCGTCGTCGCGGTGACCGTGGAGCGGGTGAGGTGGCGCAGCTCGGCGAGCGTGCCGGACTCGACCGCACGCCCCGCGCGGATGATCGTCACGGTGTCGCAGAGCTTCTCCACCTCGGCGAGGATGTGGCTGCTCAGCAGGACCGTGCGCCCCGCGTCCCGCAGGCGGCGCACCTCGTCGGTGAACTCCGCCTCCATGAGCGGGTCGAGGCCCGCTGTGGGCTCGTCGAGCAGGTAGAGCTCGGCGTCGGAGGCGAGCGCGCAGACGAGGGCGACCTTCTGCCGGTTGCCCTTGGAGTAGGTGCGCACCTTCTTGGTGGGGTCGAGCTCGAAGCGCTCGATCAGCTCCGCGCGGCGGGCGGCCCGGGCCCGCACGCGGGCCCCGCCGTGGATGCGGGTGAGCAGGTCGATCACCTCGCCGCCGGTGAGGTTGGGCCACAGGTTCGTGTCGCCGGCGACGTAGGCGATGCGCCGGTGGATCGCGACGGCGTCGGCCCACGGGTCGAGGCCGAGCACCCGCGCGGTGCCCGCGTCCGCGCGGAGCATGCCGAGCAGGACGCGGATGGTGGTGGACTTGCCGGCCCCGTTGGGGCCGAGGAAGCCCGCGACCTGGCCGTACGGCACGCTCAGCGTGAAGCCGTCCAGGGCGCGGGTGCTGCCGAGGACGACGCCGACGCCCGGCGTCGGGCGCGTGGGGGCGCCGCCGGCTACCCGCCGCTGCCGATCCGCGGGAAGGGCCGCAGCGAGAAGACCACCTCGACCGGCACCTCGAAGTACTCGGCGATCCGCAGCGCGAGGTACAGGCTCGGGCTGTACTCGCCGCGCTCGAGGTACCCGATGGTCTGGTAGTGCACCTCGAGAGCCTCGGCGAGCTGGCGGCGCGAGATCCCCCGCTCCGCCCGCAGCACGGCGATGCGGTTGTGGACCGGCTCGGCGGGCGCGCCGCCGCTGCGCTCAGCCAATCCGCTGCATCCGTTCCGCCATGCGGGCCTCGACCGCCGAGCCCGACTCCCGGCGCGCCATCCTACGGAGCACGATCGGCGCGAGGACCAGCCCCACCACCGCCCACGCGGCGACGACGCCGATCGCCTGCGGCACCTGCCACGTGCCGCCGAGCTCGATCGCCTTCGCGGCGTCCGGCAGGAACGCCCAGCGCGTGGCGTGCCCGAGCCAGTAGGTCGGGAACAGCCGCACGATCCCCTGCACCCAGCCCGGGTGGTTCGCCACCGGCCCGAAGATGCCGGAGTACAGGGTCAGGGCGATGATCGGGAACATCCCCCACGTCGAGACCTGGGTGGGCTTGCGTGCCAGCGAGCCGATGATCATGCCCAGCGGCATGGCCGCGACGAGCCCGAAGACCATGAGCAGCGCGACGACCACCCAGCCGAACGCGCCGCGGTACATGAGGCCGTCGACCGCGAGCGCCGGCGGCACGAGGAGCACGACGAGCATCGGGAAGATCCCGAGCGCCTGGAAGACGACCTGCCCGACGACGTACCCGTCCATCCCGTAGGGCGCCGCCTTCGCGCGCAGCAGGGTCCCGTCCTCGCGCTCGACGACGAGGCTGAACGCGGGCCCGACGATGCCGCCGAAGACCGCCATCGCCGCGAGCACGCCGGGCAGGGCGACGCTGGTGAGCACCAGGTCGGTCCCCTCGACGACGGTGTTCCGGTTGAGCACGAGGTAGATGGCGAGCCCGCCGCCCCACAGCAGGTAGAAGACGAGGTCCTCGGGGTTGCGCAGCGAGAGCCGGAAGAGCGTCCAGCCCCGGCGCACGCCCACGCGGGCCGCGTGCAGGCGCAGGTGGTTCATCGCGGCACCTCCGTCCCCGTCGTCGTCCCCGCCACGCCGGAGTCGACGCCGAACCCCGTCCCGGGCGACCCGCCCCCGCCGCCCTCGTGGCGGCGGACCAGGGCCATGTAGGTGTCCTCGAGCGAGGTGCGCCGGACCTCGAGGTCGGCGATCTCGTCGCCGTACTGCGCGAACAGGCCGCGCACGAACGCCGTGGCGTCGTCGGCCGCGTGCACGTACCGCTCGCCGCCGCGCGACCAGGTGACCTGGGCCTTGCCGCGGACCTGGCGCGCGAGCTGGTCGGCGCTGCCGTCGGCGACGATGCGGCCGCCCGCGAGGATGAGGATCCGGTCCGCGAGCTTCTCGGCCTCGTCGAGGTCGTGGGTGGTCAGCAGGACCGTCGTGTCCTCGAGGTCGACGAGCCCGTGGATGACGTCGTGGAACTCGCGGCGCACCTCCGGGTCGAAGCCGGCGGTCGGCTCGTCGAGGAACAGCAGGTCGGGCCGGCCGACGATGCCGATCGCGACGTCGAGCCGCCGGCGCTGCCCGCCGGAGAGCTTGCCGACCCTCTGGTCCGCCGCGTCGGCGAGGCCCACGCGCTCGAGGAGGTCGTCGACGTCGTACGGGCGGGGCCGGGCGGGGGTCCCGTAGGGCTCGTAGAAGGAGCCGAGGTGGCGCAGCAGCTCGCGCACGCGCCACAGCCCGTGGTCGCGCCAGGACTGCAGCACGATGCCGATGCCGGCGCGCCAGGGCTCGGGCGCGCGGATCGGGTCCTCGCCGAGCACGACGACGTCGCCGCCCGACCGGTCGCGGAAGCCCTCCAGGATCTCGATGGTGGTGGTCTTCCCCGCGCCGTTCGGCCCGAGGAGCGTGATGACCTCGCCGCGCCGGACCTCGAAGTCGACGCCGTCGAGCACGTCCTTGGTGCCGTAGCGCATGCGCAGGTCGTCCACGCGGATCACGACGTCGCTCATGCGGCCTCCACGCCCGTGCGGGCCCTCATCACCTGACTACGATGGGATGTAGTACACCTACGACAGATCGTAGTGTCAAGACCGCGTTCTTGCGGAGGAGTGCAGCGCTACAGCAGGACCGTCCCGGAGATGCCGGTCACGGCGTCGCCGCCGACCCACACCTCGTCGCCGACCCGCTCCACGTGCACCCGGCCCGCGCGCCGCAGCGCCGTGCCCTGCGACACCACGTACCGGTCCGGGAGCACGCCGGCCGCGGCCAGCCACTGCCCGACGCCCGCGTTGAGGCTGCCGGTCACCGGGTCCTCCACGACGCCGATGCCGCCCGCGAACGCACGCACCTCGGCGTGGGCGCCGGTGCGCGATCGGCCGGCCTCGTCGTGCAGACCGATCACGCCCACCATGAGGTCGCCGAGCGCGGCGGGGTCGGGCACCACGGCCAGCACCGCCTCGGCGTCGTGCAGGAGCACCCCCACCCACGGCGGGCCGTTGTCCAGCCACGCGACGTCGCGCACGTCGTCCTCGGTCACGCCCAGGGCGCGCAGGGCCTGCGCGCGGACCTCCGGCTCGACCGGGCCGGTCCGGCGCAGCGGCGGGGCCGCGAACGCGAGGCGCCCCTCCGCGCGGCGCAGCCGCACGAGCCCGACGGCGCACTCCTGCACGACGGCGGCCGGGTCGCGCGGGGTCCCGCCCGCCTCGAGCCAGGCGTGCGCGGAGCCGATCGTCGGGTGCCCCGCGAACGGCAGCTCGCCGCCCGGCGTGAAGACCCGCAGCCGGTAGTCGGCGGCCGGGTCGGTCGGCGGCAGGACGAACGTGGTCTCCGACAGGTTCGTCCACCGCGCGAAGGCGGCCATCTCGTCGTCGGTCAGGCCCTCGGCGTCGAGCACCACCGCGACCGGGTTGCCGAGGTACGGCTCGGAGGTGAAGACGTCGACCTGGGCGAAGTCACGCGTGCGCATGCGGCCCATCCTGGCGCCCGACGCCGACGCCGCCCACGGCTTTCCCGGGCGCCCCGTCGGCCCGGTGCGCCGCCGGGGCGTCGCACGACCCGGCGGCGCTCGGTGCCCCCTCCGCGGCGCGTCCCGGCGGCGCTCAGCCCTCGCCCGCGTCGGCGAGCGCGGCGCGGAACGCCTCGTGCGCCGCGTCGCCGAAGGGCACGAAGCGGGCCAGCTCGACCGGGGCGTCCGGGTGCGCGTCCGCCCACGCCCGAGCGGCCGCGACGGCGACGCGCGCGACCTCGCGCACGTCCCAGCCGTAGACGCCGGCGCTCACCGCTGGCAGCGCGACGGTCCGTGCGCCGAGCCCGGCCGCGACGTCGAGCGAGCGCGTGAAGCACGAGGCCAGCAGCGCCGGGTCGGTCTGCCCCGCGTACCGGTTGGGCCCCACGGTGTGGATCACCCAGCGGGCCGGCAGGTCGCCGGCTCCGGTCGCGACGGCGTCGCCCACCGGCAGCCCGTCGGGCAGGCGGGTGCGGCGCAGCTCGCGGCACTCGGCGAGCAGGCTCGGGCCGGCGGCCCGGTGGATCGCACCGTCGACGCCCCCGCCGCCGAGCAGCGAGGAGTTCGCGGCGTTGACGATCGCGTCGACGTCCTGCGTGGTGATGTCCCCGGGCACGGCCTCGATGCGCACGAGTCGATCCTGCCCCGTCCGCCCGCGCCGCCGCGCCCCGGGGCACCCCCACGGCACGGAGGGTCCGCCCGTGGCGCGGTTTGCCGGTGCGGGGCGACCGGGTGTCGAATCGTCACGAGCCCGGACCGGGCGACCGCACGTCGAGGAGGACACATGCAGCAGCGCCGCATCGGCGACCGTTCCGTCAGCGCCATCGGGCTCGGCGGCATGCCGATGTCCATCGAGGGCCGGCCGGACGAGGCGCAGGCCATCCGCACCATCCACGCCGCGCTCGACGCCGGCATCACCCTCGTCGACACCGCGGACTCCTACCACCGCGACCCGACCGACGTCGGGCACAACGAGATCCTCATCGCCAAGGCGCTCCGCCTGGCCGGCAAGGGGCCCGACGACGTCCTCGTGGCCACCAAGGGCGGCCACCGCCGCCCGGGCGACGGCACCTGGTACACCCAGGGCGACGCCGCCTACCTCAAGAAGGCCTGCGAGGCCTCGCTGCAGCGGCTCGACGTCGAGGCGATCGGCCTCTACCAGTTCCACCGGCCCGACCCGGCCACCCCGTACGAGGAGTCGATCGGCGCGATCCGCGACCTGCTCGACGAGGGCAAGATCCTCATGGCCGGCATCTCCAACGCGAACCCCGACCAGATCCGCCTCGCGCAGGAGATCCTCGGCGGCCGCCTCGTCTCGGTGCAGAACCAGTTCTCGCCGCGGTTCCGCAGCAGCGAGCCCGAGCTCGAGCTGTGCGACGAGCTCGGCATCGCGTTCCTGCCGTGGAGCCCGTTCGGCGGCATCGCGCGCGCAGGCGAGCTCGGCGTCGCGGCGTCGGCGTTCGGCGAGATCGCGGCCGAGCGCGGCGTGAGCCCGTACCAGGTGGTCATCGCGTGGATGCTCGCGAAGTCGCCGGTCGTCATCCCGATCCCGGGCGCGAGCCGGCCCGAGAGCATCCTCGACACCGTCAAGGGCGTCGAGCTCGAGCTCACCCCCGAGGAGCTCGCCCGCCTCGGCTGACCCACCCCAGCCCCTCCCGCCACCTCACCCGCGGAGTGGAACGATCTGCAGGCGTGGCGTTCCACGTCGCCGCGACGGACGGTCGCTTCGTTCCGCTCTGCGGGGGTGGGGGCGGTGTGTCCGACTCGCATGGCACCCTGGCGCCATGTCCGGCGCCGCCCCTCGACCCGCCGTGCCCGAGGCCGCGCACCTGCGCGCGCTCCGGGCCGCCGCGGACGCCCTCGCCTCCCGCGCCGCCACGGCCGGCCTCGACGCGCCGGTCCCCACGTGCCCGCGCTGGACCGTGGCCGACCTCGTCGCGCACCAGGGGATCGTGCACCGCTGGGCGGCGGGCAACCTGCGGCTCGACGACGCGCCCGTGCCGGCCAAGCGCGAGGTGCTGCGCGTCGTGCCGCCCGCCGAGCTGCTCGACTGGTTCGCCGCGGGCGTCGCCGAGCTCGAGGACGCGTTCGCCACGGCCGCCCCGGACGTGCGGGCGATGACGTTCCTCAAGGACCCTCCGGCGCCGCGCGCGTTCTGGGCGCGGCGGCAGGCGCACGAGACGACGGTCCACGCCACCGACGCGCTCGCCGCGGTCCTCGGCCGCCGCCCGCGCTCCGACGAGGCCGACGTCGCCGCCGACCTCGCGCTCGACGGCCTCGACGAGCTGCTCACCGGCTTCGTCACGCGCGGCCGCCACGCGCTGTGCACGGCGGTCGCACCGGCGCGCGTCGCCGTCGTGCCGCACCCGGCGGAGGCGGGCGACGCCGGCCCCCTCGCCTGGCTCCTCGACGTCACGCCCGACGGCATCGTCACCTCGCGCACGACGCCGGAGGAGGCGGAGGCCGCCGGGGCCGACGGCGTCTTCCGCGGCTCCCCCGCCCAGCTCTACCTCGGTCTGTGGAACCGGGGGGACGAGGTCACCGAGGACGACGGGCGCGGCCTGCTCGCCGCGTGGTCCGGAAACGTCAAGGTGTCCTGGCGCTGAGGTGTCACGGCGGCGGCCCGGCGGCCGGCGGCCCGGTGCGCGGGTGCCCGCCGCGCCGGTCCGCGCGACCGGCTCAGGCCTCGAGCAGGATCGTGAACGGCCCGTCGTTGACGAGCTCGACGTGCATGTAGGCGCCGAACACGCCCGTGGCGACCTCGATGCCCTTCGCGCGCAGCGCCTCGACCACGGCGTCCACGAGCGGCTCGGCGACCGGGCCCGGCGCGGCGCCGTTCCACGACGGTCGCCGGCCCTTGCGCGTGTCCGCGTAGAGCGTGAACTGGCTGACCACGAGCACGGGCGCGCCCACGTCGAGCACGGACTTCTCGTCGTGGAGGATCCGCAGGTCCGCGATCTTGCGCGCGATCGTCTCGACCTGCTCCGGGCCGTCGTCGTGCGTCGCCCCGAGCAGCACGAGCAGGCCGGGCCGGTCGATCCTCCCGACCACCTCCCCGTCGACCGTGACCGACGCGTGGGTCACCCGCTGCAGGACCGCCCTCACCACCGACCTCCGATGACGACCTCGACCTCGCGCCCGAGCGGCGCGACGACCTCTCCGACCGGCTCCCCGTGCCCGAGCACCGGCGTCGCCCCGACCCGCGCCACGGCGGCGAGCACCGCCGGGTCGGCGCCGTCGCCCAGCGCGACCGCGAGCGCCGCGGCCAGCACGGCCGGGCGGGGTCGCGCGGAGCCGTCCGCGACCTTGCACGCCACGCCCGTCCCGTCGGGCAGGCCCGCGCCGTAGACGCCCTCGGCGCCGTCCTTCGCGACCAGGCCCGGGACCGCGCGCATGAACCGCGTGACGTCCCGCTCCGGCCCGCCGACCAGGTCCGGGTGCGCGGCGACCGCCCGACCCACCCGGGCGACGGCGTCGTCGCGCGCCGGGTCCGCCGCCGCGGCCGCCATGCGACCGAACGCGCGGGCCAGTCCGCGCACCGTCGTCGAGAACAGCGGCGCGCCGCACCCGTCGACCGTGACGTCGTCGACGGCCACCTGCGTCTCGCGCTCGACGACCTCGCGCACGCGCCGCTGCAGCGGGTGGTCCACGTCGCGGTACGTCGCGGTGTCCCAGCCGTTCGCGACGCACGTCGCGAGCATCGCCGCGTGCTTGCCGGAGCAGTTCTGCGTGACCGGCGACGCCGCCCCGCCCGCCACGCGCCACTCGTAGGCGGCGGTGGCGTCGAGCGGCAGGTCCGGGGTGTTCTGCAGGTCGCCCTCGCCCAGTCCCGCGGCGGCCAGCGTGCGGCGCACGACGGCGAGGTGCGCGGCCGTGCCCGAGTGGCTCGCGGCCGCGAGGGCGAGCCGCTCGTCGTCCACGTCCAGGCCCGCCTCGAGCATGGCCACCGCCTGCAGCGGCTTCACGGACGACCGCGGCCAGATCGTCACGTGCGGGTCGCCCACCGCGAGCGCCACGGACCCGTCGTGCCGGAGGACGACGAGGTGCCCGACGTGCACCGACTCCACGCGCCCGCCGCGCACGACGACGGCGAGCGGCCCCGGCGCCCCGGCTGCGCCACGCCCGGCGCCCCGCCCGGGGTCCTGCCCGGGGTCCTGCTCCGCGTCGACCTCCGCGTCCTGCTCCCGGGTCACGTCACCAGCCCCCGTAGGGCCCGCCCGACCGCCCGCGGCCGCCCCCGGAGGTGCCACGGACCGCGGGGCGCACGTCGGCGAGGTACACGCCAGCGGCCACCGCCGAGCCGAGGGCGAGGAACGAGAGCTGGCCGATGCCCACCGGCCACGGCAGCGCGACGAACGCGACGGCGGTGGCCGCGGCGAGCAGCCACACCCAGAACTGCTTGGTCCGCTTGCCCGCGACGGCGAAGGCCCGCGCGGGGCGCCGTGCGGCGTCGACCAGCGCGTACACCGCCAGCACGAACACGACCGCGTAGAGCGCGAAGTAGACGAGCAGCTGGAGACCGGCGATCACGGGCAGAGCCTACGAGCCCGGGTGCACGGTGGGCGCGCCCACGGCCGGCCGGCCGCCGAGCCCGCGCGCGACCTCCCCGCGCGGCGCGGGGCGGTCCACGGACACCCCCTCGGCGGGGACGACGGTCTCCTGCGCGGCCGCGACGTCGCCGCCGTCGCAGGCGACGGTCAGCGGCGCGTCCTCGGGCAGCGAGCGCTTGACCACGGCGAGCGCGATCGGCCCGAGCACGTGGTGCCGGGCGACGGAGGTGACGTGCCCGACCGGGCGGCCGGCGTCGTCGTGCACCGCGGCCCCGGGCTCGGGCAGCAGGTGCCCCGACCCGTCGAGGTGGAGCATGACCAGGCGGCGCGGCGGGCGGCCGAGGTTGTGCACCCGCGCGATGGTCTCCTGCCCGCGGTAGCAGCCCTTGTGCAGGTGGACGGCGGTGCGCAGCCAGTCGAGCTCGTGCGGGATCGTGCGGTGGTCGACCTCGCGCGCGGGCCGGGGGCGCCAGGCGCCCACGCGCAGCGCCTCCGCGGCCCACGTGCCGGCGAGCCGCCAGCCGGCCTGCTCGCGCGCCGCGACCTCGTCCGCCAGGCGCGCGCGGGGCACGAGCACGAGGCGCCACGCGCGCTCGGCCCCCGGGTGCCCGTCCGACGCCGGGCCGTACCGCGTACCGCCGGGCGTCACCCCGGGCCACGGGTCGCGCCAGGTGACGGGCTCGCCCTCGGCGCCCTCGGCGTCGACGGCCTCGCCCAGCGCGGCCCACTCGGCGGTGACGTCGGCGACCTCGACGCGCAGCATGAAGCGCATCGAGTCGAGCCACGCGGCGAGCGCGGCGGCCGCGTGCGCCTCGGTGATCAACCAGGTCCGCTCGCCGTCGTCCACGACGGCCGCGGCGAACTCGACGTGCCCGTGCGGGCTGAGCACGAGGGTCTCGGTCGATGCGCGGGGCGCGAGGTCGGTCAGCGCCTGCGACGTGATGTTGTGCAGCCAGCCCGACCGGTCCGGGCCGGCGACGGTGACGACCCCGAGGTGTGACATGTCGACGACGGCGGCGCCGGCCTCGAGCGCACGCTGCTCGGCCACGGGCTCGCCGTAGTGCCACGCGACGCCCGCGTCGGGACCGGCGGCGGCGACCGCGCCCGGCCGGGCGAGCAGGGGGCTGCGGTACGCGTCGTCCGTGGGCCCGGCGGCCCCGGTCCCGCGCACGTCGTGCTCCGTCACCGCGGGCTCCTGCTCAGCCGCGCCGACGCGTAGGACTGCAGGGGCTCGCCGAACGCCGCGATGTCCCACGCCCACAGCAGGTCGCCGTCGACGAGGCCGTACAGCCGGGTCGCGGCGTTCATCTCGGCGGCGTCGGGCGTGCGGGCGATGAGGTCGCTCGCCAGGTCGATGCGCCCGTTGCCGACCACGCCCGCGTAGAGCGTCAGGTGCCCGGACGGGTCGATGAGCAGCAGCTCGACGGGGTCCTTGCCCTCCGGGGTGTCGGCGGGGCGGTCCGGCGGCACGCGCCAGTAGCCGGACTCGGTCGACCAGACGGGGCCGTCGCCGTCGTCGCCGGACAGCCACAGCGTGGAGGACCAGCGCAGGTACGGGCCGCCGTCGTGGTCGACGACGACCTCCTGCCGCACGGTCGCCTCGGGGATCCGCGGGTAGACGACGACGCCGTTCCCCTCCCATCGCCCGACGAGCCAGGCGAGGGGGTACACCTCCGGGGCCAGCCCTCCCGGGATCGCGAACGGCACGATCAGCGCTGGCCCTTGTAGAGCTTGTACACCGCGTACACGGCGAACCAGCCGATGGTCAGGGACGCCGCGATGAGCAGTCCGATGAAGAAGGCCTCGAGCGCTGCCATGAGCCGATCCTACGGTGCCCCGCGGCGTCCGGGTCGAGGCGGCCCGCGGGGCGGGTCGGGGCCTCCCGCGGTCGGTAGCCTGCCCGCATGCGACAGCTCGTGGTGAAGACGACCGCCGGCGCCGACCGGCCCGAGGCCTGCAACCAGGCGTTCACCGTGGCTGCGGCGGCCGTCGCGGCGGGGGCGAAGGTGTCGCTGTGGCTCACCGGCGAGGCCGCGTGGTTCGCGCTCCCGGGCCGCGCGGCGGAGTTCTCCCTGCCGCACGCCACGCCCCTGGAGGAGCTGCTCGAGACCGTCCTCGCCGAGGGCACCGTGACCCTGTGCACGCAGTGCGCGGCGCGCCGCGACATCACGGCCGACGACGTCCTGCCCGGCATCCGGATCGCAGGCGCCGCGGTGTTCGTCGCCGAGACCCTCGAGCCCGACGCGCAGGCGCTCGTCTACTGAGGGCTGCCGGGGGTCCCCCGGCGGTGGGCCGGAGGGCGAGCCGGGCCGGTCGCCGTCGGGCGCCTCAGCGTCGCCGTCCGGCGCCTCAGCGCACCAGCACGCGCCCGACGACGTAGACGAGCAGGCCGCTCAGGGCCACCGGCAGCACGACGACGGTGAGCGCCGCCGCGCGGCGGCGCAGCGCGGGGAGCCGGTCGAACAGGGCGTGCAGCGCGGCGACGAGCACGCCCATGGCGAGCCCGAGCGTGCCGCCGACGACGAGCCCGAACTCCTGCATCGCGGCGCCGGCGCCCCCGCCCGCGAGCACCGCGGCGCCGATGGTCACCGCGGGCGCGTGCCACGAGTGCAGCGGCACGGCGGAGACCGCCGAGGCGAAGGCGAGCGCGACGGCGCCGCTGACGACGAGCGCGGTGCCGCTCGGGCTGCGCTCGGCGGCGACCCAGCCCGCGGACGCCGCGGCGACGAGCACGCCCGCGACCGTGCCGGACACCGAGTCGACGAGCCGCGCCCGGCCGTCCTGCCGCGCGAGCTCGTTGACGAACGCGAGGAGGATCGCGAGCGCGATGACGATCGGCAGCTCGCGCAGGAACGGCTGCCCGCGCGTGGCGGTGACCGCGACGACCGCCCCCGCGCCGCCGAGCGCGATGACGACGGCCGAGCCCAGCACGTTCGGCAGCCCGAGGAGCAGGGGCCAGCCGGCGGCGACGGCGAGCGCGAGCAGGATCGCCCCGGCGACGACGGGCAGCTCGCCGAGGTGCTCGAGCGCGTCGAAGCCGACGACGAACGACGCCACGCCCATGAGGGCGGCGAGCGCGGCCGTCAGCACCGCGCGGGTGGACGCCTCCATCACACCAGCGGGGTCCGGTCGTGGCCGGTCAGGGGCGCGAGCACGCAGGCAGTCTCCCAGATCCGCCGACCGGTGCGCAGTCCCGCGGCACGCGGCGCGCGGTTCCCTCGGCGCCGGACGGGCGAACGTGCGCGGACGTGACGACCCGGGCGCCCGTCGGGGCGGTAACGTGTGGCGACAGCCGATCGCAGGAGGGCCCACCGGTGGCAGACCTGTTGCTGCTGACACCCAGCGCCGGGGGCTCCGCTCAGGTGCTCCCGGCCCTCGGCCTGCTCAACCACCGCGTCCGCGTGCTCCCCGTGGAGCCGTCCGCGCTCCTCGACGCACCCGACGCCGACGTCCTGCTCCTCGACGCGCGCCGCGACCTGGCCACGGCCCGCTCGACGTGCCGGCTGCTGCGCGCGACGGGGCTCAACGTGCCGCTCGTGCTCGTGCTCACCGAGGGCGGCCTCACCGTCGTCACGGCGGAGTGGGGCGCGGCGGACTTCCTGCTCGAGCAGGCCTCGCCCGCGGAGGTCGAGGCGCGGCTGCGCCTGGTCATCGAGCGCGGTGGCGCACGCCACGAGGACGACGAGGTCGCCGAGATCAGCTCGGGCGACCTCACGGTCGACGCGGGCGGCTACGTGGCCCGCGTCAAGGGCCGGCCGCTGGACCTGACCTACAAGGAGTTCGAGCTGCTCAAGTACCTCGCCCAGCACCCCGGACGGGTCTTCACGCGTGCCCAGCTGCTGCAGGAGGTCTGGGGGTACGACTACTACGGCGGCACGCGCACGGTGGACGTCCACGTCCGGCGCCTGCGCGCCAAGCTCGGCCCCGAGCACGAGCAGCTCATCGGGACCGTGCGCAACGTGGGCTACCGGTTCGAGCCGCCGCGCGAGCGGCGCGCCCCCGCGGAGGACGAGGCGGCGGCGAACGCCGGCGCGGTGGACCAGTCGTGACCCTGCGGCGCCGCGGCCGCGCCGGGTCCCAGGTGCGCGGCCCGCTGTTCGGGCGGCTCTCCATCGGGTCGGAGCGCAACCTCCTCGACACCCTGCGCACCGAGAACGCCGGCGGTGCGCTCCTGCTCGTGGGCGCGCTCGTGGCCCTGGTCTGGGCCAACACGCCCTGGCGGGAGAGCTACCAGGCGATGCGCGAGGTCGTCGTCGGCCCTGACTGGATGCACCTGCAGCTCTCGCTCGAGCACTGGGCGACCGACGGCCTGCTGACGATCTTCTTCTTCGTCGTCGGGCTCGAGCTCAAGCGCGAGATGGTGGTCGGCGAGCTGCGGCGCCCCGCGACCGCGATCGTGCCGATCGTCGCAGCGGTCGGCGGCATGGTGGCGCCCGCCCTCGTCTACGTGGCGATCAACGCCACCGCCGCGGGCGGGGAGCTGCGCGGCTGGGCGATCCCGACCGCCACGGACATCGCGTTCGCGGTGGCGGTGCTGTCGGTCGTGGGACGGCACCTGCCCAACTCGCTGCGCGCGTTCCTGCTCACGCTGGCGGTCGTCGACGACCTGCTCGGCATCGTCGTCATCGCGACGTTCTACAGCACGGACATCCAGCTCGGCTGGCTCGCGGCGTCGTTCGCGGTCGCGGCGGTGTTCGCGCTCCTGCTGCGCCGCGGCGTGACCGCACCCTGGCTCCTCCTGCCCCTCGCGCTGGCGGCGTGGCTGTTCATGCACGCCTCGGGCGTGCACGCGACGATCGCCGGCGTCGTGCTGGGCTTCTGCGTGCCGGCCCTCGCGCGGGACGGCGACGAGGCGTCCGAGTCGCTCGCCGAGCGGTTCGAGCACCGCTGGCGCCCGCTGTCCGCGGGGGTCGCGGTGCCGCTGTTCGCGCTCTTCGCGGCCGGTGTCTCGCTCGACCCGGCCAGCCTCGGCGACGCGCTGCGCGACCCGATCGCGCAGGGCGTCGCGCTCGGCCTCGTCGTCGGCAAGCCGGTCGGCATCCTCGTGGCGACGTGGCTCGCCGCGAAGGCCACCCGCCTGCGGTTCTCGCGCGGCGTGGGCTGGGCCGACGTGGCCGCGCTCGGCACGGTCGGCGGCATCGGCTTCACGGTCTCCCTGCTCATCGGGGCGCTCGCGTTCGGCGAGGGCACCGTCCGCGACGACCACGTGCGCGCGGCGATCGTCGTCGGCTCGCTCACCGCGGCGGTGCTCGGCTCGCTCGCGCTCGCCGCCCGCGACCGGTACCACCGCGACCTGCCTGCGGAGATCTCGGACGGTCCCGGCGAGGGCCTCGGGGGCGGCCGCCCGGCGCCGTCCGCGGACGCGCCGTCGCCGACGTCCTCGCAGACGCCGTCGGAAGGGGCGCCGCCGGAGGCGTCGTAGCCCCCTCGGGCGCCGACGGGGGCTCGCCCGGCGCGCGGTGCGCGATAGGTTCGGCGGCGTGACCGACCCGTCCGCCGTCCTGATCCCGGGGCCCTGGCGGCACCGGTTCGTCCCCGCGAACGCGGCGCGCTTCCACGTCGCCGAGGTCGACGGGACCGGGGGCACCGGGCCGCTCGTGGTCCTCCTGCACGGCTTCCCGCAGATGTGGTGGGCCTGGCGCGGCCCGCTCACGGTGCTCGGCGAGGCCGGCTACCGCGCGGTCGCGATGGACCTGCGCGGCACGGGCGCCTCGGACAAGCCCCCGAGCGGGTACGACATGCCGACCCTGACCCGGGACGTGGCCGGCGTCATCCGCTCGCTGGGCGCGCAGGACGCGGTCGTCGTCGGGCACGGCGTCGGCGGGATCGTCGCGTGGTCGATGGCGGCGCTGCAGCCGTCGGTGACCCGGGCGGTCGCGGCGTTCGGCGCCCTGCACCCGCTCCACCTGCACACGAGCGCGGTCATGCGCGCGATGCTGAGCCGCACGTCCGGGCGCCGCCTCGCGTTCGCCCAGCTGCCCTACTTCCCCGAGCGCCGCATGGTCCGCGGGGACCTCGTGGCCCGCGTGCTCGCCGACTGGGGCGCGCCCGGCTGGCCCGACCCGACGTCCGACGCCGACCTCGTCGCCACGTACCGGGACGCGGCCGGCGTGCCGTTCGCCGCGCACAGCGCGATGGAGGTCCTGCGCTGGCTCGTGCGCTCGACGCCGCGCGTGGACGGGCGGCGGTACCTCGCCGCGATGCGCGCGCCGGTCCGGGTGCCGGTGCTGCAGGTGCACGGCGACGCCGACCGCGCGCTGCCCGTGGACGCGGCGAGCTGGGGCAACGGGCGCCCGTACCGCTTCGAGACGATCGCCGGCGCGGGCCACTTCCTCCCCGAGGAGGCCCCGGACGAGTGCGCCGCCCTCCTGCTGGACTGGCTCGGCGGCCTCTAGGCAGGCTCGCCGTCGGGCCGTGCGCGCACGGGCCCGTCCTTGACGAGCTTCGCGGCGCGCACCGGGTCGGTCTCGCCGATCCCGTAGGAGGGGCACAGCCGCGCGAGTGGGCACGCCCCGCACGCCGGGCGGCGGGCGTGGCACGTGCGGCGCCCGTGGATGATGAGCCGGTGGCTGAACATGGTCCAGTCACGCTTCGGGATGAGGGCGCACAGGTCGGCCTCGACGGCCACCGGGTCGTCGTTCTCGGTGAGGCCGAGGCGCCGGGACAGCCGCAGCACGTGCGTGTCCACGGGGAGGCCGGGCACCCCGAACGCGTTGCCGAGCACGACGTTCGCCGTCTTGCGCCCGACGCCGGGCAGCGTGACGAGATCCTTCATGCGGCGGGGGACCTCGCCGCCGTAGCGCTCGACGAGCGCCTGGCCGAGCCCGATGAGCGACTGCGCCTTGGCGCGGAAGAAGCCCGTGGGCCGGATGAGCTCCTCGAGCTCGGCCCGGTCGGCGGCCGCGTACGCGGCCGCGTCGGGGTAGCGGGCGAACAGCGCGGGGGTCACCTGGTTCACCCGGACGTCCGTCGACTGCGCGGACAGGATCGTCGCGACGAGCAGCTCGAGCGGCGTCGTGAAGTCCAGCTCGATGACCGCGTCGGGGTACCTCTCGGCGAGGACCCGGTCGATCCTGCGGGCGCGGCGGGTCCGGGCGAGGGGCGTCTCCACGGCCGAGAGCCTAGGCGCGACCACCCACGCTGTCCGGATGGTGGTCACGTTCCCACTTTCGTTATCGGCATGTGAACCATCACACGTGCGCCGATGGGGTGAACATCGGCCCGGCGGGCTCAAGGTGGCGCGGATCACCGCCGAACATCCGGTGGAGCGAGGCGACCGGCGCCCCGCGAGCGGAGAAGCAGAGCTCATGACGGTGGCCCAGGTCAGCCCGCGGCACGCGGGTCACGGACCCGACGCCCGGGCGGCGCGGCGCGCGCTGCGCGCGGAGAAGGCACAGCTCCTGCGGTGGCGGCGCCTGCTGCGCGCGCGCCTCGACCTCGCCGTGGCCGCCTACGCGCCGCCGGACACGCTCGGCGCGATGAGCTGGGACATCCTCCCCGAGGCCCAGCTCTCGCTCCCCCACCCCCAGCAGCTGCTCGCCCTCGTCCGCCTGAGCACCGACGAGGACCAGGTCGCGCTCATGCAGAAGCTGCGCGACCTCGACCGGCAGCTCGCCGAGTACGAGGAGCACATCGACGCCGCGCTCGAGGAGTCGACGCAGCAGATCGTCGGCGCGCTCGCCGCGCAGGAGAGCCGGCCGCTCGCCCGCTGACGGCCCATGGGGCAGGATGGCAGGGCGGCGATGTGCCGCCCTGGACCCGGTGCTGCGGCACCCCGACCGGCGAGGACGGTGACGTGGACGACGTCGTGCTCTCCGCCCCGCTCTTCGCGGGCATCGACCCGGAGGCCGCCAGAGCGCTGCTGGCGTCCATGACCCGCGTCGACCTCACGCGCGGGGTCACCCTGTTCCACGAGGGCGAGCCGGGCGACCGGCTGTACGTCATCGCGGACGGGAAGGTGAAGCTCGGCCGGCGGTCGCCGGACGGGCGCGAGAACCTCCTGTCGATCCTCGGCCCGGGCGAGATGTTCGGCGAGCTCTCGCTCTTCGACCCGGGCCCGCGGACCGCGACGGCGACCGCCGTCTCCGACGTCCAGCTGCGCGAGCTCGCGCACGAGGAGGCCGTCGCCTGGATCGAGAAGCACCCCGCCGTCGCCAAGCACCTGCTGGCGGCCCTGTCCACACGGCTGCGCCGGACCAACGAGGCCCTCGCCGACCTCGTGTTCTCCGACGTGCCCGGCCGCGTGGCGAAGGCCCTCCTGGACCTGTCGACGCGCTTCGGCGAGGAGGTGCCCGACGGCATCCGGGTGGCGCACGACCTCACGCAGGAGGAGCTCGCCCAGCTCGTCGGCGCCTCGCGCGAGACGGTGAACAAGGCGCTCGCGGACTTCACCGGGCGCGGCTGGGTGCGCCGCGAGGGCCGCGCGATCGTGCTGCTCGACGTCAACCGCCTCGAGCGCCGCGCGCGCTGACCGCCGTTGGCACGGGCGCCACGGCCGACCGGGCGCCGGCGGGCGTCAGCCCAGCTCGACGACCAGCTCGACCTCGACCGGCGCGTCGAGCGGGAGCACCGCGACGCCGACGGCGCTGCGTGCGTGCACGCCCGCCTCGCCGAAGACCTGCCCGAGCAGCTCGCTCGCGCCGTTGACCACCGTCGGCTGGCCGGTGAACGAGGGGTCGGAGGCCACGTAGCCCACGACCTTCACCACGCGCTTCACCCGGTCCAGGCTGCCGGCGAGCTCCGCGATCGCCGCGAGCGCGTTGAGCGCCGCCGTCCGGGCGAGCCCTGCGGCGACGTCGGGCGCGACGAGGCCCTCTCCCTCGCCGACCTTGCCGCGGACCGGCAGCTCGCCGTCCACGAAGGGCAGCTGCCCCGCGGTCCACACGTGGTCGCCCGTCCGCACGGCCGGCACGTAGGCGGCCACGGGCGCGGCGACGGGCGGCAGCTCGATGCCGAGCTCGGCGAGGCGCCGGGCGACGTCCATCCCGCTCACTCCCCGAGGGGTCGCTTGAGGTAGGCGACCAGCCCGTTGCCGTCGGGCCCGGGCACCACCTGCACGAGCTCCCAGCCGTCGGCGCCCCACTGGTCGAGGATCGCCTTGGTGGCGTGCACGATGAGCGGGACCGTGGCGTACTCCCAGCGCGTCATGGGCGCCAGGCTAGCGCCCGGCCGCGGGCGCGAGGCACCCGCCGGGGCGGACGAGGCGCCCGGCGGGCGGCACGTGGGGCCTCAGCCCTGGCCGGCGGGCTGGCGGGCCAGCGAGCGGCGGCCGCGGGACATGCGGTACGTCGTCGGGCGGGCGACGAGCTCGGGCTCCGCCTCGATGACCTCCCGCCACGACTGCACCTCGGGGTAGCGGCGCAGGAGGGCGCGGCGCTCGCGCTCCGTCATGCCGCCCCAGACGCCGAAGAGGACCCGGTTGTCGAGGGCGTCCACGAGGCACTCGATCCTCACCGGGCATCCTGCGCAGACCTCGCGGGCGGACCGCTGCGCGGCGCCCTCCACGAACAGGTCGTCAGGTGGTGACGCCGAACACGCCCCGTACGCGGTCCAGTGCTGATCCGCCACCAGACCTCCTCTCCGAGCCCCCTACGTACGTCGTCCCCAGGGTACGGCGGCGGTGGGCACGCTCTCATGGGCCGTTCGGGTCGGCTTTCCGTCACACATGGGATGTGTCCCGACGGAATGCGCCGTCCCGGGACCATGGTGACGACTCGAACAGGGCCCAGCCAGGGACCTGCGGCCCGCCTGCCCGTACTCCGGACGGGTGGGACGGGCCGCCGGCGGCGCGTACCGGGGGGCGCGGCAGCGTGCACAGGATCTCCACCTCCCCGGCGCCGGACCCCGGCCGAAGGTATGGGGCCCTCCCGTACCCTGGGCACCATGGTGTCGTCTGTCCGCTCGGTTCCCGGGCGCCGCATCTCCGTGGCGCAGGTGCTGGGCCTGCTCCTCGCCTTCGTGCTCATGTCCGGGCTCGGCGGCGTCCTGGCCGCGGGCCTGGTCATGCCGGCGGTCGGCGCGACCAGCTCGGTGACGAACACGTCGGTGCGGCTGTTCGACGACCTCCCGGACGAGCTCGCCCAGGTGCCGCTGTCGGAGAAGTCGGTCATGCTCGCCGTCGACGGCACGGTGCTCGCCGAGTTCTACGACCAGAACCGGATCGTCGTCCCGCTCGACCAGATCTCGCAGGCGATGCAGGACGCGGTCATCGCGATCGAGGACCACCGGTTCTACGAGCACGGCGCGATCGACCCGCAGGGCATGATGCGCGCGCTCATCCGCAACACCACGTGCGACGACTGCGGCACGCAGGGTGGCTCCACGCTCACGCAGCAGTACGTGAAGAACGCGCTCGTCCAGGCGGCGATCGAGTCCAGCGCGACCGACGCCGAGCGCGCGGCCGCGATCGAGGCGGCGACGACGTCGGACGGCACCGAGGGCATCGCCCGCAAGCTCTCCGAGGCCAAGATGGCCATCGCCCTCGAGCAGCGCTGGACCAAGGACCAGATCCTCGAGGCGTACCTCAACATCGCGCAGTTCGGCCTCAGCGTGTACGGCGTCGAGGCCGCCGCGCAGTTCTACTTCTCGATCCCCGCCTCCGAGCTCAACTACCTGCAGGCGGCCACGATCGCGGGCGTCACCCGCGGCCCGAGCATCTACGACCCGACGCGCAACCCCGAGCGCGCGCAGGAGCGGCGCGACGTCGTCCTGCGGCGCATGCTCGACACCGGGAAGATCACCCGGGAGGAGTACGAGGCCGGAATCGCCACGCCGCTCGCCGACACCCTCAACCTCGGCCAGCCGAAGTTCACCTGCCAGGCGGCGAACGCCGTCGGCGGGGCCGGATACTTCTGCGACTTCGTCACCAAGATCATCGCGACGAACCCGGTGTTCGGCGAAACCCCGAACGACCGCAAGAACCTCCTCTACCGGGGCGGCCTGACCATCACGACGACGCTCAACCCCTGGCTGCAGGGCATCGTCGACGAGGAGGTCAAGGCGGGCATCCCCATCGACGACCCGTCCGGCGTCGCGACCGCGATGGTGGTCGTCGAGCCCGGCACGGGCCACGTGCTCGCGATGGCGCAGAACCGCGTCTACAACCCGCGCCAGTCGGACGTGCCGTGGGAGACCGCGGTCAACTACAACACCGACAACATCTACGGCAGCGCCAGCGGCTTTCCGCCCGGCTCGACGTTCAAGCCGTTCACCCTGCTGCAGTGGTTCAAGGACGGCCACGGGCTCGGCGAGGTCGTCAACGGCACCGCCCGTATGCGCAACGAGAACGAGTTCGTGCAGTGCGGCGCGCGCCTGCCGAACAAGCCCTGGCGCCTCGGCAACGCCGAGGGCGGCCGCGGCATCATGACCGTCCTCGACGCGACGCGGAACTCGGTCAACAACGCGTACGCCGACATGGCTGCGCAGCTCGACCTCTGCGCGATCATGGACGGCGCCGCCGAGCTGGGCGTGCACCGCGCGGGCGGCCTGGCCGGCGACGGCCCGTTCGACCCGATCCCGTCGAACGTCATCGGCACCCAGTCGATCGCACCGCTGACCATGGCGAACGCGTTCGCCGCGTTCGCGGCCAACGGCGTGTACTGCGAGCCGATCGCGATCGTCAGCGTCCGCGACCGCGACGGCAACGAGCTGCCCGTGCCGCAGGCGACCTGCCAGCAGCGCATCGACCCGGGCATCGCGGCCGCCATGAACTACGCGCTCAGCCAGGTGTGGAGCGGCACGGGACGCCAGATCGGCGCGCTCCCCGGCGGGCGCCCCGCGGCCGGCAAGACCGGTACGACGACGAGCAACGAGCACACGTGGTTCGTCGGCTACACGCCGCAGCTGTCCGCGGCCGTGTGGGTCGGCTACTCCGAGGGCATGATCCCGGTGCAGCGGATCACCATCAACGGCCGCTACTACCGCAACGTCTACGGCTCGAGCATCGCCGGCCCGACGTGGCGACGCGTCTTCGTCCGCGCGCACGAGGGCCTGCCCGTCGTGCCGTTCCCGGCACCGCCGCAGCAGTTCATCACCGGCATGACCGGCCAGGTCCCGTCGGTCCGCGGCCAGTCGGTCGAGGAGGCGACGCGGACCCTGCGCGAGGCGGGCTTCAACGTCACGGTCGCGGAGCACCAGGCGCACTCCGACGCGCCCGTGGGCACGGTCGCCGAGACGTCGCCCGCCGCCGGCTCGCGCGTGAGCCGCGGCACGCAGGTCACGCTCGTGCTGTCGCAGGGCCCCGCGCCGCGGCAGGACCCGCAGCCCGGTCCCGGTCCTGACCCAGGTCCCGGCCCTGGTCCTGGTCCCGGTCCTGGCCCTGGCCCTGGCCCGGGCCCAGGTCCCGGCCCCGGCAACGGGGGCTGAGTGGCGGCGCGTCCCCTGACGACGGCCGCGGCGGTCGGCGCGCTCGGCGTCGGCGCCCTCGCGTGGGCGGCCGGCGTGGAGGTCCGCTGGTTCGCGCTGCGTCGCTTCGAGGTGCCCGTCCTCCCGCCGGGCACGCCCGAGCTGCGCGTGCTGCACCTGTCCGACCTGCACCTGCTGCCCGACCAGCGGCGCAAGATCGGCTGGGTGCGCTCGCTCGCCGACCTCGAGCCCGACCTCGTCGTGACGACGGGCGACAACATCGCGCACGACGACGCCCTGCCCGCGCTCCTGCACGCCTACGAGGGCCTGCTCGAGCGCCCGGGCGCGTTCGTGCTCGGCTCGAACGACTACTTCGCGCCGCGGTTCAAGAACCCCGCCCGCTACCTGCTCCCGGACGCGCGCGAGGACCGGCCGCAGCCGCGGGCCCTGCCGTGGCAGGACATGGTCGCCGCGTTCCGCGACGCGGGCTGGAAGGACCTGACCAACCGGCGCGACGTCGTCGAGCTCGGGCCCGCGGGGACCGTCGTGTCCCTCGTCGGGGTCGACGACGCGCACCTCGACCGCGACCGCTTCCCCGCCTCCACGCGCGGCCAGCACGCCGCCGGCCCGCACGCGCTGCACCCGCCGCCGGACCTGCGCCTCGGCGTCACGCACGCGCCCTACCGGCGGGTGCTCGACGCGATGCACGCGGACGGGTCGGACCTCGTGCTCGCCGGTCACACGCACGGCGGGCAGCTGTGCGTCCCGGTGCTCGGCGCGCTCACCACGAACTGCGACCTCGACGTGCGCCGCGCCAAGGGCCTGCACGGCTGGCCCGGCCCGCGCCCGGACGAGCCCGACGGCGCCGGGTCGAGCTGGCTGCACGTGTCGGCCGGCCTGGGCACGTCCCCGTTCGCGCCGGTCCGCTTCGCGTGCCGACCCGAGGCCTCGCTGCTCACGCTCGTCCCGCGCTGACGCCGGCGGGCCACCCGCCCGCGTGCCCACCGGGCCACCTCGCCCGCGTGCCCCGCCAGCCGCACGGCCCTCCGCCCGGCCCGCCCGACGCCGTCGGGCACCCACGGCGAGAACCGGTTTCTGCCCGCGGCCCCGGCTGGGCTATCCTTGCCGGGCACTCGGGGTGTGGCGCAGCTTGGTAGCGCGCTTCGTTCGGGACGAAGAGGTCGTGGGTTCAAATCCCGCCACCCCGACACTGGGAGGCCCCCGGCCGGCGACAGCCGACCGGGGGCCTTCGTCGTCCCCGGGCCCGGGCGTCCGGACCCCGCGTCCTGCCCCGCGCCCGGGCACGGGCTCGCTATCGTGCGCGGCATGACTCCCGTCGTCGTCGGCGACCCCGGCACGCGGCCCACGTGGGACGAGTGGGCGCTCGGCATCGCGGCCGCGGTCGCCACCCGCGCCGACTGCACGCGCCGCAAGGTCGGCGCCGTCATCCTCGGGCCCGACCACCGCGTGCTCGCCACCGGCTACAACGGCTACCCGCCCGGGCAGCCGGGCTGCCTGTCCGACGGCGCGTGCCCGCGGGGCCGCCGCACGTACGACGAGGTGCCCGCGAGCGCGCCGTACGTCGGCGTGGACGAGCCGTGCCAGGCGCTGCACGCGGAGGAGAACGCGATCCTGCACCTGCCGGGCAACGCGCGGCTGGGCGCCACGGTCTACGTGACCGACGAGCCGTGCCCCAACTGCCAGCGCTTCCTCGCGGGCGCGGGCATCGCGCGCGTGGTCTGGCCGGGCGGGCAGATCGACTACCAGAAGCGGGCCGCCGAGCGCCGCTGACGGGCCCCGCACGGGCGTCCGCGCGGCCGCCCCGCGCGCCTCTCCTCTTGCCCTCGCGCACGTCGCGCACGAGATTTGTCCCGGTTTCGGCGTGCGGAAGATCGTTCCGAGCGTCACGATGCTCGAGCAGGGAGACGAGAGGAGATCACCGTGGCAGACCGCGACAACGACGTGCAGCAGGCGCCGGTCGCCGTCGCGCCGGCACCGCCGGCGCCTGGTCGGGGCACGCAGGGGACGGGCGGCGGCCCGCGCGGGACGACGAGCGGCGGCGACCGCGGGCCGGCCGCCGGGATCGGCTCGCCGATCTACGACCAGCTCGTCGCCGAGCTCGGCGACCCCGCCGCCTGACCTCTCGGGCCGCCGGGAGCCGGCCCGGCGGCCCGGGTAGCCTCGTCGGATGCCGATCCCCGAGTTCGTCCGCCGCCTGCGGGCCGGCGTCGGGCACGATCTGCTCTGGTTGCCCGCGGTCTCGGCCGTGGTCCTCGACGACGACGACCGCGTGCTCCTGACCCACCGCGTCGACAACGGGCAGTGGGGCCTGCCGGGCGGGATCCTCGACCCGGGCGAGCAGCCCGCGGCAGGGATCGCGCGCGAGGTGGCCGAGGAGACCGCCGTCGAGGTGGAGGTCCTCGCCCTGACGTCGGCGATCGCGGGCGAGGTCATCACGCACGCGAACGGGGACGTCGCGCAGTACCTCGTTCTCGCGTTCTGGTGCCGCCCGGTCGCCGGCAGCGGCGCGGGCGCGCACGTGGCCGACGACGAGTCGCACGACGTGCGCTGGGTGCCCCTCGCGGAGGTCCCGCACCCGCTGTCCGACGGAGGCAGCGAGCGCCTCGAGCACGCGCTCGCCTACCGCGCGGCCCTGCGCGCCGGCACGACGCCGACCCCCTGGTTCGCCCGCTGACCCGCCGACCCGCGACGACCCGCGCCGCGGACGCGGCGGGGCCCCCGCCGGGGGTGCCGACGGAGGCCCCGGGCGCCGTCGGGCGGTCGCCCGGCGGGGTCCCGCGGACGTCAGGTCCAGCGGAAGAGGCGCGCGGCGAACGGCACGAGCACCACGGACCAGGCGACCATGACGAGGAGCTCGACGCCGGGGAAGCGGCCCTCGTACCAGCCGGCCGCGAGCGCCTGCGACGCCGCGCCCAGCGGGGTGTACCGGCTGATCGTCTGGACGACCTCCGGCATGAGCGGCAGCGGGAACCACACGCCCGCGAAGAACAGCGAGGTCATGTAGGCGAGCATCCCGGCGCCGGTCGCGGCGCCCTGGTTGGGCGCCAGCGCGGCGATGAGCGCGCCGAGCGCCATGTTCGCCGCCGCCCCGAGCACGAACGCGAGCACCGTGTGCAGCGGGTCGGCCGGCATCGTCACGCCGAGCGCGACCGCCGCGCCGACGAGCGCGAGCCCGGACGCCGCGACCAGCATCCCGAGGTTGACGAGCAGCTGGGCGACGATGAGGCGCGACGGGGGCAGCGGCGTCGTCGACAGCCGGCGCAGCACACCCTTCTCGCGATACGTGCCCATGGTCGGCGGGAAGGTCGTGTAGGCGACCGTGCCGATGGCGAGCGCGAGGATGACGGGCGTGAAGCCGGTGATCGAGGTGATCTCCGACAGCGGGGGCGCCTCCCCGAACGGCTCCTTGGCCCAGGGCATGAGCAGCCCGAGCGCGAGGAGCAGCACGGCCGGGAAGAACAGGCCGAAGAACACGGCGGCGGGCTCGCGCAGGTAGAGCCTCGCCTCGGCGACGGTGACGGCGGCGAGGACGCGCGGGCGCTGCGCGACGCCGCTCGGGCCCGGCGTCGGGGCGGGGTGGGTGGTCGTTGCGGTCATCTGTCACGCCTCCTTCGTGGCGCCGGTGCTGACGATGGACACGAACGCCTCCTCGAGGGAGCCCTGCTCCACGCGGAGGTGCTGCGGGCGGACGCCCGCGGAGGTCGCGGCGAGCACGACGTCGACGGCGACCTCGGCGCCGCGGACCTCGTAGGCGGAGCCGTCGACGGTCACGGCGGCCACCCCGGGGATCGACTCGATCAGGCCTGCCGGGAGCGGCTCGGGCGACGTGAAGCGGATGGTCTGCGCCGTCGTGCGAGCCGCGAGCTCGGCGGGCGTGCCCTCGGCGACGACGCGCCCGGCGTCGATGAGCAGGACGCGGTCGGCGAGGCGCTCGGCCTCCTCCATGAAGTGCGTGACGAGCAGGATCGTCACGCCGCGCTCGCGGACCCGCTCGACGACGCCCCAGGTCTCGCGGCGGGCCTGCGGGTCGAGCCCGGTGGTGAGCTCGTCGAGGATCGCCACCTCCGGGTTGCCGACGAGGGCCAGGGCGACGGACAGCCGCTGCTTCTGGCCGCCGGACAGCCGGCGGAACTGGGTGTCGGCGCGGTCGGCGAGACCGAGGTCGCGGATGAGCTCGGCGGGGTCCGCGGGGTCGGCGTAGAACGTCGCGTAGAGGTCCAGTGCCTCGCGCACGGTGATCTTCGCCGGCATCTCGCTCTCCTGGAGCTGCAGGCCCAGGCGCTCGCGGAGCACGGGCCCGTCGTGCCGGGGGTCGAGCCCGAGCACGCGGATCCCGCCGGCGTCGGGCACGCGCAGGCCGGCCACGCACTCGACGGTCGTGGTCTTGCCGGCGCCGTTCGGGCCGAGGATGCCGACGATCTCGCCGCGGCCGACGGTGAACGAGACGTCCTCGACGGCCACCTTGGGGCCGTAGGTCTTGCGCAGACCCGCGACCTCGATGACGGGTGCGGTCATGGCTGCTCCTCTCGGGTGGTGCGTGCGGTGCGGTCGGTGGGACGGGTGCGGTCGGTGGGACGGGTGCGGTCGGTGGGGACGGGTGCGCTCGTGCGGGCGGGTGCAGGGTGTGCTCGCCCCCGGGAGGGCGGGCCTCCCGCTCGGGGCGGTCGGGACGCGTCGGGACGCGCGGTCGCCCGACGCGGCGGGCGGACGCGGCCCGACCGAGGGGTCGGGTGTCCGACGGGACCGGTCTTCAGGTGTCCGGCGGGTGCCGGTGGTGTGCGCGGGTCCTGCCGCGCTCGGCTCAGCCGCGCGGCGGGCGCAGCTGGAGTCCGCGCAGCAGGGCGAGGTAGACGACGGCCATGGCCGCCGTCACGAGGAGGGTCACGCCGACGCGGACCTCGACGGTGAGCCACTCGGCCGTCACGCCCCGGCTGAGCAGCCAGCCCAGGCCGACGACCGGCCCGGCGGTGAACGGCAGCGCGAGGGTGCCCCGCCACGGCCCCGTGCGCTGGTAGGTGACCGCGACGAGCAGGCCGCTCACCTGCGCCGCGGCGATGACGAGGACCTCCCAGCCGAGGACCGCGAGCAGGTCGCTCGCCTCGCCCGGGAACCAGCCCTGGTCCGTGACGCCCTGCCGCCAGCCGTTCGCCTCGTAGAGCACGCGCTCGAGGGCGAAGAGCCCCGTCACGAGGAGCCCGAGGCCGACGGCGTTCGCCGCGCTGGCCAGGAGCGTCGCCGCCCCGAGCGAGCGCCGGGTCATCCCGGCCGCCACGTGCGCCACGTGATAGCCGGCGAAGATCGTGACCCCGATGGAGAACGGGAACCACGCGGTGCCCTGCCGGGAGAACTGCGCGAGGGACACGGTGACGTCGCCGAACCGCGTCGCGACGAGCAGGGCGGCGGCCCACAGGACGAGGATCACGCCCGCGAACCACGCACAGACGACGAGGTACGTGCGGGCGAGCCACCGGAGGGCCCGCAGGGTCGGCGGTGCGAGGCGCCGGCCCGGTGCGGGTGCGGTCGCGGTCGCCGTCATGGGGTCACCTCCTGACGGGCGGCCGCGCCCCCGGGCGCGGTGAGGTGGACGAAGAGGTCCTGCAGGTCGACGGGCGCGAGCTCGAGGCCGAGGTGCCGCGCGCGGGCGACGTCGTCGGGCTCGAGGCGCCCGTAGAGCGTCACCTGCGCGGTCCGGCCCAGCTCCTGACGCCCGATGACGGTGCGTCCGTCCGCGAAGGCGGCCACGGCGTCGGCGGGGCCCGTGACGGCCGTGCCCCGCGCGCGCAGGGTGTCGGCGTCCTCGGCGAGCAGCACGCGCCCCTCGTGGACGACGACGACGTCCTCGACCAGACGTTGCATCTCCTCGACCAAGTGGGTCGAGAGGACGATCGTGCGCGGGTGCTCGACGTAGTCCGCCAGGAGCGCGTCGTAGAACGCGTACCGGGACGGGGCGTCGAGGCCGAGGTGCACCTCGTCCAGCAGCGTGAGCGGAGCGCGGCTGGCGAGGCCGACGGTGATCCCGAACGCCGAGCGCTTGCCGCGCGAGAGCTGGCTGGGCTTGCGCCGCGCGGGCAGCTCGAACGTGTCCAGGAGCCGCTCGGCGAGCTCGCGGGAGAACGTGGCCCGGGTGGACTCCAGGAAGCGGAGGTTGTCGCGCACCGAGTACTCGGTGAGGACGTCGCCGCTCTCGCGCACGAGGCAGACCCGCTCGGTCACCGCGGGGTTCTCCCACGGGTCCTGGCCGTCGACGAGCACGGTGCCCGCGTCGGCACGGCGGAACGCCGCGAGGACGGACAGGATGCTCGTCTTGCCCGACCCGTTGCGCCCGATGACGCCGGTGATCGAGCCCGGCCGGACGGAGAACGTGGCGCCGTCGACCGCCGTCGTGCGGCCGTACCGCACCACGAGGTCGCGCACCTCGACGCCGAGGCCGCTCATCGGGGCTTCCCCTCCGTGGCGGCCGGCGTGCTCGCCGGCGCCGCGCCCGCCTGCTCGGCCCGGGTGGCGGCGTCCTGCGCGCGGAGGCGGGCGACGACGTCGTCCAGCGGGATGCCGAGGACGCGGGCCTCCGCGGCGACGGGGTCGACGACCTCGGTGAAGAACCGCTCGCGGCGCTGGGCGCGCAGGCGCTCGCGCGCGCCGGGGGCGACGAACATGCCGACGCCGCGCCGCTTGTACAGCGTGCCCTCGTCGACGAGCTCGGCGAACGCCTTGGCGGCCGTGGCGGGGTTGATCCGGTACGCGGTGGCGTACTGCGTGGTCGACATGACCTGCTCCTCCTCCCCGAGCACGCCGCGCAGGACGTCCGCACGGATCTGGTCGGCGATCTGCAGGTAGATCGGCTCCCGCCCCTCGAAGGCCACGGCGCCGCACCTCCGCTCTCGCCTCACTGGTTCATTACTCGACTAATGAACCATGGAACCTGGGGGGAGTCAACACCGGTCCGCGCCCCCGGCGTCGGGCACCCGGCGTCGGGCACCGGCCGCGAGCGGAGCGCCGTGGCGGCCCACCCCCTCGGGCGGAGCACCGTGGCGGAGAAGCACGTCGGGTGGAGCACCGTGGCGCCACGGTGCTCCACCCGACGGAGGTGGAGCGAGCGGTCAGCCGCGCAGGCGGGCGGCGACCAGCTCGGCGATCTGCACGGCGTTGAGCGCCGCGCCCTTGCGCAGGTTGTCGTTGCTGACGAAGAGCGCGAGACCGCGCCCGTCCGGCACGCTCTGGTCGGTCCGGATGCGCCCGACGAAGCTCGGGTCCTGGCCGGCGGCCTCGAGCGGCGTCGGCACGTCGGACAGCGCGACGCCCGGGGCGCCCCGCAGCAGCTCGACGGCCTTCTCCGGCGACAGCGGCGAGGCGAACTCCGCGTTGATCGACAGCGAGTGGCCCGTGAACACCGGCACGCGCACGCACGTCCCGGAGACGAGCAGGTCGGGGATGCCGAGGATCTTGCGCGACTCGTGGCGCAGCTTCTGCTCCTCGTCGGTCTCCCCGCTGCCGTCGTCGACGATCGACCCGGCGAGCGGGAGGACGTCGAACGCGATCGGCCGCACGTACTTCACCGGCTCGGGGAACGTCACGGCGCGCCCGTCGTGCGTGAGCGCGGCGACGTCCTGCTCGACGGCGGCCCGCACCTGGGACTCGAGCTCGGCCACGCCCGCGAGCCCGCTGCCGGACACCGCCTGGTAGGTGGACACGACGAGCCGGCGCAGCCCCGCGGCGTCGTGCAGCGGCTTGAGCACCGGCATCGCGGCCATGGTCGTGCAGTTGGGGTTCGCGATGATCCCGAGCGGGGTGTTCGCGACCTCGTCGCCGTTGACCTCGGCGACGATCAGCGGGACCTGCGGGTCGCGCCGCCACGCGGACGAGTTGTCGATGACGATCGCGCCCGCCTCGGCGAACCGCGGCGCCTGGACGCGGGACGTCGTCGCACCCGCGGAGAACAGCGCGACGTCGATGCCCGCGAGGTCCGCCGTGGCGACGTCCTCGACCACCACCTCGGTGTCGCGCCAGGGCAACGTGCGCCCGGCGGACCGGGCCGACGCGAAGTACCGCACCTGCGCCACGGGGAAGTCGCGCTCCACGAGCATGCGGCGCATCACGCCGCCGACCTGCCCCGTCGCGCCGACGACGGCGACCCTCAGACCGTCCTGTGCACCCATCTCAACGCCCCGTCCCGCCGTACACGATGGCCTCCTGCTCCTCGGCGTCCAGCCCGAACGCCGTGTGCACCGCGCGCACCGCGTCCTCGAGCTGGTCCGCCCGGGTGACGACCGACACCCGGATCTCCGAGGTCGAGATCATCTCGATGTTGATGCCCGCGTCGCGCAGCGCGCCGAAGAGCTTCGCGGAGACGCCGGGGTGGCTCTTCATGCCCGCGCCGATGAGCGAGAGCTTGCCGATCTGGTCGTCGTACTGCAGCGACTCGAAGCCGAGCTGCTCCTTGACGGCCTGCAGGGCGGCGGTGGCCTTCGGGCCGTCCGCCGACGGGAGGGTGAAGGAGATGTCGGTCAGCCCGGTCTGCGCGGCGGACACGTTCTGGACGATCATGTCGACGTTCACGCCGGCCGCCGCGACCACCTCGAAGACCGAGGCCGCCGTGCCCGGCACGTCGGGCACGCCGACCACCGTCACCTTCGCCTCGCTCGGGTCGTGCGCGACGCCGGAGATGATCGGCTGTTCCATCTCTTCTCCCTCGACAGGGTCGGTGACGAGCGTGCCCTCGCGGCCCGAGAACGACGAGCGCACGTGGATCGGCACGCGGTAGCGCCGGGCGAACTCGACGCAGCGGAGCATGAGCACCTTCGCGCCGCTCGCGGCCAGGTCGAGCATCTCCTCGTACGTGACCCGCGCGAGCTTGCGGGCCGTCGGGACGATGCGCGGGTCCGCGCTGAACACGCCGTCGACGTCGGTGTAGATCTCGCAGACGTCGGCGCCGAGGGCGGCCGCGAGCGCGACGGCGGTGGTGTCGGAGCCGCCGCGGCCCAGCGTGGTGACGTCGTTGGTGTCCGGGTTGACGCCCTGGAAGCCGGCGACGATCGCGACGTGGCCGTCCTCGAGCGCCTTGACGATCCGGTCGGCGCGCACCTCGGTGATCCGGGCGCGGCCGTGCGCCTCGTCGGTGAGGACGCCGGCCTGCTGGCCGGTGAACGACTGCGCGCTCACGCCCAGGTTCGCGATGGCCATCGCCAGGAGGCTCATCGAGATCCGCTCGCCCGCGGTGAGGAGGATGTCCATCTCCCGCGCGGGCGGCATCGGGGTGATCTCGTTGGCGAGGTCGATGAGCTCGTCGGTGGTGTCGCCCATGGCCGACACGACCACGACGACGTCGTGACCCGCCCGCTTGGTCTCCGCGATCCGCTTCGCGACGCGCTTGATGCCGGCGGCGTCCGCGACGGACGAGCCCCCGTACTTCTGCACGATCACGCCCACGACGGCTCCGGGTGGTGTCGGGCCGCCTCGCGGCCCAGGCTGCGGCGTCGGCGCCCGGGGGCGCCCCGCCCTGTGTCGCGTGAAGGATAGTCGGGGGACCGGACGGCCCCCTCGGGATTTCCGTCATGTGGGCCCCGACCGGGCGGACCCGAGCGCCGCGCGGTGACAGGACCGCCGCGCTCGCGACACAGACGGGGTACGGAGGGTGTGCCGACGGGGGCGGAGGAAGCAGCGATGCGCGTCACCACGCGGGCCCGACGCCGGGCCCTGACCCTGGCCCTCGCTGCGGGGGTGCTCGCGGCCGCGGCGGGCTGCCAGACCCCGCGCGACGGGGACGGCGGCTGGGCCGCACCGGGCGACGAGGGCCCGACGGCGCCCTCCGCCGCCCCGGACGACCCGGTCTCCACGGAGCCGGGCGGCGGGGGCGACGACCCGGCCGACCCGCCGCGCGCGGACGTCGCGCCCGTGGCCGCCGACCTCACCGTGACGGTGGACGCCACGGGCGAGGGCGCGACGACGACGTGGACCCTCACGTGCGAGCCGGTCGGCGGGGACCACCCCGACGCCGAGGCCGCGTGCGCCGCGATCGCCGCGGCGGGCGGCGCCGAGGCCTTCGCGCCGCTGCCGCGCGACGTCGTGTGCACCGAGGAGTGGGGCGGACCGCAGACGGCGACCGTGACCGGCACCGTCGACGGCGTCGGCGTGCGGGCCTCGTTCGACCGGCACAACGGCTGCGCCATCGGGCGCTGGGACGCGCTCGAGCCGCTGTTCGGCGGCTCGGGCGGGGCGCTCTAGCCTAGCCCGTCCGCTCGCCCTCGCCGGGCTCCCCCGTCGCGCCGGGCTCGCCGCGCTCCCCCGTCGCGCCGGGCTCCCCCGCAGTCGGTCAGCGGGTCAGCACGTCCCAGGCGAGGCGCACGACGAGCGCGCCCACCACGACCAGGAACACGACGCGGACGAACCGGCTCCCGCGCGCCACGGCCATCCGGGCGCCGAGGTACGCGCCGGCGATGTTGGCCGCCCCCATGAGCAGGCCCAGCCGCCACACCGGCGCACCCGCCACGGCGAACACGACGAGCGCACCGAGGTTGGTCGCGGCGTTGACGATCTTGGCCTTCGCCGACGCCTCGAGGAACGCGTACCCCAGCACGGCGACGAGCGCGATGACGAGGAAGCTGCCCGTCCCGGGGCCGACGAGGCCGTCGTAGAACCCGATCGCGAGGCCGATGGCGGCGGCCGTCCCGTAGTGCCGGTGGCCCGAGAAGCGCAGGTCGGTGGCCAGGCCCGCGGCCGGCCGCGCGACGGTCCACGCGCCGACGGCGACGAGCGCCACGAGCACGATCGGCTCGATGACCTCCTCGGGCAGCGTCGTGGCGAGCCCCGCGCCGCCCGCCGCGCCGACCAGGGCCGCGGCCGCCGTCGGCGCCGCGGTGCGCAGGTCGGGCCCCACGCGCCGGTAGTAGGTCGCCGCGCTCACGGACGTGCCCATGATGCTCGCGAGCTTGTTGGTCGCGAGCGCCTGGACCGGCGCCAGGCCGGGGACGAGCAGCAGCGCGGGCAGCTGGACGAGCCCGCCGCCGCCGACGACGGCGTCCACCCAGCCCGCCGCGAACGCGGCGAGCACGAGCAGCAGGACCGTCGTGCCGGCGAGGTCGGTGAGGTCGCCGACCTCCATCACGCCGGGGCCACGCGGCTGCTCGGGGCCACGCGGCTACTCGCCGTGCAGGGCCTGGAACTCGGCCTCGGCGGCGACGTCGTCGTCCACGTCGAGGCGCAGGTGCGCGAGGACCGCCTGGAGCACGCGCAGCACCGACGACGCCCGCTCGCCCCAGTTGGCGAGGTAGGAGTACTGCCACCACCACAGGGCCTCGAGCTCCTGCCCGGCCTCGTGGTGCCGCTGCCCCTGGGCGAGCGCGGCGCCGATGGTGACGAGGTCGCTCGAGATGCTCGAGCGCACGACCGACTCCCCGAGCACGGGGTCGTCGACCTCGTTGTACTCGTCGATGCCGGCGAAGAGGTTCTCGAGGGCGGCGCCGAGGGGGTCGAGGTCGTCGTCGGGGCCGACGTCGGGCTCGAAGCGCTCGGTCGGCACGACGTCGACGACCGCGCCGAGCCGGGCGCCCGCCGCGAGCAGGTCGGACACCGCCAGGAGCAGCAGCGGGATGGCGACCTCGGGGTTCGTGCCCGCGGCCACCTCGGTGACCGTGGTGAGGAAGCGGCGCACCTCGGCCGCGGTGGCGTCGGCCAGCTCGCGCAGGTCGGCGGGCAGGGGCTCGGGGTCGGGGGCGCCCGGGGCGCGCTCGGCCGGCCCGGAGCCGCCCGGGACGCCGCCGCCGCCGTCGCGCGGGATGCGTGGGATGTCAGGCACTGATCCGCCTCCGTCCTTCGAACGCCCGGCCGAGCGTCACCTCGTCCGCGTACTCCAGGTCGCCGCCCACGGGCAGGCCCGACGCGAGGCGGGTCACCGTGAGCCCCATGGGTACGAGCAGGCGCGCGAGGTAGGTCGCGGTGGCCTCCCCCTCCACGTTCGGGTCGGTCGCGAGGATCACCTCGGTGACCTCGCCCGACGCGAGCCGGGACATGAGCTGCGCGATGCGCAGGTCGTCCGGCCCGACGCCCGCGATCGGGTTGATGGCGCCGCCGAGCACGTGGTACCTGCCGCGGAACTCGCGGGTCCGCTCGATCGCGACGACGTCCTTCGGCTCCTCGACGACGCAGATCACCGAGGTGGAGCGGCGCGGGTCGCGGCAGATCTGGCACTGCTCGGCCTGCGCGACGTTGCCGCACACCTCGCAGAACCGCACGCGCGCCTTGACGTCGCTGATGACCTGGACGAGGCGCGCCACGTCCTCCGGGTCCTCCGCGAGGATGTGGAACGCGATGCGCTGGGCGCTCTTGGGCCCGACGCCGGGCAGCCGCCCGAGCTCGTCGATCAGGTCCTGGACCGCGCCCTCGTACACACCGTCAGCCTACGGTGTCGCCCGCGGGGGCGGCCGGGGCGACGCGGCGACCCGCGGGCGCGCGGCGGCACGGGCCGGCCGCGGCGAGCAGGGCCGCCCCGACGAGCACGACGGCGGCCCCGGCCACCGGGAGGGCGCCCGCCCCGGCCCGGCCGACGACGGCGCTGCCGAGCGCCGCGCCCACGGCGATGCCGAGGTTGAAGGTGATCGGCACGATCGCGCCTGCGGTCCCGCGGTGCCGCGCGCCGGCGAGCCGCATGACGAGCGTCTGGCCGAGCGGCGCGACGAGGGCGCTGGTCGCGGCCCACGCGACGACGACGGCGAGGTCCGCGGCCGGGTGGGCGCCGAGCGTCGGCACGGCGACGAGCGCGACGGCGACGGCCGCGGAGGCGACCACGAGCGCGCGGTGGGTGCGCGCCGTCGGGACCCGGCCGATCGAGGCGACCGCGACCGCGGAGACGACTCCGAAGAGCAGCAGGAGGCCGCTCGTCCCGCCGGGCGCCCACGCCGCGGCCGGCTCGAGGAGCACGGCGACGAACGTGAAGACGCCGTAGTGGCCGGCCAGCACGAGTCCGGTGAGCCCGGCGACGACGGCGATCGCGCGCAGCGTGGCGCTGGTCGCCGCGCGGTCGGTGCTCTCGTGGGCCGGGCCGGGCGCGCCTGCGTCGGTTCCGGCGGGGCGCGGCCGGGCCGCGGGGCTCGCCCGCGACGACGAGGCGGACGAGCGCGGCGACGAGGCTCGCGCCGGCCACGGCCCAGAACCCCGCGCGCCAGTCGAGGGCGCGGGCGGCGAGGTTGGCCGCGGGCACACCGAGCACGGTGCCGAGCGTGGCGCCGGCGAGCACGACCGCGACGGCGCGCGAGAGGTGCTGCTCGGGGACGACGGCGGCGGTGTGCGAGTTGACCGTCGCCCAGACGAGGCCGCAGACGGCGCCGCCGACGAGCCGCCCGGCGAGCGCGGCGGGCCAGGTGGTGGCGAGCGCGGTGGCGACGGCGGAGAGCGCGAAGACCACGAGCGCCGCGGCGGCGACGGTGCGCCGGTCCCAGCGGGCCGTGAGCCGGACGAGCGGGAGGCTCGTCACGACGACCGTCGCCGCCCACAGGGACACGAGCAGGCCTACCTCGAGCGGACCGCCCGCACGGCCGAGGCCGCGGGCGCTGCCCGGGCCCGGGGAGCCTAGGGCTCCTCGACCTCCTCGATGACGGTGCCGCCGAGCATCTGCGCGACGAGCGGCGCGCCGACGAGGCCGGAGTCCTCGAGGTCGGGGTCGTCCGGGCTGGCGTCGATGACGGGGTCCTCCGGCGGCGTGGCCGGCGCGGCGGCAGCGGCCGCGGCGGCGGCGCGCACGCGCGCGGCACCGCTCGAGGCGCGGCCCGCACCGGCCCGGCCGCCGCGACCCGCGCCGCGGTCGGGCGGCGCGTCGTCGGGCGGGGGCTCGTCGCCCGGCGGGACGTCCCACGGCGGCGGCTCGTCGGCCGCGGCGGGAGCGTCCGCGGCCGGCGGGCGGGCGGCCGACGGCGCAGCGGGGGCGGGGGCGCTCGGCCCGTCCCACGAGGCCGCGGCCCGGGCGGCCGCCGCGGCCCCCGGGGCACCTGCCTCGGGACCCGCGGACCCGCCGCGCACGGCTCCACCGGCGGGCGTCGCCCCAGCGGCCGCGGCTGGGCCGACGTCGGTCTGCACGCGGGCGCGCAGGCCGAGCGCCTCGTGCAGGGCGCGCTCGACGTTGGCGGCGTGCGGCCCGGACCGGAACGTCGTGGCGAGCTGCGGGGTGGAGAACGTCAGCGTCACGACCCCGTCGGTGACCTCGCCGACCTGGGCGTTCTGGCTCACGAGGACCCAGGTGGCCATACGCAGCGAACGAAGCGTGGCGAGCACCTCGGGCCAGCGCCGACGCACGTCCTCGGCGGCGAGCCCCGGCCCGGCGGGCGACGGCGACGGCTCGGGCATCGGTTCCGGCGTCGGCATGGGCTCCGGCGTCGGCATCGGCCCGGGCGCCGGGAGCGGCTCCGGCGTCGGCGCGGGCACGGGCGCGGGGTCGGGGGCGGGCGGCGGGACCGTCGGGCCCGGCGAGGGCACCGGCGTCGGCGCCGGGGACGGGACCGGGCGCTCGGGCGGCGTCGGGACCGTCGCGGCCGGCGAGGCGGGCTCCCCCGACCCGGCCGGGGCACCACCCACGGCACCCACGGCTCCGGAGGCGACCGCGCGCTCCACCCGGTCCAGGCGCGCACCCAGGCCGACGACGCCGTCGTCGGCCGCCGGCAGCAGCAGCCGCGCGACGAGCAGCTCGAGGTGCAGCCGCGGCGAGGTCGCGCCCGTCATCTCGGTGAGCGCGGCGTTGACGAGGTCCGCCGACCGCGACAGCTCGTACGGGCCGAGCGCGGCAGCCTGGGCGCGCATCCGCTCGACCTGGTCGCTCGGCAGCGCGGCGAGCACCGCCGCCGACGCCTCCCCCGCCGCCGCGATGACGATGAGGTCGCGCAGGCGCTCGAGCAGGTCCTCGACGAACCTGCGCGGCTCGTGCCCGGTCGCGATGACGCGGTCGACCACACGGAACGCCGAGGCGCCGTCGCGCGCCGCGATCGCGCCCACGACGTCGTCGAGCAGCGTCGCGTGCGTGTAGCCGAGCAGCGCGACCGCGCTCTCGTAGTCGATGCCGTCCGGGCCGGCGCCCGCGACGAGCTGGTCGAGCACGGACAGGGAGTCGCGGACGGACCCGCCGCCCGCGCGCACGACGAGCGGGAGCACGCCCGGCCCGACCGGCACGCCCTCGGCGGCCAGGATCTGCTCGAGGTACGGCTGCAGGACGTCCGGGGGGACCAGCCGGAACGGGTAGTGGTGCGTGCGCGAGCGGATCGTGCCGATGACCTTGTCCGGCTCCGTCGTCGCGAACACGAACTTCACGTGCTCGGGCGGCTCCTCGACGGTCTTGAGCAGGGCGTTGAAGCCCTGCGGCGAGACCATGTGCGCCTCGTCGAGGATGAAGATCTTGTACCTGTCGCGCGTGGGGGCGAACGTCGCGCGCTCGCGCAGGTCGCGCGCGTCGTCGACGCCGCCGTGGCTGGCCGCGTCGATCTCGACGACGTCGAGCGACCCCGGCCCCCCGCGCGCGAGCTCCACGCACGACGGGCACGTGCCGCAGGGCTCCGGCGTCGGGCCCTCGTGGCAGTTGAGGCAGCGGGCGAGGATGCGGGCCGACGTCGTCTTGCCGCACCCGCGCGGGCCGGAGAACAGGTAGGCGTGCGAGATGCGGCCCGTGCGCAGCGCCTGGACCAGGGGCTCGGTGACGTGCTCCTGCCCGATGACGTCGGCGAAGGTGTCGGGCCGGTACCGGCGGTACAGGGCAGTGGTCACGCCGCCAGGGTAGGCGACGTCGCCGACGCCGGACACGGCGCGTTCCCCAGGCGCCCGCGCCCCGCGCCGGGCGCCCCGCGCCGGGCGCCCCGCGCGCCCGGCGACGCCGCGACCCGATGAGTTCCGGCCGCGACCCGGGTCCACCCCACCAGGCCGCCACTGCGGCGCACGACCACGACCACGGCACCGACCCCGACCCGAGGAGCACCCGATGCGACTGACCGTGCACGAGTTCGTCACCCTGGACGGCGTGGTGCAGGGCCCCGGCTCGCCCGAGGAGGACACGAGCGGCGGGTTCACCGCGGGCGGCTGGATGGTCCCGTACACGTCCGACGCCGACTTCGGCGCGATCGTCGACGGCTGGTTCTCGCGCGCGGAGGCGCTCCTGTTCGGCCGGAGGACGTTCGAGGTCATGCGGGCGTTCTGGCCGGAGGTGGACGCCCCGGAGGACCTCACGGCGGTGGCGCTCAACGCGAGGCCCAAGTACGTGGTGTCGAGCACGCTCACCGAGCCCGGCTGGGACCCGACGACCGTCCTGTCCGGCGACCCGGTCGCCGCCGTGGCCGCGCTCAAGGAGCGGCCGGCCGAGGGCGAGCTGCAGGTGCACGGGTCGGCGCGGCTCGCCGCCACCCTGCACGCGGCGGGCCTCGTCGACGAGTACCGGCTCGTCTGGGCCCCGGTGACCGTCGGCGAGGGCAAGCGCCTCTTCACGCCCGACGCGCCGCCGTCGGGCTTCACCGTCGTCGAGTCCCGCACGACGGCGGGCGGCGCCCTCTACACGGTGCTGCGGCCCGCCCGGTTCCGGCGGGGCGACATCGTCGTCGAGGACGGGCGCGAGGTGAACCGCATCCTCGACTGAGCCGGGCCCGGCGCCCGGGAACGGGTCACGGGCCGCGCGCCGCCCCGGCTCCCAGGTCCGGCGCCGCGGCGGGGCCGGCTTCCCGTCCACGGCCCTGACCTTGACCCTCACACGGTGTCAGGCTGTGGGCTGATGGACATGCCACCCGCGGGCGAGCGACTGCTGACGATCGGCGAGTTCTCGCGCCTGTCGCAGATCAGCGTCCGCATGCTCCGGTACTACGACGAGCACGGCGTCCTGCGGCCCACGCACGTCGACGAGCGCTCCGGCTACCGCTCCTACTCCCCCGCGCTGCTGCGCACCGCGCGCCAGGTGCGCCGGCTGCGGGACGCGGGCCTGGGCGTCGCCGAGCTCGCCGCGTGCGTCCCGCTCCTGGACGACGCCGCGGCCCTGCGGCGCGTGCTCGAACGGCACCGGTCGCGGCTCATCGACGAGTCGGCGGCGGTCGCCGCCCGCATCCGCGAGGTGGACCAGCTCATCACGGGTCTGGAGGAGACCGCCATGTCCGTCGACCGCCCCGTCGAGATCACCCTGCGCGCCGTGCCCGCGCGCCTCGTCGCGAGCCTGCGCGACACCATCCCCACCTACGCCGACGAGGGCGTCCTGTGGGAGCGCCTCATGCCGGCGCTGTTCTCCGCCGGCGCCGCCCTCGGGCCCGACGCCAGCCCGGTCGCCGTCTTCCACGACGAGGACTACCGCGACGCCGACTGCGACGTCGAGGTGCAGATCGGCGTCGCCGCCCCGTTCACCCCGCCGCCCGGCGCCGACGGCGTCCGGTGCGTCGAGATGCCCGCGCAGGAGGTCGCCGTCGGCGTGCTGCGCGGCCCCTACGACGGCGTCGGCGAGGTGATGGAGGCGATCGGCCGGTGGGTCGCCGAGCACGGCTACCGGTTCGCGGGGCCGATGTTCAACGTGTACCGCGTGTCCCCGCACGACGACCCGGAGCCCGCCCACTGGGTCACCGAGGTCTGCCAGCCCGTCGCTCCGGAGGTCGCCCGATGAGCCGCGTGTCCCCGAGCCCTGCGTCCCCGAGCGCTGCGTCCGGGACCACCGACCTGCGCCGCCTGCACCCCGGGGTGTGGACGGCGCGCGAGACCCCCGTGCGCCTGACCGTCCCGCCGCTGCAGGTCCTCGCGGTGGACGGCGCCGGCGACCCGAACACCACCCCCGAGTACGCCGACGCCGTCGCCACGCTCTACGCGGTGTCGTACACGCTGCGGTTCGCGGTGAAGAGGGCGGGCGGGGAGCCGTGGACGGTCACGCCGCTCGAGGGCCTGTGGTGGGCGGACGACTGGTCGGCCTTCACCGGCGACGACCGCTCGGCGTGGCGCTGGACGATGCTCATCGCCCAGCCGCCGGTGGTCACCGAGGCGATGGTGGCCGACGCCGTCGCCGAGGCCGTGCGCAAGGGCAAGGCGCCCGCGGCGGACCGGCTGCGGTTCGAGGTGCTCGACGAGGGCGACGCCGTGCAGGTCATGCACGTCGGTCCGTACAGCGCCGAGGGCCCGACGATCGCGGCGCTGCACGCGTGGATCGCCGACGCCGGCCTGGCGTTGCGCGGCAAGCACCACGAGGTCTACCTGGGCGACCCGCGCAGGACGGCTCCGGAGAGGCTCCGCACGATCCTCCGCCAGCCGGTACGCCCCGCCTGACCCCGGCCCCACCACCTGACCGGCCCCCCACCCCCACCACCACCTCCCGCGTGGGGGGTAGGGGGTGGCGGCGTGGGGGGGGTGGAGGGGTGGTGGCGTGGGGGGGTCAGAGGGTGGCGGCGTGGGCGCGGACGGCGTCGAGCAGCGTCGTCGGGGCGCGGCCGAGGAGCTCGGCGAGGTCGGTCGCGGGGGCGTCGAACGCGCCCTCGGCGATCGCGGAGTCGAGCGCGGCGGCGAATCCCGCGCCGCCGGCGTCGACGCCCACCGACGTGAGGATCGCGACGAGCTCGTCGGCCGACACGGCGCGCGCGGCCACCGGCGTCCCGCTGACCTGGGCGAACGCGGCCGCGAGGTCCGCGTAGGTGAACGCCTCGCCGGCGAGCTCGCGCACGGAGGACGGGCCGTCGTCGTGCAGGAGGGCGAGCGCGGCCGCCTCGGCGAGGTCGGTGCGGGTCGCCGCGGCGATCCGGCCCTCCCCGCCCGCGTGCACGACGGCGCCCTGCGCCACCGCCTGCGCGTACCGACCCGCGAACACCTCGGTGTAGAGAGCGTTCCGCAGCACCGAGAACGGGACGCCGGCCGACTCGAGAACCTGCTCGGTGCCGCGGTGCTCGGGCGCGAGCAGGTGCGTCCCGTCGGCGTGCACGACGGACGTGTACGCGATGCGCGCCACCCCGGCGGCGACGGCGGCCTCGATCACGGCCGAGTGCTGGGCGACCCGGTTGCCGATCTCCGAGCCGGAGACGAGCAGCAGCCGGTCCACGCCCGCGAGCGCGGGCCCGAGGGTCTCGCGCCGGTCGTAGTCGCCCTCGCGGACGACGACGCCGCGGTCGGCGAGGTCGGCCGCCTTGCCGGGTGTGCGGGCCACAGCGACGACGTCGGACGGCGCGACGCCACGGGCGAGGAGCGTCGCGATGGCGGTCCGGCCGAAGGGCCCGGTGGATCCTGTGACGGCGAAGGTGGTCATGTCTCGACCAAGGTCACGACCGTGGCGCGCATTCCCGCCCCCCGCCCGCGTCCCGTCCGCCGGACGCCCCTGCCCGGCCGGGGCCCGTGATCGACGGCGACAACCTGAGTCTCTCGCCCATAGAGCGGACTCCGTCATCCGGCTCGTGTGCGAAACGATGCGTGTCGTGACCACGACGCCGCCGCCCCCGCCCGATGCCGGACAGCCCCAGCCGTACGGCACACCGCCGACCGGAACGCCGGCCTACGGCCAGCCCGGCGGCTACCCGCCCCAGCCGTAGCAGCCCTACGGGCAGCCGTACCCGCCGCAGGCCTACGCGCAGCAGCCGTACCCGCCGCAGCAGTCCGCACAGCAGCCGTACACCCAGCCGCAGGCCTATGCGCAGCAGCCGTACCCGCCCGCGGCGGCGCAGCCCGTGCAGCGCCGGAGCTTCCTCGTGCCGGGGCTCGTCATCGGCGCGCTCGTCGGCATCGCGGCGATCTTCGCGGCGGCCACCCTCCTGTCGCGCGGCCCCGACCCCCAGACCGCGGCGCGCGAGACGGGCGAGCGGTTGTTCGCCGCGCTCTTCGCCGGGGACTGCCGCGGCGTGCAGGAGGCGACGAGCCAGACGTACTTCGACGACGTCTTCGAGACGTGCGAGGAGGTCCGCAGACAGGCCGAGGGGGCCCGCGACCTCGGCATCACCTACGAGATCACGGACGTGACGATGAGGGACGAGGACACCGTCCGCGTCACCATCGCGCTCCACGTCGCGGAGTACGACGAGCGGCAGACCGGCGTCATGCTGGTCGAGCAGCGCGGCGGGGACTGGGTGGTCGTCGCGAACGAGTGACGCCCCGGCACGACGGGCGCGTGCCCCGGGCACGACCCTCGGCGACTGAACCCGGGTACGAAGGGACCCCCCGCACACCCGCCAGAGCCCGCCTGCCCTTGCTGCCTTCCGGCCCTGGGGGGGTTGAGCGAGATGACGCCGCACGAGGGGTCGTCTCCAGGGTAACCCACGCCGGACGCCGTGGCGGCCCCGGTGGACCCGGGCGCACGACCCGCGCGGACCGGCCCCGGACGGCACCGTGGGCCCGGCCGATCCTTCCGGCCGGGCCCACGGGCCCCTGCTCCGGCGCCACCGCCCCCGGCCGGCGCCGTCGCAGCGATCAGCGGCGCAGCGCCCTGCGCGCGAGCGTGTTGCCGAGCAGCTGGACGATCTGCACGAGGACGACGATGAGGCCCACCGTCACCCAGGCGACCTCCCAGTTGAAACGCTGGTAGCCGTGGCGGATGGCGAAGTCGCCGAGCCCGCCCGCGCCGACGATGCCGACGACCGCGGACATGTCGATCACCGCGACCACGAGGAACGTGAACGCGAGGATGAGCGGCCCGAGCGTCTCCGGCAGCAGTACCGACCAGACGATCCGCCACCGGGACGCGCCCATCGCGCGCGCGGCCTCGACGACGCCCGGGTCGAGCGCGACGAGCGTCTGCTCCACCAGCCGCGCGAACGCGACCGACGCCATGATCGACATCGGCACGATCGCCGCCTCCCGGCCGATCCGGGACCCGACGAGCGCGAGCGTGAGCGGGCCCATCGCGGCGACGAAGATGACGAACGGGATCGGGCGGATGACGTTGATGACCGCGTTCTCCGCGGTGTGCAGCACGCGGTTCTGCCGCAGGCTCCCCCGCCGGGTCACGTAGAGCCCGACGCCGAGCGCGAGCCCGACGACGGCCGCCACCGCGAGCGCGACGGTCACCATGAACGCGGTGTCGCGCAGGGCCTCCCACAGCAGCGGGAGCAGGTAGTCCCAGTCGGTCCCGTTCATCGCACACCTCCCGTGGCGCGCGGCCCGACGGCGTCGGGGTCCTCGATGGGGGCGTCGGCCGTGCCGAGGTCGAGCACCGTGGTGGTCCGGCCGAGGTCGGCGAGGAACGCGTCGATCGCGGCGTCCTCGCCAGTGAGCTCGAGCGTGAGCGAGCCGTACGGGCGCTCGGCGATCTCGGTGATGCCGCCGTAGACGACGGTCCCGTCCACGGGGTGCTCGCGCAGCGCCCGGGTCAGGTCGGTCGTGGAGGTGCCGTCCTCGCGGACGGACACGGTGACGATGCGGCCCGGGTGGCGGTGCCGGAGCCGCTCGAGCGCGGCGGGGCTGGGCCGGTCGCGCATCGCGGTGGCGACGAACCGGCGCGTGGCCGGGTGCTGCGGCCGCGCGAACACGGAGTAGACGTCGCCGTGCTCGACGACCGCGCCGCGCTCCATGACGGCGACGCGGTCGCAGAGGTACTTCACGACCTCCATCTCGTGCGTGATGACCATGACGGTCACGCCGAGCTCGCGGTTGACCCGGCGCAGGAGGTCGAGGACGTCCTGCGTGGTCTCGGGGTCGAGCGCGCTGGTCGCCTCGTCGGCGAGCAGGATGCGCGGGTGCGCGGCGAGCGCCCGGGCGATGCCGACGCGCTGCTTCTGCCCGCCGGACAGCTGGGACGGGTAGGCGCGGGCCTTGTCGCCGAGGCCGACGAACTCGAGCAGCTCGGCGACGCGGGCGCGCCGCTCGGCGCGGGGCACCTTGGCGACCGCGAGCGGGTAGGCGACGTTCGCGGCGACGGTCCGCGAGGACAGCAGGTTGAACTGCTGGAAGACCATGCCGATGCCGAGCCGGACGCGGCGCAGCGCGGGCTCGGGCAGGCCGGCGAGCTCCTGTCCGTGCACGCGGACGCTGCCGCTGGTCAGCGGCTCGAGGGCGTTGACCAGGCGGACGAGCGTGGACTTGCCGGCGCCGGAGTAGCCGATGACGCCGAACACCTCGCCGGCGGCGACGTCGAGCGTGACGTCGTCGACGGCGCGGACCTCGCCGGCGGGGGTCGAGAAGACCTTGGTGGCGTTGGTGAAGCTGATGGCGGGGACGTCGTCGGGCGACGACGGTCCCTGAGCGGGGGCGGTGCTCATGGGGTTCCTTCCGCGCAGGCCCCCTGCCCCGCGGCGGGGCAGGGGGCGTGCGACGCGTCGGTGGCGTCAGCGGTTGCGCGCGTCCTCCTCGACCTTCGCGAGGATCGCCTGGAGCTCCGCCGGCGTCTTGTCCGCGAGGACAGCGGTGCCGCCGGACGCCGCGAGCAGCGCCTCCTGGACCTCCGGGTCCTCGTAGATCTCGACGAGGCGCAGGTAGAGCTCGTTGTCGGCGTCCTCGGCCCGGGCGGCCCAGATGTTGATGTAGGGCTCGGCGGCCGGGGAGTCGGCGTCGTCGGCGAACAGGGCGGAGTCGGGGTCGATGCCCGCGTCGGCGAGGAAGTCGTTGTTGATGATCGAGGCCGCGACGGAGTCGAGCGCGAGCGCGGTCTGCTGCGCGTCGACCGGCGTGACCGTCACGCGGGACTCCTCGGCGACGATGTCGGCCTCGGTGGAGAACGCCGAGCCGCCGTCGCGCAGGGTCACCAGGCCGGCGTCCTGCAGGACGAGCAGCGCGCGGGCGAGGTTGGTCGGGTCGTTCGGGACCGCGATCTCGGCGCCCTCGGGGATCTCGTCGACCGAGGTGTACTGCCGCGAGTACAGGCCGAGCGGGTAGACGGCCGTCGCGCCGATCGGCACGAGGTCCTCGCCCGCCTCCACGTTGTACTGGGCCAGGTACAGGATGTGCTGGAACTGGTTGAGGTCCAGCTCGCCCTGGCTCAGCGCCGGGTTGGGCAGCGTGTACTCGGTGAAGTCGACGATCTCGACGTCGATGCCGGCCGCCTCGGCCTTCTCCTCGAAGATCCGCCAGTGGTCGTCCGAGGCGCCGACGACGCCGATGACGACCGGGCCCTGCTGCTCGCCGGTCGCCTCGGCGGACGGGGAGCCTGCGCCCGAGGCCTGGGCGGTGCACGCGCTCAGGGCGAGGCCGAGCGCGGCGACGGCGGCGGTGGTGGCGAGGGTGCGGCGCGCGGAGCGCCGGGTGGTGCTGGTCATGGTGGTCCTGTTCCCTTCGGGGGCTGCTGGGTACGCCGCCGCAGGGGCGACGGCGGACGGGGACGCGCGTCAGCAGCGCGGGCCGGGCACGGGGGCGTGCGGCAGGGACCGGCGGTCCGGGGACGCCGCGGCGCGCAGGCACCGGCAGGCGGAGAAGGCGGGACTACCCGGCGGCTGACAGCCGGGGAGCCGAGGTCTGAGCGGCGGTGGTCAGAGCGTCTCGGCGGCCCGCCCGAGCATTCGACAGCACATCATCACGCGGGCAGGAGCCGCGGAGACGTGGGCGAAGGAGCTCGGGCGAGTCATGCGGGCCATGGTGCGCCGCGGACGGCGGGAGCGGCCAATCGCCCTCCGAGTCGTCTCACGCTCCGAGACGTGGACGGTCCGCGCGGTGGGCGGCTACCGTCGAGTCGTCCAGCCGTCCGCGGGCGAGGGGGCTGCAGTGACCGACGTCGACCGGCCGGGGTCGCTGGCCGGGCTCTACGTGGCGGTGATCGGCCCCGGTGCGGGCGCCACCCCCGACGACGTCGCCCGCGCCCAGGACCTCGGCGAGGCCCTCGCCCGGGCGGGCGCCGTCGTCGTGACGGGCGGCATGGGCGGGGTGATGCGCGCCGCGGCGGCCGGGGCCAGGGCGGCGGGCGGGACCGCCGTCGGGCTGCTGCCGGGCACGTCGCGCGACGCCGGCAGCGAGGAGCACACGGTCCTCGTGACGACCGGGCTCGGCGAGATGCGCAACGCGCTCGTGGTGCGCGCGGCCGACGCGGTGGTCGCGGTCGGCTGCTCGTGGGGGACGCTGAGCGAGCTCGCGCTCGCGGTGCGCACCGGCACGCCCGTGGTCGCCCTCGGCGGCTGGGACCTGCCCGACGACGGCCCCCGCCGCGCCGCCGACGTCGCCGAGGCGGTGCGCCTGGTGCACGACGCCGTCGGGCGCTGAGCGACGCCGAGGGCCGGGGCGCCCTCCTCGCCCGGCCCTGCGTCGCTCGCGTCGGGCGGCCGCGCTCGGCGGCCGGCCCGGTGTCACATGGTGCGCGAGTCGCCGTACTCGACGCCGCCGGCGATCTCCCAGCCGCCGTCGACGACGAAGACCTGGCCGGACACGAACGAGCCCTCGTTGACAAGGAACGCGATCGCGGCGGCGAGCTCGGCCGGCTGACCCCAGCGGCCGATCGTCGTGGTGGCGCGGCTGGCGGCACCCGCGACCGGGTCGGCGAGGGTCGCGGCGTTGATCGGGGTCTCGATCGTGCCGGGGGCCACGCAGTTGACGAGGATGCCCTTGCGGCCGTACTCGACGGCGGCCTGGCGGGTCAGCGCCTCGACGGCGCCCTTCGCCGCGGTGTAGGACGCGAGGCCCTGGAGCCCGCGGTGGGCGGCGAGCGAGGAGACGTTGACGATCCGGCCGCCGCCGCGCTCGAGCATGCTCGGGATGACGGCCTTCATGCCCAGCCAGACGCCCTTGGCGTCGACGCCGAGGACCTTGTCCCAGGCCTCCTCGGTCAGGTCGAGGACGGTGTCCGCGCTCCACCGGTTGACGACGCCGGCCACGGCCGCGAGCGCGTCGATGCCGCCGAACCGCTCGGTGGCCGCGGCGACGAGGGCGTCCCAGTCCTCGGCCTTGCTGACGTCCGCGCGCACGCTGATGGCGGTGCCGCCGGCCGCGGTGATCTCGGCGACGGTGTCGTCCGCGCCCTGGATGTCCGCGGCGACGACGGCGTGCCCGTCGGCGGCCAGGCGGACGGCGGTGGCGCGGCCGATGCCGCTGTAGGCGCCGGTGACGACGGCGACCTTCTGCTGGGTGCTCATGACGCTCCTGTTCTCGGGACCCGCGCCGGGCCGGCGTGTCGTCGTCGGCGCTCGCGGGGCTCCCGGTCGTCGCCGGCCGTGTCTCGGCCGGCACGGCCACCATAGGCAGATCGTCTCGACGCAAATCTGGGACCTGGGTACGGCAAATGTCGTGTCAAATCGGGAGGTCAGGGGCCTTGCAGACCGTGAGCCTCGTCACGTCCCTCCCCACCCCTTCCCGGCGCCCTCCCGCGCGGGCAGGCGGCGGCGTCGGGCGCGTCCGGGCGGGGAAGGTCCGGGGAAGACCGCCTCCCTAGCGTCGCCGGCCTCCTGATGCACCGACCACGGGAGGAACCGTGAGCACCACCACCCAGTCCACGACCACGGACACCACGACCGAGGCCGCCCCGGCGCCGCGCCGGGTGCGCGAGCCGCGCAACGGCGTCGACAGCCCCCTCTTCGCCACCCTGGACGCCGTCCGCGGCGCGCCCGAGATCGCCGAGTTCCGGTTCCGCGCGCACAACCGCTGGATCAGCGGCACGCACAACCGGACGACGATCCAGGGCTTCTACGGGGCCGGCCAGGAGGACACGACCCGCACCGAGCACTTCACCTACGACGCCGACCACCCCGCGGTGCTCGTGGGGGCCGACAACGGCCCGACCGCGGTCGAGTTCCTGCTGCACACCTCGCCGCCGCCGAGCTCTCCGCCGCCCGGTGGAAGAGCACCGCGTGGGACGCCGCCGTGCTCGAGGCCTCCGCGCACGTGGCCGCCGCGGCCGGGGACGGCCCGGCCGCGGCCGACCTGTGGCGGCGCGCGGCGGAGACGTTCACCCTTGCGGGGCAGCCGCTGGACGCGGAGCGCTGCCGCCGAGCGCTCGACCGGCTCGGCGCGGGGACGCCGGCGTGACCTGAGCGCGCCAGGCGCGCCAGGCGCGGCGAGTGCGGCGGGCGCGCGCCGGGCGGTGGTTGCGGACGCGCCACAGGGCGGCGTGCTCGTCGGTGTAGGGCTCGAACATCTGGCGCATCGCAGCCTGGGCTGCGCGGCCGCGAGCAGCTGCTCGGTCGTCTGCACGGTTCCTCCTCGGGACCGGGGGCCGCCGGGTGCGGCCCGTCGCCGGCGACGCGAGGAACGACCCCTTCCCCCGCCCTTCCCGCCCCCTTCCCGCCCCCTTCCCGCCCCCTTCCCGCCCCCTTCCCGCCCCCTTCCCGCCCCCTTCCCGCCCCCTTCCCGCCCCCTTCCCCGCCTCCTTCCCGCCCCCTTCCCCGCCTCCTTCCCCGCCGGCCCCTCGGCCCTCCCAGGGCACGGTCCCGGGGAAGACACGGGGCGCGGAGGACCAACCCGTGGACGGATCCGCATCCCCGTCCCGAGACGGAGGTGCGGAGGGCCGCGGATGGCTAGCGTCGAGACATGCTCATCGCCGAGGACGTCCTCCTGCTGCTGACCGACGACCGCACGGGCAAGCCGGTCGTGGACAGCACGCGCCTGCCGCTCGCGCTCGCGGGCGCCGCGCTGGTCGAGCTCGTGCTCGCGAACCGCGTCGCGGTGACCGACGGCGGACGCTGGGGCTCCGGGCCGCGGGTCGCCGTCGTCGACCCGACCCCGTTGGGCGACCGGGTCCTCGACGAGGCCCTCGCCCGGATCCGGGGCCGGCGCCAGCCCGTCGCCGCGACGACCGTGCTCAACGCGCTCACGAAGGGCCTGGCCGACGCGCTGCGGAAGCGGCTCGTCGAGCGCGGGATCCTGCGCGCGGAGGAGGGCCGGGTGCTCAGCATCTTCCCGACGCGCGTGTGGCCGGCCGCCGACTCCCGGCACGAGCAGGCGCTGCGCTCGCAGCTGTGGGACGTCGTCGTGCGCGGGCGGCCGGCGAGCGATCGGGACCTGTGCCTCGTCGCGCTGCTGCACGCGGTGGACCAGGTGCCCAAGCAGTTCGCGGCCGACGGGATGACCGCCAAGCAGCTGCGCGAGCGCGCCAAGGCACTCGCGGCGGGCAACGTCGGCGGCGACGCGGTCCGCCGGGCGATCGAGGCCGCCAACGCCGCGATCATGGCGAGCATCACCGCCGCCAGCGCGGTGGCGGTGACCTCGGGCTGAGCCCTGGGCGACCCGTGCGACAGGTACGACCTGCACGACCCGTGCGACGCCGACCGGTGCCACGGTCGGCGGCCGCGCTGATCCTGGCGGCCCTGACGCTGGGGTCGGCCGCGCTGGCCGGGTGTGCGACCGGCGTCGGGCCGGAGGGACCGGGCGAGGCGCAGCCGGGGGGTGTGCTGCCGGGCGTCGAGGCGGCCGGGTCGGGCGCGGACCCGGTGGGCCTGGTCGGGCTGTGGCGCGTGTCCGCCGAGGGTGCGGGCGAGCGCACGTGGTTGCGGCTCGCGGACGGGGGCTACCAGCTGTGGCAGCACGAGTGCCGCGGGTACTCCGAGGGCTCGTGGCGGGCGTCGGCGCGGGTGTTCGTGGCGGCCGCCCCGTTCCTGGCGAGCGCGGGCTGCCCGCTCGGCCCGTGGCCCGACGGCGAGCACTGGCTGACGTCGGCGCGCGCCTACCGCGCGGCGGGTGACGGGTGGGAGCTGCTCGACGCCGAGGGCGAGGTGGTCGCACGGCTGACGGTGGACGGCGCGCCCGACCCGATCGCCACGGGCCCGAGGGAGTACGCGTCCCCGCCCGACGTGACCGACGCCGTCCGAGAGGCCTTCGCCGAGCCCCCGGCGCTGCCGGAGGGACTGCGACCGGCGACCGCCGACGACCTCGTGGGCCGCTGGGTGCCCACCGGGGGCCGCCGGGCACGCGGGGCGCACGTGGAGGTGCTCCCCGACGGCACGTACACCGGGTCGGACGGCTGCAACGCCGCGACCGGCGCGTGGGCGGCGGACGTCGACGGCCGCGTGCTCGCGACCGCGGGGATCCGGACAACGATCTTCTGCGACGGTGTGGACGTGCCGTCGATGCTCGCGAGCGCGGCGCGGGCCGGGTTCGACGGCGCGTTGCTCGTGCTCGTGGACGACCAGGGCGAGGAGATCGGGCGGCTCGTGCGCGACTGACCCTGGCGGCGGCGTCGGGCCGGCCAGCGACGTCGGGCGGGCGGTACGTCACCCGGGCGACCTGCGACGTCGGGCGGGCCGCGGCGTCGGGCTAGTGGTCGGCCTCGGCGGCGGCGTAGGCCTGCGCGCGGGTGACGTAGCGCTCGGAGTTGCCGCGCATGGCGGCGATCTCCTCGTCGGTGAGCTCGCGGCGGACCTTCGCCGGGACACCCGCGACGAGCGAGCGGGGCGGGATGACCGCACCCTCGAGCACGACCGCGCCGGCCGCGACGAGGGTCTGCTCCCCCACGACGGCGTCGGTGAGGACGGTGGCGTTCATGCCGATGAGGCACCCGTCGCCGATGCGGCAGCCGTGCACGACGGCGCCGTGACCGACGCTGACGTCCCTGCCGATGACGGCGGGCGAGCCGGCCTCGGTGTGCACGACCACGTTGTCCTGCAGGTTCGAGCCGGGGCCGAGGACGATCTCGTCGATGTCGCCGCGCAGGACCGCGCCGAACCAGACGCTCGCGCCCTCCTCGACCCGGACCTTGCCGATGAGCGCGGCGCCGGGGGCGATCCAGGCGGTGGGGTGGACCTCGGGGGTACGGCCGTCGAAGGGCAGGATCGTCGTCACGCGCGCCAGGGTACCCAGGCCGGTTGGGCCGCCCGCCGCCGCAGGTCCCGCCCCGCCCCATCCCAGCGGCCCGGCCCCGCCCCATCCCGAACGTCGGAGAGTTTCTGTCGCTATGTGAAGGAAAGTCTCCGACGCTCCCCCCGGGGGGGCATGAGGCGGGTCACGCGGGGAGGGTTCGGCCGGGACGCCGTGGGTCCGGTATCCTCGTGCGGCCTGGAGGATTCGCCTAGTGGCCTATGGCGCACGCTTGGAAAGCGTGTTGGGTTAACAGCCCTCGGGGGTTCGAATCCCCCATCCTCCGCCGAGTGAAGGGCCCGTGACCTGCGGTGACGTGGGTGGCGGGCCCTTCGTCGTCGGCGTTTTACCGGGAACACATGTCAAAATGATCACCAGACATCGACGGAGACCATGTGCTCGGGGGCCACGTGCATCTGTCCATCACGCATCTGACGACGTTCGTCGCCGTCGTGCAGTACGGCTCGATGAGCGCCGCAGCCATCGCGCTGACGTACTCGTTGAGCACCGTCTCGACGCACATCACCCAGCTCGAGCGGCAGCTGCGGACCCGCCTGCTGGAGCGCGGCCCCGACGGCTGCGCACCGACGCCGGCCGGCCGCACCCTGGCCGACCGGGCGGCCGAGCTGCTCGACCCGCACGACGAGCTCCTGCAGGTCAGGGCGACGGACGACGGCTCCGTTGTGGGCACGTGCGCCGAGGACCCCGTTCCGACGCCGCGGCACGGCCGGCGTCGGCGCCTCGCGGGGAGCCCCGCATGACGGCCCGGTCGAGCACCGGTGCGCTGGTCGTCGCCGGCTCCGGCCACACCCGCGACGCCTACGGCCGCTGGCACACCCCGGAGTCGGTGGTGTGCTGGGCCTCGGGCACCAAGGTCTTCCTCGCCGCCGCCGCGCGCAGCCTGGTCGCCCGCGGCGACCTCACGTGGGAGGCAACGGTCGGCGAGCTCCTCGACGTGCCCGCACCGCCGACGATGACGCTCGCCTCGCTGGTGGAGCACCGCTCCGGCCTGCCACGCACCCTCCCGGAGCAGAGGGCGACGCTGCCCGACCCCTACGCGGGGTGGACCACCGAGCGGTTCGACGACCGCGTGCTCGGTGACCTCACCAACCTGGCCGCGCAGGGCGCGCCCGGCGAGGTGGCGTACTCGAACGTCGGCTACGCGGTGCTTTCGCGGGTCCTCGAGCGCATCGGCGGCGCGAGCTGGCTCGAGCTCGTGCGCGAGCACGTCCTCGCGCCGCTGGGGGTGCCCGGCGACGCCGTCGTGCTCGCGCCGCCGGAGGCGAGCCCCACGCGCACCCCCCGGGGCACGGGCACGGCCTGGGCTGCGCCCGACGTCCCGGCCGCGCTCGGGGCGCGGGACCTGCGCGGTCGACCGGTCGCCGAGTGGGACGTCTCCGTGGGGCCGTTCGCCGCCTCGGGCGGGCTGTGCTCGACGATCCCGGGCATGGTCGGGATCCTGCGGGCGGCGCTCGGCGCGGGGAGCCCGCTCCTGCCCGGGGAGGGCCCGCACGCCTGGGAGCGCCAGGGCTCGCGCGCCTGGCACGCGGGCGCGCTCTTCCGCTCGGGCAGCCTCGTCGTCGTGGACACCGGGACCGGGGCGGTCGGCGCGGCGCACGCCGTCGGCGGGCTGCCCGGGCACGGCGCCCGGTACGCGGAGCGGGCCCTGACCGCCCTCCTGCCCGACGCGCGGACCGGGGCCGGCGCATGAGCGAGCTGCGCGTCGCCTTCGCCGCCGCCGCGCCGGGCGGCCTCGCCCTGGGCGACCCCACCGGCACCCACGTGCTCCTCACGCCGGCCGCCGTCGAGCACCGGACCGGCGAGGACGGGCCGCCGGCGCGGACGTTCCCGTGGGAGCGGGTGCGCGCCCTCGACGCGCAGGCGCCGGTCTCCCGCGCCCGCCGGCCCGGGGGGATGGCAGTCCTGCTCGGGACCGCGGCCGAGGCCGTCGGGCTCTCGTGGACGCCCTCGCTGGCCCGGGACGAGCACCGCGGATGCGGCGCGGATCGCGGAGCTGGAGCGGGAGAACCGTGAGCTGCGCAGGTCGAACGCGATCTTGCGGTCGGCGTCGGCTTTCTTCGCGGCGGAGCTCGACCGCCCGTCGACCAGATAGTGGCGCTCGGCAAGGTTCCCGACGGTGGGGGCTGGCGATACGTCGGACGCCAGGCAGGCGGACGCAACCGCGCCGCGACCTCGGCGCGCACTGGTGCCCCGAAGAGCAAGTACCGCCAGCCGCTGATCGGCACCTGCTACCTGCACACCGTCATCGACGACCACTCTCGGGTCGCCTACGTCGAGGCCCGCCAGGACGGGACCAAGGAGACCGCCGCGGACGTGCTGCGCAATGCGGTCGCCTGGTTCGCCGAGCGCGGCGTCATGGTCGACAAGGTCCTCACCGACAACGGAGGCTGCTACCGGTCGTTCCTCTGGCGCCAGACCTGCGCCGAGCTCGGCATCACCCACAAGCGGACCCAGCCCTACCGACCACAGACCAACGGCAAGATCGAACGCTTCCACCGCACCCTGGTCGAGGGCTGGGCGTTCAAGAAGTTCTACGACTCCGAGACCGAGCGCCTCGCAGCCCTGCCAGCATGGCTCCACGAGTACAACCACCATCGGCCCCACTCAGCCATCGGCAGGGCCACACCCATCACCAGACTGAACAACCTGCCTGGACATCACACCTAGGACCGCGGTGCGCCGGCCGCTACGCGTGCGCCTCGACCCAGGCGTCGAGCTCGTCGCGGTGCGCGTCGACGTACTCCTGCTGGAGCCGGGAGCGGACCTCGCGCCAGACGGCGTCGTAGTCCGACTCCTCGCGGCAGTCCCAGTCGGCGGTCGCCAGGGCGACCTCCGCGGCGGCGAGCTCGGCCTGCCCGGCGGGCACGCCGTCGTCGGTCAGGGCGCCCGCACCCTCAGCGCCCGCCCCGGCGGCGGCGTCGGCAGCCAGCCCCTCGTTGAACGCGACCCACCGGTCCCACGCCGCCTGCTCGGCCTGCCACGGGTGCGCGAAGCCGGGGAAGCCAGCGTCGGCCATGCACGCCGCCCACACCGAGGCCGCCTCGACCACGGCCGGGTCCTGCGGGGCGACCTCGGCGTCGATCCGCGCGATCTCGTCCTCGAGCGCGGTGCGAACCGGGTCGGTCTCCCGGTCGCCCCACACCTGCGCGCGCGCCTCCTCGAAGCAGCCGCCCGACTCGTCGGCGCCCTCGAGGGCGACGTCGCCGAAGAGGGCGCGCGTGTAGGTCTCGTGCTCCTCCTCGCTCATCGCGGCCGTGATCGCGTCGTTGGGGTTCGCCCCCTGAGCCGGGCCCCTGGTCACCATGCCCTCGGGCAGGGCGGCGAAGCCGTAGCCGAACTGCGCGGCGAACTCCCGGGTGCCCGGCGGCGGCTCGACCTCCGACAGGTCGGTGAGCCCGTACCCCGACACGTCGGGCACGTACTCGAAGCCCTCCTTCGCCATGCACGCCGCGATGAGCTCCTCGGCGCGCAGCGCTGCCGCCGCGACGTCGTCCGCGGTGAAGCCCAGCGCGGCCTCGAGGTACGCCTCCGCGGGCCCGGTGGCCGGCGCCGGCGTGGCTGACGGCGACTGGTCACCCCCGGCGCAGCCCGTCGCCGCGAGCAGGAGCGCCATCGCGGCAGCCACCCGGGCCGCCGGCACGGCACCGCGCGCCATCGCCTCCCCCTTCACGCCGGGCCGCGGCCCGGTCGGCCGCGGAGCTCACGCCACCGGCCGGGGCACAACCTCGGGCAGCGACGACGTCGGGGAGAGCCTAGATCACCCGAGGGCCGCCTCACGCCCGTCGCGGCACGACGTCGCCGCGCGATCCTTGGCGGCCTTCCCGCAGGAGCTACCCGACGTCGGCGAGGCGCGGCGGATCCGCGCCCGCTCGGCCGACCGTGACCGCGGCGACGCGCGCGGCGAACTGCAGGGCCGATGCCGCCTCGTCCGGCGCGAGTCGCCGTAGCCGATGCCGGTCCGCGCTCCCGAGCAGTCCTCGCGCTCCGAGCGCGTGCAGCAGCGCGCCCATGAAGGAGTCGCCTGCTCCGACCGTGTCGATCACCTTCACGCTCGGGGCGGGAACCTCGACCCGTTCGCCCGTGCTGAGCACCGCGAGCGGCCCGTCGGCGCCGCGCGTGACGACGCCGAGGGCCAGGTCATGGTCGGCGACCCAGCGCGCGATGACGTCCGACGGATCCTCCCCGGGACACAGCCACGCGAGGTCCTCGTCGGATGCCTTGACGACGTCCGCGACGGCCACGAGCCGTGTCACGTCGCTCCGCACCGCCTCAGGCGTACCCATGATCGAGGGCCGGAGGTTCGGGTCGTAGGTCACGGTCGCCGTCGCGCGCGACCGGGCCAGCAGCTCCACGAGGGCGCCCGGCGGATCGGTCGGCGCACCCGCCGACGACGGCCACCGGTCGCCTGACCCGCCGACCACCACCGGTCGGCGCCGCCGGACCCGCCGGACACCGCCCCCGGCTACATCTCCTCGTGCACGTTCGGGTCGCCGCCGAACAGACGCCCGTCCGGGCGGCCGAGCGCGGTGATCGCGGCGACCTCGTCGTCGGTCAGCTCGAAGCCGAAGACGTCGAAGTTCTCCCGCTGCCGGCCCGGGTCCTTGGACTTCGGGATCGGCACCGAGCCCAGCTGCAGGTGCCACCGCAGCACCACCTGCGCGGGCGTCACGCCGTGCGCACGTGCCGCCGCCACCACGGGCTCCGCCTCCTTGACGGGCGCGGCCTTGCCGAGCGGGCTCCACGCCTCGGTGACGATCCCGTGCTCGGCGTGGAACGCGCGCAGCTCGACCTGCGGGAAGAACGGGTGCATCTCCACCTGGTTCACCGCGGGCATCACGCCCGTCGCGTCGGCCACGCGGGTCAGGTGCTCCTCGGTGAAGTTGGAGACGCCGACCGCGCGGACCCGGCCCTCCTCCTTCAGCCGGACCATCGCGCGGTACGCGTCGACGTACTTGCCGACGCTCGGGTTCGGCCAGTGGATGAGGTAGAGGTCGACGACGTCGAGCCCGAGCGCCTCGGCGGACCTGTCGAACGAGCGCAGCGTCTCGTCGAAGCCGTGGTCGCGGCCGGGCAGCTTGGTCGTCACGACGATCTCGGAGCGCGGCACCTCGGTCCGCGCGATCGCGCGCCCGACGGCGTCCTCGTTGCGGTAGTTCACCGCGGTGTCGATGAGCCGGTAGCCGATCTCCAACGCACTCAGCACCGCCGCGGTGCCCTCGTCCCCGCGCAGCGGGTAGGTGCCGAAGCCGATGTCGGGCAGGGTCGTTCCGTCGTTCAGCGTGCGCATGCCCCGACGCTAACCGACGCCGACGACGGCGCCCCACCCGGGCGGCCCGCCCGCCCCACGGGGTGGACCCCCCGGGCCCGGTGACCGGCCCCCTGCGACGGTCACCGGGCCCGTGGCCGCCGGGCACGCCCGGCGACCACCCCCCTGGGCTCACCCCTTCACGGCCCCCGCCATGACGCCCGAGACGAGCTGCTTGCCCGCGACCGCGAAGACCACGAGCAGCGGCAGCGCGACCGCGAGCACGCCCGTCATGACCATCGCGTGGTCGGCGGTGAACGCGCCGCGCAGCTGCGGCACGACGAGCGGCATCGTCATCTGCGAGCGCAGCACGACGGCCGGCCAGAAGAAGCTGTTCCACGACCCGACGAACGTGAAGAGCGCGAGCGTCGCGGCGGCGGGCCGGGCCGCCGGCACGGCGACCGACCAGAACGTCCGGAACATCGACGCCCCGTCCACGCGTGCCGCCTCGATGAGCTCGTACGGCAGCGCCTCGCTGAGGTACTGCGTCATCCAGAAGACGCCGAACGCGCCCACGAGGCTCGGCACGATGAGGGCCGCGAGCGAGTCGATCCAGCCGAACTCGTCCATCATGATGAACATCGGGACGGTGCCCAGCTGCATCGGGATCGCCATCGTCGCGATGATGAACACGTAGAGCGGCCGCCGCCCGCGGAACTCCAGCTTCGCGAACGAGAACCCCGCCAGCGTCGAGAAGAACACCGTCGACGCCGACACCACCACCGCGACCAGCACGGAGTTCGCGAACGACCGCCAGAAGTCGATCTGGTGGTGGCTGAGGATGCTCGCGAGGTTCTGGACGAGCTGCGGCCCCGGCACCCAGCGCGGCACCGCGGACTGCGCGATCTCCAGGCGCGTCGAGGAGCCGAGCAGCATCGTGTAGTACAGCGGGAACACGGACACCGCGACGACGACGCTCAGCGCCGCGTACGTGAACCAGCCGGGGCGCCGGTTGGCCGGGTTGTGGTCCTGCGTGCGCAGGTTGACCGGCCGCCCCTTCGCGGCCCGCTTCTGCGCGTAGCGCTTGGCGCCCTTGCCGGAGATGTTCTCGATCAGCGCGGTGCTCATCGGCCCGTCCCTCCCGTCCCGGCCGGCGCACGGTCCCGCCCGTCCGACGCCGGTGGCCCGCCCGACGCGCGGGCGGCCGCCTTCTCGGCGTCGGCGGCGGCGACGGCGGCGCGCGCCTCGGCGACGAGGCGGCGCGTGACCGACGCCGGCACCCGGGACCGCGCCGGCCCGCTCGTGGCGATGCGCCGCGTGAGCAGGAAGTTGACGAGCGTGAAGACGACGATGACGAGCGCGAACAGCCAGGCCACGGCGGCCGCCTGGCCGAGCCGGTCGGGCCACTCGCCGAAGCCGAGGTCGAACAGGTACAGGACCGTGGTGAGCCACTGGTCGTTCGGCCCGCCGGTCCCGGTGCCGTCGTACATCCGGGGCTCGTCGAAGATCTGCAGGCCGCCGATCGTCATCGTGAGGACGACGAAGATCATCGTCGCGCGGATGCTCGGCAGCGTGACCGAGAAGAACTGGCGCACGCGCCCGCTGCCGTCGATGGTCGCGGCCTCGTAGAGCTCGCGCGGCACGGACTGCATCGCGGCGAGCAGGATCAGCGCGTTGTAGCCGGTCCACCGGAACGTGACCATCGTGGCGATCGCCACGTGCGACAGCAGCCGGTCGGCGAAGAACGGGGAGTTGACGTCCTCGAACAGGCCGAGGTCGTGCAGCAGCGGGGTGACCAGCCCGAACTGCCCGAAGATCTGGGAGAAGATCAGCGCGCTCGCCGCGGGCATGATCGCGAACGGGACGAGCACGCTCATCCGCCAGAACGTCTTCGTGCGCAGGTTCTGGTCGAGGATCGCCGCGATGAACAGCGCGAGGACGAGCTGCGGCACCATCGACAGCACGAAGATCGAGAAGGTGTTCTGCAGCGACGTCCAGAAGGCCGGCTGCTCGAGCACCCACCGGAAGTTGTCCAGCCCGACGAAATCGCCCTGCCCCAGGCGCCGGTGCCAGGAGTGCATCGCGACGACGACGTTGAACACGACCGGCACGACGCCGAACACGGCGAAGCTGATGAAGAACGGGGAGATGTACAGGTAGGGCGAGACCTTCACGTCCCACCGGGAGAGCCGGCGCGAGAACCCGATGCGCCGGGGCGTCGCTGCGACAGCGGCCATGACGTACGTGCCTTTCGGGGTGTGCCGCCCGGGCCGCGGCCCCGCGCCCTGGGAGAGGCGCGGGTCCGCGGCCGTCCGGGCCGGCGGCTCAGTCCGTCGTGAGGCCGAGCGCGTCGAACGCGGCGACGGCGGACGCCCACGCCTGCTGCGGCGTCTCGCTGCCGTCCTCGACGCGCCGGATGCCGTCCATGACGATGGTCTGGATGCCGGCGAAGTTGACGCCGCGGTACCCGCCCGCGGCGGCGTCGCCCGCCTCGGCGGCGAGCTGGCCGTAGATGGCGCCGATCTTCTGGTTGCCGAAGAACTCGTGCTCGGAGTCGGCCACCGCGGGGTCGCCCATCGCCTCGACCTGCGACGGGAACTGCCCGTTGAGCTGGAACATCGCGATCGCGGCCTCGGGCGAGGTGAGGTAGTCGGCGAGCGTGATCGCCCACTCGACGTTCGGCCCGGTCGCCGGGACGGAGAAGAACGAGCCGCCCCAGTTGCCGCCGCCCTCGGGGAACACGTCGGCGATGAGCCAGCCGTCGATGCCGGCAGCGTTCTCCGCGATGATCCCGGTCATCCACGCGGGCGTGATCACGGTCGCCCACTGCTGCGCCTGGAACCCGGCGCCCCAGTCGGCGTGGCCGATGGCGATGCCGGCGGACACGCCCTCCTCGGCGGCGGTGGCGAACATCTCGAACGTCTCCGCGATCGCCTCGTTCTCCGCGAGGGGGACGGGATTGCCGGTGTCGGGGTTCTCGAACGCGGCCGGCAGCAGGTTGATCGCGGCCTGCATGGGCGTGACCATCGAGTCCACCCAGGCGGCGTCGGACCGGCTGATGAACTCACGGCCGGCCTCGAGGAACGTCTCCCACGTGGCGTCCTCGCCGCCGACGAGCTCGGCGAAGCCCTCCGGGTCGGAGGGGAGGCCGGCGTCGGCCAGGAGCTGGGAGTTGAAGGCGATGGCGAGCGGGCCGATGTCGGTGCCGTAGCCCTTGATCTCGCCGTCCACCGAGCCCTGGGTGACCTTCCAGTCGACCCAGCGGCCGGGGACCTCGGGGAGGGTCGCCCAGTCGTCCGGGACCGCCATCATCTCGGTCCACCAGTCGAGCTCGATGAGGTGCAGGTCGGACAGGCCGGCGCCGTCGGCGGCGAGCCCGTTGCGGAGCACCGTCTGCGCGGAGGCGCCGTCGGGGAAGGAGTTGATCTCGACCTTGATGCCGTACTCCTCCTCGAAGCCGTCGAGCAGCTCCTGCGGGAAGTCCATCCACGCCGCGACGGTGAGGACGTCGGGCTTGGCGCCGTCACCGCCGTCCCCGCCGCCGTCGCCCGAGCCGCCGGACCCGCCGGAGCAGCCGGTCGCCAGCAGCGCCGTCGTGCCGACGAGCGCGAGCACCGCGCTCGTCCTTCGCTGGAATCTCATCGTGAGGGCCCCCTTCGTGTGCGATGAGCGGTGACTGTCAGGTCCCTTCGACCTGCACGACGGACAGCACCCCCCACGGCGGGAGCTCGACGTCGATGTCGAGCACGCCGTCGGGCGACGCGGTCCAGGTGGTGCGGTGGAGGCGGTCGGCGGCCGCGCGGAGCTCGGCCTCCTGCGCCCGGGTGAGGTTGAGCGGCTCGCCCATGCGGTGCCACTCCTCGGCGACGTTCCCGTGCTCCCAGGACAGGAGCTCGACGTCGAACCGCGCGCCCGGGGCGAGCCCCTCGACCCGGTGGCGCACGCGGCGGGCCGGGCCCACCTCCGCGAGTCGGCGGGTGTCCGCGTAGCGCTCGGCGGAGCCGACGCCGCGGCGCCCCATGCCCTCCGGGTAGTTGAGGAACAGGGCGGCGAGCGCGCCGTCGTCGGACGAGCGCGTGACGACCCCGTGCGGCGTCCGCAGCAGGAGGCGGTCGCCGAGGCGGGCGAGCATGCGCATCGCGTGGAACGTCGGCTTGTGGATGCCCTGCTCGTTGACGAGGCCGAACCCGCCGTGGAACGGCCCGAGGCCGGCGCCGCCCTCCTCGAAGACGTCGGTGAACGTCCAGTAGGACACCGAGTCGGCGAGGTCGGCCGCGGCGAGGTAGGCGCGGGCGATGTAGGTCGCCGCGAAGACGGTGTCGTGGATCGCGTCGCGGCTCGACGGGGACGTCGACCACTCCGTGACGTGCAGCTCGGCGTCGGGGTAGGGGCTGGCGGCGATGATCTCGCGCATGACGGCGAGGTCCTGCGCGGTCGCGTCGACGTGCCGGTGGATGTTCCGGGCCGAGCCCTGCGCGTCGTAGGCGTAGTCGGTCGGGTAGGTGTGGACGGTGAGGAAGTCGACGGGCAGGTCGCGCTCGGCGCACCACGCGATGAACTCGCGCACCCACACGGGCTGCCAGTCGAGCGCGTCGGGGTCGGGCGCCTCGGCCGTGGCGATCTCGGCGGTGCGGTCGTGCGTCTCGCCCGCGTACCGCGCGTCGGGCACGAACACGCTGGTCGACGGGCCGCCGACCTTGAGGTGGGGATCGATCGCCTTGATCGCGCGGGCGGTGGCCTCGTAGAGCTCGAAGTACTGGGTGCGCGTGCCGGTCCAGAAGTGCGGGACGAGGTTGGGCTCGTTCCACACCTCGAGCGGCCAGGTGCGCACCTCGTCGAGGCCGTAGCGCTCGATCCAGTGCTCGACGGTCGCGGTGACGAGGGCGACCCACCGGCCCATGTCGGTGGGCGGGCTGCAGTGGGCCTTCCACCAGAACAGGGTCTCGGTCTGCGTGGCGAGCTCGCGGGGCATGAAGCCGAGCTCGACGAAGGGCCGCGCGCCGGCGTCGAGGATCGCGTCGAACACCTTGTCGACGTAGGAGAACGTGTGCACCGGCTCGGGCAGCGGGGCGGGCGGCGCGAAGCCGCCACCGTACACGGCCCGGTACACGAACATGTCGTCGTGGAAGAGGCCGTGGAAGCGGACGTACCGCGCGCCGAGCACGTCGACGGCCTCGCGGAAGTGCGCCTGCCAGTCGGCGCGCAGCGCCTCGTTCGCCCGCCCGGCGCCGACGCACGCGTTCCACACGTGGTGCAGCGGGGTCTCCTCCGGCGCGCGCCCGTCGATGCGGAGGGTCGTCGAGACGGCGTGCGGCACGGAGAGCTCCTTCGGTCCTGGCGCGCTGCGCAACAGTGGGCCCTCAGGACCGAAACTGTTTCGCAACACTTTGTCGCGGGCACACCGTAGACGACGACCAGCGCGAAGGGAAGACCCGAACCCGCTCCCGGCTACCCGGGTCCCGGCGCTACAGTGGTCGAAACAGTTTCGACCGCGGGCCCAAGCGCCGCTCGCCCGCCCGACGACCAGAGGTGCGCGATGGCGGGACGCCCGCCCGGGAGGGCCACGCTCGCGGACGTGGCGCGCCTCGCCGGCGTCTCGAAGGCCACCGTGTCCAAGGCCCTCAACGGGCGCGACGACGTCTCCCCCGCCACGCGCGACCGCGTCCTCGCCGCCGTCGCCGAGCTCGACTACCGCGCGGGCACCTACCGGCGCGCGGTCCCCACCCACGGGCGCGGGCTCGCCGTCGTCTTCGACATCCCCGCGTCCCCGTACGTCCTCAACGTGCTCCAGGGCGTGCTCGCCGCCACCACCGAGACGCACCTCGACCTGCTCACGCGCCTCGCCCCCGAGCTGGCCGCGCGGCGGCAGCGGGCCACCGCGCAGGCGTGGGTCGCCGACCAGCTCGCGGCCGGCGTCGTCGGGATCGTCGGCATCACGCTCTCCGAGCCCGACGCGCTCCTCGACGCCGCGGCGGAGGTGGACCTGCCGTTCGTCATGATCGACCCGATCGACACCAGCCACCAGCGCATGATCAGCGTCGGCTCGAGCAACTGGGCGGGCGCGCGCGCCGCGACCGCGCACCTCATCGGCCTCGGCCACCGGCGCATCGCCTGGATCGGCGGCCCGGCCTCCTCCAGCGCCGCCCGCGACCGGCTCTACGGCTACCGCGCCGCGCTCGACGCGGCGGGGATCGAGGTCGACGAGACCCTCGTCCGGGGCGACCTCTTCGACGTCGCGACCGGCGCCCGGCACGCGCGCGACCTGCTCTCCCTGCCCGACCCGCCCACCGCGATCCTCGGCGCGGACGACGAGATCGCCGTCGGCGTCCTCGCCACCGCGCACGAGATGGGCGTCCGCGTCCCCGAGGACCTCAGCGTCGTCGGCTTCGACGACACGCCCCAGGCCGCGTGGACGACGCCGCCGCTCACCTCCGTGCACCAGCACCTGGGCGGGATGGGCCGGATCGCGGTGCAGACGGTGCTGTCGATGTCGTCGGGCGCCAAGCCCGCGTCGCGGCACGTCGAGCTCGCGACGTCGCTGACCGTCCGGTCCACCACCGGGCCGGCCCCGCACCGCGCGGCCGGGTCCTCCACCCCGACCCCGTGACGCCCGCGCCCGACGACGAGGCAGGGTCCCCCGTGGTCGGGGTGCCGGCGCGGCCGACGTAGGCTCGCAGACGTGGCGACGTTCTCCTCCGTGACCCGACGACACGTCCTGGCCGCCCTCGCCGAGCACGACGAGCGCGGCGCCGAGGAGTTCCTCGCGCTCTACGGCTTCACCCCCTCGGGCGGGGTGCTGCAGCACGAGGGCCGGGGGTACGACGCGCGGGCCGTGCTCGGCGTCGCGCACCGCTACGCCACCGGCCGCCTCGCCACCGCCGAGGAGTTCCACGGCGACCTGCAGGCCGTCGAGATCCTCCGCCGCCGCGGCTTCGAGGTCACCGAGCCGCCGTCGGCCCGCCGCACCGCCGCCCGCACGACGACGCCGCGCACCCGCGCGTCCGCGCCGCGCACCTCTGGTCCCACGCCGGCCCGCAGGGCGGCGGCCGCGCGCGAGGCCGCGCCGGCGCTCTGCCCGACCTGCTCGATGACCCTGCCGGCGACCGGCGTCTGCGACTTCTGCGCCTGACGGCGCCCGCGCCGGCTCCACCGGTCGCCCCGCGCCGACGGCGCCCCACCGGCTCCCCTCGCGCGCCGGCCCGTCCCCGGCGTCAGCCGTCGGCCGGACCCCACGGCACGCCGCGGGCGCGCAGCGCCGCCGCGACCACGCGCATCCCGTCCTCGCCCACGCCGGGCACCGCCGCGACCTCGCGCGCGCTGCGCCGCCGCAGGCCCCACACGTCGACAAGGCCGGCCGCGGCCAGGGCGGCCACGACGTCGTCGGGCACGGGCAGGTCCGCGAGCGGCGTCGGGGCCACCGGCTCCTTCGGCGGGTACGCGGCGACGTCGAGCGCCTCCGCCTCCTCCGGGGCGACCTCGAACGCGGGATCGGTGTGCAGCTCGCCGCGGATCCCGTCGAGCCCGCCGGGCACGAGCGGGCGGGCCATGAGGGCGTCGAACGTCGCGCCGCCGGGCGCGGTGATCCCGACGTCGGCCGCCGGGCGGAAGCCGAACCGCGGGTAGTAGTCGGGGTGGCCGTAGACGACGACGGCGCGGTACCCCAGCTCGGCGGCGTCGGCCGTCGTGCGCCGCAGGAGCAGCCCGCCGACCCCGCGGCCCTGCAGGTCGGGGCGGACGCTGAGCGGGCCGAACGTGAGGACCTCGTGGGTGCCCTCGGGCCCGACGACGCGGGCCCGGGTCCACACGACGTGACCGGCGAGGGTGCCGTCCGCCTCGGCGACGAGCGAGAGCTCGGGGACGAGCGCGGGCGAGTGACGCAGGCGGCGCACGACGAGGTGCTCGGTGCACCGCGGGCCGCCGGTCCCCCAGAACGCCTCGCGGGTGAGGAGCTCGACGGCGCGGTGGTCGGCGGGCCGCTCGGGCCGGATCTCGATCCGCACCGGCCCACGATGACGAGCGCCGGCCGCTCGCGCCAGCCGATTCCGCGGCGCGCCACGGCCACGGGGCCCACGACCGGGCCGCGCACGGGACCCGGCCGGGACGAGAATCCCGGGTCCACGCGCCGCGGAACGCATTTCTCCCGCGACCGTCAGGTGATTTTCGCGGAAACGTAGGGAAGGCAAACCTCAGTCGTCGCTTGTGGCCCTGACCTGCGCGCACGCCGTCGTCCGGAAATCGCCCGGGAACGGTCGCGCGCGTGGGCCGGAAGTCCGGCAGAACGCCCCGGAAGCGGCCCTAGCGTGGAATCAGCCGACGTGTTGGCGGCGACCCCTGCGACGGTGTCGGGGTCCGCGGGGGACGCCCTCCCGCGCCATGCGTCGTCCGGCCCGACCACGGAGGACCACAGGTGCGCCCACTGTCCGAGAACGACCGGATCACGGTCACGGTCAACAACCGCGAGATCCAGGTCTTCGACGACCTGACGATCCTCAAGGCGCTCGTCATGGAGGGCATCGAGGTGCCCTCGCTGTGCCACGACGTCCGGCTGAAGCGTTCCAACGGCAACTGCGGCCTGTGCGTGGTCGAGGTGACCACCGAGGGCAGCGACACGCCGCGTGACGTCAAGGCGTGCGTGACGCCGATCCGTCCCGGGATGACCATCACGACGCACTCGCCGCGGCTGGAGGAGTACCGCAAGGTCCGCCTCGAGCAGCTCCTGTGCGACCACAACGCCGACTGCGTCGCCCCCTGCGTGCAGACCTGCCCGGCGAACATCGACATCCAGACGTACCTCAAGCACGTGGCGGACGGGAACTACGCCGCCGCGCTGCGGGTCATCAAGGACCGCAACCCGTTCCCGTCGGCCTGCGGCCGCGTCTGCCCGCACCCCTGCGAGTCGCAGTGCCGCCGCAACCTCGTCGAGCAGCCCGTCGCGATCAACCACGTCAAGCGGTTCGTCGCCGACTGGGACCGCGCGCAGGAGCAGCCGTGGATGCCGCGCCTGGCCGAGCCGACGGGCAAGAAGATCGCGATCGTCGGCGCCGGCCCGTCCGGCCTGTCGGCCGCGTACTACTCCGCGATCGCCGGCCACCAGGTCACCGTCTTCGAGAAGCAGGACGAGCCCGGCGGCATGATGCGCTACGGCATCCCCGAGTACCGGCTGCCGAAGAAGACCCTCGACGAGGAGATCGACTTCATCAAGGCGCTCGGCGTGCAGATCGTCACGGGCGTCAGCCTGGGCGTGCAGCTGCACCTGGAGGACCTGCGCCGCGACTTCGACGCCGTCTACCTCGCCATCGGCTCGTGGCGCGCCTCCCCCATGCGGATCGACGGCGAGCACCTCGAGGGCGTCGAGCTCGGCATCGACTACCTGCGCCACGTCACCAAGGGCGCGAAGGTCGACCTGGGCGAGACCGTCGTCGTCATCGGTGGTGGCAACACCGCGATCGACTGCGCCCGCACCGCGCTGCGCATGGGCGCCAAGCAGGTCAAGCTCGTCTACCGCCGCACCCAGGCCGAGATGCCGGCCGAGCCGCTCGAGATCGCCGAGGCGCTCCACGAGAACATCGAGATGGTGTTCCTCACCGCGCCCACGCGCATCACGGTCGGCGAGAACGGCCGCAAGCAGGTCCACTGCGTGAAGATGCAGCTCGGCGAGCCCGACCGCTCCGGCCGTCGTCGCCCCGAGGTCGTCGAGGGCAGCGACTTCGTCATCGAGGCCGACTACGTCATCGGCGCCATCGGCCAGACCACCGACACGACGTTCCTCTACAACGACCTGCCGGTGCGCCTGAACAAGTGGGGCGACATCGACGTCGACGGCCAGACGATGCAGACGTCGGAGATGAAGATCTTCGCCGGCGGCGACTGCGTCACCGGGCCCGCGACGGTCATCCAGGCCATCGCCGCCGGCCGCCGCGCGGCCAAGGCGATCGACGACTTCGTCACCCGCGGCTACGTCCGCCCGGCGCACGAGGACTACTCGTGCAGCCGCGGCACCAACGAGGACCTGCCGCGCGCGGAGTTCGAGGGCATCCCGCACCTGGTCCGCGCCGTCATGCCGTCCCTGCCCCCGGGCGACCGCGTCGACTCGTTCGTCGAGGTCGAGCTCGGCCTCACCGAGGAGCAGGCCCGGGCCGAGGCGGCGCGCTGCCTCGAGTGCGGCTGCTCGAAGCAGAACCACTGCGCCCTGCGCAACGAGGCCACCGACCACGGCGTGCAGTTCGCCCCCACCCTCCACGTGCGGCCGCGGTCGCCGATCCAGGAGGACCACCCGTTCATCGTCCGCGACAACAACAAGTGCATCTCCTGCGGGCGGTGCGTCGCGGCGTGCGCGGAGATCGAGGGCGTCGGCGTCCTGGCGTACCAGTTCCACGAGGGCCAGCTGTACGTCGGCACGCACAACGGCGAGCCGCTCGAGATGACCGACTGCGTCTCCTGCGGCCAGTGCGTCCGCGCCTGCCCGTGCGGCGCGCTCGACTACAAGCGCGAGCGCGGCGACGTGTTCACCGCCATCAACGACCCGAAGAAGCTCGTGGTCGGGTTCGTGGCCCCGGCGGTGCGCACGGTCATCGCCAGCGAGTACGACCTGTCGGTCGAGGAGGCCTCGGGCTTCATCGCGGGCCTCATGCGCAAGGTCGGCTTCGACAAGGTCTTCGACTTCACGTTCGCCGCCGACCTGACGATCGTGGAGGAGACCACCGAGTTCCTCGGCCGCGTGACGAACGGCGGCGTCATGCCGCAGTTCACGTCCTGCTGCCCGGGCTGGGTGAACCTCGTCGAGCGCCGCTACCCCGAGCTCATCCCGCACCTGTCGAGCTGCAAGTCCCCGCAGCAGATGATGGGCGCGACGGTGAAGAACCACTTCGCCCAGCAGGCCGGCGTGAGCCTCGACGACCTGTACGTCGTCTCGATCGTCCCCTGCCTCGCGAAGAAGTACGAGGCCGCGCGGCCCGAGTTCGCGCCCGACGGCCGCCGCGACGTCGACGCCGTCCTCACCACGACCGAGTTCCTCGAGATGGTGCAGATGCTCCGCCTCGAGCCCGCGGACGTGGAGCCGGCCGAGTTCGACGAGCCGTACAAGCGGGTCACCGGCGCGGGCATCCTCTTCGGCGCCTCCGGTGGCGTGGCCGAGGCCGCGCTGCGCATGGCCGTGGAGAAGCTCACCGGGGAGCCGCTGGTCGACGACCTCGACTTCGAGGAGGTCCGCGGCTTCGAGGGCTTCAAGGAGGCCACGGTCCAGGCCGGCGGGAAGACGGTCCGCGTCGCGGTGATCTCCGGCCTGAACAACGTCGCCGAGCTCGCGCGGCGGATCCGCGAGGGCGAGGACGTCGGCTACGACCTCATCGAGGTCATGGCCTGCCCCGGCGGCTGCATCAACGGCGCCGGGCACCCCGTCCCCGACCGCGTCGGCGAGATGGCCGCCCGCCAGCGGGTGCTCATCGAGATCGACAAGCTCTCGCAGTTCCGCAAGTCGCAGGAGAACCCGGACATCCTCCGGCTCTACGACGAGTTCTACGGCGAGCCGAACAGCCACACCGCGCACAAGCTCCTGCACACCGAGTACGCGCCGTTCCGCGCGTGCCCCGCGATGGCGGAGTGACGCGGGAGTGACGTCCCCGGGCCCGTGAGCGAGCGGGCCAGACGGAGGGCCGGTCCACCTCGGACCGGCCCTTCGTCGTCCCCGCCCGACGCCGTCGGCCGCCCGGGCACCACCCCGGCCAGGCGACCGGGGCATTCCGGAGGGCGCTTCTCAGGGAGTGGGACGGAAGGCTCTGAGAGACGTCCAGCGGGCCCCGATGCGGGACCTCCGGCCCGGGGACTCAAGCCCCACATCGGCCCCCGCGCGCGCACCTACTGTCGATTGCGGCGGTGGTGAGCGTGCCAATCCCCGCCCCGCCCCCGCCCTTTGTGCCACGCCCGTACCCGGGCTCCTGAGGAGGACCGTCGTGACCCGCACCGCCCGAGCCATCGCCGGCAGCCTGCTGGCTGCCGCGCTCCTGACCGCCTGCACGGGGAACGCCGAGCCGGCCGAGACGCCCTCCGCGCCGGCCCCGGCCGCGACCGCCGAGGCCGAGGAGACCACGCCCGCGGAGGAGCCCACCACCGTCCGCATCGCGTCGCTCAAGGGCCCCACCACGATGGGCCTGGTCGACCTCATGCGCGACGCCGAGGCGGGCGAGACCGAGCAGGACTACGAGGTCACGATGTACGGCGCGCCGGACGAGGTCGTGCCGCTCGTCGTGCAGGGCTCGGTCGACGTCGCGCTCATCCCGGCGAACCTCGCCGCGGTCCTGTACAACCGCACGCTGACCGACGACGGCGCCGCCGTCCAGGTCGCCGCGATCAACACCCTCGGCGTCCTCGGCATCCTCGAGAACGGCGACACCGTCCACTCGATGGCCGACCTCGCCGGGCGCACGATCATCGCCTCCGGCAAGGGCGCCGCGCCGGAGTACACGCTCAACTACCTGCTCACCGAGAACGGGATCGACCCGACCACCGACGTCACGATCGAGTGGCGCAGCGAGCACACCGAGGTCGCCGCGCTCCTCGCCTCGACGCCGGGCGCGGTCGCGATGCTCCCGCAGCCGTTCGCCACGGTCGTCACGGTGCAGAACGAGACCGTCCGCCCCGCGCTCGACCTCACCGAGGAGTGGACCAAGGTCACCGAGGACGGCTCGCAGCTCATCACCGGCGTCGTCGTGGTCCGCACCGCGTTCGTCGAGGAGCACCCGCAGGCGTTCGCCGACTTCCTCGCCGACTACGAGGAGTCCGTGGCCTTCACGAACGACAACCCGGCCGAGGCCGCCGAGCTCATCGCCGAGGCGGGCATCGTCCCCGCCGCCCCCGTCGCCCAGGCCGCGATCCCGAAGTCGTACATCACCTTCATCGCCGGCCCGGAGCTCAAGGAGGCCTTCAGCGGCTACCTGCAGGTCCTGTTCGACGCCGACCCGGCGTCGGTCGGTGGGAGCATGCCGGGCGATGACTTCTACTACGGCGGGTAAGGCAGCCGCCGCCCCCTCGGCTCGGAGGCGGGGGCCGGCGCGGGCGGTGCGCCCTGCGCTGGTCCTCGCCTTCTGGCTTGTCGTCTGGCAGGCCGGGGCGTGGGCGGTCGGCCAGGACTTCCTGCTCGCGTCGCCGGTCTCGGTGGCCCGGCGTCTGGGCGAGCTGCTCGGCACCGCGGAGCTGTGGGGCGCCGTCGGGCACTCGTTGGCACGGATCGGCGGCGGCTTCGTCGCCGCAGTGCTCGTCGGGATCGCGACGGCGGCGCTCGCCGCGGCCTGGTCGGTCGTGGACACGCTGCTCGCCCCGGCGATGGCGGCCGTGCGGGCCGCCCCGGTGGTGAGCTTCATCATCCTGCTGCTCATGCTCCCGGGGGGCAGCGGCACCCTCGCCGCGGTGACGAGCTTCCTCATGGTGCTGCCGATCGTGCACGCGACCGTCCTCGAGGGGATCCGGCAGCGCGACCGCGAGCTGCTCGAGATGGCCGCGGTGTTCCGGGTGCCCCGCTGGCGCCGGCTCACCGCGATCGACGTGCCGGCCGTGCTGCCGTACCTCGCGGCGTCGTGCCGGGTCGGCATCGGGCTCGCGTGGAAGGCGGGCGTCGCGGCCGAGGTCATCGGCCTGCCCGAGGGCAGCATCGGCGAGCGCATGTACGACGCGAAGCTCCTGCTCATGAGCGCGGACGTGCTCGCGTGGACGGTCGTCGTCGTGGCGCTGAGCTTCGCGAGCGAGTGGCTGCTCGCGCTCCTGCTCAGCCGCGGGGAGGCGCGCCTGGCGACGACGGGCGGGTCGGGCCCCGGCACGTCGGGCTCCGGCGAGGGCCCCGGCGAGCGGGCCGACGAGCGGGAGGTGGGCGCGTGATCAGCCTCCGCGGGGTGACCAAGCGCTTCGGTGAGCAGGTGGTGCTCGACGGCGTCGACCTCGACCTGCCCGACGGCGCGGTGACGGCCCTCATGGGCCCCAACGGCTCGGGGAAGACGACGCTCGCGCGCATCGTGCTCGGCCTGACCGAGCCGGACGCGGGCACGGTCAGCGGGCTCCACGGCCTGCGCCGCGCGGCCGCGTTCCAGGAGGACCGGCTGTGCGACCAGCTCACCGCGGTGGGCAACGTGCGCCTCGTGCTCGACCGTGGCCGCGCCGCCGACGCCGTCGCCGCGCTCCGCGAGGCAGGCCTGGACGACGACGCGCTCAGCAAGCCGGCGCGGGACCTGTCGGGCGGGCAGCGCCGGCGCGTGGCGATCGTGCGCGCGCTCGTCGCGGACGCCGACCTCGTGGTCCTCGACGAGCCGTTCAAGGGCCTCGACCGCGCGGCGCACGGGCGCATGCTCGAGCTCGTCCGCGAGCGCTGCGCCGGTCGCACCGTCCTCCTCATCACGCACGACGCCGCCGAGGCGGAGGCGCTGGGCGCGACGGTCGTCACGCTCTCCTGACGGCGGCAGACTGTCCCCGTGACCTCCCCGCAGTCGCTCACCGAGAGCGAGCGGCGCCTGGTCGCCGCCTGGGCGGCGGACTGCGCCGAGCACGTCCTGCCCGTGTTCGAGGCCGCTGCGCCCGACGACGGCCGCCCCCGCGCGCTCGTCGAGCGCACCCGGGCCTTCGCGCGCGGCGAGCTGGGCACGGCCGAGGGGATCCGCCTGCGGTTCGCGGGCGGTGTCGGCGCCGCGGAGGTGGCCGACCGCGCCGCGACGGCCGCCGCCCGGTCCGCGGGGCAGGCCGCCGCCGTGTGCCACATGGGCGCGCACGCGTTGGGCGCGGCCGCGTACGCGGTGGTCGCCGCACGCCTCGCGCACCCCGACGCGGCCGACGACGCCGGGCGGCAGGAGCTGGACTGGCAGGTCGCCCGGGCGACGCCCGAGGTGCGGGCCGCCCTGCGCGCGCTGCCGCCGCTCGGCTCCGACGGCGCGGGGCCGCTCGGGCGCGGGCTGCTCGCCCAGGGCGAGGTCGGCGCGGCGGTGCGGGAGCTGCAGGCGCGGCTCGTCGCGGACGCGTAGCCGGGCGCCCGGGCGCGCTCAGTACTCGGTGCGGTCCGTGCGGGCGAGCCAGGCGTCCATCGGCGCGGTGGCGCCGGGGATCTCGTGGCGGTGGACCGGCGTGGGCCACGTGGCCGGGTCGGTGCCGAGCAGCTCGTGGAAGTGCCGGTCGTCGAAGCCGGCGCGCGCGGCGTCGTGCCGGTCGGCGGCGTAGACGAGGCGGTCCGCGCGCGACCAGAGGGTCGCCGCCAGGCACAGCGGGCACGGTTCGCACGACGAGTAGACGGTGCAGCCGGCGAGCGAGAACGTCCCGAGCGCGCGGCACGCGCCGCGGATCGCGACGACCTCGGCGTGCGCGGTCGGGTCGAGGTCGCGGGTCACGCGGTTCTGCCCGACGGCGACCTCCCGGCCGTCGCGCACGACGACGGCGCCGAAGGGGCCGCCCCCGTCGTCGACGTTCGCGAGCGCGAGGGCGACGGTCCGCTCGAGCCAGCGGGCGTCGTCGTCGGGGGTCGGGCCGGTCGCGGGGCTGGGTGCGTCCGTCACCGACCCAATGCTCCGTCGGGCCGGCCGCGCCCGCAACGGCGGCGGCAGCAGCGGCGTCGGCGGCGCGGGACCGGCGTCGGGCGCCTCACCCGCGGGCCGGGCACGCAACGGGGGTGGCATCCGGGAGGATGGGGGCATGTCCGCCACCCCCGCCGCCACCCCGGCCGAGCTGCTGCGCACCGCCACCGCGATCGCACCCGAGCTGGCCCGCCTGCGCCACGACCTGCACCGCGTCCCGGAGATCGGGCTCGACCTGCCGGACACCCAGGCGCTGATCCTGCGGGCGCTCGAGCCGCTGGGCCTCGAGGTCACCACCGGCACGGGCCTGAGCTCGGTGACGGCCGTCGTGCGCGGCGCGCGCCCCGGGCCCGCGGTGCTGCTGCGCGGGGACATGGACGGCCTGCCCGTGACCGAGGAGACCGGCGAGCCCTTCACGAGCGAGCGGCCCGGCGTCATGCACGCGTGCGGGCACGACCTGCACGTCGCGGGGCTCGTCGGCGCGGCCCGGCTGCTCGCCGAGCGGCGCGACGAGATGGCCGGCTCGGTGGTGCTCATGTTCCAGCCGGGCGAGGAGGGCTACCACGGCGCGCGGCTCATGCTCGAGGAGGGCGTGCTCGACGCCGCGGGCGAGCGCGTGGTCGCGGCCTACGGGCTGCACGTGGTGTCGGCCGAGGTGCCGGTCGGCGTCGTCACGGGCCGCGCCGGCACGTACTACGCGGCCTCGGACCAGCTCTTCGTCACCGTGCACGGGCGCGGCGGCCACGGCTCGATGCCGCACCTCGCGGCCGACCCGGTGCCGGTCGCGGCGGAGATCGTGCTCGCGCTGCAGAACGTCGTGACGCGGCAGTGGGACGCGCAGGACCCGGTGGTGGTGACCGTGGGGAAGATCGCCGCGGGCACCGTCGACAACGTCATCCCGGCGACCGCCGAGCTCGCCGCGACCGTGCGCACGTTCTCGCGCGAGGCGTGGGCGGCGGTGCCCGACCTGCTGGTCCGCGCCGTCGAGCACATCGCGGCCGCGCACGGCATGACCGCGACCGCCGACTACGTGCGCGGCTACCCGGTACTCGTCAACGACGACGCCGAGACCGCCCGGGCGGCCCGCGTCACCGAGGAGCTGGGGCTGACCTGGGTGGACGCGCCGCAGCGGATCACGGGCTCCGAGGACTTCTCGTACGTGCTCGAGGAGGTGCCGGGGACGTACGTGTCGATCGGGGCGACGCCCGTGGACGTCGACCCCGCCGGCGCGCCGTACAACCACTCGGCGCTCGCGCGGTTCGCGGACGAGGCGCTGCCGCAGGGCGCGGCGCTGCTCGCGGCGCTCGCGCTCGACCGGCTCGCGCAGGGCTGACCCCGGGCGGTCCGCGTCCTGACGCCGCGACGGGTCTCGCCGCCACCGCGCTCCCGCCGGAGGTCGGCCTCGGTTCCGTCACGGGTTCGTGGCGACCTGGTGAAGCCCCGGACGCGGGTGCTCGTGCGCACCTACGGTGAAGGCCCATGACGACCCGCCGCGCCGCCGCGACCCGACGTGCCGCCGCCGCGCTCCCCGCCCTGCTCCTCCTCGGTGCGCTGGGCGCGTGCGCGACGGCCGAGCCCGCGTCGCCGGATGAGATCGCGCGGCGCTCGGAGCCCGTCGGCATCGCGGCCGACCTCGTCTACACGGCCGACGTGGACGGGTTCTCGCTCGCGGTGGGGTCGGTGGGGCCGTACGCCGACGAGGGCATGTCGGCGATCTGGACGCGCCCGGCCGACGACGGGCTGCAGGTGGTCACGCTGCTCACCACGCGCGCAGCGGAGCCGGGTCTCGCGCCGTGCGCCGAGCTGGCCGACGTCGCGGGCGCGACCGAGCTGCGCTGCACCGTGGCGATGGCCGACGACGCGCACGTGACGCTCGCGGGCGAGGGCGTCGACGGGGGCACGCTGCGCGCGGTCGCCGAGACGGTGCGGGTGCCGAGCCCGTCCGACCTCGGGCGGCTGTTCGCGGACGTCCGGATGCCCGAGGGCCCGGTCGAGCGGGGCGACCTGCCGCCGGGCGACGGCGCACCCGACAACTCGGTCGGCGTCGGCGGCTGAGGCACTCCCCCGCCCCCGCCGGGGTGACGACCAGCGGGCCGGGCGGCCGGCGGGCCGTGGCGGCCAGCGGGCCGTGGCAGCTAGCGGGCCGTGGCGGCCGGGTCGGGGCGGCGGTACGGCGTCGTCATCCGGCCCTCGGGGTCGAGACGCTCCAGGAGCGCCGTGGCGATCTCGCGGAGCTGGTCGACCTGCTCGGCGCTCAGGGCGTCGAACACGTGCCGGCGCACCGTCTCGACGTGCCCGGGCGCGGCGGCGACGACGGCGTCCCACCCGTCGTCGGTGAGGATCGCGTTGGTCGCGCGGCCGTCCTCGGGGCACGGCGCGCGGCGCACGAGGCCGCGGTTCTCGAGACGGCTCACGACGTGCGACAGGCGCGCGAGCGTCGCGTTCGTGCGGGCCGCGAGCGCGGTCATCCGCAGGGTGCGGTCGGGGGCCTCGGAGAGCATCGCGAGCACGTAGTACTCGAAGTGGGTGAGGTCGGAGTCGCGGCGGAGCTGGGTGTCCAGGACCCCCGGGAGCAGCTCGACCACGGCGATGAACCGGACCCACGCGTCGAGCTCGCCGTCGTCGAGCCATCGGGTGCGCATGCACGGATCCTAACATTTACTTGACACTACAAGTAATCACCCGTAGCGTCGTAGTTGTCGCTTCAACCATCCGCGCAGCGGCCGTTCGCGCAGCAGCGCGCCGAGCGATCCTCACACACGCCACCGGAGGAGCACGAGATGACCACCGTCAGCATCATCGGCAAGGGCAGCATGGGCCAGGCCATCGCGAAGGTCGTGACGGACGGCGGCAACGTCGCCGAGCTGGTCGGCCGCGAGGACGCCGGGAAGCCCCTGGCGGGCGACGTCGTCGTGCTCGCCGTCCCCTACCCCGCCGTGGCCGACGTGCTCGCCGCACACAGGGAGCACCTCGCCGGCAAGGTCGTCGTCGACGTCACCAACCCGCTGAACTTCGAGACCTTCGACTCGCTCACGGTCCCCGCCGACTCGTCGGCCGCCGCCGAGATCGCCGCGCAGCTGCCCGAGTCGCGCGTGCTGAAGGCCTTCAACACGACGTTCGCCGCGACGCTCGCCCAGGGCACGGTCGGCGACGGCGGCCCGACCACGACCGTCCTCGTCGCCGGCGACGACGCCGAGGCCAAGGCGACGCTCGCCGCCGTCGTCGAGGCGGGCGGTCTGCACGCGATCGACGCCGGCTCCCTGCGCCGCGCGCGCGAGCTCGAGGCGCTCGGCTTCCTGCAGATCACGCTCGCCGCGGGCGAGAAGGTCTCGTGGACCGGCGGCTTCGCCGTCGTCGCCTGACGCCTGCCCAACCGCGCCGGCCGAGCCGGGCCCAGCCCGCACCGCACCGCCCGAGACCGAGGAGCACCCCATGACCGACCTCCGCGCCGCGACCGCCGCCGCGGCCACGGGCACCGCCGGCCCGGCGTCCGGGGCCACCCGGCGCGCCGCCGACCCGGGCGACCTCCTGCCCGACGCGACCTCGATGGACGCCGTCACCCTGCACGTGGGCGACCTCGCGGGCATGTCCGCGTACTACCGGGAGGCCGTCGGGCTCGTCACGCTCGCCGAGGGCGACCGGTTCGAGGTGCTCGGGCGCGGCCGGACGCCGGTCCTCGTCCTGCACCACACCCCGGGCCTGCCGACGCCGGGGCGCAACGAGGCCGGTCTGTTCCACACGGCGATCCTGTTCGACGACGAGCCGAGCCTCGCCGCCGCGGTGCTCAGCACGGCGCGGCACCCGCAGTCGCGGTACGTCGGCAGCGCGGACCACCTGGTCAGCCAGGCCTTCTACTTCACCGACCCCGAGGGCAACGGGATCGAGCTGTACGTCGACCGCCCGCGCGAGGCGTGGCAGGTCGTCGGCGGTCAGGTGCAGATGGACAGCCTCTACCTCGACCCGCGCTCGTTCCTCGAGGGCCACCTCACCGAGGCCGCGCTGGCCGGGCTGCACGACGCCGCCGCGCAGGTCGGGCACGTGCACCTGCAGGTGGGCGACATCCCGCTGGCGCGCGAGTTCTACGCCGACGCGCTCGGCTTCGCGGTGACGATGGAGGCGCCCGGCGCGCTGTTCGTCAGCGCGGGCGGGTACCACCACCACCTCGCGATGAACGTGTGGAACAGCCGCGGCGCGGGTCCGCGGGCGTCGACGCTCGGGCTCGGCGAGGTGACCATCACCGTCCCGACGCGCGCCGAGCTCGACGCCGCCGCGGAGCGCCTGCACCGGCGCGGGGTCCAGGTCGCCGACGACGGCCGGGCCCTCACGATGGACGACCCCTGGCGCAACCGGGTGGTCCTCCAGCACGCACCCGACGCCGCCTGAGGCCGCAGGGCCCCCGCGCCCCGCCGCCCGGGGCCCCCCGCACCCCCCGCCGCCCTCCCCGCAGAGTGGAACGACGCGCCTGCACTGCGTTCCACTCTGCGTGCGCGGGCCACATCGCGTTCCACTCTGCGGGGGTGGAGGTGGGGTGGATCTGGGAAATGGGTTCCTGGGGGTGCGTGGGTAGGGCCACGATGATCATGTGACCGTTAGGCTCGGACCGCTCGAGCCCTCCGCCGCCGGCGAGGTGCTGACGCTGCAGCGCGCCGCCTACGTCACCGAGGCGCGGCACTACGGCGACCTCGACCTCCCGCCGCTCGTCCAGACGCTGGACGACCTGCGCGACGAGCTCGCCCAGGCCGACGTCGTCGGGCTGGGCGCGTGGGACGGCGACCGCCTCGTCGGCTCGGTCCGCGTACGCGTGGCCGACGACGTCGGTCACCTGGGGCGGCTCGTCGTCGCCCCCGACCGGCAGGGCCAGGGCATCGGCACCGCGCTCCTGCAGGCGGCCGAGGCCGCGATGCCGGAGGGCGTTCGCGAGATGCGCCTGTTCACGGGCGAGCGCAGCGTCGACAACCTCCGGCTGTACGAGCGCATGGGGTACGTGCGGTCGCACGAGACGTCGGCCGGCACGTACGCGCTCGTGCACCTGGCCGAGCGCATCCGTCCGTAGGCAGCGCCGGGAGTGGCGGAGCGCCGCGGGAGGGCACGGCCTGGCCTCCGGTCGCCCGGGGGAGGGGCATGGCCTGGTCCTCCGAGCGCCGGGAAGGGGCACGGCCTGGCCGCCGGGCGCCGGCGGGCCGTCCCTCACCGCCCGGGCGCGTCGTCGGCGTCGGCGGCGACGACCTGCCCCAGGGGGTCGATGGGGCGGTCGACGACGAGCGTCACCTCCGGGTCGCCGGGACCGTGCCCCTCGGGCATCCGGCCGGGCTCGAACCGGATCGCGCGGAACTCCTCGAGCATCTCGTTCCGGGGGCGCACCGACGCGGACGCCGTCGGCCGCCCGCCGGCACGCCGGGTCGCGGCCGCCTCCCACGCGAGGCACGCCAGGACGACGACCGCGAGCGGGATGCCCAGCTCGGGGATCGACGTCGCCGTGACCACCGCGAGCACCAGCAGCGGCACGGCGAAGGCGGCCGTGATCACCCACTGGCTGCGGCGGGCGCGGAAGACACGCGGCACGACGTCGATCGTCCCGGCCTGGCGCGTCGCAGGCCAGGGACGTCGGCCCCACGTGGCGATACTGGTCGCACCGCCGTCGCCCGCCACGCGCGGTCCCGGCGACCCGCGCCGAAGGAGGCCCCATGACCGACCGCCCCGCCGACGCCGCGCGCGAGGACGCCGACGCCCTGGCCGCGCGGGTCGCAGCGATCGAGGCCGAGATGGCCGAGCTCCGCCTGCCGCGCTTCACCAACGACGACGCCCACCGCCTCGGCCTGTGGCTCCTCACCACCGCGCGCGAGCGGGGCCTCGCGATCACCGTAAACGTCACCCGGGGGCAGCAGGTCGTGTTCCACGCCGCGATGGACGGCACGAGCGCCGACAACGACGACTGGGTGCGGCGCAAGACCGCCGTCGTGCAGCGGTTCGGCGAGCCGAGCCTGCTCGTCGCGCTGCGGCGGCGCCTGAAGGGCACGCGCATCGAGGACGAGGGCTGGTTCGACGAGCGCGTGTACGCCGCTCACGGCGGGTGCTTCCCGGTGCTCGTGCGGGACGTCGGGATGGTCGCGACCGTCACGGTCTCGGGCCTCGCGCAGGAGGACGACCACGCGCTCGTCGTCGAGGGGCTCCGGGAGATCCTCCGAACTTCCTGAGGGGTGCCCGAGGGATCCCAGCGAGGCCGTGCGGAGCGGCGCGGGGAGACCGCCGCTGTCTGGAGCATATGCTCGAGACTGTGACAGCGCGCCGTGATGCCGCAGGTCGTCGCACCGGGACGCGGATCCTCGACGCCGCCCTGGAGCTCTTCAATCGCGACGGAACCGGGCGCGTAAGCACCAACCACATCGCCGCGCACCTGGGGATCTCACCGGGAAACCTCTACTACTGGTACCCGGACAAGCAGGCGATCGTGCGCGCGATCTGGGCCCGCTTCGAGGGCGAGCGCGCAGCGCTGTGGGAGCCGGCCGACGACGACGAGGCGCTCCCCTCCCCCGCGGCCACGCTCGAGCGGCTGGTGGCGTCGGCGCAGCTCGGGCACGCGTACCGGTTCCTCCTGCGCGACGGTCCCGCCCTCGCACACACCGACCCCCGCCTCGGCGAGGCGATGGCCGCCGCGCGCGGACGGCGACTGAGGATCCTCGGGCTGCTCGCGCGGACGTGGCGCGGGGACGGCCTGATCCTCCCGCTCGACGACGCCGGCCTGGACGCGCTCGTCGACGCGCTCTGGACGCTGACGGAGGCGTGGCCCGTGCACGCAGCGCTCGGGGCGGCGTCTGCGGACGCGGGTGGTGCGGGGGGCGCGAGCGGACCGGGCACGGCGGACCCAGGACCCGACGTCGCGCCGGTACTCCGCGCGGTGCTCGAGCCCTACCTGTCCGCCTGAGGCGCGGCGTCGGCGTCGGGCGGTGGGACCGCGACGGCGACCTCGTCGCCCAGGTGCGCGCCGCGCAGGAGGCCGAGGTCGTCGCCGCTCCAGAAGCGGCCCGGGTCGTAGCCCGACGCGTGCCGGTCGTCGGGCAGCAGGCCCATCGCCTCGTACGTGAGGGCCACGACCTCGGCGCAGTACGCCATCTCGAGCCTTTGCTCTACCTCCGTGCGTTCCCCCTGGTCGTCGAGGCTGCGCAACCGAGCGAGGCCGGGTACTGCACCCAGCGCGCTCAGGGCCCGACGGACCTGCCGGGGCCCCAGCGGGAGCCGGTCGAGGCGGGGCGCCTGACCCCACACCCATCGCGCGGCGAGCCGCACCATGCCGGGGAAGGGGGTGCCGTCCAACCGCGCGATCGTGCGCAGGACGGCGTCCTCGATCTCGGCGCGCGCGTCGTCGTCGACGTCCAGGTGCAGCTGCCGCAGCCACGCCTCCTGGCCGTACCGGTGCGCCCACGTGGTGACGGCGTCGCGCAGGTCGTGCAGCTGGACGCCGCGCTGGTGCTCGCCCGTCCAGACGTCGGTGAGCGAGCGGCCGAGCTCGGCGTGCCACATGAGCGGCGGCAGATCCTCGATGACCACCGCCATGCCCACGTGGTTCACGGGGCCGTTCGTGGCGATCTGGATCGCCCGGTCGGCGAGCGAACGACCCCGGAAGAGCCACAGGTCGCCGGTCCGGGTCACCTCGACCGCACGGTCGAGGGGGACGGCTCCGGAGGCGGCGTCGGGCACCTGGGTAGCGTAGGCGCGTGGCCAGGCTCCGCACCGTGCTCAGGGCACTCGGCGTGGCAGCGCTCGCCGGGGTGGCGGCGGGCGGCGTTCTCGTGGCGCGCGACGAGCGCCGGCGGGCCGCGTACACACCCGACGAGGTCCGCGAGCGGCTGCACGCGCGGCTGGCGCGCGCGGAGGGCGCCGGGGAGGCCGCCGACGACGGTGGTCTGGCTGGCGGCGGTGGCGTGGCCGACGACGGCGGTCTGGCCGGCGGCGGTGGCGTGGCCGACGACGGCGGGCGGCCGCTCGAGGGGTAGCCGCCCCAGGAGCTCGCACAGCCTCCACGGATCGAACATCTGTTCGATCCGTGTCGGTGGCAGGTGGCATCCTCCCGGTATGTCCGTTTCCGGGGTGCTCACTGCCGAGGTCGCGACGGCCTCCGACGTCGGTGTGCGCCCCGGGGCCGTGGCCGGGGCCGTCGGCCCGTCGACGCCCCCGCTTCCCGCGGACGCGGAGGGTCTCGTCGCGGACGTGGACGCGGTGCTCGGCGTCCTCGGCCTGGCCGACCCGGGCGTGGTCGCCGGGCTGTCCGACGACGACCTGGTGGCCGCGCTCGTGCAGGTGGAGGCCGTCGGCCGCCTCGTGGACGCGGTGCGCGTCGCGCTCGCGGGCGAGGCGGCTGACCGGTCCCGCCGCGAGCTCGGCCCTCAGTCGCTGGCCGCCCGCTTCGGGTGCCGTACGGCCCACGAGCTGGTCCAGCGGGCGACCGGTGCCGCGCGCCCGACGGTCGCCCGGCGGATCCGGATCGGCGCGGCGACGCGGCAGGGCGCGACGTTGAGCGGCGAGCCCGTGCCCGCGCGCTTCCCCGCGCTCGCCGAGGCCCTGGCCGACGGCGCGGTGGGGGTCGACGCGGCCGCGGCCCTGGTGGACACGCTGGGCCCGTGCGAGCGTGTGGCCGGCCGCCTGGCGGTGCAGACCGCGGAGGCCGAGATCGTGGCCGCCCTCACCGGCGCACCGGCGCCCGACGCGGACGCAGACGCGCGGTGCCTCGATCCGGACGCGGAGGAGCCGGAGCCCGCGGACCGCGACGCGCGCCGCCGGGTCGCGGCCGGTGCACCGCTCTGGGACGCGGACGACGTGCGGGTGCAGGCGACGGTCTGGCGCGCGGTGCTGGACCCCGACGGCACGGCGCCCACCGCGGTGGACCACGAACGGCGCGGGCTGGTCCTCGGCCGGCCGCGGCACGGCCTCGTCCCGATCACGGGGATGCTCCTGCCCGACGTCGCCGCGGGCCTGCGCCGCTACGCGGACGCCTTCACGAACCCACGCACGAACTCCGCACCCGCGCCCTCCGCGAACGCGACGGGCGCGCCGACGACCTCCTCGGGCCGCGGGCTCGATGAGCTCGGGCGCCTGGCGGACCGGCGCTCGCGCGCTCAGGTGCTGCACGACGTCCTCGCGAACGCGATCGTGGTCGCCGCCCGCGCGGCGGAGACGCCGTCCCTCGCGGGCGCGGTACCCACGCTCGTCGTGACGGTCGACGCGCGGACGCTGGCCACCGGGACCGGCGTCGCCTGGGTCGACGACACCCCGGTGGACCTGCCCGTGGCCTTCCAGACCGCGTGCGCGGGCGCCGTCGAGCGCGTCCTCACCGGCGCCGGCGGGCGCATCCTCTCGCTGCAGACCGTCGACCGGTGCTTCAGCGGGCCCCAGCGCCGCGCGATCGCCGCGCGCGACGGCGCCACCTGCCTCATCCCCGGGTGCCACGTGCCGGCCAGCTGGTGCGAGGCGCACCACGTGACGCCGCACGTCGCCGACCCCCAGGGAACCCACACCGACAACGGCGTCCTCCTGTGCTGGCACCACCACCGGACGCTCCACCAGTCGGGCTGGGACGTCCGGATGGTCGGCGGGCGGCCGCAGGTCCGCGCCCCCGCCTGGCTCGATCGCAGCGGAACGTGGCGCACGCCGAACGCACCCCCGCCACCGCCACCCACCTGACGCACGCCGCAGCGCGGTCACCATTGCACACCTGACGCGGGCGAGCGCACGCCGCGCACGCCGCGCACGCCGCGCTCGCCCGAGCGCCCGTGCGCCCGTGCGCGCCCGTACGCCCGTGCGCCGACCCGCCTACCACGCGCACGTACGCACACGTGACCACCCACGTCGCGTCGCGTCGCCCAGGCTCACGGGGCCGTCTCAGCACCTGAGTCAGGGGTGCACACGTCGCCCGGCGACCGCCCGGGACCGGCTAGATACGCCCGAGGCTCCGGCCCCACCCGGGCTCGAGCGCGGGCTTCTCGGCCAGCGCCGCCGACCGCGACGACGGCAGGCCCGCGGCGAGGCGTCGCGCGGCCGCGTGGCGCGCGTCGGCGCCGGCCTGCGCCGCGATCTCGGCCCCGATGCGGCGCGCCCACTCGCGGACGGCGGCCATGTCGCGCCAGTCGCCGTGCGGGACGTAGGTGTCGAGCCCCGCCGCGACCTTCGCGTCGAGCCGGCCGCCGAACATCGCGTGCCCGCGCAGGTCGATGCTCTCGACGCTGCGCCGGAGGAAGGGGGGCACGGGCGCGTCGAGCCCGACCTCGCGCTGGATCCGTTCCTCGCCGTACGGCGTGCCGCCGAGGGGACCGCTCGAGAACAGCCACACGGGCCGGTGCCGCAGCTCGCCGCGCAGCCGGCGCAGCAGACGCCGCGCGTCCCAGAGCCACTGGTCGTGGTAGACCGCCGAGCCGACGACCACCGCGTCGTAGCCGTCCAGGGACTGCACGATGCCCGCGGGGAGCACTCGGACCTGGTGACCGCAGGAGTGAAGGACCGACCCGACGGCCTGGGCGATGCCCTTCGTGGCCCCGTGCCGGGTCGCGTACGTGACGAGCACCTTCGCAGCCATGGCGCCCTCCGAGCTGCCCGGCCCCGGACGGCCCCGTTGCCGCCCGGCGGCAAGGGGTGGTGCGCCCCGTTCGCAGGGGTGCTACCCCTTTCATCGAGGCTTGCCGAGTTCGACCGGAGTCAGGAAGGGACCTAGGTCCTAGGCGCTCTCGCACGCCGCCCGACGCCGCGCCCTCCCGCGGGCCTGTCCGCACCCCCCCGCGCGGCGCCCGACGCCGCACGCTCGCCCCGGCCCGCCCGCGCCCGCCCGCAGCCTCCCGCGCCCCGCGCAAACCCCGCCGGCACCGTGCCAAAAGGTGCCGCTGACCTGCGCCTTCGCGTGTCCGACGCCGGGCGTACGGTGGTCGCGACGGGCACCCCGGGCAGCGCCGCCGCCCGCCCGTCCGAGGGGAGGGCACGTGCGGTACGGCATCGAGGTCGTCCCGTTCGGCGCGTACGCGGAACCGGGCCCGGTCGTCGAGCTCGCCCGGGCCGCCGAGGCGGCCGGCTGGGAGGCGCTGGCGGTCTGGGACCACGCCCACTTCTGGGGCGGTGTCGGCGACCCCTGGATCACCCTGGCCGCCGTCGCGGCCGCGACCGAGCGGCTGCTGCTCGTGACCGACGTCGTCCCGGTCCCCCGCTACCGGCCGCACCTGCTCGCCCGCTCGCTCCACGCGCTCGACGCGCTCAGCGGCGGCCGGGTCGTGCTGGGCGCCGGGCTCGGCGTCGCCGAGGACCTCGAGCCGCTCGGCGACCACCACGACGACCGCACCCGCGCCGCGATGACCGACGAGGCGCTCGACCTCGTCCAGCGCTGGTGCGCCGGGGAGATCGTCACCCACGAGGGGCCGCACTACGTGTCGCAGGGCACCCAGGTCGCGCCGCGTGCGGTCCAGTCCCCGCGGATCCCCGTGTGGATCGGCGGGTGGAGCCGGCCTGCCCTGCGCCGCGCCGCCCGGTGGGACGGCTGGACGGTCCCCACCATCGACGACGAGTGCTCCGTGCTGCGCCCGCCCGAGGAGATCGCCCGCTCCGTCGCCTACCTGCGCATGCTCGACGTCGGGCCCGGCTTCGACGTCGCGGTCTCGGGTGCCACACCCGCGGGGGAGCGGGGTCTCGCCCCCGACTACGCCGACGCCGGCGCGACCTGGTGGTTCGAGGCCGTCTTCGGGCTGCGCGGCTCGCCGGAGGAGATGCTCGACCGGGTCGCCGCCGGACCGCCGCGCTGAGCCCGATCGGGACCCCGGCTCGACGTGGCGGTCCCGACCGGTCAGGCTGGGGCCAGGAACATCGCGCCCCCGGCGCGTGTTGCATACCCCAGGGGGTACTGCCCGCCGTACCGTCGGGCGCCCCTGTCCGCCAGCACCGATCCGAGCCGAGGAGCCGCATGTCCACCGTCACCCTGACCGCCGAGAACTTCGAGCAGACGGTCACCGAGAACGACATCGTCCTCGTGGACTTCTGGGCCGACTGGTGCGGCCCCTGCAAGATGTTCGCCCCGATCTTCGAGCGCGCGTCCGAGGCCAACCCGGACATCGTGTTCGGCAAGGTCGACACCGAGGCCGAGCGCGAGCTCGCGGGCCAGGCGCAGATCACGTCGATCCCGACGCTCATGATCTTCCGCGAGGGCGTGCTGCTGTTCGCGCAGCCCGGTGCGCTGCCCGGGCCGGTCCTCGACGACCTCATCGAGCAGGCCCGCGCCGTGGACATGGAGGACGTGCGCCGACAGATCGCCGAGCACGAGGCCGCCCACGCCGACGGTCACGGTCACGACCACGAGGGTCACGACCACAGCCACTGAGCCGGACGCGCGACTGATCCGGAGACGCGTCCGCCGACGCGCCACTGGTCCGGACGCACCGACGCGCTCGCGGCGCTACGCCGTGATGCCGAGCTCCGCGAGCGCGCGGTCGGCGACCTCCTCCGGCGGGACGTCCACCAGGACGACGACGCCGTCCTCCCCCTCGACCAGCGGCTCGAGCGTCGCGTACTGCGAGGGCAGCAGCGTCGGAGGCATGAAGTGCCCGCGGCGTGAGCCGAGGCGCGGCGCCACGACCTCCGGGTCGGCGGTCAGGTGCACGAACCGCACGCGACCCTCGGCCTCCCGGAGCACGTCGCGGTACGCGAGGCGCAACGCCGAGCAGGTGACGATGGTGCTGCGCCCGGCCCGCGCCTGCCCGGTGAGCCAGTCGCGCATCGCCCCGAGCCAGGGCCACCGGTCGTCGTCGGTCAGCGGCGTGCCCGCGCTCATCTTCTCGATGTTCGCCTGCGGGTGGAACTCGTCCGCCTCCGCGTAGGGCCAGCCGAGCCGCCGCTGCAGGATCCCCGCGAGCGTGGTCTTGCCGGACCCGGACACGCCCATGATCACCAGGTGCACGGGCACGCCGTCGTCCGCCCCGCGGGTCGCGCCGCACTCCGCCCCGCGGGTCGCGCCGCGCTCCGCCCCGGTGGTCGCGTCCTGGGTCGCGCCGTCGGTCGCCATGGCCCCACTGTCCCGGCCCGGACGCCTGCACGCCAGCGCCGCCCAGCACCCGGTCGCCGACCGCGGCGCCCACCCGCGCCCTCGGGCACCGTCGCCCGTCGGCCGGCCCGGGCCCAGAACCCGGTCGTCGACCGCGCCCCGCGCGCACGCCCACTAGACTCTGCGCGTGATCTTCAAGGGGGTGGGTGAGGGGCGTCCGTACCCCGACCACGGCCTCACCACCGCCAAGCAGTGGGCGGAGGTGCCGCCGCGGCAGGTGCGTCTCGACGAGCTCGTCACCACCAAGCGCACGCTGAACCTCGACGCGCTGCTCGCCGAGGACTCGACGTTCTACGGCGACCTGTTCGCCCACGTCGTGCAGTACAAGGGCGTCCTCTACCTCGAGGACGGCCTGCACCGCGCCGTGCGCGCCGCCCTGCAGCAGCGCCCCGTCCTGCACGCCCGCGTGCTGGTGCTGGACGACTGATGGCCTACGACCCCGCGCGCGCCCTGCGCCGCCGCCGCAAGCACGAGCGCCAGGCCGTGGTGTTCGGGTCGCTCATCGCGTTCCTCGCCGTCGCCGGCCTCGGTGCGACCGCCGTGTACACGGGCGCGGTCGACGTGCCGTTCCTCGACCGCGAGTTCACCACGCCGGAGCCCGAGGAGACCGGCCCGGTCTTCGCCGCGCCCCCGTGCCTGCCGGCCGACACGCTGCCCGTCGCGCCCGCCGAGACCCAGATCCGGGTGCAGAACGGCACCTCGCGGCCCGGCCTCGCCGGTTCCACCGACACCGAGCTCCGCGCCCGCGGCTTCGGCACGATCGAGGTCGGCAACTACCGTCCCGTCGGCGTGCAGGGCACGGCCCGCATCCGCTTCGGCGAGGCGGGCATCGCGGCCGCGTACACGCTCGCCGCGCACGTGCCCGACGCGATCTTCGTCCTCGACCGCCGCACCGACGCGACGATCGACCTCATCCTCGGCGCGGACTGGAACTCGCTCATCCCGCTCGACGAGGTCGTCCTCGACCCGGCCGCGCCGCTGCCGAACCCGCCCGGCTGCATCGACCTCGCGCAGGCGCTCGCCTCGGCCCAGCCCGCGCCGTCCCCGTCGCCCACCCCGGAGCAGCCCGCGGGCGAGGAGCCCGTCGACCCGGGTGTCGACGAGGGCACGGAGGGCGAGGCCGCCGAGGGCTGAGGCCCGCCCGACGGCGCGGCCCGCCCGGCACGGCAGTGCCCCCGACGTGCACGCGCCCCCGCGACCCGGTCAGCCGGCGCTCTGGCCGGCCGGGCCGCAGGGGCACGGCGTGGTCGCTCGGGTGGGGGCTGTGACCCGAGCGGGGTGTCAGGCCGTGGGAGCGCCCTCCGCGCTGCGCTCGTCGTCGCCGTCGGCGACCGGCTCGGTCGCGGCGGCCGGCTCGGTCGCGGCGGCCGGCTCGGTCGCGGCGGCCGCGGGCGCACCCGCCTCGCCCTCGAGCTCGATGCCGCCCGGCACGGACGCCGGCGTCGCGGCCTCGTAGTGCGTGCCGCGCCACGACGAGATGGCCCGCATGCCGTGGTACAGGACCAGGACGGCCGCCGTGCCGATCGCGATGCCCTTGAACTCGAGGCCGCTGTCGGTGACGAACTGGAAGTCCGCCGCGGCGATGATGAGGCCGACGCCGGCCACGGTCAGGTTGACCGGGTCGGAGAAGCTCACGCGGTTCTGGACCCAGATCCGGGCGCCGAGGATGCAGATCATGCCGTAGAGCACGGTCCCGGCACCGCCGAGGACGCCCGCGGGCACGGTCGCCACGAGGGCGCCGAACTTCGGCGAGAGGCTGAGCACGAGGGCGGTCGCCGCGGCGACCCAGTACGCGGCCGTCGAGTACACCTTGGTGGCCGCCATGACGCCGATGTTCTCGGCGTACGTCGTGGTGCCGGAGCCGCCGCCCGCACCCGCGAACGTCGTGGCCAGGCCGTCGGCGAGGAGGGCCCGGCCGACGAGCTCGTCGTAGTTCTTGCCCGTCATCGCGGCGACCGACTTCACGTGGCCGACGTTCTCGGCGATGAGGACGAAGACCACCGGGAGGAACAGGCCCAGGACGCTCGCGTCGAAGGTCGGGGTCGCGAAGTCGGGCAGGCCGATCCACGCGGCCTCGCGGACCGGCGCGAAGTCCACCTGGCTCTGCAGGACCGCCGCCACGTAGCCGATCGCCACGCCGACGAGGATCGCGAGGCGACCGAGGATCCCGCGGAAGAACACCGTGACGACCGCGATCGCGACGATCGTGATGATCGCCGTCAGCGGCGCGCCCTGGACGCTGCCCCACGCGGCCGGGGCGAGGTTGATGCCGATGAGCGCGACGATCGTGCCGGTGACGATCGGCGGCATGACGACGTCGATCCACCGGGCGCCCGCCAGGTGCACGACCAGGCCGATGACCGCGAGCGTCACGCCCGCCACGAGGATGCCGCCGAGCGCGGTGGACATCCCGCCGCTGGCCATCGCGGCGCCCACGGGGGCGATGAACGCGAACGACGAACCGAGGTAGCTCGGCAGGCGGTTCCCCGTGACCAGCAGGAACGTGAACGTGCCGATCGCGGAGAAGAACAGGGTGGTCGAGGCGGGGAAACCCGTGATCGCGGGGACCAGGATCGTGGCGCCGAACATGGCCACCACGTGCTGCATCCCGATGCCGATCGTGCGCGGCCAGCTCAGCCGCTCCTCGGGTGCGACGACCGCGCCCGACGTCACCCGGCGCCCGTCGCCGTGCACCCGCCACCCGATACCGCTCATGCCGTGACTCCCTCGGTCGGGGGCCGCCGTCCGGTGACGCGGAGGGGGCGCCAGCGCGCGACCCGGACGAAGACTAGCGATCCGGTCCGTCCCGACGGGCCCGTATGGAATGCTGAACTCCGCGTGTCGGCGAGGCGTCGTCGTCGACCACGAAGGAGACCACCGTGAGCGACCAGAGCCAGCCCTCGTACGGCGGGACTCCCGCCGACCCGTACGCCGCCCAGGCGCCCTCGCAGCCGCAGCCGGAGCAGGCGGTCCAGTACCCCGTCGACCAGTACGGGGCGCAGTACCCGGCCCAGCCGTACGCGCAGCAGCCGTACGCGCAGCCCTACGGCTACGGCTACTCGTACACGCCCGCGCCGCCCACGAACCAGATGGCGGTCATCTCGCTGGTGCTCGGCATCGTCGGGATCGTCATGATCCCGATCCTCGCCTCGATCCCGGCGATCATCACGGGCCACGTCTCCCGCCGCCAGATCCGCGAGCGCGGCGAGGGCGGCGACGGCATGGCGCTCGCCGGCCTCATCTGCGGCTACCTCGGCACGTTCGGCTGGCTCGCGCTCTTCCTGCTGATCCTCCTGCCGATCATCCTCGTCGGGGCCTCGGCGGCGACCGTCGGCTGACCCCGCGGTGTCGCGGCGCGCCGGCGTCGCGCTGTGGGCGGCCTTCGCGGCCGTCCACGCGTGGCTCACGTGGGTGGGCGTCGTCGTCGTGCCCGCGGAGTCGTTCGCCGACGTCGACCTCTACCGCTGGTGGATGCACCTCGGGCTCGAGTACGGCCACTGGCCGGTGCTCGACGGCCCCTGGGTGTACCCCGCGGGCGCGCTGCTGCCGATGGTGCTGCCCGCGCTCGGCACGACGTGGTCGACGACGGGCTACGCGCTCGGCTGGTGCGCCCTCGTCGCCGTGCTCGACGCCGTCGCGACCGCCGCGCTCGTCGCGCCCGCCCGGGGTGCGCACGCACCGGCGGGGCCCGAGCGCACCTCCGCCGCCGGCGCGTGGTGGTGGCTCGCGTTCCTCGCCCTGCTCGGTCCCGTGGCGATCGGGCGGCTCGACGGCGTCGTCGCGCCGCTCATGGTGCTCGCCCTCGTGCACGCCCTGCGCCGCCCCGCGGTGGCCGCCGCGCTCGCGACCCTCGGCGCCTGGGTCAAGGTGGCCCCCGGCGCGCTGCTCCTGCCGCTGCTGGCGGCCGCGCGCCGGCCCGTGCGCGAGGTGCTGGCGCCGGCTGCCGGGGTGTGCGCCGTCGTCGTCGGGCTGGTCGCCGCCGGCGGCGGGCTCGGCCACGTCGCCTCGTTCGTGACGACGCAGACGACGCGCGGCCTGCAGACGGAGTCGGTCGCCGCGACCGGGTGGGTGGTGGCGGGCCTGTGGCGCGACGACGTGCGCATCGAGCTCAACGACGCGCTCATCACGTGGGAGGTGCACGGCCCGGGGACGACCGCGGTGCTGCCCGTGCTCGACCTGCTCCTCGTCCTGGGCGTCGCCGCGCTCGCGGGCGCCCTGTGGCTGGCGCGCCTCGAGGGGCGGGCCGCGCCCGCGCTGTCCCCGGGGGCGCTCGCCCTGCTGGCGGTGCTCGTCGTCACGAACCGGGTCGGCTCGCCGCAGTTCCTCGCGTGGCTCGCCGCCCCGGTCGCCGTCGCGCTCGCCCGGCCCGACCGCTCCCCCGCCCGCTGGCGGCGGTCCGTCGCGGCGACGGCCCTCGTCGCCGCGGCCCTCACCCAGGTGGTCTACCCGTGGTGGTACGCGGGTCTGCTCACGGGCGACCCGCTCACGACGGCGCTGCTCGCCCTGCGCAACACCCTGCTCGTCGTCCTGCTCGCCCTGGGCGTGGCAGGCCTCGTCGCGGTGCTGCGCCGCGGTGCGGACGACGGAGCGGGGGCCGACGTCGACCTCGACGCCAGCCCCCGCTGACGCACCCGGTCGCCCGGGCCGCTGGCCCCGCCGGCCGACGGAGGTCAGCCGAGCTGCGGGACGACCTCGGCCGCGACGAGCTCGAGGTGGTCGAGGTCGTGCAGGTCGAGCGTCTGCAGGTACACGCGCTGCAGGCCCATCTCGGCGAGCGCGCCGAGGCGGTCGACGGCCTCGCTCACCGTGCCCGCGACGCCGTGCTCGCGCAGCTCCGCGGGCTCGCGCCCGATGGCGGCCGCGCGCCGGGCGAGCTCGGCCTCGTCGGCGCCGACGCACAGCACGAGCGCGGCCGAGTACACGAGGTCGTCCGCGGGCCGCCCGATCTCCTCGCACGCCGCGCGCACGCGCCCGACGACGGCCGGGATGTCCGCGATCTCGGGGAACGCCGCGTTGAACTCGGTCGCGAACCGCGCCGCGAGCGCCGGGGTCCGCCGCGGCCCGTTGCCGCCGACGATGACCGGCACCGAGGGCGCCGCGACCCGCTTCCCGTCCGCGACGGCGGCCTGCTGCACAGGCTTGGGCAGCGCGGGGGAGTCGACGAGCGTGTAGTGCTCGCCCGCGTGCGCGAACCGCTCGCCCACCGGCGTCCGCCACAGGCCCGTGACGACCTCGAGCTGCTCGGCGAGGATGCCGAACCGCTTCTCGGGGAACGGGATGCCGTAGGCGGCGTGCTCGGCCGCGTACCAGCCGGCGCCGAGGCCGAGCTCGACGCGCCCGCCCGACATCTGGTCCACCTGGGCGACCTGGATCGCGAGCACGCCCGGGTGCCGGAACGTCGCCGAGGAGACGAGCGTGCCCAGCCGGATCCGGCTCGTCTCACGGGCGAGGCCCGCGAGCGTGGTCCACGCGTCGGTCGGCCCGGGCAGGCCGTCCGTGCCCATGGCCAGGTAGTGGTCGGAGCGGAAGAAGCCGTCGAACCCCAGGCGCTCGGTCGCCTGCGCCACGGCCAGGAGGTCGTCGTAGGTGGCGCCCTGCTGGGGCTCGGTGAAGATCCTCAGGTCCATGACGTACCAGCCTGCCGCACGCGCGGGGGTGCCGCGGTCACGGGTCCGGCCCGCGGGCGGGCAGTCGCGGACAAGCCGTCACGCGACGGACAGGACGACGCAGCACCGCCCCTCGGCCGGCTCGAGGCGCACCCGCGCGCCCAGGGGCTCGCCGAGCCCCGTGAGCAGCGCGAGGTTCATCCCGCACACGAGCTCGGCGTGCTCGCGCACGAGCCCGTGGAAGGGGCAGTTCGCGAGCACGACGTCGTCGCCCACGTCGCGCGGCGCGTAGCCCGCGCGCTCGAGCGCCGCGCACAGGGCCGCGCGCCCGGGCTCGCTCGTCCCCGCGGCGAGCGACCGGCCCCGCGCGGACGCGGCCTCGGCCAGGGTCTCGGCGACCGGGCGGCCCGTGCGCGTGGCCGCGTCGATCGCCTCGGCCATGAGGGCGGCGGCGAGGTCGTAGGAGCGCTCGGGCACGGAGACCGCGACCTCGGCGTCGGACCGGCGGTAGACCTTGGCGGGCCGCCCGGCGCCCGGGCCGCTCCGTCCGGTCAGGCGGCGGTAGTCGGCCACCAGCAGGCCGGCCTCCACGAGCCGGTCGAGGTGGAACCGCGCCACGTGCCGGGGCAGCTCGAGGGCGGCGGCCGCCTGGTCGCGGCCGACGGGCCCGTCCGCCGCGACGACGTACCGGTAGAGGGCGAGCCGCACCGGGTCCGCGAGCGCGCCGACGCCGCTCGCGCGCCGAACGAAGTCGCCGTCCATGGCGTCCCTCCCCTGAGCAGTCCGCCCCGTCGACGCCGGCGGGGGCACCGGTGCCCGGGCGGGCGGACCCTTGACGCTACCGCGCGGGCGTTCTAGCGTCTAGTTTCTTCTCTGTTAGAAGGAGCCGGCGATGACCGACCCCGCACGCGCCCTGCTCGACGCGCCGCCCGACCTCGACGCACCGCCCGACGGCGCCGCCCCGCTCCGTGTGGTGCCGGGCGGCGCGGCCCCCGACCTCGACGCCGCGACCGCCGCCGCGCGGGAGTTCCTGCGCGCGCTCGGCGTCGCCCTCGACGGGCCCGGCATGGACGCGAGCCCGCGCCGCATGGCCGCCGCGTGGTCGGAGATGCTCACGCCCCGGCCGTTCGACCTCACGACGTTCCCCAACGACGGCGGCTACCGCGACCTCGTCCTGGCCCGCGACGTGCCCGTGCACTCGGTGTGCGAGCACCACCTGCTCCCCTTCACCGGCGTCGCCCACGTCGCCTACCTGCCGGGGGAGCGCCTGCTCGGCCTCTCCAAGCTCGCGCGTGTGGTCGAGCTGCACGCTCGCCGACCCCAGGTCCAGGAGCGCCTCACCCAGCAGGTCGCCGACTGGCTCCACGACGCCCTCGGCCCGCGCGGGGTCGGCGTCGTCGTCGAGGCGCACCACCAGTGCATGAGCCTGCGCGGCGTCCGCACACCCGCGACGACGACGGTCACGGCCGCCTTCCGCGGCGCCCTCGCCGAACCGGGGCCGCGGGCCGAGCTGCTCGCGCTCGCCGGGACGCGGCCCGACCGTGCGGGCGACGAGGGGGTGCCACAGTGAGCGGGCCGGGCGTCGTCGTCGTCGGCGGCGGGCTGACCGGGGCGACCGTCGCGCAGACGCTCCGCGAGGAGGGCTACGACGGGCCCGTGACCATCGTGGCCGCCGAGCCGCACCGCCCCTACGAGCGTCCCGTGCTGTCCAAGGGCTACCTGCTCGGCACCGAGCCACGCGAGGCCGCGTACGTGCACCCGCGCGAGTGGTACGCGGAGCACGACGTCGAGCTGCGCCTGGGCGTCGCCGCCACGGCCGTCGACCGGGACGCGCGCACCGTCACGCTCGCCGACGGCGACGTGCTCGGCTACGCGCACCTCGTGCTCGCCACGGGCGCCACGCCCCGCCGCCTGCACGTGCCGGGCGCCGACCTCGCGGGCGTGCGCTACCTGCGCCGGCTCGAGGACGCCGACCGGCTGCTCGCGGCGTTCGGCGAACGCCCGCGCGTCGCGATCGTCGGCGGGGGCTGGATCGGCCTCGAGGTGGCCGCCGCGGCGCGGGCCGCGGGGCTCCCGGTCACGGTGCTCGAGGCGACCGACCTGCCGCTCGGCCGCGTCCTCGGCCGCCGGATGGCCGGGATGTTCGCGGACCTGCACCGCGAGCACGGCGTCGACCTGCGCACCGAGGTCACGGTCGCCGCGATCGAGCCCGACGCCGACCGTCGCGTCGCCGGGGTCCGGCTCGGCGACGGCACGCTCGTGGCGGCGGACCTCGTCGTCGTGGGGATCGGCGCGGTGCCGGAGACCGGGCTCGCGGAGGCGGCCGGGCTGGAGGTGCGCGACGGCGTCGTCGTCGACGCGTCCCTGCGCACGGCCGACCCGCGTGTGCTCGCGGCGGGCGACGTCGCCCGCGCGCCGCGGCCCGCGCTCGGCGGCCTGCCGCTGCGGGTCGAGCACTGGGCCAACGCGCAGCGCCACGGCGCCCTCGCCGCGCGCACGATCCTCGGGGTCGAGGCCGCCGACGACCGGCTGCCGTACTTCTACACGGACCAGTACGACCTCGGCATGGAGTACGTGGGCTTCGCCGACCCGCACGCCACGGACGGGCCGGGCGCGTTCGACGAGGTCATCGTGCGCGGGGACCTCGCCCGGCGCGAGCTCATCGCGTTCTGGGTGCGCGACGGCCGCACGGTCGCCGGCATGAACGTCAACGTGTGGGACGTGAGCGAGGAGATCGAGGCGCTCGTCCGGGCGGGTGGCCACCCCGACGACCGGACCTGGCCCGTCCCCTGAGCCCCCGCTCGGGACCCCGAGCCCGCGCGCCTGGGCACGCGGCTTCGCACCACCCTGCGCCGGGCGCGTCCGTCCGGGAGCGGTCAGCCGCCGACGGTGGACAGCGCGTGCACGAACCCGCCGATGAACGCGACCCCGACCACCGCGGTGCCCGCGGCCGCCGCGATGACACCGAGGAACGCGAGCACGACGACGCCGGTCAGGACGCCCTTGACCCAGACCATGGGAGGGACCGTACCGCGTCGGGCCCGCTCACCGGGACGGTCAGTCGATCGACACCCGCTCCAGCGCCGCCTCGAGCATCTCGGTGAACGCGGCCGCGTCGCCCATGCCGCCCGTGTAGGGCTCGTTGAGCACGAACACGCCGGTCCCGGCCACCGGGCCGATCTCGGTGTCGACCGCGCCGTCGGCCGCGCGCTGCATCGCGCCGACGACCCAGTCGCGGTAGCGGCCCTTGCGCACGCACGAGGCGACCTTGCCGTCGTCGATGCCGGCGTCCGCGAGGAGCGCGACGACGTCGTCGTCGGTCGCCGAGTCGAGGGAGGCGCCGGCCCCGAGCAGCGCACCGTGCGCGGTCAGCCCCTGGTCGGGCACGTGGTCGGCGACGCACGCGAGGGCCGCGGCGGCGGTGACCGCGCCGGCGGACTCGCCGATCGCGTGGAGCTCGACCGTGACGTTGCCCTCGACGATGCGTTCGGCGAGGTCGGGGCCGTTCGTGCTCCAGAACTCGGCCGCCGCCGGGTCGGTGTAGTCGGAGTACACCTTCACGTTGACGATGCCGAAGATGCTCACGTCGCCGCTGGGCAGCGGGTCCTTCGCCGGGCCGTTCCGCTCCGTGGTGAGCCCGATCGGCACGTCGCTCTCGCCGTCGCCGTACATGAGCAGGCCGTCCGAGAGCATGTTCTCCGGACCGGTCAGCCGCGTGCGCTCGGCCGCGGCGCGCACCTGCACCACGCTGACGACCACCACGAGCGCCAGCACGACGACGGACGCGCCGATCGCGATGATCCGGTTGCGGCGGCGGCGTGCCTCCGCGGCGCGCCGTTCGGCCTCCTCGCGCAGGCGCTGGGCCTCGCGAGCGGCCTTGCTCGCTGCCTTGCCTCGCTTCGTCGCGGCGTAGCTCATGTCGCGTCCTTCCGGACGGTGTGCCGGTGGACCGGCGTCGGACGTTCTCGCCGCGCATCATGCCGCGCTTCGCTGTGCGCCCGCTGGGTCTTCCGTCTCCGGCGCGGCGCCGGGCCGCCCCCCGGCGCGGCGGGGGCGGCGTGCCGTGCGGCGCGCGACGACGCCCGTCGGGCCGCGCCGGGGGCGGCATGCCGTGCGGCGCGCGACGACGCCCGTCGGGCCGCGCCGGGGCGCGTCAGACCCTCTCGACGACCTCGAGCGTCCACGGCTGCCGCGGCCGCGCGGGCGGGAGGACTTCGGCCGGCCACCGGTCGGCGAGCGCGTCCGGCAGCGCCTCGGGCGTGCGCGGGTCGGCGCCCGAGGCGAGCAGGTGGCGCACGACGAGGCCCCGGGTGCGCTTCGCGTCGTGGCTGGCCACGCTGGGTCGGCCCGCATCGTCGCGCACCACGCGGACGAGGACCGTGCGGTCGGCGAGCGCGGCGGGCGAGCCCATCGCCCGGTAGCTCGACGAGCGGCAGTCGAGGACCAGGCCGCGCCCGGCGGCCCGGGCGATCGCGTCGGGCAGCACCTCGCGCCACAGCGGCTCGAGCGCGGGCAGCCCGACGAGCCGCGAGCACACGTTGAGCCGGTACGGCGGGATCCGGTCGCCGGGCCGCACCGCGCCCCACAGGCCGGACACGACCACGAGGCGCGTCGACGCCCGCCGCCGGGCCGCGGGCGACAGCGTGGGCGCGTCGAGCGCGTCGTAGAGCACGCCGCGGTAGACCTCGAGCGCGGGCCGGGCCGGCAGCTCGCGCAGGCGCGCGTTGCGGGCGACCTCGTCCGCGAGGCTCGGGCCCACGAAGAACCGCGGGACGGCGTCCGGCTCGTCCACCGTCGCGATCGCCGCCGCGAGCACGCGCTCGCGCGTCGGGGTGAGCTCCGGGAAGGACAGCGCCGCGAGGTCGACGGGGCGGCCGCGACGCGCGGGGGCAGCCTTGGTCTCGGACGGCGGCAGGAGGACGAGCACGACGCCGATCCTCCCGCACCCCGCGCTCCGCGCCATCCCTCGGCCGTCCGCGGCACCGCCGACTGCCCGCGCCGCCCGGCCGCCCGCCACCGGCCGCCCGCCACCGGCCGGCGGCCCGCGGGGCGGGACGCACGGGTGCGCACCGGACGGGCCCGGCTACGGTGGCGCCTCCACGGGCGGCGACCGGAGGGCGGGGGCATGGGCACACGGGACGAGGCGACGGACGCGCCGTCGGGCTTCGACGAGGTGCCGATCCCGGTCGGCGGCGGGTTCTGGCGCGCGCTCGGGCGCAACGGCGCCCTCGTGGTGGGCTACGGGCTCCTCGCCCTGCATGTCGGCGTGATGGTGGTCGTCGCGTCCGTCCTGGCCGGCGACCGGCTCACCCACGCGGCGGAGAGCCGCCTCGCGTCGCTGACGCTGTGGTCGACCGTGCTGCTGCCGCTGCTCGCGCTGTGTTTCATCAGCATCGGCGAGCTCATCCGGCGGGCGCGGTGGGGCGGGGCGTCCTCGCACGGCTCGGTGACCGTGACGATGCGGCTGCTGCCGGTGCGCTGGAACCTCGTGTGGATCGTCCTGGCCGGCGTGCCCGCGTGGCTGACGCTGGACCTGTCGGTCCGCGACGCCACGCACTACGACTTCGGAGGTCACCTCGAGGGGATCCTCGCGGTCAACGGTGTCCTGGTGGCGGGCGTGCTGGGCGCGGCCGTCGGGGCGCTGGTGAAGAAGGTCGCATGGCTGCGGCGGGGGCGGAGCCGCAGGCCCGAGGGGGGCGTGGGGGAGGCGCCCGACGCCGACACGCGCGGCCGGCGCTTCTGGCGCTCGTTCGGCTTCCGCTGGCGCTTCGACATCTGGCTGTGCGCCTTCGGCGGTGTCGCGCTGTGGACCGGCGGGTGGGCGTTCCGCCTCGCCGACGAGCTGTCGGGCGCGAGGGAGGCCGGCTGGGGGTTCGCGGCCGTCGGCGTCGTCCTCCTCGCCGTGGGCCTGTGGGCGACGACGCAGTTCTGGCGGTCGGGCGAGCACCTCGCCTCGGCCGAGTCGGCCGCCTGAGCGCGGCGGAGGCGGGGTGCGCGGCGGCGCCGCGGGGACGGGCGCTCGGCGTCGTCGTCGCCGCCCCTTGGCACGACGAAGGGCCCCGGTCGCCCGGGGCCCTTCGCGCAGGTGCGGTAGCGGTGAGATTCGAACTCACGGTGGGCGTCAACCCACACACGCTTTCGAGGCGTGCTCCTTAGGCCGCTCGGACACGCTACCCAGCGCAGTGAGGATACCTGCTCGCCGCGCACCCGTCAGAATCGGCTGCCGCGCGACCGCCGTGAGACCTCCGCCCGACCCGCCGCGCACCGTGCCCCGGTCGTCCCGCCTCAGCCCTGCGGCGCCTCGCGCGGGAGCTCGTCGGGCAGGCCGAACGCGCGGAACAGGCTCGTGTCGAAGAACGCGGTCACCGCGGCCACGCCCTGCTCGGTCACCGTGAGGTGCTGCAGCTGGAAGGCGCGGTGCACGCCGTCGGGCTCGAGCATGTAGAGGCCGAACGCCGGCGACCCGTTCGCGCGCGTGGCGACCATGCGCATCGACTCCGGGCCGGTCGCGGGGCACTGGGTCCGGATGAGCCGGCCGATGTCCTCCGCCCCGATGTACCAGTCGGTGTACGGCGGCATGTCCCAGACGGCGTCGGCGGTGAGCAGCGACACGATCCGGTCGACGTCGTACCGCTCGAACGCGTCCACGTACGCGTCGAGGAGCTGGGCGACGCGCGGGTCGTCGGCCGGGAGCGGCTTCGGGGGCGCGGTCGCGGCCTGCACCCGCGCGAGGTGGTTGCGGGCGCGCTGCAGCGTCGACGTCACCGCGCCGACCGACAGGCCGAGCGTCTCGGCGACCTCGTCCGCGTGCCAGGCGAGCACGTCGCGCAGCACGAGCACCGCGCGCTGCTGCCCGGTGAGGTGCTGCAGCGCCGCGACGAACGCCAGGCGCACGCTCTCCCGGTCCACCGCGGCGGCCTCGGGGTCGTCGGGCGCGCGGCCCCACAGCACCTCGTCGGGCACCGGCTCGAGCCACGGCACCTCCGGGTGGCGGTGCAGCTCGCCCTCGGGGTCCGAGGGCGGCGCGCCCAGCCCCGCGGGGAGCGGCCGGCGGCCCCGCCCCTCGATCGCCGTCAGACAGGTGTTGGTCGCGATCCGGTACATCCACGTGCGCACCGAGGACCGGTGCTCGAACTCGTGGAAGGCGCGCCAGGCGCGCAGGTAGGTCTCCTGCACCAGGTCCTCGGCCTCGTGGACCGAGCCGACCATGCGGTAGCAGTGCGCGAGCAGCTCGCGACGGAGCGGCTCGGCGACCTCGAGGAAGGCGTCCTGCGAGACGGTGGTGGTCACACGACGACCGTAGGTCGACCGTCCGACATTGACCAGAGTCGGCCGGGTTTGTCCCTGTCGACAGCCCCTGTCGGCGTCCCGGCCGGCCGCCCTGTCGGCCACCCGTCACCCCTGGCCGACGGCGGCGAGCGCGGTGTCGAGCAGGCGGGCGAGCCCGACCCGCTCGGCGGGCGGGACGGCGTCGACCATCGGCGCGAGCTCGCGCATCCCGGCCGCGCGGATCTCCGCGACGAGCCGCGCGCCGGCCTCGGTGGCGACCACCTCGACGACGCGCCCGTCGTGCGGCGAGCGCTCGCGGCGCAGCAGGCCGCGGGCCACCGCACGGTCCACGAGCCCGGACATCGTCGACTTGTCGAGACCCGTGCGCGCGGCGAGGTCGGTCACGCGCACCCGCCGGTCGCTCACGATCCCGAGCACGCGCACCTGCGTGAGCGACAGGTCGTGCTCCGCCGCGATCCGGGTCATCACCGCGGTGACGTGGAACGTCGTGCGGACGAGGGCCTCGGTCAGGCGCTCCTCGCGATCCACGTGCCCAACCCTACTGACAGTTGTTGGTAATCCCATCCATCGTGGAGGAAGTTGGTAATACCAACCGAATGGGAGGCCCTGATGCACGCCGCGATCCTCGACCGACCCGACGCCCCGCCTCGCTACGGCACGCACCCCGAGCCCGTCGCGACCGCCGACCACGAGCTCGTCGTCGACGTCCTCGCCGCAGGCCTGCACCACCTCACCCGCGCCGTCGCCACGGGCACCCACTACACGGCCGCACACGACGGCGCCGCCCACCCCGGCGCCGCCCACCCTGGTGCCGCCCACGACGGCGCCGCCGCGGGGGAGCACCGGCCGCGCGTCCCCGGGGTCGACGGCGTCGTGCGCGACCCGGACGGGCGCGTGCGCTACGTCGTGCTCGACGACCCCCGCCTCGGCACGTTCGCCGAGCGCACGGTCATCGACGTGCGCCGCAGCGTCGTCCTGCCCGACGACGTCGACCCCGTCCTCGCCGCCGCCGCGATGAACCCGGGCCAGGCCTCATGGCTCGCCCTCCGCCGCCGCGCGCCCCTCGCTCCGGGCGCGGCGGTGCTCGTGCTCGGGGCCACCGGCAGCTCGGGCCGCCTCGCGGTCCAGGTGGCCCGCCTGCTCGGCACCGGCCGCGTCGTCGCCGCCGGTCGCGACGAGCGGCGCCTCGCCGCCCTGCGCGACCTCGGCGCCGACGACGCCCGCACCCTCGACCGGCTCGACGGCGCCGGGGACGTCGACGTCGTCCTCGACTTCCTCTGGGGCGCGCCCGCGGTGGCCGCGCTGACCGCCCTGCTCACCGCCCGCACCGACCGCGCCCGGCCCCTCACCTGGGTCCAGGTCGGCTCGATGGCGGGCGCGACCGCGGAGCTGCCCGCCGCGCTCCTGCGCGCCGCCCGCGTCGAGGTGGTCGGCAGCGGGTTCGGCTCGGTCCCGCCCCGCGACATCGTCGCCGAGCTGCCCGAGCTCGCCGCCGCCGTCGCCCGCGGCGACCTGCAGGTGCAGGCGCGCCCGGTGCCGCTGGCCGACGTCGAGCGCACCTGGTCCGAGCGCACCGACGACCGCATCGTCTACGTGCCCTGAGCGAGCGGAGGCCCCGATGTCCCACCCCACGCCCGACGCCGCCCCTCCCGCGGGCGGCGCTCCCGACGCCACGCCCGTCCCCGCCGCGACCGCCGACCGCCCCGTCCGCCGGGTCCTCCTCGCGGCGCTGCTCGCGGCCGTCGTCGCCGCCCCGCTCAACGCCGTCGCCGCGACGGTCGCGGTCCGCCTCGGCGCCGAGGCCGACGGGCCCCTCATGCCCCGCGCCTACCTCGTGCTCACCGTCCTCGGGGCCCTCGGCGGCGCCGTCGGCTGGCACGTCGTGCGCCGCCGCTCGCCCGACGCCGCCCGCACCCTCCGCCGGCTCGTCCCCGCGGTCCTCGCGGCCTCGCTGCTGCCCGTCGCGGGGATGACGGCGGTGAGCGGCTGGCCGGTCGGCGTCGCGCTCGCGCTCATGCACGTGCTCACCGCGGCCGTCGCCGTCCCGACCTACCTGCGGCTCCTCCCGCTCCGCGCGCGCCCGCCGAGCGCGCCCCGATGACTTCGGCCCGCGGCGGGGGTCTGCACAGGTGTCGGCGAACGGAGGAGGACGCGTGTGCGCCGGGATGGTCGTGGTGAACCTGCCGGTGCGCGACCCGATCGCGTCCGGGGACTTCTACCGGGCCCTCGGCTTCGACGTCGACGAGGAGTACTGCGAGGAGGAGGCCGTCGCGGTCCGGCTGGCGACCGCCGTCGTCGTCATGCTGCTCAGCCGCGAGCGCTTCGGCGAGTTCGTCGGGCCGGGCCTCGCGGGCCGCGTCCCGACGCCGTCCCTCACCTCGCTCGGCGTACCGAGCCGCGCGCTCGTCGACGCGCTGCACGACACCGCGCTCGCGCACGGCGGCTCGTCCCGCTCCTTCGTCACGCAGGGTCCTCTGTACGCGCGGTCGTTCGCCGACCCCGACGGGCACGTGTGGGAGGTCCTGCACATGGCCGACGACGCCGCCGCCCGGGACGTGGCCGAGCCACCCGACGCCCCGGGCGGGGACGTGGCGTTCGGCACACCCGGTGCCCGCGGCGCGACCTGACCCGGGCCGGCACGTACCGTGGCGGTGATGGACACGACCGCCGGGGCCGCCCCGCCCGACGTCAGGCCCGACGTCGACCTCGACGCGGCCGTCGCGCGCGCCGTCGAGGTCCTGCGCGCCCGCCGCATCGCCGTGCTCACGGGCGCGGGGATCTCCACCGACTCCGGCATCCCCGACTACCGCGGCCCCGACTCCCCGCCGCGCCGCCCGATGACCTACCAGCAGTTCGTCGGCGACCCCGCGTTCCGCCGCACCTACTGGGCCCGCAACCACGTCGGCTGGCGGCACGTCCACCGCACCCGGCCCAACCCCGGCCACGAGGCGCTCGCCCGCATGGAGGCGCGCGGCGTCGTCGTCGGCGTCATCACCCAGAACGTGGACCGGCTGCACCAGGCCGCGGGCAGCCGCCGCGTCGTGGACCTGCACGGCACCTACGCCGAGGTCGTCTGCCTCGGCTGCGGGGCGCGGACCGGGCGCGACGCGCTCGCGGTGCGCCTCGAGGCCCTCAACCCGGGGTTCGCCGAGGCGGTCGGGGAGGTCGCGGACGTCGAGATCGCGCCCGACGCGGACGCGGTCGTCGCCTCGACCGAGGGCTTCCGGGTGGCCGACTGCGAGCGCTGCGGCGGGATCCTCAAGCCCGACATCACCTACTTCGGCGAGCAGGTGCCACGCGAGCGGGTCGCGGCGGCCTTCGCCCTCGTGGACGACGCCGACGCGCTGCTCGTGGCCGGCTCGTCCCTCGCGGTGCTGTCCGGGCGGCGCTACGTCACGCACGCGGCGCGGCGCGGCATGCCGGTGGTCGTCGTCAACCGCGGCGAGACCCGCGGGGACCGCCTGGCGGCCGTGAAGGTGGACGCCGGCACGAGCGAGACGCTCACGGTGCTCGACGCCCGGCTCTGACCCGGCGGACGGCGGCGCCGTCGGCCGGCACCCGGTCGCCCAGGACGGCCGTCACCTCCGGCCGGCGAAGAACTCCCGCAGCAGCGCGCCGCACTCGTCCTCGAGCACCCCGCCGACGACCTCGACGCGGTGGTTGAGTCGCCGGTCGCGCACGAGGTCGTGCACCGACCCGCACGCGCCCGCCTTCGGGTCCCACGCACCCAGGACGAGCCGCGGCACGCGCGCGAGCACCACCGCCCCCGCGCACATCGCGCACGGCTCGAGCGTCACCACGAGCGTGCAGCCGTCGAGCCGCCACCGGCCCAGCCGCTCGGCCGCCGCGCGCAGCGCCAGGACCTCGGCGTGGGCGGTCGGGTCGCCGGTCGCCTCGCGCGCGTTCCGGCCCCTGGCCAGCACCTCGCCGTCCGGCCCGACGACGACGGCGCCCACCGGCACGTCGCCCGTGCCCAGGGCGGCCCGCGCCTCGGCGAGCGCCTCCCGCATGAGCCGCGCGTCGTCGTCGTGCACGCTCTGCTCCCTCCGGGTGACCGGCCGCCGACCGGCGGCCCCGACGCGCCACGCTAGCCGCCGAAGGGCCCGGCCGGGGGAGCCCGCCGCGCGGTAGCGTGCAGCCATGCGCCTGCACGTCGCGGACCACCCGCTGATCTCGCACAAGCTCTCCGTCCTGCGGGACCGTTCGACGCCGCAGCCGACGTTCCGCCTGCTCGTCGACGAGCTCGTCACGCTGCTGGCCTACGAGGCGACCCGGGACGTGCGCACCGAGCAGCGCGAGGTCATCACGCCCGTGGCCGCGACCATGGGCACGCACCTGGCCGACCCCAAGCCGATCGTGGTCCCGGTGCTGCGCGCGGGCCTCGGCATGCTCGAGGGCATGATGCGCCTGCTCCCGACCGCGGAGGTGGGCTTCCTGGGCCTGCGCCGCGACGAGGAGACGCTCGAGGCGATCACCTACGCCAACCGCCTGCCCGACGACGTGTCCGGCCGCCAGTGCTTCGTCCTCGACCCGATGCTCGCGACGGGCGGCACCCTCTGCGCGACGATCGACTACCTCTTCGAGCGCGGCGCGCGCGACGTCACGTGCATCTGCCTCATCGCCGCGCCCGAGGGCATCGAGACCGTCGAGCGGCACGTGGGCGACAGGGCCGACGTGACGGTGGTCGTGGCGGCCGTGGACGAGCGGCTCAACGACAAGGCCTACATCGTCCCGGGCCTGGGCGACGCCGGCGACCGCCTCTACGGCCTCGTCTGAGGACGAGCTGTCACAGCCCCTGTGACGGGCGCCACTGCCGCCCGCCCCGCAGCGACCTGACGCGCCGTCCGCCGTCCGGGTGACGCCGCGCCCCCGGGGCGGCGAAGTATGCCCAACTTCGCACGTAGACGCGCAGGTGGGGCGGGTGAATGCTGTCCACTATCTGAGACCGGGCCGCTGCGGGGCTTGGGGGTTCGGGGAACGACAGTCACACTCGAACCATGACTGCAGTCTCAGTGGCTATGACAGGCGCCGCGCCTGTCGCGCCGACGCCGGTCCCGTCCGGCGCGCCGGCGCCGGTCCTGAGCGCGCAGTCCGCCGCGTTCGAGCCCGGCCTCGCGCTCTACGTCGGGCTGTCCGGCGCCGAGGGCCCCGCCGGACGGGCCCTGCTCGCCGAGGTCGCCAACGCCGTCGCCGCCGTCATCGACGAGCTCGCGCCGGGGGCGACCACCTACAGCGCCATGACGTTCGGCGGTCGCGGGCCGCACGGCGACCTCGTCGGCCGCGTCCGCACCGAGCTCGCGCAGTTCGACCCGGGCCGCCCCGGCGACCCGCGGCGTCCGGCGCCTCGCGCCGCCGCGCCCGCCCGGCACGAGGTCATCGTCGACGCCGACGCGCGCGAGGTGACCGTGGACGGCCGCTCCGTGCCGTTCACCTACAAGGAGTTCGCGCTGCTGGAGTACCTGCTGCGCGCGCCGCACCGGGCCGTGAGCCGCGAGGAGCTGCTCCGGGCCGTCTGGCACAAGAGCGCGTGGCGCAAGGGCACGCGCACCATCGACGTTCATGTGCGACGTCTGCGGGAGAAGCTGGGGGGCTGCCCGCAGATCGTCACCGTGAGGGGTGTGGGTTATCGCTGTGACCCCACCCCCGAGGTTGTCCTCGTCGGCTCGGGGGATGCTGACTGAGGACCCAGCGCTGCCGGGCCGCCGATCCAGGGGGCTTCGATCCGCGGCCCGGCAGCGCGACCTCCACGGGACCGCCTCTCCGACTCACTGGTTCTGACTCCGAAAGGTCACCGGCCCGGATGCGCCACCCGGCGCAACCGGGCCATTCCGTGCGTGGATGCGTGCGGGCGCGGTCACGGCATGCACGCGGATGCACAAGTCACGCGCGGGCCGACGACGACCAGGTCAGGCGCAGGGCTCGACGCGCTCCCAGGCTGGGCTCAGCCACCGCGGCCGCCAGCTCGGCGGGAGGAGGCTCGGGCGCAGCGAGCGCAGCGCCACCCAGTTCCACGACCTGTGCGACACGACGTCGCCCGTGCCATACGCCTTGAGCCACTGCCAGCTGGGCGCGCAGGCTGGCAGTGACCCGACAGTGACCGTCGTCTCCGCCCAGGTGGTCGCACCCTGGGCCGACGCGAGGTCGACGCGGATCGTCCCGGTCGTTCCGCTCGCCGCCCGCGCCCTGAACGCCAGCTCGACCTCGCCGTTGGCCTCCAGCGTGCCGAGCGTGCACGTCGTGCCCGTGCAGGACCACGCTGACTCGGCGGCGAGTCCCAGCCACGTCACGCCCGGCGGCAGCATCACCGTCGCGCGCACGTTCGTCGCGGCGGCGCTCCCGGTGTTCGCGACGATCACCGAGACCTCCCGCTCGGCGCCCGCGACGAACGTCGTCGTCGCGTCGATGGTGGCGCCGAGGACGGGCGCGGACTGGTTCTGCATCGCGATCGTTGTCTCGACCTCGCCGGATGCCTCGGCGCCCCACAGCGCCTTGGCCCGGATCACCTTGTCGTTGGCGTTGCCGTTCGTCAGCGCCTGGAACGACACCGTGACGGAGGCACCCGGCTCGAGCGGTTCCAGCTCGCACGTCACCTTCACGTTCGCCCCGTTCGGGGCGTTGCAGCCGGCGCCGCTGTCCCGGACGAACGAGACGCCGGCGGGCAGCCGGACCTCGAGCTTCGCGCCCGTGGCGGTCGTGCCGCCCTCGTTCGCCACCGTCGCGGTGAACGTCGCGGGCTGCCCCCTGGTCATGGTCAGCGTGGCGGGCGCGACGACCGTCAGCTGCGCGGGCACGGCCGCGACGACCACCTGGCCGGTCGCGGTCGCGGTGCGCCCGCCGCCGTCCGTCGCGGCGAGCGGGACGGGGTGCGTGCCCGCGGGGACCTTCCCGGGCGGGGCGACGATGCGGAGGTCGAGCGACGCCGTCGCGCCGGGGGCGACCGTCGGGACGACGCGGCACGCGTCGCCGGCGACCCCGGCCTCGCAGGCCGTCCACTCGCCGCCGGCCCACGTGGCGCCGTCGGGCAGGTCGACCGCGACGGTGACGTCGGTGCCGGTGGTCCGGCCGGTGTTGCTCAGGGTGACGGTGGTGTCGATGGTCGCCTGCGCGGCACCCGCCGGCCGGACGAAGCCGACCTCGTACCGCGCGGGCGCCGGGGTCAGCGCGTAGGCGACGGACGCGACGGCGCCGCCGACGGCAGCGGTCAGCGTCCCCGTCTCGGGCGTCTCGAGGAAGTCGGTGCGGTCCGTCAGCGTGAGCTCGAGCGCCGTGGAGGTGCCGCGCGTCACCGGGCCGTCCGAGGTGCACGAGAGCGACGTGCCCGGCGTCAGCGGCGTGCACGACCAGCCGTCGGGCCCGGCCACGTCGACCTTCGTCGGCAGCCCGCCCAGAACGACGGTCGCCGGGGCGGAGGTGCCGCCCGTGTTCGCCACCGTGAACGCGGCGGTCGTGCTCGCGAGCGCGTCGTTCGTGCCGGCCAGGGCGAGCGACGCCGGGCCGGCGACCTCGAACGCCGCCGGCGGCGAGCTCGTCATGAGGGCGACGCGGGCGAAGTCCGGCGCGTCCTGCAGGCCCGGCACCCACGACCGGATGCCGACCTGCAGCTCCGCCTCGCCGTCGACCCACGGCGCGTTGACGAGGAGCTTGGCGTGCAGGGTGCTCTTCGCGTGCGGCGGCAGCGTGTCGAGCGTGCACCGCGCGAGGTTGTCGAGCGCCTCGCAGGTCCAGCCGTTCGCGGTCGGCGCCGCGAACCCACCACCGGTGGGCGGCTCGACGGCCTCGATGTCGACCTCGGTGCCGTCCGGGAACTCGAGCTCGGCGACCACGCCGCTCGCGGCGGTCCCGCCGTCGTTGGCGACCGGCAGCGCGAGCAGCGCCGGCTGGCCCGTGACCAGGCGGAACGACGTGAGGTCCGGCGTCGACGGGACGATGAGCGGCGGGGCCGGCGGGTCGGCGGGGTCGTCCGGCGGCTCGGTCGGGTCGTCCGTCGGCGGCGTGGTCGGCTCGTCGGTCGGCGTCGTCGGCTCGTCCGACGGCGCGGACGGCTCGGTGCTGGGCTCGTCGCCCGGCTCGTCCGCGGGCGGGATCGACGTCGGGTCCGTCGGGTCGTCCGACGGCGTGGTCGGCTCGTCCGTCGGCTCGGTGGTGGGCTCGTCGGTGGGCTCGTCGCCCGGGAGGTCCCCGCCCGTGCCGCCGTCCGGCCCGGCCACCACGGGCGAGCCCTCGTCGTCGGGGGAGAACAGGCCGAGCACGCCGGCCACGCCGACCGCGGCGGCGACCACGACGCCCGCCGCCGCCAGGCCCAGCGCGCCGACCGGCAGGGCCGCGATGAGCGCGCCCAGGCCACCGGCCGCGGCGCCCGCACCCGCGGCGCCCGCGGCGCCCGCGCCGGCCGCGCCGGCGCCCACGGCACCCGCGCCCGCACCCGTGCCGCCCGCGGCCGCGGCGGGCTGGCCCTGCGACACCGCGAGCGACGCGCCGCCGACGAGCGCGGCACCCGCCGCGCCCGAGCCCACGCCCGCGCCGGCGCCCGCGAGGCTCCCGGCCCCGGCGCCCACGCCCACGCCGGCCCCGGCACCGGACCCCGCGCCGGCCGCCGCGCCCGTGCCGACCGAGACGCTCCCGCCGGCACCACCGGCACCACCGGCACCGCCCGCGCCGCTCCCGGCGCCCGAGCCCGCGGCACCCGCACCCGCGCCCGCGCCGGCCGCACCCGCCGCGGCGGCCGCACCCGCGGCACCGCCGAAGCCGATGCCCTGCAGCACGCCGAGCGCGACCGCGCCGAGGACGAGCGGGGCGATGATCGCCCGCATGCCGTGGTTGACGTCGCCGAGCTCGAGCACGAGGGAGCGGCAGTCGCCGCACTCGTCCAGGTGCCCCTCGACGAGCGCCGTCTCGCGCTTGGCGAGGCCGCCGCGCACGTAGGCGCCGAGCTTGCTGTTGACGAGCGTGCACGCCTCGCTCGACGGCGCGGCGAGGTGCTGCTGGAGGTAGGCCTGGCGCAGGCCCTCGCGCGCGCGGTACGCGAGCGCGGCCACGCCGTTGGCGGTCAGGCCGAGGACCGGCGCGATCTCGGCGGGCGACAGCCGCTCGACCTCCGTGTACCAGAGGACCGCCTGCCACCGCTCGGGCAGCGACTTGTACGCCCGGGAGACGACGCCGCGCTCGAAGCCCTCGAGCGCGGGGTCCTCGGTCGAGTCGCCGGGGCCGAACGCGGCCTCGAAGGTCTCGAGGTCGTCGGTGGTCTGCACCCGCCGACCGCCCTGGACACGCACCATCGCCACGCGGCGCACCACCGTGAACAGGTAGGCGCGGAAGGCGACGTCGGGACCGCCGCCCTGCTGGATGGTCGCGAGGACGCGCTGGAAGGCGTCCGCGACGGCGTCGTCGGCGTCGGCCGCGGAGTTGGAGTACTGGCTGGCGACGGCGCGCGCGGCCCCGGCGTGCCGCTCGTAGAGCACGCCGAAGGCGGCCGTCTCGCCGCTGCGAACGGCCGTGATGAGCTCGGCATCGCTGGCGAGGTCCCAGCTGCTGCTGATGCTCAAGCCGACTCCTTCCCGCCGTCCCGGGGACGGGACGGGGTACACCACTCCATCGGAAAGGTTCTCACGGGGGATGAGTGCCGGACAGCGACCAATCGGGGTGTTCTGCCCCAGGTCCACCTGCTGGGACGATCACGGACCCCGGCGACACCGGGTGAAACGGACGAGGAAGTTGCCCGAAACGGCGTCATGAGGACCGCGCCGACCCCTCTCACATGGCGTGACCGCGACCGAGCAGATGCGAGACGCGTGGGCCACCGTGCTCCGTGAGCAATGGCGCGCCGAGAGCGTCGAGTCGGTGTGGCTCCGCCCCGGGGACTGGTACCACCCCGCCATCGACGCCCTGACCGAGGCGCTGGCTGCCGGTACGTCTCCTGCCGCTGCCGCCTACCGCCTCGGGCAGGTGCGGGGAGCCGCCGGCGTCGGCATCGCGGAGACGCTGGACGACGTCGGCGTGCTCTTCCGCCTCGTGGGCCGCGACCCGAGCCTCGAGGTGATCCGGTCCCTCTGCGAGGGCTGGGCCACCGCGCTCGAGGCCTCGCCGGTCCAGGCGAGCTGCATCGACCCCGAGTCGGGCCTGCCGACCATGGAGTACCTCGCCGTCCGCCTCGGCGAGACCTACGGCGCCGCCCGCAAGCACGCGCACCACGCGTTCGTCACCCACTGCCTCGTCCTCGTCGACGTGGCTGCGGGCGAGGTCGCGCCGTGGCGCCGGATGGCCCGCTCCGCCGCGATGGGCCGGGCCCTGACCGCGGCGCTCGCGCCGGGGCACCCGATGGCGGCGCTCGGCGGCGGCGCGTTCGCCGTCCTCGTCGCCCGCGACTACGACCTGGGCGAGACCGTCCGCCGCATGCGCGACCAGGTGAACGCGCACGCCGAGGCGCTGCAGATCACCGACCTGGTGCGCCAGCCCCCGCGGATCTGGATCGAGCCGCTCCCGGAGACCCACGAGGCGGCCGTCGAGCTGCTCACGCACCTGCGCCGGTAGGCGCCCCGAACCTCAGCATCCCCCCGCCACAGGAACGCGGCCCCGGACCCGGGGCCGCGTTCCTGCATCCGGCCAGGACCGGAGGGCGGCCGTCAGCGAGCCGCCGCGATGAGCAGCATCGTCACGGCGAAGCCGACGACGTAGTTCGCCACCAGGAACCGCCGCCAGCCGGCGTGCGCGGCGTCGGCCCGCGCGTCGGGCACCGAGTGGTACGGCCAGCAGATGGCCAGGTAGGGCACGACGAGCAGCGCGGCCAGCGGGCCGGGCCAGGCCGTGCCCAGCAGGAGCAGCCCCGACGCCGCGTAGCAGCCGAGCGCGAGGCGCACCGTCCGCGCGGCGCCCAGGGCGGTGGCCACCGAGGCGATGCCCGCGGCCCGGTCGGGCTCGACGTCCTGCACCGCGCCGAACGCCTGGCTGGCGACGCCCCACAGGAAGAACGCGGCGAGGACGAGCCAGGTCGTGCGCCCCCACGCCGCGTCGGCGAGCACGAGCCCGTACACGGCGGGGGAGACGAAGTGCGTGCTCGACGTCGCCGAGTCCAGCAGCGGCCGCTCCTTGAACCGCAGCCCGGGGGCCGAGTAGGCGACGACGGCGAACAGCGACACCGCGAGCACCACCCACGACGCCGGCGACCCGGCCGCCACCAGCCACGCGACGAACGGCAGCGGCAGGAGCGTCGCGGCCACGAGCGTGGTGCGGTGCACGCGCCGGTCGAGCACGGCACCCTCGACCCCGCCCTTGCGCGGGTTTGCGAGGTCGGACTCGTGGTCGAAGACGTCGTTCACCCCGTACATGAGCAGGTTGTAGGGGACGAGGAAGAACAGGGACCCGACGACGAAGCGCGCGTCCACGGCGCCGGTCGTCACGAGGTAGGCGGCGCCGAACGGGTAGGCGGTGTTCACCCAGGACAGCGGGCGCGAGGCGAGCAGCAGCTGGCGGGCCCGCCCGCGCGCGCCGACGGCGGCGGTCACGGCCGGTGCTCCCGGCCCCGGTCGCGCCCGGCGCCGCGCGGCTCCTCGCCCCGCCGCGGCTCCCGGCGGTCGAGCAGGTGCCAGACGGCGGGCAGCAGCAGGACGGCGGCGAGCGGGTAGGCGAGGTCCTCGACGGGCGCGCGGCCGAGCGTCGGCCCGAGCCGCCGGTCGGCCGCGTAGCCGAACAGGTCGGCCGCGATCATGACGTTGTCGAACACCGCCGTGAGCACGACGAGGCCCGCGAGCGCGACCGCGACGGCCCGCCACGACGGCAGGCCCCGCGCGCGGCGGGCGGCCAGCGCCGTCGCGCCGGCGGCGACGACGAACGGCAGTGACAGCAGCAGGTACGTCACGCGCCCGCCTCCCGTCGCCCGAGCAGGCGCAGCGCCGCGGCGTACAGGGTCATGGTCACGTAGCACAGGAGCAGGAGGAACCCGACCTCCTCGACGGGCAGGTCGGGCGCGAGCTCGACGCCGGACATCCACCGGCTCTCCCCGCGGTGGAACACCCCGAGGCCGATCCCGCCGAGGTCCCACAGCAGGAGGAACGCCAGCCCGACGCCGAGCACGGCGAGCGCGCGCCGCGCGTCGGCGAAGAGGAACAGCCGGAACCGCCGGTCGAGCAGGCCGGTCCCGACGAGCGAGGCGAGCAGCGCGCCCCCGTAGGCGAGGCCGCTCACGGCGTCCGTCCCGTCGGTGCGGGGCCGGCGCGCACGGGTCCGGTCGGCGTCGGGACCCCCAGCGGCTCGGGCAGCGGCCGCGCCGAGGTGTCCCCGCGCAGCCGCTTGACCACGAGCTCGGCGCTGATGAGGCACATGGGCAGCCCGATGCCGGGGATCGTCGAGCCGCCCGCGTAGTACAGGCCCGCGACGCGGCGCGACGCGTTGCCGGCCCGCAGGAACGCGCTCTGCCGCAGGTTGTGCGCCGGGCCCAGCGCGGTGCCGCGCCACGAGCGCAGGTCGCGTGCGTAGTCGGCGGGGCCAATCGTGCGCCGCACGACCACCCGCTCCGCGAGGTCCGGTACGCCCGCCCAGGCCGCGACCTGCGCGATCGCGGCGTCGGCGGTCGCCTCGACCCACGGGTCGCCGCCGCCGCCGACGCCGCCCGCGCCGAGCCGGACGTCCGCGGGCACCGGCACGAGCACGACGACGGTCTCCGCGCCGTCGGGCGCCGCGCCCGGGTCGGTCGCCGTCGTGCGGCTGACGTAGAGCGACGTCGGGTCGGGCAGGGGCGCACGCGGGTCCGCGCCCGGCTCCGGGTGGAAGATCCGCGCGAACGTGGCGTCCCAGTCGTGCGCGAAGAACAGGGCGTGGTGCGGCAGCTGCGGCAGTCCGCCGCGCACGCCGAGCAGGACCATGACCGCGCTCGGGCCCGCGACCCGGCGCCGCCACCACCGCTCCGGCCGTGAGCGCAGGTGCGGCGGCAGCAGCGCGGTCTCGGTGTGGTGCAGGTCCGCGGCGGAGACGACGACGTCGGCCGGCACCTCGACGACCTCGCCGCGCCGGTCGCGGTACCGCACGCCCGTGGCGCGCGCCCGGGCCCGGCCCGGCCACCGGCGCGCGCGCGAGGCCGGGCGCGCGGACGCCGACCGCCCGCCGCCCACGGGCCCGCCGGACGCGCCGACGGGCTCCGTGGTGATCGCCACGACGTCGGCGCCCGTCCGCACGTCCACGCCCGCCTCGACGGCGAGCGCGTGCACCCGCTCGACGACCGTGCCCATCCCGCCGCGCGGGTAGAGCACGCCGTCGGTGAGGTCGAGGTGGCTCATGAGGTGGTACATCGCCGGCGTGAGCCGCGGCGAGGCGCCCAGGAAGACCGCGGGGTACCCGAGGACCTGGCGCAGCCGGACGTCGTCGACGGTGCGCTCGACGCGCCGCTGCAAGGACTCGGTGAGCAGGCGCACCAGGCGCGGCGCGCGGGGGAGCAGCCCGGGCCGCACCACCCGAAGCGGCCGCGCGAACGTCGTGTAGAGGAAGTCGTCCAGCGCCGCGCGGTACGCGTCCGACGCGGAGTCCAGGTACCCGGCGAGCCGCGCCCCCGCACCCGGCTCGACGCGCTCGAACAGCGCGACCGCCTCGTCGCGGTCCGAGCGCACGTCGAGCGGCCCGAAGCGCTCGAAGAACACCCGGTAGGCGGGGTCGAGGCGGACGAGGTCGAGCTCGGCGTCGGCGCTCGTGCCGAGCAGGCGGAAGAAGTGGTCGAACACCTCGGGCATGAGGTACCAGGACGGCCCGGTGTCGAACGTGAACCCTTCCGACCGCCACACCCCGGCCCGACCGCCGACCTCGTCGCGCGCCTCGAGCAGCGTGGTGCGCAGCCCTTCGCGCGCGAGCACGGCGGCCGTGGCCAGCCCCGCGATCCCGCCGCCGACGACGACGGCCCGCTCCCCGCGCACGGCCCGCCCGGTCCCCGCCCCCCGGCCGACGGCCCGCCCGCTCACGCGGTGACCGCCCGGGCGAGCAGGCGCGCCTTGACGAGCGGGGGCACGCTCACGCGGGTCCGCACGACGTCGCGCGCGGGCGTCGTGCGCAGCCGGGCCGCGAGCTCGGCGAACAACGCGGTCGCGAGCAGCACCGCGCGCCGCGGCCCCGGCGTCAGCTCGCGCGCCGCGGCCCGGGCGAGGCGCAGGTCGGCCTGGACGTCGTCGAGCACCGCGTCCTTCTGCGCATCGGTCAGCGTGGCCGGGTCGATCCCGACGAGGTAGCGCCGGCCCAGCCGAGCGGCGTCGTCGGCGAGGTCGCGCAGGAAGTTGACCTTCTGGAACGCGGCGCCGAGCGCGCGGGCGCCCGGGGCGAGCGCCGCGTACCGCCGCTCGCGGCCCGCCTTCGGCTCCTCGAGCAGGAACACGCGCAGGCACATGAGCCCGACCACCTCGGCCGAGCCGTACACGTACGCGGCCAGGCTCGCGGCGTCGTGCACGGAACGCTCGGTGTCGGCGCGCATCGACGCGAAGAACGGGGCGACGAGGTCAGCCCCGATGCCCGCCCGGCGGGCCGTCCCGGCGAACGCGTGCACGACGACGTTGCTCGACCAGCCCGAGGCCGTCGCCCGGGCGGTCTCCCGCTCGAGCTCGTCGAGGACCGCGCGCGCGTGCGCGGCGTCGGCGCCCGTCTCGGCGACCGCTCCGTCGACGACCTCGTCCGCGAGCCGCACGAGCGCGTACACGTTCGCGACGTGGGTGCGCGTGCGCCGACGCAGCAGGCGCGTGGCGAGCCCGAACGACGTCGAGTACTCGCGCACGACGGTTCCGGCGGCGCGCTCGGCCGCGCGGTCGTACAGGCCCAGGCGCCCGGGCTGGGTCCAGGCCCCGCCCGCGCCGCCCGCGGCCTGCCCGCTCACGCCGCCAGCCAGGGGATCTGGGGTGCGGAGGCGACCAGCCAGGGGCTGAACGCGAACGGCGCCGCGTGCACCGCGGCGCGCAGGTCGGCGGGGTCGACCCAGGCGAGGTCCATGACCTCGTCGGGGTCCGGCGTCGGCGTCCCCACGGCGCGCGCGGTGAACACCGGGCAGACCTCGTTCTCCACGACGCCGGACGGGTCGACCGCGCGGTAGCGGAAGTCGGGCGCGAGCACCGCCACGTCGCGCAGCCCGAGCCCGAGCTCCTGCCGCGCGCGCCGCCGGACCGCGTCCTCGAACGCCTCGCCGGGCGCGGGGTGGCCGCACAGGCTGTTCGTCCACACGCCCGGCCAGGTGCGCTTGGCCAGCGCGCGCCGCGTGACGAGGACGCGGCCGTCGTCGTCGACGACGTGGCAGGAGAAGGCGAGGTGGAGCGGGGTGCTCGCGGTGTGCACGGTCGCCTTGTCCGCGGTGCCGCTCGGCGCGCCGTCCGGCCCCAGGAGGACTACCGTCTCGGGTTCGCGCATCGCGGGCCTCCGCGGGTCTCGGGCGTGCTCGGGGCCGAACGTCGGCACGCCGACCATAAGGCGCGCGCGGCGTCCTGTCCTGCGGAGCGTCCGCCCCGTGATCCGTGCCCGCTCGCCCGCCCCACCGAGGAGGCACCGTGCCCGTGCCGCCGCCCCTCCCGACGCTGTCCGTGGTCGTGCCGGTGCGCGACGACGCGGCGCTCCTGGCGCGCTGCCTGGCGGCCCTCGCGGCGCAGACGCTGGCGCCCGCGGAGGTGGTCGTCGTGGACAACGGCAGCCGCGACGGGTCGGCGGCGACGGCGGCCGCGGCCGGCGCGCGCGTCGTCGTCGAGCCGCGGGTCGGGATCCCGGCCGCCGCGAGCGCGGGGTACGACGCCGCGACCGGGGCCGTGATCGTGCGGCTCGACGCGGACACGCTCGCCCCGCCCGACCTGCTCGCCCGCGTGGCGGCCCGGTTCGCCGCCGAGCCCGACCTCGTCGCGCTCACGGGCACGGGCCGTTTCTACGGTGTGCCGCGCTGGCGGGCCGCGGTGCACGGCCGGCTCTACCTGGCGGCGTTCCACGGCGCGATGCTCGCCGCCCTCGCCCGGCCGCCGCTGTGGGGGTCGGCGATGGCGGTGCGGCGCGACGCCTGGGTCGCGGCCCGGCCCCTCGTGCACACCACCGAGGACGTGCACGACGACGTCGACCTCGCGCTCGCGCTCGGCCCCCGCGCACGCGTCGTGCGGGACCGGCGCCTGCGCGTGCTCGTGTCGGGGCGCTCGCTCGTCGGGGCGGCGCAGACGCGGCGCCGGTTCGCGCGCGCCGCGCGCACGCTGCGCCTGGGCTGGCGGCGGTGCCCGCCGTGGGCGCGTTGGGCCGCCCGTCTGGCCGGCTGACCGACGCTCCGCCGACGTCACGCGGCGGCTCGGGGGGTCGACGGCTCGGCGCGAAGAGCGGGCGGACGGGGGGCGGAGAGGGGCGGCTACGGGCGCGGCGGGCGCCAGAGGACCAGCGCGCCGCCGGTGACCGTCCGCTGCGGGCGCCGGCCGCGCGGCACCGCGACGACCTCGCCCTCGGGGCCCGCGGTGAACACGCGCCGGCCCGGCTCGGCGATCGCGCGCAGGCGCTCGACCTGCTCCTGCAGCCTCCGGACCTCGGCCTCGAGCTCGAGGATCCGCTTGATCCCCGCGAGGTTGACGCCCTCCTCCTGCGAGAGGCGCTGCACCTCGCGCAGGGTGGCGATGTCGCGCGGCGAGTAGCGGCGGCCGCGGCCACGGGTGCGGCCCGGCGTCACGAGGCCGAGCCGGTCGTACTGGCGGAGAGTCTGCGGGTGCATGCCCGCGAGCTCGGCCGCCACCGAGATCACGTACATCGGGGTGTCCGGCGTGACCATCGCGCACCTCCCTTCCGCGTCCTCAGCGCGTGGCTGCCTCGCCCGTCACGTCCCTGATCTCACTGTGCCGCACGGGCGCGCAGGTCCGCCCGCACGTCCCCGTCCTTGGTCGCGGCGTCGAACGCCTCGACCGCGCGGCGGGCCTCCTCCGACAGCCGCTGCGGCACGGCCACCTGCACGGTGACGAGCAGGTCGCCCGTGCCCTGCGACGTCTTCACGCCGCGCCCGCGCACGCGCAGCGTCCGGCCCGACGGCGTCCCCGCCGGCACCTTGACCCGCACCGAGCCGCCGTCGAGGGTCGGCACGTCCACCTGGGCGCCGAGCGCCGCCTCCGCGAACGTCACCGGCACCGTGATCCGCAGGTCGCGGCCGTCGAGCGAGAACACCGGGTGCGGCTCGACGTGCACCGCGATGACGAGGTCGCCGGCCGGGCCGCCGTTCTCGCCCGGGCGGCCCTTGCCGCGCAGGCGGATGCGCTGCCCGTCGCGGACCCCCGGGGGGATCCGCGCGGTGACGCGCCGGCCCTCGACCGAGATCGTCACGGTCGCGCCCTCGACCGCGTGGCGGAACGGCAGCGTCGTCGTCGCCTCGAGGTCCTGGCCGCGCTGCGGCCCGCGCGAGCGGAACCCGCCCGCGCCGCCGAACAGCCCGCCGAGGATGTCCTCGAACCCGCCGGCACCGCCGCCGGTCGAGTAGCGCACGCGCGTCTCGCCCGCGCCGGCCCCGAAGAGCCCGCCGAACAGGTCCTCGAACCCGGCCGCGCCGCCCGCGCCGCCCGGCCCCGCGGAGAACCGCGCGCCGCCGGCCATCGCGCGGACGGCGTCGTACTGCTTGCGCTGCTCGGGGTCGGACAGGACGGCGTACGCCTCGCCGACCTCCTTGAACCTCGCCTCGGCGATCGGGTCGCCGGGGTTCTGGTCCGGGTGCAGCTCGCGGGCGAGCTTGCGGTAGGCCTTCTTGATCGCCGCCTGGTCGGCGTTCTTGGGCACGCCGAGGGTGGCGTAGTAGTCCTTCTCGAACCAGTCCTGGCCCGTCATGCCGCCACCCCCTTCGTCGTCCCGTCACTGCTGCTGGTGCCCGGCCGGTCGGCCGGGCGGGTCGGCCGGACGGCGGCCCGGCCCGTCGACCGGGCCGCCCGGCCCGTGGGCGCCCCGCTCACCGGGGCGCCGTCACCGCCACGCGCGCCGCGCGCACGATCCGCTCGCCGACCCGGTGCCCCGGCTGGAGCACCTGGCTGACGGTCGGCTCGGTCACGTCGTCGGACTCGGCGTGCATGAGCGCCTCGTGCACGGTCGGGTCGAACGTCTCGCCGACCGCGCCGTAGCGCTCCCAGCCGAACCGCGCGAGCGTCGTCTCGAGCTTCTCGGCGATCGCCGCGAACGGCCCGTCCGCGAGCTCGCCGTGCTGGCGGGCCAGCTCGATCTCGTCGAGCACCGGCATGAGCGCCTCGACCACCGCGAGCACGGCCATCTCGCCCGCCACCGCGCGGTCGCGGTCGACGCGCCGGCGGTAGTTGACGTACTCGGCCTGCAGGCGCTGCAGGTCGGCGAGCCGCTCGGCGGCCAGCGCCTCCGCGGCCGCGAGCGCCTCGGCCTGCGGGCCGGCGTCGGCCGCGCCGCCCTGGCCGGGCGCGCCGCCCTCGCCCGCGGCGGCGTCGGGCGCACCCGCGGTCGTCCCGTCCGCCGGACCGGGGCGGCGCACCTCACCCGTGGCGGGGTCGATCCGTCGCTTGTCGACGAACCGGACGGCGGTGGGGTCGTCCTCGTGGGCGCCCCCACCCCCGCCGGCATGGTCCGGGGCCCGGTTCTGGTCCGTCACTTCTGCTCGTCCTCGTCCACGATCTCGGCGTCGACGACGTCGTCGTCGGAGGAGGTCTGGCCCGCGCCGGCCGCACCCTCACCCGACGGGGCAGCACCGGCGGCCGCGGCGGCGTCGGAGGCGTAGATCGCCTCGCCGATCTTCTGCGCGACCGCGGACAGCGCGGCCTGCTTGGCCTTGACCTGCTCGATGTCGGTGCCCTCGAGCGCGGTCCTCAGCTCGCCGATCGCCGTGGTGACCTGGGTCTTCACGTCCTCGGGGACCTTGTCGCCGTTGTCGCGCAGGACCCGCTCGGTCGAGTACACGAGCGCCTCGGCCTGGTTGCGCAGCTCGGCCTCCTCGCGGCGCTTCTTGTCCTCGGCCGCGTGGGCCTCGGCCTCCTTGATCATGCGCTCGATGTCCTCCTTCGGGAGGGCCGAGCCGCCGGTGATCGTCATCGACTGCTCCTTGCCCGTGCCGCGGTCCTTGGCGGACACGTGAACGATGCCGTTCGCGTCGATGTCGAAGGTGACCTCGATCTGCGGGACGCCGCGCGGCGCGGGCGCGATGCCGGTGAGCTCGAACGTGCCGAGCGGCTTGTTGTCGCGCGCGAACTCGCGCTCGCCCTGGAAGACCTGGATGAGCACGGACGGCTGGTTGTCCTCGGCGGTGGAGAAGATCTCGCTCCGCTTGGTCGGGATGGCCGTGTTGCGCTCGATGAGCTTGGTCATCACGCCGCCCTTGGTCTCGATGCCGAGGGACAGCGGGGTCACGTCGATGAGCAGGACGTCCTTGCGCTCGCCCTTGATGACGCCGGCCTGGAGCGCGGCGCCGACGGCGACGACCTCGTCCGGGTTGACGCCCTTGTTCGGCTCCTTGCCGCCGGTGAGCTCGCGCACGACGTCGGCCACGGCCGGCATGCGGGTCGAGCCGCCGACGAGCACGACGTGGTCGATGTCCGACAGCGAGATGCCCGCGTCGCGGATGACGGCGTGGAACGGCGCCTTGGTGCGCTCGAGGAGGTCGGCGGTCATCTGCTCGAACTGCGCCCGGGTGAGGCGGGTGTCGAGGTGGATGGGCCCGTTCTCGCTCATCGAGAGGTACTGCATGGAGATGGTCGTCGAGGTGGCCGACGACAGCTCCTTCTTCGCCTGCTCGGCGGCCTCCTTGAGTCGCTGGAGCGCGATCTTGTCCTTGGACAGGTCGACGCCGGAGGAGTTCTTCACCTCCTTGATGAGGTGCTCGACGATCCGGGCGTCCCAGTCGTCGCCGCCCAGGTGGTTGTCGCCCGAGGTGGCGCGGACCTGGATCGTGGAGAAGCCGTCCTCGTCCTTGCCGACCTCCAGGAGGGACACGTCGAACGTGCCGCCGCCGAGGTCGAAGACGAGGATGAGCTCGTCCTCCTTGCCCTTGTCGAGGCCGTACGCGAGCGCGGCCGCGGTGGGCTCGTTGATGATGCGCAGCACGTTGAGGCCCGCGATCTGGCCGGCGTCCTTGGTCGCCTGGCGCTGGGCGTCGTTGAAGTAGGCGGGGACGGTGATGACGGCGTCGGTCACCGGCTCGCCCAGGTACTCCTCGGCGTCGCGCTTGAGCTTGCCGAGGATGCGCGCGGAGATCTCCTGCGCCGTGTACTTCTTGTCGTCGATGCCGATCGTCCAGTCGGTGCCCATGTGGCGCTTGACCGAGGTGATCGTGCGGTCGACGTTGGTCACGGCCTGGCGCTTGGCGATCTCGCCGACGAGGACCTCGCCGGTCTTGGAGAACGCGACGACCGACGGCGTGGTCCGGGCGCCCTCGGCGTTGGCGATGACCGTGGGCTCGCCGCCCTCGAGGACGGCGACGCAGGAGTTGGTGGTGCCGAGGTCGATGCCGACGGCTCGTGCCATGAGTGGGTGCCTTCCGTTGAAGTCGAACTGAGTCTGCCGCGCTCAAGTCTGCGGACCGCGGGGCACGGTGCGCAAGTCGAACTTGAGTCCACCTGACTCAACGTCGCGCGGCGGGGCTGTGTTCCCGGGGCGGTGGGCCGGATCCGGCGACGCGATCCGGCGACACGATCCGGCGACACCCCGCCCCGGACGGCACGTGGCCGCCGGCGCCTCGGGGGCGCCGACGGCCACGGCGTCTGGACGCGCTCGGCGTCGGGTCGGCGTCAGCCGGCCGTGATCTCGATCCGGCGCGGCTGGACGGCGGCGACCTTCGGCACCTCCAGGTGCAGGACGCCGTCGCGCAGGGCGGCCTTCACGCGGTCGCCGTCGACGTCGGCCGGCAGGGTCACCCGGTACTCGAACCGGCCCGTCCTGCGGGTCCGACGGCGCACGACACCGGCGCGCTCGCGCTCGACGACCTCGCCGCGGATCGTCAGCTCGTTGCCGCGCAGGTCCACGGTCACGTCGTCGCGGCGCGCACCCGGCACCTCGGCCTCGATGACGAACGCCTCGTCCGTCTCCTCGATGTCGACCGGCGGGACCCAGCTCATCATCTGGGCGGGCTCGGGCAGCCTGAGGTCACCGAAGGCCGAGCGGACGATGCGGTCCATCGCCTGCCGGACGTCCTCCAGCTCGGCGAACGGGTCCCACGTCACCAGGTCTCGTGCCACGCTCCTCACTCCTTCCACTGCTCGACGGTCTCGGGACTGATCTCGGGACACCTCTGCGGCACCTGCGGGTGCCGTCACCAGATTGAGCGCATCAGACTCAACTTTTGTTCCCGGAGCGGAGCCGATCGCGGGTCCGTCCGCCGGACGGGCCTCCTCCGCACCGGGTCGCCCCGACTACCGTCGTGACGTGGACGCGATGACCGTCGCCGAGGCACGGGAGACGTTCGCGCGCTTCGCCGAGGGCTTCCCCGACCTGACGCTGTACGCGGCGATCGCCCGCGGCGCCGCGCAGGACGACGACGTGGCCGCGCTGCTGCTGGCCGCGCGGCCGGGCCAGCGCCGCCCGGTGCTGCTCCTCGCCGCGCTGCACGACCTCGTGCTCTCCCACCCCGACCTGCCCGCGGCCCGCTGGTACCCCAGCGTCACCGGCGCCCCCGTGCCCGACGGCGACCCGTGGCCCGACGTCCGCGCCGCCGCCCTCGCGCACGCCGACGAGCTGCGCGCGGTGCTCGCCACCCGGCAGACGCAGACCAACGAGGCGAACCGCGCCGTCCACCTCGCGGCGCTCGTGGCGTCCGCCGCCGCGGACGTCCCGGACGTGCCGGTCGCGCTGGTCGAGATGGGCGCGAGCGCCGGCCTCCTCCTCGGCCTCGACCGCTACCGGGTCGAGCTCGGCGCGCCGGGCGAGCCCGGGTCCGTCGTGCTCGGCGACCCCACCTCGACCGTCCGCTGCCGGGGCGACCTGCGCGCGGGCTCCGTCGCCGGGCTGCGGCTGCCGCGCGTCGTCGGGCGCGTGGGCCTCGACCTCGACCCCGTCCCGCCCGACGACGAGCGCGAGCTGCGCTGGCTCGAGGCGTGCCTGTGGCCGGACCAGCCGGACCGGCTCGAGCGGTTCCGCGCGGCGGTCGCCGTCCTGCGCGCGGACCCGCCGCGCCTCGTGCGCGGCGACATGGTCGCGGACCTGGGGCGGGTCGCCGACGACGCCGCCCGGGAGGCCGACGCGCACGTCGGCGCCCGCTGCCACCTCGTCGTCTTCTCCTCGTGGGCGCTCACCTACGTCGACCCGCAGCGTCGGGTCGAGGTCGGCGACACGCTCGCGGGGCTCGCCGCCGACGGCCGCCCGGTGTCCTGGCTGACCGCCGAGCCGCCGGGGTGCGCGCCCGGCCTGCCCGAGGTGGAGCCCACCGACTGGCTCGGCGAGGCGGCGTCGCCCGACACGGTCCTCGGCGCGCGCACCTGGCGCGACGGCACCGAGCTCCCCGCGGCCGTGCGCGGCTGGTCGCACCCGCACGGCGTCTGGATGTCCTGGCGCGGCTGAGCGACCGAGCGAGCAGGGCGGCTGAGCGAGCAGGGCGGCCGAACGACCCGGGGCGCGGACCGCGGCGCACCCGGTCCCCCTGGCCGGGTGTCACCGGCGGAGGCGACGATGGGGGATGGCCGACGACGCAGACGCCGCACCCAGGCCCCAGCCGACCGACCTGCCGGTCCTGCACGTGCCCGACGCCGCAGCCTGGCGCGCGTGGCTCGCGGAGAACCACGCGACCTCGCGCGGGGTCTGGCTGGTGCAGCGCAAGAAGGCCGGTCGCGTCCCCGCGCCGAGCCGCGAGGAGGCCCTCGACGAGGCGCTCTGCTTCGGCTGGATCGACGGCCAGGCGCTCCGGCGCGACGACGACGCGACGCTGCAGCGCTGGACGCCGCGGCGCCCGCGGTCGCCGTGGTCCGCGATCAACGTCGCCCACGTCGCCCGGCTCGAGGCCGAGGGCCGGATGACCGACGCCGGTCGCGCGGAGGTCGAGCGCGCGAAGGCCGACGGCCGCTGGGAGGCCGCCTACGCCGGCCACGCCAGCGCGGAGCTGCCCGAGGACCTCCTCGCCGCGATCGCCGCGAACCCCGACGCGCAGGCGTGGCTCGACGTCCTCACCAAGACCAACCGGTTCGCGCTCTACTACCGGGTCACCCAGGCCAAGCGCCCCGAGACCCGGGCCCGGCGCATCGCCGACCTGGTGGACAGGCTCTCCCGCGGCGAGACCCCGTACCCGCAGAAGGCCCGGCCGGAGGGTCGCTGAACCGGCGCGCGAACCGCCCACGCCGGGGCCGCCCGCGGTGCCACGATCGACCGCAGGGAGGCACCGTGAGCAGCCGCTTCGAGGCGATGAAGCCGACGTTCCGTCGGTTCAACCCGCACATGATCCGCATGTGGCGGTGGACGTGGGGCGCCCTGCCGAGCTTCCTGCCGCCGCTGACCGGCAAGATCATGCTGCTCACGCACGTGGGCCGGACGAGCGGCCGACGGATGCTCGTGCCCGTCAACTACGCGGTGGTCGACGGCGACGTCTGGTGCACCACGCACGAGTCGGCGCAGTGGCTGCGCAACCTGCAGGTGCACCCGGAGACCGAGGTGCGGCTGCCGCTGCGCCGGGCCCGCCACGGCGTCGTCGAGGTCGAGCCCGCCGGACCGGAGAACGTCCGCCTCCTGCGTCGCGTGCTGCGCAACGCCGGGTTCGCCGCGTCCGCGTTCGGCGGCGTGCACCCCCGCAAGGACCCCGACGAGGCGCTGCTCGCCGGCTGCGAGGGCTACCACCTCGTGCGCATCCGGCGCGGCGACGTCGTGCGTCGGGCGCGCTGAGGCGGGCGCGGCCGGAGCGGGGCCGGAAATCGCTCGCCCGCTCCCGCGGCGAGGTCCACAGTTGGACCCATGCCCACCTGGACGGTCCACCACGTGACCTCGGCGCCCGCGTCGCTCGACGCGCCCGACGCCTGGCCCCTGCACGGCGCCGAGCGCGTCACCCGCGCACGCGAGACGGCCCTGTGGGGATACCCCGACCTCTGCTACCCGGCGTGGTACCTGCTCGCGGAGATGGCGGAGACGCCGTACTCGCTCCGGCGGTTCCTCGTCGCGGTCCCGGCCGACGTGACCGAGCCGACGGCGGAGGACGTCGTCGGGTTCGCCAAGGTCGTCCTGCCGCTGCAGGACAACGTCCACTTCGCCGACGTCGAGATGTCGGTGCACCCCGACCACGAGACCGACGGCGTCGACGAGGCGCTGCTCGACGCGATCGAGGAGCTCGCCGCGGAGCACGGCCGCACCACGCTGCTCACCTGGAGCGACCAGGTGGGCGAGCCGGACCCCGGCCCGGGCGTCGTCGAGCCGCCCACCGGGTCGGGCCGGATCCGGGTCGACGCGCACCTGCCGCAGGTCCTCCTGCGCCGCGGCTACACGCTCGAGCAGGCCGAGCGCTACAGCGTGCTGCACCTGCCCGTGGACGAGGCGCTGCTCGCGCGGCACCTCGCCGACGCCGCCGAGAAGGTCTGCCCCGACTACCGCCTCGTGTCCTGGACCGACCGCACGCCCGACGAGTGGGTCGACCAGGTCGCGGTCCTCGAGACGCGGATGAGCACGGACGCCCCGCAGGCCGGGATCGACTGGGGCGAGGCGCGCTGGGACGCCGAGCGCGTGCGCACGTGGGAGCGCCAGGTCGCCGACAGCGGCCACGGGTACCTGCTCACCGCGGCGGTGCACGAGCCGACGCAGACGCTCGCGGCGTTCACCGTGCTGCGCTACCCGCTCGAGCACCCCGAGATCGTGTTCCAGGAGGACACGCTCGTGCTCGCCGAGCACCGGGGCCGCCGCCTGGGGATGCTCGTCAAGGCCGAGAACCTCCGCCGCCTGCGCGAGGTCCGGCCCGACGCCGCACGCATCCACACGTGGAACGCGCAGGAGAACTCCTACATGCTCGACATCAACGTCGCGCTCGGCTTCCGCCTCACCGGTGTCCCCGGCGCCTGGCAGAAGCGCCTGGACGCGACCGACGCCGGGCAGGCCGCCGATGCCGGGCAGGTCGCCGAGAGCGGCGTCGCCGCCGAGGCGCGGGCCTCCGTCGGGGCCTGAGTGGGCGCGCCGTCGGGCTTCGCGTACACGGTGCGCGGCGGCGAGGTCCGCATCACCCACCACGGACGGCACGCGACCACCCTGCGCGGCGCCGCCGCCCGGGAGTTCCTCGACGCGGTCGATGCAGATCCGCAGCTGCTCATGGCACGGGTCACCGGCGACTATCGCCGCGGCAACGAGCGCCTCGCCAAGCAGCACCCCCGCAACCGCGGCCGCTGACGACGGCGCCGGCGCCGGCGGGTCGAGACCGACCGGCCCACGGGCCGCCGCCCGGCCGCCGTCGACCACGCGTGAGGCATGACACGGCGGAAGTCGCGTCATGCCCCGCGGGGTCGGCGCTCTCATCCGGTGTCGCACCGCTGCGAGGGGGTCGGATGTCCGTGGCACTGGATGCATCGCGCGAGGGGTCGCGCGGTCGCGTGCCCGGGACGACCCTGCGCCTGACCGACCGCGGGCCGACCGCGACCCTCGTCCTCGACGCCGTCCCCGGCGCGGTCGCCGGCGTCCGCCGCTGGGTCTGCTCGCACGCCGCCGCGGCGGGCGCCGACACCGACACGATCGGCGTCGCCGAGCTCCTCACCAGCGAGGTCGTCACGAACGCGGTGCAGCACGGCGAGCCCGGCGGGCTCGTCACCGTCACCGTCGCCCGCGGCGAGGCGTCGCTGCGTGTCGTCGTCACCGACGGCGGCGAGGGCCGCCCGGAGGTGCAGCACCCCGGCCTGGACGACTTCGGCGGCCGCGGCCTGCAGCTCGTCGAGGCGCTCGCCGGCGCCTGGGGCGTCGAGGAGCAGGCCGTCGGCAAGTCGGTCTGGTTCGAGGTCCCGCTCGCCGGCTGAGCCGGACGCCCACCCCAGCACGACCGCGATCGCCGTCGGCCTCAGTCGTCGATGACGGCGATCGCGCCCGGCTCCGGGCGCAGGCGCACGCGCTCGCCCCGCGTCGGCAGCGCCCGTGCGAGGTAGCCGCCGCTCGGCTCCACGACGCTCACCTGCCCGACGCCGTCCACCGCCACGACCGTCTCGACCACCCCGCGGCGGAACCCGCTCGCGACGACCTGGCCGGAGAGCGGGCCGTCGTCGGCCAGGTGCAGCGAGCCCGGGCCGAGCGCGAGCACGGTGCCGGGCCCGGCGTCGCGCGCCGCGGCCAGGAGGTCGGGCGGGGCGCCCTCGGCGGGCAGGAACGCCTCGTACCCGAGGAACTCCGCGACCCGCCGCGACGCCGGCCGGTGCCACAGCCGTGCCGGCGGCGCCGCCTGCAGCAGCCGGCCCGCGTCCATGACGGCGATCCGGTCCGCCACGGCGAACGCCTCGTCGTGGTCGTGGGTGACGAACAGCGCGGTGGTGCCGGTCGCCACGAGCGCGTCGCGCACCTCGCCCGCGAGCCGCTCGCGCAGGGCCCGGTCGAGCGCGGACAGCGGCTCGTCGAGCAGCAGCAGCCGTGGGCGCGGCGCGAGCGAGCGGGCCAGCGCGACCCGCTGCCGCTCGCCCCCCGACAGGCTCGCCACGTCCCGCCGCTCGAACCCCGCGAGCCCGACGACGTCGAGCAGCTCCGCCACGCGCGCCCGCCGTGCGGCCGGGTCGCGCCACGGCCCGCCCGCCATGCGCAGCCCGAACGCGACGTTGCCCGCGACGTCCCGGTGCGGGAAGAGCTGGCCGTCCTGGAAGACGAGCCCGAACCCGCGCCGGTGCGTCGGCACGCCCGCGAGGTCGACCCCGTCCCACAGCACCCGGCCCGCGGACAACGGCTCGAGCCCGGCGACCGCGCGCAGGAGCGTCGACTTGCCGGACCCCGACGGGCCGAGCAGCGCGACCACCTCGCCCGGCGCCACGTCGAGGCTCAGCCCGTCGACCGCCGTCGCCACGCTCCCGTCGTCGTCCCGGTAGTGCACGACGACGTCCCGCACCGCCAGCCCGCGCCCCCCGTCCGGCCCGTCCTCGCTCACCACTGCTCACCTCCGGACCGCAGGCGCTCGGCGAGCGCCATGACCACCGCCGTGACCGCGCCGAGCAGCACGCACGCCGCGAGCGCCATGCCCAGGTTCTCCGCGCCCGGCCGGCCGATGAGCCGGAAGATGACCACCGGCAGCGTCGGCCGGTCCGGCCGGGCGAGGAACGACGTCGCGCCGAACTCGCCCAGGCTCACCGCGAAGGCGAGCCCGACCGCGAGGCCGAGCGACCGCGCCGCGACCGGCCAGTCCACGTGCCGCAGCACCCGGGCGGGCCCCGCGCCGAGGGTCGCGGCGGCGTCGTGCAGGCGCGCGTCGATCGCCCGCAGCACGGGCAGCACCGTGCGCACGACGAGCGGCGTCGCGACGACCGCCTGCGCGAGCGGCACGAGCAGCGGCGACGTGCGCAGGTCCACGTCCAGCCCGAACGGCCGGTCGAGCGCGACGAGGAAGCCGAAGCCCACCGTCACCGCCGAGACCCCGAGCGGCAGCATGAACAGCGCGTCGAACAGCCGCACCGCGCGGGCCGCGCCGCGCGCCCGGGGCCGCCGCGACACCACGAGCGCGACCAGGCCCCCGACGAGCACCGCGACGAGCGTCGCGTCCACCGCCGTGCGCAGCGAGGTCGCGACCGCCTCCCACACGGTCACGTTGAGCGTGTTGCGTCCGCCCGTCGTGCCGAGGTTGACGTAGTTCGCCAGGCCCCAGCCGCCGCCCGGCTCGCGGAACGAGCGCACGAGGACCGTGCCCAGCGGCAGGCCCAGCAGCCCCACGACGACGACGCCGGTCACCGCGGCGGCGACGACGTCGCCCGTGCGCCGGGCCGGCCCGCGCAGCGCGAGCGGCGGCACCTCGCGCCGGGGCGCGGTGAAGCGCAGGGCGCGCTCGCGACGGCGTCGGGCGCCCCCGGCCACCGCGAGGACGCCGGCGACGACGACGAGCTGGACCACGGACAGCACGGCCGCGCCGCGCAGGTCGAGCATCTGCGTGGTGAGCACCCAGATCTCCGTCTCGACCGTCCCGTAGCGCAGGCCGCCGAGGACGAGGACGACGCCGAACGCCGTCGCGCAGAAGAGGAAGACGATCGCCGCGGCCGACGCGATCGCGGGCGTGAGCGCGGGCAGCGTGACCGACGTGAACGCGCGCCACGGGGTCGCGCCCAGGGCGCGCGCGGCCTGCTCGGCGCGCGGGTCGAGGTCGGCCCAGAACGCGCCGACCGTGCGCACGACGACCGCGTAGTTGAAGAACACGAGCGCCGCGACGACGCCGGCGAACGACTCCTCCCAGCCCAGGAAGCCGAGCGGCCCGGACGGCGCGAGCACCGAGCGGAACGCGACGCCGACCACGACGGTCGGCAGCACGAACGGCACGACGACGAACGCGCGCAGCAGCCCGCGGCCCCGGAACGTCGTGCGGTAGAGCAGGTAGGCGCCCGGCACGCCGAGCACGACGGCCAGCGCGGTGCCGACCGCCGCCTGGCCGAGCGTGAGCCCCACGACCCGCCACGTGCGCGCCCGCCCGAACACCTCGGCGAAGCCGGACAGGTCGAGCGCGCCGTCGGTGACGAACCCGCGGCCGACGATCGCGCCGACCGGGTAGGCGAAGAACACCACGAGGAACGCGAGCGGCAGCCCGCCGGCCAGCGCCCAGCCGACCCAGCGGAGCCCGCGCAGGGGCGGGCGGGCGAACCGGGCGGGTGGCCCGCCCGGGCGCCCGGGCGCGGTCGGCCCGGGGTCCCCGGGCCGCCACGTCGCCGCGGTGACGCTCACCCGATCACCGTGTCCGTCCAGGCGCTGATCCACTGCTCGCGGTTGGCGTCGACGACGTCCGGCGGAACCTGGTGCGGCGCGGGCGAGAGCGGCGCGAACCGGGTCCACGAGTCCGGCAGCGGCACGTCGGTCACCGGGTACATGTACATGCTCTCGGGGATCGCGGCCTGCACCTCGGGCGTGAGCAGCCAGTCGACGACGGCGCGCGCGCCCTCGGGGTTCGCCGCGCCCGCGAGCACGCCCGCGTACTCGACCTGCCGGTAGCAGGTCTCCAGGAGCGCGGCGGTGGGCGCGTCGGCCGGGTCGGTCACGCCGTCGGGCACCTCGTACGGCGGGGACGAGGCGTAGGAGAGGACGAGCGGGCGGTCGCCCTCGCCGGACGAGCCCGAGAAGTCCACGTAGTAGGCGTCCGACCAGCCCGCCGCGACCTTCAGGCCGTTGTCGCGCAGCCGGGCCCAGTAGTCGAGCCAGCCGTCCTCGCCGAACGCGCCGACCGTGGCGAGCAGGAAGGCCAGGCCGGGCGACGACGTCGCCGGGTTCGTCACCACGAGCAGGTCGCGGTAGGCCGGGTCGGCGAGGTCCTCGAGGGTCACCGGCTCCGGCAGGCCGGCGTCGGCGAACCACTCGCGGTCGACGTTGATGCACACGTCGCCCACGTCGATCGGGGTGAGGCCGTCGCCGACCGCGTACTCCGCGACCGCGCCCGGGGCCGTGTACGGCTCGAGCACGCCCTCCTCGAGCGCGCGCGTCGCGAACGAGCTGTCGATGCCGTAGACCGCGTCGCCGATCGGCGCGTCCTTGGTGAGGATGAGCTGGTTGACGAGCGCGCCCCCGTCGCCCGGAGCCCGCGTCTCGAGCGTGTAGCCCGTGTCGGCCTCGAACTGCGCGACGAGCTCGTCCGGCAGCGCGAACGAGTCGTGCGTGACCAGCACGACCGTCCCACCCGACCCGGCGGTCGCCCCGCCCCCGCCCGTCTCGGCCCGCCCGACGACGGAGCACGCCGCGAGCGCGAGCGCCACCCCGGTCGTCGCTGCCGCCGCGCGGGCGGCCCGCGGCGCGCGCCGGCGCCGCTCGGTCCTGCTGCTGTCCATCGGTTCCTCCTCGTCGTCGTGCACGAGGGGGTCCCGTCGTCGCCCGCGTCGCGGTGCGACGACGGGATGAGATCTCCCGACTCCCTTCGCCGGTATGACCCGGATCAGGTTCGAGGGTCTGCGGCTTCCCGCACTCTCAGCGTCCTGCGACGCTCCCCTGCCGTTCCACGCGAGCGTACCGCGTGCGGACGGCGGCGGGCCTGCGCGTCCGCCGGGCCGCCGCTACGGTGATCGCATCGCGCCGGAGAGGCGCGGACCGACGGGAGGGCAGCCGGTGGCGGACAAGAAGGAGTCGATGGCGGCCAAGGTCGCCGGGCTGCTGACCGCGCTCGTCGCGGCCTGGCTCGCGCAGAAGATCATCGAGGCCGTGTGGCGCAGGGCGCTCGGGCACAACCCGCCCAAGCCCGAGGACGAGGGCGACGCGCGCCTCGCGGAGGTCGCCGCGGCGGCGACGATCACCGGAGCGGCCGTCGCGCTGTCGCGCGTGCTCGCGACCCGCGGCACGGCGAAGGTCCTCGCCAAGCGCTGAGCCGCGCGAGCCGCGCCGGACGGGGCTCAAGGCCTCGGGCCCGACGGGGCTCAGGCCTCGGGCCCGCAAGGACAGGGCTCAGGCCTCGGGCCCGCCGCGCCCCTCGGCCTCGTGCGCGTCCGCCTCGCCGGCGGCGGCCTCCTCCTCCGCACGCGCCGCCGCCTCGGCCTCCTCGGCGCGGGCGTGCGCCTCGCGCGCGACGGCCTCCTCGACCGCGGCCTCGTCCTGGTCGAGCTCCCCCCGGTCGCTGTCCGGCCCGGCGTCTGGCGGGGTGACCGACGACGACGTGGCCGCCTGCCGGCGCGCGGCCAGCTCGGCCTCGGCGGCCTCGAGGTCCCGGGTGAGCTCGTCGACCACGAGGTGCTCGGGGAGCACCTTGCCGGTGCGGTAGCCGGCCCGGGCGACCATGTGCGCGCCCACCGGCGAGGTGAGCAGCTGGAACAGCACCACGAGGATGAGCATCCACACGGTCGGCACGCCGCCCAGCCGGACCGCGAGGCCCAGCAGCACGCAGATGAGACCGAGCGTCTGGGGCTTGGTCGCCGTGTGCTGACGCGAGAGCAGGTCCGGGAACCGGAGCAGGCCGATCCCCGCGCCCAGCGCGAGCACGCCGCCGGCGAGCAGCAGGACGCCCGCGACGACGTCGCGCAGGAGGTCCGCGGTCATCGGCCCACCTCCCCCTCGGCGGGCCCGCCGTGGTGCTCCTCGTCGAAGGAGAGCTCGCGCTCCTCCTCCGCGCGGCGCGCGGCCTCGAGCGCGTCGGCCTCCTCGCGGCTGAGGACGCGGCCCTCGCCCTCGGGCTCGACCGCGGCGAACCGCGAGATCGTCACCGAGGTCACGAAGCCCACGAGCGCGAGCGCCAGGAGCACCGGGACCGTGTCGCTGCGCTGCGTCCACGCCGAGTAGGTGGCGATCCCCGCGACGAGCACGGAGGTCACCACGTCGACGGCGATCGTGCGGTCGAGCATGGTCGGCCCGCGCTCGAGCCGGATGAGGGCGAGCACGGCGGCCACGGCGAGCATGGCGGCGGTGATGACGACGACGACGGTCACGCGGTCGCCTCCGTCCGGTCGGTCCCCGGGCGCCGCTCGGGCGCGGGCCGCCGCTCGGGCTTGCGGGGCAGGCCGGCGGCGGCGAGCTCGGCGTCGGACGCGAGCGCGCGCATGACGCGCGCCTCGGTGTCGAGCACGTGGCGGCGCGCGTTCTCGATCCCGTGCGACATGTGCAGGTCGAGGACGTGGACGTAGAGCATGCCCGTGGTGCGGTGCGCCTCGACGACGACCGAGCCCGGCACGAGGCACGTGATCTCCGAGGTCAGCGTCATGTAGAGCTCGTTGCGGCTGCGCAGCTGCACGCCGATGACGACGCTCTCCGGGCGCCGCCGCGGGTTCACGGCGAGCGCGACGACCTGGCCGCTCGCGACCACGAGGTCGGCGACGAACCGCCACAGCAGGTACAGCAGCGAGATCACGTGGATCCGGCCCTGGTAGCGCACGGGCGGCATGCTCAGCGTGGTGCCGACGACGATCGCGATCGCGACGCCCGCGAGCACGTTGGCCGCGGTGAGGTCGCCCCACAGGAGCACCCAGACGACGGTCAGCCACAGGATCGCGGCCACCGTGAAGCGCAGGCCGCGGCGGCGGGGGTGCAGGCTCACGGCGCCACCTCCCCGGCGGTCCCCGCCGCGCCGGCGGCGGCCTCCGCGGCCCCGGCGTCGTCGCCGTTCTCGCGCTCGGTGACGTCGTCGGACTGGCCCGTGCCGCGCCCGCTGTCGGGCAGCACGGCCGCGGTGTATGCTCCGCGGTCGCGCAGCGTGAGGGCCGCGCGCTCGGTGTACCCGTAGAGCGGGCCCGCGAGGACCGTGATCGCCACGCCGGCGACGACGAGCGCGGCCGTCGCGCCGACCATGCCCTTCGGCAGGGTCGTCTCGGGCAGGTCGGCGGGCGCGCCCTGCCAGAACGCCTTGTTCCAGGCCTTGACGATCGCGTACAGCGTGAGCAGCGAGGTGACGACGCCGCCCGCGACGAGCACCCACGCGAGCGGCGTGCCGGCGTCCACGCCCGCCTGGAGCAGCCCCGCCTTGCCGAGGAAGCCGGACAGCGGCGGGATGCCCGCCAGGCTCATCGCGGGCACGAAGAACATCACCGCGAGCGCGGGCGCGAGCTTGGCCAGGCCGCCGAGGCGGTCGAGCGACGTGGACCCGCCCCGGCGCTCCATGAGGCCCACGACGAGGAACAGCGTCGTCTGCACGGTGATGTGGTGCGCCACGTAGAACACCGCGCCGGTGAGGCCGGCGTCGGTGGACAGGGCGATGCCGAACACCATGTAGCCGATGTGGCTGACCAGCGTGAACGACAGGAGTCGCTTGATGTCGTTCTGCGCGACGGCACCGAGGATGCCGATGACCATCGTCGCGAGCGCGACCCACATGAGCAGCGTGTCCGCGCGGCCCTCGGGGAACAGCAGCGTCTGCGTGCGGATGATCGCGTACACGCCGACCTTCGTGAGCAGGCCCGCGAACACCGCCGTGACCGGCGCGGGCGCGGTCGGGTAGGAGTCCGGCAGCCACGCGGACAGCGGGAAGACCGCCGCCTTGATGCCGAAGGCGAGCAGCAGCAGCAGCTGCAGCGCGAGCGCGATCCCGGGGTCGACGTCGGGCAGGCGCTCCGCGAGCTGGGCCAGGTTGACCGTGCCCGTGGCCGCGTAGACCAGGCCGATGGCGAGCAGGAAGACGAGCGAGGACGCGAGCGAGACGACGACGTAGATCGTGCCCGCGCGCACGCGCTCGCCCGTGCCCCCGAGCGTGATGAGCACGTACGACGCGGCGAGCAGGATCTCGAAGCCGACGTACAGGTTGAACAGGTCCCCGGACAGGAACGCGTTGTTCACGCCCGCGGCCAGCACGAGGTACGTGGGGTGGAAGATCGCGACCGGCGTCTCGTCCTCGCCGTACTGGTTCCCCTGGGACAGCGAGTACACGAGGACGCACAGCAGCACGACCGACGAGACGGTCAGCATGAGCGCGGACAGCCGGTCCGCGACGAGCGGGATGCCGACGGGCGCGGTCCACCCGCCGACGTCGAGCACCAGCGGGCCGTCGTCGACCGCGAAGAGCAGGGCCACCGCGACCGCCAGGACGCCCGACAGGGCGACGATGCTGATGACGTTCTGCGCGCGGGCGTGCCGCCACATCGCGAGCGCGAGGCCCGCCGCCGACAGCGGCAGGACGACGGGGAGCGGGACCGCCCAGGACAGGTCAGGCACCGGCGCCACCTCCCGTCCCGGGCCCGGCACCCGGCTCGGTCCCGGCACCAGGCTCGGCCCCGGCCGCGGCGGCCGCGCCGGCCTCCTCGAGCGCGGTCTCGTCGTGCACCTCGGCGGCCTCCTCGTCCAGCGAGGTGTCGCTCGCGGTGTCGACGTCGGTGTACGCGGCGCGGTCGGCGGCCGCGCGCGCGGCGACCCGGCGGTCCTCGAGGTCGTCCTGCACCTCGTCGTGGCGGTTGAGCTGCCACGAGCGGTACGCGAGCGTCGCGAGGAACGCCGAGATGCCCAGGGTGATGACGATCGCGGTGAGGATCATCGCCTGGGGCAGCGGGTCGCTCATCGGCGCGCCCGGGTCCTCCGGGTCGTACAGCGGCGGCCCGGCGGCGCGCCCGCCCGCGGTGAGGATGAGCAGGTTGATCCCGTTGCCGATGAGCACCAGGCCGATGAGCACCCGGGTCAGGCTCCGCTCGAGCAGCAGGTACACGCCCGCGGCGACGAGCACGACGATGACCGCCACCAGCGTGAGGTTCGGGCTCATGTCGATCACGCGGGCACCCCCTCGCGCGACCGCTCCTCCTCACGCCGCCGCTCGTCGTCCTCCGCGTGCCTGTCGATCTCGGCGCCGAGGCTGCGGAGCAGGTCGAGCACGAGCCCGATGACGACGAGGAACACGCCGATGTCGAAGAACAGCGAGGTGACGAGCTTGACGTGGCCGAGCACCGGGACGTCGACCTCGAGGATCACGCTCTGCAGCACCGACCCGCCGAGCACGATCGCGACGAGCCCGACGCCTGCCGACAGGAACAGGCCCGAGCCGAGCAGCAGACCGGGGTGCACCGGGGCGGCCTCGCCCAGCTCGTACCGACCGCCCACGAGGTAGCGCACCGCGAGCGCGATGCCGACGAGCAGGCCCGCCACGAACCCGCCGCCGGGCTGGTTGTGCCCGCTGAACAGCAGGAACACCGCGACGACGATCATCGAGTGGAACGCCAGGCGCACGACGACCTCGAAGATCACGCTGCGCCGCTGCGGCGCGAGCGTGCGGCCCGCGCGCAGCACCTCGCCGAGGCCCTGCGGCTCCGGGGGCGCCTCGCCCGACGCCGGCGGGTGCACCGCGCCCTCCTCGCCCGCCGTGCCCGGCGTGCCCGGGCGGCCCGGCCGCGCCGGGCTCTCCAGCCCGCGGCGGCGCAGCGCGGCCATCGGGTCGCGCGTGCCGCCCCAGACGACGACCGCGCCCTCCTCGACGTCGCGCAGGCGCAGGATCTCGCCGCTGCGTCGCCGGATGAAGATGAGCGACGCGACGCCCGTCGCCGCGACGAGGAGCACCGAGATCTCGCCCATGGTGTCCCACGCGCGGATGTCGACGAGCGTCACGTTCACGACGTTCTTGCCGCCGCCGTACACGTACGCCTGCTCCGGGAAGTCCGCGGACACGGGCGGCGCCGTGCGGGCGCCCGGCGCGAGCACCGCGAGCGCGCCGACGGCCAGGCCGACGGCGACGCCGATGCCCAGGCGCACCCAGCGGCTGCCCGCCAGCGGCCGCACCGAGAAGTACGGCGGGAGCCGGCGCAGCACGAGCACGAGCACGATGAGCGTGACCGTCTCGACGAGGACCTGGGTGAGCGCGAGGTCCGGGGCGCCGTAGAGCAGGAACAGCGCCGCCATGCCGTAGCCGCTCACGCCGGACAGCAGGATCGCCTTGAGGCGGCGTCGCGCGCGGGCGGCCAGCACGGCGGCGGCCGCGGTGATCCCGCCCGCGATCACCTGTACCGGGGTGTCCCACGCGCGCCACTCGGTCAGCGGGGGCGCCCCGGAGATGATCGCGCCGCCGTCGAGCAGCACGAAGACGACGAGGATCGTGCCCAGGTAGAACGGCAGCGAACCACGCTGGGTGAGACCCGTGACGTCGGCCGCGACGTCGTCGAGGCGGCGCATCATCCGCCGGTAGGCGAGATCGGCGTCGACCCGCACCGGCAGCCGGTGCTGCCACTCCTCCACCCGCACGCGCTGCCAGAACAGCAGGGCGCCGCCCGCCAGGACGAGCGCGGTCAGGCCGAGCGCCGGCCCGACGCCGGCCCAGAGGGCCAGGTGGCCCGGCTCGCCCGGGTAGGTGGCCGCGTGCGGCGCGAGGAGGTTCTCGCCGAGCTGGGGGACGAGCGCGGCGGCCAGGCCGAGCACCGCGAGCAGCGCGGCCGGCCCGACGAGCAGCAGGCTCGGCCGGGACACGGTCAGCGGCGGCCAGTGGCCGTCGTCGGGCTCGGGGAGCGGCACGGCGCCGCGCACGCGCGGGCCGAACGCGCCGAACCAGAACCGCAGGCCGTACGCCACCGTCAGCGCGGAGCCGACCACCATCGCGACGAGCACGGCCACGCCGGTCGCGGTGCCGCCCTCGTGCAGGAGCGCCTCGATCGCCGCCTCCTTGGCCACGTACCCGGCGAAGGGCGGCAGGCCGATCATCGACGCGGTCGCGAGCGCGCCGACCGTCGCGGTCAGCGGCAGGGCCCGGCCCACGCCCTCGAGGCGGCGCAGGTCGCGGCTTCCGGTCGCGGCGTCCACCACGCCGACCGTGAGGAACAGGGCCGCCTTGAACATGGCGTGCGCGCCGACCATCGCCAGACCCGCGAGCGCGGCCGCCTGGTTCGCGGTGCCGACGAGCATGACGAGCAGGCCGAGCTGGCTCACCGTGCCGAAGGCGAGCACGAGCTTGAGGTCGTACTGGCGCAGCGCGCGGTACCCGCCGTGCACGAGGGTCCACGCGCCGAGCGTCATGACGATCGCCCGCCACACGCCCAGCTCGCCGAAGCCCGGGGCGAACCGCGCGACGAGGTAGACGCCCGCCTTCACCATGGCGGCCGCGTGCAGGTAGGCGGAGACCGGCGTCGGCGCCGCCATCGCGGACGGGAGCCAGAAGTGGAACGGGACGAGCGCGGACTTGCTGATCGCGCCGACCAGCAGCAGCACGACGGCGACCGTCACCGCGGTGCCCGACGGCGGGTGGGCCACGACCTCGGAGATCCGGTACGTCTCCGCGCTCTCGCCCAGGACGATGAGCCCGACGAGCATCGACAGGCCGCCGAACGTCGTCACGACGATCGCCTGCATGGCCGCGCGCCGGGACGCCTTGCGGTCCGCGTAGTGGCCGATGAGCAGGTACGACGTGACGGTGGTCAGCTCCCAGAACACGTACAGGAGCAGCATGTCGTCGGTCGTGACGAGGCCGAGCATCGAGCCCGCGAACGCGGTGAGCACGCCCGCGAACCGGCCCAGGCCGCCCGCCCTCGACGAGAAGTAGCCCGCCGAGTACACGAACACGAGCGCGCCGACGCCGGTGACCAGCAGCGCCATGAGCCAGCTCAGCGTGTCCAGACGGAACGCGAGATCCATCTGGAGCTGAGGCACCCAGCGGGTCGTCTCGGCCGGCCCGTCGCCGTCCATGACCGCGGTCGTCCAGCGCAGCGCCCACGCCAGACCCGCGAGAGGCAGCAGCGCGAGCACGAGGAAGGCCCGCCGACCGAGCAGCCGGACCGCCACGGGCGCGCCGATGGCCGCCGCGAGGTACGCAGCGAGCATCAGCAGCACGGCCGGCTCCGTCCTGTCGTCGTGTGAAGGGCGGTCGTCGGGATGTGGGTCGGGCCGGACGCGGTCCCGGCGGTGGCCAGGACCCGACGCGGCGGGCGGGCGGGGTGCGGGTACGACACGCCTGCCGGTGCAGACCGGCGCGCCGCGGGAATGTGCAGATCCTAACGGGCGCGCACGCGACAGCGCCGCCCCCGGGTAGGCCCGGGGGCGGCGTGACCTGCTCGTCAGCAGGTGGTCAGCGGCAGTCGACGACGCCGTACGCGACGGTCTCGACCGGTGCCTCGGGGCCGAGCTCGGCCGCGAAGTGGAAGATGTCCGACGCCCGTACGCCCTGCCGGCGGTTGACGCCCCAGAAGACCTCCTCCGCGCCCGGCAGCGCGAGGACGTCGCCCATCGGCACCCCGGGCACCACGCCCGACGCCGTGCGCACGCCCGGCGGCAGGTCCGGCCCGACCACCCACCACCCCATGAGCCGGTCGGGCCCGGTGGCGAGCTCGGGCGCGTTCCGGGCGAGCGTCACCACGAGGTCACCCCACCGCGCCACGGACGCGGCGAACTCGGTGCAGTGCAGGCCCTCGCCCGGCCCGACGACGTCGGGCTCGCCCAGGAGGTCGGTGAGCGCGGGCATCGGGTCCTCCGCGCCCATCGCCACGCCCCCGACGCCCTCACGGCCGAGGACGACGTCCGTCGCCCCCGGGTCGGTGGACGGGTCGGTGGTCGACCCGTCCGTCGGCTCGTCCGTCGCGTCCTCGGTCGGCTCGGGCGTGGTCGACGGCGCGGGCGCGCTCGTCGTCGGCTCGTCGTCGGGCGGGCCGGCGGGCGGCGTGCCCGCCGGGAGCAGCGCGGCAGCGGCGAGACCGAGCCCCGCGACGGCCGCGGCCGAGGCCGTGACGACCGCGGCCGCGCGGGCCGCGGCGCGTCGGACGAGCCGGGTGCGCAGGTCGGCCGCGGGGAGGTCCGGCGCGGCGTGCGCGGCGGCGTCGGCGATCTCGCCGAGCGCGCGCGACAGGTCAGTGCCCATGGCCGTCTCCGATCTCCACGGTGAGGGAGTCCTCGTCCACCGCCCCCGCGGGCGGGTCGACCGGCCCGAGCAGATGCTCGAGCCGGTCGGTCGCGAGGCTGAGGTAGCGCTTGACGGTGCCGGTCGCCAGGCCGAGCCGGTCGGCGATCGCCTCCGCGGTGAGGTCCTCGTAGAACCGCAGCACCACGCACGCGCGCTGCTGGCGGGGGAGCTGCGCGAGCGCGGCCTGCACGTCGGCGCGGACCGCCACGGCGGCGTCGTGCGCGGGGACCGTGTCGGCGTCGGCCAGGCGCGGCCGCGCGGCCCACCAGCGGCGACGCCGCCGGTACCCGTCCACGTAGAGGTTGAGGATCGCGCGGCGCACGTACGCCTCGGTGACCGGGCCCGCGCCGGGCCGACCGAGGAAGACCTTGAGCAGCGCCTCCTGCACCAGGTCCTCGGCGTCCGCGACGCTGCCCGTGAGCAGGTACGCGTAGCCCGTCAGGGCGCGCCCGCGCGTGGTGGCCAGCGCCACCATCGCGTCCGCCTGCCGTCCCGACATGCCGCTCCCTCCGCCGGTGGACCCTGGTCGGGCCGCGCCGTCACCCCCTGTGACGACCCGGGGCACGCCCAGGGTTGCACTGCACCGCCGCGGGCGGGGCCGCGCCCGGCCGCGCCTCGCGGCCCGACGGCGGCCCGCCGGTAGCGTGGGCGACCGTGACGGTCCTGCAGTGGGTGGCGCTGGCGCTCGCCGTCGTGGCGACGGTGGTCGGCGTCGCGTCGTTCGCGCTGGGTGTGGCCGCGATCGTGCGGGTCGTGCGGCGCGGCGGACCTGCCCCCGACCGCACCGCCCACCCGTGGCGCCGGGTCTGGCTCGCGCTCACCGAGATCGTCGGGCACCGGCGGTTCCGGTCCCGGCCGGCGGTGATCGTCGCGCACTGGCTCGTGATGGTGTCGTTCCCGATCCTGTTCCTCACGCTCGTCGCGAGCTACGGCCAGATCGCCGACCCGGGCTGGGCGCTGCCCGTCGTCGGGCACTGGCTGCCGCTCGAGTGGCTCACCGAGGCCATCGCGTGGGCGTCGCTGCTCGGGATCGTGGGCCTGATGGTCGTGCGGCAGGTGGAGAAGCCGCGGCGGGCCGGCGGGACGGGAGGCGCCGCGGACGAGGCCACGGGCGGTGGGCCGGCGGACCTGCGCACGCGGGCCTCGCGGTTCTTCGGGTCGAACGCCGGGCAGGCGTACTTCGTCGAGGTCGTCGTGCTGGCCGTCGTCGTGTGCGTCCTCCTCCTGCGCGGGCTCGAGTACGCGCTCGCCGTCCCGGAGTGGGAGGCGGCCGTGCTGCCGTCGCCGCGGGCCGACGTCGCGCGCCACTTCCCGCTCACCGCCTGGTTCGGCGGGGCCTGGGCGTCCGCCGACCGGGCCACGCTCGAGGCGGCCGTCGTCGTCGTCGCGCTCGTGAAGATCCTCGTCAGCGCGACGTGGCTGACCGTCGTCGGGCTGCGGCCCGCGATGGGCGTCTCGTGGCACCGGTTCACCGCGCTCGTCAACGTGTGGGCGCGGCGCGAGCTCGACGGGCGCCCCGCGCTCGGGCCGGTCCCGCCCGTGCGCGCCGCGGGCGCCGTCGTCGACTTCGACCACCTGGAGGACCTGCCCGAGGACGCGCGGCTCGGCGTCGGGCGCGTCGAGGACCTCACGTGGAAGGGCCTGCTCGACCTCGCCACCTGCACCGAGTGCGGCCGCTGCCAGGAGGCCTGCCCCGCGTGGGCGACCGGCAAGGCGCTCTCGCCCAAGCTCATGGTCCTCGCGCTGCGCGACCACGCGTTCGCCACCACGCCGGGGCTGCGGCCCGGGCCCAACGCGTCCACGGCGCCGTCGGGCCGCACCGCGGCGACCGGGCACGTCGCGCTCGCCGGGGCCGGGGACCACGCGGGGGTGGACGCGCTCGCGCTCGTGGGCGACGTCGTCGACCCGCAGGCCCTGTGGGACTGCACAACCTGCGGCGCGTGCGTGCAGGCGTGCCCGGTGGACATCGAGCACGTCGACCTGTTCGTGGACCTGCGCCGCCACGAGGTCCTCATGGAGTCCGCGTTCCCCGCCGAGCTCGGCAAGGCGTTCGCCGGCATCGAGCGCCGCGGCAACCCGTGGGGCGCGGCGCCGCGCGACCGGCTCGCGTGGACGAAGGGCCTCGACTTCCCCGTGCCGGTCATCGGGCGGGACGTGCCCGACGCGTCCGAGCTCGACTACCTGTTCTGGGTCGGCTGCGCGGGCGCGTACGACGACCGCGCCCGGCGCACCTCGCGCGCCGTCGCCGAGCTGCTGCACACCGCGGGCGTGCGGTTCGCCGTGCTCGGCGAGGCCGAGGGCTGCAGCGGGGACCCCGCGCGTCGGGCCGGCAACGAGCTGCTCTTCCAGCAGCAGGCGCGCGCCACCATCGAGACGCTCACCGAGGCCAAGGCGACCCGGATCGTCGTCACGTGCCCGCACTGCCTCAACGCGCTCGGCAACGAGTACCCGCAGCTCGGCGGGGTGTTCGAGGTGGTGCACCACACCGAGCTCCTCGACCGGCTGGTCGCCGAGGGGCGGCTGCGCCCGACGGCGCCGGTCGCCCGGGGCGGGGACGCGGCCGGCGACGGAGACGCGGCGGCCGGTGCGGCGTCGTCGGGCACGGTGACGTACCACGACCCGTGCTACCTGGGCCGCCACAACGGGGTCTACACGCCGCCGCGCGAGCTCGTGGCCGCGACGGGGCTGACGCTGACGGAGATGCCGCGGACCGGGGAGCGCGCGTTCTGCTGCGGCGGCGGCGGGGCGCGCGCGTTCATGGAGGAGTCCACCGGGACCCGGATCGCCACCGAGCGCGGGGCGGAGGCCCTGGCCACCGGCGCCGGCACCGTGGCCACGGGCTGCCCCTTCTGCGTCACGATGCTCACGCAGGGCGTGGGTGCGGCGGCGCGAGACGGCGCCGGCGCCGAGGCCCCGGAGGTCGTCGACGTGGCGGTCCTCCTGCTCGACGCCGTCCGCGGCTCGTGACGGCCGAGCGTCGGAGAGTTTCTGTCGCTATGTGAGAGAAAGTCTCCGACGCTCGACCTGAACGGCTGTCCACAGCTCGCCGCGCGGGTCCCCGTGCCGGGCACGCGACGGGCACGCTCGGGGGCGTGCGCCTGCCGTCCGATCTCGTCGCCGACCTCGCCCGCCGCCAGGGCGACGTCGTCACGCGGGCCCAGCTCGTCGCCGTCGGCGCCGACGACGCCTGGATCGGCCGCCAGGTGCGGTCCGGGCGGTGGCAGCGGCTCCACCAGGGCGTCCTCGTGGTCCACTCCGGGCCCGTCGCGTGGCGCTCGCGGGCGTGGGGCGCACTCCTCTACGCGGGCAAGGGCGCCGCGTTGAGCCACGAGAGCGCTGCCTACCGCCACGACTTCACCGACCGCGCGCCGCGGGTCGTCGACGTCGTCGTGCCGGAGGGTCGTCGTGTCGCACCCTCGGCCGGCCTGCGGGTGCACGTGCGGCGGGGCGTGCTGGCGGCGTCGGGCCGCCCCCGCACCCTCTGGCGCGGCGACACGGTCGTCGACCTCGTCGCCGCCGCCGGGTCGGTGGACGACGCCGTCGGCTGGGTGTGCGCGGCGTCGCGCGCGGGGACGAACCCGGCCGAGATCGCCGACGCCGTCGCGCGCCGCGGCCGGTTCCGCAACGCCGCCCTGCTGCGCGAGCTCTGTGCGGAGGTGGCCGCGGGGATCGAGTCGCCGCTCGAGCGGCGGTACCACCACGACGTCGAGCGCCGGCACGGCCTGCCGCGCTCGCGCCTGCAGCTGCGCCAGGTGGTCCACGGACTCTGGATCCGGGCGGACGTCGTGTACCTGAGCCTCGGTGTGCGGGTCGAGCTCGACGGCGCGCTCGGTCACCCCGGCGGTCGGACCGACGCCGACACGTGGCGTGACAACGCGGTCCTCCTCGCCGCGCGCGACGTCACGCTCCGCTACCGATGGCGGCACGTGGCCGCGACCCCGTGCCTCACCGCCGCCCAGGTCGCCGAGGCCCTCCACCAGGGCGGCTGGCAGGGAGCCCCGCGCGCGTGCGGACCGACGTGCGCGGTGACGAAGCGTCGGAGAGCTTCTGTCGCTATGTGAGAGAAAGTCTCCGACGCTCGGCCTGCGAGCGGTCAGATCGCGCGGACGCCCGCGAGCGCGCCCGCGATGGCCGCGCCGGACTCCGCGCCGTCGGGGAACGCGAGCTCGACCGTCGCGCGGCCCGTCTCGACCTGGACCCGGTACGCGCCGACGTAGCGCGGGTGCGGGTGCGAGCCGACCGCCGTGACCGCGCGCGTCAGCACGACCGTGTGCACCACCGACCACGCGGGCCGGGGGTGGCTCGTGAACCACTCGCGCCGGTGCAGGACCTCGAGGCTCCCCGCGTCGCCGCAGACGAGCGCCGCCTGCAGCGTCACCGGCCGGTGAACGTCGAGGAAGTGCCGGAACCGCCCGCCCCGGCGCGGCACCACCGTCGCCGCGTGCGCGCCGAGGAGCACCAGGCTCGGCCGGCGCTCCACGAGCTCGTGCTGGGCGGTGACCAGGCCGGCGTCGGCCACCCCGAGGTCGCGCATGCGCTCGTGCGGCAGGGGCGCCCGGCCGGGCCGCTCGTCGGGGTCGCGCGCGGCGATCGCCTGCGCGCGCAGCACCTCGACCAGCTCGGCGACGACGGCGCGGGAGACGGCGTTGTAGCGGAGGTCGACGGCGACGCCGCCCAGCTCCAGACCGCCGACGTCGCGGACGACCAGCCGACCCTCCAGCATCGCGGCGCTGCGGTGGATCGCCCCGATGCGCGCGTACGGGACCTCGACGGTCTGGTACGTGTCGCCGCGCCGGCTGAGCACCGTGAGCGCGTCCTTGCCGGCGACGACGAGGTGGTCGTACAGGTGCGTCTCGGGTGTGGCGTCCCGGCGCTCGATCGGTCGCGGCACCTTGAGCACGAGGTGCGCGGCCTCCAGGTCGATCCCGTGCCGTCGGTACAGGGGCGGCACGTCGTCCGGTTCCGTGACCCGGTAGGTCCACGGCCCGAAGTCCTCGTACTCCCTCGTACGCTGCACCGCTCGATGATGGCGCGTCCCGGTCCCTCAGGGAACCCGTTCCGCGCGCCTTCGCCCGAACGGCCCGCTCCCGGGACATCTCGGACGACCCGGACGGCCCGTCTCCGCGCGCCCGCCCGACGACGCCCCGCGCCCGGTCGAGCGCCCCGGCGGCGCCGTCAGCGGCCGGCGCCCAGCGCGGCCCGCAGGGCCGGCAGCGTCGGGGCCCCCTGCGGGAAGGCGAGGTGCAGCGCGGCGTCCTCCCCGACGCCGAACCGCACGTCGACCGCGCCCACGTACCTGGGGTGCTCGCGCGCCGTCACGCTCGTGACCGCCGGGGCCAGCAGCGCCGTCCGGGCGACCGAGTGCTCGGGCCGGGTGCGCGTGGTGATCGCGTCCCGCCGGTGCAGCACCTCCACGCACCCCGGCTGCGCCGCGACGACGGCGGCGTGCAGCGTCGCCGGCCACAGCCGGTCGAGCACGCGCGCGACGCGGCCCCCGCGCCGCGCGACCGGCATCCGGGGGTGGTCGGCGAGCCGGGCCAGGCCGGCCCGCCGCGCGGCGAGCTCGCGGAACGCGACGACGAGCGCGACGTCGGGCCCCGTCACCGTCCACGGCGCCTCGGGCCCGGTCACCGGGACGGGCGGGGCGCCGTCGTGCAGGGTGCCGCCCTGCTCGACGACGGCGTGGTCGAGGACCAGGTCCACGAGCCGGTCGATCACCCCGAGCGAGACGCCGTTGAAGCGGACGGGCGGCAGGTCGCCGCCGGGTGCGGCGTCCAGCAGCCGCAGGGTCCCGTCGAGCAGGGACACGCTCACCTGCACCGCGCCCACCCGGGCGTAGGGGATCTCGCGCGTGCGGTACCGCCCGTCGTCGCCGACGCGGCTGAGGATCGTGAGCCCGTGACCGCCGGCGACGAGCAGGTGATCGTACAGGTGCATGTGCGGGTTGGCGTTCCGCCGCTCGATGGGCCGGGGGATCTTGATCGCCATCCGGGCCGACGCGAGGTCGAGGGGGTGGCTCCGGTAGAGCGGCGGCACCTCCTCGTACGCCCGCACCTCGTAGACCCACGGGCCGAACGCGTCGAACTCCGGCGTGCGCTCCATGGGTCGATCATCCGCCTCCGTGCGGCCGTCCTCACCCCGAGCGCCCGGATCGCCGCGCGCCGTCCGGCTAGCGTGGGGACGTGCTCCTCCCGGCCGCCGCCCTCTCGTCCGCGACCGACCCCCGGGTCGCGGTGCCCGACGCCGCCGACCCCGACCTTCCCGGCTGGCGCCGCGCACCCGTCGACCGCGAGGGCCTGCGCTCGGACGCGCTCGCCGCGGCGGGCATGTTCGTCGGCGGCCTGCTGAGCATGGCCCTGTGGCGGATCGCCGGGCTGTACGACGAACCCGCCGCCCCCTGGCTGTCCGCGCTCACGCTCGCCCTGCTCACGCTGCCGCTCGCGCTGCGGCGCCGGTGGCCGGCCCCGGTGGCCGTGCTCGTCGCCGTGGTGTTCGTCGTGCACGTCCAGACGAACGTGCCCGAGACGCTGTTCGCCAACATCGCGCTCTTCACCGCGCTCTACACCGTGGGCGCGTGGGAGCACCGGCGGCGGCTGGCGCACCTCGTGCGCGGCGGGATCGTCGTCGGGATGCTCGTCTGGCTGTTCATCGCGATCTTCATGACGACGAACGACCCGGACGCGCTGCCCGACCTCTCGCGCGCCGGCGCCCTGTCGCCGCTCGTCGCCTACCTGCTCATCCAGCTGCTCACGAACATCCTGTACTTCGCGGGGGCGTACTGGTTCGGCGAGCGGCAGTGGGCGTCCGCCCGCGAGCGCGCCCGCACCCTGCTGCGCACCCGCCAGCTCGAGGCGGAGCGCCGCCGCGTCGCCTCCCAGGCCGTGGCCATCGAGCGGCTGCGCCTCGCGCGCGAGCTGCACGACGCCGTCGCGCACCACGTCTCGATGATGGGCGTGCAGGCGAGCGCGGCCCGCGCGCTGCTCGACTCCGACCCCGCCGCCGCGCGCGCCACGCTCGAGCACGTCGAGGAGTCCGCGCGCGAGGCGATCGGCGAGCTCCAGGGGATCCTCGGCACACTGCGCGACGAGCCGGTGGAGCGGCCGGTGGACGGCGACGACGCCGCGGTGGGCTCGCTCGGGGTCGAGCGCCTGCCCGACCTCGCCGAGGCGACCACGGCGGCCGGCGTGCCGACGACGTTCCAGGTGGTCGGCGACCCGGTCCGCCTCCCGCCGCTGCTGTCGCTCAACCTCTACCGGATCGCGCAGGAGGCGCTGACGAACACCCGCAAGCACGCGGGGGCGCACGCGCGCGCCGACGTCCGGCTGCGCTACCTCGCGGACGCGGTCGAGCTCGAGGTGACCGACGACGGCGGCGGCCGCCTCCGCACGGCCCGCCCCCTGGGCACCGGGCTGGGCCTGGTCGGCATCCGCGAGCGCGTGGCCGCCGACGGCGGGACGCTCGAGGCCCGGCCGCGCTCGCGCGGCGGGTTCCTCGTGCGGGTGCGCGTGCCGCTGGACCGCCGGGAGGAGCAGGCGTGAGCGGGGAGGCGGCGGCTGCGGGGCCGCGGGTGCTGCTCGTCGACGACCAGGCGCTGCTGCGCGCCGGGATCGCGACGATCCTGCGGGCGCAGGGCATCGACGTCGTCGGCGAGGCGGGCAGCGGCGCGGAGGCCGTGGAGCTCGCGCGCGAGCTCGCGCCGGACGTCATCTGCATGGACGTGCAGATGCCCGGCATGGACGGGCTCGAGGCGACGCGGCGCATCGTCGCCGACCCGGAGGTGCGCTCCGCGGTGCTCGTGCTCACCACGTTCAACCGCGAGGACTACCTGCTGCAGGCGCTCGAGGCGGGCGCGAGCGGGTTCCTGCTGAAGAACTCCCGCCCCGAGCACCTCGTGGACGCGATCCGCGCGGTCGCCGCGGGCGACGCGCTGCTGTCGCCGGAGGTCACGCGCGCGGTCATCGCGCGGGCCGTGGCTGCGCGGCGCTCGGCGGGCGGCGCCGGGCCCGACGGCGGCGCTCCGTCCGGAGGCGGAGCCCCCGCGGCGGGTGCGCCGGGTCCCGGCGCGGCGGCGGGGCCGGGCACCGTGCCGGACGGCCCCGCGGGCGGGGCGGCGCACCAGGGCGCGGGTGCGGCGTCGGGCGTGCGGGAGGACCCGGTGGCCGCGCTGACCGAGCGCGAGGTCGAGGTGCTGCGCCTGGTCGCGCGCGGCCTGTCGAACGACGAGATCGCCGCCGAGCTCGTGCTCGGCCGGGCGACGGTGAAGACGCACGTGTCGAACGTGCTCATGAAGCTCGGCCTGCGCGACCGCGTCCAGGCGGTCGTCTTCGCGTACACGCACGGGGTCGTGGACCCGACCGAGTGACCCTCCGCCTCGAGGGGGAGACGCCCCGGGCCGGGTCCGCCGCGAAGATCGGCCGGGGGCCGGAGGTGCCGCGCGCCGCCCGTCCGTAGCGTCGTCGTCGTACCCACGACAACGAGGAGAGCCATGCTGCGGATCGAGGGCGTCGACAGGTCGTTCGGCGACCGGAAGGTCCTGGACGACGTCACCTTCTCCGTCGAGCGCGGCCGTCTGACGGGCTTCGTCGGCGGCAACGGCGCCGGCAAGACCACCACGATGCGGATCATCCTGGGCGTGCTGGCGGCCGACGCCGGCACGGTCACGCTCGACGGCCGGCCGCTGACCGCGGCGGACCGCGTCGACTTCGGCTACATGCCGGAGGAGCGCGGCCTGTACCCGAAGATGAAGGTCGCCGAGCAGATCGCCTACCTGGGCCGCCTGCACGGCATGGAGCGCGGCGCGGCCATGGACCGGGCGCGCGACCTGCTCGACCGGCTGGGCCTGACCGAGCGCGCCGACGAGCCGCTCGAGAACCTGTCGCTCGGCAACCAGCAGCGCGCGCAGATCGCCGCCGCGCTCATCCACGACCCGCAGGTGCTCGTGCTCGACGAGCCGTTCTCGGGCCTGGACCCGCTGGCGGTCGACGTCGTGGTCGGCGTCCTCGCCGAGCACGCGGCCCGCGGCGTGCCCGTGCTGTTCTCGTCGCACCAGCTCGACGTCGTCGAGCGCCTGTGCGACGACCTGGTCATCATCGCCGGCGGCCGCATCGCCGCCGCGGGCGGGCGCGAGGAGCTGCGCGAGGCGTACGGCACCACCCGCTTCGAGCTCACCACGGCCGGCGACGTCGGCTGGGTCCGCGAGCTGCCCGGGGTCGACGTCGTCGAGTTCGACGGCGGCTACGCCCTGTTCGAGGCCGACGAGGCGACCGCGCAGACGGTCCTCGCCGAGGCCATGCGCCGCGCCCCCGTGCGCGCCTTCACCCCCGTCCGTCCCACGCTCGGCGAGATCTTCCGCGAGGTCGTCGCCGACGCCGTCCCGGAGGAGGCCCGATGAGCGTCACCGCCCCCGCCCCCGCCCGCACCGACGCCGCCAGCCCCGTGCGTCCGCCCCGCCCCTCCACCGCGCGCGTGGCGCTGATGGTGGCCGAGCGGGAGATCGTCACCCAGGTGCGCACGAAGTCGTTCATCATCTCGACGTCGATCCTGCTCGGCGCCGTGCTGCTGTCGATCCTGCTCGGCACGCTGCTCGGCGGGCGCGACACGACGACGAAGGTCGCCGTCGTCGGCGACGCCGCGTCCGTGGTCCAGGAGGTCGACGGCCTGGAGGCCGTCGAGGCCGACGACGTCGAGGCCGCGCGCCGGCTGGTCCGTGACGGCGAGGTGACCGCCGCCGTCGTGCCCGACGACGCCGTGCTCGGCTACCGGCTGGTCGCCCTCGACGAGGCGCCCGAGGGGGTCGTGGCCGCGCTGTCGGTCGCGCCGGAGGTCGAGCTGCTCGAGCCGTCGGGCCAGAGCGAGGGCCTGCGCTACCTCGTCGCGTTCGGCTTCGGCCTGGTGTTCCTCATGTCCGCGTCCGGGTTCGGCGCGACCATCGCGCAGAGCACGGTGCAGGAGAAGCAGAGCCGGATCGTCGAGATCCTGCTCGCCGCCGTCCCGAGCCGCGCGCTGCTGGCCGGCAAGATCCTCGGCAACTCGGCGCTGGCCTTCGCGCAGACCGCCGCGATCGCCGCGATGGCGGTGCTCGGGATCGTGCTCACGGGTCAGGACGAGGTGCTCACCGCCCTCGGGTCGCCGCTCGTGTGGTTCGTCGGCTTCTTCCTCATCGGGTTCGTCCTGCTGGCCGCGATGTACGCGGCGAGCGCGGCCCTGGTGTCCCGGGTCGAGGACGTCGGCTCGGTGCTGATGCCCGCGACGATGCTGACGATGATCCCGTACTTCGGGGTGATCTTCTTCAACGACAACACCACGGTGCTCACGGCGCTCTCGTACGTGCCGTTCAGCGCCCCGGTGGCCATGCCGATGCGGCTGTTCCTCGGCGAGGCGCTGTGGTGGGAGCCGCTGGTCGCGCTCGTGCTCCTCGTCGCCGCGTGCGCCGTGGTCATCGCGATCGGCGCGAAGATCTACGAGCGGTCGCTCCTGCGCACCGGCCCGCGGGTCAGGCTGGGCGAGGTGCTGCGCGAGGCGAGCTAGTCCTCGGCGGCCGATCCGGCCCGACGACACAGCCCGGGGCCCCGCCGCGCACGCCGCGGCGGGGCCCCGGCGCGTCCGCAGGGGGTGCGGGCCCCGGGGGGCGCCGTCGTCGGGAGCCCGCCGTCGTCGGGAGCCCGGCGTCGTCGGGCCGCGCCGTCCCTGGAGGTCGGCCCTAGAGGTCGGCCGGGTGGACGACGAAGCCCATCGCGTCGGTGACCTCGCCGCCCACCTTGCCGTGCACCGCCCGGGCGACCGCGACGACGAGCGGCGCCGCGCGGCCGCGGGCGACCCGGTGCGCGAACGAGGGCCGCTCCATCTCGAGCTCGGTCTCGTCGACCGGTTCCCAGCGCACCCGGTAGGCGACCGCGCCGTCGGCCGCCCACGGCAGGCCCGCGACGACCGGCGGCGGGTCCTCGGGACCGATCTCGAGCGCGACGAAGCCGTCGAGGTCGAGGTCGGCGAGCAGCCCGTAGGTCTGCATGGGCGGCGGTTCGGCGAGCATCTGCGCGTCGTAGGCGTCGGCCTCGGCGTGGAGGTAGTGGCGCTGGTCCTCGGTCAAGGGCTCGGTACCCGGGACGGCGCCGGCCGGCTCCGCGGGTCCCTGCCACGTGGCCTTCGGCAGGTTGAGGTACGCGCGCGGCAGGGCCAGGCGCATGACCGACAGGGCGGCGTCGGGCTCGAGCCAGTACTGGCTCCACACGGTCAGGTCGACGGCGGCGGCCGGGTCCGGCGCGAGGACCACGGGCTCCCGGCCGCCCGGCCCGGCCGCGGTGCGCACGGCGCCCGCGAGGCGTCGCGCCACCGCGACGAGCCACTCGAGCACGCGCAGCTCGTCGCGCACAGGCAGGCCGTCGGGGAACGCGCGGGCCAGTCCGTCGCGGTCGCCGGCGCCGGGGAACGGGGGAGCGCCGCGCTCGACGGGCGCGTGCAGCAGGTACGCGGTGCCGCCCGGGACGGGCAGGCCGAGCTCGGTGGCCAGGCCGCGGTCGAACGCGTACGGGCCGGCGAGCGTGCTCAGCCGGGACAGGCGCAGGACCCGGGAGTGCGCGGGGGTCGCGCGCGGCATCCGGGCGCCGACGGCGGGCGGCGCCGCGGGCGGGGTCTCCCACGCGGCCCGCGGGAAGCGGCTCGTCGCGAGGATCTCGACCGCCTCGGGTCCGTGGCCGCTCGGCAGCGCGAGGAGGTGGACCTGGTCGAGGTCCGCGACGTCGTCGAGCCGGGGCAGTGCCATGCAGGCAGCGTAGGTCGGGCGTGTCACACGGATGGGTCACCCGTGTTTCACGGGGCTGCCCCGTGCGCATTCCCGGCCCTCCACCCTTCCGGGCGCAGACCGCCCCTCCCGGCGCAGAGTGCCTCTCCCGGCGCAGAGTGCCTCTCCCGGCGCAGAGTGGAACGACATGAGGCTCAGGGCACCGGAGCGGAACGTTCTGCAGGCACGACGTTCCACTCTGCGCGGGTGGTGCGCGGGCGTGTGCGGGTTGGGGGGCCGGGTGGGTGCCGGGTGGGTCAGATGCGGGTGCGGTGGAAGCCGATGGCGGAGCGGGACGCCGTCGGGCCGCGCTGGCCCTGGTAGCGCGAGCCGTAGCGCGGCGAGCCGTACGGGTTCTCCGCGGGCGACGACAGCCGGAAGAAGCACAGCTGCCCGATCTTCATGCCCGGCCACAGCTGGATCGGCAGGGTCGCCACGTTGCTCAGCTCGAGCGTCACGTGCCCGGTGAAGCCGGGGTCGATGAACCCGGCCGTGGAGTGCGTGAGGAGGCCGAGCCGGCCGAGGGAGGACTTGCCCTCGAGGCGGGCGGCGACGTCGTCGGGCAGGGTGACGCGCTCGTAGGTGGAGGCGAGCACGAACTCGCCGGGGTGCAGCACGAACGGGTCGTCGCCCTCGACCTCCACCAGGTGCGTGAGGTCCGGCTGCTCCTGCGCCGGGTCGATGACCGCGTACTTGTGGTTGTCGAACAGCCGGAAGAACTTGTCGAGGCGGACGTCGACGCTGGACGGCTGGACCATCGCCGGGTCGTACGGGTCGAGGACCACCCGGCCCGCGTCGAGCTCTGCACGGATGTCGCGGTCGGAGAGCAGCACGCGCTCACGGTAGCGGGCAGGGTGCGCGGTGGGGAGGGTGCGGCCGGCGACGGCGCGAGCGCGTGCCTCCGGTCGGCGGCGGGCCGGCCGACGGCGAGGGGCGGCACCCGCCGGGCGGCGACGTCGCGCGCGGCGGACGACCGCGGACCTACCCCGGGCAAAGCGAAGGCCCCTCCGAGTAAGCGTCGGAGGGGCCTCGCTCGGCCGTCGGGCTCGCGGACCGGTCTCCCGGCTCCCGCAGCCCCGCTCTGGCGATGCGGCCGACCCGCCGACCCGGTTGCCCGGGCCTGCCGGCCGGTGGCGGCCAGCCTTCCGGTCCGTTCGGACTCCTGCGGCGCCATCCGCAGCCCGCCGAGTTGCCCCGACGAGGTCGTCCACCGTTCTCCGGTCGGCCTGGCGATCCTTCCGGGCCTCTCGGGACCGAGTCGCCTCGGTGTCCTCCTTGCCCTTCCGGCGTCGCCGTTGGGTGAAGTTCTAGACCCCTGTGCAAGGGGGTGCAAGGGGTTCCGAGACCCCATTTTTCGTCCACCGCGACTCCACAGCTGTGTCCACAGGCATGTGGGTTCGCGCACGTTCTCGCGCACAACCCTGTGGACAAAAGTTGTGTACGGAGGGGGCCCCGAGTGGAGCAGTCGCACGGTCGCGTCGCCCCGAGTCGGGTCCGGCCTTCGGGTGGAGCACGGCGACCGCGCCACGCTCCACTCGGGCCGTCCCGCCGCCACCGCGCTCCGCCCGAGGTGCGCGGGCGCCGTCGTGCTCCACTCGCGAGGGAGGGCTGAAGCCTGCGGGGTGGACCCGGTATCATCGACAAGCGCGCTCGTCAGGGCGCCGTGCGGGTGTAGTTCAATGGTAGAACTTCAGCTTCCCAAGCTGACAGCGCGGGTTCGATTCCCGTCACCCGCTCCATCGTTTCCGCAGGTCAGAGCCTTGTAGCGGCTCTGTCGGACCTCCCTGGGACCCTTCTGCTGGTCGGCTCGTGCCATAACGTGCCATAGCGAAGTGGGATCCGACCATGACCACTGCGACCACTGCCCGACGTCACCGCCGCGCCTCCGGCGCCGTCCGCCGACTCCCGTCCGGGAGGTGGCAGGCGAGGTACACGGGGCCCGACGGCGCGCTGCGGACGCTCGGGACGTTCCCGACCAAGGCTGAGGCGGACCAGGAGCTGGCCCACGAGGTGTCGCGGATGGCGCGGGGGGTGTGGCGGAACCCGCGGCTGGGCGAGCAGTTGCTTGGGGAGTGGTTCCGCGGGTGGATCGCGACGCGGGCGGATCTCGCGCCGAGCACGCGGGAGCTGTACTCGCGGCTGCTGGAGCGGTGGATCGACGCCGAGGTGCCCGTGGTGGGTGGGGCGCGGCCGCGGGTCGTGCGGCTCGGGGCGCAGTCGCTGGCGTCGGTGACGCCGGCTGCGGTGCGCGAGTGGGACGCCGCCGTGCTGGCCGAGGCGTCGCGGCGGGCCGGCGGGCGGTGGTCGCGCGCGGCGTCGACACCGAAGCGCGTCAACGCGGCGATCCGGGCGTGGGCGTCGGGGAACGGGCGCGCGGTCGCGGTGACCGGGCGGATGCCGGTGGAGGTCCGTGACGCCTGGTTCGAGGCGACCGGTGGCGTCGTGCCCGACCCGCGCGCCGAGCGCCGCAACCTCGGCCGCACGGAGGCCGGGCAGGCGTACCGGCTGCTGCATACCGGGCTGGCGCAAGCGGTGTCCGACGGGCTGATCCCGGCGAACCCGTGCGCGATCAAGGGTGCGAGCCAGCGCGACTCGCGGCACCGGACCGAGCGCCGGGTGCTGGCTCCGGACGAGCTGTGGGCGCTGGCCGAGGCGATGCCCAAGCGCTACCGCGCGGCGGTCGTGGTGTCGTTCCTCTCGGGGCTGCGAGCGGGCGAGCTCTTCGCGCTCCAGCGGAAGCACGTCGACCTCGCGGCGGGGACGATCCGCGTCGAGCAGTCGCTCGCACGATCGGGTACTGGCGGCGCCGGGCCGTTCTCGGCGACGAAGTCTCGCGCCGGCGTCCGGACGGTCGCGCTGCCTACCGTCGCCGTCGAGTTCCTCGCCGAGCACATGGCGCGCTTCACGCCGGAACGGCGCGACGCTCTTGTCTTCGGCACGGCGTCCGGTCGCCCGCTCACGAGCGGCAGCCGCTCGACGATGTTCGCCCGCGCCCGCCGCGCGATCGACCGCGACGATCTCACCTGGCACGACCTCCGCCACTCAGCGCTGACGCTGGTCGCGCTCACCGGCGCGACGCTCCCCGAGCTCATGCAGCGCGCCGGCCACTCCACGCCCCGCGCGGCCCTTCACTACCAGCATGCCGCCGACGACGCCCAGCGCCGCATCGCGGCCCACCTGGACCGCGTGATCGCGGATGCCGGCACCGCGAGCGGTCGGCGCTGAGCCGCGCTTGCTGGCGTGCGCGGTTGGCGCCGGGCGGAGGCCCGTCGGAGGCGCAGGGCGATGGCGCCGAGCCGGGGCCGAGGCATGGCCCGAGTCACGGCGGGCAGTCGTCGGCATGTCGTGGGACAAACGTCCCTTGGTGGCTCCATTGTCGGCACGGGACCGTGATCACGTCCGTTCCGGCTGCGCCGGTTGGGCGCAGCGCTGATGAATGGGGGCCAGCGCAATGAAGCGTCCAATCAGATCTGGCCTGCTTGCGTGCGGTCTCGCGGCAGTGATGGCCGTTGGGTTCGCCGTGCCGGCGGGCGCGGTCACTGTGACTGTGTCAACGCCGTACGGCACGTGCACCATGGATGGGGCGTCCGGCACCTACACCGCGACAGTGACCAACTACACATGTGGACAGGTGAGGGCCCGCACCGGATACCGTGACCAGGCCGGTACGGTCCGGTACAGCTACGGGAGTTGGCACCCGGTCTCGTCGGTAGCTACCGCACCGACGGCCCTGATCACCCAACGCGCCGGCCAGGGGACCAAGAACGGGACCGTGTCCGGTTTCGTCGCCTACTGATCCGATGACTCCAGGGTTCGCCCGGACTGGCCGGGTGCTCGCGCTCGTGGCGCTTCTCGCCACGTTGGCTGCCTGCTCGCCGGCGCCGGTAGAGCCGAGCGAGTCGGTGCCCGAGGTCGCTGACGCCAACCGTGCGTGGATCGACGGAATCCTGGCCGGCGAGGTGAGCGACTTCGAGCGTGAGGTCCTGGCGGACTACTGGGTCACCGACGAGGAGTACGCCCGGGCGCGGGAGACTGTCCGCTCGTGCATGGAGGATCGCGGCTACGAGGTGATCCTCGGCGAGGGCCAGATGTCCGTGTATCCGCGCTCGGGCTCCGCGGCGGTTCGAGGTACCGCAGAGGAGACGCTTTCGGCTCAGGACGAAGCGCTCGCCGAGTGCGAAGCGGGCTTTCTCCCCAACGTCGAGGCGGCGTACTCGGGCCTGCGGCACAACCCGGAGGGCTGGAGCTGGTACGAGGCGATTCAGGCGTGCATCGAGCGGCTTGGGCTCGAGGAGCTCGACGAAGGACGGGGTATGCCCGAGGACGAGATGCTTGCCCGCCTCGAGTCGGACGATGCGTTCTTGTGGAGGTGCCGCACCGACCCGTGGACGGTTGCGAGAGAGGGCGAACTACCGTACGACGTCTTCCCGCCGCCGGGTGTCGAGCCGTGAGTCGACCGCGAACCGCGCTGGCCTCCGCGCTTCTCGCGCTGGTGGCGGTCGCAGGCTGTTCCACGCCACCGTCGGGCCTGGCGGAGGAGGTGCCCGAGATCGCCGACGCGTGGCGAGCCCGGGTCGACCAGAACGTCGCGAGCGGACAGCTCAGCGAGCTGGAGCAGGATGCCCTCGCCGACTACTGGGTCACCGACGAGGAGTACGCGCGGGCCCGCGAGTCGTTGCCGGTGTGCATGGCGGAGCGCGGCTTCACGGCCGTCCTCCAACCGCAGGGCGGCTTCTCCACGACGGCGGATCCTGAGTACTGGGACGGGCGCGACCTGAACGATCCCGAGGTCGATGCCGCATCCTCGCGCGCCGTGAACGAGTGCCAAGCGGGGTTCGCGTGGATCGAGGCGTACTACTGGGACATGCGCTCGAACCCGCAGGCGTGGGACTTCTGGGAGGCGCTGGTGGCGTGCGCGCAACGGCTGGGTCTGACCGAGGGCGCCGGGATGTCCACGGAGGAGCTGAAGGTCGCGACGTTGGAGTCGGAGGAGTTCCTGGCCGAGTGCCGGTCGGACCCGTGGTCGCTGGCGCAGGGCCGTGAGCCGGTTGGCGGGCCCGATGTCGGGGACTGAGGAGAGCGCGTGCAGGGCTCACCCGCCGATTCTCCGACCGCACGCCGGGGTGCACGGGACAATGACGTCGTGAGCAAGGGTGGCGGGCGCGGTCGACCGGGTGTGACGGCGGCGACGGTCGGGATCGCCGTGGTGGCTCTGGTCGCGGCCGGCACGGTGGTGGGCGCGGTGCTGCTCGGGCAGGACCCGCCGGCGTCGGTGGCGGCGCCAGGCGGTGCGCGGGTGGCGCCGGTGTCGGTGGAGACCTATGACGGGACCCGGCGGGCGCCGGCGACGCCGCTCCTGGCGGAGCCGACGACGTTGACGTTGGGTGCGTTCGGGCGGGTGCGCTCGTCCGCGTGCGCCCCGGGCGCGGTGCTCGCGTCCGGGTCGAGCCCGCTGGTCCTGGACGATCGGCCGATGCTCGCACTGGCGACGGCGGCTCCGTTGTGGCGCGACCTCGATGTCGGCTCCCGCGGACAGGACGTGACGGACCTGCAGACCGAGCTCGCCCGCCTGGGTCACGCGGTGAGCGTCGACGGCGTCTACGGACCGGGCACCCGGGCGGCGGTCCGTGCCGTGCTCGCGGGCCACGGCGTCGCCCGGCCGTCCGGGGCGCTGGCGTCCTCCGACGTGATGTGGCTGCCCGCCCCGGAGGTGACCGTGGCGACGTGCGCCGTGGCGGTGGGTGATGCGTTCGCTGGGGGCGAGGTCGCCACGGTGGGCGGTGGCCTCGTCGCCCTGGAGATCGGCGGCACGGACCCGGTCGAGGGATGGGTGGCCCGCTTCGGCGACGCGGCGGCGCCGGTCAACCCCGACCGCACGGTCACCGATCCCGCGTTCCTGGCCGCCGTCGCCGCCTCTCCGATGCTGAACTGGTCACAGGAGGAGGGTCCCGGGACCCTGGATCTGGAGCTCGCCCTGGCGGAGCCGGTGCAGGTGGCGGTGGTCCCGCCGGCCGCGGTGTTCGGCCTGACCGCGGACCGGGGGTGCCTGGTCGCCGACGACGGGGCCGTCCGGCCGGTCCGGGTGGTCGCCTCCGCGCTCGGTCAGACCCTGGTCGAGGTCGACGGCCCGGTCCCGGACCAGGTGTCCCTGGACCCCGGTGACGACCTGACCTGCCCGTGAGCGAGGCGATGGGCACGATGGGCGCCGTGGTGCGCGTGCGGGGGCTGGGGCACGCGTTCGCTCCGGCGCCGCCGCTGTTCACGGACCTGGACCTGGACCTGGTCCCCGGGGAGGTCGTGGCCGTCGTGGGCCCGTCGGGGTCGGGCAAGTCCACGCTGCTGTCGATCCTGGCCGGCTGGGTCACCCCGACCGCGGGCACGGTGGAGCGGATCGGGGTGGCGCACGTTGGCTGGGTGCTGCAGAACCCGCACGGCGTGCCGCGGCGCACCGCCCTGGACCACGTCGTCCTACCCCTGCTCGCCCGCGGACTGGCCCGCCGCGACGCCGAGGACCAGGCCGAGCAGATCCTGGACCGGTTCGCCCTGGCCGCGGTCGCCGACCGGCAGTTCCGGGCCCTGTCCGGCGGGGAGGCGCAGCGGCTCATGCTCGCCCGGGCCGTCGCGACCGCCGCCGACCTGCTCCTGGTGGACGAGCCGACCGCCCAGCTGGACCTGACCACCGCAGCCACGGTCAACGCGGTCCTGGCCGGGATCGCCCAGGACGACGCGATCGTCGTGGTCGCCACCCACGACCCGCACACCCGCGACGCGTGCACCCGCGTGCTCGACCTCGCCGACCACGTCCCGGAGGCCGCCCTCGCGGGCGCGGGCAGCCCCGCGGCCGGCCCTGGCGCACCAGGGGAGGGCTGATGCGCGCCCGGTCGGTCGCCTCGGAGGCGGCCCGCAACCTGGCCACTGGCACTACCCGGGCCGCGGCCCTGGCGCTGGCGTTCGCCGCCGTCGTCGGCGCTCTCGCCTACGCCGACGTGCGCGCCGCGGTCGACGTGCTGCGCGGCGCCGCGGAGTACCGGGCGAGCGGGTCCTCGGTGCAGGTTCTGGAAGTCCCGCAGGGCATCGACGGCGCCCGCTGCCACGCCCTCGGCGAGGCGACCGGGGTCGTCGCGGCCGGGGCCTTGCGCCAGGGCGACCCCCTCACGGCGCTGGCCATGCCGTCGGCCCAGGTCACCGTCTGGGAGGCCACCCCCGGCCTGGTCGACCTGCTCGCCGACGTCGGCGGCGACGTCGCCGCCACCACCGGCGGCCACCGCGCAGCGGGGGTCTGGTACTCGCGCGACCTCGCCGAGACCCTCGGTGCCCGGCCCGGCCGCGACATCGCCACGATCACGGGCACCGCGGTGACGGCCGGCGTGTACTCCTGGCCCGACGACGGGCGCGCCCGCACCCTCGGCTACGCCGCCCTGGCCCCGGTCGCCCCCACCGGGGTGTTCGACCAGTGCTGGGTCCAGGTCTGGCCCGCCGACGTCGACACCGCCGCCGTCGTCTACCTCGCCATGGACCCGGCCAAGGCCGACCAGGCCACGGTCAGCCGCCTCAACGCTGCCTACGGCGCCACCTACGACGCCCCCGGCCTGCTCGCACGGCGCCCCACCGCCCTCGCCCCCGTCGCCGCCGCGATCGTCGGACTCGTCCTGGGCTACCTCGCCGTGCGCCTGCGCCGCCTCGAGCTCGCCGCCGCCCTGCACGCCCGCGTCCCGGGGCCCCACCTGGCCTGGCAGCAGGCCCTCGAGGCCGCCGCCTGGGTCGCGGCCGGCGTCGCGATCGCGGCCGCCGCCGTGGCGTACGCGGCCCGCACCGGCAACCCCGACCCCGGCGACTGGGCCTTCCTCCTCGGCGCCCGCACCCTCCTCGCCGGCGCGGCCACCACAGTCCTCGGCACCCTCGCCGGCGTCGCCACCACCCGCGAACGCCACCTCTTCCGCTACTTCAAGAACCGCTGAGCACCCGCCAGCACCGACGGTGCAAACAGAGTCACGGCCCGTCATCGCCTCATTCGGACCGAGAGTCCGCCTACAGCGGCACCGCCTCCAAGAGAGCGGAGACGAGGACGTCCGGCGCCAGGGCGGCCGACGCAACCACATCGACCCGCTCATCCAGAAGCCCAGACAACTCGATGGCCATCGCCACGAGGGGCAGCAGGCCGCACGTGTGAACGTCAAGGTCGACGAGTAGGTCCACGTCAGACCCCGGCCCGTCGTCCCCCCTCGCCACCGATCCGAAGACCCGGACTTCCGACGCGCCATGGCATCTGGCGATGCTGCGGATGCGGGCCCGATTCGCACGGATCTTCACCATCCGCGGCACCCCGCCGAGCCCCAAGGGCGGCGGCGGCGCCGGCCTCGCGCGGCCGCCCGGCGCCGAGGCCTCCCGGCATCCCGCCGCCGGGTCGGCTCGTCGGCGGCGGCCCGCCGCCGGGTCGGCTCAGGGCAGCGGCTCCGTGTCCGTGCAGAACTGGTGCTGCGAGCGGGCGGTCGCCTCGGCGTGGGCGACGTACGGCGTGGCGGCGGCGAGCTCCTCGCCGAACTCTGCGGCGGTGCCCACCCCGACGCAGAGGTACACCTCTCTCGGGGAGGCCGGCACAGCACGCTCGGGGTCGACGTCCGCGCCCCACGGCAGGGTGGTGGCCAGGGGCAGTGGCGCCTCGGCCACGCCGCTGAGCACCGCTCCCGGCTGCAGCACCGCGGGCACGAGGCCGTAGGGCTCGTCGAAGGCGACGTACTCCGGCGTCGCAAGCAGGCGCTGGGCGAGCTCGACGGTGGTGCCGCGCGCGCCGAGCACCCACGTCGGCGCCGGGCCCTCCTCGCCGCGGTCCGGGCCGGCGAAGACCAGGATGGGCTCGTCCCCGTCGTTGCGCAGCGTCCACGACCACCCGACGGCCTCCGGGCCGGCGTGGAACTCCGCGCGGAAGGCCACGTCCGGGCGGGGGCTGTCGGGCTCCGGCCGGGGCAGCGGGCCGCCCTCGGTCCGGCAGCCCGCGAGCGCCGCGAGGACCGCGAACACCGCGCCGAGGGCCGACGCCGGGCGCCCCAGACGTCGTCGGCCGGCGTCCCCGCCCGTGCCCGTCATCAGCGCCCTCCCCGCCGCCCGGCCTGGACGGCTTCCAGTGTGATCTTCGCGACGTCGCCGCGTGTCGCTTCCGGTCCGGCCCCCTCGGACCGGTACGTTCGAGACACAGCAAAGGCCCCTCGGAGTAAGCGTCCGAGGGGCCTTGCTGTGATCTCGACCGAGTCCTCCGGTGCGGCGGGGCCTCGGCGAACCGCGGCACCACCCGGTGACCGCCCCGGCGCGAACCAGGACGCCCACCCACCGGACCGTCCGACCGTTCGGATGACCCTCCCCCAGCGAACCGGGTTCCTGCCGCCCGACCGGTGCGGACACCGGTCCCGCTCCGACGTTGCGGTGGGACGACGGCCCGTTGGTTTCCCTGCGGGCGGCGTCCCAGGTCGATCACCCCGGCCGGTCCGCTCGATCCACTGCGTCGTCGTCCACAGCCTCCCCGGGTTGCCCCGGAAAGGACCCCCCGGGCCGAAACCCGAGGAGCTGGACCGCCGATCTCCGGTCGGTCACCGGCCTCGTAGAACCTGCCGGCCGACCAGGTCTCCCTGGTCGGACCTCCCGGGTCACCCCGTTCGATCCGGCTGGCCTGCGTTGCCGATGACGTATGTCTAGTCGGCCCCGCGAGGGGGGACAAGACCCAAAGAACGGTCAGTTTTTGTCCACCGGAAAGTCACAGCTTCGTCCACATCTCGGCCCCCACGAAGCGCCCTCTTCGCACACCCCTGTGGAGAAAAGATGTGCACGACGGCGCGGTGTGCGTGCTCCGTTCGGGTGGCCCTCGGCATCAGCCGCGCACGTCCCAGAGGTGGTGCGCGAGGTCGTGCAGGAAGTACTGGCCGAGCGTCTCCACCGTGAAGGTCGAACCGTTCGACCGCACGCCCCGGCGCGACCACTGGTCGCCGGACACGCCCGCGAAGACCTGGGCCGCGGCGTCGGCGGCCTCGCGGAGCTCGCCGGCGACGGTGACGGGCTCCTGCTCGCCGTACCGCGCGGCGACGGCGGCCGCGTCCTGGTCCCAGTTGGCGAACGTGGGCTCGTCCTCGGTGAGCATCAGGTGCGCGCGCTCCCGGAAGACGCGGCACACGTCCCTCACGTGGCAGGCGTACTCGAGCGGCGACCACACCCCCCGTGCCGGACGGCGCGCGACGTCGGCGCGTCGGAGGACCTCGACCCAGCGGGCGGCGAACCCGCGCAGCAGGGTGGGGATCGTGGCGCCCGCGACGGCGCCGGCCTCGAACCCGCAGTCGGGACAGCGGCGCTGGATGACCCAGGTCCAGTCCTTGGTGTCGGGCACGATCTCGTCGGCGCCCGCGGCGCCGTTCTCCTCCGCAGCGGTCATGTCAGCACGGTATCTCCCGGTACGGCCCGGGATTGTGCCCGGCCACCACCCGGCCGGCCGACGCCACCCCAGGGCGGGGGCGACAATGGGGGGCGTGCCCAGGATCATCGGCGGCTCGCTCGTCGAGCACCGCGAGGAGACGCGACGGCGTCTCTTCGAGGCGTTCGCGCGCCTGCTGGAGGACCGCGGCTTCGACGCCGTGACCCTCGCCGAGGTCGCCGCCGAGGCCGGCATCGGGCGCACCGCCGTGTACAACCACGTGCCCGACAAGGAGACGCTGCTCCTCGAGTACATCGCCCACCTGACGGGCGACTGGCTGTCCGAGCTCGAGCGGGCGCTCGACGGCGTCGAGGACCCGGTCGAGCGCCTGCGCGTGTACGTGCGCCACCAGCTGCGCATGCGCCGCACGTTCCACATGCCCGTGGGCCTGCGCGCCGCGGTGTCCCCGGACGCGGCGGTGCGCCTGCGCGAGCACGCGGCGCCCGTCGAGACCGCGCTGCGGCAGATCCTCGCCGACGGCATCGCAGCGGGGGTGTTCGTCGCGCAGTCGATCGACGTCGTCGTCGGGCTCGTCAACGCGTGCCTGACGGCGCGCGTGGCGGTGGGCCCCGCGGCCGACGAGGACAGCCCGGCCGCGACGGAGGCGTTCGTCCTGCGCGCAGTCGGCGTCGCCGACGCCTGACGACGTCCGCCCGCCGCACGCTCCTGCGGCGCACCTGAGGTTCCGTGCCCGGATCGGCGCGATGGCTCGCCGGGGCGACGGCGACCGCCATGCGGATCGGCTTGCGTCGTTAGGTTAGGCGAACCTAACCTGCGTCCTGACGGCCCGTCAGATCCGAGGAGCCCCCATGACCGTCGCCGCGCCCGCGCTGCCGCTGTCCGCCCTGCTGCGCACGGCGACCCGCCCCGCTCACGAGCACGCCGAGACCCGCCCGTTCGTGGAGGCGCTCATGCAGGGCCGGCTCGACCGCGCCGCGTACGCCGACCTCGCTGCGCAGCACCTCGTGATCTACCGCGTGCTCGAGGCCGCCGGCGACGCCCTGCTCGCGGCCGACCCCCGCGCCGCCGACGTCGTCGACGAGGCCCTGCGCCGGGTGCCCGCCATCGAGGCCGACCTCGCCCACCTGGTCGGCCCGGACTGGCCCGACCGGATCGACGTGCTCGACGCCGCCCACGCCTACGCGGCGCGCATCGCCGACGCCGGGACCTGGCTGGGCGGCTACGTCGCCCACGCGTACACGCGCTACCTCGGCGACCTGTCCGGCGGCCAGGCGATCAAGGCGATCCTCCAGCGCAGCTACGGCGTCCCCGACGAAGGCGTGCAGTTCTACACGTTCCCGGCGATCGCCAAGGTCAAGCCCTACAAGGACGCCTACCGCGCCCGCCTGGACGCGCTGCCCCTCACCGACGAGGAGCGCGCGCAGGTCGTGGCCGAGGCGGTGGTCGCGTTCGAGTGCAACGCGGCCGTCTTCGCCGGGCTCGCCGCGCGGCACCTGCCGGCCTGAGCCCGGGGGACGGGCTCGGCCCACCGGCGGGCCTGCGCCCGGCAGCGAACGCCGGTCAGCCGTGCAGCGGCAGGGTCAGCACGGCCGGGCCGCCCTCGACCACCCGCACCGGCACGCCCCAGTCCTGCTGGTTGAGGTGGCACGCCGGATACTCGATCGCCGGGTCCGCGTCGCAGGACGCCGCCTGCGCGGCCACGTGCAACACGCCCTCGGCCACGTCGGGGTTGACGCGCAGCACCCGGGTGAGCGGCACGTCGTCGCCCGCGCCGTCGAGCAGGAGCTCGGGCGGGGTCGAGGACACCTGCAGCCGGGTCGACGGGCCGAACCGGTCGTCGTACTTCTGACCCGGCGCGGGCGTGAAGACGACCTCGAGCGTCACCTCGCCCGCGCCGATCTCGGTGACCGGCCGCTGCGTGCGGTGGGCGCCGGCGTCGAGGATCTCGCCCGCGAGCCGGGCGGGGAGTGCGATCCGGGTGAGCCGGTGCGCGGCCGACTCGACGACCACGAGGTCGATCCCGCCGTCGTCGCGCACGTCCACGAGCAGCCCCGACGGCTCGGCGAGGTCGCGCGCGAGCGTCGTCACGGCGTCGGACGCGGGGTCGTAGCGACGGACCGCGCCGTTGTAGGTGTCGGCGATGGCCACCGAGCCGTCCGGGAGGACGGCGACGCCCAGCGGGTGCTGGAGGAGCGCCTGGGCGGCGGGCCCGTCGCGGTGACCGAAGTCGAACAGGCCCTGCCCGACGGCGGTGCCCACCCAGGCGTCGCCCGTCGCCTCGGGCCGCAGCCAGCGCAGCGCGGAGACCTCGGAGTCGGCGAGCCAGACGCGCCCGTCCGGACCGACGGCGAGGCCCGACGTCTGCGCGAACCAGGCGTCGGCGCCCGGCCCGTCCTGCAGGCCCTCGTTCATGGTCCCGGCGAGGTGGCGCACGGTCCCCGCGGCGGGGTCGAACGTCCAGATCGTGTGGTGCCCGGCCATCGCGACGACGACGGCGTCCAGCTCGGCCGACCACACCACGTCCCACGGCGAGGACAGCCGGACGCCGCGGGCGGGGTACGTGCCGAGGGGCGCCCACTGGGGCCGTGCGCCGTCGGGCCCGGGCTCGAGGTTGTCGGGGCCGCCGACGAGGAACTGCTCGCCCGTGCCCGCGACGGTGGTCACGTGCCCGTCGGCCAGGCGCACACCGCGCAGCGCGTGGTTGACGGTGTCCGCGACGACGACGTCGTACCCCGCCCGCTCGGCGACGACCGGCGGGAGCACGCACAGGCCGTTCGGCTCGGAGAACCGCGCGACGTCGGGGCCCCCGTCGACCAGCCCGCGCTCGCCGGAGCCGATGCGCCGGACCAGGGTCTCGCCGTCGGGCGCGAGCTCCGCCAGGGAGTGGTGACCGGCGTCGGCCACGAGGAGGTTTCCGCTGGGCAGGCGGACCGCCTTGGCGGGGAAGCGCAGCGTGTCCGACGTCGGCGCGGGCGGCACGTAGGGGCCGTCGCCGCGGTGCAGGGTGCCCTTGGCCTCGTGCTCGGCGACGAGCTCGCGGACGAGCACCTCGACGTTGTGCCGGTGCCCCTCGCCGGCCATGTGCGCGACGACGTAGCCCTCGGGGTCGACGACGACCAGCGTGGGCCAGGCGCGCGCCGTGTACGCGGACCAGGTGACGAGGTCGGGGTCGTCGAGCACGGGATGGTGCACCTCGTACCGCTCGACGGCGGCGGCGAGCGCGACCGGGTCGGCCTCGTGCACGAACTTCGGGGAGTGCACCCCGACGATCACCAGGACGTCGCGGTAGGCCTCCTCGAGCTCGCGCAGCTCGTCGAGGACGTGCAGGCAGTTGATGCAGCAGAACGTCCAGAAGTCGAGCAGCACGACCTTGCCGCGCAGGTCCGCGAGGCTCAGGTCGCGGCCGCCGGTGTTCAGCCAGCCGCGACCCACGAGCTCGGACGCGCGCACGCGGGGCAGCCGGCCGGAGGTGCTCGTCCCGGTCTGGGTCATGGGCGGCAGGGTACGTCCGGTGCGTACGGGGTCGTACCCGTGGTCCACGTGCCGCGCGCGACGGTCGTGCCCGCCGCGCGCACCCGTCAGGACAGCCAGCCGATGACGGTCCAGACGCCGACGAGCGTCAGGCCCACCAGCAGCGCAAGCGCGACGAGCAGCGCTCCGACGGTGACGCGGTCGCCCCACGTGAGCCGGCGGCGCCCGGCCGGCGTGCGGGACGACGGCGGCTCGTCGCCGTCGAGCCAACGGGCCGCGTGGCCGTGACTGCACACGGTGATCCGCACGGGCTCGCCCGCGGACGCATCGTCCTCGCCGGTGGCGACGCGCGGGCGCAGATCGACGACGAGCCCGGCGCCGGGAGACAGGTCGGCGCCGCAGTACGCACAGGTGACGGCAGCCTCGTCCTCCATGGCGCGGAACGTAGCAGCCGGCCCGGGCGTGCTGGGAGGGGCCCGGGAAGGCCTCCCGCGCCGGGCCGGGACATGATGTTGTGCCTGTGCCGGCGCGGTCCCGCGGCACCCCGGAGGAGCACCATGCGGATCGAGGTCACGGTCGACGAGGCGGTCGCGCTCGCGCGCGCCGTCCGGCCCCTGCCACCCGCCGTCCTCGCGGTGCGCCCGGCGGTGGGCGGCGACGCCGTCGAGGCCGACCTCGACGCGACGCTCCTGCCGGGCGCCTCGGGGCTGGTCCGGCTGGCGGCGGCGATGGCCGGCACCGTGACGGTCACCGCACGGCTGCTCGGGTGGTCCGACGGCGACGCCGTCGTCGCGCTCGCGGCCGAGGCGCGCGGCATCGCGGTGCACCGCCTGCTCAACCAGTTCCTCGGCACCATCCGTTCGGCGCTCGCGGCGCAGGGCCTGCCACCCGACCTCGTCGAGCTCACCGCCGGGCCCGACGGGCCTCGCCTCGTCGTCCACGTGCAGGCGGCGGTGGACGCGCGGGCGAGCGGCGTCGTCGTGCGCGACGTGACCCTGACCGGCGGCGTGGTGCGCGCCGAGGTCGAGGTCGTCCCGCCGGTCGCGCTGCGCTGACCCCCCCGACGGCGCCCGGTCTTCTCGGGCGGCGGGCCGGGCCCAGGGGCGGCGGGGTCGGGGCGCGACCCGGCTCAGGCGTCCGGCGGGTCCCCGACGTCGGCCACCGGCCGGGGCGCGAAGGCCTCCGCGGTCACGTGCGCGGCCCGGATCTCCGCGAGCGGCAGCCACACCCAGCGGCCCGGCTCCTGCGGCAGCCCCGACCGCTTCCAGCCCACGAGCCACCACCTGTCGCGCGCGTGCGCGAGCAGCGTGGGCTCGACGAGGAACCGCGCCGGCGGCGCCGCGGACGCGGGCCGGTGCGTGACGAGCAGGACGCGCGAGCGGGCGAGCGCGTCCTCGGCCGCGCGCAGGACGACGGGCGAGGCGCCGTCGTCGGCCGCACCGCGGCCGTCGCCGGAGCCGACCCGCACCCGCTGGGACAGGGTGGCCGCCCTCGCACGCTCGCCCGGCCCGAGGGCGTCCCACACCTTGTCGCGGGCCGCGGCGGCGTCGGCGGCGAACGGGCTGCCGGGCGGGAGCGCCGCGAGCGCGACCGCGACCGCGACCCCCTGCGCGGGTGCGAGGCTCACGGGCGGCAGCGTCGCCGACGTGTCGAGGGCGTACCCGCCTCCCGGGCCCCGCTGGGCCACGATCGGGGCGCCGGTGCGCTGGAGCGTCGCGAGGTCCCGCGTGATCGTGCGGATGCTCACGCCGAAGCGCTCGGCGAGCTCGGGGCCGGTCGCGCCGTCCGGCCCCCTGCGGCGCAGCTCCTCGTAGAGCGCGTGGAGGCGGTCGGTGCGGCTCACACCCGGCATTCTGCCGCCGGCCGGCCCGGCGCGGAGCGTTCTCACAGGCCGCGGACGGGATCTCCCGGGACCCCCGCGCCTCTCCCGGGAGCCCGCCGTCGCCCGGCACCGTCACCTGGCCCGGACGGACGACCGGGGCCGCCCGCACACGGCGGACGGCCCCGGGACGAGGTGCGTCAGACGGCAGGCGGCGGCGTGCGGTCGTCGTACCGCTCGACGATGTGGTGACGGCGGGTCCGCTGCTGGTTCGCGACGAGCGCGAGGATCAGCGCCACGAGGCCGCCCAGCATGAGGATGTAGCCGATCACGTTGATGTTGACGACGCTCCACACGTCGGGCTCGAGGCCGAAGGCCAGGATGGCTCCGACCACGAGCAAGAAGATCCCGGTCCCGATTCCCACGGTCGTCCTCCTTGTCTGCCGGACGCACGCCCGGGCTGACTCGATCCTCACCGAGGTCGCGCGAGTCCGCCCGTCGAGCGGGTGACGTCACCCGGTCGGGCGAGCGCCGTGCGGGGCCGCGACCGGGGCCGCGGGGGCGGGAGCCCGGCGCTCAGGCCCCGGCGTCGTCGGCGACGGCGCCCTCGGCGCGCTCCGCGTCGTCGTCGTCCTCCGGGCGCTCGCCCCGGGCGAGGCGGGCGAGCATCGCGTTGTAGGCGGCGAGCTCGGCGTCGCCCGTGCGGTCGGCGTCGCGGTCCCGACGGCGCGCGGTGCGCTCGTCGTCGCGCGTCCAGGCGACCGCCACCGCGATCGCGAGCGCGAGCATCGGCGCCTCGCTGATGCCCCACGCGATCGCACCGCCGGCCTGCTGGTCCTCGAGCGCGGGCGGGCCCCACGGCCGGCCGAGCAGGCCGTACCACTCGGGCGCGAGCAGCACCTCGCCCTCGACGAGCGCGAGCCCGAAGAACGCGTGGAACGCCATCGTCGCGAACAGCAGCAGCAGCCGGACCGGGTAGGCCGGGCGCCGCGGGCCCGGGTCGACGCCGACGAGCACGTTCGCGAACAGGTACCCGGCGAGCGTGAAGTGCACGACCATCGCCAGGTGCCCGAGGTACGTCCGCAGGGCGAGCTCGAACAGCGGGGTGAAGTAGAAGACGACCATCGAGCCGGCGAAGTTCACCGCCGCCACGATCGGGTGCGCGAAGAACCCCGCCCAGCGGGAGTGCACGATCCCCAGCAGCCACTCGCGCGGCCCGCGCGAGCCGTCCGCGCGCACGGGCAGGGCGCGCGCCGCGAGCGTCACGGGCGCCGACAGCGCGAGCAGCACCGGCGCCACCATGACCAGCAGCATGTGCTGGATCATGTGCGCGCTGAACAGCACGTGCCCGTACACGGCCGGCCCGCCCGACGTCGACCAGCCGAGCACCAGCAGGCCGAGGACCAGGCAGATCGTCCGGCCCACGGGCCAGCGGTCGCCGCGCGCGCGCAGCCGGTACACCCAGCGCAGGTAGACCACGACGCCGGCCAGGCACCCGAGCGCGACGAGCAGGTCCCACCGGAAGCTCGTCACCCACCGCTCCACCGTCGGCGGCGGCGGCAGCGGGTGCCCGGTGACGATCTGGGCGGGGGTGAGCTCCGCCGTCGGCGGCGCGTCGGTGGGCACGGGCGGCGACGTCGCGGCGAGCGCCGTCGCGAGACCGGTCGCCGCGCCCATGAGGGCGACCTCCACCGCGGCGAGGCGCCAGAACACCCGGGGACGCTCGGCCAGCCGGGGCACGACGGCGCGGCGGTGCAGCAGGCCGAGCACGCCCAGCCCGGCGAGGGCGACCACCTTCCCGACGACGAGCGCGCCGTAGGTCGAGGACAGCCCGGCCGGCCCGCCGAGCCGGATCCAGGCGCTCACGACGCCGGAGACGCCCACCGCGGCGAAGCACCACGCCGCGACGGTCGAGTAGCGGGCGACCGCGGGCGTGAGGTCGTCGCCCAGGCGCGGGTAGAGCACGGCCAGCGTGACGAGGCCGCCGACCCACAGGGTCACGCCGGCGAGGTGCAGGAACATGCCGGCCATCGCGAGCTCGTGGCTGGCCGCGCCCGACGCGTGCCCCGACTGCGCCTGGAGGACGAGCGCGACGGCGGCGAGCAGCCCCGCGACGAGCGCGCCGCGCGGGCCGGTGACGAGCAGCGCGACCAGGCACGTCGTCGCGGCGAGCGCGACCACGCCGAGCATGAGCCGGCCCAGCGTGATCGACGTGACGAACGAGCCGAGCTCGGCGTCGAAACCGGGTCCGCCGACCGGTCGGCCCGCGACGTTGGCGTAGGCGAGCACGAGCTCGGCGACCGCGAGGACGGTCCAGGTCCCTGCGGCGGTCGCGGCGACGACGAGGGCGGCGGGCCAGGCGCGGCCGTCGACCGCCACGCGGGCGCGCGCGTCGGTACGCGGCAGCACGAACGCGGCGAGCGCGAGCGCGCCGATGGTCACGGCGCCCGCGAGGTCGGACAGCGCGGCCGTGGCGGGCAGGCCCCAGCGGACGACGGGCCCGGGGTCGCCGAGCAGCGGCGGGGCGGCCGCGCCGGACAGCCACAGGCCGAGCAGCGTCGTGGCGACCGCGGCGAGGGCGGCGGCGACGACGGCGACGGGGCTGAGGCGGCGGCGCTCCGGCGTCGACCCGTCGGCGGTCACGGGGCCCAGCGTAGGCCGGGCGGCGCGCCCGGTGTGCCCGCGCCCGGGGGTCGGGCGGGTCCGGTGCCCACCGGCCGGGCGGGCACCGTGCCCGACCTCAGCCCCAGATGAGGCCGTAGGCGGGCTCCTCGAGGACCGCGGCGACGTCGGCGAGCACGCGCGAGCCCAGCGCGCCGTCGACCAGGCGGTGGTCGAAGGACAGCGCGAGCTGCGTGACGTGCCGCTTCTTGATCCGGCCCTTGTGCACCCACGGCTGCTCGCGGATCGCGCCGAACGCGAGGATCGCGGACTCGCCCGGGTTGAGGATCGGCGTGCCCGTGTCGATCCCGAACACCCCGACGTTCGTGATCGTGATGGTGCCGTCGGACATCTCGGCGGGCGTCGTCGTGCCCGCGCGGGCCTTGGCGGTGAGGTCGGCGAGCGCGACCGCGAGCTCGTGCAGCGAGAGCCGGTGGGCGTCCTTGATGTTCGGCACGATGAGCCCGCGCGGCGTCTGGGCCGCGATGCCCAGGTTCACGTAGTGCTTGTAGACGATCTCCTGGGTCTCGTCGATCCACGAGGCGTTGATCTCCGGGTGCCGGCGCACCGCCAGGAGCAGCGCCTTCGCGGCGACGAGCAGCGGTGTCACGCGCACGTCGGCGAACTCGCGGTCGGTCCGCAGGCGCTCGACGAGCCGCATGGTCTTCGTCACGTCGACCGTGTGGAACACCGACACGTGCGGCGCCGTGAACGCCGACGCGACCATCGCCTCGGCCGTGCGCTTGCGCACCGACCGCACCGGGACGCGCGTCGAGCGCCCGTCCGGCGAGACCGTGCCCTGCGCGAGCCACGGCTGGTCGTCGGTCGGGTAGGTCGCGAGCACGCGCGGCTCGTTCTCCCGCGCGCGGGCGAGCACGTCCTCGCGCGTGACGATCCCGCCGGGCCCGGTCGGGGTGACAGTGGCGAGGTCGACGCCGAGGTCCTTGGCGAGCTTGCGCACCGGTGGCTTGGCGAGCACGGGGGCGCCGCCCGGCGCGGGCTCCTCGGTCCGCGGCGCCGCTGCCGGGGCCGCGGCGGCGGGCGCACCGGCGGCCGTGCCCGACGACGTCCCGGCGGTCCGGCGGGCGCGGCGGCTCGGCGTCGCCTCCACGGTGCCGTAGCCGACGAGCACCGCGCCGCTCCCGGCGTCGGCCGCCTCCGGCGCCCCGGCCGCGGCGGGCACCGGCCCCTCGGCGGGGGGCGCGACGTCGGGCACCCCGGCGTCGGAGACGGCCTGGCCGGCCACCTCGGCGGGTCCGGGACCGTCGGCGGGCGGCGGGCCGTCCGGGTCGACGTCGATCGTCACGATCGGCGTCCCCACGTCCACGGTCTGGCCCGGCTCGGCGAGCAGCTCGGTGACCACGCCGTCCCACGGGGACGGCAGCTCGACCAGCGACTTCGCGGTCTCGATCTCGACGATCGGCTGGTTCACCGAGACGCGGTCGCCCACGGCGACCCGCCACTCGACGATGTCCGCCTCGGTGAGGCCCTCACCGGCGTCGGGCAGGCGGAACTGCTCGAACTGCGGCACGCGCGTCCTCCTCGCGGCTCAGAAGGCGATGGCGCGGTCGACGGCGTCGAGCACGCGGTCCACCGTCGGCAGGTACTCGTGCTCGAGGCGCGCGACGGGGTACGGGGTCGCGTACCCGCCCACGCGCAGCACCGGGGCCTGCAGGTGGTAGAAGCACGCCTCGGTGATGCGGGCCGCGATCTCGGCGCCCGTGCCGAAGGCGGTCGGTGCCTCGTGCACGACGACGCAGCGTCCGGTCCGGCGCACCGAGTCGGCCACGGCGTCGGTGTCCAGCGGGGAGATCGCGCGCAGGTCGACGACCTCGAGCGAGCGGCCCTCGGCGGCCGCGGCGTCGGCGGCCTTGAGCGCGGTGTGCACGGTCGGCCCGTAGGCGACCACCGTCGCGTCGGTGCCTCGGCGCACGACCCGCGCGCGGTCGAGCCCGCCCGACGGCGTCCCGTACGGGCGCCCGAGGTCCACCTCGCCCTTCTCCCAGTAGCGGCCCTTGGGCTCGAAGAAGATGACCGGGTCCGGCGAGGCGATGGCCTCCTGGATCATCGTGAACGCGTCCGCGGGCGTCGCGGGCGTGACCACCCGCAGGCCGGCCGTGTGGGCGAACAGCACCTCCGGCGACTCGCTGTGGTGCTCGACCGCGCCGATGCCCCCGCCGTAGGGGATCCGCACGACGACGGGCAGCGAGAGCTTGCCGCGGGTGCGGTAGTGCATCTTCGCCAGCTGCGTCGTGATCTGGTCGAACGCGGGGAACACGAAGCCGTCGAACTGGATCTCGCACACGGGCCGGTAGCCGCGCATCGCGAGCCCGATCGCGGTGCCGATGATCCCGGACTCGGCGAGCGGGGTGTCGACGACGCGGTCCGCCCCGAACTCCTTCTGCAGCCCGTCGGTCACGCGGAAGACGCCGCCGAGCGTGCCGATGTCCTCGCCCATGAGCAGGACGCGCGGGTCGGCGGCGAGCGCGGCGCGCAGGCCGAGGTTGATGGCCTTGGCGAGGGTGAGCGTCGTCGGGCCGGCGGGGGCGCCGTCCGCGGCGGGGCCGTTCGCGGCGGCCTGCTGCCCGGCGGGCGTGGAGCCGTCCGCGGCGGTCGCTGCCCCGTTCGCGACGCCGGCGGCGGGTACGCGGGTCACGGTCATCGTGCTCATCGTGTGCTTGCCTCCCTCGCTGCCGCGACCGGAGAGCCGGCCGCGTCGTCGGCCGCCCGGGCCGCGACGAACTCGCGCCGCTCGGCCGCGACGCCCGGGTGCGCACTCGCGTACACGTGGTCGAAGATCGACTCCGCCGGCGGCGCGGTCATCGCGCGCACGCCCTGGCGCAGGCGGGCGCCGAGCGCGTCGGCCTCCGCCTCGACGTCGGCCAGGAAGTCCTCGGGGAGCTCGCCGATCGAGGTGAGGTAGGCGTGCAGGCGGTCGATCGGGTCCCGGCGCCGCCAGATCTCCTCCTCCTCGCGGGTGCGGTAGCGCGAGGGGTCGTCCGACGTCGTGTGGGCGCCCATCCGGTAGGTGACCGCCTCGACGAACGTGGGTCCGCCGCCGCTGCGGGCGCGCTCGAGCGCCTCCGCGGTCACCGCGTAGCTGGCCAGGACGTCGTTGCCGTCGACGCGCACGGTCGGGATGCCGACGCCGCGGCCCCGGTCCGCGAGCGGGACGCGGGCCTGCTTGGTGGTCGGCTCGGAGATGGCCCAGCCGTTGTTCTGGCAGAAGAACACGACGGGGGCGTCGTTGACCGCGGCGAAGACCAGCGCCTCGTTGGTGTCGCCCTGCGAGGTCGCACCGTCGCCGAAGTAGGCGACGACGGCGGCGTCGCGGGTCGGGTCGCCCGTGCCGACGAGGCCGTCGCGGGCCAGGCCCATCGCGTAGCCGGTCGCGTGCAGGGTCTGCGAGCCGATGACGAGCGTGTACAGGTGCACGCCGGTCTCGCGCGGGTCCCAGGCGCCGTAGTCGACGCCGCGGAACAGCGTCAGCACCTCGAGGAGGTCGACGCCGCGCACCGCGAGGACGCCGTGCTCGCGGTAGGACGGGAAGACCATGTCCTGCGGCGCGAGCGCGTGCGCGGAGCCGATCTGCGCGCCCTCCTGGCCGAGCGCCGGCGCGAAGAGCGCGAGCTCGCCCTGGCGCTGCAGTGCGGTGGCCTCGGTGTCGAACCGGCGGGCGAGCACCATGTCGCCGTACATCGCGCGGAGCGTGTCGGGGGACAGGGCCGCCACGCGCGCGTCGTACGCGCCGAGCCGCGGGTCCTGCACGCGACGCCCCTCCGGCGTGAGCAGCTGGACGAGCTCGGGCCCGATGTCAGGGTCGGTCACCAAAGTCCTCCCGGCTGACGGCGGCAACTTACCTCACCGTAGGCTACGGATCCGTAAGTTGAGCCCTGCGGGCAGCCGACAATCGGGGGGGCCGGAGTTGTGCGAACCCTCCAACGAGGCCCGGCGACGGGCGACGCGGAGCCACCCGCCGACCGGCACGGGTCGGCGGGTTGCTCAGGGGTGTGGTCGGCGGGTCGGGCGAGGGCCGGGTGACGGCCCGGTCACGGGCCGGGCGGCGGGCCGGGGGTCGCGGTCGTCAGGTCAGCGGTAGGACGCGGAGTACGCGCTGAACCGGCTGCCGTTCTGCTCCCTCATCTGCGCCAGCCGGTGCATGGCCTGGACGTTCCGCAGGTCGCGGTGCACGGGCCATTCGGTGAAGGCGAAGACGAAGAGCATGACGAGGTTGATCACCGGCACGAACATCACGAGGACCCACCAGCCGGACCAGCCGGCCTTGCGGATGATCGTGGCGTAAGCGACGAGGAACAGCACGGCCAGGACGGCCGAGACGACCAGTCCCACCGTGCCGCCGACGGCCGCGGCGAAGTCGATGTCAGGGTTCATCTGTCGAGCTCCAGAACTGCGCGGGGTGGGCCGGTCGGGGGGCCGGCCGCGCGTCGATCATCCCGGTACGCGGTACCCCGGCGGGAGGGACGTCGCGGGTGAACCGTGCCCAGGAGCGGGTGAACCTGACATCCCGACGCCCACCCACCTACCTCCCGCGACGCCCACCCACCTACCTCCCGCGACGCCCGCCCACCCATCCACTCCCGCGAGGGGGGTTGGGGGTGGGGTGGTGGGGGTGGGGGTGGGGGTGGGGTGGGGGGGCCGAGGGTCAGGTCAGCGCCAGGTGGCGGCGAGCTCCAGCACCCGGTCGTTGGCGGCGGGCTCGCCGATGCTGATGCGGATGCCCTCCCCGGCGAACGGCCGTACGAGCACGCCCTTCGCGGCGGCGTCGGCGGCGAGGTCCGTGGTGCGCTCCGCCGTCGGGAGCCACACGAAGTTCGCCTCGGTGTCGGGGACGGCCCAGCCCAGCGCGCGCAGGCCGGCGACGACGCGCACCCGCTCGGCGACGACGGCGTCCACCCGCTCGGCGAGCGCCGCCTCGGCCTCGAGGGACGCCAGCGCCGCGACCTCGGCCAGGTGGTTCACGCCGAACGGGGTGGCCGCCTTGCGGACCGCGGCGGCGACGTCGGGCGCGGCCAGCGCGTAGCCGACCCGCAGCCCCGCCAGCCCGTACGCCTTGGAGAACGTGCGGAGCACGACGACGTTCTCCCGCCCCGCGAGCACGGCGGTGCCGGACGCGGCGGCCGGGTCCCGCACGAACTCGACGTATGCCTCGTCGACGACGACGAGCACGTCGGACGGGACGGCGTCGAGGAACGCGGTGAGCTCGTCGGCGCGGACGGCCGGGCCCGTCGGGTTGTTGGGAGTGCACACCAGGACGACGCGCGTGCGCGGGCCGACGGCGGCGGCCATCGCGGGCAGGTCGTGCCGGCCGTCGTCGGTCAACGGGACCGGGACGCCGACCGCGCCCTGGAGCGCGATCGCGATGGGGTACGCCTCGAACGACCGCCACGCGTGCACGACCTCGTCGCCCGCGTCGCAGAACGCCTCGAGCACGTGGGCGAGCACCGCGACGGACCCGCAGCCGGCGACGACGTGCGCGGGCGTGAGGCCGTGCCGGGCCGCGACCGCCGCGACGAGGTCGGCCGCGTACATGTCCGGGTAGCGGTTGACCGCGCCGGCCGCGCGCGCCACGGCCTCGCGGACGCCCTCGAGCGGCGGGTACGGGTTCTCGTTGGACGACAGCTTGTGCACGTCGCGCGCCTCGGGGCGGGCACCCGGGACGTAGGCGGGGAGGCCGGCGACGGCGGGGCGTGGGGCGGGTCCGGTCACGGCGCCAGCATGCCAGCGTCGACCCGCCCGGCGACGCCCCTTCCCACCCACGCCCCTTCCCGGCGCAGAGTGGAACGATCCGCCTGCATCCCGTTCCACTTCGTGCGGTGGAGCCTCGTTCCGGTCCACGTCGCGGGGGAGGGGCGCGGAACGCTGGTCCCGGCGCGTTCGGACCTGCCACGATGCCGGTCATGAGGTTCCTGCTGAAGGTCATCGTCAACGCGGTCGCGATCTGGCTCGCGACGCTGGTCCTGTCCGGCCTCGAGGTCGTGGGCGGTGAGGAGGGCAGCGCGCAGCGGGTCCTCGTCTTCCTCGTCGTCGCCCTCGTGTTCGGCCTGGTCAACGCGATCGTCAAGCCGATCGTGAAGCTGTTCTCGCTGCCGCTGTACATCCTCACGCTGGGGTTGTTCACGCTCGTGGTGAACGCGGCGATGCTGTGGCTGACCGGGTGGCTCTCGGAGCGCACCGACTACGGCCTGCGGGTCGACAACTTCTGGACCGCCCTCGTCGGCGCGCTCATCATCTCGGTCGTCAGCTTCGTCCTGTCGCTGGCCATCCGGGACCGTCGCTGACGGCGTCGCCCACGGGCACGCGCACGACGGCGTAGCGCTGCTGGCTCGCGCTCGCGCGCCCGCCGCCGAGCACCTCCGCGAGGGTCGCCTCGACCTGGCGGACCGACGGGTGGTCGGACTGCGCGACGACCTCGGCCGTCGCGGCGTACGCCCGCGCCTCGTGCGCGGCGCCGAGCCCGGCGAGCGTCAGCCCCGACCCGACGCCGTCGGCCGCGGGGAGGGTGCGCACCACCGTCGTGCGCAGCGGGGTGTCGGGGTTCGGGCGGCCGTCGAGCGCCGGCACCCAGTCCTGGGCGTGCTCGAGGTGCAGCACCGGCACGCACTCCGGGGCGGGCATGCCGCCCACGGGTGAGCCGGCCGTGACCACCGCCGCGAGGCGGTACGTGCCCTGCAGGCGTGCGGCGGCCCGCATGGCGGCCATCCCGCCCTGGCTGTGCCCGGCGAGCACGACCGGGTCGTCGGGCCCCACCCCCGCCCGGAGCATCGCCACCTCGATCGCCTCGGACATCGCGTCGGGCCGGCCGGTGAGGAGCTCGAGGTTGGTGCGGTTGTCCATGGGGTTCGCGCCGCCGAGGTCGAACGAGCGGGTGCCCGGCACCGCGACCACCCAGCTCGTGGTCCCGTCCGGGTGGTCGAGCCGCTGCACGCCGACGACGGGCCCCGGCTCCGCGCCCAGCTCCGCCACCTGCGCGACGACGTCGCCGAGCCCCGCGGGCGCGGGCGGCTGCCGCATGGCGCCGCCGGCGCGACCGTCGGGCGGCGTCGTCGTACCGACGAGCGGGGCCACGAGCACGCGGCGATCAGGGGCCCCGGTGCGGGCGGCGACCACGGCGCTCGCGACGAGCGCGAGCAGCGCGACGGCGTGGACAGGGTCCGACGGCACCGCCGAACGGCCGGGCATCGCTCCGACGAGCCACGCCGCGAGCACGGGCACGAGCGCCTCGACCGTGTCCCCGTGCGGCAGCCCGGCGTCGGGCGGCCAGAGCCCGTCCCCGGCGACGGCCCGCGCGAGGACGCCGGCGAGGTCGTCCCTCCCTGCGGCCCCCGCGGTCAGCGCGGTGAGCAGCAGGCCCGCGGCCGAGGGGTTCCGCCGGAGGGCCTGCAGCGCGAGGAGCGCGCGGCCGAGCCCGGCGAGGCCGACCGCCCCGCCGGCCGCGCCGAGCGCCCAGGCCGCGGGTCCCGCCTCGCCCCACCCGTGGGCGAGCGCCACGAGGGCCGCGGTGCGCAGGCGGGCCGCGGCGGCGTCGTCGGCGTCGGCGTAGGCACGGACGGCGCGGCGCAGCCCGTCCGCGAGGTCCGCGGCGCGCAGGGCGGTGATGCCCGGACCGCCGCGCCAGGTCGTGAGCCGGGCGAGCGCGGGCAGACGCATCCCGTCCGCGGCGGCCGAGGCGCGCCGCAGCGCGCGGTCCGCCTCCCGCAGGTGCTCGGCCGCCCGGTCGAGGCGCGACGCCGCGGCCGCCATCGCCTCGAGGGACGCGCGGGTGCCGCCGGCGCCCCCGCGCACGACGAGCGGCGCCGGGTCGGCGGGGCGGACGTGCCCCGGGCCCGGGTCGGGCGGGCGCACCGCGGCGTCGACCGGCCCGCCGCCGGGAGGGCCCGCACCGACCCACCCGTCGACCACCGCCGTCATGCCGGCCTCACCGCCGCCTTGGCCGCGGCCAGGGCCTCGTCGATCGCGACCGCGTGACGCAGGAGCCGCTCGTCGAGCGCGGCCACCTCCCTCCGGAACGCGGTCGCCGCGGGACCGTCCCACTCGACCGCGGCGGCGGCGCGCAGCTCCCGGTGGGCAGCGGTGACGGCGTCGGCCGCACGGGCGCACTCACGGGCCACGGTCACCGGGTCGCCCGGCGCGCACGCGTGCTGCGGGAGGGGGACGGACACGCCCGCGACCGTAGGCGCGCGCCCGGACCGCCCCGCCCCGGGCCCGTCCGCCCTGGGGACGACACGAGCACCCCGGGACGCTGTGGACGGCCGACCGTCGGCGGGCACCGCCTCCCGCGCTCCGCTCGACGGGGCGCGACCCGGTCGCCCGGGCTCAGCTCTCCTCGGGCGGCACCCAGCCCGGCGGCGGCTCGAACGTCTGGCGCGGCGGCCTCGGCACGAGCCACGAGCGGGGCACCGCCGCGAGCACCGCGACCACCGCCGCGAGCACCGCGACCGCGCGCAGCCACTCGGCCTGCCCGACCACCCCCGCGCGCACCCACGCGACCAGCAGCACCACGCTCTGCGCGACCGCCTGGGCCGGCAGCACCGAGCGCGCCGCGCGCCACAGCACCCCCGCCTCGACGAGCGCGTGCCACGACACGCTCCCGGCGAGCGCGACCGCGACGAGCAGCAGGTGCACCGCGAGCACGAGCCCCGCGACGCGCCACACGCCCGGCACCGTCCCGGTGACCGGGTCGACCGCGAGCAGGTCCCCGGACGCGAGCACCCACAGGGCCACGACGCCGACCGCGGCCGCCGCGAGCACCGCGCGCGGCCGGAGCGTCACGACCAGCGCTCCCGCGACCACGACCACCCACCAGCCCTCGCGCATCCCGGCGAGCGCCGCCAGCGCGACGACGAGCGCGCCCGGCACCAGCCGCACCAGGGCGCCGGGCAGAGCGGCGCGCAGCCCCACGACGACCCGCGGCACGGGCGGCACGTCCTCGCCGTCGCGCGGCGGCAGGGGCGGCAGCCCGAACAGGTCGCGGACGCGGTCGCGGAGGATGCGGAACCTCATCGCTGCGTCCCCGGTCGGCGGTGCGCGCGGCGCGCGGCGAGCTGCAGGCGCTCGGTGGTCTGCGCGACGTCGGCCCAGTGCACGAGCTCGACGCCGGCGGCGACCAGCTCGTCGAGCCGGTCGCGCCGCTCGAGGGTGACGAGCCGGTAGGCGAGCCAGTGCCGCGCGTCGAGCCGGCCCGTGCGCACGCGCGGCATCACGTCGACCGCGATCACGGCCTGCCCGGATCGCCGCCACGCGCGCGCCATGTCGGCGGCCTCGGGGTCGAGGAACGTCGAGAACACGTACACGAGCGACCCGGCCGGCAGCCGTGGGGGGCGCACGCGCCGGGGCGGGTCGCCCTCGGGCGCGACCATCGCCAGCTGCTGCACCACGCGGTCGAGCTGGCGCCGCCCGGTCCCGGGGCGCAGCTGGCGGCGTCGCACGCCCAGGTCCTCGACGGCCACGCGGTCGCCCACGGCCAGGTAGCCCTCGGCGACCGTCACCGCGGCCTGCCGCGCGATGTCGAGGCTCGTGGCGTCGTCGGGCCGGATCGGCTGCATGCCGCTCCAGGTGACCGGGTCGGGCCCGACCTCGTCACGCGAGTCCACGACGAGCACGACGAGCGCCTCGCCGAGCGCCGTCGTCCGCCGCACGTAGAGCTGCTCGAGCCGCGGCGAGCGCCGCGCGGTGACCTTCCAGTCCACCTGGCGCGCGCTGTCGCCCGGCACGAACGGGTGCACGTCGCGCAGCCCGCCGCCCTGGCCGGGCCGCCGCGAGTCGTGCTGGCCGGTGAGGCCGCGCAACCGGGTCGGCAGCGGCAGGGCGGGCATGCCGCGGCCGCGCGGCAGCACCGTCACGAGGTCGGCGGGCACGTCGCCGGGCGGGCCGACGAGCAGCCCGGCGAACCCGATGCCCTGGTGCTCCACGTGGAACATCGGCTGGGGGCCGGTGCGCACCGAGCGCGCGGACAGGGTCACGTCGCGCCGGCCGGCCACGGCGACGAGCGCCTCGGTCGTGCCGTGCTCGGGCCGGGTCGCGCGCAGCCGCACCGCCGTGCACCCGGCGGGGACCGCGAGCCGGTAGGTGTGCACGAGCTCGCCGACGCCCGCGTCCGGCGTCTCGCCCGGGTCCACCCACACCTGCCCGCGCGGGCGCACCCGGGAGGCGTGCGCGGCCGCGAGCGTCGGCGCGAGGCCGAGCAGCCCGACGTCGGGCCGGCCGAGCAGCGCGCCGACGGCGAGGAGCAGGACGCCGACGCCGGCCGCCCACGCGAGCGCCGACGTCACCGTCCAGGCCGGGCCGAGGCCCGGCCCCTCCGGAGCGGCCATCAGCTCACCGGCACCGTGCTCGGCGTCGGGACCCGCTTGAGCACCTCGACCACGACGTCGTCGGCGACGACGCCCGCGGCCCACGTGGCGGGAGTCAGCGTGATGCGGTGCGCGAGCGCGGCGACCGCGACCTCCTTGACGTCCTCGGGCGCCACGAACCCGCGCCCGGAGATGACCGCGAGCGCGCGCGCCGCGAGCATGAGCGCCTGCGAGCCGCGCGGCGACGCCCCGATCTCCACCGCCTCGTGCGCGCGGGTGGCCGCGGCGAGGTCCACGCAGTACCGCACGACGTCCGCGTCGACGTGCACCGCCTCGACGCCGGCCTGCATCGCGAGCAGCGTGCGCGCGTCGACGACGCGGGACACCGGCGCCTCCTCCCGGCGCCGCGCGAGGCGGCGGGTGAGGACGTCGATCTCGGCGTCGTGGTTGGGGTAGCCGACGCCGATGCGCACGAGGAACCGGTCGAGCTGGGCCTCGGGCAGCGGGTAGGTGCCCTCGTACTCGACCGGGTTGGACGTCGCGACGACGTGGAACGGCCGGGACATCGGGTACGTCGTGCCGTCCACGGTGACCTGGCGCTCGGCCATCGCCTCGAGCAGCGCCGACTGGGTCTTGGGCGGCGTGCGGTTGATCTCGTCCGCGAGCAGCAGGCCGGTGAAGATCGGGCCGGGCCGGAAGCGGAACGCCGCGGACTGCGGGTCCCACACCGCCGAGCCGGTGATGTCGCTCGGCAGGAGGTCGGGCGTGCACTGCACGCGGCGGAACTCCAGGCCGAGCGCGGTCGCGAGGCTGCGCGCGGCGAGCGTCTTGCCCAGGCCCGGCACGTCCTCGAACAGCACGTGCCCGCCGGCGAGGATCGCGGCGAGCGCGATCCGCAGCGGCTGCGTCATGCCGACGACGACGGTGCCCACCTCGTCGAGGACGGCGGTGGCCAGCCGGGACACCTCCGCGGGCGAGGGCACGCGCTCGGGGGCCCCGGCCTGCTCGGGGGCCCCGGCCTGCTCGGGGGCCCCGGCCTGCTCGGGCGCGGCCGCCTGCTCGGGCACCCCGGGCTGCTCGCCCGCACCGGCCGGTTCGGGTGAGCGGGCCTGCTCAGGCGCGGCCGACGGCGCGGACGGGTCGGGAACGCCGGGCTGGGGTGGCGTGGGGACGGTCACGAGGGTCCTCCGGATCGGGCGGGCGGCGCGAGGCGCTCGACGACCTCGACGCAGTGGGCGATGTCCGCCAGTGACGGCATCGTGCCGCCGGGCGTGGTCAGGATGAGCCAGGCGCGCTCGCCGAGCGCGGCGCGCGCGGCCCGGCGGACGTCGTCGGAGACGTGGGGCGACGTGCGGGTGGTCGCACCGAGACCGCCGGGCACGACGATGCCGCGCATCGCGAGCCGCCGGGTCGCGTCGCTGCGCAGGCGGCGCACGGCGAACTCGGTGACCCGGCCCTCGCGGCCGATGAACGACCAGGTGATCGCGGTGACGTCGCGACGGGTGCCGGCGAGGTCCTCGGGCCGCCCGCGCGGCCACGGGTCCGGCTCGCCGGCGCCGACCACCGCGACGACGGCGGACACGACCCCCGCGACGAGGCCGAACAGCGCGGCGTCGCCCCACTGGAGCCCGACGACCGCACCCGCGAACGTGGCGACGCCCGCCACGATCACGGCCCGCCAGCGCCGGGCGGTCACGCCGCACCCCCGTCGGGGCCGGGCCGGACGCCCGGCCCGCCGCCGGTCCCGCCGGGCTCGTCCCGCTCGGGCTCGTCGACGACGACGATCTCGTCGAGCTCCGCCGCCTCCGGCTGGCCCAGCCCCTCGGCGAGGCGGCCGAGCGCGGCCACCGCCGCGGCGACGTCGTCGTGCGCCATGCGCTCGCCGCCGAACCGCGCGCGCAGGTAGAGGTCGAGCAGGGTGCGCGTGGCGGCGGGGTCCACGGGCGTGCGGTCGAGCACGGCGACGGTGAACTCGGTCGGGGTCTGCGCGGGGTCGCGCGGCACGCCCGAGCGCGCGGCCGCCTGCTCCAGGTGCACCCACGCGGCGATGACGGCGTCGGAGGGGCGCACGTGCCGGCGCACGAGCAGGTCCGCCCCGGCGACCGCCTCGCGCAACGCCGGCAGGTCGGGCTGGACGACGCCGGGCCCGCTCAGCACGTCACCGGAGTCCACGCCGGCGTCGTCGGGCGCCTCGGGCGGCGGCAGCACCGGGTGGCGGCGCAGCCAGCGCCCGACGAGGAGCACGATCCACAGCAGCAGCACCGCGGCGAGCACGAGCCCGAGCCACGTGAGGTCCCAGGGCTGCACCTCGCCGTCGAGGGCCTCACGCAGCTGGAGCTCGGGCGGGATCTGCGGCGGGATCGACACCGGCACGGGAGACGGGGGCGTCCACGGCAGCAGCGACTCGCCCCGCACGGGCGGGTCCCACGGCCCGGCGAGCGCCGCGGCGACCACGGCGACCACGGCGGCGCCGACGGCGAGGGCGGTCCGGCGCGCGGCGGCGCCCGGGGCGACCTCGGGCGGGTCGTCGTCGACCCACGGGCGCGGCGCGGCACCCCCCGCGGGGGGCGTCGGCGTCGTCGGCCCGGGCACGGGCCCATTGTCGCCCCCGGCCTCCGACAGCTGGCACGGCTTTCGTCGACCGGTCCGCGCCCGCAGGCCACGACCCGGGCGGGCGCGTTCCGCGACCCGGGCGGCGGGGTCCGCGACCCGGGCGGCGGGGTCCGCGACCCGGCGCGCGCGCTCCACGGACGCCCCCGCCGCGCGCACGGCCGCGATGGGAGGATGCGGCCATGGCCTCGTCCCAGCCCCGCCCCCGGCGCCGGCTCGCCGACGTCGCGTCGATCGCCCTCGGCCCGCTCGACGGCCGCTACCGCGCCGCCGTCGCCCCGCTCGTCGACCACCTGTCCGAGGCGGCCCTCAACCGCGAGCGCGTGCACGTCGAGGTCGAGTGGTTCATCCACCTGGCCGACAGCGGCGTGCTGCCCGGCGCCGCGCGCCTCACCGACGCGGACCGCGCCTACCTGCGGGCCGTCGTCGATGAGTTCGACGAGACGACCGTCGCCGAGCTCGCCGAGATCGAGCGCGTGACCGTGCACGACGTCAAGGCGGTCGAGTACCTGCTGCGCCGCCGGATCGCCGCCGCACCCGAGGCGCTCGGGCCGACGACGGCGCTGCCCGGCCTGACGGAGCTCGTGCACTTCGCGTGCACGAGCGAGGACGTCAACAACCTCGCGTACGCGCTCATGGTGCGCGGCGCCGTCGAGCAGGTGTGGCTGCCCGCGGCCCGTGCGCTCGTGGCCGACGTCGCCACGATGGCCCGCGCGCACGCCGACCTGCCGATGCTCGCCCGCACGCACGGCCAGCCGGCGACGCCGACGACGCTCGGCAAGGAGCTCGCCGTCCTCGCCCACCGCCTGCACCGCCAGGTGCGGCGGGTCGAGCGGACCGAGTACCTGGGCAAGCTCAACGGCGCGACCGGCACGTTCGGCGCGCACGTCGCGGCCGTGCCCGGCGCGGACTGGCCGGAGGTGTCGCGGACCTTCGTCGAGGGTCTCGGCCTGACGTGGAACCCGCTGACCACGCAGATCGAGTCGCACGACTGGCAGGCCGAGCTCTACGCGGACGTCGCGCGGTTCAACCGCGTGCTGCACAACCTGGCCACCGACGTGTGGACGTACATCTCGCTCGGGTACTTCGCGCAGGTGCGCGGCCAGGGCACCGTCGGGTCCTCGACCATGCCGCACAAGGTCAACCCGATCCGGTTCGAGAACGCCGAAGCGAACCTCGAGATCTCGTGCGCGCTGCTCGACACCCTCGCCGCGACGCTCGTGACCAGCCGCCTGCAGCGCGACCTCACCGACTCCACGACGCAGCGCAACATCGGCCCGGCGTTCGGGCACTCGCTGCTCGCGATCGACAACGTCCGCCGCGGCCTGGCCGGGCTCGACGTGGACCCGGACGCGCTCGCACGCGACCTCGACGCGAACTGGGAGGTGCTCGGCGAGCCCGTGCAGACCGCGATGCGCGCGGCGGCGGTCGCCGGGGTGCCGGGCATGGAGGACCCGTACGAGCGGCTCAAGGAGCTCACGCGGGGCCGGCGCGTGACGGGCGAGGACCTGCGCGCGTTCGTGCGCGGCCTCGGCCTGCCCGACGACGTCGCGGCGCGCCTCGAGCGCATGACGCCCGCCTCGTACACGGGACTGGCGGCGCAGCTCGTCGAGCGGTACCTCGAGGTCTGACGCCCGTCGGGCCCGCGCGTGCGGGGCCGCCGGGGGCGGTGCGCACGAGGCGGGCCGCAGGGGCCGGCCGTGCGCCGCGGCCGGGCTACCGGGTCCGGGACGCGCACGCGATGCACGTGCGCGCCGTCGGGCGGGCGGCGAGGCGCGCGGGCGCGATCGGGCCTCCGCAGGACTCGCAGCGGCCGTAGGTGCCGTCGGCGATGCGCGCGCGGGCCGCGGCGAGCTCCGCGAGCTCGCCACGGGCGGACTCGAGCACCGCCGCGACCTGCTGCCGCTCGAAGGCGAGCGTCGGGCCCTCGGGGTCGTGCTCGTCGTCGGCGTTGGCGTCCGCGGCGGCCTCGACGAGCTCGGCCAGCTGCACCTCGAGCGCGTCCGCCTGCCGACGCAGCTCGGCCTCACGCGCGGCGAGCGCGGCGATCGCCTCGCGCAGGTCGTCGGGCACGGCCTCGCGCAGGTCGCCGGGCGCGCCGTCGGGCGCCTCGTCGAGGGCGGCAGGAACGTCGTCGTTCACATGACCATGGTCGCGCGGGCCACCGACACCCGCGCGCCGCGCGCGCCGCGGACCCGAGATCCCCGGCCCGCACCGGGACTTCCGACCCTTGACGCAATACCCTACGGGGGTATGGTGTTCCGGTCCGCGGAGAGCAGGGAGGGCCCCATGGCGAGCTACAGCGGCAGCAAGGACGACTACCTCAAGCGGCTGCGCCGCATCGAGGGGCAGGTCCGCGGGATCGCGCGCATGGTGGACGAGGACGCGTACTGCATCGACGTCCTCACCCAGGTCGCCGCGGTGACGAAGGCGCTGCAGGCGGTGAGCCTCGGCCTCGTCGAGGACCACCTCTCGCACTGCGTCGTCCACGCCGCCCGCGAGTCCGACGAGGCCGGTCAGGACAAGGTCCGCGAGGCCGCCGACGCCATCGCGCGCCTGGTCCGCAGCTGACCGCGGGGATCCGCCCGCGAGCAGCCACCCGAAGCAGGACCCGGAGCAGAACCCGAAGCAGCACCCACCGACCACCACGAAGGAGCACCGATGAGCACCCAGACCGTCGACGTCCAGGGCATGACCTGCGGCCACTGCGTCAAGGCCGTCACCGAGGAGGTCTCCGCGATCCCGGGCGTCACCGACGTCGCCGTCGACCTCGTCGCCGGCGGCACCTCGAAGGTCACCATCACCGCCACCGAGCCGATCGCGGACGACGCGATCGCCGCGGCCGTCGCCGAGGCGGGCTACACCGTCGCCCCGCCGCGCTCCCTGCTCTGACCCGCACCACCCACGGCACTCCCCGAGCGGAGCACCGTGGCGGCCGAGAGGCCCGAGTGGAGCACCGTGGCACCCGACGCTCCACTTGGTGGGACCCGACCACCGGGACGTGATCGCATGACCCAGCCCACCGCACCCGCCGGCGTGCCCGACGCCCGCCACGTCGTCGCGACGATCGACCTCGCCGTGACCGGGATGACCTGCGCGTCGTGCGTCGCCCGGGTCGAGAAGAAGATCAACAAGGTCCCCGGCGCCACCGCGACCGTGAACCTCGCGACCGAGCGCGCGCTCGTCGAGCTCACCGACGACGTCGACGCCGCCGAGATCGTCCGCGCGGTCGAGGCCGCCGGCTACGGGGCCACGGTCCTGCGCGACTCGCGGGCCGCCCGCCGGGCCGCCGAGCGCGACGCCGCCCGGCACGCGGGCGAGCACGGCGACCACGGCGAGCACGGCGACCACCACGCCGGCCACGACGCCACCGAGCACGCGCTCTCCGGCCACGCCATGGCGCCGGACCACGAGATGGACGCCGACGCCGACACCTCCGCGCCCGTGCCGGACCGCGGCGCCGACCTGCGCCGCCGGCTCGTCGTCGCGGCCGTGCTCACGCTCCCGGTCCTCGTGCTGTCGATGGTCCCGGCGACCCAGTTCCCCGGCTGGCAGTGGGTCGTCACGGCGCTCGCGCTGCCCGTCGTGACGTGGGCCGCGTGGCCGTTCCACCGGGCCGCGGCCCGGGCCGCGCGCCACGGCTCCTCCACGATGGACACCCTGGTCTCGCTGGGAGTGGTCGCCGCGAGCGCGTGGTCGCTGTGGGCCGTGCTGCTCGGCGGCGCGGGCGAGATCGGCATGCGCATGCAGCCGACGCTGATCCCGCGCGCGGCGACCGGCGGCATGGAGACGCCCGAGCTGTACTTCGAGGTCGCCGCCGTCGTCACCACGTTCCTCCTCGCCGGCCGGTACGCCGAGCACCGCTCCCGCCGGCGCGCGGGCGACGCCCTGCGCAGCCTCCTCGCCCTGGGCGCGACCGACGTCGCGCTCCTCGAGACCGACGACGCCGGTCGCCGCACCGAGCGGCGCGTCCCGGTGAGCGCGCTCCGCGTGGGCGACGTCTTCGCGGTCCGGCCGGGGGAGAAGGTGGCGACCGACGGCGTCGTGCTCGAGGGCACCAGCGCGGTCGACACGTCGCTGCTCACCGGCGAGCCGGTGCCGGTGGACGTCGGCCCGGGCTCGGCGGTGACCGGCGCGACGGTGAACACGTCCGGCTACCTCGTCGTGCGCGCCGAGCGCGTGGGCGAGGAGACGATGCTCGCCCAGATCGGCCGGCTCGTGACGCAGGCGCAGACCGGCAAGGCGCCCGTGCAGCGGCTGGCCGACCGGATCTCGGCGGTGTTCGTGCCGGTGGTCGTCGTGCTCGCGATCGGCACGTTCGCCGTGTGGACGCTCACCGGCGGCGGGCTGCAGGCGGCGTTCACCGCGGCCGTCGCGGTGCTCATCATCGCCTGCCCGTGCGCGCTGGGCCTGGCCACGCCGACCGCGCTGCTCGTCGGCACCGGGCGGGGCGCGCAGCTGGGCATCCTCATCAAGGGCCCGGAGATCCTCGAGTCCACGCGCCGCGTCGACACCGTCGTGCTCGACAAGACCGGCACGGTCACCGAGGGCCGGATGCGCGTCGTGGACGTGCTGCCCGCGCCGGACGGGGACGCCGCCGACGTGCTCCGCTACGTGGGCGCGCTCGAGTCCCGCTCGGAGCACCCGATCGCGCAGGCCATCGCGGCGGCCGCTCCGGCCGGGGACGGCCCGGAGCTCGAGGTGACCGACTTCCGCAACGAGCCCGGCCGTGGCGTGGCGGGCCTCGTCCGGCAGGCGCACGTGGGGATCGAGCTCGCCCGCCGGGTGCTCGTGGGCCGGCCCGCGTGGCTGCGCGCGCAGGGCGTGGACACCGCCGCGCTCGAGGCCGCCTTCGAGGCGGCCGAGGCCGACGGCGCCACCGCGGTCATGGCGGCCTGGGCCGGGCGGGCGCGCGGCGTCGTCGTGCTCCGCGACCCGCTCAAGCCGACCTCGCGCGCGGCTGTCGACGAGCTGCGCGCGCTCGGCCTGCGGCCCGTGCTGCTCACCGGCGACAACGAGGGCGCCGCGCGCGCCGCGGCCGCCGAGGTGGGCATCACCGAGGTGCTCGCCGAGGTGCTGCCCGCCGACAAGGTCGACGCCGTCCGGGCCCTCCAGGAGCAGGGCCGCGTCGTGGCGATGGTCGGCGACGGCGTCAACGACGCCGCCGCGCTCGCGCAGGCCGACCTCGGCCTGGCGATGGGCACCGGGACCGACGTCGCGATGCAGGCCGCGGACATCACGCTCGTCCGCGGCGACCTGCGGGCGGCGGGCCAGGCGATCCGGCTCTCGCGCCGCACGCTGCGGGTCATCAAGCAGAACCTGTTCTGGGCGTTCGCCTACAACGTCGCGGCGATCCCGCTCGCGGCCCTCGGCCTGCTCAACCCGATGATCGCGGGTGCCGCGATGGCGTTCTCCTCGGTGCTCGTGGTGTCGAACTCGCTGCGCCTGCGCCGGGCGGGCTGACCGCACGGCCCGGGGGGCACGGACACGACGGCGGGCCGGGGGACGCCCCCGGCCCGCCGTCGTCGTGCGTCAGCGGAAGCGCCGGCCCTCGTCGCGCCGGTAGGCCGCCACGGCGAGCACCCCGAGGACGAGCGTCCACGCGACGAGCACGACGACCGGCTGCCCGCTCCACGGCCCGCCGAGCACCCAGTGCACGACGTCGCGCCCCGCCCGGCTGGGCAGGAGCCTCGACAGCGTGTCGAGCCAGGCCGGGAACATCTGCGGCGGCAGGAACAGGCCGCCGGCGAAGGCGAGCGGGAAGAGCACGACCTGCGCGACGGCGAGCGCCGCCTTCGTCGACAGCCCGTACCCGATCGCGAGGCCGAGCAGGAGGAACGGCGTCGCCGACACGAGCACCGCGACGGCGCCGAGGGCGAGCCGTCCCGGGGTCGGGTCCGCCGCGGTGAACAGCCAGCCGATGAGCACGAGCGGCACGAGCGAGGCGAGCCCGAGGACGAGCCCGGAGAGCACCCGCCCGCCCAGCCGCGCCCCCGGCCCGGCGGGCAGCGTGCGCACGTAGGCGTCGAACGGCAGGGCGCGGTCCTCGGCGACGCCCGCGCCGTAGGTGAAGGTGAAGGTGGACATCGCCGCGAAGAGCGCGAGCTGCGCCACGGCGGCGGTGGCGGACGCAGGGTCCTGGGCGACCGCCCGCTGCGGCAGCACGAAGAACACCAGCGCCAGCGCGGGGAACACCATCGTGCCGACGACGGCGATGGGGACCCGGACGGTCTCGAGCAGCTGGAACCGGGTGTGGTGCCAGGTCAGGGCGAGGGCGCTCATGCGGCCACCTCCTCGACCGCGTGGTCGCGGGTGAGGGAGAGGAACGCCTCCTCGAGGGAGGCGCGCTGGACGTCGAGGTCGCGGAACGGGACCCCGGTCGTGACGAGCCCGCGCACGACGGCGTCGGCGTCGCTCGCGAGCACGTCGACGCGGTCGCCGTCCAGGGCGGCGTCGGCCACCCCGGGCAGGGCCGCGAGACGGGCGTGGGCGTGCGCGCCGTCGAGCGAGGCCTCGGGCAGGCGGAAGGAGACGCGGCGCAGCGCGACGCGCTCGAGCACCGCCTCCAGGGTGTCGTCGGCGAGCACGCGGCCGCGGTCGACGACGACGACCCGCCGGGCGAGCGCCTGCACCTCCTCGAGGTAGTGGCTCGTGAGGACGAGCGTGCCGCCGGACGCGTGGTACGCGAGCAGCGCCTCCCACAGGGCGTGCCGTCCGTCGACGTCGAGGCCCGTGGTCGGCTCGTCGAGCACGACGAGCGCCGGGTTGCCGACGAGCGCGAGCGCGACGGCGAGGCGCCGCTTCTCCCCGCCGGACAGGCCGCCGGTCTGGCGCCGGGCGAGCGGGCCGAGGCCGAACTCGTCGAGCAGCGCGCCGGTCGGGCGTGGGTCGGGGTAGTGGCGGGCGACGAACTCGACCACCTCGGCCACGCGCAGCGTGGGCGGCAGGCCGGTCTCCTGCGGCGTCGTGCCGAGCCCGGTCCGCGAGCGCGGGTCGCGCGGGTCGCCGCCGAAGAGGCGGACGACGCCGGCGTCGGGGCGACGCTGGCCGGTGACCAGCGACAGCAGCGTGGTCTTGCCTGCGCCGTTCGGGCCGAGCAGGCCCACGAGCTCGCCGGGCTCGACCACGAGGTCGACGGCGTCGAGGGCGGTGACGTCGCCGAAGCGGCGGGTCACCCCGCGGGCCTCGATCACGGGGGCGCCTGTGGCGCCGGTGACGGTGTTCATCAGGTCTCCTGGTCGTCGGTGGTGCCCGCGGTGCCGTCCGCGCCCGCGTGGGCGGGCGCGGCGAGCAGGGCGCGCAGGCGGGCGAGGTAGTCGTCGAAGGCGCGGCGTCCGGCGTCGGTCACGCCGACCTGGGTGGTCGGGACGCGGCCCTGGTGCCCCTTGACCACCTCGACGTAGCCGGCCTCCTCGAGCCGGCGCAGGTGGGTGGACAGGTTCCCGGCGCTGGCCTCGACGAGCGCCTGGAGCCGGGGGAAGGTGAGCCGGTCGCCCCGCGGGAGCGCGGTGAGCGTGGTCATGATCCGCAGCCGCGCCTGGGTGTGGATCAGCGGGTCCAGCAGCTCCTCGCCCATCACAGCCCCCGGGCCCGACGACGGCGGACGGCCTCGACGGCCGCGGCGGCGAGCATCGCGCCCCCGCCGCCGAGGCACATCACGAGGTAGGCGTGCGGCAGGCCGACGAGCAGGGCGGCGACCGTGACGACCGTGATGACGGCCCCGAGGGCCCACTGGGTCGTGGAGTCCCACAGCGCGCCGCCGGCCATGTACAGGGTGCCGACCAGGACGACCGAGGTCCCCATCATCACGAGGGACACGACGTCCTCCGCGGCGCCCGCCCGCCGGAGCGCGAACGCCAGGGCCCAGACGACCGCGAAGCCGAGGAACCACGCCCAGCCGTACAGCGCGCCCTGCCGGGCCGAGACCCCGCGCACGCCGCGCGACCGTGCGGTGATGTGCACCGCGGTGACGACGCCGGCCGCGACGAGCAGCGCGGCGAACACCGCGAGCGCGGCGTCCACGTCGACCGCGACGAGCGGTTCGTCGAGCGCGGTCGCCCAGAGCAGGCCGAAGCCCAGCAGCCAGGCGAGCCCCCACGCGCCGAAGAGCACGCGCGCGTCGACGGCGGTCGCCCCCTCCACACGGGCGCGCTGCTCGGCGATGAGGGCGGCGGTCGCCTCCGGGTCGAGCGGGTGCTCGTCGTCCATGGTTCCTCTTCCGTGGGTGCAAAGAACTTTGCGTAGCAAAGTTGTTGCTTCCACAGTGACCCTCGGCGACGGCCGTGTCAATACCTTTCGGCGGATCCGACGCGGCCGGGACGGCCCGGCGGGCGCCGCGACGCCCCGCCGCGTTCACGTAGGTTGACCACGTGCCCGACCTGCCCGACGACGTCGCCGCGGCCCCCGACACCCCCGACACCGTGGTCCCCACGAGCGGGGCCCCCGAGACCGCGGTCCCCGACACCGCCGTCCCCGACGGCACCGTCCCCGACACCGCGCAGCCGGCCCTCGCCGGCCGGCGCCGCCTCGGCGCCGAGGTGTGGATCGTCCTCGGCCTGTCCCTCGGCCAGTCCGCGGTGTACTCCGCCCTGCGCCTGTACGTCCGGCTCACCGCCGACGTCCCGCTCGCGCAGCAGGCCGCCACGCTCAACCCCCGCCGCGCCGAGCGCCCCTACCTCGACCTCACCTACCAGCTGCTCGACGTGCTGTTCACGCTCGTGCCGGTCGCGCTCGCGCTCTACCTGCTCGCCTCCCCCGGCCGCTCCGCGCTGCGCCGCATCGGCCTCGACCTCGCCCGGCCCGGCCGCGACCTCGCCGTCGGGGCCGGCCTCGCCGCCGTCGTCGGCATCCCGGGCCTGGGCCTGTACGTCGCCGCGCGCGCCCTCGGGCTCAGCGTCGCGATCCAGGCGTCGGGCCTCGACCCGTACTGGTGGGCGGTGCCCGTGCTCGTGCTCGCCGCCCTCAAGAACGCGCTCCTGGAGGAGGTGGTCGCCGTCGGCTACCTCGTCGAGCGCCTGCGCGACCTGCGCTGGACCACGCCCGCGATCCTCGCCGCGAGCTCCCTCCTGCGCGGCGCGTACCACCTCTACCAGGGGCCCGGGATGGCGGCCGGGAACGTCGTCATGGGCCTGCTCTTCACGGCCTGGTACCTGCGCACGCGGCGGGTCATGCCGCTCGTCGTCGCCCACACCGCTCTGGACGTGGTGGCTTTCGTGGGCTACACCCTGCTACCGGGGGCGGTGCTCGAGACGCTCGGGGTCACCTGACCCGGCGCCGGCCGGCCACCTCCGTCGCGGCGCCCCGGCGCAGCGAGGGACGTTCGGGCCTCATCCCGGGGGCTCCGCGCGCCGATTGAGAACCAGGGGTCGATCCCCCCGACGACGGAGCGTGCCGTGCTCAGAGCAGGGAACCTGCGCACCACCGTGCTGGCGATCATCGCCCTGGTGGTGGCCCTGCCCGTGCTCTGGTGGCTGCACACGCTCGACCTCGTCAGCGGCGACCCGGTCGTCGTGGCGCTCCTGCTGCCCCTGGCGATCCTCGTCGCCGGCGAGCGCGCGCAGCCCTCGCTCGGCTCGGGGCGCCTCGAGGAGCGTCACTCGCTGCGGTTGCTCATCGCCGTCGGGCTCGTCACCGCCCTGTTCTGGACCGCGGGCTGGCCCGCGCTGGTCCCCGCGGGCGTGACCCTCGCCGCGCTGCCCCTCGCCCAGCGCGGCGGGCGACGCGTGGCCCTCGTCGCCGGGGTCTGCGCGACCGTCGTCGCGGTCGCGGGCGGTGTCCTCGTCGAGCGCGGCCTGGTCTCCTCCGTCCTCGACCCGTGGCCGAGCCACGCCGCCACGGGCGTGCTGCTCGTCGTCACGTGGACCGCGTGCCTCGTCGTCGCGCGCAACGCCGCCGACCAGGCCGGCTACGCGCACGCGCTCGCGGTCGCCGAGGCCCGCCTGCGCGCCCTCATGGAGAGCTCGACCGACGTGCTCACGGTGAGCAACGGCGGCGGGATCCTCACCTACGTCAGCCCCGCCGTCGAGCGCGCGATGGGCTACCGCCCCGCGGACCTGCTCGGCCGCCCGCTGCTCGACATCGTCGACGCCGAGCACCGCCCCGGCGTGGCCGCGCGCCTGTCCGAGCTCATGCAGCGCGGCCAGGACGCCCGGTCGAGCATGGACGTCCTCGTCGTGCACGCGAGCCTCGAGCGCCGCTGGTACGAGTGGACGTTCCACAACCAGCTCGCGGACCCCCTCGTCGAGGGCATGGTCGTCCAGCAGCGGGACGTCAGCGAGCGCCTCAACGCGCAGCGCGCCCTCGCGCACGCCGCGAGCCACGACGACCTCACGGGCCTGCCCAACCGCGGCGAGCTCCTGCGCCGCATGGCCGCCTCGCTGCCGCAGGCCGGCCCGGGCGCCGCGGTCGCCGTGCTCTTCGTCGACCTCGACCTGTTCAAGGACGTCAACGACCGGCTCGGCCACCAGGCCGGCGACGACGTGCTCGTGGTCGTCTCCCGCCGGCTCGCCGCCACCCTGCGCGCGCAGGACCACCTCGGCCGCCTCGGCGGCGACGAGTTCGGCGTCCTGCTCACCGAGGTCCGCGACGAGGCGGAGGTGCGGGCCGTCGTCGCGCGCCTCGTGAACGCGATCGAGCAGCCGATCACGCTCCCGGGCGGCAACGTCGTCGTCGGGGCCAGCGTGGGCTACGCGATCACCTCCGACCCGCGGATGCCGCTCGACCGCCTCCTGGCGGCCGCCGACCAGCGGATGTACGCGATCAAGCAGAACCGCCGTCGCTGACCCGGCCGGGCGGGACGCGCCCCCGGTCCTAGACTCGCCAGCATGTCGAGCCCGCCTGCACAGCGCGTCCGGGCGCTGCGCAGCCGCCCGCCGACGGACGTGGGCGTGCGCATCGTCGACACCCCGGCCGCGCGCGTGCACCGGCCCGCGGACCTGGTGGGCACGATCCTGTCGCTGCTCGGCATCACGCTCGTCGTCATCCTCGCCGTGTACGCGCACGGCACCACGAGCGGCATCGGTGACGACCTGCAGGGCGTGGCGCGGATCGTCCGCCGGTTCGTCGTCTTCCCGGTCGCGCTGCTCGAGTGGATCGTCACGGTCGCCGCGCCGATCGCCGTGCTCGTCGAGCTCGTCCTGCGCCGGCTGCTGCGGCAGGCGCTCGAGTCGGTCGTCGGCGCGCTCATGGGCTTCGCGGGCGCGCTGCTCGCCGTGTGGCTCATGAACGAGTACGCGATCACCCCGCTGAAGAACGAGTTCTCGGTGTGGGTGGACGGGCGCGGCTGGACGATCGCGATCCCGCCGCTGCTCACCGCCGTCGCCGCGCTGCTCACCACCGCGGGCGAGCGCAGCCGACGCCGCACGGTCGGCTGGTCCTGGAACTTCCTGTGGGTGGTGCTCGGCGTCGCGGTCATGACCGGCCTGCTCACGCTGCCCGCCGCGCTGCTCACCGTGCTCATCGGCCGCGCCTGCGGCCTCGCGCTGCGCTACGCGTTCGGCGTGCAGAGCGAGCGCGCGTACGGCCGCTCGCTCGTCGAGGGGATCCGCCGCGCCGGGTTCTCGCCCACGCGCCTCATCCGCGTGCGCGACGTCGGCGCCGAGGGCAACGACACCGCCGAGCTCGTCACCGACCTCGCCGCGGTCGCGATCACCCGCGTCGGCGACAACCGCGTGTACGCGATGACGACGGCCGACGGCGAGCGCCTCGACGTCGTCGTGCTCGACGGCGACCGCCAGGTGGTCGGCACGCTCACGCGCCTGTGGCGGTCCATGCGGCTGCGCGGCATCGAGGGCCGCGCGGTCGTCTCGTTGCGGCAGGCGGCCGAGCGCGCGGCCCTGCTGTCCTACGCCGCCCACGCGGCCGGCGTCGCGACCCCGCGCCTGCTCGGCATGGCCGAGGCCGACGACTCGATGCTGCTCATCCAGGAGCACGCGCGCGGGGCCGTGCCGCTGCGCGACCTGCCGGAGGAGGTCCTCACCGACGAGGTGCTGGACAAGATCTGGGAGCAGATCGCCATCGCGCACGCCGCGGGCCTCGCGCACCGCGCCATCACGCCCGACGTCGTGCTCGTCCGGCCCTCCCCCGGCGCCTACCGGCGCCGTCCGGACGGGACCGACGGCGAGGACGGCCAGGAGCCGCGGCCCGTCGTGCTGCTCACCGGCTGGGAGTACGGCGACGTGGCGTCGTCCGAGCTCGCCCGGCGGATGGACGTCGCGACGCTGCTCACCGTGCTCGCGCTGCGCGTCGGCCCGGAGCGGGCCGTGGCGTCCGCGGTGCGCGTCGTGCCCAAGGACCTCGCGACCATCGGGCCCCTCCTGCAGCCCATCGTCTTCCCGCGCGCCACGCGCGAGGAGGCGCGGCAGAACCGGCACGTCATGGGCGAGCTCCGCGAGGCCCTGCTCGCGCGCCTGCCCGAGGCGGTCGTCGAGCCCGAGCGGCTGGTCCGGTTCGGCGCGCGCACCGTCGTCATGCTCGTGCTCGGCATCGTGGCGGCGTCGGCCGTCATCACCTCGCTCAACCTCGAGGAGATGCTCGAGGCGACCCGGCGCGCGTCCCCGTGGTGGGCGCTCGCGGCCTTCGCCCTCGCCCTGCTGACCTTCGTCGGCCCCGCGATCACGATGGCCGCCTTCTCCCCGACCCGGCTCCCGCTGTGGCGGACCGTCCTCGTGCAGGCCGCGGCGTCGTACGTGTCGCTCGCGGCGCCCGCGGGCGTCGGCCCGGCCGCCCTCAACCTGCGCATGCTCACCCGCCGCGGCGTCTCCAACGCGCTGGCCGTCGCGTCCGTGGGCCTCGTGCAGCTCGCGCAGTTCATCACGACGGTCCTGCTGCTCATCGTCCTGTCGATCGCCAGCCCCGGCGACGTGCCGATCGGCGACCAGCTGCCCTCGCGCGCGATCCTCGTGGGCATCCTCGTCGTCGCGGTCGTCGTGGCGGTCGCGATGCTCGTGCCGCCCGTGCGCGCGTGGGCGCGGGCGAAGGTCGTGCCCGTGTGGCAGACCACCTGGCCGCGCCTCGTCCAGCTCATCGGCCAGCCGCGCCGGTTCGCGGTCGCCGTCGGCGGCAGCCTCCTCATGACGCTCGGCTACCTCGCCGCGTTCTGGGCCACGCTCGCGGCCTTCGGGCAGGCCGACCGCGTGTCGCTCGTCGACCTGGCGATCGTCTACCTGCTCGGCAACGCGGTCGGCTCGCTCGCGCCCGTCCCCGGCGGCCTCGGCGCGATCGAGCTGTCCCTCGTCACGACGCTCTCGACGACGACGGACGTCGCCCTCGCGCTCGCGACGCCGATCGTGCTGCTGTTCCGCCTGGTCACCTTCTGGGCCCGCATCCCGGTGGGCTGGTTCGCGATGCGCGCGCTCCAGCGCACGGGCGAGCTGTAGCGGGCCGATCTCACCCGCCCGGCGGGCGCCCTCGACGGGTGTCGTCGTCCGGACCGTGCCAGCGTGGTGGCGTGATCCTCGTCTTCGGGACCCGGGTGCGCCGTCGCCTCGTGGGGACGGGGACGTTCCGCTGCCCGTACTGCGCGACGACCCGGGAGTTCGAGCACCTCGAGTGCCGCACGTGGTTCCACCTGTTCTGGGTCCGGCTCGTGCCCGTGGGCCCGACGTACGAGTCCGTCCAGTGCCGCACGTGTCAGGCCGAGTGGCCCGCGGAGGTCGCCCTCGGCCCCGGCCCGACGGCGACCGGCGAGCCGGCGGGGTAGGCGCCGTCGCGGCCCGGGTGGGGCTCGGGCGGCCCGGGGGGGGCTCGGCCGGCCCAGGTGGGGCCTGGGCGGCCCGGGTGGGGCTCGGGCGGCCTGAGGGGCTCGGGCGGCCCGGCGGGCGTCTTCGCCGAGGGCAGAACGCCCGACCTGTCCGGTCGTCGGACCCCGCTGTTAGCGTCCGAGAGATGACGTCCGGCACCACCACCGTCCCGTCCACGCGGCCGCGCGCGGCGCAGCCCGCCCGCTGGGTCGCGCCCACCCGGCCCGAGCCGCTGCTGCGCCGCATCCTCGGCGCGGCCTTCCGGCGCCGGCGCGACGCGCAGGGCCGGACGCTCGCCGACGTCGCGACGGCGGCGCGCATCTCGATCGCCTACCTGTCCGAGATCGAGCGGGGGCGCAAGGAGCCGTCGTCGGAGGTGCTGGTCGCCGTGTGCCGGGCGCTCGGCATCCGGCTCGCCGACCTCCTCGCCGAGGCCGCCCACGAGCTGCGCGCGGCGGAGACCGCCCAGCACGCCCGGGTCCGCCCCGCGCGCCGCCCCGACGCGGAGGACGGTGCCGCACGCCGCCGGCCCACCCGGCCCGAGGCGGTGCCGCGCGCGCTCCCGGGGGCCGAGGTCGTCGAGCTGGGCTCCGGCGTCGGGCACCGAGCCGTGGCCGAACCGGTCGACACCGCGGTGGCGTCGCCGGAGGCGACCGCCGACGCCCGGTGCTTCCTCTGCGTGGCCTGACGGGCCCGAGCGGGCCGGCCCGACCGGCCTGAGCGGGCCAGGGCGGCCCGCCCGGACGTGCCCGCGCGGGGCCGGCAGTGGCCGTTCCGGCGTCGGCGGGCTACAGGCCCGCGGGCCGGTCGCCGCCGGGCCGGACGTCCTCGAGCCGCTCGACCACGCGGTCGACGATCCCGTACGCGCGCGCCTCCTCGGCCGTGAACCAGCGGTCGCGGTCGGAGTCGCGCTCGATGCGCTCGACCGGCTGGCCCGTGTGCTCGGCGATGAGCGCCTGCATGGTCCGCTTGGTGAAGCGCATGTTCTCCGCCTGGATCGCGACGTCGATCGCCGTGCCGCCGATCCCGCCCGACGGCTGGTGCATGAGGATCCGCGCGTGGCGGAGCGCGAACCGCTTGCCGGGCGTGCCCGCCGAGAGCAGGAACTGCCCGGCGCTCGCGGCCAGGCCCATCGCCAGGGTGGCGACGTCGTTCGGGATGAGCCGCATGGTGTCGTAGATCGCCAGGGCGGCCGAGATCGAGCCGCCCGGCGAGTTCACGTAGAGCGCGATGTCCCGGCGCGGGTCCTCGGCCGCGAGCAGCAGGAGCTGCGCGCAGATGCGGTTCGCGATCGGGTCGTCGACCTCCTGGCCGAGGACGATGATCCGCTGGTGCAGCAGCCGGGCGGCGAGCTGGTCGTCGAACGGGGCCGGCGCGACCTCCGCGCGGCCGACGACGGTCGTGGCCATGGGTACCTCCTCGGGGGACGCGGGTCCTCGGGGGACCGTCACCACCCACGCTCGCACCGCCGGCGCCGGCGCCGGGCACGCCTCTGCCCCCGGCAGATTCGCCGAGGGCAGAGGCACGACGCCGGGCCGGGCAGGCGCGCGGGGCGGCCGGTCCGCGCGTGCCGACACGGGGCCGGGGTGGCTTGACGCCGCGCCCCGGCTCAGCGCTGGAGGTCGGCGATCATCTGGTACGGGTACGGCGGCGTGACCGCGCCCGCCTCGTCGAGCCGCGCGACGTGCTCGTCGTCCAGGGTCCAGCCCACCGCGCCGAGGTTCTCCTCGAGCTGCGCGACCGTGCGCGCGCCGACGATCGGCGCCGTGACGCCCGGGCGGCGCAGCAGCCAGGCGAGGGCGACCTGCGCGGGGGTGCGGCCGACGTCGTCGGCCACCGCGCGCAGCGCGTCGAGCACGCGCCAGGTGCGCTCGTGCGCGTAGTTGTCCCAGCGCTCGGTCCAGGACCACGCGTCGGCGCCCACGACGCGCGAGCCCTCCGCCGGGCCGTCGGGGCGGTGCTTGCCGGTGAGCCAGCCGCCGCGCAGCGGGCTCCACACCACCACGCCGACGCCCTCGTTCCGGGCCGCCGGCAGCAGCTCCCACTCGAGCTCGCGGTCGAGCAGGTTGTACAGCGCCTGCAGGCTCGCGATGCCCACCCAGCCGCGCTCGCGCGCGAGGTCCACCGCGCGCTGCAGCTGCCAGCCGGTGACGTTGCTCAGCCCGACGTAGCGCACCTTGCCCGCGGTCACGAGCGCCTCGAACGTGCCGAGGGTCTCCTCGAGCGGGGTGTGCTCGTCCCACAGGTGCGCCTGGTACAGGTCGATGTAGTCGGTCCCGAGCCGGCGCAGGCTCGCGTCGACGGCCTCGTGCAGGTGGGCCCGGCTCAGGCCCGAGGCGTTCGGCCCCTGGCGGGTGGGGAACCAGGCCTTGGTCGCGATCACCACCTCGTGCCGGGGGCGGCCGGCCAGCCAGCGGCCGACGATCTCCTCGGACGCGCCGGCGCCGTACCCGTCGGCGGTGTCCACGGTCGTGCCCCCGGCGTCGACGAACCTGTCGAGGATCCGGCGGCTCTCCGCCTCGTCGGTCTCCCGGCCGAAGGTCATGGCGCCGAGCCACAGGCGGCTCACGCGCAGGCCGTGGCGACCGAGCGTCGTCTGCTCCATGAAGTCCTCCTCAACGTGACCGGGCGGCCCGGTCGGGGCCGCCCGTTCGACGCTAGGAGCTCGAGCGCGCTCGAGGTCAACGCGCTTCGCGCTCGGCAGAGCCGGCGCGTGGCGCACCCCACACCAGGCGACGCGCCACACCAGGCGACGCGCCCACGCGGGCGACGCACCGACGTCGGGCGCGGGCCCGCCGGCTAGAGGCCCTGCGGCATGTTGACGAACCGCGAGTAGTGCAGCTGGCTCGTCACGACGATCGTGTCCGTGGGGCCGTTGCGGTGCTTGGCCACGATGAGGTCGGCCTCGCCCGCGCGCGGCGACTCGCGCTCGTAGGCGTCCTCGCGGTGCAGCAGGATGACGACGTCCGCGTCCTGCTCGATCGCGCCGGACTCGCGCAGGTCGCTCAGCATCGGCTTCTTGTCGGTGCGCTGCTCGGCGCCGCGGTTGAGCTGCGAGATCGCGACGACCGGGACCTCGAGCTCCTTGGCGAGCAGCTTGAGCGCGCGGGAGAACTCGCTGACCTCCTGCTGGCGTGACTCGACCCGCTTGCCCGAGCTCATGAGCTGGAGGTAGTCCACGACGACGAGCTTGAGGTCGTGCCGCTGCTTGAGGCGCCGGCACTTGGCGCGGATCTCCATCAGCGACATGTTCGGCGAGTCGTCGATGAACAGCGGCGCCTGCGACAGCCGGCCCATCGTCGCGGCGAGCTTCTGCCAGTCCTCGTCGCGCATCATGCCCTTGCGCATGTTCTGCAGCGGGACCTGCGCCTCCGCGGAGAGCATGCGCATGGTGAGCTCGTTGCGGCTCATCTCGAGCGAGAACACCACCGACGTCAGCCCGTGCTTGATCGACGCCGAGCGCACGAAGTCCGTGGCCAGCGTCGACTTGCCGACGGCGGGGCGTGCCGCGACGACGATCATCTGGCCCGGGTGCAGGCCGTTGGTGAGGCGGTCGAGCTCGATGAAGCCGGTGGGCACGCCGACCATGCCCTCGCCGCGATGGCCGGCGGCCTCGATCTCCTCCATCGTCGAGTTGATGATCTCGGCGATGGGGAGGTAGTCCTCCGAGGCCTTGCGGTCGGTGACCGCGTACACCTCGGCCTGCGCGGTGTTGACGATGTCCTCGACGTCGCCGCCGTCGGCCGCGTAGCCGAGCTGGACGATGCGCGTGCCGGCCTCGACGAGGCGGCGCAGCACCGCCCGTTCGCGCACGATGCGCGCGTAGTACCCGGCGTTGGCCGCCGTCGGCACCATCGAGATGAGCGTGTGCAGGTAGGGCGCCCCGCCGATCCGGCCGATCTCGCCCCGCTTGGTCAGCTCCGCCGCGACCGTGACCGCGTCCGCGGGCTCGCCGCGGCCGTACAGGTCGAGGATCGCCTCGTAGATGACTTCGTGCGCCGGGCGGTAGAAGTCGTTGCCGCGCAGCTGCTCGACGACGTCCGCGATGGCGTCCTTCGACAGCAGCATGCCGCCGAGGACGCTCTGCTCGGCGACGATGTCCTGCGGAGGCGTGCGGTCGAAGCCCGGTTCGGGACGGGTGACGGTGAGGCCCCGTTCGAGCTCCTCGATGCTCATGCCTTCGCGCACCTCTCACCGGCGGTGGAACGTTCGAACTGATGTTCTCAGGCCCCTACGACATCGCCCTCGACGTCGGCGAACCGGTGGTCCCTTCGAACTGCTCCGGCGAGACTACGGACCCGTCGGACCGGGCTCAACGCGGCCCTGTGCGCCGGGCTGTGGGCAACCTGTGGGCGGATGTGGACCGGTGCGCGAGCCCATGCACAGGCCGTTGACAAGCCTGTGGATACGGTGGTCCGCAAGCTTCGGGACCCCCCGGCCGAGCACGGGGTTCGTCGTGCACCGACTGTGGACAGGAACTCGTTGGCCCACCTCTCACCATCCGGACGCGAAGCGCCACGTCCCGGACGCGAGCTCGACCGGCGCATCGTCGCCCTCGCCGTGCCCGCGCTCGGGGCCCTCGTCGCCGAGCCGACGTTCGTGCTCGTCGACTCCGCGATCGTCGGCCGCCTCGGCGCGCCCGAGCTCGCCGGGCTCGGCCTCGCCGGCACCGTCCTGACCACCGCCGTCGGCCTGTGCGTGTTCCTCGCCTACGCGACGACCGCGGGCGTCGCGCGCGCCATGGGCGCGGGGGACCACGTGCGCGCGCGCCGCCTCGGCGTCGACGGCATGTGGCTCGGCGTGCTGCTCGGCGTCGTGCTCGCGACGGCGCTCCTGCTGGGCGCGGGACCGATCGCCGACGCCCTCGGCGCGCCCGACGACGTCCGCCGCCACGTGCTCGCCTACCTGCGCTGGTCGGCCCCCGGCCTGCCGGGGATGCTCGTCGTCCTCGCCGCGACCGGCGCCCTGCGCGGCCGCCTCGACACCCGCACGCCGCTGTGGGTGGCGACCGCGGGCGCCGTCGTGAACGCGGTCCTCTCGTTCGTGCTCGTGCTCGGCGTCGGGATGGGCGTGGCCGGCTCCGCGCTCGGCACGGCCCTGACCCAGTTCGGCATGGCCGCGGTGCTCGCCCGGGCGGTGCTCACCGGCACCCGCGCCGAGGGCGTCGGCGTCCGCCCCACGCGTGCCGGCCTGCGCTCGGCCGCCCGCGCCGGCACGCCGCTCCTGCTGCGCACGGTGTCGCTGCGCGTGGGCATCCTCCTGGCGGCGTGGGTCGCCGCGGGGCTCGGCACGACCGCGCTCGCCGGGCACCAGGTGGTCATGGCGGTGTGGAGCTTCGCCGCGTTCGCGCTCGACGCGCTCGCGATCGCCGCGCAGGCCCTCGTCGGGCAGTCCCTCGGCGCGCGCGACGCGGAGGCCGCCCGCACGGTGCTCCGGCGCACCCTCACGTGGGGCGTCCTCGCGGGGGCCGGGCTCGGCGTCGTGCTCGCGGTGGGCGCGCGGTGGCTGGGCCCTCTCTTCACGCCCGACGCCGGCGTCGTCCGCGCCGTGGCCGTCGCGCTCCTCGTCGCGGCCGCCGGCATGCCCATGGCCGGCTGGGTGTTCGTGCTCGACGGCGTCCTCATCGGCGCGGGCGACGGCCGCTACCTGGCGTGGGCGGGCGTGCTCACGGTGGTCGCCTACCTGCCCGCGGCGCTCGCGGTGCGCGCCTGGGCGCCCGACGGCGGCCCGGGGCTGGTGTGGGCGTGGGCGGCCTACGCGGGGGTCTTCATGGGCGCCCGGGCGCTCACGACCGGCCTGCGCGCCCGGGGCACGTCCTGGATGACCCTCGGCGCCTGACCCCGGCCCCCACACGCCGCCCCACCTCTCCCGCCGCCCCACCTCTCCCGCCGCCCCCACCTCTCCCGCCGAGCTCGAGAGTTTCAGGCGAGTTCGAGAGTCAGGACCTCTCGAACTCGCCGGAAAGTCTCGACGTCGGCACTAGTCGGTGGGGGTGTCGGGGGTCTCTTCGGGGGGCTCGGGCTTCTCGGCGCCCTGGGCCTTCGTCTGCGCGAGACCCGCACCGCCGAGAGCGATCGCGAGGACCAGGAACGTGATGCCGACCGTGAAGAACGTCGTCCCCAGGGGCTCCCCGAGGCCCTGCGTCAGGCCCAGGAGGAAGAACGTGATCCCGATCGGCAGGAAGGCCCCCGCGTACGGGGCCGTCCCTGCGCCCGTACCGGCGGCCTTCCCCGGCCCGCCCGACCCCGTGCCCTCCGCGTCGGAGCGCTGCGGCCCGTCGGCGTCGCCCTGCGCTGTCATCGTCCCTCCCGGTGTGCTCGCCCCTCACGCTAGGACGACGACGGCGGCGCCCGCGCCCGTCTCGGGGCGGAACCTCCTCCGCCCGGCGGCGGACCCGGGACGACGAGGGGCCCGGACCGTGCGGTCCGGGCCCCTCGGGGTCGTTCGCCCAGGCTCAGGCCTGCGGCACCACGCGGACGTCGATCTGCGCGGTGACGTCCTCGTGCAGGCGGATCTGCACCTGGTGGTCACCGACCGACTTGATCGGCTGCGCGATCTCGATCTTGCGGCGGTCCACCTTCGGGCCACCGGCGGCCGCGACGGCCTCGGCGATGTCCGCGGTGGTCACGGCGCCGAAGAGGCGGCCCGCGGCGCCGGCCTTGGCCGGGACGACGACGGGCGCGGCCTCGAGCCGCTCCTTGACCGCGCGGGCCTCCTCGAGCGAGGCGATCTCGCGCGCCTTGCGGGCCCGCTTGATGGCCTCGACCTGCTTCGCGGCGCCCTTCGTCCACGGGGTGGCGAGGTTGCGCGGGAGCAGGTAGTTGCGCGCGTAGCCGTCCTTGACCTCGACGATGTCGCCGGGGGCGCCGAGGCCGGTGACCTCGTGCGTCAGGATGATCTTGGTAGCCATGTCAGCGCCCTCCTCAGCGAGCGGAGCTCGAGTAGGGGAGGAGCGCCATCTCGCGGGCGTTCTTCACGGCCCGCGCGATCGCGCGCTGCTCCTGGACGGAGACACCGGTCACCCGACGCGCGCGGATCTTGCCGCGGTCGGAGATGAACTTGCGCAGCAGCGCGGTGTCCTTGTAGTCGACCGTCTCGATCTTGGCGACCTTCAACGGGTTCTGCTTCTTCTTGGGCTTGCGGACGACGGGCTTCGCCATCGTGGAACTCCTCGGGTGTCCCGGGGCCTCGCGCGGCCCCGACTCAGGTCAGGTCTGTGGGTGCCGTCCGGCGCGGCGGCCGGACGGACCGGGCGTCGGTCAGAACGGGGGCTCGTCGGACGCGCCGCCAGGAGCGGGCGTGGCCCACGGGTCGTCGGCGTAGCCGCCCGAGGGCGCGCCGCCGCCGAAGCCGCCACCGCCGCCGCCGAAGCCACCGCCACCCGAGCGCTGGGTGCGGGTGACCTTCGCCGACGCGTAGCGGAGCGACGGGCCGACCTCGTCGACCTGCAGCTCGACCACCGTGCGCTTCTCGCCCTCGCGGGTCTCGTACGACCGCTGCACCAGCCGGCCCTGCACGATGACGCGCATCCCCTTGGTGAGCGACTCCGCCACGTTCTCGGCCGCCTCGCGCCAGATCGAGCAGCGCATGAACAGCGTCTCGCCGTCCTTCCACTCGTTGTTCTGGCGGTCGAACGTGCGCGGCGTGGACGCGACGGTGAAGTTCGCCACGGCCGCGCCGGAGGGCGTGAAGCGGAGCTCCGGGTCCCCGGTCAGGTTCCCGACCACCGTGATGACGGTGTCACCAGCCATGCCAGCTCCTCGGTTCGATGCGGCGGGGGGTCAGTGGGCGTCCGGCCGCAGGATCTTGGTGCGCAGCACGGCCTCGTTGAGGCGCAGCTGGCGGTCCAGCTCCTTGGCGGTGTCCGGGTTCGCGGTGAAGTCGACGACCGCGTAGATGCCCTCGGACTTCTTCTTGATGTCGTAGGCGAGGCGGCGTCGGCCCCAGATGTCGACCTTGTCGACGGTCCCGCCGGCGGTGGTGACCACCGAGAGGTACTTGTCGAGGGACGGGGCGACGGTGCGCTCCTCGATCTCGGGGTCGAGGATCACCATCAGCTCGTACTGACGCATGCGCGTACCCACCTCCTCTGGTCTGAGCGGTCACGGTCTTTCCGTGACAGGAGGGTCGTGCGTCTGCCGCGCCCGGCTCCGGTGATCGGCACCGGCCCGGGACAGCGACCGCCCATGCTACAGGCTGCGGGGTGGCTCAGCCGCCGCCTTCCCCACCGCCTCCACCGTCGCCGTCGCCACCGTCGCCGTCGCCACCGTCGCCGTCGCCACCGTCGTCGTCACCGGGTCCGGTCGACACGACGATCGTGACGGTGCTGCCGGGCGGCGCCGTCCCGGACGGCCGCTGCTCGATCACCCGGCCCGGCGGGGTGTCGTCGTCGGCGCGCTCCTCCACGGCCACCTGGAAGCCCGCGTTCTGCAGCGCGGCCCGGGCGTCCTCGAGGGATTGCCCGACGACGTCCGGCACCGGCGCGGTGCCCGGCCCGGTCGAGACGACGATGGTCACGGTGCTGCCCTGCTCGATCTCCGTGCCGCCGGGCGGGTCCTGCCGCGCGACGAGGCCCGGGGCGACCGTCGGGTCGTTGCCCTGCTGCACCGCTGGCGTGAAGCCCGCCTGCTGCAGCGTGGCGATCGCGTCCGCCTCGGGCATCCCGACGACGTCGGGCACCGCGGCGACGGGCGGCCGGTTCGGCGTGCCGACGTCCGCGCGCGGCGGGAACTGCTGCACCTCGCGCCCGGCCATCGCCCGCGTCATGTAGGCGGTCCACAGGTCGAGCGGCGCGGAGCCGCCGGTGATCTGGCTGCCGACGTAGGGGCCGAACGGCGTGATCTCCTCCTCGACCGCGCGCCCCTCCTCGTCGACGCCGACCTGGTACATCGCGACGGCGGTCGTGAGCTGGGTCGTGTAGCCGATGAACCACGCGGAGCGGTTGTTCTGCGAGGTGCCGGTCTTGCCCGCCACCGGGTGGCCGACGGCGCGGGCCTTGGTGCCCGAGCCCTGCTCGACCACTTGGCTCAGCGCGTACGTGGTGTCGGCCATGACGTCCTCGGCGAAGACGCGCTCGCCCTCGACGCCGCCGGTGTGCACGACCTCGCCGTCGGGCGTGACGACCTGGGCCACGATGAACGGCTCGGTCCGCACGCCCTGCGCGGCGAACGTGTTGTACGCCTGCGCCATGTCGAGCGGGTGCGGCGAGGCCGTGCCGAGCACGTTCGCCGGCACCTCCTGCCCCTCGAACACGGTGCAGTCCTCGTCGGCGCGCGCCCAGGAGGTGCACACGCCGGCGCGCCGGGCGACGTCGAGCGTCGCGGCCGGGCCGACCTCGACGTTCATCTGGGCGTAGACGGTGTTGACCGAGTTCGCGGTCGCCCGGACGACGTCGATCTCGCCCCAGCTCTGCCCGTTGCCGCGGCCGAAGTTGCGCAGCGGCTCGTCGGAGAAGCCGGGGATCACGACGAAGGAGTTGCCGTTGTACCGGGACTTCAGCGAGCCGCCGTTCTCCAGGTACGCGACGAGCGTGAACGGCTTGAACGTCGATCCCGCCTGCATGTTGTCCTGCGTGACCGCGTTGCGGGCCTGCGTGAGGTAGTCGGGCCCGCCGTACAGCGCGCGGATCGCGCCCGTGCCCGGCTCGAGCGTGACGAGGGCGACGCGCAGGTTCGGCGAGTGGTCCGGCGGGATGTTGGCGACCTCCTCGACCGCTGCGGCCTGCATCCCGTGGTCGATCGTCGTCGTGATCCGGTAGCCGCGCTGGTCGAGCTCCTCCTCGGTGAAGCCCTCCGCGACCAGCTCGCGGCGCACCATGTCGAGCAGGTAGCCGGTCGGGCCGGCGTAGCGGTCCGAGCGCGTGAACGGGACGGTCTCGGGGAACACCTGGGCGTCGCGCTCGGCCTGGGTGAGCGCGCCCGTGGTGACCATGCCGTCGAGCACGTAGTTCCAGCGCCGCTCGGCCTGCTCGGGGGAGACCCGCGGGTCGAAGTTGTTCGGCGACGGGATGACGCCGGCGAGCAGCGCCCCCTGGGAGACGTTGAGCTCCGACGCCGGGATGCCGAAGTACGCGCGCGACGCCGCCTCGATCCCGTAGGAGTCCCGACCCCAGTAGATCGTGTTCATGTAGTTGGCGAGGATCGTGTCCTTGTCCTGCGTGCGCGCGAGCTTCACGGCCAGGAACGCCTCGCGGACCTTGCCGGGGATGTCGGTGATCGTGCGGTCGTGGTAGTACCGCTCGGCGTACTGCTGGGTGATGGACGAGCCGCCCTGCGAGTCCTTGCCGGTGAGGTTGAGGTAGAGCGCGCGCAGGATGCCCGTCGGGTTGATGCCCGGGTTCTCGTAGAACGAGCGGTCCTCGGCCGCGACCACGGCCTGCTTGACGTGCTCGGGGATCTGCTCGCTCGGGATGATCGTGCGGTTCTGCTCGGCGAACCGGCCCATCTCGGTGGTGCCGTCCGCGTAGTAGATCGTCGTCGTCTGGAACTCGGCGAAGTCCGACGGGTCGGGGATCTGCGTGCTCTGGTACATCCACACGAACGCGCCGACCACGAGCAGGAGGAAGAACAGGAACGTCCCGCCGACGAGACGCCACGAGGGCAGCCAGCGACGGAAGCCGGTCTTGCCCTGACGCGGGTAGTCGACGAGCCGGCGCTTCCCGGACGGGGCACGCTTCCCGCCGCGCCCGCCGCCGCTGCGGGCCCGGGTGCCGCCGGTGGAGCCCGCCGCGCGCCGACCGCCCTGCGCCGGGCCCGACGTCGCGCGCGTGCCCGGGGCCGGGCGCGCGGCCTGCCGGGGCGCGGGGGTGTACGACGGCGGGGTGCCGCCGCCGCCGAGGACGCTGCGTCGCTGCGGCCCGCGGGGGGCCGATCCGCGTGTGGGGTCGCCGGGTGCCACGAGTGCCTCTCGTCGGTCGGTGCGCCCGCGTGGGGCGCGGGGGGGCCGGCGCGTGATCGTCCGGCTCCGCCCAGGGTACGGACCTCGATCGGGACAGGCGCGGCACGATTCGTGACGAGCCGTGAAGACCTTGTGGCGGTGGCCGCCCCGGCCGGACGGGCGGGGCCGTCGTCGGGAGCGGCCGCGGACCGCGCCGGGAGCGCGCCGCCGGGTGTGCGCTGCGTCACATCGGGGCGATCTGTTTGCGCGGGGATGCCCGACGCACATACTCTCGCCGATGTATCAGTTCGATACATCAGTTCGTCCGGGTCGCGCGAACACCGTGACCCTACCCCGGAGGCAGCGTGCGCAGTCGGTCCGACGTGCTCGAGCTGGCGATCCTCGGATTGCTGGCCGAGACGCCGATGCACGGGTACGAGCTGCGCAAGCGGCTCAACCTGCTGCTCGGCTCGTTCCGGGCGCTGTCCTACGGCTCGCTGTACCCCGCGCTGCGGAACCTCGCCGACCGGCACCTCATCGTCGGCCAGGACACCCCGCAGACGCCTCCCCCGCACGCCCTGTCGGGCAAGCGGGCCCGGATCGTCTATCAGCTCACCGCCGAGGGCAAGGAGCACCTGGCGGAGATGCTGGCCACGGCCGGCCCGTCGTCGTGGGAGGACGAGCACTTCGGGGTGCGGTTCGCGCTGTTCGGCCAGACCGACGCCGAGACTCGGCTGCGGATCCTGGAGGGGCGGCGCACGCGGCTCACCGAGCGGCTGGAGCAGTTCCGCCAGTCCGCGGCCCGCACGCGGGAGCGGATCGACGAGTACACGCTCGAGCTGCAGCGGCACGGCCTGGAGCAGGTCGAGCGCGAGGTCCGCTGGCTCGACGGACTGATCGACAACGAGCGCGACGCCCGGCGTCGTGCCCAGAGCGAGGGGCGCGGCCGCTCGGCCGGTCCTGACACCGCCGACGACGCGTCCGCGTCCCGGCACTGAGTAGATCGAGGAGCGAGGATGAGTTCGATCCGCGTCGCCATCGTGGGCGTCGGCAACTGCGCCGCGTCGCTGGTGCAGGGCGTCCACTACTACGCGGACGCCGACCCCCAGAGCAAGGTCCCGGGCCTGATGCACGTACAGTTCGGCCCGTACCACGTCCGTGACATCGAGTTCGTCGCCGCGTTCGACGTCGATGCCAAGAAGGTCGGGTTCGACCTCGCCGAGGCGATCGTCGCCAGCGAGAACAACACCATCAAGATCTGCGACGTGCCGCCGCTGGGCGTCACGGTGCAGCGTGGCCCGACGCTCGACGGCCTGGGCAAGTACTACTCCCAGACGATCGACGAGTCGGACGCCGAGCCGGTCGACGTCGTCCAGGCGCTGAAGGACGCGAAGGTCGACGTCCTCATCTCCTACCTGCCGGTGGGCTCGGAGGAGGCTGACAAGTTCTACGCCCAGTGCGCGATCGACGCCGGCGTGGCCTTCGTCAACGCGCTGCCCGTGTTCATCGCCTCGGACCCGGTGTGGGCCAAGAAGTTCGAGGACGCCGGCGTGCCGATCGTCGGTGACGACATCAAGTCCCAGGTCGGTGCGACCATCACGCACCGCGTGCTCGCCCGCCTGTTCGAGGACCGCGGCGTCATCCTCGACCGCACGTACCAGCTGAACGTCGGCGGCAACATGGACTTCAAGAACATGCTCGAGCGCGAGCGCCTGGAGTCCAAGAAGGTCTCGAAGACGCAGGCCGTGACGTCGAACCTCCACGACGGCCCCCTGTCGGGCAAGAAGGAGGACCGCAACGTCCACATCGGCCCGTCGGACTACGTCGCCTGGCTCGACGACCGCAAGTGGGCCTACGTGCGCCTCGAGGGCCGCGCGTTCGGCGAGGTCCCGCTGAACCTCGAGTACAAGCTCGAGGTGTGGGACTCCCCGAACTCCGCCGGCATCATCATCGACGCGCTCCGCGCGGCGAAGATCGCCAAGGACCGCGGCATCGGCGGCCCGATCCTGTCCGCGGCGTCGTACTTCATGAAGTCCCCGCCCGTGCAGATGGAGGACACCGAGGGCCGCGAGCGCCTCGAGGCCTTCATCCGCGGCGAGATCGAGCGCTGAGCCGGTCCGCGCCACAGCCGTGACGCTCGGGGCGTGACTCGCTCCACGCGCTGAGCGGCTCGACAGCGAAGGGCCCGGCCCCCACTGCAGGGGGGCCGGGCCCTTCGTCGTGCGCCCTCCGGGTGGAGCGCCGTGCCGGTCTCGCCGTTCGAGTGGAGCGCGGTGGCGCGACGACGCTCCACTCGCGCGTCAGCGGCGGGCGTCCCGACGGCGCAGCACCACCTTGCGCGCCTCCTCGACCCACAGCACCGAGCTCGCGAGCGCGAGGCACACGAGCCACTGCTGCCAGGAGAGCGCCTCGGTGCCGAACGCCGTCTGCAGCAGCGGCACGTGGACGACGGCGGCCTGCAGCACGACGGCGAGCAGCACCGCACCCCACAGCCAGCGGTTGTGCGTGCGCCGCAGCGCCGACCGCACGCCCGAGCGCGCGTTGAACGCGTTGAACAGCTGCGCGAGGACGAGCACCGTGAACGCGGCCGTGCGGGCGAGGGGCAGCCCGGCGTCGTCGCCCTCGACGAGGCCGCCCGGCAGGTGGATGTCGATCGCGAGGAGCGACGCCGCGGCCATGACGGTCCCGATCCACAGCACGTCGCCCCACATGCGCGCGTCGATGACGCGGTCGGTCGGCCGGCGCGGCGGCCGGTCCATGACGTCCTCGGTCTGGGGGTCGACGCCCATCGCGAGCGCCGGGCCGGTGTCGGTGAGCAGGTTGATCCACAGGATCTGCGTCGCGAGCAGCGGGACCACGACGACCTCGCCGTGCCCGGACAGCCCGAGGAAGCCCGCGAGCACGACCCCGCCGAAAACGGTCAGGACCTCGCCCATGTTCGACGAGAGCAGGAAGCGGAGGAACTTGCGGATGTTCTCGAAGATCCCGCGGCCCTCGCGGACGGCGGCGACGATCGTCGCGAAGTCGTCGTCGGTGAGGATCATCGCGCCGGCCTGCCGCGTCACCTCGGTCCCGGTGATGCCCATGGCCACGCCGATGTCCGCCGACTTCAGGGCGGGCGCGTCGTTGACGCCGTCGCCGGTCATCGCCACGACGAGCCCGTCCGCCTGGAGCGCGTCGACGATGCGCAGCTTGTGCTCGGGCGACACCCGCGCGAAGACCGAGGTGGTCCGCACGACCTCGCGCCACCCGGCGTCGTCGAGCGCGTCGAGCTCGAGGCCCGTCGCGACCGGGGCGCCCTCGGGCACGATGCCGAGCTCGGTCGCGATGCGCCGCGCCGTGCCCGGGTGGTCGCCGGTGATCATGATGACCCGGATGCCCGCGCGCTGGGCGGCCGCGACCGCGGAGCGCGCCTCGGGCCGGGGCGGGTCGACGATCCCGACGACGCCGCACCACACGAGGTCCTGCTCGAGCTCGGCCTCGAGCACGTCCCCGTCCGCGTCCCGCACGGCGTCCGGGGCCCAGTCGACCCGCCGCTGCGCGACGCCGAGCGTGCGGAGCGCCTGCGCGGCCAGGTCCTCGATCTCGGCGAGGACGCGGGCCCGGTGCTCGTCGGTCATCGGCTCGACGCGGTCCCCCACGAGCACGTGCGTGCACCGGGCGAGCAGCACGTCGGGTGCGCCCTTCGTCACCACGACGACGGCGTCGTCCGGCTCGACCTCGACCGCGGACATGAGCTTGCGCTCCGAGGTGAACGGCACGTCCGCGACCCGACGCCATCGCGCGCGCCGCTCCTCGTGGAGGCCGAGCTTGCGCTCCGCGACGAGGAACGCGCCGTCGGTCGGGTCGCCCTGCATGACCCAGGCGCCGTCCTCCTGGCGCAGCTCGGCGTCGTTCGCGGCCGCCCCCGCGGCGAGGACGGCGGCGACCTCCGCGCGGAGCCGGCCGTCGTCGGGCAGCGGCGCGCCGTCGTCGGTGCGGACCTCGCCCTCGGGCGCGTACCCGACGCCCTCCACGCGGACCGCGCCCGACGCGGTGACCACGCGCACGAGCGTCATCTCGTTCTGCGTGAGCGTGCCGGTCTTGTCGGAGCAGATGACCGACGCCGAGCCCAGCGTCTCCACCGACGCCAGGCGCTTGACGATCGCGTTGCGCGCGGCCATCCGCTGCACGCCGATCGCGAGCACCACGGACAGCACCGCGGGCAGGCCCTCGGGCACGGCGGCGACGGCGAGCGAGACGCCGAGCAGCAGCACGGTGACGTAGTCGCCCACGGCCCGCAGGTCGGAGACGGCGAGCACGGTCGCGACCACGACCACCGCGATGGCCACCACCGCGATGCCGAGCATCCGACCGACGACGGCGATCTCGCGCTGCAGCGGCGTCGGGTCCTGCCGGGTCTGCGCCAGCAGGCGCGCGATCCGGCCGGTCTCGGCGGCCATGCCCGTCGCCGTGACGACCGCCCGGCCCGTGCCCCGGGTCACCGCGGTGCCACCGAACACCATGCACGTGCGGTCGCCGAGCGCCGTCGGGCCGCGCAGCGCGGCCGTGGACTTCGCGACCGGCGCGCTCTCCCCGGTCAGGGCCGCCTCGGCCACGTGCAGCGACGACGCCGCGACGAGCCGCGCGTCCGCCGGCACGGTGTCGCCCTCGGCCAGGACCAGCAGGTCGCCCGGCACGACGTCGCGGGCCGGGACCCGCAGCTGCCGCCCGCCGCGCACCACCGACGCCGTCGGCGCGCTCATCCGGGCCAGCGCGGCCACGGCGTCCTCGGCCCGGCGCTCCTGCGCGACGCCGAGCACCGCGTTCGCGACGACGATGACCGCGATGACGACGGCGTCGAACGGCACCCCCTCGGCGCCCTCGACGAGCCAGGCGCCGAGCGAGACCGCCACGGCGACGAGCAGCAGGATCACGAGCGGGTCGCGCAGCTGGGCGAGCAGCCGCCGCCACGTCGGGGTGGGCGGGTCGCCGCGGAGCTCGTTCGGGCCGTGCTCGGCCAGGCGGCGCGCGGCCTCCTCGGGCGCGAGGCCGGCGACGGGGTCCGTGCCCAGGGACGCCGCGACCTCGGCGGCCTCGCACAGCCAGGGCTCAGGGACGGCGTCGGTCACGGGGACGGCGTCGGTCACGGGCTCGGCGTCGGTCACGGGCTCGGCGGGAGGCCCGGGCTCGGCGGGAGGCCCGGCTGCGGGGTCGGAGCCGGCGGCCGCCGGGTCCGTGAGCGGAGGCACACCACCATCATGGCCCCGGCGGGCGCCGACGCACGTGGGAACGGCCGCCGGGCGGCTAGCCTGCGCTGGTGACCACCGGCCGGGAGACCCGATGAGCGTCGTCGGCGACCTGAGGACCGTCGCCGTCCACCGGGACTTCCGCAAGCTCTTCGCGGTCCGGCTCGTCTCCCAGTGCGGCGACGGCATGTTCCAGGCGGGCCTGGCGACGCTGTTCTTCTTCCAGCCGGAGAACATGGCGACGGCCACGCAGGTCGCCGCCGCGTTCACCGTGCTGCTGCTGCCGTTCACGGTGGTCGCGCCGTTCGCGGGGCCGCTGCTCGACAGGTGGCGCCGCCGTCAGGTGCTGCTGTGGGGCAACCTCGCGCGCGTCCCGCTCGCGGTCGCGCTCGCGGTGCTCATGGCGACGGTGGGCGTGGGCCTGCCGGTCTACGTGCTCGCCCTGGTGACGCTCGGCGTCAACCGCTTCCTGCTCGCCGCGCTGTCCGCGGGCCTGCCGCACGTCGTCCCGCGCGCCCAGCTGCTCATGGCGAACACGATCACGCCGACGCTCGGCGCGGTGTCCGCCGTCGTGGGCGCGGGCCTCGGCGTCGTGCTGTCGCGGGTGACGCCCGAGGGCGCGGTGCGGGACGCCGTCGTGCTCACCGTCGCGGGCCTGTTCTTCGGGGCCGCGAGCGCGCTCGCCCTGCGCCTGGGCCGCGACCAGCTCGGGCCGGAGGAGCGGGGCCTGCCGATCGGGCAGGCGGTCGCCGCGACGCTGCGCGACCTGGCCGACGGCGCGCGCTGGCTGGTCCGCCGGGGCACCCCGGCCCTCGGCCTGGGCGTCATGGGCGTGCACCGCTTCCTCTACGGCGTGAACTTCATCGCGCTCATCCTCATGTCGCGCAACCTGCTCGTGGACCCGACGGACGCCGACGCCGGCCTGGCGATGTTCGCCCTGCTCGCGGGCGTCTCGTTCGCCGGCAACGGCCTGGCGATCGTGCTCACGCCGATCGCGCACGAGCGGATGCGGCCCGCGACCTGGGTCGCGGTCTGCCTGGGCGTGGGGGTGGTGAGCCAGGGGCTGCTCGCGGTGTCGCACGCGTTCGCGGTGGTGGCGGCCTCGGCGGTGCTGCTCGGGCTGTCCGTGCAGGGCGCGAAGATCGCCGTCGACACGATCGTCCAGCGCGACACCGACGACGACTACCGCGGCCGCGCCTTCTCCCTCTACGACATGCTCTACAACGCCGCGTTCGTGGGCGCGGCCGCCCTCGCGGCGGCCGTCCTGCCCGACGTCGGGTGGTCGGCCCTCGTCTTCGCCGTCCTCGCGGTGGTCTACGCGCTCACGGCGCTCGCGTACCGCGCGGCGAACGACCGCGCCGAGTCGCGCCTCCCCGTCGCCTGACCCGCCCCCACCCCCGGCCTCCGGCACCCAACCCCCGGCCCCCCTCCCCCTCCGTCGACGGGAGCGGGACAGGGGTTGTCTGCCCCGCGGGAGTCGCGTAATACTCTGAGTCGAGTATCCGGAGGTGAGTATGTCGCGTTCCTCGCTGAGCAACCCGCTCGCGCTGGCCGTCCTGGCCACGCTGGTCGAGGAGCCGATGCACCCGTACCGGATCACGCAGGTCCTCCGCGAGCGCGGCAAGGAGCACAGCATCCGACTCAACTGGGGGTCGCTGTACTCGGTCATCGCGTCGCTCGAGAAGAACGGCCTCATCGTGGCCACCCGCTCCGAGCGCGAGGGCTCCCGCCCCGAGCGGACCGTCTACGCGATCACCGACGAGGGCCGGGCGAAGGCCCTCGGCTGGCTGCGGCGGATCATCGAGGTCCCGGTCAAGGAGTACCCCGACTTCGAGGCCGGCCTGTCGCTCATCATGCTGCTCGGCCCCGACGAGGCCGCCGCGCTGCTGGCCCGCCGGCTCGAGCTCCTCGACGCCCGCATCGCCGAGGCCCGCGCGGCCGACGAGCTGCCGCTGCCCGAGATCTTCCTCGTCGAGTCCCGGTTCGAGCTCGCCATGCTCGAGGCCGAGCGCGCGTTCGTCGCCGACCTCGTCGCGCGGCTCGCGGCCGGCCGCGTGGGCGGTCAGGACCTGTGGACCGAGATGCACCGGCGGCTCGCGCAGGGCGGCACGATCGCCCAGCTCGTCGCCGAGTTCGACGACCACCTGTGGAAGGAGGGGACCGGCACGCGGCCCGGGCCGGACGGTCCGACGCCGCCCACCACCGAGAGCTGAACCACCCCACACGCAGTGGTGGCCCGGGTGCGGCAACACCCGAGCCACCGAAGTTCCGAGCCGACCGCGATGGCACGCCCCGAAACCCCACGACGATCGTATCCGCGTGCCGTGCCGCGGCGGCTCCCCACCGAGGGAGGCACCATGGCACCACCCACCACCACGCACGCCCCGGCGCTGCTCGCCGAGGGCCTCGTCAAGACCTACCCGGCCCGCCGCGGCCCGGGCGCGCGCGGCACCGCGGTGCGCGCGCTCGACGGGCTGTCGTTCGCCGCCGAGCCCGGCACCGTGTTCGGGCTCCTCGGCCCGAACGGCGCCGGCAAGTCGACGACGGTCAAGGTCCTCACGACGCTCACCCGCCCCGACGCGGGGCGCGCCGTCGTCGCCGGGTACGACGTCACCAGGCACCCCGACAAGGTGCGGCGCGCCATCGGGCTCGTCGCCCAGCGCGCGGTGACCGACCCGATGGAGACCGGCTGGGACAACCTCGTCCTCGCCGCGCGGCTCCAGGGCCTGCCGGCGCGCGCCGCGCGGGCCCGGGCCCGCGAGCTCCTCGAGCGGTTCGACCTGACCGACGCCGCCGGCCGCCTCGTGCGGACCTACTCCGGCGGCATGGCGCGCAAGCTCGACGTCGCCATCGGCCTGGTCCACCGGCCGCGCGTGCTGTTCCTGGACGAGCCGACGACCGGCCTCGACCCGGAGGCCCGCGCCCACATGTGGGCCGAGCTCGCGGAGATCACGCGGGCCGAGCGCACCACGGCCCTCCTCACCACGCACTACCTGGAGGAGGCCGACCGGCTGGCCTCGCGCCTCGCGATCGTCGACCACGGCCGCGTCGTCGCCGAGGGCACGCCGGACGAGCTGAAGGACGGGCTGCGCGGCGACGCCGTCGTCGTGGAGGTGGCCGGCGAGGAGCACGTCGCGGCGGCCCGCGCCGCCCTGGACCGCGTGCGCGGCCTGCGCGAGGTGACGCTCGCCGGGCGGGTCCTGCGGGCCCGCGCCGACCAGGGCGCGACCGCCCTGCCGGCCGTGCTCGCCGCGCTCGACGCCGCGGGCGCCCCGGTCCTGGCGGCCTCGGTCGCCCGGCCGACGCTCGACGACGTCTACCTGCACCACACCGGGCGCACGCTCACGGACGCCCAGCACACCGGAGAGGAGGTGGCGGCATGACGGCCGTCGTCCACACCGGGCTGCTCACGGCGCGCCTGCTGCGCGTGTTCGTGCGCATGCCCGTCTACCTGTTCATGAACCTCGTCCAGCCGATGATGTGGCTGCTGCTGTTCGGCGCGCTGTTCTCGGGCGTCGTGCGGCTGCCGGGGTTCGGCGAGGAGAGCTACCTGGAGTTCCTCACCCCGGGCATCGTCATGATGATGGCGCTGTTCGGCAGCGCCTGGGCGGGGACCGCGTTCGTCGAGGACATGAGCCGCGGCGTCATGGACCGGTTCCTCGCCTCGCCCACCAGCCGCGGCGCGCTCATGGTCGCGACCATGGCGTACCAGTCGGTGCTCGCGGTGCTGCAGACGCTCGTCGTCCTCGGCGTCGCGTGGCTGGCCGGCGCGCGGCTCGGCGGGGGCGTGGGCGGCGTCCTGCTCCTGCTGCTGGGCGTGGTGCTGCTGACGTCGGCCCTCTCGGCGATGTCCAACACGGTCGCCCTCGTGGCCGGCACGCAGGAGGCGCTCATCGGCATCTCGCAGCTCGTGAGCCTGCCGCTGATGTTCGTCAGCTCGGCGATCATGGACACCCGCCTGTCCCCGGACTGGGTGGGCCAGGTCGCGCGGTTCAACCCGTTCGAGTGGGCGGTCGTCGTCGGACGGCAGGCCCTGTCCGACACCCCGGACCTCGGCCTCCTCTGGGGGCACGCCGGCCTGCTGGCCGCGCTCGCCGTCGTCGTCGCGGCGCTCGCGACGCTCGCCTTCCGGGCGCGCCAGAAGGCCGCCTGACGGCGTCGTCACCGCCCGGGCCCGGTCGCCCTCTCCCAGGGGGCGACCGGGCCCGGCACCACCGTGATGAGCGGGTGCACGCCCGGCACGACGACGTCGCGCCACCGCTCGAGGGTCGCCGGGCTCCGCTCCGCGAGCTTGGTGCGCAGCACCGCCCACTCGCGCGCCACCTGCCCGTCGGTCACCGGCACCGGCCCGACTCCGTCCGGCCGCGGACCCGCCACGCGCGACCGGTCGTAGCGGAACCCGCGCTCGTCCGCCTCGTCGGCGACCGCGTGCAGGTAGGCGACCACGAGGTCCCCGGGCCAGGGCAGCACCTCGTCGCCCACGCGCCCGACGGCGCCGCCCGCCTCGCCCGCGAGCGCCGAGCCCGCGCGGAACCGTTCGAGCTGCGGGTGCGCGCGGTAGCCGCGCGTCGTGCCCGTGAGCACGCGCTGGGCGAGCAGCGCCTCGCGCCAGCAGGCGACGAGGCCGACCGGGTCCAGGTACCGCGGGTGCAGCGACCAGAGCCGCATCAGGTGGGGTCGCCGGCTGCGGCGTCGCGCGCCCCGGCCGCGTCACCCGCCGCGCCGCCCACGTCGCCGGCCACCCCGGACTGCCGCTGCGCCCACCACTCGAGCAGCGCGGCCTCGGCCTCCTCGGGGGGCCGCGGGCCCAGCTCCATGCGCCGCTCCAGGAGGAAGCGGTACGCCTCGCCGACCTCCGGCCCCGGCCCGATGCCGAGCACCGCCATGATCCGCGTGCCGTCGATGTCGGGCCGGATCGCGGCGAGCTCCTCGGCCTCGCGCAGCTGCGCGATCCGCTGCTCGAGGTGGTCGTACGCGCGGCGCAGCCGCTCCGCCTTGCGGCGGTTGCGGGTGGTGCAGTCGGACCGGGTCAGCCGGTGCAGGCGCTCGAGCAACGGCCCGGCGTCGGTCACGTAGCGGCGCACGGCCGAGTCCGTCCACTGGCCCTCGCCGTAGCCGTGGAAGCGCAGGTGCAGCTCGGTGAGCCGGGCGACCGCCTGCACCGTCTCCTTGTCGAACCGCAGCGCCTTCAGCCGGCGGGCCACGAGCTTGGCGCCCACGACCTCGTGGTGGTGGAAGCTCACGCCGCCGCCCGGCTCGAACCGCCGCGTCGCGGGCTTGCCGACGTCGTGCAGCAGCGCGGCGAGGCGCAGGACCAGGTCCGGGCCCGGCACCGGGCCGGTCGGGTTCTCGTGCGTGCCGGTCTCGAGCGCGATCGCCTGCGCGAGCACCGTCAGCGAGTGCTCGTAGACGTCCTTGTGCCGGTGGTGCTCGTCGATCTCCAGGCGCAGCGCCGGGAGCTCGGGCAGCACGTGCTGCGCCAGGCCGGTGTCCACGAGGACCTCGAGGCCCGGCCGCGGGTCGGGCGCGAGGACGAGCTTGACGAGCTCGTCGCGCACCCGCTCGGCCGAGACGATGGTGATGCGCTCCGCCATCGCGGTCATCGCCCGGCGCACGTCGTCGTCGACCGTGAAACCGAGCTGGGCCGCGAACCGGGCTGCGCGCATCATGCGCAGCGGGTCGTCGTCGAAGGACTGCTCAGCGCCGACCGGGGTGCGCAGCCGGCCCGCGGCGAGGTCCGACAGCCCGTCGAACGGGTCGACGAACGTCAGCGACGGCACGCGCACCGCCATCGCGTTGACGGTGAAGTCCCGGCGCGACAGGTCGCCCTCGAGCGTGTCGCCGAACGCGACCTGCGGCTTGCGCGACGACGGGTCGTAGACGTCGCTGCGGTAGGTCGTCACCTCGACGACGACGTCCGCCGTCCGGTCCCCGCGCGCGAACCGCCGCGCGCCGATCGTGCCGAACTCGCGGCCGATGTCCCAGTGCGCGTCGCCCCAGCGGGCCAGGATCGCCTCGGTCTCCTCGGGCGTGGCGGACGTCGCGAAGTCGAGGTCCGTGCTGCCGCGGCCGAGGAACGCGTCGCGCACCGGCCCGCCGACGAGCGCGAGCTCGTGGCCCGCCGCCGCGAAGGCCTCGCCGAGCTCGACGGCGTCGGGCGCAAGGCTCGCCAGCACGGCCGCGGCCCGACGGCGCAGCACCTCGACCGGCGCGGGGCCCTGCGGGGAGGACGCGCGCCCGGCGTCGGGGGAGGGGTGGTTGGCCGGCACGGGCACCCAGCCTGCCAGACGGGATCGTTACAGTGTCGGCATGGCGAGCGTGATGCCGCACCCACGGCGGGGACCGGTACCCACGCCGCCGGGCGGCCACGCCCTGCGCCTCGAGCCGAGCCACCACCGCCCGCTGCGCCCCCTGCCGGTGGTCGAGGAGACCTCGGCCGGGGGCCTCGTCGTCTCGACGCACCTCCCGGACGCGCAGGCCGCCGTCATCGCGCGCCGCAACCGCGCGGGGCGCCTCGAGTGGTGCCTGCCGAAGGGCCACCTCGAGGGCGAGGAGACCGCCGAGGAGGCCGCCGTCCGCGAGATCGCCGAGGAGACCGGCATCCAGGGCAGGATCCTCCGCTCGCTCGGGACGATCGACTACTGGTTCACCGGCGACGACCGGCGGATCCACAAGGTCGTGCACCACTTCCTGCTGCGGGCCACGGGCGGCGAGCTCACGGTGGCCGGCGACCCCGACGGCGAGGCCGAGGACGTCGCGTGGGTGCCGATCGCGGACCTGCCCGACCGCCTGGCCTACCCCAACGAGCGCCGCCTCGCGGTCACCGCCCGCGCGGTGCTCGCCGACTGCGGATGACCCGCCGGGCCGGCCGGGCGCTCCTCACCCTCGTCGCGGCACTCCTGGGCGCCCCGCTCGCCGTCGGGGCCGCCGCCGCACCCCTGCCCGCGGCCGCGGCGGCCGGGGGCACGGTGCCGGCCGCGACGGTGCCGGCCGCGACGGTGCCGGCCGCGACGGTGCCGGGCGCGACGGCGCCCACGGCCGACGACGACGACCGCCTGCCCCTCGAGGTGGCCATCACCGACGTCGCGCCGGGCGTGCTCGAGCCCGGCCAGGACCTGCGCGTCACCGTCCGCGTGCGCAACGCCGGCACGACGCCGGTCTCCCGCCCGCGCGTGATGGTCTCGCTCGACAGGTCCTCGTTCGTGAGCCGGTCCTCGCTCGACAGGTGGCGCGAGGCCGGCGACGACGGCGGGATCGGCAGCCTGGTCGCGCAGGTGGACCTCGAGGAGGCCCTGGCCCCCGGCGCGTCGGTGACGACCGAGGTCGTCGTGACCGCCGACCAGGTCCGCCTGCCCCGGCGCGCGACCGCGTGGGGCGCCCGCGGCCTCGCGGTCACGGTCGTCGACCGGGACGACGCCGCCCGCCGCCGCCTCGGCGTGGCCCGCACGTTCGTCGTGTGGTTCCCGCCGCAGGAGCTCAACGCGACGCGGGTGAGCGTGCTCGTCCCGCTCGTCGGCCCCGCGGTCGACGCGGTCGGCGGCACGTGGCGGACCCGCCTCGACGAGGCCACCGCCGACGGCGGGCGACTCGCCGACGTCCTCGCCGCGACCGAGGAGCACCCGTTCGTCACGTGGCTCCTCGACCCCTGGCTGCTCGAGGCCGCGCCGTCCGCCGGGACGTCGTCGCGCGCGTGGGCCGGCCGCCTCGGCGACGGCCTCACCGACCGCGAGGTGCAGCTCCTGCCCTACCTCGACCCGGATCTCGCGGCCCTCGCGCACACGGGAAGGACGGAGCTGCTCACCCAGGCGGTGCGCAGGGGCGAGGACGCGGCCCGGGCGGCCGGGCTGCCCGCCGCCGCGCGCGTGCGCCTCGCGCTGCCCGCCACGGTGCGGCCTGACCTGGCCACCGCCGGGCTGGCCGCGCGCACGGACCTGGCGCTCGTCGTCGGGCCCGGCGAGCTGCTGCCGCCCGCGGTGCTCACCTACACCCCGAGCGGGCGCACGACGCTGACCGCGAGCGGCCGGAGCGTGCCCGTCCTCGTCGCGGACGAGCGGCTGTCGTCGGCCCTCGTGACCGGCCGGGTCGCCGGCCGCGCGACGGGCACCCTCGGCGCCGACGACGCGCCCGCGGAGGAGGTGCCCGACGACGCGGGGTCGGGCCCGGTCACGGCGGCGACGGCCGCGCAGGACCTGCTCGCCGAGCTCGCCGTCATCACGCGCGAGCGCCCGTCGGACAGCCGTCACGTGCTCCTCACGGTGCCGCGCGACTGGTCGCCCGACCCCGAGCGGGCCGACGCGCAGCTCGCCGCGCTCGCGTCCGCGCCGTGGGTGCGGCCCGAGCCGGTGTCCGCGCTCGCCGGCCTCGCGGACCCCGAGATCGACCGCGGCACGCTGCCCACGCGCGAGGTGGCCGGCACGGAGATCGACAGCACCGTCATCACCGCGCTCCAGGGCTCCGTGCAGCGACGGGAGGCGGTCGCCGCGATGGTCCCCGACCCGGCGCCGCTGCTCGGCGACGGCGAGCTCGAGGTGCTCGCGGCGCTCGGGGTGGCCTGGCGCGCCGACACGGTGGGCCGCGACGCGCTCGTCGGCGCGAGCGACGCGGTGACCGCCGCCATCACCGACGGGGTGTCGGTCGAGGCGACGAGCGACATCCTCAACCTCATCTCCACCTCCGGCGCGGTCCCGGTCCACGTGCGCAACGACCTCGACCAGCCCGTCGACGTCACCGTGGGCCTGCGCCCGAGCGACCCGCGCCTGCGCGCCGACGAGACGGTGCCCGTCACCGTCCCGCCGGAGAGCCAGGTGCTCGTGCAGATCCCCGTGCACGCGGTGCAGAGCGCCGACATGACCGTCACGGTCGAGGTCCGCACAGCCGGCGGTGTCCTCGTCGACGAGGACACCGCGATCCCCATCCGCGTCCGCGCGGAGTGGGAGGGCATCGGGATGGCCGTGCTGGGCTCGCTCCTCGCGATCGGGCTCGTCATCGGCATCGTGCGCACGATCCGCCGCGGGCGGGGTGAGCGCCGGGCCGCGCCCGAGCCCGAGGCCGGCCCCGACGCGCTCTCGCCCGAGGAGGTCGCCGAGGCCCGCCTCGCCGCGGCTGAGCCCCGGCCCGACGGCGCCTGAGCGGCGCCCGCCCTCCACCCGCCCGTCGCGGACCGGCGCCGTAGCATGGGCACGCCGGCGGCCGACGCCGGTCCGGCCGCGCGCGGGGTGGAGCGCCCGACGTCGGGCCCGAGCACGGAGGTGATCGTCTGGACGCCGTCATCGGGCGGGGGACCCTGCTCGCCGGCCGGTACCGCCTGCAGCAGCCGGTGCCGAGCGACCTGCCGGACGCCCAGACGTGGAGCGCCCGGGACCAGATCCTCGACCGGCCCGTGCGCGCCGTCGTCATCACCGGCCGCAGCGAGGCCCGCGCGGCGGCCGCCCAGGACGCCGCCCGCCGCGCCGCGCTGGTCTCCGATCCGCGGCTCCTGCGCGTGCTCGACGTCGGCGACCACGAGGGGGTCGCGTACGTCGTCACCGAGCCCGTGGTCGGCAAGGACCTCGCCCAGCTCACCGCGCGCGGGCCGCTCCCCGCGGACCAGGCGCGCGCCGTCGTCGGCGAGGCGGCCGCGGCGCTCGAGGTCGCACGGCGCCGCGGGGTGCACCACCTCGCGCTGCGCCCGTCCGCGCTCCGCGTGACGTCCGACGGGTCCGTGCTCGTCACCGGCCTGGCGATGGACGGCGAGCTGTTCGGCCACCCGAGCGGCGACGCCAAGACGACCTCGCGCGCCGACACGGTCGGCCTCGTCGCGCTGCTCTACCTCGCCCTCACCGGCACCTGGCCCGAGGGCGCCGGCGCGCCGGGGACGGGCGCGGTCGCGGGTGTGCTGCCGGGGCAGGGCGAGGACCACGCCGAGGCCCGCGGCGACGACGCGCACGGCGGGGCGTCGATCGCGCCGAGCGTCGGCGGGGTGCCGGTGCCCCCGTCCGAGCTCGCGCCGGGCGTGCCCGGCGACCTCGACACGCTCTGCACGGTGACGCTGGGCCCGCACGACGACGGCCCGCACAGCCCCGGCGAGCTGGTCCGCGAGCTCGAGCCGTGGGTCCAGGTCGACGCGAAGGTCGTCTTCGGCGGCATCGACACCGCCGGACCCGCCGACGTGCTGCCCGGCGACCTGGGCGAGGACGCGCCCGCCCGGTCGAGTCGCGCCGCCGCCGGTGCCGCCGCGGGGCCGCCGCCGACCATCCCGCCGAAGGGGCCGCCCAAGGTGCGCCGGCAGTCCGCGCGCGCGTCCGCGGCGAGCCGACCCACCCGGCCGGGGACGCCGCCGTCGGCCGCGCCCGTCCGAGCCCCCGCGACCGCCCCGGCGACGCCGCGGCCCGGGCCCGCGCAGCCTCAGGCCGCGCGTCCGGCGGCCCACCCGCAGGCCGTCCACCCCGGGGCCCACCCGCGCACGCCGGCCGTGCTGGCGCCGCAGGGGCGTGGGGCGCCGTCGCGCGACGAGGACTTCGACGTGCTGCTGCACCAGCCCACGAGCCCCGTGCGGCGGCAGGTCAACGCGACCCCGATCGTGCTGGGGATCGTCGCGCTGCTGCTCGTCGTCGGCGCCGTGTGGGCGTTCCGGTCGCTCACCGCGCCCGCGCCGCCCATCGGCGGCGAGGCGGGCCTCGGCCTGACCGAGCCGCAGCCGGGCGACGCGGAGCCCGCGGGCGAGGACGAGGAGTCGCCCGACGCCGAGGCGCCCGCCGCCGAGGGCGAGGGCGACGCGGGGGCCCCGGCGGCGTCGGGCCCGCCCGTCATCGCCGGCGCGCAGATGGTCGACCCGCCGCCGGGCGGCGACAACAACGAGCACCCCGAGCTCGTGGACCGCGCGATCGACGGCGACCCGACGACGTCGTGGATCACCCGCACGTACGCGTCGCCGACCTTCGGCATGAAGCCGGGCGTCGGCTACGCGGTGACGCTCGCCCAGCCGGCGACGGTCACGAGCGTGCGGCTGCAGGTCAACGGGCTGGGCGGGATGGTCGAGATCCGCGCCACCGACCCGGCGACGCCCACCGAGGGCCCGGTCCTCGCCACGGGCTCGCTGCAGCCCGACACGGTCTTCACGCTCAGCGAGCCGACGACGACGCAGCACATCGTCCTGTGGTTCACCGTCCTGCCGCAGACGCCGGACGGGAAGAACCGCGTCGAGCTGCTCGAGGTCAGCGTCTCCTGAGCGTTCTCGGGGCGTGATCCGCGACTCGTCCGCACGCGCACCCGTGCGTCGGCGCCGCGTGGGAACATGGCGCATCTAGGATCTGTTGACGCCGACGGCACCGTATGTTGTGTCCGATGCCGTGACAGGCGCCGAGTCGGGCAGGGTCGCCAGGCCCCGCCCCGACAGCGGCGCGGCACCCACCGACCGGCCCCGACCGAGGAGCGACACCCGTGACCGACACCACCCGCGACCTCGTCATCGTCGGGTCCGGCCCCGCCGGCTACACGGCCGCGATCTACGCGGCCCGCGCGGGCCTCGCGCCCGTCGTGCTGGCCGGCTCGGTCACCGCGGGCGGTGCGCTCATGAACACCACCGAGGTCGAGAACTTCCCCGGCTTCGTCGACGGCGTCATGGGCCCCGAGCTCATGGAGACCATGCGCAAGCAGGCGGAGCGGTTCGGCGCGGAGATCGTCTACGACGACGCCACCGAGCTCGAGCTCGACGGCCCGGTGAAGACCGTGCGCACCGGAAACGGCGACACGTACCGCAGCCGCGCGGTGATCCTCGCGATGGGCTCGGCCTACCGCGAGCTCGGCCTGCCGGACGAGAAGCGGCTGTCCGGGCACGGCGTGTCCTGGTGCGCCACGTGCGACGGCTTCTTCTTCCGCGGCCAGCACGTCGTCGTCGTCGGTGGCGGCGACTCGGCGATGGAGGAGGCGACGTTCCTCACCCGGTTCGCCGAGAAGGTCACCGTCGTGCACCGGCGCGACGAGCTGCGCGCCTCGAAGGTCATGGCCGACCGCGCCCTGAGCAACCCCAAGATCGAGTTCGCCTGGAACAGCGAGGTCGTCGCGATCCACGGCACCGACCGCGTGACCGGCGTCACGCTGCGGGACACGGTCACCGGCGCCGAGCGCGAGCTCGACGCGACCGGCCTGTTCGTCGCCATCGGGCACGTCCCGCGCAGCGAGCTCGTGGCCGGCAAGGTGGCGCTCGACGCCGAGGGCTACGTGCTCACCGGCGCCGACGTCGCACCCGGCGTGCGGGGCACCGCGACGAGCGTCCCCGGCGTCTTCGCCTGCGGCGACCTCGTCGACCACACCTACCGTCAGGCGATCACCGCGGCCGGCAGCGGGTGTGCCGCCGCGCTCGACGCCCAGCACTACCTGGCGGGCCTCGTCGACTCCGCCGAGCCCCCCGCCCCCGTTTCCCTGCCCGAGAAGATCGAGGAGACCCTGTGAGCACCGTTCCCGTCACCGACGCCACGTTCCAGACCGAGGTGCTGCAGGCCGACCTGCCGGTGCTGGTGGACTTCTGGGCCCCGTGGTGCGGCCCGTGCGTCCAGGTCGCGCCGATCCTCGAGGAGCTGTCCGAGACCTACGCGGGCCGGGTGAAGATCGCGAAGATCAACACCGACGAGAACCCGCAGGTCGCCCAGGCGTACGGCATCGTCTCGATCCCGACGCTCAACGTGTACAAGGGCGGCGAGCTCGTGAAGCAGATCATCGGCGCGCGGCCGAAGCCGGCCCTCGTCAACGAGATCGAGCAGGTGCTGCAGAGCGCCTGAGCAGGCACGAGGGCGCGGGGGCGCGACCGCGCCCGGGCGCGACCCGGCCCGACGGCCCGCCCGACCCCACGGTCGGGCGGGCCTCGTCGTGTCCCGGGGTGGGGCTCGGCGCGGCCCGGCTTGGGGCTCGGCGTGGCCCGGGGGGCCGGCCCGGTCGTGCGTCGGGGGCGTGCGGCGGCGTCCGGCATGCGGACCGCGGTGTCGACGTGCCGGACGAATGCCATGAGGCTGCTTCCGGGCGACGTGGCAGACTTCCCCTCATGACTCCCGCCCAGGGCGAGCCGATGGGGCAGGTGACGCCTGCCTCCGGCAGCGCCGCCCAGACCCCCGTCCAGCCCGGTTCCGGGACCCGACTCGACCCGTGGGTCGGCTCGTACGCCGACCGCACGCACGGCATGCGCGCCTCGGAGATCCGCGCGCTCTTCGCCGTCGCCAACCGTCCCGAGGTCATCTCCCTCGCGGGCGGCATGCCCTACCTCGAGGGGCTGCCCCTCGACGCCCTCGCGGAGTCGGCCCACGAGCTGGTCCTCAAGCGCGGCACGACCGCGCTGCAGTACGGGATCGGCCAGGGCGACGAGACGCTGCGCGAGCAGATCCTCGAGGTGATGCGCCTGGAGCACATCCACGCGCATCCCGACGACGTCGTCGTCACCACGGGTTCGCAACAAGCGCTCGACCTTGTGACGCGCCTGTTCATCAACCCCGGGGACGTCATCGTCGCCGAGGCGCCGTCCTACGTCGGCGCCCTGGGCGTCTTCCGCTCGTACCAGGCCGACGTCGTGCACGTGCCCCTCGACGAGGACGGCCTGGTCCCGGAGGCGCTCGACGAGACCCTCACGCGCCTGGGGCAGGAGGGCCGGCAGGCCAAGCTCCTCTACACCGTGCCGAACTTCCACAACCCCGCGGGCGTGACGCTCTCGCCCGAGCGTCGGCCGCGGATCCTCGAGATCGCCCGGCGGCACGGGGTGCTCGTGGTCGAGGACAACCCCTACGGGCTCCTCGGCTTCGACGGCGACCCGCTGCCGGCCATGCGCTCCATGGACGAGACGGGGGTCGTGTACCTCGGGTCGTTCTCCAAGACGTTCGCGCCCGGCTACCGCATCGGCTGGGCCGTGGCGCCCCCCGGCATCCGCGAGAAGCTCGTCCTGGCGAGCGAGTCCGCGATCCTCTGCCCGTCCAACGCCTCGCAGCTCGCGGTGTCGACCTACCTGACGAACCACGACTGGAAGGGCCAGATCAAGGCCTACCGGGAGATGTACCGGGAGCGCCGTGACGCGATGGTCAGCGCGCTCGCCGAGCACATGCCCGAGGCCAGTTGGACCGTCCCCAAGGGCGGCTTCTACACGTGGGTCAAGCTCCCGTACGGGATCGACGCCCGCGCCATGCTGCCGCGCGCGGTGACCGCGCTCGTCGCGTACGTGTCCGGCACCGCGTTCTACGCGGACGGCCAGGGCTCGGACCACATGCGCCTGTCGTTCTGCTACCCGACGCCGGAGCGCATCCGTGAGGGGGTGCGGCGCCTCGCGGGCGTCGTCGCCGCCGAGGCCGAGCTGGTGCAGATCTTCGGCACGGACGCGCACCCCGACAGCGGCCCGGTGCAGACCGGCGGGCCCGCCGTCGTCTGACGGCTCGGGACGACTGAGCGGGCCCTGTCGGCGCGCCGATGCGCGTCGGGAGGTGCGCCCACGGTGCCGTGCGCGCCTCGGGCGGGCCCTGCCGCGCGCGACGCCGGCGTTCGGGCGCGTGAGGGGCGCGCGTCAGCGCAGGACGCCCGGGTCGTCGGGGGCGATGACGTCGAGGATGCGGTTGAGGTCCTGCACCGACGCGAACTCGACGGTCAGGCGGCCCTTGGTCTTGCCGAGGCTCACCTTGACGCGCGTGTCCAGGCGGTCCGAGAGCCGCGAGGCGAGCTCGTCGAGCGCGGCCACCCGCTCACCCGGCCGGGGCGCGCGCGGTGCGGCCGGCTTCGGCTCGGGATCGCCCCCCAGCGCCACGAGCTCCTCGGTCGCGCGCACGGACAGGCCCTCGGCGACGATCCGCTGCGCGAGGCGCTCCATCGCGGCGGCGTCGGGCAGGCCGAGCAGGGCGCGCGCGTGGCCGGCGGACAGGACGCCTGCGGCGACCCGGCGCTGCACGAGCGGGGGGAGGCGCAAGAGGCGCAGCGTGTTGGTGATCTGCGGGCGCGAGCGGTGGATCCGCTGCGCGAGCTCGTCGTGCGTGCAGCCGAAGTCGTCGAGGAGCTGCTGGTAGGCCGCGGCCTCCTCGAGCGGGTTGAGGTTGCTGCGGTGCAGGTTCTCCAGGAGCGCGTCGCGCAGGAGGTCGGCGTCCGCGGTCTCGCGGATGATCGCCGGGATCGTCTCGAGCCCGGCCTCCGTCGTGGCGCGCCAGCGGCGCTCGCCCATGATGAGCTCGTAGTCGGCGTCGGGCGTCTCGCCGGCGGGCAGCGGCCGGACGACGACCGGCTGGAGCACGCCGATCTCGCGGATGGAGGAGACGAGCTCGGCGAGCGCCTCCTCGTCGAAGACGGTCCGCGGCTGCTTCGGGTTGGGCCGGATCCGGCTCACCGGGATCTCGGCGAACCGCGCGCCCGGGACCGGCACGAGCTCGGGCTCGGCCGGCGCGGCCGGGGCGGGGGCGGCGTCGGGCGCGCCGTCGCCCGGAACGTCATCGTCCGCTCGGACGTCCGTGGTCGCCACCGACGGGCCGGGGAAGAAGACGTCGACCGGCCGCGCGTCCCGCTCACCGCCGCTCGGGATCAGGGCACCGAGGCCACGACCCAGACCACGACGCTTCTCGGCCATCAGAACTCCCTCGTGGGTGCGGTCGGCTGTGCGGGTGTGCCGCCGCCGGCGGGGACGGCCCGCTCGGCGAGCTCGCGCGCCGCGGCCAGGTAGGACAGGGCCCCGGTCGAGCCCGGGTCGTAGGTCATGACCGTCTGGCCGTAGCTCGGCGCCTCGGAGATGCGCACGGACCGGGGGACGGTGGTGCGCAGCGTCTGCGCGGGGAAGTGCTCGCGGACCTCCGCAGCCACCTGCTGGGCGAGGTTCGTGCGCGCGTCGTACATCGTCAGGAGGATCGTCGAGACGTGCAGCTCGGGGTTGAGGTGGTTCTTGATGAGCTGCACGTTCTTGAGCAGCTGGCTGAGCCCCTCGAGCGCGTAGTACTCGCACTGGATCGGGATGAGCACCTCGCGCGCCGCGACGAACGCGTTGACCGTGAGCAGGCCCAGGCTCGGCGGGCAGTCGATGAAGACGTAGTCGATCCGCTCCTGGCCCGACCGGACCCGGTCCTCGAGGTACGCGTCGAGCGCCGCGCGCAGTCGGTTCTCGCGGGCGACGACCGAGACGAGCTCGATCTCGGCGCCCGACAGGTCGATGGTCGCCGGCGCGCACCACAGGCGTGGCACACGGGTGGACTGCTGGACGACCGAGGCCAGGGTCTCGCCCTCGATGAGCACCTCGTACACCGACGGGGTGCCCGCGCGGTGCTCGACGCCGAGCGCCGTCGAGGCGTTGCCCTGCGGGTCGTTGTCCACGACGAGGACGTTGAGGCCCGCCTGCGCCAGCGCGGCGGCGAGGTTCACCGCCGTCGTCGTCTTCCCGACGCCGCCCTTCTGGTTGGCGACGGTCAGCACCCGCGTCGCCGGCGGCCGCGGGAAGCGGCGCCCGGAGAGCTCGATCCGCCGCCGGGCGTCAGCCGCGAGCTGCGCCGCGAGCGGGGTCGACTCGTCCACGCGGGGCAGTCCTTCGATGATCGCCGCGCGCCGAGCCTCCTCGGCGTCCGCGACGCCCGCGTCGTGCTCCACCGCACCTCCAGGTCCTCGAGTCGGGTCACATCCTGCCATCCGCCGCGCGGCCTCACCGCCGCCGCGCACAGGGCCGCGGGGGCCGGCGTCGGCGCCCGGGCGGGCGCGCCGGGCGGGCGCCGAGGGTCAGCGCCGACGGCGCCCCTTGGGCGCCACGGGCCGCGTCTCCCGCACCTTGCGCACGCGCACGACCGTCGTGGGCGCGACGCCGGGCACAGGAGTCGCCTGGAGCACCTCGGGCTCCGCGCCGCCGAGCCGCGCGATGACCGCGCGCGCCTCGGCCACCTCGTCCGCCGCGCGTGAGCCCTTCAGCGCTACGAGCACACCCCCGGTCTCGACGAGGGGGAGGGTCCAGCGCGCGAGCCGATCCATCGGTGCGACCGCGCGGGCGGTCACCGCCGCCGCCTCGAGTCGACCGTGCATCTCCTCGGCGCGGGCACGCACGACCTCGGCGGACGTCAGCTCGAGCCTGGCGACGACCTCCTCGAGCCACGTCGTGCGGCGTTCCATCGGCTCGAGCAGCACGACGTGCTGATCGGGACGGAGGCAGGCCAGGACGACGCCGGGCAGGCCGGCGCCCGTGCCGACGTCGACGACCGTGCCCGTGGCGGGCAGGTACGGCTCGACGGCGGCCGAGTTGGCGATGTGCCGCTCCCACAGGCGGGGGACCTCACGCGGGCCGATGAGGCCGCGGAGCACTCCCTGGTCGGCGAGCAGCTCGGCGAAGGTCGCCAGCCGCGGGTACCGGTCGCCCACCGACGCCCGGAGGGCGTCCTGCACCTGTCGTTCGGTCACCGCCTCGCTCACGGCGTCGAGTGTTTCACGTGGAACCACGTGCCACGCACGCCGCCGTCGCGAGCGATGTTTCACGTGGAACCGGGACCGCCCTCCCTCGTCGCGACCGATGTTTCACGTGGAACCGGATGTCGCCGCTACTCAGGGGCGGCCCGGCTGCGCGCAGAAGCATCCACTCCCTCAGCTCGAGGTCGCAGCACCGACCGCCACAGGCCGCGCGATGCTCCACGTGAACCACCGCCACCGGACGGCGAGATGGCGGGCACCGGGCGGCGAGGTGGCGGGCGCATGCGGGAGGAGGTAGCGCGGCACGCGCGGCATTCAGCTGGAGCAGTGGAGCGGACGGCCTGCATGCGGGGAGTGGAAGGGAGTGGGTGCCACCGCTCATGTTTCACGTGGAACAGCTATCTGGACCCCACGGAGCCGGCCTGTGCTCCACGGGACGCGCGAGCCGGAGCCCCTGCTGCTCACCACCGGCGCACGGCGGTGCGTGCACTTCCCTGGCGCAAAGGAATGCGCGCATGCACGTTCGAGCGACATGCACGCCCGGCCCTGTGCGATTCCTGTGACGCCATTCAGAGGTGATCGCAGTCGCCGTGTTCCACGTGAAACCTGAGCCCGCGTGGGGGCGGCATCCACGCCCGAAGACGCGAGTGGCGCACGGGCAGGTCGCCCGTGCGCCACGCGCTGGGTGCTAGTCGAGGCGAGCGTCGATCAGGGGGCCGGGTGGATGACCACGTGGCGGTTCGGCTCCTCGCCCTCGCTGTCGGACACGAGGCCCGCAGCGGCGACGGCGTCGTGCACGACCTTGCGCTCGAAGGGGTTCATCGGCTCGAGCGCGACGCGCGAGCCGGACGCCCGCACCTTCGCGATGGCGGCCTTGGCGACCTCGACGAGCTCGGCGCGGCGACCGGCGCGGTAGCCCGCGATGTCGAGCATGAGCCGGCTCCGCTCGCCCGTGCGCGTCTGGACCGCGAGCCGGGTCAGCTCCTGCAGCGCCTCCAGGACCTCGCCGTCGGGGCCGACGAGCCGGCGCAGGCCGCGCCCGGCCGAGCCCTCGGCGACGATGGCGACGGACGCACGCTGGTGGTCGACGTCGATGTCGATGTCACCGTCGAGGTCCGCGATGTCGAGGAGCTCCTCGAGGTAGTCGGCGGCGATCTCGCCCTCCTCCTCGAGCCGCCGGGTGAGGCTGTCCTCCGGGTCCTCGTTCACCGGCGCACCGGTCTCGCTCATCGTGCTCTCCTTCACGTCGCTCACCGCTCGTCCTGCTCCGCCGTCGTCTCGCCGTCGACGCCCTCGGCACCGCGGGCGCCCGGCGCACCGCCGCCCTCCGTGGGCCGCGGCTTCTTCCGACGCGGGGGTCGGCCGGCCTGGTCGGGCGCACCCGTCCTGCCGCTCGTCTCGTTGCCCGTGCCCGCGTCGTCCGCGGGGCGACGCGTGGGCCGCTCGCCGGGCTTGGACCCCGGGCGACCCGAGGCCGGCTTCGCGCCCGCGGGACGCTGCCCGGCGGGCTTCCCGCCCGCAGGCTTGCCGCCGGCAGGCTTCGGGCCGCCCTCGCCGGCGCCCGGCTTCCCGGCCGCACCCGTGGCGGGCTTGCCGCCCGCGGGCCTGGCACCCGGACGCTGCTGCGTCGGGTGGGCCTGCGGCGGACGACCCTGCCGGGCACGGTCCTTGCGCACCGGCTGCCGACGCTGACCCTTCGGCTTCTCGGGCTCGGCCGGCGCGGCCTCCTCGGGCAGGGGCAGGCCCTTCGCGGCGGCCTTGCGGGCCTGCCGCTCCTTGAGGCGGCGCTCCGCCTCGGAACCCGGCGTCGGGTTGCGCCGGATGACGTAGAACTGCTGGCCCATCGACCACAGGTTCGTCGTGGTCCAGTAGATGAGCACGCCGATGGGGAAGTTCACGCCCGAGACCGCGAACACGATCGGGAGCATGTAGAGCAGCAGCTTCTGCTGCTGGGCCATCGGGCCCTGCATCGCCGACGCCGGCATGTTCTTCTGCGTCAGCTGCTTCTGGGTGGTGAACGTGGTCACCGACATCGCGACGATGAGCGCGACGGTGACGATCTTCACCTGGCTCGTCGCGCCCTCCTGGAAGAACCAGGCCGAGATCGGCGCGCCGAAGATCTCGGCGTTCTCCGCCTGACGCGCGGTCTCCTGGTCCATCGGACCCACCGTCGGGAAGTCCCCGCTCGCGATCCGGCCCAGGTTGTTGAGCACCCGGAACAGGGCGAAGAAGATCGGCGACTGCGCCAGGATCGGCAGGCACGACGAGAACGGGTTCGTGCCGTGCTTCTGGTAGAGCGCCATCGTCTCGCGGGTCATCGCCTCGCGGGACGCGGGGTCGGTCCGCCCCTTGTACTTCTTCTGGATCGCCTGCAGCTCGGGGGAGAGCATCTGCATCGCGCGCGCCGCGCGGATCTGCCGCACGAAGAGCGGGATCAGCAGCACGCGGATGACGATCACCAGCGCGACGATCGAGAGAGCCCACGTGGCACCAGAGGCCTCGGGCATCCCGAGGGCCGTCAGCAGGTCGTGGACGCCGACCATGATCCAGGCGACCACGACCATGATCGGGCTCAGCAGGGTGTCGAACCAGCTCATCGCGTGGAGCTCCTTGCTCGTCCGGGCCCGGGGGCCAGATGCGGTCCGTGCGGCACGGGCGTGTCGGCGCCCGCTCCCGCACGGGTCGAGGTCGAGGGACGTGCGGGGGGCACGTCGTCGATGCCGCCGCGCGCCCAGGGGTGGCAGCGCGCGAGCCGGCGCGCGGCGAGCCACCCGCCGCGCAGCAGGCCGTGCCGCTCGAGCGCGACGACGGCGTAGCGGGAACAGCTCGGGTAGTACTTGCAGCTCGGCGGCGTCATCGGCGAGATCACGAGCTGGTACACCCGGATGAGCCCGATGAGGGCGAGCGTGGGAAGGCGGCGGACGAGGCGCCAGAGCGCGGCGCCGTCGAGACGGCGACCGGCGACGGCGGCGTCGGGCACGTGCGCCGCGTGGGCGGTGCTCACCGCGGGGCCTCGCCGGCGCTCACCCGGTCGCCCGGGAGCAGGCCGGCACGCGACGCGGCGGAGCGCAGCGCGGAGCGGAAGTCGGCGGCCAGGTCGGCGTAGCCCGCCTCAGCGGCGGGCGGCAGCGCGCGCACGACGACGTCGGCCCCCGCGGGGAGCTCCGTCCGCTGCTCGACCACCACACCTCGCAACCTGCGCCGGACCTTGTTCCGTACGACAGCGCCGCCGACGGCGCGGGACACCACGAGTCCCACCCGGGTCGCGTCCGTCGGCACGGCGCGGCAGTGGACCACCAGCGTGCGCCGGCCGGCCCGCGCGCCTCGGCGCACGGTGGCGTCGAAGTCCGACGACCGCCGAAGGCGCAGCCCGGCAGGGAGCACGCGGGTGGTCAGGCGGACAGCTTGGCGCGGCCCTTGGCCCGGCGGGCGGCGAGGATGGCGCGGCCGGCGCGCGTGCGCATGCGCAGGCGGAAACCGTGGGTCTTCGCCCGGCGCCGGTTGTTCGGCTGGAAGGTGCGCTTCGACACGTCAAGCTCCGTAACGTCGGTACCGTCACCGCCACGACGGCGGACATCTGCGCCACTCCCACGCGACCGCCACGGCGGACGCCCGATGGCGCACGCCGCCCTCACCTACGCAACGGGAGGCGGGCACGCCGACAGGAGCCGTGGGGAACGGCTGTGACACGGTACGCGTACGGACGCGGGAGGGTCAAACGACGGAGGTGCTGGCCGCGGCGCTGCCCGACCCACCAGAATGCACCCGTACGGCGGTTTCGCGGCTGCGACACACCCGGCACCATGTGATCCGGTTCGCGGGCGGACGCCCGGGGAGACCCTCCGGGAGCTCTCGCGACCGGCCTCCGCGCGTGTCCGGCGTGCGCACCGCTCTCCGCACACAGTCTGTGGACAACTGTGTGGATGAACGCCCGCCGTGCGAGACTGCGACTCGTTTCGGCGTGTCTTCGAGGTCAGGAGCGGCAGGTGGCAGGACAGGACGACGCGGTCGCCCAGGTCTGGGACAGGGCGGTCGAGCGACTGGCCGCCGAGCCCTCCACCACCTCTCAGCAGCTCGCCTTCGTCAAGCTCGCGCGTCCCGTCGGGCTCCTCGACGGCACCGTGCTGCTCTCGGTCGACAACGCGTTCACCAAGGACTACCTCGAGACCCGGGTGCGCGCCGAGCTCGTCTCCGCGCTGTCGGCGGTCCTCGGACAGGACGCCCGCATCGCCGTCATGGTCGAGACGCCGCCGGAGCCGGCCGACCGCCCCGAGGACGCCGACGCCCCCGCCGCCGAGCGCTCCGAACCGACCGAGGACGCCGACGACGCCGCCCCCGCCCCGCGGCACGACGCCGCCCCGCGCGACGCCGGTCGCGGCCGCCGCGACGAGCCGTTCCGGGCGCAGCCGGGCGGTTCCCACCACCGGGCGCCCGTCGAGCAGCCGCACCTGAACCCCAAGTACCTCTTCGAGACGTTCGTCATCGGCTCGTCGAACCGCTTCGCGCACGCCGCAGCCGTGGCCGTGGCCGAGGCGCCTGCCAAGGCCTACAACCCGTTGTTCATCTACGGCGACTCCGGCCTGGGCAAGACGCACCTGCTGCACGCGATCGGGCACTACGCGTTCTCGCTCTATCCGGGCGTGCGCGTCCGTTACGTGAACTCGGAGGAGTTCACCAACGACTTCATCAACTCCATCAGCGAGGGCCGCGCCGGCGCGTTCCAGCGGCGCTATCGCGAGGTGGACGTCCTCCTCGTCGACGACATCCAGTTCCTGCAGGGCAAGGAACAGACGATGGAGGAGTTCTTCCACACGTTCAACACCCTGCACAACGCCAACAAGCAGGTCGTCATCACGTCCGACGTCCCGCCCAAGCAGCTGGCCGGGTTCGAGGACCGGATGCGCTCGCGCTTCGAGTGGGGCCTCATCACCGACATCCAGCCGCCGGACCTCGAGACGCGCATCGCGATCCTGCGCAAGAAGGCCGCGAACGAGAGGCTGCAGGCGCCCGACGACGTCCTGGGCTACATCGCCTCGAAGATCTCGACCAACATCCGCGAGCTCGAGGGCGCGCTCATCCGCGTGACCGCGTTCGCGAACCTCAACCGTCAGACGGTGGACCTCGCGCTCGCCGAGATCGTCCTCAAGGACCTCATCACCGACGACGACACGGCCGAGATCACCGCGGCGACGATCATCACGCAGACCGCGAACTACTTCGGCCTGTCGATCGAGGACCTGTGCGGGTCGTCGCGCTCGCGCGTCCTCGTGACCGCGCGCCAGATCGCGATGTACCTGTGCCGCGAGCTGACGGACATGAGCCTGCCGAAGATCGGGCAGCAGTTCGGCGGCCGCGACCACACGACGGTCATGCACGCGAACCGCAAGATCCGCGAGCTCATGGCGGAACGCCGCTCGATCTACAACCAGGTCACCGAGCTCACGAACCGCATCAAGCAGCAGCACCGCGGCTGATCCGCGCGGCGCCATTTCCCAAGAATCATTCCGCTCTTTGTCACGGAATGAACCGCGCCGTGTTCACACCTGTGGACATCTCTGTGGACGCCCGTGGATGACCCGGGGGCTGAGTGTGGACACGAGGGCACGCTCCCGTGGACGCCGGGTGAACCACAGGAGTCCGTCCACGGCGTCGGGCCGGCGTCGACAGCCGGATCGACAGCCGATCCACACCGGGCCCGGGGCGATGACCTGGGCAACCGGGCGTCGTCCACACTCTCCACACCCCCGATGACGATGACGAGTCGTTCTTCCGAAGAGAATCCACACACCTTCATCAGGCGGGGAGGGCCAGGTCGGTGCCCCGCCGGCAGGCCTTCCCCGCACGTACGGTCGGACCTCCTCCCGCACCTCCGACCGGACGTCCCACCCGGCACCCCACGACCGCCCCCGCCCCGGCTCCGCGCCTACCACCCCAGAACCACCCACGTCACCGCTCCGGCCGGTGTCCGCGCGTCTGGCCTCTCGCGTACTGTTCGCCTAGGACTCCCCAGCGGAGCGCGTCCGCGCGCCCGCAGCACACTGCCGGAAGGGATGTGGCATGAGGTTCCGGGTCGAGCGTGACGTGCTGGCCGAGGCCGTGACCTGGACGGCCCGCTCGTTGCCGACGCGGCCGCCGGTGCCCGTCCTCGCGGGCGTGCGGATCGACGTCGAGGACGCCGGCACCGTCCAGCTCTCGAGCTTCGACTACGAGGTCTCCGCCCGGTCCGAGATCGCGGCCGAGGTGAGCGAGAAGGGCACGGTGCTCGTCTCGGGCCGGCTGCTCGCGGAGATCTCGCGCGCGCTCCCGGCCAAGCCGGTCGACGTCGCGCTCGAGGGCACCAAGGTCACGCTCACCTGCGGCGCGAGCCGCTTCACGCTGCTGACCATGCCGGTCGAGGACTACCCCGCGCTGCCGGCCATGCCGGACGTCATCGGGACCGTCGCGGGCGAGACGCTCGCGGAGGCCGTCGCGCAGGTGACCGTCGCCGCGAGCCGGGACGACACGCTCCCGCTGCTCACCGGCGTCCGGATGGAGATCGAGGGCGAGACGATGACGCTCCTCGCCACCGACCGGTACCGCCTGGCGCTGCGCGAGCTCCCCTGGTACCCCGCGCGCCCCGACCTGTCCCAGGTCGCCCTGGTCCGCGCGCGCACCCTGTCCGACGCCGCCCGCTCGCTCGGCGGGTCCGACCAGGTGACGATCGCGCTGTCGACCGGCTCCGGCGTCGACCTCATCGGCTTCGAGGCCGGCGGCCGCCACACCACGTCGCTGCTCGTGGACGGGGACTACCCGCCGGTGCGTCGTCTCTTCCCCGAGGAGACCCCGATCCACGCGGTCGTCGAGCTGGGCCCGCTCACCGAGGCCGCCCGGCGTGTCTCGCTCGTGGCCGAGCGCAACACCCCGATCCGGCTCGCGTTCTCCGAGGGCCAGGTCGTGCTCGACGCCGGCCAGGGCGACGACGCCCAGGCCTCCGAGGCGCTCGAGGCGACGCTCGTCGGCGAGGACATCACCGTCGCCTTCAACCCGCAGTACCTGCTCGACGGGCTCGGCGCGCTGACGACGCCGTTCGTGCGGATGTCGTTCACGCACCCGAACAAGCCCGTGGAGTTCACCGGCCAGTCCGCCGCCGACGCCGACGACGACAAGAGCTACCGCTACCTGTTGGTGCCAATCCGCTTCGCGAGCTGAGATGGTGCCCATGCACATCGGCATCGTCGGGCTCGGCCGGATGGGCGCGAACATGCGCGCCCGGTTGCGCGACCGCGGCGTCGAGGTGACGGGCTACGACCGCGACCCCGCGGTGAGCGACGTGCCGGACCTCACCGCGCTCGTCGCCGCCCTGCCCGCGGACCGTCGCGTCGTGTGGGTCATGGTGCCCGCGGGCGCGCCGACCCGGTCCGTGGTGCAGGAGCTCGGGGACCTGCTCGGGCCGGGCGACGTCGTCGTCGAGGGCGGGAACTCGCACTACACGGACGACCAGGAGAACGCGCGGCTGCTCGCCGAGCGCGGCGTGAGGTACCTCGACGTCGGCGTCTCCGGCGGCGTGTGGGGGCGGGAGAACGGGTACGGCCTCATGGTCGGCGGCGACCCGGACGACGTCGCGGCCCTCCTGCCGGTCTTCGACGCGCTGCGCCCGGACGGCCCGCGCGAGGAGGGTTTCGTGCACGCCGGCCCGGTGGGCGCCGGCCACTTCGCGAAGATGGTGCACAACGGCATCGAGTACGGGCTCATGCAGGCGTACGCCGAGGGGTACGAGCTGCTGTCCGCCTCGGACCTCGTCCAGGACGTGCCCGGCACGCTCAAGGCGTGGAGCCGCGGCACGGTCGTGCGCTCGTGGCTGCTCGACCTGCTCGTCGCCGCGCTCGAGGAGGACCCGCGGCTCGGCTCGATCGACGACTGGGTCGAGGACTCGGGCGAGGGTCGCTGGACGGTCGACGAGGCGATCGACCGTGCCGTCCCGCTCCCGGTGATCTCCGCGGCGCTGTTCGCCCGGTTCGCCTCGCGCCAGGTCGACTCGCCCGCGATGAAGGCCGTCGCGGCGCTGCGGCGCCAGTTCGGCGGGCACGCCGTCCGCCCGGCCGACGGCGGCGACGGCCCGACGCCGAGCACCACCTCGACGCCGGGCACCACGCCGGGGCCGACGCCGTGACGACAGCCGAGGATGCACCGTGCACGTCAGCCGCCTGTCGCTGACGGACTTCCGCTCGTGGCCGCAGGTCGACCTCGACCTCGACCCGGGCGTGACCGCGTTCGTCGGGCCCAACGGCCAGGGCAAGACCAACCTCGTCGAGGCCATCGGGTACGTCTCCACGCTGTCCAGCCACCGGGTGGCGAGCGACGCCGCGCTCGTCCGGGCCGGGGCGCCGCGCGCCGTCGTGCGGGTGCGTGCCCGGCGCGGAGACCGGGAGTCGCTCGTCGAGCTCGAGATCGCGCCCGGGCGCGCCAACCGCGCGCAGGTCAACCGCGCCCCGGTGCGCCGCACGCGCGACGTGCTCGGCATCGTGCGCACGGTGGTGTTCGCGCCGGAGGACCTCGCCCTCGTCAAGGGCGACCCGGACGGCAGGCGGCGGTTCCTCGACGCGCTCCTCGTGCAGCTCTCGCCGCGGCTCGCGGGCGTGCTCGGCGACTACGAGCGCGTGCTGCGCCAGCGCGGCGCCCTGCTCAAGTCCGCCGGTGCGGCGCGGTTCCGGGGCCGGGGCGCCGGCGCCGACGGCGAGGGCGGCCGTGGGGCCGACCTCAGCACGCTCGACGTGTGGGACGGCAAGCTCGCCCAGCTCGGCGCCGAGATCCTCGCCGCGCGCCTGCGCCTGACGGACCGCCTCGCCCCGCACGTCGCCGCCGCCTACGAGAAGGTCAGCGAGGGCGGCCGCGCGACCCTCGGCTACCGCTCCTCCCTCGAGCGGCACGCGCCCGACGACGAGTGGTCGGCGCCGGGCGCTGGCGACGGGGGCGGCCCGGGCGCGCTCGACCGCCTGCCGCACGAGGGCGCGACGGTCGCCGAGCTCGAGGCGGGGCTGCTCGAGGCGATGCGCAACCTGCGGCGCCAGGAGCTCGACCGCGGCGTCAACCTCGTCGGACCGCACCGCGACGACCTGCTGCTCGGCATCAACGGCCTGCCCGCGAAGGGGTACGCGAGCCACGGCGAGTCGTGGTCGCTCGCGCTCGCGCTGCGCCTGGCGAGCTACGAGCTGCTCACGCACGGCGACGACGACCTCGGCGGCTGGGTCGAGGGCTCCGGCCCCGTGCTCGTCCTGGACGACGTGTTCGCCGAGCTCGACACCTCGCGCCGCGACCGCCTCGCCGAGCTCGTGGCCGACGCGGAGCAGGTGCTCATCACCGCGGCCGTGGCGCACGACGTGCCGGACGGCCTCGCGGGCGCGCGCGTGGACGTGGTCGACGGGACGGTGCGCCGTGCCTGACCGCCCCGACGACCTCCAGCCCCACGACCTTCAGCCCGACGACCTCCAGCCGGCCGAGCCCCAGCCCGACGCCGTCCCCGACGCCGCACGGGTGCCCGACGCCGAGGGGTCGTCCGAGGCCCCGGTCGTCCCGCCGGGCGTGCCGGTCGCCGAGGCGCTCGGCCTGACCCCCGCCTCGGAGGTCGCTCGGTCCGCGCTCGAGCGGGCGCGGGCGGCGGCGCGCGCCCGCGGCTTCGCTCCCGGCCGGCCGGCACCGCGGCGGGGCGCGGACGCGGACCGCGGCGGGCGCGACGGTGGGGGATGGAGCGGGGCCCGGCCCGGCAGCGGCCGGGACCCCGTGCTGCTCGGCGACACCCTGGCCCGGCTGGCGGCCGAGCACGCCTGGACCGAGCCGCTGTCGGTGGGTGGCGTCGTCGGGCGCTGGCGCGAGGTCGTCGGCGACCAGATCGCCGACCACACGACGCCGGAGACCTTCGAGGACGGCCTGCTCGTGGTGCGGGCGGACTCCACGACGTGGGCCGCGAACCTGCGCCTGCTCGTGCCGCAGCTGCTGGCGCGGCTCGCCCAGGAGGTGGGTCCCGACGTCGTCCGCGAGATCCGCGTGCTGGGTCCGGTGGGGCCGCGCTGGTCGAAGGGGAAGAGGAGCGTCCGGGGCCGCGGGCCGCGCGACACGTACGGCTGAGCAGAGCGCCGCCAGGCGCGACGAAGGGCGGGTCGCCACCCCCTGCCCACACCCCGGGGTCCACGCGCCGCCCAGGGTGTGCGCAAACGGCTCTGAACGGCCTTTCAGGGTAGGCTTGACCCTGTCATCCCTGGCGTTCGCGCACCGGTGTCCTCGTGCCGCGCGGCTCGGCTCCGCCGGAGCGCGTGTCGGAGGCCGTCCGCTGCGTCAGGACTCCTGCGCCCACCCCTCCGGTGGCGCGCGCACCGCACGCGAGGAGCACCTTCGCCCGTGGCCGACACCACCGCCGACACGATCACCGTCAGCGAGCCCGACCAGCAGCCGGCATCCCGGCCCACCTACGACGCCAGCGCGATCACCGTCCTCGAGGGGCTCGAGGCCGTCCGCAAGCGCCCCGGCATGTACATCGGCTCGACCGGGCCCCGCGGCCTGCACCACCTCGTCTACGAGGTCGTCGACAACTCCGTCGACGAGGCGCTCGCCGGGTACTGCTCGCACATCGTCGTGACCCTGCTCGCCGACGGCGGCGTGCGGGTGCAGGACGACGGCCGCGGCATCCCGGTCGGGATCGTCGAGAGCGAGGGCAAGCCGGCGGTCGAGGTCGTGCTCACCGTCCTGCACGCGGGCGGCAAGTTCGGCGGCGGCGGGTACGCGGTCTCCGGCGGCCTGCACGGCGTCGGCGTCTCGGTCGTCAACGCGCTGTCGCACCGGCTCGAGGTCGAGGTCCTCCGCGACGGCCACGTCTGGCGCCAGTCCTACCGCGACGGCGTGCCGCAGGCCCCGCTCGCCAAGGGCGAGGAGACCGACCGCACCGGCACCACCGTCACGTTCTGGCCGAACGACGACATCTTCGAGACCGTCGACTTCGACTTCGAGACCCTGCGGTCCCGGTTCCAGCAGGTCGCCTTCCTCAACAAGGGCCTGAAGATCACGCTGGTCGACGAGCGGCCGCACCACACCGGCACCGAGGACGAGATCACCGACGCCGCGGCGGCCCGCGCCGCGCACGAGGCGGACGGGATCGTCGAGTCCGCGGACAACGGCCACGCGCGCACCGTCGTCTACAAGTACGACGGCGGCCTGGTCGACTACGTCAAGCACCTCACCTCGGCCAAGAAAGTCGAGCGCGTGCACCCCGAGGTCATCGACTTCTCCGCCGAGGACACCGAGCGGAACGTCTCCGTCGAGATCGCCATGCAGTGGACGACGGCGTACTCGGAGTCGGTGCACACCTACGCCAACACGATCTCCACGACCGAGGGCGGCACGCACGAGGAGGGCTTCCGCGCGGCGCTCACCTCGCTCATCAACCGCTACGCGCGCGACAAGGGCCTGCTGAAGGACAAGGACGAGAACCTCACGGGCGACGACGTGCGCGAGGGCCTCACCGCCGTCATCTCGGTCAAGCTCTCCGAGCCGCAGTTCGAGGGCCAGACGAAGACCAAGCTCGGCAACACCGAGGCGCGCACGTTCGTGCAGAAGGTGGTCGGCGAGCAGCTCGGCGACTGGCTCGACTCGCACCCGAGCGAGGCGCGCGACGTCATCCGCAAGGCCATCCAGGCGTCGCAGGCGCGGCTCGCCGCGCGCAAGGCCCGCGAGGCCACGCGCCGCAAGGGCCTGCTCGAGTCCGGCGGCATGCCGGGCAAGCTCAAGGACTGCCAGTCCAACGACGCGTCCGAGTCCGAGATCTTCATCGTCGAGGGCGACTCCGCCGGCGGCTCGGCGGTGCGCGGCCGCAACCCGCGCACGCAGGCGATCCTCCCGCTGCGCGGCAAGATCCTGAACGTCGAGCGGGCGCGCCTCGACCGGGCGCTCGGCAACGCCGAGGTGCAGGCGCTCATCACCGCGTTCGGCACCGGCATCGGCGAGGACTTCGACATCTCGAAGCTCCGGTACCACAAGATCATCCTCATGGCCGACGCCGACGTGGACGGCCAGCACATCACGACGCTGCTGCTCACGCTGCTGTTCCGGTACATGCCGGACCTCATCACGAACGGCCACGTGTACCTCGCGCAGCCGCCGCTGTACCGGATCAAGTGGTCCAACGCCCCGCACGACTACGTGTACTCGGACCGCGAGCGCGACGCCGTGCTCGCCGCGGGCCAGGCCGCCGGCAAGCGCATCCCGAAGGAGAACGGGATCCAGCGCTACAAGGGTCTGGGCGAGATGGACTACTCCGAGCTGTGGGAGACCACGATGGACCCGGACCGCCGGATCCTGCTGCAGGTCACCCTCGACGACGCCGCCGCGGCGGACGAGATCTTCGCGGTGCTCATGGGCGAGGACGTCGAGTCCCGGCGCTCCTTCATCCAGCGCAACGCCAAGGACGTGCGGTTCCTCGACATCTGACCCGGGCCCGACGGCCGCGCCCCCCGCGGGCCGCCGCCGGGCCGGAGCCGGAGGACCCACGCACCACGACCTGACCGAGACGAGGACCAGTGACGGACCAGACCCCGCCCGAGGAGCCCCAGGTGCCCGACGCCGACCAGGCGGAGGACGGCGGCGTGACCACCGACCGCATCCAGCCGGTCGACCTGCAGCTGGAGATGCAGCGGTCGTACCTCGACTACGCGATGAGCGTCATCGTGGGTCGCGCGCTGCCCGACGTCCGTGACGGCCTCAAGCCGGTGCACAGCCGCGTGCTGTACGCGATGTACGACGGCGGCTACCGCCCGGACCGGCAGTTCTCCAAGTGCAGCCGCGTCGTCGGCGACGTCATGGGCAAGTACCACCCGCACGGCGACGTCGCGATCTACGACGCGCTCGTCCGCCTCGTGCAGGACTGGACGATGCGCTACCCGCTGGTCCAGGGCCAGGGCAACTTCGGCTCGCCGGGCAACGACCCCGCCGCCGCCCCGCGGTACACCGAGTGCCGGATGGCGCCGCTGGCGATGGAGATGGTCCGGGACATCGACGAGGACACCGTCGACTTCCGCGACAACTACGACGGCCGCACCAAGGAGCCCGTCGTCCTGCCCGCGCGGTTCCCGAACCTGCTGGTCAACGGCAGCGCCGGCATCGCCGTCGGCATGGCCACGAACATCCCGCCGCACAACCTGCGCGAGGTCGCGGCGGGCGTGCAGTGGTACCTCGACCACCCGGACGCCACGAAGGAGGAGCTGCTCGAGGCCCTCATCGAGCGGATCCCGGGCCCGGACTTCCCGACGGGGGCGACGATCCTCGGCCGGCGGGGCATCGAGGAGGCGTACCGGACGGGCCGCGGCTCGATCACGATGCGCGCGGTCGTCACGGTCGAGGAGATCCAGGGCCGCACGTGCCTGGTGGTCTCGGAGCTGCCGTACCAGGTCAACCCCGACAACCTCGCCGCGAAGATCGCCGACCTGGTCAAGGACGGCCGCGTGCCCGGCATCGCCGACATGCGCGACGAGACGTCGGGCCGCACCGGCCAGCGCCTCGTCATCGTCCTCAAGCGCGACGCGGTGCCGAAGGTCGTCCTCAACAACCTGTACAAGCACACGCAGCTGCAGGACACGTTCGGCGCGAACATGCTGGCGCTCGTCGACGGCGTGCCGCGCACCCTGTCCCTCGACGCGTTCGTGCGGCACTGGGTGAACCACCAGCTCGACGTCATCCAGCGGCGCACGCGGTTCCGCCTGCGCCAGGCCGAGGAGCGGGCGCACGTCCTGCGCGGCTACCTCAAGGCGCTCGACCTGCTCGACGAGGTCATCGCGCTCATCCGCGCGTCGGCCACCGTCGACGACGCGCGCGAGGGCCTCATGGCGCTGCTCGAGGTCGACGACATCCAGGCGCGGGCGATCCTCAACCTGCAGCTGCGCCAGCTGGCCGCCCTCGAGCGGCAGAAGATCGTCGACGAGTACGAGCAGCTCATGGCCCGGATCGCCGACTACAACGACATCCTCGCCCAGCCCCAGCGGCAGCGGCAGATCGTCGGCGAGGAGCTCGCCGAGATCGTCGACAAGTACGGCGACGAGCGGCGCACCCAGATCCTGCCGTTCGACGGCGAGGTCTCCCTCGAGGACCTCATCGCCGAGGAGGAGGTCGTCGTCACGATCACGCGCGGCGGCTACGCCAAGCGCACGCGCAGCGACCAGTACCGGGTGCAGAAGCGCGGCGGCAAGGGGGTGCGCGGCGCGCAGCTGCGCGCGGACGACGTCGTCGAGCACTTCGGCGTCACGACGACGCACCACTGGCTGCTGTTCTTCACGAACCTCGGCCGCGTGTACCGCGCGAAGGCGTACGAGCTGCCCGAGGGCGGGCGCGACTCCAAGGGCCAGCACGTGGCGAACATGCTCGCGTTCCAGCCCGGCGAGCAGATCGCCAAGGTCATCGACCTGCGCGACTACGACCAGGCCGAGTACCTCGTCCTCGCGACGCGGCGGGGCCTGGTGAAGAAGACCCGCCTGTCGGAGTACGACTCCAACCGCTCCGGCGGCCTCATCGCGATCAACCTGCGCACGGACGAGGACGGCACGCCCGACGAGGTCGTCTCCGCCGCCCTGGTCAACGACGGCGACGAGCTGCTGCTCGTGTCGAAGAACGGCCAGGCGGTGCGCTTCATGGCCGACGCCGCCCAGCTGCGCCCGATGGGCCGCGCCACCTCCGGCGTCACCGGCATGCGGTTCGAGGGCGACGACGAGCTGCTCGCCATGGCCGTCATCGGGCCGAGCTCGCACCTGGTGACGGTCACCGACGGCGGCTTCGCGAAGCGCTCGGACATGCACCGGGTCAACGCGCAGGGCCACCTCGACTACCGCCGGACCAGCCGCGGCACCAAGGGCGTGCGTGCGGTGAGCCTGCCGGACGACCGCGGCAGCCTCGTCGGCGCGCTCATGGTCGAGCCCGGCGACGAGATCCTCGTCGTCATGGAGAGCGGCAAGGTCGTGCGGTCGATGGTCGACGACATCCCCGTGTACGGGCGCACGTCGGTCGGCGTCATCCTCGCCAAGCCCGACCCGGGCGACCGGATCCTCGCCGTGGCCCGCAACGTCGAGCGCAACCTCGGCAACGGCAACGGCGAGAACGGCAACGGGGACGGCGGCGACGGCGGCGCCACGGGTGTGGAGGGCTCGCACGGGAACGGTGTGGGTGACCTCTCCGGGTCGGCCGACGGGCCGGATGCGGCTACCGTTGACGCGGGCGCCGCGACCGGTGGCACCCACGACGACGCCGGCTCCACGACCGACGACGGGACCGACGGTCCCGCGGAGGAGCCCGGGCCGGCCAGCACTGCCACCGAGGGAGACCGATGAGCGAGAGGACCACCCCGCCCTCGATCGCGCCGAAGAAGACGCCGGCGAACCGCCCGGCACGCGCGACCGACGACGGCGCCCAGGTCCCGAGCGGCGAGGCCACCACGTCGCGGCCGAGCAACGGCGAGGCCCCCGCGTCGGTCGGCGAGCGGATCCGCCGGACCGCGGCCGGCGTCGCGGGCGCCGCGCGCTCCGCGATCTCGCCCCGCCCCGAGGAGGACGCCCCCCGGCCGGCCGGCGGCCCGGCCGCCTCCGGGCCGGCCGCGGCGCACACCCCGCGGGTGCGCACCGAGGCGGCGCCCGCACCGGCGCCGTCGAGCGGCCCGCGCCGCGTGCGGCTCGCGGTGGCGCGCATCGACCCGTGGTCGGTGATGAAGCTGTCGTTCCTGCTCTCGGTCGCCGTCGGGATCATGATCGTCGTCGCGGCGGCCGTGGTCTGGTACACGCTCGACGGGCTCGCGGTGTTCACGAAGGTGAACAGCACGATCCTCGAGATCACCGGCGACCCGGACTTCTTCAACGTGCTCGAGTACGCGGCGTTCAACCGCGTCGTGTCGCTCGCCACGATGATCGCGGTGGTCGACGTCGTGCTCCTGACGGCGCTCGCGACGATCGGCGCGTTCCTCTACAACATCGTCGCGGCCCTGGTCGGCGGCGTCACGGTCACCCTCACGGACGACTGAGGCACGACCGAGGCGCACCGAACTTGGGGCCGGGCGTCGCGCTGGGGTAGTCTCGTGCGGCGCCACACGGCGAACGGGCCTATAGCTCAGGCGGTTAGAGCGCTTCCCTGATAAGGAAGAGGTCAGAGGTTCAAGTCCTCTTAGGCCCACTCCGGTCCCCGTCGGCGGTCACACGGACGCCCCAGCCCCTCGGAGGCAAGGATGAAGAAGCTCGTCTTCGCGGTCCTCCTGGCGGGCGTCGGCTACGCGGTGTACCGCGCCTACGCGGAGGAGCGCGACGACCGCGAGCTCTGGACCGAGGTCACCGACGACGTCGAGTGACCACGTCCGACCGGGCGCTCCCCGGTCCGGGCACCAGCGGGGCCATGGCGCAAGTGGTAGCGCACCTGCTTTGCAAGCAGGGGGTTAGGGGTTCGAGTCCCCTTGGCTCCACCACACCTCCCGACGACGCTCCACGCGTCGTGACGCCCCGGCACGACGAAGGCCCCCGGTCCCCCGGGGCCTTCGGTCGTCTCGGCGGCGTGCGGTCACGAGCGCGCGGTCACTCGGCGGGCGCCTCCGGCGCCGCGTCGGTCGCCTCGGCGGTCTCGTCCGCCGTGCTGCGCGCGCGGCTGCGGCGCGGGCGGGCCTCGGGCGCGGCGTCGTCGGCCGGGGTCTGAGCCGTCTCGGCGGTCTCCGCGGCGGCCTCGGCGACCGCCTCGGCGGAGGCCTCGGGCGCCGGCACCGCGTCGATCGTGGCACGGGCCTCGGCGGTGCGGGCCGCCAGGTCGGCCTCGGCCTCCTCCCACGGCTCCTCGGCCCACGGGTCGTCGGCGGGCCGACGGCGGCGCAGGACCGCGAGCACGCCCGCGGCGATCGCGAGGCCGGCGATGGACCAGAACACCTTCGCGCCGGTGCGCCTGCGCGGCGGCGGCGCGAGGTGCGCGATCTCGGTGAGCTTGGCGTCGGCGACCTCGCGGGCCTTGTCGGCGCCGGACGCGGTGGCGGCCGCGGCGGTCTCCACCGCGGCGACGAGCTTGGGCAGGATCTCGTCGACGAGCTTGTCGTGGCCGCGGTCGACGAGCGGGATGGCGCTCGCGGCGGCCGCCTCGATCTTGGGTGCGGCGGCCTTGCGACCCTCCTCCCAGGCCTTCTGCGCGCGTGGGGCGGCCCACTCGCGAGCCTTCTCGGCGGCGACCTTCGCCTGGTGGGCGAGCACGTCCGCGGCCTCGGCGGCGCGGACGGAGGCGTCGGACAGCCGGGCACCCACGTCGGCCGCCTGCTCCTTCAGACGGTCGGCGTCGAGCGTCGGGCGGGTGTTCCGGAGGCGATCGAGCATCACATCTCCTGGACGTCGAGGGGCCGACAGCGGACCTGCCGTCACCCCCATGCTGCCACCGTTGCCCCTGGCCTGCCCGGCCTGCCGGGGAAGATCACCTGGCGCGTGCGAGGATGGCGCTCATGTTCGCGACTCTGCACACGACCGCCGGCGACATCCGCGTCGAGCTCCTGCCGAACCACGCGCCGAAGACGGTCCGCAACTTCGTCGGTCTCGCGACCGGGACCCAGGAGTGGACGCACCCGGCGACGGGCGAGCGCCGCACCGACCCCCTCTACGCCGACGTGATCTTCCACCGCGTCATCCCGAGCTTCATGATCCAGGGCGGCGACCCGCTCGGGAACGGCCGGGGCGGCCCGGGCTACCAGTTCGACGACGAGATCCACCCCGAGCTCACGTTCGACGAGCCCTACCTGCTCGCCATGGCGAACGCCGGCAAGCAGCGCGACCCGATCACCGGCAAGGTCGTCGGCACCAACGGCTCCCAGTTCTTCATCACGGTCGCGCCGACGACGTGGCTGAACGGGAAGCACACGATCTTCGGGCGCGTCGCCGACGACGCGAGCCGTGCCGTCGTCGACGCGATCGCCACCACGCCGACCCGCCCGGGCGACCGGCCGGTGCAGGACGTGACGATCACCTCGGTGAGCATCGAGGAGTGAGCCCCGCGTGACCGCCGACCCCGGCCCGGTCGCGGCCCCGCCCGTCTGCCCGCGGCACCCCGACCGGGTGTCGTACGTGCGGTGCCAGCGGTGCGAGCGGCCCACGTGCCCCGAGTGCCAGCGGCCGGCCGCCGTCGGCGTGCACTGCGTCGACTGCGTCCGTGAGGCCGCGCGCACGACGCCGCCGCGCCGCACCGCGGTCGGCGCGCCCCTGCGCGCCGGCCCGCCCGTGGTGACGTACACGATCCTGGGCGTGACGCTCGCGAGCTTCCTGCTGCAGCTCGTCGTCGGGGAGCGCTGGACGATCGCGCTGCTGTTCGTGCCGATCATGGGCGACGTGGAGCCGTGGCGGTTCCTCACGGCCGGGTTCGCGCACGCGACGGGCGGCAGCTTCGGCCTCACGCACGTGCTGTTCAACATGTACGCGCTGTGGCTCATCGGGCCGGCGCTCGAGCGCGTGTTCGGGCGGCTCCGGTTCGCGGTGCTGTACCTGGCGTCGATCGTCGGCGGCAACGTGCTCGTGCTGCTGCTCGCCGAGCCGCTGTCGCCGTCGTGGATCCAGGGTGTGCTGGGCGCGTCGGGCGGGGTGTTCGGCATGTTCGGCGCGCTGCTCGTGGTGCAGCGCCGGTTCGGCGGGGACATGCGCGGCGTCGCGGTGCTGCTGGGGCTCAACCTGGTGCTGAGCTTCGTCGTGCCGGGCATCTCGTGGCAGGGCCACGTCGGCGGCCTGGTGACCGGGCTCGCCCTCGGCGCGGTCCACGCGTACGCCCCGCGCGAGCGGCGCCGGGCGTGGCAGGTCGGCGGGACGCTCGTCGTCCTCGGCCTGCTGGTGATCCTCGCCGTCGCCCGCTACGCCCTGGCCTGAGAACCCCCACCCCCTCCCAGCCCCTCACCAAACCCTCGCCGAGTTCGAGACTTTGCGGCGAGTTCGAGAGGTGCTACCTCTCGAACTCGCCGGAAACTCTCGACGTCGCGGAGGAGTGGGCGGGCGGGGGATGACGCGGGCCCGCGCAGTGCTGCGCGCGTGCACAGGGGTGGAGAACCCTGTGGAGAACTACAGCCGTGTGATTCGACGTCGGCCCTGGTCATCCCCAGGAGTGCACAAGTCTGTGGAGAACTACACGGCTGTCATTCGCCCGCGGGACGCGACGGTCCCCAGGGGTGGAGAACCCTGTGGATAACTACACGCGTGTGATTCGGCGCTCAGCGCCAGCGCATCGTCATGCCGAAGCCGGCGAGCATGATCCCGAAGCCGATGGCGAGGTTCCAGTTGCCGATGCCGGGGATCGGGTAGCGCGCGCCCAGGATGTACGTGACGACGACCCACACGAGCCCGAACACCATCAGGCCCACCATCACCGGCGCCCACCAGGACGGGTTCGGCTTCGGCTCCGCCTTCGCCGGCGGCGGCGTGTAGACGGTCTTCTTGCGGTTCCGGGACTGGGGCACGGGGTCTCTCCTGACGCGTCGACCGGCGGCGGCCGACGACGTCGGGTCGCCGCCGCACGGGAACCCGCGCACCCCCGCGGGCGCGGGCGGGCCGGGATCCGTCGTCTAGCGTAGTGGCCGTGGCCAGGGACCCCGTGCACCGGGGCCGACCCGGCCGCGGAGAGGAGCGTCACCCATGACCGACCGCCGCGAGCAGCCGCGCGGCCACGGGTGGGGCTCCCTGGGCGTCGCGCTGGTGCTCGCGCTCGCCGTCGTGCTCTTCGCGATCAGCGCGCGGACCTCCGGCGGGGTGGACGCGCGCCAGCCGCAGGACCTCGCCGGGCTCGCCGAGGTCGAGGCGGCGCGGGTCGCCGAGCTCGAGCAGCAGGTCGCCGTGCTGCAGGCCGAGATCGAGGCGCTGACCGACGTCGAGCCCGAGCCGCTGTCGCCCGCCGACGCCGAGCTGCTCGAGGCGACGGCCGTCGCGGCCGGGCGCCGGGCCGTGGCCGGGCCGGGCGTCGTCGTGCGCCTCTGGGACGCGGAGCCTGTGCGGAACCTGCCCTCCTGGGTGACCAACGACGACCTCGTCGTGCACCAGCAGGACCTCGAGGCCGTCATCAACGCCCTGTGGGCCGGCGGGGCCGAGGCGATGACGCTCCAGGGCGAGCGGGTCATCGCGACCTCGGCGTTCCGCTGCGTCGGCAACGTGCTGCGCCTGCACGGCCGCATCTACTCCCCGCCGTACGAGGTGCGGGCGATCGGCGACCCCGAGGAGCTGCTCGAAGCGCTCGAGGACTCCCCGGGCGTGCAGGCGTACCTGCAGTACGCGGAGGTTCTCGGGCTCGGCTGGCAGGCGGACGAGGCGGACCTGCTCGAGCTGCCCGCCTACCAGGGCGAGCCCGAGCTCGCGCACGCGAGGCTGCCCGACGGCGTCGCCCTCACCGGCCGGTGAGGCGGCCCTTTGCGGTCGGCGGGGTGTCCGCATGGGAATCGGCGTCGCGCCCGCGGCGCTGATCGTGGCAAGGTGCGTCACCTGGGCGGTCCTTGCGGCGGCCCCCGACGCTCCCCTCAACGAACGGTGGACCAGATGACCCGGATCCTCGTCGTCGACAACTACGACTCGTTCGTCTACACGATCGTCGGCTACCTCGACCAGCTCGGGGCGGAGACCGTCGTCGTGCGCAACGACGCCGTACCGTCGGCCGCCGAGCGCGCCGGGTTCGACGGCGTCCTCGTCTCCCCCGGCCCGGGCACGCCGCGGTCGGCCGGGGCCTCCATGCAGGTCATCGAGGACTGCGCGGCGTCGGGCACGCCGATGCTCGGCGTGTGCCTGGGGCACCAGGCGCTCGGCGAGGTCTTCGGCGCCACGGTCACCCACGCGCCCGAGCTCATGCACGGCAAGACCAGCCCCGTGGTGCACGAGGGCGTCGGCGTCCTCGCGGGGCTCGGTTCGCCCTTCACGGCGACGCGGTACCACTCGCTCGCGGTCGTGGACGGCACCGTGCCCGACGAGCTCGTCGTCACGGCGCGCACGGCGCCGCGGGCCTTCGGCACGCCCGGCGTGATCATGGGACTGCAGCACCGGGAGCTGCCCCTGCACGGCGTGCAGTTCCACCCGGAGTCCGTGCTCACCGAGGGCGGCCACCGGCTCCTGGCGAACTGGCTCGAGATCTGCGGCCTCGAGGGCGCGGTGGAGCGTTCGGCGGGCATGGCCCCGCTCGTGCGGGAGTCCGCGCACGCCTGACGCCCGACGACGCGCCCGGGCCGACGCGTCGGCCCGGGCGCCCGTCCCCGTGCCTGTCCCCGACGTCCTCGGACGCGACGAGGGCCCGGCCGGATGGCCGGGCCCTCGTCACGCCAGCGGACGGATCAGCCGACGCCCGGCGACGACGAGGGCGACGGCGACGACGAGGGCGACGGCGGCGCCTGCACCACGACCGTGACGGTCGTGTCGACCGGGACCTGCTGGCCGGCGGCCGGGTTGAGACGGACCACCACGTCGTTGTTGTCCGCGCGGTCGCCGTTGTCGTAGCGGCAGTCGCCGTTGAGCGAGGCGTTGCCGAGCGCGGCGAGCGCGTCGCGGCACGTCGTGCCCGGCGGGATCACCGGGACGACGGTCGTCTCGACCTCGGGCTCCTCCGCGACCACGATCGTGATCGGGCTGTTCTGCGGCACGGCGCCCGGCGCGGGCTCGGTCCGGATGACGCGGCCGGGCTCGGCCTGGTCCGTCGGCTCGTAGCGGACGACCGGGGTCAGGCCCAGGCTCGTGACGGTCTGGATCGCCTCGGCCTCGGTCATGCCGATGATCTCGGCCGGCAGCTGCACGACGCCGGTCGACACGTAGAGCACGATCGGCGTGTCCGGCGGGACCTCCTCGCCGGCCGGCGGGTCGGTCCGGGTCGCCATGTCCTTCGGGATCTCGGGGTGGTCCTCGGTCTGGACCGTGATGCTCACGGGGTCGAACCCTGCCTCGGCGAGGATCTGCCGCGCCTCCTCCTGGGTGCGTCCCTCGACGTCCGGGATCGCGATGGCGCTCGGGCCCGACGAGATCGTCACCTCGACCTCGGTGCCCTCGGGGACCTCCTCGCCCGCCTCGGGGTCGGTCGAGATGACCTCGCCCGCGGGCACCTCGTCGTCCTGGACGCGCACCGGGACGAACACGAGGTCGGCGTCCTCGATGAGCTGCTTGGCGCGCTCCTCGTTCAGGCCGACGACGTCCGGCACCTCGACGAGCGTCTCCTCCGGTCCCGTCGAGTTGCCCCGCATGAGCAGCCAGATGATGCCGCCGATGGCGAGCACCGCGACGCCGATGAGCACCCAGACCACCCAGGAGCGGCTCGGCTCCTCGTCCTCGGCGGGCTCGACGGGCGCGGCCGTGCCGCCGCCGTACGTGCTGGTCGACGCGCCCACCGGGCCCCAGCCCGGCGTGGCGGCGGGCACCGTCGTCGTCGGCGACGGCTGCATGACCTGCGTCGCGGCGGCGGTCGGCTCGAGGCGCTGGGTGACGGCGGTCGCGCCCGCGGCGCCGGCGGCGGCGCCCAGGCCCGCGGCGGCCGCGGTGCCCAGCGGCGGCGCGCTGATGTGCCCGCCGCGCAGGGCCGCCTCGAGGTCGGCCCGGAACTCGGCCGCGGACGTGTAGCGCTGGTCGCGGTCCTTGGCGAGCGCCTTCATCGTGATGCGGTCGAGCGCCTCGGGGACGTCCGACGCGAACGCGCTCGGCGGCTGCGCCACCTCGCGGGCGTGCTGGTAGGCCACCGCGACCGGAGAGTCGCCGACGAACGGCGGCCGGCCGGTGAGCAGCTCGAAGAGGAGGCAGCCGGTGGAGTACAGGTCGGAGCGGGAGTCGACGGCCTCGCCGCGCGCCTGCTCGGGCGACAGGTACTGCGCGGTGCCGATGACCGCCTGCGTCTGCGTCATCGTCCCGGCGGCGTCGGCCATCGCGCGCGCGATGCCGAAGTCCATGACCTTCACCGCGCCCGCAGGGGTGAGCATGACGTTCGCCGGCTTGATGTCCCGGTGCACGATCCCCGCGTGGTGGCTGTACTCGAGCGCGGACAGCACGCCGGCGGTGATCTCGACGGCCTCCTCGATCGGCACGGCCGCGCCGTCGCGGAGGATGTCGCGGACCGTGTGGCCCTCGACGTACTCCATGACGATGAAGGGCACGTGCGCGACCGAGCCGTCCGGCTGCACCGTCACGTCCTCGCCCGTGTCGTACACGGCGACGATCGCGGGGTGGTTGAGGGCCGCGGCGGCCTGGGCCTCGCGGCGGAACCGAGCCTGGAAGGACGGGTCGCGAGCGAGGTCCGACCGCAGGATCTTGACGGCGACCGTGCGACCGAGCCGGGTGTCGTGGCCGATGTGCACCTCGGCCATGCCACCGCGCCCGATCAGCTCGCCGACCTCGTACCGGCCGCCCAGGATCCGGGGAGCGTCTGCCACCACTACTGGTCCCTCGCTGTCGTCGTGTCGGGGCTGTCCTCGATGATCCCACGGGGCACGTCAGGAGCGTGCGAGGCCAGCACGAGGATCTGCGGTCCTGCCTCGTCAGGAGGGGGGGCCGAGCGGGACCGACCCCACAGGGTATCCGCAAAGGCTGCGCCCAGGAGCGCGAAGAGCACCACCAGGACGAGCACGATCACGGGCCGGGACATGTGCCACCAGCGGCGTCCCTTCGTTGCGCCCGCCGGCACCGGCTGCGTCACCCACCGCGCGGCCGCCCGCAGGCCCGAGCGCACGGCGTCGAGCGCGCGCGTCACGCCCGACGGCGCCGCGCCGGTCGCGGGGTCGGCCGCCCGCGCGCGGCGGCGGGTCCGAGCGGGCGGCGTCGCGACGGCGTCGGGAGCAGGGGCGTCGGCGGGGGTCGCGCTCGCGGCGCGCTCGCCCGACGGCGGGGTGGGCACGCCGGCGGTGCCCGGCGTCGAGCCGGTGCCCGGCGCGGAGGGCGAGGGGACGGTCCCCGCGGGGAAGGCGGGCGGCGTGTGCGGCGGAGTCTCCCCGACGGGCTCGTCGCGCCCCGGCACGAGGCGTGCGGGCTCGCCGGTGGGGCGCGGCTGCGTGGGGACCAGGCGCGGGAACGTGTCGAGCTGGACGCCGCCGGTCGACACGGCGTCGACCACGTCCACCGGGCGCGCGTGCCGGCCGAGCACGGTGGGGACCCCGGTCGAGGGCGTGCGCACCGCGATCTCGTCGAGCACGCGGGCGAGCGACGCCGCGGACCGCGGCCGCTCCTCCGGGTCCTTCGCGAGCATGCGCATGACGAGCGCGGCGAGCTCGGGGTCGACGTCGGGCGGCAGCGGCGGCACGGGGGTGTTCACGTGCGCCACGGCGATGTCCACGGCGGTCGGCCCCGTGAAGGGCCGGTTCCCGGCGAGCGCCTCGTAGGCGACGATCCCGAGCGAGTAGATGTCCGACGCCGGCGTGGCCGCCTTGCCGATCGCCTGCTCCGGGGACAGGTACTGGGCGGTGCCCATGACCATGCCGGAGTCCGTCATCGGGATGCGGCCGGTCGCCGTCGAGATGCCGAAGTCGGTGATCTTCACGCGCCCGGTGCGCGACAGCAGGATGTTGCCGGGCTTGACGTCCCGGTGCACGACGCCGGCCACGTGGGCGGCGTGCAGCGCGCGCGCCGTCTCCGCGAGGATCGGCAGCAGCCGGCGGGTCGGGAGCACCGGCTCGCGGTCGAGCAGGTCGGACAACGGCTCGCCGAGGATGAGCTCCATGACGAGGAACGCCGAGCCGTCCTGCTCGCCGTAGTCGTACAGCTGCGCGATGTTGGGGTGCGACAGCTGGGCGCAGTTGCGCGCCTCGGTGCGGAACCGCTCGAGGAAGCCCTCGTCGCCCGCGAACTCCTCGCGGAGCACCTTCACCGCGACGTCGCGGGCCAGCGACTCGTCGTGCGCGACCCACACCTCGCCCATGCCGCCGACGGCGATCCGGGACACCAGGCGGTAGCGCGCGCCGAGGGCGACGCCCTCCCCGGGCTTCACTGCCCACCCCCGAGGGCAGCCTGGATCACCGCGCGCGCGATCGGCGCGGCCACCGCGCCGCCCGTCGCCTCGCTGCCCATGGACCCACCGTGCTCCACGACGACCGCGACCGCGATCCGCGGCGCCTCGGCGGGCGCGAAGGCGGTGAACCACGCGTGCGGCGGGACGTCGTCGCTGGTCTGCGCAGTGCCGGTCTTGCCGGCGACGGCGATCCCGGGGATCCGCGCGGCCCGGCCGGTGCCGTTCTCGACGACGCTGACCATCATGTCGCGCAGCTGCGCGGCGGTGGACGCGGACACCGCGCGGCCCCGCTCGACGGGCTCGGCGGTCTCCACGACCGTCAGGTCCTGGCTGCGGACGGTCTGCACCAGGTACGGCGTCATCTGCACACCACCGTTGCCGATGGTGGCGGCCACCATGGCCATCTGCAGCGGCGTCACGCGCACCTCGTACTGCCCGATCGCCGAGAGAGCCGTCTGCGGCGCGTCGGGGTCCTCCGGGAAGTGGCTCTCCGCCACCCTCATCGGCACGTTCAGGGGCGTGTCGAACCCGAACGCCTCGGCCTGGGCGCGAAGTTCATCCGCTCCGAGGTCCACGCCGATCTGGGCGAACGCCGTGTTGCAGGAGACCCGCAGCGCGTCCGCGAGCGTCATCGCGCCGGTGGGCGAGCACGCGGACCCGCCGAAGTTGTGCAGCACCGTGGACGTCTGGGGCAGCGTGAGCGTCTGCGGCGCCGCCACGGGCGTGTCGGCGGTGAGGCCGTTCTCGAGCGCCGCCGCCGCCGTGACGAGCTTGAACGTCGAGCCGGGCGGGTAGGTGTTGCCCGCGATGGCGCGGTTCGCCATCGGCTGGCTCGGGTCCGTGGTGAGGGCGGCCCAGGCCTCGCGCGTCGCGGCGAAGTCGTGGCTCGCGAGTGCGTTCGGGTCGTACGACGGCTTGCTCACCATCGCCAGGATCTCGCCCGTGGTCGGGTCCAGCGCGACCACGGCGCCCCGCTGGTCCCCGAGCGCGTCCCACGCCACCTGCTGCAGCACCGGGTCGATGGTCAGCTCGACCGACGCTCCGCGCGTCTGCCGGCCGGTCACCAGGTCCTGCAGCCGCTCGTAGAACAGCGAGTCGGCCGAGCCGTTGAGCTCGGTGTTGAAGTACCGCTCGATGCCCTCGCGCCCGTAGACCACCGAGTAGAAGCCCGTGACGGGCGCGTACAGCGGGCCGTTCGCGTACACGCGCTGGTAGCCGAACGAGTCGTCCACCGGCACCGAGGAGGCGATCGCCTGCCCGCCGACGACGATCGGCCCGCGGAAGTTGCCGTACTCGCGGTACAGCGTGCGCACGTTGCGCTGGTCGTTGTTGAGCGCCGGCGCCTGGGCGAACTGCACCCAGGTGGCCCCCAGCATGAGGCCGAGGAACATCACCATGACGACGGACGACAGGCGGCGCAGCGGTGTGTTCACTCGCGCCCCCCGAGCCTGAGGACCTCGGTCTCCTGGTCGTCGCCCACCGGCAGCACCGGGCCCGCGGCGGCCCCCGCGGGGGCGACGTCGGGCGCGGAGCCGGGGTCGTCGTCGGGCGCGCGGCCCGGGGCGGGGGCGGGGCGGCGCGCGCTGTCGGAGATGCGCAGCAGCAGCGCCACGATGATCCAGTTCGCCAGCAGCGACGAGCCGCCGTACGCGAGGAACGGCATGGTCAGGCCGGTCAGCGGGATGATCCGGGTCACCCCGCCGACGACGACGAAGCACTGGAACGCGACGACGAACGCCATGCCGCCGGCGAAGAGCTTGCCGAAGCCGTCGCGGACGCCGATGGCCGTGCGCAGGCCGCGCTGCGTGAGCACGACGTACAGCACGAGGATCGCGAGGAGGCCGGTCAGCCCCAGCTCCTCGCCGAGCGAGGCGACGATGAAGTCCGACTCCGCGTAGGGGACGAGGTCCGGGCGGCCCTGGCCCCAGCCGGTGCCGAACAGCCCGCCGCTCGCCATGCCGAACAGGCCGCGCACGAGCTGGCCGGAGCCCGGGTTGGCGTCGAACACCTCGGGCTCGAGCGCGTGCAGCCACACGTTGAACCGGCTCGCCACGTGCGGCAGGGCCCGCGCGGCCACGGCCGCGCCGCCGACGAACAGCCCGACGCCGATGACCACCCAGCTGATGCGCTCGGTGGCCAGGTAGAGCATCCCGACGAAGAGGCCGAAGAACAGCAGCGAGGTGCCGAGGTCGCGCTGGAAGATCAGCAGCGCGAGGGACACGCCCCAGGCGAGCAGGATCGGGCCGAGGTCGCGCAGGCGCGGCAGCTGCAGGCCGAGCACCTTCGGGCCGGCGAGCGCGAGCGTGTCGCGGTTGGTGACGAGGTACCCGGCGAAGAAGACGGCGAGCACGATCTTCGCCAGCTCCGCCGGCTGGAACGACGCCGGGCCGACGTGGATCCAGATCCGGGCGCCGTTGATGGTCCGGCCGATGACCGGCGCGAGCGGCAGCATGAGCAGCGCGAGACCGGTGACCATCGCGGTGTACGTGTAGCGGCGCAGCGTGCGGTGGTCGCGCAGCACCACCAGCACGACGGCGGCGAGCACCATCGCGATGGCCGTCCAGGTCAGCTGGCGCTCGGCGAACCCCGCGAACCTGTCGCGCGCCTCGTAGGCGCTGTCGATCCGGTAGATCATCGCCAGGCCGATGCCGTTGAGCGCGACGACCACGGGCAGGATCACCGGGTCCGCGTACGGCGCGCGCCAGCGCAGCACGAGGTGCATGCCCACGGACAGGGCGACCAGGCCCGCGCCGTAGCCGAGGATGTCCGCCGGCAGCGCGTCCGTCGTCGCCAGCCCCACGAGCGCGTACGCGCCCACGCCGAGCGCGAGGGCGAGCACCAGCAGGCCCAGCTCGAGCGCGCGGCCGGGACGCACGGGCAGCGGGGCGACGGTGGCCATCAGGACCCTGCCCGATCGGTCTCCCGCTCGATGGACGCGACGCGGTCCCGGGCGTCGTCGAGGTCGTCGGCCGGCAGCGAGTCCGCCAGCCGGTCGCGGAAGTACTCGGGCAGGTCGTCGACGCGCAGGTCCGTGCGCTCGACGACCTCGGACAGGCTCAGCGGGCCGACCGTCTGCGGGATGCCCCGGAAGATCGCCACGCGGTCGTCGTCGACGCCGACGTAGTACTGGGTCTGCGTCCACCGGTAGCCGAGCCAGCCGGCGGCCACCGCGCCGCCGAGGACGAGCAGGACGACGAGCGCCGAGACGACCCGCCGCAGCCGGCTCGGCCGGGGCAGGACGTCCTCCTCCTCGACCGGCACCGACGCGGCGGGGGCGTGCGCCTCCCCGCGGGCCGCCGCCGTGTGCTCCGCCGCGCGCGCCGCCGCCCCCCGGCCCCCGCGCGACGGGCGGTGCCGGTCGAGCGCGGCCGCGCCGACGACGTGGCTCGCCGTGGCGGGCGCGGCGCCGTCGGGCAGGTCGTCCACCTCGACGACGTCGCCCACGACCACCGTGACGTTGTCCGGGGCGCCGCCGCGCAGCGCGAGCTCGACGAGCTGGTCGGCGCACGCGTCCGGGTCGGCGTGGGTGATGAGGGTCTCCGCGATCGTGTCGTGGCTGACGACGCCGGACAGGCCGTCGCTGCACAGCAACCACCTGTCGCCGGGGCGCGCCTCGCGCACCGACAGGTCGGGGACGATCTCCATGTCGAAGTCGCCGAGCACGCGCAGCAGCACGGAGCGCTGCGGGTGGTGCTCGGCCTCCTCGGGCGTGAGCTTGCCGGTGTTGACGAGGTGCTGGACGAACGAGTGGTCGCTCGTCACCTGCGTCAGGGTGCCGTCGCGGAGCAGGTAGGCGCGGGAGTCGCCGATGTGCGCCATCGCGAGCTTGTTGCCGCTGCGCAGCAGCGCGGTGACCGTGGTGCCCAGGCCGGCGAGCTCGGGGTTGTCCTCCGCCAGGGCGAGCAGCTCCTCGTGCGCCTCGGCGAGCGCGCGGCCGAGCTCGTCGAGCGCGTCGTCGGGCCCGTGCGCCTCGTCGTCGAGCGGGGCCAGGTGCGCCACCGCGACGGACGACGCGATGTCGCCGCCCGCGTGGCCGCCCATGCCGTCCGCGACGGCGAGCAGGTGCGGCCCCGCGTACGCGGAGTCCTGGTTGTTCGAGCGGACGAGGCCCACGTCCGAGCGGGCGGCGTAGCGCAGCGCGATGGTCATGGCCGCCTCACCGCTGCAGCTCGAGCGTCGACTGGCCCACCTTGACCTGGCTGCCGATACCGACCGGCGTCGGGCCCGTGATGCGGGTGCGCCCCACGAAGGTGCCGTTCGTCGAGCCCAGGTCCTCGACGTACCACTGGCCACCCTCCGGGTAGATGCGCGCGTGCCGCGACGACGAGTAGTCGTCGTCGAGCACCAGCGTGTTCGACGGGGCCCGGCCGATGAGGACCGCCGCGCCGCCGAGGGGCACGGTCGTGCCGCGCAGCGGGCCCGTGGTGACGACGAGGCGGCGCGGGACGGCGTCGCGCCGCGGGATGGGCGCGGACGGGCGGGCGGCGGCCGCGGGCGGCGGGGCCGCGACGCGCGGGGCCTGCTGGCGGCGCAGCCGGCGGCTGACGATGCGCGTGCCGTAGAGGTCGCGGCGCAGCACCGAGATCGCGGCCAGCACGAACACCCACAGCAGGACCAGGTACCCCAGCCGCAGCAGGGTGATCGTGAGCTCGCTCATCCGGCCCCGCTCACCGGTCCTCGTCGTCGTCGGCCCCGGTCCAGAAGAGGATGCGGGTCCGACCGATGGTGATCGTGTTGCCGTCGACGAGGGTGGCGGCGGGCACGTGGTGCCCCTCGACGTAGGTGCCGTTGGTCGAGCCGAGGTCGGTGGCGATGACGCCGTCCGGCGTCACGCGGATCTCGAGGTGCCGACGGGAGACGCCCGGGTCGTCGACGATGATGTCCGCCTCGCTGCCCCGCCCGATGACCGTGACCGGCCCGGTGAGCAGGTAGCGCTGGCCGTCGATGTCGATGAGCGGGTGGCGGGGGCTCGCGGCGACCGTGGTGGCGGGCGCGACGGCGCCGCGCACGGTGGCGGACCGGACGAGGAAGCGGCCGGTCTCGAGCTCGGGGTTCTCGACGAACGACACGGTCACCGGACCGAGGAACGCGTAGCGCTGGCTGGTCGCGTGCTCGGTGACGTTCGCGGCGAGCTCGTCCGCGAGCGGCTCGGCGCCCCAGTCGACGACCTGCTGGTGGTCGGCCGGCGAGAGCTCGATGGTGAACTCGTTGGGCACGACGGTGCGGTCGCGGCCCACGACGGCGGCGCGGTCGTCCACCTCGCGCCGCAGCGCGGACGCGAGCTCGACCGGCTTCACCTCGCTCTTGAACGCCCTGGCGAACGCGCTGCTCACGGCGCGTTCGACGCCCTTCTCGAACCTGTCGAGGACTCCCATTGCCACCTCCTCCCGGCCGTGTCGGCGGGCGGTCGGCCCGCTGGCTCCTCGCGCGCGGTCCCGACTCGTCGCTCCGGTCGTCCGTCCCGACGTCCGGGAGGCTCGGGGGCTTCCCGGACGACGGCTCCGGCCGGCCCCGCGGACGGCGCCGGGACCCGCACTGGTCCGCACCGATCGTATCCGCCGGGGCGCGCACCGGCGGATCGCGCGCGGTGCGTCGCGCGCGCGTGTGGTGCGCGGTCTGTGCGCGTCTGCGGTGATGTGGGTGGACCTGCGGTTCAGCGGGTCGCACCGGCTCGGAACCGGGTGCCCGTGCGTGCTAGCCTTCTGCGGCGCGCGCGAGTGGCGGAATAGGCAGACGCGCACGGTTCAGGTCCGTGTGCCCGAGAGGGCGTGGGGGTTCAACTCCCCCCTCGCGCACAGCAGGAAGACGACCCCTGACCTGGGACTTCACGTTCCCGGACAGGGGTCGTTCTCTGTCCATGTGCTAAGCCATGTGCTAAGGGTCTCCGAGATGCGCCGCGAAGCGGTCCACCGCCGCCTTCTGCATCGTCGGGGTGACGTGGCTGTAGGTGTCCATCGTCGTGGTTGATCGAGGACTAGTGCTCACGGGCGTCGCCGCCTGGCGAGCCCACCGGGTGCGTCTCGGTGGCCGGTCGGGTGGTGTGGGGCCCTTGACCGGGTGGGTCGCCCCGTCCCCGCCGCAGGAGGTCTTGCCGCTGTCAACCGCTCAGGTGTTGGTTGCTGAGGTTGGTTGCAGGGTGGCGGTGCCGTCGCCGACGACGATCTGCTGGTCTGGGCATACGGGGCCGGGTAGCACCACGTCTGGGGCGTCGGTGAACTTGATGGTCACGTCGCCTGGGGTGCAGCCGTAGTCGAGGAGGACGGCGCCGCCGGTTGCGTTGACGGTGACTTCTTCGTCGCCGGTCTGGACGGTGACGTCATTGGGGCCTTCGTTGTCGATGGCTAGGTCGCCGCGGTCGCTGCATGCCGTGAGGACGATGGCGAGGAGCGCGCCGATGACGGTGCCCGTCGCGGCTCGTGCCGGAGTGTTCATGCTGTCCGCCTGCCTCATTGCTCGCCGGGTTCCTCTCTGACGGTAGACGCGGGGCTGATGGTTCGTTCGTGGCTTCACCGAGCCGCCACCGCGTTCACACAGGATCTGCACAGGAACCGTCCAGATCCGCGATCTGTTCACTCGCCTCGTTGTGGCACGACCAGGCGCAGCCCGATCAGGAGCAGCAGGACGGCGACGAGGGCGTAGGTGTCGGCGCTGGCCTGGGCGGCGGCCGCGGCGGGGACCCCGTCTGTCCCGTCGTGGGCGTATCCGCGGGCGGAACTTGTCAAGGTGTCTGAGACCGGTGGGAGTTAAGCGGCTGTTGCGGCTTCGGCTTCGGGGGCTGGTTCGGGTTGGGGTTTGTTGATCCAGGCCGCGTCGGGTAAGGCGAGGATCTTCGGGTCGGTGGTGGTGGCGAAGCGTTCGGGGTTGGCGGCTCGGGCGGCGGCGAGGACCTGTGCGCGGCCTTCGGCGACGGCCGGGGCGTGGCCGTAGTGGACGTCGGCGGCGGTGTGCAGGCCGATGCCGGAGTGGTGGTGGTCGTGGTTGTACCAGGTGACGAAGTGGTCCAGGAAGATGCGGGCGTCGGCGAGGGAACCGAACCGGTCGGGGAAGACCGGGGCGTACTTCAGCGTCTTGAACCACGCCTCGGAGTAGGGGTTGTCGTTCGATACCTTCGGCCGGGAGTGCGAGCGGGCGACGTTCAGGTCGGCGAGCAGGGCCGCGACGGTCTTCGACGTCATCGAGGTGCCGCGGTCGGCGTGGACGACCTGGGGGATGCCGTAGACACCGAAGATCTCCTTCATCATCTCCTCGGCCAGGACCCCGGACTCGTGGGCGTGGACGTGGGCGCCGACGATGTAGCGGGAGTAGATGTCGATCATGACGTAGGCGTCGTAGTACACGCCCTTGGTCGGGCCGGCCAGCTTGGTGATGTCCCACGTGTAGACCTGCCCCGGACCGGTCGCGACCAGCTCTGGGCGCTTGCGGGCGGGATGGCGGGCCTGGCGGCGCCGTTCCCTGACCTGGGCATTCTCAGCCAGGACCCGGTACATCGTGGAGATCGAGCACAGGTAGACCCCGCGCTGAAGCAGCGTGGCGTAGACCTGCACGGGCGCGCAGTCGACGAACTCCTCACTGTTGAGGACGGCGAGGACGCGGGCCCGCTCGAGGTTTGATAGCCGGTTGGCCGGGATAACCGGCTCATACGCCACCGGGGTCGGGTGGGCCTTCCTACGCGCCGCGGTGGCCCGCGAGACGCCCGTCAGGGCCGCGGCCGCCCGGGTGCTGACACCGGCACCGACCAGCTCGTCGTAGGTGGTCATCAGCGCTTCTTGCGCCGCGCGTCGGGGCCTGAGCTCTCGGAGATCTGCTCCAAGAGCTCGTGTGCTTTTCCCATCAGCTCCAACGCGGTCTCGGTCGTGGCCAGGCGCCGCTCGGTCACCTCCAGCTGCCGGCGCAACCGGGCGATCTCGGACTGGTCCTTCGTCGGGGTGCCGATCTTCGCCCCGGGCTCCTTGCCCTCGAGCACGCCCGCGTCGCGCAACTTGCGCCACTCGGTCACGTGGGAGCTGTAGAGCCCCTCCCGGCGCAGGTACGCCCCGCCCTGGTTCTCCTCGCAGGCCCGCTCGTAGGCGGCCAGATGCGCGAGCTTCTCCGCGGGGGTGAACAACCGGCGCCGTGAGGGCCCGCCGGCGCGGGGATGGGAACTGTCCATCACCCCATCATCGGCGACCGATGACGACGGCGTGGAGAGCGTCGAACTACTCATGGTGGTTGATCCAGATCTCGCCCTGTCAGGCGGACTTGCTATGAACCGCTGGTCTCAACTCACCCTGACAGACAGGGCGTCAGCGGGGACGGCCGGTCTTCATGTGCTAACTCATGTGCTACCGGCCCTGTAGATCGGTGAATCTCAAGGTTGTCATCCATCGACCAGCCCGCCGAAACCCCAGTGTTTGCGCGCCAAAACGGCGATCTGCGATCCAGCCCGCGAGGGGCTGGCGAACAGTTCAACTCCCCCCTCGCGCACAGAAGCCTGGGAGATCTCCCAGGGTGATCAAGAGCCGGGGACCCCAGGGTCTCCGGCTCTTGATCGTTCCGGGGCGGCTGCACGAGGCGCGGTGGGCTTTCCGGCGCGCTGCTCGACCCGCGGGCGTAGAGGAGCTCCTCGGTAAGGACCCGGTGGTGGCGCTCGACCTCGCCGTCGTGCTCAGGAGGTCGGCGCCGGCAGGCACGGGGTGAACACGTTGATCACGACGCGTGCGGGGTCGTCCTCGAACGGCCCACGCTCCCCGGCCAGCTCGACGTGGTACGCGTCGCGCCAGAGCGTGAAGACGCGTGCATCGAGCACATCGCGCTCGTCGGTGAGTGTCCAGCCCTCGGCTTCGAGATCAGCGATGAGAGGGTCGATCAGGTGCACGGTCGGACCGGTCGGTTGGACCTGGACGGTGCGGTACGCACCCCACTGGATCGCACCCCCGGACGCGGCCGGGTCGTCCGAGCAGTCCCACGACCGCGCCGGACCACCCGAGTCGGCTTCGCGGACGAACTCCAGGTCCGGGTTGCTGTCCCGCAGCGTCTCCAGCAGGTCGTCGGCGACGTCGGTCACCGTCGCGCGGGCCCGCTCGGACGCGGCGGCGAGCTCGGCGTCCGACAGCCCCTGGTCACACCCACCGAGCAGGGCGGCGGTGGTGAGCGCCCCGGCGGTGACCACGGCGGTCAGGTGTCGAGTCATGGCACGTCCATCGTCGGTGGCCGGTACGAGGGGTCCTCCATCGGGTACTGGTACTCCCAGGTGAATGCGGTGCGATCGGCGTTCCACACCTGCACCCACTCCTGGGGCCGGTACAGGCTGACCTCTCCACCGGTGAGGACGCCGAGGATGTTGCTGAACGCGGTTGACCCCGGCACCACCGTCCGGTTCGATGCGGACGGCGTCCGCTACGACGCGGTCGGCCACCGGTGATGAGCTCCTGGCAGAACGCCTCGAGGTTCTTCGCGTAGGCCAGGCGCTCACGGGCGGCGTCGAGCTCGGCGAGCAGGGCGGCTGAGGGGACGCTGCGACCACCCGGGGACGCACCGGTGCCTTGCGCCGCGGCCCGGGCTTCCAGGTCTGCGATGAGCCTCTCGAGCCGGGGAACCTCGGCGCGGGTCTCCGCGAGAGTCGCCAGGACGTTGCGGCGGTTCGCGCGGACGCGCACGTCGAACGGGATCCCGTCGAGGTTCCCGATGAGCTCGGGACGTTCACGCTCCAGTCGGGCCTGGACCGCTGGGGACAGGGACGCCCACCACGCCGCTGCGTGCTCTGGCCCACCGAACCAGTCGGGGACGTACGACCCGATGTCGTCGAGCAGGCCTTGACGCTCATCGCCGGTGAGGTCACCAGCGGTCAGGCAGGCACGGATGGCTGCGGCGGCGTCCCGGTCGGCATCTCTCGCTGCCCTCAGGACCGCGGTCACCAGGCGGCGGGCCTCGGCCGCGGCCATTCGTTGCTCATCGGAGGGGTCTGTGCCGACGGTGACGACGCTGTCCGCAGTCAGGCGCAGCCCGTACCGGGAGGCCATGACCTCCGCCTCGTCGAGCAGGGCCTTGGCCGGCCGGAGCGAGTCCGCGGCGGCGAACAGCGCCCGGCGCGCGAGGTCGACCGCGTCGAGGAGCTGCTGGGCGGCACGGAGCTGGGCTCGCGCGGACGCGAGGGCCTGCACAGCCCCGTGCCCGGTCCACCCGCGCTGCACGAGGCGGATCGTGTCGCCGAGGTCGGTGACGACTCCTTCGAGGTCACGACGGACCCCGTCCACGTCACCAGCAGCGGCCTCCAATGCGGCGGGGTGCCAGCGGTGAAGCAGGAACGTCGTGACGGTCACACCGGCTCCCACGACGTTCGCGACAACCGCTCGCGCGCCTGACCGTCCGTACCGTCGTACGCGGCCATTGCAGCTTCGGCCTCACGGGTCCACGACTCCACCGCATGCCGCAATGCCCGCACACGCGATACCAGCTCGACACCGACGTCTGCGAGCGCCAGGGCGAGCTCACCGCCAGGAACTGCGCTGGCTGCGGCATCGACCGCGTCCCCCACCCGTCCCGCGCGCGCCGCCCTGTCACCGGCATCCCTTGCCCGGCCGAGCGCCAACTGGACCTGCCCACGACTGACCTCGAGCACACCTGCCCCCTCGTGCGTGCCCGGATCGTCCCACAAACACCTGCTCAGGTGTGGCGGGTTTCCGCAGGTTCACCCACGCGGCAGGGTCACCTGCGCGCGCACGCAGATGGGCCCCTCGACGGTCCGCGCCAGGGCCGCGTCGAAGACCTCGGGGGACGAGTCGAGCGCGTCGGTCAGCCGACGGCGAGGACGAGCGGGTGGACCGCGGCGGCGCCGGCCTCGCGCAGCAGGTGCGCGGCGACCGTGAGGGTCCAGCCGGAGTCGGTGCGGTCGTCGACCAGCAGCACCGACCGGCCCGGCAGGCCCTCGGCCGCCGCCGGGGCCAGGTCGAGCGCGAGCCGCCGCCACACGCCGGCGAGCCGCGTGGCCGAGTTCACGTCGTGCCGGCCGGGCGGCATGCCCTCGCGCGGCGCGACCCGCCCGACCACCGGGACGCCCAGGTGCCGGGCCACGCCCTGCGCCAGGTGCTCCACGAGGCGCGGCCGGGTCGTCGACGCCACGAGCACGACGCCGTCGACCGCCGGGCGCCACGCGTCGAGCACCGCGAGGGCCGGGCCGCGCAGGTCCGCGGGCAGCTCGCCGTCGACGGGCTCGCCGTCGGGCCCGGGCGCGAAGAGGGCACGAAGCGACTGGCCCCAGCCGATCCCGTCCAGGCGCGCCACCGCACGGCCGGGCTCGGCCTGGAGCTCGGGCGGGATGCGGCCCGACACCGCGACCCCGAGGGTCGCCATGCCGCTCGGCCACTGACGCCGCGGCAGCACCTCGACGCCCGGCACCCGGGTGGCGTCGCGTGCCGCGTCCACCGCGTCGGCGTCGGGCACGACGTCGGGGAAGGCGGCCCCGCAGCCGTCGCACCGGCCGCAGGTCCAGCCCTCGGCGAGGTCCGGGTCGTCGAGCTGGGCGCGCAGGAACGCCATGCGGCACCCGTCGTGCGCCGCGTACGCGAGCATCGCCTCCTGCTCCGCGCGACGGGTGGCGGCGACGCGCGCGTAGCGCTCGGCGTCGTACGTCCAGGGCTCGCCCGTGGCGACCCAGCCGCCGCGCACCCGGCGCACCGCGCCGTCGACGTCGAGCACCTTGAGCATCGCCTCGAGGCGGGAGCGCCGCAGGTCCACCCGGGACTCGAGCGCGGGCAGCGACATCGGGCCGTCGGCGCCCGCCAGCACGTCGAGCGTCGCGCGGACCGCCTCCTCGGGCGGGAACGACTGGTCGGCGAACCACTGCCACACCGCGCGGTCGTCGGTGCCGGGCAGGAGGAACACGTCGGCGCGGGTGCTGGCGCGCCCCGCGCGGCCGACCTGCTGGTAGTACGCGATCGGCGAGGGCGGCGCGCCGACGTGCACGACGAACCCCAGGTCGGGCTTGTCGAAGCCCATGCCCAGCGCGGAGGTCGCCACGAGCGCCTTGACGCGGTTGGCGAGCAGGTCCGCCTCGCACTCCAGGCGCTCGGCCGGGTCGGTCTGGCCGGTGTACGCGCGGACCTCGAGGCCCGCCTTGCGCAGGGCGGCCGCGACCTGCTCCGCCTGGGCGACCGTGAGGCAGTAGACGATGCCCGAGCCCGTCAGGCGCGGGACGTTCTGCGTCAGCCAGGCGACCTGGCCCGCGTGGTCGGTCTTCGGGCGCACGGCCAGGTGCAGCGACTCCCGGTCCAGCGCCCCGCGCAGCACGACGACGTCGCCACTCGCCCCGTGCTCGAGCTGCTCGGCGACGTCGGCGGTCACCCGGGCGTTCGCCGTCGCCGTCGTCGCGAGCACGGGCGTGCCCGCGGGCAGGTCGGCGAGCAGGTCGCGGATGCGGCGGTAGTCGGGGCGGAAGTCGTGGCCCCAGTCGGAGACGCAGTGCGCCTCGTCGACGACGAGCAGTCCTGCGTCGGCGGCCAGGTGCGGGAGCACGCCGTCGCGGAAGTCGGGGTTGTTGAGGCGCTCCGGCGAGACGAGCAGCACGTCCACCTCGCCCGCGGAGACCCGCTCGTGGATCGCCTCCCACTCGGTGGTGTTCGCCGAGTTGATGGTCTCCGCGACGATCCCCGCGCGCCGCGCGGCGTCGACCTGGTTGCGCATGAGCGACAGCAGCGGCGACACGATGACCGTCGGGCCGGCGCCGGCCTCGCGCAGCAGCGCCGTCGCCACGAAGTACACGGCCGACTTGCCCCAGCCCGTGCGCTGCACCACGAGCGCCCGCGCCCGGTCGGCCACGAGCGCGCGGATCGCCGTCCACTGGTCGGGCCGCAGCCGCGCGTCCGGCGAGCCGACCAGCGCCGCGAGGACCTCCTCGGCGCGGGCGCGCAGGGCGCCGTCGTCGGCGGGCGGGGCGGGCCGAGGGCCGGCGGGGGCGTCCGTCACCCGGCCAGTCTCCCGGCGGGCGGTGACACGGGCGACCGCTCGTCCTCCGGCGAGCGGCGACGTCGGGCCAGCGGGACCGAGCGGGCCGGGCCGGAGAAATGCGTGCGGGACGCCGGGCCGGCCGGGGCGTAGGCTCTCGCCCTTGTGGGTCGGCTGCTCGAGGCACTGGTTCCCGCGCGCCTCGGCGTCGGGTTCCGGTGGGTGCTGGCCTCCTCCTGGCTGACCAACCTCGGGGACGGCATCGTCCTCGCCGCCGGGCCGCTGCTGGTCGCCTCGCTCACCGAGGACGCGCGGCTCGTCGCCCTCGGCGCGACTCTCCAGTGGCTGCCGCCGCTCCTCTTCGGCCTCCTCGCCGGCGCCCTCTCGGACCGCCTGGACCGGCGGCGGCTCGTCATCGTCGTCAACCTCGTGCGCGCGGGCGTGCTCGTGCTGCTCGCGACGGCGATCGTCACCGGGCACGTGTCGATCGGCACCGTGCTCGGCGCGCTGTTCCTGCTCGGCACCAGCGAGGTGTTCGCCGACAACACCGCCTCGACGCTCGTGCCCATGCTCGTGCGGCGCGACGACCTCGCCGTCGCGAACGCCCGCATCCAGGCCGGCTTCATCACGGTCAACCAGCTCGCCGGGCCCCCGATCGGGGCGGCGATGTTCGCGGCCGCGTCCGCCGTGCCGTTCGCGGCCGAGGCGGTGCTCGTCGTCGCGGGCGCCGTCCTGGTCTCGCGGCTGCGGCTGCCCCCGCACGGCCGGGATCGCGCGGAGGCGCACATCGGCCAGGACATCGCCGACGGCGTCCGGTTCGCCGTCCGGCACCCGGCGGTCCGCACGCTGATCCTGACGATCTTCACGTTCAACATCACGTACGGCGCGGCGTGGTCCGTGCTCGTCCTCTACGCCACGCGCCGGCTCGGCATGGGCGAGGTCGGGTTCGGCCTGCTCACCACCGTCAGCGCCGCCGGCGGCCTCGTCGCGACCCTCGCCTACGGCTGGATCACCCGGCACGTCTCGATGGCCGACCTCATGCGGATCGGCCTCGTCATCGAGACGCTCACGCACGTCGCGCTCGCCCTCACGACGCGGCCGTGGGTCGCGCTCGCGATCATGTTCGTGTTCGGCGCGCACGCGTTCGTGTGGGGCACCACGTCGATCACCGTGCGGCAGCGCGTCGTGCCCCTGCCCCTGCAGGGCCGGGTGAACTCGGTCAACGTCGTCGGCAGCTTCGGCGGCCTCGTCGTCGGGTCCCTCATCGGCGGCAGCATCGCCGAGCACTGGGGCGTGACCGCGCCGTTCTGGTTCGCCGCGGCCGGGTCCGCGCTGTTCGTCGTCGCGATCTGGCGGCAGCTGCGGCACATCGCGCTCGCCGACGCCTCGCCCGTCGTCGACGAGGGCGTCGAGGCGGACCTCGAGGAGGGCTGAGCCCGCCCTCGGGGCCACCCGACGCCGTCGCCTCCTATCCGCGGGGCCCGCCCGACGCCGTCGCGTCCTACCCGCGCCGGCCCACCACCCGGGCCGTCGCCGCGAGGCCCGCCGCGGTCCACAGGCCGAGGACGAGGAAGGCGCCCCCGACGTCGGGCACCAGGCCCTCGGTCAGCCCCGCCCGGATGACCTGCGCCATCGGGGCGAAGGGCAGCACGTCGTGCACGGTCGCGAGCCAGCCCGGCAGGTTGCTCGCCGGGTACACGATCGGCGTGAACAGCAGGACGAGGAACACCGTCCCGTTCGAGACGAGGTTGATGACGAGCGGGTTGCCCACCGCGAGCGCGAGCCCGTACCCGACGGCCACGCACATGAGCACGGACAGCAGCACCGCGGGCACCAGCACGGGCGACAGGTGCAGCGTCACGCCGTAGCGCCAGACGCCGACGAGCAGCGCGAGCACCGTGCCGGGCAGGGCGAGCGCGGCGTTCACCGCGAACGACGCCGCGACGGTCGCCGAGCGCGGCACGGGGAACGACCAGATGACGTCGAACGTGCCGGCCAGGCGCTGCGTGGCGACCGCCGCCGGGACGAGCACGAAGCCCATCGGGACGAGCGCGAGGGTGGGGACGCCGGTCGCGATGAGGGTCGCGGTCGTGGTATCGATCTCCGGGTAGAAGAACCCGTACATGATCGCCATGCCGACGCCCATCATCATCTGCACGACGACGACGAGCGGCGCGTAGGAGCGGGTGCCCGCCCACTCGAAGCGTGCCGTCCCGGCGAAGGCCCGCCACCAGGCGGCCACGCGCCCGGTGCTCACGACAGGCACCGGGGTCACGGCAGTCGCGGTGGTCACGGGGCTCGTGGACGCGGTCACCGGCGCCTCCTCAGCTCGCGGACCGCCGCCGCGCCCGCGGCGAGGGCCCAGACGGACACGACCAGGTAGGCGCGGCCGACGTCGGCCGTGACCAGGCCGTCGGTCAGCGCGTCGCGGACGATCGTCGCCATGTGCGTGAGCGGCAGCCACTCGTTGACGCTCACCAGCCAGGCGGGCATCTGCTGCGCCGGGAACACCACGGGCGAGAAGCCGACGAGCCCGAAGGCCAGCACCTGCGTGACGAGCTGTATGACCCGGGGGTCGGTGATCGCGTAGGCCAGGGCGTAGCCGAGCATCGTGCCCGCGAACACCACGAGCAGCACCGCCGGGACGACGGCCGGGCTGATCGCGAGCTCGAGGTCCGGGTAGCGCAGGCGCGCGGCGAGCAGCGTGACGAGCATCGGTGGCACGCCCCCGACGAGGGTGACCACGTACCAGGCGGCCGCGGCCGCCGTCGTCGGCACCGGGAGCGACTGCAGGTAGTCGTAGCCGCCGCTGGTCTTCATGTCCGCCACGAGCTGCGGGCCCAGCAGCAGGCCGAGCAGGACGAGGTTGAACACGGGCGCGCCGGTGGAGACGTAGGCGGCCATGATCGGCGGCACCTCGTCGAAGAAGAGGGCGACGCCGAGGACGTAGCCGACGCCGAGGAGCACCTGCACCAGGGCGAGCAGCATGAGCCACATGCGCATGCTCGCCAGGTGCCAGCGCACCATCGTGCGGAAGCCGGCGAGCCAGTAGGACGGGCCGGAGCGGAGCGTCTCCGTGGGCGCGACCGGGCGGTCCGGGGCGACGGCCGTGACGGGTGCGGCGGTCACGGTCGGGCCTCGCTCGCGGGTCGCTCGGGACCGGCCCCGGTGGAGGCACCGGCCCCGGCGGCCGCGCCGACGGGCTCGGGGGCGTCGTCGTCGGCGGAGGTGTGGCCGGTGAGGCGCACGTAGGCGTCCTCGAGCGTGGAGGCGGCGAGCGCGTACTCCTCGGCCGCGCCGTCGTCGACCAGGCCCTGCGCCCACTCGATGCCGATGCCGGCCTCCTCCTCCGCGACGGTGCCCACGAGGTTGTTGCCCACGCGGACAGGGGCGCGGTACCAGGCGGGGGCTTCCGGCGTCGGGCTGCCCGGCGCGAGCATGACCTGCAGGCGCAGCCGGCCGCGGTCCTCGGCCTTGAGCGAGGAGGGCGTGCCCTCGGCGACGACGCGGCCCTCCATGACGACGGCGAGCCGGTCCACGGCCTTCTCGGCCTCGAGCACGTTGTGGGTGACGAGCAGGACGGCGCACCCGAGGTCGGACAGGGCCCGCACCTGGCGCCACAGGAGGCGGCGGCGCAGGGGGTCGACGTCGTTGGTGGGCTCGTCGAGGATCACCAGGCGACCGGGGACCACGGTGGCCATCGCGAAGCCGACGAGGCGCTTGACCCCGCCGGACAGGCTCGCCCCCGTCGCGGAGCGCCACTCGCCGATGTCGAGGGCGTCGACGAGCTCGGCGGTGCGGCGGCGGACGGCGGTGCGCTCGCCCCCGCGGATCCGGCCGGTGAGCTCGATCGCCTCGGTGACCTTGAACGAGTCGATGGGCATCTGCGCCTGCGGCAGGTACGAGCACAGCTGCCGGGCGACCTCGGGGTGGGCGACGAGGTCGTGCGGGCCGATGCTCAGCGAGCCGGACGTCGGGGCGAGCAGTCCGATGACCTGCTTGACGAGCGTGGACTTGCCGGCGCCGTTGGGTCCGAGGAGGCCGTACACCTCACCGGGTTCGATGCGCAGCGAGATGCCGTCGTTCGCGCGGACGCCGCCCTTGTAGACCTTGGTGACGTCCTGCGCGCGGAAGGCCCAGTCGGTGACGGGGGTCGTCGGGCTCGGGGATGTGGGCACGAGGGCCTCCGGTCGGTCGAGACGCATGTCGAGATATAACGCGTATGCGGCGGACACGTTATATCTCGTCTTGCCGGGCGCGCAACGGGTTCCGCCGGCGGGATCGTCCGGAACCGTCCCCGGGCCCGTCGTCGGCGCGGTGCTCGGCGGGGCCCTCCTGGTCCTCGGGAGACGTGGTTCGGCGCCGTGACCGACCGCTACCCGCTCATGCTCACCGAGTGGGGGTTCCTGGACGAGAACCGCGCCGACGGGCCCGCCTACCTCGCCGGCGACGCCGACGGGTACGGGCGCCCGCTGCTCGACGCCCTCGAGCGGGAGGGTGCCGCCGGCTGGGTCGCGTGCTGGTGGGACGAGGGGTGGTCGCCGCCGATGTTCCGTGCCTCGGACGACGGCGAGCTCGGCGAGCCGACCGCGTGGGGTGCGTTCGTGCTCGCCGAGCTCGCTCGTGACTGACGCCGCGGGCGGCCGGCGCGTGACGTGCGGTCGCCGGCCGCCCGGGCTCACCAGGTGGAGTCGCCGCGGATGACGACGTCGCTGCCGCCGTCGATGAAGACGACCTGGCCGCAGACGTGCGTGTTCACCGGGCTGATGAGCCAGGCCAGCAGCTCGGCCGGGGCGGTGGCCTCCATGAACCCGTTGAGCGGCATCGGGACCATGTGGGACAGCGACTCGCGCTGCTCCTCGGTGGCCATGAGGTCCGCGGTCATCGGGGTGACGACCACGCCCGGGCCGATCGCGTTGAGCGGGATGCCGGCCCCGGCCCAGTCCGGCCCGGCCGCGACGCGGCGCATCCAGCGGCAGATCGCCGCCTTGGTGCTCGAGTAGATCGACTGCGCGGCCTCGGTGCCCGCGAGCTCCTCGGCCCGCTGGAGCGCCTTGGCCTCGTCGCCGGCGAGCATCGCGTCGACGAGCGTCTCGTCCGTCGGCATGAGGCTCGCCATCGAGGCGGTGAGGGCGGCGCGCGGCGCGTCGGAGCCGCTCAGCAGGGGGCGCAGGCCCTCGAGCGTCGCGACGGCGCCGAAGTAGTTGACCCCGACGGTGGCGGGCGTCGGCGTGGCCAGGCCCGCGTTGGCGACGATCGCGTCGATCCGGCCGCCCGAGAGCTCACGGACCTTCTCGACCATGGTCGAGCGCCCCTCGTCGGTGGTGAGGTCCACGTCGACGTCGGCGTCGCGCAGGTCGACGCCGATGACGCGGTCCCCCCGCGACTCGAGGAGCTCCTTGAGGGCCTTGCCGATGCCCGAGGCAGACCCGGTGACGACGACGGTGCGCATGTCCCCTCCTCATCGAGTGCGGTTCCTTGATCACCACGGTAGATCCGGTGCGCAAGCGGTGCCGCGGACCTTTGTCCCGCTCTCTCGTGGAGGCCTGACCAGGGAAAACGCCGGATTGCTCCGGTCACGGCCGGGCCGCGGCCGACGTCCGTTTGCAAGGGTTCCGGCTGCCGGATCGATAGCGTTCGACCCGTGGACGCCGTGCTCGACGTGCTGGCCGCGTCGCCGCTCCTGACGATCTTCGTCGTCGTCGGGCTCGGCACCGCGCTCGGCGCCGTGCCGTTCGGGCCGCTACGCTTCGGCGCCGCGGGTGCGCTCTTCGTGGGGCTGGCCGTCGGGGCGCTCGACCCGCGGCTCGGCGAGGGGCTCGCCCTGCTGCAGACCCTGGGCCTCGCCCTGTTCGTCTACACGGTCGGTCTCGCCGCCGGCAGCACGTTCTTCCGCGACCTGCGCCGCCAGCTCCCGCTCATGTCCGTCGCCGTGGCCGCGATCGTCGTCTCCGCCGCCGTCGCCGGGCTGCTCGGCGCGGTCCTCGGGTTCTCGGGCCCGCTCACCGCGGGCGCGTTCACCGGTGCCATGACGTCGACGCCGGCGCTCGCCGCCGCGTCCACGGCCGCCGGGACGTCCGAGCCCGCGGTCGGCTACGCGCTGACGTACCCGGTCGGCGTGGTGCTGTCGATCCTCGCCGTCGCGCTCGTCGTCGGGAAGCGGTGGCCGAGCCGGCGCGACCCCGAGCCGGCCGCCGGCGTCGGGCTCGTCGCCGTGACCGCGCGCGTCGAGCGCGAGACCCCGATCGACGAGGTGCCGGGCTTCGCCGCGAACGAGGTGCGCATGTCGTACCTCGCGCGCGACGACCGCACCCGCGTCGTGCGGCCCGACGAGCGCCTGCACCCGGGGGACCGGGTGGTCGTCGTCGGGCCGGAGCCGGCGGTGGTGGCGGCCCTCGCCCATCTCGGGCGTGAGGAGGAGGAGCACCTCGCGCACGACAGGACGTCCGTCGACAACCAGCGCTTCGTGGTCTCCGACCGGCGGGTCGCCGGGCGCACGGTCGCGGAGCTCGACATCCCGGGCCGGTTCGGCGGAGTCATCACCCGTGTGCGCCGCGGCGACCTGGACCTGCTCGCCCGCGACGACCTCACGCTCGAGCTCGGCGACCGCGTCCTCGCGGTCGTGCCGCGCGACCAGCTCGCCGCGGTGTCCGCGTTCCTGGGCGACTCCGAGCAGCGCGTGTCCGAGATCGACGCACTCTCGGTGGGCATCGGGATGGCGCTCGGCCTCCTGCTCGGGCTCGTCACGATCCCGCTGGGCGGCGGGACGACGTTCGCGCTCGGGTCCGCGGCCGGCCCGCTCATCGTCGGGATGGTGCTCGGGCGTGCCGAGCGCACCGGGCCGCTCGTGTGGGGCCTGCCCCGCGCCGCCAACCTCACGATCCGCCAGCTCGGCCTGCTCTTCTTCCTCGCCGCCGTCGGCCTCGGCTCCGGGCAGGCGTTCGCCGCCGAGGCGTTCACCGCGACCGGCGGCCGCGTGGTCCTGGCCGGCGCCGTCGTCGTCGCCGTGGCCGCGGTGGTGCTCATGGTGGGCGCGCGCCTCGTCGGGTCGAGCGCGCCCCGCGCCGCCGGTGCGCTGGCCGGCCTCGTCGGGCAGCCGGCGGTGCTCGCGCACGCGGCCTCGCGCGTCACGGACGAGCGGGTCGAGGCGGGCTACGCGACGCTCTTCGCGCTCGGGATCATCGTGAAGATCCTGCTCGTGCAGGTCCTCGTCGGGCTCTGACGCGCGGCGCCACCGCGCCCCGGTGCCGCGGGCGCCGGTGCCGAGGGCCTACGCGGGCAGCTCGGCCCAGCGGCGCTCGGCCTCCGCCACCACGCGCGCCGGCAGCTCCCCTGCGAACGGCGCGAGCTCGAGCCGCCGTCGCGACCCCGAGCCGGCGGTCCGCCACGTCGCCACGGCCCGGCCGTCCACGACGAGGGTCGGCCGGAACACCCCGTTCCCGCCCGGCACGACGAGGCCGGCGTGCTCGGGCGCGAGGGTCGCGGTCCGGTCGGCGTAGCCGAGGACGATCTCGTCGAACCCCGGCAGCAGGAACAGCCGGGCCGCGTCGCGCCGCCCGTGCCCCTCGTACGCCTCGAGCGTCTCCGGCGCGAGGAGGTGCTCGACGCCGTCGACGGTGATCGTCGCCAGCGCCTCGCGCGCCGCGGCAAGCCCGGCCCGCGCGTCGGCCGCGGGCATGCCGGTCCACCGCTGCAGGTCCGCGAGCGTGGCCGGACCGTGGCCCCGGAAGTACCGCAGCGCGACCTCCGCGACCGCCTCCTCCCGGGACGGACGGCGGGGTCGCGCGACGTGCTCCGCCACGAGGACGAACCGCTGCTCGCCCTCGCGGTAGGGCCCGAGGCACACGACCCCGCGCTGCGCGAGCTCGGCGAGCAGGTGGTAGCCCCGGCCTCCGGAGGTCGCCAGCCCGGCGTCGTCCCACACCGCGAGGATCTCGGCCCGCGTGAGACCGCCGTCCGCGAGCGCGGACTCGGCGAGCGCGCGGGCCTGGTCGACGTCCTCCTCGGACAGGCCCAGCTGCACGCGCCGCTTCGCCGCCGCCGCCCGCGGGCGCGGTGTGAGCAGCTCGACCAGCCACGGGAGGTCCTCCGCGAGGACGGTGTGCAGCGTGCCGCGCATCGGCCACGTGCGCGCGAGCTCGCCGGCGTCGAGCGCGGCGCGGACGTCGTCGCGCGTGCCGCCGCAGCGCAGCGCCACGGACAGCAGCGACCCGGGCTCGTCCTGCGCCTGCAGCGCGAGGAGGTGTCCGACGACGTCGCGCGGCGAGGCGAGCGGCGGCCCCGCCACGCGCTGGGCGAGCAGGCGCAGGAGGGCGACGTCGTGCGGCCTCATGTCCGCAGTGAACCAGCCGCGGGCGACACGTTCCCGGGGAGGCACCCCCGCGGAGGCCCCCGCGGAGGCGTCCCTCGGTCCCGCGCGCGTCGCGGGCCCGCATGTCCCGGCGCCGGGCCCCCACCGGCCGGTACGGTCGCCGGGACGGGTGGCCGCCGCGGCCCGCCCGGGGAGGGACACCATGGCACGCCGGTCCGTCGTCCTCGCCCTCGCGGGCGCGCTGGTCGCCCTCGTGGTCGTGGTCGCCCTCGTGCTGCCGGGCGGCCCGCTCGCGCCCGACGCCGAACCCGACCCGGGCTCCGACGCCGCGCCCACCGCGCCCGCGGACCCGCAGCCCGCCCCGGAGTCGGCGGCCCCGGACCCCGCGCAGGACCCCGGCGTCGACCCCGAGCTCCAGGCGCAGCGCGACGCGGCGTTCGCGCAGATCGTGCGCCGCGACCCGGCCGACCCGTACGCGATGGGCGACGTGGACGCCCCCGTCGTCATGGTGGTCTTCGCGGACTACCGCTGCGGCTACTGCGCGCGTCACGAGGCGGAGGTCGCCCCCGCGATCGCGGAGTACGTGGCCGACGGCGTGCTGCGCGTCGAGTGGCGCGACTTCGCGCGCGTGACGGAGCAGTCGCCCGCCATCGCGGCCGCGGCGCGCGCTGCCGGGCTGCAGGGCCGGTTCTGGGAGTACCACGACCGGCTGTACGCGGACTTCGCCACGCAGCCGCAGATGGACGACGCGTACCTGCGCCAGGTGGCCACCGACCTCGGCCTCGACGTCGCGGCGTTCGACGCCGACCGCGCCTCCGCCGAGGTCGTGTCGGCGGTGCACGCCGACGCGGCGATCGGCGAGGCGATCGGCGTGTCCGGCACCCCCGCGTTCCTCGTCAACGGCTGGCCCATCGCGGGCGCCCAGCCGCTCGAGGTGTTCCGCGCGGTGATCGAGGCGGAGTACACGCGCGCGACGGGCCCCACGACGACCTGACGCGCCGCGACCACCTGACGCCGCGCCGCCCGCGTCGTCAGGCCGTAGGCCCGCGGGCCCGCGGGCCTACGTCGCCGGCGCCTGCGCGTCGGCGTCCCAGGAGCGCGGCCCGAGGTCGGGGACCATGCGCTCGTACGGGCCGGAGAACAGCGGCGAGGAGATGAGGTAGTCCGCCGACGCGAGGTTCGTCGCGGTCGGGACGTTCCACACCGTGGAGATCCGCAGCAGCGCCTTGACGTCCGGGTCGTGCGGCTGCGCCTCGAGCGGGTCCCAGAAGAAGATGAGGACGTCGAGGCCGCCCTCGGCGATCCGGGCGCCGATCTGCTGGTCCCCGCCGACCGGCCCCGACAGGAACCTGTGCACGCGCAGCCCGAGCTCGTGCTCGAGCATCGTGCCGGTCGTCCCGGTCGCGTACAGGTCGTGACCGGCGAGGGTGTCGCGGTTGTGGGCCGCCCAGCGCAGCAGCTCGGTCTTCATGTTGTCGTGCGCGACGAGCGCGATCTGCCGCCGCGTCACGGCACGTACGCGGTCGTCGCCCGGCTCCGCGCCCGGGGTCGCGGCCGGTGCCCCCCGCCCGACGGCGTCGCCCGCCCGGGAGTGGAAGGCGCGGTGCAGCGCACGGACCTCCTCGGTGAGCTCGGGCGCGGGTCCCTCGACGACGACGCCGGGCGCCACCTGCTCGACGGGCAGCGGGCGGACGGGCGCGGGCGGCACGCCGAGCTCGGCGAGCCAGTCGACGAGCTGCGCGGACGACGCCGTGTACACGATCCGCCCGAGCCCGACCCACGCGTGCGCGGCCGCGCACATGGGGCAGTGCTCCCCGGAGGTGTAGACGGTGGACGCGGCGCGCTCGTCGGGCGTGAGGTGCTCGGCCGCCCAGCGCGCGAGCGCGAGCTCCGGGTGGCGGGTGCGGTCGCCGCCGGCGACACGGTTGTGGTCCTCGGCGAGCACGCGCCCGTCGGGGCCGACGAGCACGGAGCCGAAGGGCTCGTCGCCGGCCTCGAGCGCCTGCCGGGCCAGGTCGACGCAGCGGCGCAGGTGCACCAGGTCACGGTCCTCCATGCGCCCATGCTGCCGCCCGGGCGCGCGCGGGGACAGCCGCCGTCCGCGGGGACGGTCGCGCTCGCAGGCGGGTCAGCCCTCGCGGGTGACCGCGCGCGCGATGGCGAGCGCGTCGCGCAGGCAGTGCATGTACTGCTGGGAGACGGCGACCGGGTCGTGGCCGGCGGCGATGACGCCCTCGACGTCGGACTGCTCGTGCGCCCGCACCGCCCGCAGGACCGCGCCGAGCGGGCCGGCGCCCTCGGCGATCGCGTCCGCGACGAGCGAGGACACGCCGACCTTCTCCAGCAGCACGGGCACCGGGAGCTCGAGCTGCTCGGCGAGCGCCGACAGCATGCCGACGGTGTAGCCCGCGGTGTCGTCCGAGAGCGCCTCGCACGTGGCGGCCCGGGCGAGGATGAACCAGAGCCGGTCCATCGCGTCGGGGCGCGCGTCGAGCGCGAGCGCGGTGACGAGCGTGGAGACCTCGACCGGCCCCAGCAGCACGACCGCCTGGTGCACCGTGTCGACCTGGTGGGACAGCGCGTAGGCGCCGCTGTTGACGAGGTGCAGCACGCGCAGCGTCAGCACCGGGTCGGTCTCGATGACCTGAGCGACGTCGCTGACGGACACCTCGGGCCGGCTGAGCAGGTCGAGGATCGTCAGGCACTGGGCCTCGCCCGCGCGCAGCACGCGGGCGCCGGAGCCCTGCTGCGGGCGCGCGTGCCCGACGCCGTCGGGCGGGCCGGCGGCGTGACGGCCGGCGGGCCCGGGGTGCCCGGGCGCGGCCGGGGGCTCGGTGCGCTGCGTCGGGACCGCCGCGAGGCCGTTGGCGACGTGGGCGTCGAGGGGCACGGTCCCGCCGCGCAGGCCGTCGACGCCGGCGGCGCGGCACGCGTCCACCAGCGCGGGCGTGACCGCGTCGCGCGCGAGCACCCGCACGCCGTGGCGGTGCGCGTCGTGCACGAGCTCGGCCAGCGACGGGCCGTCGTGCAGGGAGCGCGGGTCGACGACGACGAACGCCAGGAACGGCAGCAGCTCGCGCTGGGCGGGCGCGCCGCGGTAGTCGACGAGCGCGAGCGCCATGCCCAGGGCGCGCAGCGCGGCGGCGCGCGCCTCGGCGGACGTGGTCGCCGCGAAGCCGACGGGCAGGTCGAGCACGAGCCGGCCGGGGACGGCGGGCGTGGGCACGAAGCCCTCGAGCATCGCCGGGGTCGACGGGAGGAACGCGTAGCGGTCCGCGACGAGGTTGGGCAGGTCGAGCTCGAGGTAGACGGCGTCGACGTCGACGCCGGGCGCCGGGTCCACCGTGACCGTGTAGCCGATGATCTTGCCGTCGAGGGAGACGACGGGAGAACGGTGCACGCTCGCCGGGACCATGCCCGCGTCGGGGCGCGGCGCGGTCCGGGCAGCGAGGGGGGTGCCGGGAAGCTGCACGGGATCTTCCTTCCGTCGACGTCTTCCGTGGGATCGGCAGGAGGACGGCGCCGGTGAGGGGTCCGGCGGGTGAGCCGGTCAGGCGGCGGCGAGCGGTGCGCGCAGCGGCCACTCGTCGCCGTCGAGCACCACCTGCAGCGCGGCGCCCGTGGCCGGGTTGACCGCGACCGGGGCGAGCAGGTTCGCCGTCGGCGGCTGGCCGCCCTCACCCGGGTGCACGACGACGAGCAGCACCGGCTCGGCGTCGCCCAGGCCGAGCGCGGCCTTGGTGTCGGCGTCGATGGTCGGGGCGTACTCGGGGACGTAGACCCGCGGCGGGATGAGGAACAGGCGCACGCCCTCGCGCTCCGTGGAGCGCATCGCGAAGAGCGCGCCGACGTCGTCGAGCGCGTCGAGCGAGAACCGGCGCAGGGTCATCAGGCCCGGGGGCGCCGTCACGAACTCGAGGGTCTCCGGGACCGTCTGCACGGCGGTGTCACCGACCGCCACCCGAACGCTCATCGCAGGAAGTCCAGCAGGCTCGGCTGGAGGACGCGAGCGGTGGCGCCGAGCGCGGCCTGGTAGGCCACCTCCTGCGCCTGCAGCTCGACGAGCATCTCGGCGAGGTCGATGTCCTCGATCGCGGAGATCTGGCCCTTGAGGTCGGCGGTGGCCTTCGCCATCGCCTGCTGGCCGGTCTCGAGCTGCTTGTAGCGCGTGCCGACGGACGCGAGCTCGCCGAGCATCGTGTTCATCCGCGCGTCGATCTCGTCGAGGCGCGGGCCGATCTCGCCCCCCGCGCGCAGCTCGGCCGCGATGCGGTCGAGCATGGCGAAGACGGTCTCGACACCGGCGGCGTCGTCGCCGAACACCGCGTTGCCGGGGCTGTCCGCGCGGACCTGGGTCTCCGGGCCGATGCGGCGCTGGACCGAGCCGGCGTCGTGGCCCTGCCACACGTAGCTGCGGGTGCCGTCCGGGGCGACCTCGACGCGGTAGGCCGCGCCGCCGTCGGTGGTGCCCGCGAACACGGGCCGGCCGAGGTAGCTGGAGTTCGCCTGCTCGAGGAGCGCGTCGCGCAGGCCCTCGAGCTCCGTGGCGATCGCGTTGCGGGTCACCTCGTTGCCGGTGCCGGAGCTCGCGCCCTGCACGACGAGGTTGCGCGCCTGGCGGAGCGCGGTGATCGAGGCCTGGAGCGAGGAGTCGACGGTGGTGAGCCAGCCGATGCCGTCCGCGGCGTTGCGCGCGTACTGCTCCGTGACGCGCAGGTCGCCGCGCAGGCGCATCGAGCTCGCGGTGCCCGCGGGGTCGTCGGAGGGCTTGGTGATGACCTTCCCGCCGGAGACACGGCCCTGGAGGTCGGACATCTTCGACAGGTTGAGCGGTGCGATCTGCGCGATCCGGCTCTGGATCTGCGCGATGCGTGCCTCGACCGCGGCGACAGCCTCCATGTCCCTCCCTCCCCGTGCCCATCGGCCGGCGACGGGGCGCTGTGAGGGGTCTGCGGCAAGGACCGCCGCGGGTGAAATCACCCGCAGGGGACTGCGGCGTACGGGTGAATGCCCGTTGACCGGGCGAGTCGCTCGCCTAGTCTGGAACGGTCAGCGACAAAGGCAAACCCGTCGCAAGGCGGGGACGCAAAGCCACGGGACCCACGGGGTCAGCCGGGCTACCGAACGAAGGATGGCTGCCATGGGCGAGCCCGTCGGTGCGGACCGCACCTCGTACGACGCCGAGAGCGTCGAGACCGTGAACCTCCCGCCCGCCATGCTGGCGCGTCTGGCGTCGCTCGCGAGCGAGATGTCGTACGTGTCGTTCATCCCGCGCCAGGCGCGCGTGCTCGCCGGCGGCTGAGGGTCACTGGTAGCTGACGAACACCGGCGTGGGAGAGACCTGGTAGGTCTGCTCCGGCGTCGCCATGGGGACGTCCTCGTCGAGGAAGTTCTTCCAGCCCCAGACGACGCCTGACGGGGCGTTCTGCTGCAGGTTCGCCCAGGTGCCGGCCTTGGCGCCCTGGCTGCCCTGGCCGTCCGCGTGCACGAGCACCTGGACGGCCGGGTCGGTGGTCACCACGGCCTCGCGCCCCACGATCATGCGCTGCATGAACTGGTGCAGGACGAGGAGCTTCTGCGGCAGGTGGTGCGTGCGCGTGAGGTCGCCGAGCCATGCGACGACGGCGTTGACCTCGTCGACGTGCACCGAGCCGATCTGGCGCAGGTGCACCTGGTCCGGGGCGAGGCGCCACTCGGGGTCGAGCGCGAGCCCGACGTTCGGGTAGCGCAGCAGCGGCTCGTACCGCTGGGCCTGCGTGAGGAAGTCGGTGCGGCCCGGCTGCAGGTCGAGCACGACGTACACGCCCGCGTCGAGGGCCGCCTCCACCCACGGCACGAAGCGCTCGACCGGCAGCTCGTTGGAGTAGTTGCCGTCCTCCCCCGGCGGGCGGTCGGCGATCGTCACGATGATCTCGAAGGCCGGCACGACGACGTCGGCCGTGAGGCTCTGGTACTCGGCGGCCAGGCCGCGGGCCCGCTCGATGGAGGCGGTCACGTCCTGCTCGCCGAGCACCCCGAGCGCGGGGATGTCCGGGGAGCCGTACAGCGCGACGAAGCGCCGGCCGGGGAAGAGCACCTGCCCGCCGCCCGGCAGCTCGACGCCGGTGCCCGCGGTCGCGGCCTTCCAGGCGAGGCCCTCGGCGGTGCCGAAGCCGGAGCCCAGCCCGACGACGGTCGTCGCGTCGGTCCACGCGGCCGCCACGGCCTGCACGTCGGCGGAGCGCACGCGCGGGTCGCCGCTCGGCACGACGACGACGTCGAGGCCGGCCGCGCGCGCGGTCGCCACCGCGGCGAGCTCCTCCGGGGCCCCCGTGGTGAGCACGAGCCCGTCGCCGGGCCGCTCGGGCACCTCCGTGAGGGGCAGTGCGGTGGGCTCGTCGGTGGGCTCCGCGGGGTCGTCCGTGGGGGCCTCCGTGGGCGCCTCGGCGTCGGTCTCCGGGGGTGAGGGGCGCCCCGTCGCCGGGACGAGGCGCACGTCGATGCGGGTCGCGGTCCGCTCCACGTCCGTCCCGGGGTCGTCGGTCGCGGGATCATCGGTCGAGCGGTCGTCGGTCGCGGGGTCGTCGGCACCGGGGTCCGCGGTCCCCGCGTCGGGCGCCGCGGCCTCCGGGAGGAGCTCCGGGTCGTGGGCGAGCAGCCTCGGCGCGTCGCGGTCCAGGCGGGCGACGGCGGCGACCTCCTCGGCCGGGTCGGCGACCGCGGGCCGCAGGCGGCGGGCGAGCAGCTCGGCGAGCGCGGCGTCGTCGTCCGGCGCCGCGACGACGTCCACGTCGGAGGGGAGGTCCGCGAGGACCTCGGGGTCGACGTCGCCCACGGTGAGCACGGCGACCGCGTCGAGGCGGCGCACCTCGGCGGTGACGGGGGCCTCGACGAGCAGCGGCGCGCCCAGCGCGACGGCGACGGACGCGGCGCGGAGGCGGGCGACGGCGTCGGGCGCGGCGAGCACCACCACCGGCGAGGACGCGAAGAACGCCTCGCTCGCGGCCAGGGCGAGCTCGGCCTCGGTGGCGTCCGGCAGCACGGTCGTCGCGTCGGGGAGGCGGGTCTCGCCGCGCAGGACGGGCGTCGGGGTGGGCGTCGGCGTGGGCGCCGGCGTCGCGTCGGGCGTCGGCGCGGTGCAGCCGGCCAGCAGCGTGGCGGCGGCGACGAGGGCGGCGACCCGGGTCCTCCTCATCCGGACGAGGGTAGAGGGCCGAGGCGGGGTTCGTGCCGGATCCCGCCGGGGCTCTCCGTGGAAAAGCCTTGGCAGGGCCGCGCGCCCGACGTAGCGTCGAGGCACACGGGAAAGGAGGTGGTCCACGAGATGATGTCTTCTTGGACGCGTGAGGTGACTGCCCGCTAGTCGCCCGAGAGCATCGGACGGATTGCCTCCGGTCCCGGCGCCGCTCAGCGGCAGCGAGACCCCGGCAGTCACCGCAGCCCGTGGGTGCCGTGCGACGTCCGGCACGGTGAGCCGTCAGGCAGCCCACGGGCTGTTCCATGCCCGGAGAGCGCCCCGCACGCCCGGAGGGTGCCCGCAGCGCCCGGGGCGCTCAGCCCCGCGGTGCGGGGCGGGACCTGCGCTCGAACGGGCGCATGAGCAGGCGCGTGATCCCGGCCGCCGCGCCGAGCGTCACGAGCAGGGTCACCGCCACGTCGGGACCGAACAGCGCCCCCAGCAGCGCGCCGACCACCGAGCCGACGAACGTGAACGCGACGACGTGCACGGACGTGTGCGGCACGCGGTGCAGGGCGCGCGCGACGAGCCACGCGAGTGGCGGCCCCACGAGCAGCAGCACGAGCGCGCACACCACCCCGAAGAGCACGACGATGCGCTCGCGCGTGCCCTCCGTGGTGAACGTGTGGGGCGGCACGACGTACGTCAGCCACAGCCACAGCAGGCCGGAGAACACCGCCGCGGTGAGGAGCACCCCCAGGTACGTGGCGAGGGCGCCGAAGCCGATGGCCCACGGCTCGCGGTCCGGTCCGCGGCGGTCGGCGCTCATGGCCGCAGCCTAGGCGGCGCCGTCGGGGGTCACGCACGGCCTCTGTCGCGCACCGCCTATGGTGACGTGGACCGAAGACCCGACGGGAGGAGCGCAGTGGCGCAGCGGAGTGCGGCCCCGTACCGCGTCATGACGGTGTGCACCGGGAACATCTGCCGGTCCCCGATGGCCGAGGTGGTCCTGCGGGACCGCTTCGAGAAGGCCGGGCTGGGGGACCTGGTCGAGGTGGACTCCACGGGGATCTCCGACGAGGAGCACGGCAGCCCGATCGACCCGCGCGCCCGGCGGGTGCTCGCTGCGCACGGGTACCCCGTGCCGGCCCACCGCGCGCGCCGCGTCACCCGCGCCGAGGTGCGGGAGCGGGACCTGCTCCTGCCGATGACGGCCGCGCACGCGCGGGCGCTGCGCGCGCTCGCGGGGGACGACGACGTCGCGCGCCGCGTGCGCATGATCCGGAGCTTCGACCCGGCCGCCCCGGCGGGGGTGCCGGAGCACCGGCTCGACGTCGACGACCCCTGGTACGGCGTGCAGGCCGACTTCGAGACCACGCTCGCCGAGATCGAGGCGGCGGCCGACGGCGTCGTCGAGCACGTGCGGGCTGAGCTCGCCGCGCGGGGGCTGCTGGACGCGGCGCGCGAGGGCTGACCGCGGGGGACCCGCGTCGTCGCGTCGGGAGCACCGGACAAGATCGGGAGTCTCCGGTAGGACTGGACCATGACCGCCGGCGACGGGGCCGACGGCCGTCCGAAGGAGCGACTGTGAAGTTCGTGATCACGAAGGACGCCAGGGGCGAGTTCCGGTTCAAGCTCGTCGCGAGCAACGGCCAGACGGTCGCCGTCAGCGAGGGCTACAAGGCGAAGGCCTCCGCCCTCTCGACGATCGAGAGCATCAAGGCCAAGGCGGGCGCGGCCACCGTCGACGACCAGACCGCCTGACGCCGTCGGAGTCGGGGGGCCACGTGCCCGAGGGCCCGTCCGTCCGGTCCCCTGCCGGGCGGGCGGGCCCTATGCTCGACGCACAACCGAACACACGCCGTTCGAGCCACGGTGGGAGAGCTCGCGGGCCCGTCCCGCGGCGCCGAAGGAGCAACCTCCCCGGGAATCTCTCAGGCCCACGTACCGCCGTGGCGAGGCGACTCTGGAAAGCGGCCGCTCGCGCGGCCCACCGACGGTGCACGTCACCGGCGCGGCGAACCCGCGCGGCGGCGAAACTCTCAGGTCGGGGCTGGCGCTCCTGACGACAGAGCGGGGAGGTCCTCACGCTGCACGTCCGACCTCGCAGGAGCCGCCCGTGACCCGCACCCCGCCTGCCCGCGCCTTCGTCGACCGCCACGTCGGGGTCCGCGGCGACGACCTGACCCGCATGCTCGAGGTCGTCGGCGCCCCGTCGCTCGAGGCGCTCGTCGACGAGGCCGTGCCCGCGTCGATCCGCAGCGCCAGGCCGCTCGCGCTGCCGCCGGCCCGTGGGGAGGCCGAGGTCGCGGCCGCGCTGCGCGAGATCGCGAGCCGCAACCGCGTGGTCACGTCGATGATCGGGCTCGGCTACCACGGCACGACCACGCCGGCCGTCATCCGCCGGAACGTGCTCGAGAACCCCGGCTGGTACACGTCCTACACGCCGTACCAGCCGGAGATCAGCCAGGGCCGCCTCGAGGCGCTGCTGACCTTCCAGACGATGGTCGCCGACCTCGTGGCGCTGCCCGTCGCGAACGCGTCCCTGCTCGACGAGGCGACCGCGGTGACCGAGGCGGTGCTGCTCATGCGCCGCGCGGTCAAGGGCGCCGACGACGGCGTCGTGGTGGTCGACGCCGAGTGCCTGCCGCAGTCCCTGGAGGTGCTGCGCGGGCGCGCCGAGGCGATCGGCCTGCCGCTCGTCGTCGCCGACCTGGACTCCCCGGAGTCGCTGGCCCGGGCGGTGCCGGAGGGGCGGCCCCTCGTCGGGGTGGTGCTGCAGCAGCCGGGCACGTCCGGCGTGGTGCGCGACCTGCGCGCGCTCGTGGAGGCCGCGCACGAGCGCGGCGCGCTGGTGACCGTGGCCGCGGACCTGCTCTCCCTGACCCTGGTCACGCCTCCCGGCGAGATCGGTGCGGACGTCGCGGTGGGCTCCGCGCAGCGGTTCGGGGTGCCGATGTTCTACGGCGGCCCGCACGCCGCCTACATGGCGGTGCGGTCGGGGCTCGAGCGCGCTCTGCCGGGCCGGCTGGTGGGGGTGTCGCACGACGCCGACGGGGAGACGGCCTTCCGGCTCGCCCTGCAGACGCGCGAGCAGCACATCCGCCGGGAGAAGGCGACGAGCAACATCTGCACCGCGCAGGCCCTGCTCGCGGTGGTCGCGGCCTTCTACGCCGCCTACCACGGCCCCGACGGGTTGCGGGAGATCGCGGAGCGCGTCCACGCGCGAGCCGTGGCGCTCGCCGACGGCCTGGCGGCGCTGGGCGTCGAGGTGCTCCACGAGTCGTTCTTCGACACGGTGGTCGCCCGCGTCCCCGGTCGGGCCGACGCGGTCGTCGCCGCGGCCCTGGACCGGGACGTCAACCTCCGTCGCGTCGACGACGACCACGTCGGCGTCACCACCGACGAGACGACGACGCCCGCCCACGTCGCGGCGGTGCTCGACGCCGTCGCAGCCACCCTGCGAGGTGACGCGTCGTCGGAGGCGTCGGACGGGGGCCGAGCCACCCCCGCGCCGACCCCGGAGGCGACCAGGACGGCGATCCCGACCGAGCTGCGCAGGACGTCGGAGTACCTCACGCACGAGGCGTTCCACCGGTACCGCTCCGAGACCGCGATGATGCGCTGGCTGCGGCGCCTGGCGGACAAGGACCTCGCGCTCGACCGCACGATGATCCCGCTGGGCTCGTGCACGATGAAGCTCAACGCCGCGGTCGAGATGGAGCCGATCTCGTGGCCGGAGCTCGCGGACCTGCACCCGTTCGCGCCGGCGGACCAGGCGGCCGGGTACGCCGAGCTGATCGCGCAGCTCGAGGGCTGGCTCGCCGAGATCACCGGCTACGCGGCGGTGTCGGTGCAGCCGAACGCCGGCAGCCAGGGCGAGCTCGCGGGGCTGCTGGCCATCCGCGCCTACCACGCGAACCGCGGCGAGGAGCGGAACCTCTGCCTCATCCCCGCGTCCGCGCACGGGACGAACGCGGCGTCGGCGGTCCTCGCGGGGATGCGCGTCGTCGTCGTGCGCACCGCGCCGGACGGCACGATCGACGACGACCACCTGCGCGAGCTGCTCGCGGAGCACGGCCCGCAGGTCGCGGCGATCATGCTCACGTACCCGTCGACGCACGGGGTCTACGAGGCGCACGTGCGCGAGGTGTGCGCGGCGGTGCACGAGGTGGGCGGGCAGGTGTACATCGACGGCGCGAACCTCAACGCGCTGGTCGGCATCGCGCGGCCCGCGGAGCTCGGCGGCGACGTGTCGCACCTCAACCTGCACAAGACGTTCTGCATCCCGCACGGCGGCGGCGGCCCCGGCGTCGGGCCGGTCGCGGTGGCCGAGCACCTGGTGCCGTTCCTGCCGGGCCGGGGGAGCACGCGGGTGTCGGCGGCACCGTACGGGTCGGCGGGGATCCTGCCGATCTCGTGGGCGTACGTGGCGCTCATGGGCGCGGACGGCCTGCGGGCGGCGACCGAGCACGCCGTCCTCGCCGCGAACTACGTGGCCGCGCGGCTGGGCGGGGCGTTCCCGGTGCTCTACACCGGCCCGGGCGGCCGGGTGGCGCACGAGTGCATCCTGGACCTGCGCCGGCTCACCGCGGAGACCGGGGTGACCGCGGAGGACGTCGCGAAGCGGCTCATCGACTTCGGCTTCCACGCGCCGACGCTGTCGTTCCCGGTCGCGGGCACGCTCATGGTCGAGCCGACGGAGAGCGAGGACCTCGCCGAGCTGGACCGGTTCTGCGACGCGATGCTCGCGATCCGCGCTGAGATCGACGAGGTCGCCGCGGGGCGCTGGCCGGTGGAGGACTCTCCCCTCCGTCGCGCGCCGCACACGGCGGCCGCGGTGTCCGCCGACGCCTGGGACCGGCCGTACTCCCGCGAGCAGGCGGCGTTCCCGGTGGCGACGCTCCGACACGCGAAGTACTGGCCGCCGGTGGGTCGGATCGACAACGCTGCTGGTGACCGCAACCTCGTCTGCGCCTGCCCACCGATCGAGGAGTACGCATGAGCGACCCGAGCCGCCGCGACCTGCGCGGCGAGTCAGGCACCCCCGACGACGGCGCCGACGGCGCGAGGCGGTCTCCGCTGCACGCCACGCACGTGGCGCTCGGCGCGCACCTCGTCGAGTACGCGGGCTGGCTCATGCCGCTGCGGTACGGGTCCGAGCTCGCCGAGCACACGGCGGTGCGCACGGCCGCGGGGATCTTCGACCTGTCGCACATGGGCGAGATCTGGGTGAGCGGCCCGGGTGCGGGCGCCGCGCTCGACAGCGCGCTGGTCGGGTGGGTGTCGGCGCTCGAGGTCGGCCGCGCCCGCTACACGATGCTGTGCGCGGAGGACGGCGGCGTCGTCGACGACCTGGTCGTCTACCGGACGGGCCCGGAGGAGTTCCTCGTCGTGGCGAACGCGGCGAACGCCGCGGTGGTCGCCGACGAGCTGCGCGCGCGGTGCACGCCCGAGGCGGCGGGGGACGCGGTGACCGTGGTCGACGCGTCGGCCCGGACCGCGCTCGTCGCGGTGCAGGGCCCGGCCGCCGAGGCCGTGGTGACGGCCGCGCTGCCCGAGGAGGCGCGCGCCGAGGTGGCCGGGCTGCGGTACTACGCGGCGGCGTCGGCCTCGGTGGGCGGCGTGCCCGCCATGGTCGCGCGCACGGGCTACACGGGCGAGGACGGGTTCGAGGTGTTCGTGCCCGCCGACGCCGCGGACCACGTGTGGGCGGTGCTGCAGGGCGCGGGCGCCGGGCACGGGCTCGTGCCGGCGGGCCTGGCCGCGCGGGACAGCCTGCGCCTGGAGGCGGGGATGCCGCTGTACGGCCAAGAGCTCGACCGCACCACGACCCCGTACGACGCGCGCCTGGGCCGCGTGGTCCGCCTCGACAAGACCGGGCCCGACGGCGCCCCGATCCCCTTCGTGGGACGCGAGGCGCTCGCGGCGCGGGCCGGGGCCCAGCCCGCGCGGATCCTCGTGGGCCTCGAGGGGCTGGGCCGCCGCGCGGCGCGGCCGGGGTACGCCGTCCTGCGCGGGGAGGTGCGCGTGGGCCAGGTGACGTCCGGCGCGCCGTCGCCGACGCTGGGCCGGCCCGTCGCGATGGCCTACGTGACGCCCGAGGTGAGCGCCCCGGGCACCGAGCTGACCGTCGACGTGCGCGGACGGGCCGAGCCCGTCCGCGTCGTCGAGCTGCCGTTCTACCGTCGCCCGAGCCAGAGAGGGACACCGTGAGCCAGCACATCCCCGAGCACCTGCACTACACCGCCCAGCACGAGTGGGTGACGACGGACGACCCGGCGACCGTGGGCGTCACCGCCGTCGCGACCGAGGCGCTCGGCGACATCGTGTTCCTCGAGCTGCCCGCGGTCGGCACGGCGGTCGTCGCGGGCCAGGTCTGCGGCGAGATCGAGTCGACCAAGTCGGTGTCGGAGCTCTACGCGCCGGTGTCGGGCACCGTCGTCGAGGTGAACGAGGCCGTGACGGCGGACCCCGCCGTCGTGAACGCGGACCCGTACGGCGCCGGCTGGCTGTTCAAGGTGGCCGTCGAGTCGCGCGGGGAGCTGCTGACGCCGGCGGAGTACGAGGCGCAGGCGGCCGGCTGACCGGCCGCCGGGTGGCCCGGGACCTTGGGACGCCGTCCCGGCCACCGTGGGGGGCCACGATCATGAGGTGCGGACGTACCTCGACTGCTACCCCTGCTTCGTGCGACAGGCGCTCTCGGCCGCCCGCATGGCCGGCGCGGACGACGGCGTCCAGCGCCGCGTGGTCCTCGGCGTGCTCGACCTGCTCCGCGCCCTGCCCGACGGCGCCACCCCGCCGGAGGTCGCGTACCGGGTGCACGCGCTCGTCCGCGCGGAGGCCGGCCACGGCGACCCGTACGCGGCGGTCAAGGAGTCGACCACCCGCGCCGCGCTCGCCCTCCTCCCGCGGCTGACGGAGCTCGTGGCGTCCAGCGCCGACCCGTTCGCGACGGCGGTCCGCGTGAGCATCGCGGGCAACGTCATCGACTTCGGGGTCGGCGAGGAGGTGCCGGACCTGTGGGCCACCGTCGAGCGGGTGCTCGCGGCGCCGCTCGACACCCGCGACCTCGAGCTGCTCCGTGGCGCGCTCGACGGTGCGGACCACGTCCTCTTCCTGGCCGACAACGCGGGCGAGACGGTGTTCGACCGGGTCCTCGTCGAGACCCTCGCCACGACCCACGCGGTGCCCGTGCGGTACGCCGTCAAGGGCGGGCCGGTGCTCAACGACGCCACCCGCGACGACGCCGCGGCCGCCGGCCTGCCGGGCTGCGCCACTGTCGTGGACACCGGCAGCGACGCCCCCGGGACCACGCCGGATCTCTGCTCGCCGGAGTTCCGGGCGTGCTACGAGGCGGCGCCGGTGGTCGTCGCGAAGGGCCAGGCGAACTATGAGACGCTGAGCGAGGCCGGGCCCCGCGTCTTCTGCCTGCTCCAGGTCAAGTGCCCGGTCATCGCCCGCGACGTGGGCGTCCCGGTCGGGAGCGTCGTCGTGCGGCAGTCGGGGCCCCGGTAGCTGGCGGCGATATCCCCGATTGACCATGGTCCCTTGGTCCCCGGGGTGCCGTCGGGTGTCGGCGGAGGGTGGTGGAGGGGCCTACCGGCCCCCGTCCGTACCGACAGGAGAGGACGGGTCGACGTGACCACCTACCGCGAGAAGTACGACGCCCTGATGGCCGGTATGGGGGCGCTGGGCAAGGCGATCCCCGGACCGATGGGCGGGTTCGCCCAGTTGCACAAGGCGGCCGGCGCGGACGGGGCGCTCGACGGGAAGACCAAGGAGCTGATCGCCCTCGGCATCGCGGTGACCGTCAGGTGTGAGGGCTGCATCGTCTGCCACGTCCAGGACTCCCTCACCGCGGGGGCCACCCGGGAGGAGATCCAGGAGGTCCTGGGCGTCGCCGTGCTCATGGGCGGCGGGCCGTCCGTCGTCTACGCGTGCGAGGCGCTCGAGGCCCTCGACGAGCTGGCCCCGGCCGATGCCGGCGCCGCCCTGAGCTGAGCGAGCAGGCGGTCGCGGGCCGGCGACCCGCACCGCCGCCCGGGCTGCGCGGGGGCCATCAGCCCACCGGGAACGAGGGCCGGTCGCCGTGGGGGTCGTGGGCGGGGTCGTCGATGAAGCCCTGCCAACCGTGCACGCTGCCCAGGCCGAAGGCCTCCATCAGTGGCTCGGCGCGGCAGACCTCGGCGGGCGGGCCCGCGGCGACGACCGTGCCGCCTGTGAGGATGACGTGGTCGGCGGCCCGTGCCTCCTCGAGGTCGTGGGTGGTGAGGACCACCGTGCTGCCGTGCTCCCTCTCCTCGTGGATGATCCGGTCGATCGTGCGCGCGGAGACGAGGTCGAGACCGGTCAGCGGCTCGTCGAGCAGCAGCAGGTCGTGGTCCTGGACCAGTCCTTGCGCGACGTAGACGCGCTGGCGCTGGCCGCCGGAGAGCTCGCCCAGGTGCCGGCCCGCGAGGGGTTCGATCTCCAGCCGCCGCATGGCCTCCCGTACGGCCGCCCGGTCCACGGCCCGCGGCCGCCGGAACCACCCGAGGCTCGGGTACCGACCCATCATGACCGTCTCGAGCACCGTCATCGGCGTCGTCGGCGGCACGACCATGGACTGCAGCACGTAGCTGACCCGCCGCCGGGCCTGCGTCGGCTCGGTCCCGAGAGTCTCGATCGCGCCCGCGGCGGGCGTCAGGAGACCGGCGACGGCGTGCAGGAGGGTGGACTTGCCCGACCCGTTCGGTCCGATGACGGCGGTGATCTCACCGGCGGGCACCGTGAAGGACGACCTGTCGATCGCGATGTGCCCGTCGTAGCGCAGGACGACGTCCTGGGCGCGGACGGCGGTGCCCCGCCGGCCGGGCCTGGGGGGCGCCAGGTCGGTGGGCGGGGTCGGGTCACCCGGCGCGGCCTCGTCGGACGAGCGGCGCCACACGCGCGGGGGGTGGTGGGGTGCGCGGCCGCGGGCCCGCAGGAACGCGCGGAGCCGCACGACTGCCAGCACGACGAAGAAGCCGACGATCGGGACGAGTGCCATCGTCGCCGAGGCCGCGGTGCCCAGGTGGTGGCTGAGGACCAGGCCGAGCCACACCGAGACGACGGAGATACCGGCCGCCGTGAGCATCATCCGCGGAACCGTGCGGACGAGCAGGACGGCTGTCGCCGGGGGCCCGATGAGCAGGCCGAACACGAGCAAGGTCCCGACGGCCTGGAAGCTGCCGATGACGGCGGCGGCGACGAGGGCGAGGAGGACGGCGTGGGCCAGGCCGGGGCGCAGCCCGAGGAGCTCGGCCTTCTGGCGGTTGAACGCGAGCGCGAGGAACGGTCGATACATCAGACCGGACACCACGAGCACGAGGCCGGCCAGCACCGCCTGGTGGACGAGGTCGTCGGGCATGACTCCGAGCGCGTCGCCGAAGAGGATCGACGTGAGGCTCCCCGTGTAGGAGTCGATGCTGGAGATGATCACGACGCCGAGCGCCAGCATCCCGACGAACAGCAGACCGATGGCCGTGTCCTCCCCCAGGCGGGAGTGGCGGTCGACGAGGTCGATGCCGGCCACCATGACGACGGCCGCCGCCGCCGCGCCGAGCAGAGGGTCGACGTCGAGCACGACGGCGGCGGCGATGCCGGGCACGACGCCGTGGACGAATGCGTCGCCGAAGAAGCTCATGCCGCGCAGGACGAGCCACGTGCCGACGACGGCCGACATGACCCCGGCGAGGAGCCCGCCGACGAGTGCCCGCTGGGCGAACCCGAGGGTGAAGGGCTCGACGAACCAGTCCAGGAGCTCCACGTCGCCCCCTATTCGGACAGGGCTGCGGCGATGAGCCGCGCGTTGGTGAGCATCATGGTCGCGTAGTCCTCCGCTCCCGACCCCTCGGGTCCGAGGGTTCCGACGTACAGCTCGACGACCTCGACCTGGCCTACCTCGGCGGCGAGGGCGTCGACGAGTGCCGTCGTATCGGCCTTGTTCGCGAAGATCGCCCGGACGCCCGTGTCACGGATGATCTGTGCGAGGCCGGCGAGCTCGGCGGAGCTCGGCTCCGCGAGCGTCGAGCCACCCGGGACGACGACGCCGAGCACCTCGAAGTCGTAGGTCCTGGCGAAGTAGCCGAAAGCGGCGTGGTCCGTGATGAGGAGCCGCGACTCGGGCGGCACCGCGGCGAGGATCTCCCGGACCTCGGCGTCGGTCGCCAGCAGGTCGTCGGCCACCCGGTCGCCGCACGCGACGAGGGCGTCGTCACCGGTGACGGCCGCGAGCTCGGCGCCGATGAGCCGGGCGGCCTCCGCCATACGCGCCACGTCCAGCCACACGTGCGGGTCGAGCGCGCCGTGGTCGTGCGCGTCCGCCTCGCCGGTGTCGCCGTGCGCGTCGACCATGGGGATCGGGTCGAGGAGCGGGGCCACCTCGAGCACCGTCGCGCCGTCCTGGCGCGCCGAGTCCAGGGCCGAGGCAAGGCTCTCCTCGAGGCCGAGCCCGTTGGCCACGACGAGGTCGGCGCGCACCAGCGTGCTGAGCTCCGCGGCCGACGGCGCGTAGCCGTGCGGGTCGGCGCCGATCGGCATGAGCGTGGTGACGTCCAGCCCCCCGCAGTCGGCCACACGTCGGGCGACGTCGCCCAGCACCGTCGTGGTGGCGACCACGGAGGCGCCGTCGCCCCCGACCGCCTGCCCGCTACATCCGGCGAGGGCGACCACCAGGGCGGTCGCGGCGACCGCCGTCTGCCGACGCCGACCCGTTCGTCCCGACATGGCCGCTCCTCGTGTTCGCACCCGGCTCTTGATCGAGGCCGGCGTCTAGGCGATAATGATATTCATTCGCGATTGGAGGGCAAGACACGAGGTGGCACGAGGGCCGCGTCGGTCCGGGCGAGATGGTGGTCCGGGGTGGCGGGACGGGTCGCTGGAGGCGGGATGGGCGGCGGGGACCGGGACGGCGTCCGGGCCACCGGACAGAGGTGGGTGTGGGACGCCCGCGCTGCGGGCAGCCGTCAGACCGAGCAGCGTCGCTCCGTGCTCGAGTTCCTCGCGACCGTCGACCGCTGCCTGAGCGCGCAGGAGATCCGCGCCGCGCTCGAGGACCAGGGACGACCAGTGTCGCTCGCGACCGTCTACCGGACGGTGGCGCGGCTCGCGAGGGCCGGTGTCCTGGACGTCGTCCTCCGCGACGACGGCGAGGCGACCTACGTCCTGGGCTCGGCCCGGCACCACCATCACCTCGTCTGCCGGCGGTGCGGCAGCGTGGCGGAGATCGCCAATCCTGCGGTGGAGAGCTGGACGGTCGAGGTCGCACGGTTGCACGGCTTCGCCGACGTCGACCACCGGCTCACGGTCACCGGGGTGTGCCCCGCATGCCGGTCGGTTCACCAGAGGGTGGAGGGGGCCGGGACATCCTGACCCGGCGTCGACCGCTCCCACCTGGACCTGCCCACGACGCGGCAGGGGGCCGCATCGGGCCCCCTGGACCAGCCGAGTGCCACGCCGTGCAGCGCAAAGGTCTCGTTCACGCTCGACGTACCGCAGTCCTGTGCGATCCGCAGGAGCACCTCCGCCGCGGCCCGCGCGTCGGACAGGGCGTCGTGGTGCCGGTCGAGGCGGACGCCGGCGGCCTCGGCGACGACGTCGAGCGTGTACGACGGGAGGTCGTAGTGCCGCCGCGCGAGCAGCAGCGTGCAGCCGAACCGCAGTCGCGGGCACGGCAGGCCGGCCGCCCAGGTCGAGTCCTGGATCACCCCGAGGTCGAACGTGGCGTTGTGCGCGACGACGGTCGCCGCACTCAGGCGCCTCTCGATGTCCGGCCACGCGTCGGCGAACCGCGGTGCCGTGGCGACGTCGTCCGCGCGGAGGCCGTGCACGGCCGTGTTCGCGGCGTCGAAGCCGCCGAACTGCTCCGGTGGCCGCAGCAGCGTCGACCACGTCGCGGCGACGCGGCCGTCCCGCACCTCCACGACGCCTACCGCGCAGGCCGACCCCCGCGCGCCGTTGGCGGTCTCCCAGTCGAGCGCGACGAAGTCCATGACTCTCCCGTCAGCCGACCTGCTCACGCACGGCCTGAAGCGCCTCCCGTCGCGTCACCCCGACGAGCCGGTCGAGGTAGAGGAGGCCGTCGAGGTGGTCACACTCGTGCTGGAGACACCGCGCCATCAGGTCCGTGCCCTCGACGACGACCTCCCGCCCGTCCAGGTCGTGCCCGACGACGCGCGCCGCCCGGGCGCGGGGGGTCGGGAACCACAGCCCCGGGACGGACAGGCAGCCTTCCGGGCACATCTGCTGCTCGGGCGACACGTGAACGAGCCGCGGGTTCAGGACGTACCCGATCTCGCCGTCGACGTTCCACGAGAAGGCTCGCAGGCTCACGCCGATCTGGTTGGCCGAGAGACCGGCCCTGCCGTCCTCGTCGACGGTCTCGAGCAGGTCGGTCACCAGGTGGCGGATCCGGTCGTCGACAGCGGCGATCGGGTCGCACGGGGTGCGGAGCACCGGATCGCCGATGATCCGGATCGTGCGGACGGCCATCGCTCTCCCTTCCCTCAGGAGCCCGCGCCGACGAGCGGCGCCAGCCCCGCCCACACCGCGTGGATCCCCCCGACCCCCGTGACCGCCGCCAGGCGCGCCGGCTCCGTGCGCCCGCTCGCCACGGCCTCCATGAGCCGGGGGAGCTCGGCGTCGAAGCGCACCTCGGCGACCAGCGCGAGGCCCAGCTCCGCGCATGCGGCGCGGACGAACTCCGCCCCGGACGGCGACAGGTCCACCTTGTTGAGGACCACGGCCACCGGGACGCGCAGCTGGACCGCGAGCCCGGCCAACCGCCGCAGGTCGTGCACGGCGGCGGGCGTCGGCTCCGTGACCGCGAGCACCGCGTCGACGCCCACCATCGCCGCGATGGCGGGGCACCCCACACCGGGTGGGCCGTCGACGAGGAGCAGGTCGGCGTCGTGCCGGCGGGCCAGGTCGGCGGCGTGCTCGCGGACGAGCGCGACGAGCCTTCCCGAGAGGTCCTCACCTGGCCGGAGGTCGCCCCACACAACGGGCCCGGCCCAGCACTCCCCGACGAACAGCGCGCCGGCCACCTGCGGCACGAGGGCGATGGCGTCCGCCGGGCACGCGCGCACGCACGCGCCGCAGCTCTCGCACAGCCACGGATCGACGGCTGCGTGACCCTCCGGCCCGATCGCCATGGCGTCGAAAGGGCAGGCGCGGACGCAGGCACCGCACCCGCGGCACCGACGTTCGTCGACCACGACCTGCGGCGGGCCGGCGAACGGCTCGCGGGTCGTGACCGTCGCCCGGAGCGCCAGGGGCAGGTTCGAGGCCTCGACGTCGCAGTCGGCGACGGCGACCCGGCACTCCCGGGCGGCGAGCGCGACGAGTACGGCCGTGACGGTGGTCTTCCCTGTGCCGCCCTTGCCCGACGCGACCAGCAGGGTCCTCATGCGGGCACCTCCGCACCCCGCGACGCGCCGTGCCGCTCCACCGCGGCCGCGATCTCGGCGAACCACAGCCGGGCGGGCGGGAACGCGTCGAGGAGCAGCGCGCCGTCGGCGTAGCAGGCGGCGACGCGCCGGTCGAAGGGGAGGTGTCCGACGAGCGGTAGGTCCTCCTCGCGGCACCACGCGGGCACGTCGACGTCGCCCAGACCGGCCCGGTTCAGCGCCACTACGGCGGGCACCTCCATCTCGCGGCACAGCTCGACCATCAGCCGCAGGTCGTGCAGCCCGAAGGCCGTGGCGTCCGTGACGAGGACGGCGAGGTCGGCCCGGTGCAGGGTGGCGACCACCGCGCAGGCCGCTCCTGGAGGGGCGTCGAGGACGACGACGTCGGAGGCCTCGGACACGCCGAGCCGCCGCGCCGCGCGGACCACTGCGGGCGCCTCCGTGAGGCCGACCTCCAAAGTGCCCACGACGAGGCGGAGGCCGTCGCCGGTCCGGCCCGCATGCACCCGGCCGACCTCGACCGGCTGCATCCGCAGCACGCCCGCAGGGCAGGCCGTGGTGCACAGGCCGCAGTGGTGGCACAGGTCGGCGAACACGACGGGCCGTCCGCCGAGCACCCGGAGCGCGCCGAACGGGCACGCGTCGCGGCAGGCGGTGCAGCTGTCGGGGCACGCCCCCTCGGGCGGCACGACGGGCACGGCCACTGTGACCGGCGTGGCCGAGAGCGGGGCGTCGAGGAACAGTGCGGCGTTCGGTGCGTCCACGTCGCAGTCGACAAGCGTGACCCGCCGTCCCGTCCGCTGCAGGTGGACGGCGAGGTTGGTGGCGACCAGCGTCTTGCCCGTGCCGCCCTTTCCCGAGGCGACCGCGACGTGCACCGCCGGGACCTTCCTCAGTCCCCGTCGAGGCGCGGCAGCTCGCCGCGGACGAGGGCGTCGACGGCGGCGTCCACCGTCATCGGACCGGCGCCGTAGACGGGGATCCGAGCCCGGCGGAACGCGTCGACCGCCTTGGGGCCGAGCTTCATGGCGATGACGGCGTCGACGCGGTGCGACGCGACCAGCTCCACGGCGGAGATCCCGGCGCCGTGCTGGCCGTGGCGGCTGCCCGCGTTCGAGACGACGCGGCGGGCCATCGTCGCGACGTCGACGAGCTGCAGGCACGCCGCGCGCCCGAAGTGCTCGTCGACGAGGTCGGTGGGCGCCCCGCCCACGGCGGCCACGGCGACCGTCCCGGCGATCGGCGCGGTGCCGCCCGCTGGGGGCTGCCCGGCAACCGTGCGGGCGTCACGGCACCGCCCTCCGCCACCGTTCCCCTTCCCGTCGCCCTGGCAGTCGCCCTGGCGGCCCTCGTCGGCGCTGCCGACCGTGACCAGCCCCTCGGTGTGCGTCATGGTTCCTCTCCTGGTGTCGTCGCGAGCCGGGAAGCCCCGGCCTCCTCGCCCTGCGTCGCGCCGGGGTGTTCCGCGCCGGGGTGCGTGGTGCTGCACAGGTCCTCGTTCGCGGTGCACGCGGCGAGAAGGACGCGGGCGATCGCCTCCCGGCGGGCGGTCAGGTGGCTCAGCCAGTGCCGCAGCTGCTCGCGTCCGTCGTCGGTGATCCGGTAGGTGCGGCGCTGCGGCCCGTGGGTGCCCTCCTCCCATGTCGAGGCGACCAGCCCGTCGTCCTCCATGCGGCGCAGGGTGCGGTAGAGCCCGCCGGGGTCCACCGCCACGACACCGGCGGTCAGGTCGTCGACGGCGGACCGCAGGTCGTAGCCGTGCGCGGGGGCACCGGCGAGGGCCGCCAGGACGGCGGGCTCGAGGAGGCCCCGCCGCGCACCGTCGCCCCGGCGCTCGCGGCAGCATCGCCCGCCCGCCCGCTCGTCCACCGCAGCCACCTCCCTAGGTGTCAATCACACCTAGATGGCCACGGCTCGGGCTGGGACCTCCGTCCCGCCCGGGTCTCGACGGGCGCGGCCGGCGGCGCCCGCCCTCGGCCGCTACTCCGAACGGGTGATTGCGTCACCCGTCCGAGTGATCATGACGGCACGCCGCTGACCTGCAATAACGCCGCCGTGGGGCCCCCTTTAGCCTCTTCGGCGAGCCCGTGCAACACGAACTGCCCGCAAGTTCGGGTGAGTTCCGCGTCATGGCGGGTGAAGTCGGCGCTCTCACCAGGTGTACGGCTCAGCGAGGTGCCCCTTCAGCACCGGACACCTGGAGGTTGTGATGATGGAACTGCGCGAGGTCCCCACGCAGCGGACCGCCCTCACGCGTCGTGAGCGGGTGATCCTGGCGAACCTCGACGAGGACGTCACCCTCGAGCAGATCGCCTCCCGCCTCTTCGTCACCCGGAACACCGTCAAGTCGCAGGTGCGCTCCGTCTACAAGAAGCTCGGCGTCTCCACCCGGGCCGAGGCGGTCGCCTGCGCGAAGGCCATCGGGCTGCGCTGAGCCGCGCTGCGGCCCGCGCCGCCCCGGTCTCCCGCCGCCCGACGACGCCGAGGTCCCCCCTTCCCCGGCGACGTCCGCCCCCCGCCCCGGCGGGCGGGTGCGGGGTGCGGACGCGGGCGGCGGGTGCATTCTTCGCGACCTCCGGGCCCGGGTAGTGTCGGAACGGTTCACGCTCCGGCCCCACCCGGGCCCTCGTCATGTCTGCAGGTGAGCGCTTGGCAGGTTGGCTCGGTCCGACGGCGGACGAGCACTGGGCGCCCGACCACGTCGTCCTGGCGCGGCGCGTGCTGACCCATGCCGGGCGTCTGTTCGTCGAGCGCGGCCCGGGCGGCGAGGTGGTGCTGACCTCGCCGCTGGAGGACATGGCCGCCGTCGAGCAGCGGTACCCCGCGTGGGCGCTCGGCCCGTTCGGCCGGATCGAGCCGGAGTTCGCCGTGCCCGACCGGCCGGGCGTTTACGCGCTGGTGTCCTCGGGGGTCGTGCACTACCTGGGCTGGTCGAAGCGCCTGTCGCGGACCTTCTCCGCGCGCTCCGGCCTCGGGGAGATCACGCGCCAGGACTGCACGAGCTCCCGGCGGGAGGAGGTCTGCCGGCTGAACCGGCTCATCGCGGCCGAGGCGGTCGCCGGGCGGACGGTGGACCTGTACCTGCTGCTGCTCGAGCGGCGGCGCTGGTACGGCCGGCGCGAGGGCGAGGGGCCTGCGGCGGTGGCCGCCGAGATCCTCGCGGAGACCCGCGGCGACTGGCACCTGCCCGAGTGACGGCGGTTCGCCCCCCGACGTGACGCATGTCGCCCCCGCGTGCGTCGCGCGCAGGCGGGCGCGTCTGGAAGGCTTGGCCCGTGAACGCCGGTGACCTCCCGCACCTCGTCACCGTGCGTCCCGACGACGTCCCGACCGTCGTCGTCGCGGCGGCGGTGGTGGACGACCTGGTCGCGCCGCGGCGCCTGCTGGCCGCGCGGCGCCGTCGTCCGCAGCGCCTGGCCGGGCGCTGGGAGTTCCCGGGCGGCAAGGTCGACGCGGGCGAGACGGCCGAGGACGCCCTGCACCGCGAGCTGCGCGAGGAGCTGGGCGTGTCCGTGACGCTGGGCTCGGAGATCCTCGGGCCCGACGGCGGCGGGTGGCGCCTGTCCCCGCGCTACACCATGCGCCTGTGGCTGGCCGCGGTGACCGTCGGCGAGCCGGCCCCGCTCGTCGAGCACGACGAGCTGCGCTGGCTCGACGCCGGCGAGTGGCTGTCGGTGGACTGGCTCGACGCGGACGTGCCGATCGTGCAGGCGCTCATCTCCGCGGCCGACGGGCTCTCGGCGTAGATCGCGCCCCGGGGGCGTCGATCGCTCTCCGGGGGTCAGGGTCGCCGGGCGAGGACCACGGGGCAGTCGGCGAGGTGGTCGTCCACGAGGCCGCACGCCTGCATCGATGCGTAGACCGTCGTCGGGCCGAGGAAGCGGAAGCCCACGCCCTTGAGCTCCTTCGCGAGCGCCCGGGCCTCGGGCGTCGTCGTGGGGACCTCGGCCCACGTGCGCGGCCGCTCGGACTCGGGGCGCGGCGCGGGCCGGTGGGCCCACACGAGGTCGGTCAGCGTGCGCCCGGCCTCCCACAGCCCGAGGACCGCGCGCGCGTCGGCGATCGCGGCCTCGATCTTGGCGCGGTTGCGGATGATGCCGGCGTCGCCGAGGAGGCGTGCGACGTCGTCGTCGGTGAACCGGGCGACGGCCTCGGGGTCGAAGCCCGCGAACGCGGCCCGGAAGGCGGGGCGCTTGCGCAGCACGGTGATCCAGGCCAGCCCGGACTGGAACGCCTCGAGGCAGAACCGCTCGAGGAGGGCGGCCTCGCCGCGGACGGGGACCCCCCACTCCTCGTCGTGGTAGGCGGCGTACAGGGGGTCGCCGTCGCCGAAGCAGCGGCGGGGGGTCGCGGCGGCGTCAGTCACGGTCGGGAACGCTAGCGGCGCCGTCGGACGCGGTGGGGTCGTCCACAGCGCGGGCGACGAGGGTCTCCACCCCGTCGAGGAACAGACCGACCCGGAAGGCGACCCCGTCGTCGGGGATCGCCTCGTCCGGGGCGTCGTCGAAGGCGCCCGCGTCGAGGGTCTCGACGATGCGCGGGTGGGTCGCGGGGTCGGCCAGCGTGCGCAGCAGGGTCGCGTAGTCCACGAGCGCGGGGTGGGTGGCCTCGTCGCCCGTGGCCGGGGCGTCCTCCGACGGCGCCGCGCGCCGGGCCGCCGCGGCGAGGATCGTGCCCTCCGAGAGCACGAGCAACGAGGCCGCGCCGACGACGCCGAGCCGCTGCTCGGGCGTGAGCGGGGTGCCGTCGAGGGCCTCGAGCCCGGACTCGAGCAGCGCGAGCTGGCGCGGCCCGGGGACGGGGACGCTGGTCGCGGCCTGCATGAGCCAGGGGTGCCTGCGGACGGCCGCGAGCTGCGCCTCGAACCACTCGAGGAGCCGCGCGCGCCAGGCGGGGGCGGCGGGCGCGGGGCCGAGCAGGCGGCCCTCGGGCTCTGGCGGCCGCAGGTCGGCGAGGCCGGCGTCGTACATGAGCACGAGCAGCTCGTCCTTGGACGTCACGTAGCGGTAGAGCGCCATCGTGGAGACGCCGAGGGCCTCGGCCACGCGGGCCATCGAGACCGCGCGCAGGCCCTCGGCGTCGGCGAGGGCGACGGCGGCGTCCGTGATCTGGTCGAGCGTGAGGCCGGGCCGCGGGCCGCGCCGGGGCGGCTCGGCGGTGCGCCAGAGGGCCGCGAGCGGCGGGGGCAGGTCGGCGGGGCGCTCGGGTGCGACGCCGAGGGCCTCCGCCCGCAGCCGGGCGCGCTCGGCCTGGCGCGCGGCGCGCTGGGCGGCCACCTTCGCCTCGAGGGCGGCCCGGTCCGCCTCGCGCTGGGCCTGCTCGGCCTCGCGCGCGGCCTCGGCGACCGCGCGCTCGTGCTCGGCGGCGCGGCGGCGCTCCCGTTCGGCGGCCTGCTCCGCGCGGCGGCGGGCGCGGTCGTCGGTCACCCGGCCTCCTCGACGTTGACACCGGCAGGCAACTGTGTAGACCATACACACCTGATAACCGCGTATGGCCTACGCAGAAGGGGATGCCATGCCGATGATCGCCACGCACGGCGTGCACAAGAGCTACGGGCGCACGCACGTGCTCCGCGGCGTCGACCTCGCGGCCGAGGAGGGCGAGGTCCTCGCGCTCCTCGGCCCCAACGGCGCCGGCAAGACCACGCTCGTCGGCGTGCTCGCCACGCTCGTGCGGCCCGACGCAGGCACCGCGCACGTGGGCGGGTACGACGTCGTGCGCGAGCCCCAGCGCGCCCGCACCGTCTTCAGCCTCACCGGCCAGTACGCCGCCGTGGACGACCTGCTCACCGGCCGCGAGAACCTGCGGCTGATGGCCCGGCTCGCCCACCTGCCGACCGCGGTCGGGCGGCGCCGCGCCGACGAGCTGCTCGACGTCTTCCGGCTCGCCGACGCCGCCGACCGCCTCGTGCGCACGTACTCGGGCGGCATGCGGCGACGCCTCGACCTCGCGGTGTCGCTGCTCACCCGCCCCCGCGTGATCTTCCTCGACGAGCCGACCACGGGCCTCGACCCGCGCAGCAGGGGGGAGCTGTGGCAGGTGGTGCGCGACGTCGTCGGCGAGGGGACCACCGTGCTCCTCACCACGCAGTACCTCGAGGAGGCGGACGCGCTCGCCGACCGCGTGGCGGTGCTCGACCGCGGCAGCGTCATCGCCGAGGGCACGGCCGCCGAGCTCAAGCGGCGCGTCGGGACCGCCCACCTCGAGCTCGAGCTCGCGGGCGGGGAGGTGCGGCACCTGCCCACCGACGGCTCCGTCGCCGACGGTCGGCGCCTCCTCGCCGAGGTCGAGGCCGCCGGCTGGGAGGTCCGGCACTGGCGGCTCGTGACGCCGACCCTCGACGACGTCTTCCTCGCCCTCACCGGGGAGGCGTCGTCGGGGGCGAAGGACCTCCAGGAGGTCGCCGCATGACCACGCACACCACCGCGCCGGGAGCTCCTCTCGGGGGCTGGGCGCTCGCCGACACGAGGGCGCTCGTCGGGCGGACGCTGCGCCGCGCGCTGCGCACGCCCGACACGCTCCTCATGGGCATCGCCCTGCCCGTGATCATCATGGCGATGTTCGTGTACGTCTTCGGCGGCGCGATCGACACCGGCATGGCCTACGTCGACTACGTCGTGCCCGGGATCGTGCTGCTGTGCGCGGGCTACGGCGCCTCCACGACCGCCGTCGGCGTCGCGAGCGACATGACCGGCGGGCTCATGAACCGGTTCCGGTCCCTGCCGATGCGGCCCGCCGCCGCGCTCACCGGGCACGTCGTCGAGTCGATGGCGCGCAACGCGGTGTCGACGGTCCTCGTCGTGGGCGTGGCGTTCGCCGCGGGGTTCCGGCCCGACGCCGGGCCCGGCGGCTGGCTCGCGACGGCGGCGCTCGTCGCGGCGTACGTGCTCGCCCTCACGTGGGTCGCCGTGTGCACGGGGATCGTCGCGTCCAGCCCCGAGGCGGCGTCGGCGTTCTCGTTCGCGATCATGTTCCTGCCGTACGTGTCGAGCGCGTTCGTGCAGCCCGAGACCATGCCGCGGGTGCTCGAGCTCGTCGCGCGCTACCAGCCCGTCACGCCGGTGACCGACACCGTGCGCGCGTGGCTCACCGGCGCGGGGCAGGCCCAGCCGTGGGTGGCGTTCGCGTGGTGCGCGGGACTGTTCCTCGTCGCGCGCGTGGGCGCGGTCGTGCTGTTCCGGCGCCGGACGCGCTGAGGGGCCCGCGGCGTCGGGACCGGGTCAGGAGGCCGAGCGACGGACGGCGATCGGCGCGTCCTCGTCCGCGCGCGGCGTCGGCATGGGCTCCGTGGGCAGGAGGACGAGGCCGCGGTGCACCGCCGTGAGCGTGGGCAGGTCGGGAGCGGCGGCCTTCCCGCCGACGAGCGCGCGCAGGGTCGCGGCTTCCGTCCTGTCCGTCACGGGCGCAAATGTACGGAACCGTGCCCCTCCGGTGTGGGACCGGTGGCCGACGTCGGCGTGGCGTCTCGCGTCACGGGCGCAGGAGCGCGCGGATCCGCTTCGCCGACACCGGCACCGGCGTGCCCAGCGGCTGCGCGAAGAGGGACACCCGCAGCTCCTCGAGCAGCCAGCGCGCCTGCGCGAGGCGGGCGGCCCGGTCGGCGTCGGGCGCGGCCGCGCGGGCGGCGGCCACGGCGTCCTCGTACTCCTGCGTGGCCTCGTCGACCTGCCAGGCGAGCGACTCGTCCCGGGCCAGGTTCTCGGCGGCCTTGCCGAGCCGGTAGCGGGCCGCGCGCAGGTACCGGACCAGGTGCGGCAGGCGGGCGGCGCCGGCCTCCACGACGAACCCGTCGTGCACCAGGCCGGCGAGCTGACCCCGGATGTCGTGCACCGTGGCGAGCAGCGCGAGGCTCGTCGTGGCGCGCAGGTCGGCGTCGAGCTCGCGCGCCGCGGACAGGACGCCGACGACGGTGCGCGCCACGTCGTACGTCCGCTGCTCGAGCGCGCCGTCGTCGCGCAGGTGCGCGCGCAGCGCGGCGTACGCGTCCGCGTCCCGGACCGTCACGAGGTCGACGCCGCGCTCGGTCGCGACGGCGTCGACGGCCGCGCGCTGGAGGTCCGCGACGAGCGCGTCCGTCGTCGGGTACGGGTGCGCGGCGAGCGCGAGCGACTCGGCGCTCGTCCATCGCGTGGTGATCCGCGCGGTCGCGAGCCCGACGTCGCGCAGCAGCAGCTCGCGCACGCCGGCTCCGTGGGCGAGCCGCTGCTCCGCCTCGGTCGCCAGCACCCGCAGCGCGACGCTCCGCGCGGCGGGCACCTTCGCGCCCGTGTCGGTGCCGCCGACGACGAGCGCCGGCCACGCGCGCACCGGCATCCCGGCGGCCACGGTCTCGACGACGTCGGGGATCCGCCCGCCGGGGACCCCCTCCGGCCAGGTCGACAGGTCGCTCCGTTCGAGGCTCGTGCGGGGAGCGGGCCGGCGGGGCCCGCCGCCCGCCCGTGCTCCGCTGCGCTCCGCATGCCCGAGCCGATCCCCGGCTGGGGCCCCCGCCGACCCGCCCGGCCCGCCGGACCCGGACCCGGCCGCGGCGCCGGCCCCGGCCCCGGACGCCGCCTCGCGCATGGCGTCGCGGACCGCGGACCTGACCGCCGTGCGGACGGCGTCCTCGGCGCGCGCGGCGAGCCGGTGCTGCAGGACGACGAGGTCGTCGGCCTCGTCCACCACCTGCACCTGACGCCCGCGCTGCTCGACCGCGCGGAACCGCACGCGCAGGTGCGGCGGCAGGCGCGAGGCGTCCCAGGCGTCGTCGGGCACCTCGACGCCGCGGACCGCCCGGGCCGCGCGCGAGAGGACCGTCGCGAACGACGGCGCCATGTCGGCCGCGCGGACGGCGTCGGCCCACGCGGGCTCGTTGGCCTCGATCCAGGCGACGAGCTCGCGCGCGGCGTCGGGCGCGGGGACCAGCGGCACGCGCAGGGCCTTGGGGAGCGAGCGGATGAGGGCGACGACGAGCTCCTCCTGCAGCCCCGGCACGAGGCGGTCGAAGCCCTCCGGGCGCACGCGCGGCAGCACCGCGAGGGGGATGTCGACGGTGATGCCGTCGTGCTCGGCGCCCGGGTCGAAGCGGTAGGTGAGCGCGAGCTCGAGGTCGCCCTGCGGCCACACGGACGGGAACCGCGCCTCGTCGACCTCGGCGTCGCCGACGAGCATCTCGAGCGAGAAGTCGAGGAGCGCAGGGTCCGCGCGGCGGGCCTCCTTCCACCACCTGTCGAAGTGGCGGGCCGAGACGACGCCGGCGGGGACGCGCTCGTCGTAGAAGCCGAACAGGGCGTCCTCGTCGGCGACCAGGCCGCGGCGTCGCGCGCGGTGCTCGAGCTGCTCGGCCTCCTCCAGGAGCGCCCGGTTGCGCGCGAAGAACGCGTGGTGCGTCGTCCACTCGCCCTCGACGAGCGCGTGCCGGATGAACAGCTCGCGCGCGTGCTCGGGGTCGACCTTCGCGTACAGGACGCGGCGCCCCGCGACGATCGGCAGACCGTAGAGCAGCACGCGCTCGGTCGCGACGGCGGCTCCCTGCTTGGCCGACCACGTCGGCTCGGAGTACGTGCGCTTGACCAGGTGCGCGCCCAGCTCCTCGGCCCACTCGGGCTCGACCCGCGCCACGTCGCGCGCCCACAGCCGGGACGTCTCGACGAGCTCGCCCGCCATGACCCAACTCGGCGGCTTCCTGGCGAGCGCCGAGCCCGGGAAGATCGCGAACCGGGCCCCGCGCGCGCCGAGGTACTCGTTGCGCGCCTGCGGCCGGCGCTCGGTGCGCTCGCGGCGGGCGGGGCGCGCGCCCGCGCGCACCTCGGTGGCCTCCTGCATGCCCAGGTGCGACAGCAGGCCGGCGAGGATCGCCTGGTGGATGCGGTCGGCGTCCCACTCGCGCCGCAGGGGCGGGTCCCCGTCGAGCCGCTCCGCGTCGGCGGTCGCGCCCGACGACGGACCGGTCCGCGCGGGCGGGCGCACCGTGATCCCCAGCGGCCTGGCGAGCTCGCGCAGCTGCGCGACGACGTCCTGCCACTCGCGCACGCGCAGGTAGTTGAGGAACTCCGCCCGGCACAGCCGGCGGAACTGGTTGCCCGAGAGCTCGCGCTGCTTCTCGCGCAGGTAGGTCCACAGGTTGAGGTAGGTGAGGAAGTCCGACGTCGGGTCGGCGAAGCGCGCGTGCGCGGCGTCGGCCACCTCGCGCTGGTCGGCGGGGCGCTCGCGCGGGTCCTGGATGGACAGCGCGGCGGCGACGATCATCACCTCGCGCGCGCAGTCGCGCCGGCCCGCCTCGACGATCATCCGCCCGAGCCGCGGGTCGATCGGCAGCTGCGCGAGCGCGCGCCCGACGTCGGTCAGCCGGGTTCGCCCGCCGGGCAGGGTCTCGAGGGCGCCGAGCTCGGTGAGGAGCTGGACGCCGTCGCGCACGGCGCGCACGTCGGGCGGGTCGACGAACGGGAACCGGGCGACGTCGTCGGGCGTGGCGGCGACGCCCACGGCGACCATCTGGAGGATGACCGAGGCGAGCGACGTGCGCAGGATCTCCGGCTCGGTGAACTCGGGCCGCGACTCGAAGTCGGCGCGCGAGTAGAGGCGGATCGCGATGCCGTCGGCCACGCGGCCGCAGCGGCCCGAGCGCTGGTCGGCCGACGCCTGACTGATCCGCTCGATGGGCAGCCGCTGCACCTTGGTGGCCTTGGACCAGCGCGAGATGCGGGCGGTGCCGGGGTCGACGACGTAGCGCACGCCCGGGACGGTGAGCGACGTCTCCGCGACGTTCGTGGCGAGCACGACGCGGCGGGTGGTGTGCGGCTCGAAGACGCGGTGCTGCTCGGCCGAGGACAGCCGCGCGTACAGGGGCAGGATCTCGACCGCGCCGGGCGTGCGCGGGTCGGTGGCGCGCGGGCCGAGGTGGGCGCGCAGGGCGTCCTCGGCGTCGCGGATCTCGCGCTCGCCGGACAGGAACACGAGGACGTCGCCCGGGCCCTCGGCGCACAGCTCGTCGACGGCCTCGCAGATCGCGGTCATGAGGTCGCGCTCCTCGCCCGCCGTGGCGCGCCGGGGCGCAGGGTCGAGGTCGTCGTCGGCGTCGTCGGGCGGGGGCTCGTCGTCGGGCGACAGAGGGCGGTAGCGGATCTCCACCGGGTAGGTGCGGCCGGTGACCTCGACGACGGGGGCGGGGACGCCGTCGGGGTGCTCGGGCGACGGCGGGGCGCCGAAGTGCCGCGCGAACCGCGCCGAGTCGATGGTCGCGGACGTGATGACGACCTTGAGGTCGGGCCGCTGGGGCAGGAGCCGGCGCAGGTAGCCGAGGATGAAGTCGATGTTGAGGCTGCGCTCGTGCGCCTCGTCGATGACGAGGGTGTCGTAGGCGAGGAGCTTGGGGTCCCGCTGGATCTGGGCGAGCAGGATGCCGTCGGTCATGACCTTGACGAGCGTCTGCTCGCTGGACTGGTCGGTGAACCGGACCTGGTAGCCGACGATCGTGCCGAGCGCGCCCGGACCGCCGGTGATCTCCTCGCTGATCCGCTCGGCGACGGTGCGGGCGGCGATGCGTCGTGGCTGCGTGTGGCCGATCTGGCCCTCCCGGCCGCGGCCCAGCTCGAGCAGGAGCTTCGGCAGCTGCGTGGTCTTCCCGGACCCGGTCTCGCCCGAGACGATCACGACCTGGTGGTCGCGGATCGCGGCGGCGATCTCCGCGCGGCGGGCGGAGACCGGCAGCTCCTCGGGGTACGTGATCGGGGGGACGACGACGGCGCGGCGCGCCTCGGCGAGGCGGGCGCGGCGGGCCGCGGCGTGCGGGGTGTGCGCCTCCGCGGGGGCGCGGCCGGAACGTCCGCGGGGTGCAGCTCCGCGGGTGCGCGCGGGACCCCGGCGGGCGCGGCGTGGCCCGTCGGTGCCCGGTCGCTCCTGCTCGTCGCCCACGACCGGCCATTCTCCCCCGGCGCGCGGCGTGCCTCCTACGGCATTCGTGCGTCATGCCCCAGGCCGCGGCAAACACGCGAGAACGCGCTCTCAGGGACGGAAACTGTTGACATACGGTCCCCTCAGTTCTTGATTCGAACGACCGATGGAGCGGCGTGACCCGCATCACAGGAGTGCGCCGCCCCCAGGCGCCCACAGGCGTCGAGCGCGAGTTCGGCCGCGAGCAGATCATCGTCTCCAAGACGGACCTGCAGGGCCGGATCACGTACGCCAACGACGTCTTCTGCCAGGTCAGCGGCTACCCCGAGGGGGCGCTGACCGGCTCGCCGCACAACGTCATCCGGCACCCCGACATGCCGATGGCGGTCTTCCAGCTGCTGTGGGACACGATCTCCGCCGGCGACGAGATCTTCGCCTACGTGGTGAACCTCGCCGCCGACGGCGCGCACTACTGGGTGTTCGCGCACGTCACGCCGTCGTTCGGGGTGGACGGCCGGATCGTCGGCTACCACTCGAACCGGCGCTGGGTGCCGCCCGAGGTGCGCAGGCAGGTCGCGGGCGTCTACGCCCAGGTGCGGCGAGCCGAGCAGGGCGACGCACCGAAGAAGGCGCGCATCGCGGCGGGCGCGGCCGCGCTGCAGGAGATGCTCGGCGGCCGCACGTACGACGAGTGGGTCTGGTCGATCGCAGGTGCGGAGGTGGGTCGATGAGTCCGTCGTGGCTGGACCGGCTGCGGCGTCGGCCGGCGGTGGTCGAGCCTGTCCTCGGTGCCGCCGCCTCCGACGACGAGGAGGCGCTGGCGATCATCGCGGACGTGTGCGTGCGCCTGGCCGAGGGCGACCTCGAGGCGCGCGTCCCCGTGACGCACGCGTCGCCGTCGGTCGAGACGGCCCGCACCGCGGTGAACCGGGTGGCGGACGTCATGGACGCCTACGTGCGCGAGTCGCGCGCGGTGCTCGCGGCCGCCGACGGCGGGCGCTTCCACCGGCGCTTCCTCGTGCAGGGCATGCCGGGCGCGTTCCGCGAGGGTGCGCAGCGCATCGACGAGAGCCGGGCGTCGCTCGCCGCCGCGGCGGCGCGGGCCGAGGTCGAGCGGGAGGAGCGCCTCGCGCTCGCCGAGCGGCTCGTGCGCGTGGCCGACGAGGTCGCGGCGTCGGCCGAGGAGCTGGGCCGGTCCGCGAGCGCGCTCGCCCAGGCGTCGCAGGAGGCGGCGGAGGCCGCGCGCGGCTCACTGTCCACCGTCGAGACGCTCGAGCGCAGCGGCCAGGAGATCGCCGCGGCCGTGCACCTCATCGAGGCGATCGCGGCCCGCACGCGGCTGCTCGCGCTCAACGCGACGATCGAGGCGGCGCACGCGGGCGAGGCCGGGACCGGCTTCGCGGTGGTCGCCAAGGAGGTCCGCTCGCTGTCGGAGGAGTCCGCGGACAGCTCGCGCGACATCACCGTGCAGGTGGGCGCCGCGCGCGCCGCGTCGGCGGCCGCCGCGGACGCGTTCAACCACATCAACGCGCTGGTCTCGGGCATGAGCGAGCAGGTCGCGCGGATCGCCGACGCCGCCGACGGCGGGGGCGGCCGGGGCCTCGCGTCCCTGGCGGCCGAGCTGCGCGCCGAGGTCGCCCAGTTCGCCCACCTGAACTGACCCCACCGGCTGCCGCCACCCCACCCCGCCCCTACCTACCCGGCCCCACCCCTCTCGGCCCAACGTCACCCCGCCCCACCCCTCTCGGCCCAACGTCACCCGGCCCCACCGCGGCCGGCCCCACCTCGCCCGGCCCCACCCGCCCGGCCCCACCCGCCCGGCCCCACCTCGACCGGCCCACCCGCCCGCGCCACCACCACCCAACGCGCCAGCACCCGGCCACCCGCGCCGAGGCGGTGCCCTTCTCGACTCCTGTGAACCTGCGGGTGCACCAAGGCAACCGCAGGTTCACCAGGGCAACTGCGGGTGCACCACGGCAACGGGAGTTGCACGAACCTCGAGAAGAACGCCCGCCCCCGCGGCCCGCCGGGCGTCGCCCCACGGCCCGCCGGGCGTCGCCCCACGGCCCGCCGGACGCCCGCCCCCCGCGGCCCGCCGGACGCCCGCCCCCCGCGGCCCGCCGGGCGCCCGCCCCCGCGGATCAACCCCGGGGACCCCCGGGCACCCGGGGACCAGCGGGCCTGGAGGTGGGTGGGAACGGCTTGCGCCGTGGGGGAGCATGGGGCGGTGAGCGATGTCCCCACCGACGGCGAGGCGCGCGCCCTCGCGGCGCTCGAGGCCTCCGGGCTGCGCTTCCGGATCACGCGGCACGGCCCGGTGCGCAGCCTCGAGGAGGCCGCGGCCGCGCGACGGCTCGCCCCCGACCAGGTGATCAAGACGCTCGTCGTGCGCCGCGGGCCCGACGACTTCCTCTTCGTGCTCGTGCCCGGCGGGCGCCAGATCTCGTGGCCCAAGCTGCGCGAGCTCCTCGGCGTCTCGCGGCTGTCGATGCCCGACGCCGAGGTCGCGCGCGAGGTCACCGGCTACGAACGCGGCACGATCACGCCGTTCGGCTCGCTGCGCGCCTGGCCGGTGATCGCCGACGCGCGCGTGCCCGGCCGCGCGGTGTCGATCGGCGCGGGCGCGCACGGGGTCGCGGCGACCGTCGACGGCAGCAGGATGGTGCTGGCCCTCGGCGCGACCGTGGCCGACGTGACCGACCCCGAGTAGGCCCCCCGCGACGCCCTCACCAGGTGTTCCGCACCCGGCCGCGGCGTCGTCGGGCGACCGCAGGGTGGGACGCCTCGTCCACCAGGTGGCCCGGAAATCGGTTGCGATATCGATGTCGAATGCGCCGAGCGGGTGAACCCCGGCCCGGGACGGGCGCACGCGGGGGCCGTGACGTACGCTGCGTCGGCACGGTGAGAGGTTCCGTCGGGCAACGGCGCTCCGGGAACAACCTGGGCCGCTGGCGCGTCGAGCAAGGTGGCAGGGTTCGTCGAGAAAGAGGCACCGTGAACGAGAACGGCACCGTCCAGGGGGGCATCGAGGTCAGCGACGACCCCGACCGGGCGCTCGTGCGCCTCTGGGGCGACGTCGACGCGTCGCTGCGCGACCAGGCGAGCATGGCGATGGTGGCTCTGCTGCACCGCGGCGGTCCCTACGTCATCGACGTCTCCGACGTGACGTTCATCGACTCGTCCGGCATCGCGTTCATCCTCCAGGTCCACCGCATGGCGACCGACGAGGGCTCGACGGCGGTCCTGCGCGACCCGCCCGCGCTCGTCATCGAGATGCTCGACCTCATCGGCATCGGCGGGACGATCCCGTTCGAGTTCAGCGCGGGCAAGGCGCCCGACCCGGTGGGCGCCGGCTCGGCCTGACGCCCGCCCACGCAGCAGGAGGGGCCCGTCGCGAGAGTCTCGCGGCGGGCCCCGTGCGCTGTGCACCCAGCGCGGCCTGCGGCGTCGGGCGGGGGAGCTTCCGGGTCACCCCGCCCGACGCGGCATCTCCGGCTACCCGAGGGTCTCCGGGAGCTCCTGCGGGCCCTCGCCCAGCACGTGCTCGGCCAGGAAGCCGAGGACGACCTCGTACCAGACCTTCGCGTGCTGCGGCGTGAGCACCCAGTGGTTCTCGTCCGGGAAGTACAGGAACCGGTGCACGGTCCGGCCGTCCTCGTCGGCGGGCAGGCCCGACGCCGAGAGCAGGTCGTACCAGAGCCGCAGGCCCTCGCCGATCGGCACCCGGTAGTCCTTGTCGCCGTGCACGACGAGCATCGGCGTGCGGATGTTCGCCACGTACCGGTGCGGGGAGTTCGCGTCGGCCATCTCCGGCGTCATCTCGCGCGCCCAGTAGAAGGCGACGTCCGTCGTCGGGCCGAACTGGTCCAGCGCCCACAGGCTCGCGTGCGTGACGATCGCCTTGAACCGGTCCGTGTGGCCGGCGATCCAGTTCGCCATGTAGCCGCCGAACGAGCCGCCCATGGCCGCGGTCCGGGTCTCGTCGACGTCCTCGCGCGCGACCGTGGCGTCGGTGATCGCCATGAGGTCCTCGAACGGCGCCTCGCCCCACCGGCCCCAGCCGCGCTGGACGAAGTCCTGCCCGTAGCCCGTGGACAGCGCCGGGTCGGGCAGCAGCACCCCGTAGCCGCGGGCGACCATGAGCCACGGGTTCCAGCGCCACGACCACGCGTTCCAGCTCGACAGCGGACCGCCGTGGACCCACAGCAGGAGCGGCGCGGGCTCCTCGGCGGTGGCGCCGTCGGGCATGGCGAGCCAGCCGCGCACCTCGTGGGCGTCGTCGCCCTCCCCGACGCTCGTGCGGACCTCGGTGAGCCAGCCCGGCAGGGTCGGCGGGCCGGCCGGGGCGCGGAGCACCGTCACCGAGCCGCGCGGGCGGTTGATCGCCGGCTCGAGCTGCACGCGGACCGGGTGGTTCGGCGCGAGGTAGCTCGTGCGCATCGCGTACACGACCGTCGCGTCCGGGGCGACCTGCAGGTCCGAGTAGCAGTAGTCGTCGTGCGTGATCTGCTCGACGGTGCCGTCGGGGTTCTCCGCGTCGCCCAGGTTCACCTGGAACACGGGCGCGCGGCCGTCCTGGTCGGCCACGACGACGAGCGCGCTGCCGTCGGGCAGCCACTGGTGGCACGTCGGCCAGCGGTCCCAGTCGGGCACGAGCGTGCGCGGGCGGGCGTCGGGGTCGTCGAGCTCGAGCAGCTCGAGCGTGACCCGCGGGGCGACGTGCGGCGTCGACAGCGACGTGCGCCGGTACGCCACGCGCGTGCCGTCGGGGGAGATGACCGGGGCGCCGAGGTCGGCGTCGGGGTCGTCGACGAGGACCGTGCGGGTCTGCGTGTCGATGTCGATGCGCACGAGCGCCGTGCGCGACGCCCCGCGACCCGTCGGCACCTGCCACGTGGACACGACGAACGTGCCGTCCGGGGACAGGTCGAACTCGGCCTCGAGCAGCGCCTTGCCCGGGTTGGGCGTGAGGTCGCTGACCTTGAGGTGCTCGACGGACAGGCTCGCCACCTCGACCGAGCGCGCGACGTCGTCGCCCGCCTTGAAGTGCCAGCCCAGCAGGTGCGGGGTGTCCGGGCCGAGGTCGCGGTCCCAGTACCGCACGGGGTAGGAGTCGTGCAGGATCGCCGAGACCTTCTTGTCCTTGCGCAGCGTGCGCAGGCGCTGGTCGGCGGAGCCGTCCGCGGCGCGCGGCAGCATCTTCGTGGTGAAGACGACCGCGGGGGACGACCGCGCGGTCCGCACCTGGTGCACGCCGCCGGGGCGGGACGCGACGATGCGCGCCTCGCCGCCGCCCGCGGGCAGCACCCACAGGGCGGGGGTCTTGCGGTCGTTCTCCTCGTCCGAGGCGTCCGCGTTGGGGCGGGCCGAGGTGAACAGCAGGTCGCCGTCGGGCGTGAAGGCGGCGCCGGACTCGCCCTCGGCGCTGCGGGTCAGGCGGCGGGCCGGCTTCGCGCGCGTGGGGTAGACCTCCCACAGCGCGGTGTGCGTCTTGGTGCCGTCGGCGTTGAGGGTCGAGACCTGGGTGACGAGCCGGGAGCCGTCCGGCGAGAGCACGAGGCCCTCCATCCGGGGCAGACGGACGTACTCGTCCAGGTCGTGGAACGGCGTCGTGAGCGTGGGGTACTGCTCGGGCGCGTCCTGGACGAGACGGAGTCCGCGACCTGGCACGTCGGGCTGCATGGGTCCTCCTTGGTGCGGGCGCTCACGTGCGGCCGGGGGTACCGGCGCGGTTCGGGGGCGCTGCGTGGGTCATCGGTCGGCGGGCGCTCGCGCTTGACCGTTCCCGGCAGAACTCACCCGTGATCCTGCCACCGCGCGCAGGGGCCGTGCTGGGGCGTTCGGCGGGGGCGGTGGACGGAGGCGGGCGGGGCGTCCGGCGGCGGCGGTGGAGGGCGCTTCGGTGCCCGACGGCGCGGGGTCGGCCGCGGTGTCGGCGCCCGGCCGTACCGTTCCGCCCATGCGGATGCTCCACACCAGCGACTGGCACCTCGGTCGCACGCTGCACGGTGTGGACCTGCTCGGCCACCAGGCCGCCTACCTGGACCACCTCGTCGAGCTCGCGCGCGCGGAGCGGGTGGACGCCGTCGTCGTCGCGGGGGACGTCTACGACCGCGCCGTGCCGCCCGTCGAGGCGGTGCAGCTGCTCGCCGAGGCCCTGCGGCGGCTGAGCGAGACGGCCGCGGTCGTCGTCACGCCCGGCAACCACGACTCCGCGATCCGCCTGGGCTTCGCCGCGGAGCTCATGCGCGACGGCGTGCACCTGCGCGCGCGGGTGGCCGACGTCGGACGGCCGGTGCTCCTGCGCGACGAGCACGGCCCGGTCGCGGTGCACGCGCTGCCCTACCTCGACCCGGACACGGTCCGCCACGCTCTCGCGGACGACGAGGCCCCCGACGGCGTGCTGCCCCGCTCGCACGAGGCGGTGCTCGCCGCGGCGATGCGGCGCGTGCGCGCGGATCTGGCCGCCCGCGCGGCCGGCGGTGAGCGCGCGCGGTCGGTGGTCATGGCGCACGCGTTCGTCGTGGGCGGGGCGCCGTCGGACTCCGAGCGCGACATCCGCGTGGGCGGGGTCGACGCGGTGCCCACGGGCGTGTTCGCCGGGGTGGACTACGTGGCGCTCGGCCACCTGCACGGGCCGCAGGAGCTCTCCTTCCCCGCGGCCGACGGCGAGCGCGCGCCCGTGCTGCGGTACTCCGGCTCGCCCCTGGCCTACTCCTTCTCGGAGATGCACCACCGCAAGTCGACGGTGCTCGTGGAGCTGGGGCCGGACGGGGTCGTCGGCGCCGAGCCCGTGCCCGCCCCGGTGCCGCGCCGGCTCGCGGAGGTGACCGGCACCCTCGCGGAGCTGCTCGGCCCCGCGGGCGACGGGCACGAGGACGACTGGCTGCGCGCGGTCGTGACGGACCCGGTGCGACCGCCCGAGCTGCACGCGCGGCTCAGGGCCCGGTTCCCGCACCTGCTCGTCACCGAGCACCGGCCGCCCGGGGGCGTGGCCCGCTCCGGGGCCGCGGTGGTCACCGCGTCGCGCGACCCGGTGGACGTGGCGGCCGAGTTCGTCGAGCACGTGACGGGGGCGCCGCCGACGGCGGAGGAGCTCGCCGTGCTGCGCGAGGCGTACGAGTTCGTGGCCACCGCGGAGCGGAGCGCCTGATGCAGCTGCACCGGCTCACGTTCCAGGCGGTCGGGCCCTTCCCCGGCCGGTACACGATCGACTTCGCCGACCTGGCGTCGTCGGGCCTGTTCCTGCTCGAGGGCCCGACCGGGTCGGGCAAGTCGACGATCATCGACGCGATCGTCTTCGCGCTCTACGGCAAGGTCGCGTCGGCGGACGCGAGCGACGACCGCATCCGCTCCGACCACGCCGGCCCGGGCGACGAGACGTTCGTGGACCTGGTGTTCGAGGTGCCGTCCGGCGTCTTCCGGGTGCGCCGCACGCCGAAGTTCGAGCGCCCCAAGCAGCGCGGCACCGGCACGACGACGCAGCAGGCCTCGGTCCGGCTGTGGCGCCTGACGAGCCCCGACGCGCCCGACGACGGGCAGGTGCTCAGCACGCGCGCGGACGAGGCCGGGCCGGAGATCCAGCGCGCCGTCGGGCTGGACCGCGAGCAGTTCGTGCAGACGGTCGTCCTGCCGCAGGGGGAGTTCGCGAGCTTCCTGCGCGCGAAGCCCGAGGACCGGCGCCGGGTGCTGGAGCGGGTGTTCGGCACGCAGGTGTACGAGCGCCTCGAGAAGCGGCTCGCGCAGATGCGCGCCGAGGTCGGCCGGGGCCTGGACGCCGCGCGGAACGAGGTCGGTCGCGCGGTGGCGGGGTTCGTCGCCGCCGCCCGCTGCGACGACGAGGCCGAGGTGCTGCGGGAGGCCGCGGCCGCGGTCGACGTGGACGTCGACGCGCTCACCGAGCGGGTGGCCGTCGTGGTTGCGGCCCTCGAGGCGGAGGTCTCGGCCGCCGACGCCGTCGCCGCGGCCGCGGCCGAGCGGTGCGCGGTCACCGAGCAGGCCCGCGACGAGGCCCGCGCCACGCTGGCCGCGGTCGAGCGCCGGGACGCCCTCCTCGCCGAGCGTGCGGGCCTGCTGGCGCGCGCCGCGGAGCACGAGCGCGACGTCGTCGGGCTCGACCTGGCCCGCCGGGCCCGGCTCGCGATGCCGGGGGTGGCCGGGCTCGCGCAGGCGGAGACCGCGCTCGAGGAGGCCCTCGCGGCCGTGACGCGGCGTCGTGCGGCTGCGCTCGCCGGGCCGCACGCGGACCTCGCCGCGGTGGTGCCCGAGAGCGCCGAGCCCGAGGTGCTGGCCAAGGCGCTCGTCGCCGAGCGGGACAGGTGCACGGGCGCGCGCGCCCGCCTCGACCGGGCGCTCGAGCTCGAGGCGCGGCTGCCGGAGCTCACCGCAGGCGTCGACGACCTCGCCGAGCGCGTCGAGCGCCGGGCGGCCGAGCGGGACGAGCTCGTCGACGGCCTGGCCCAGCGGCCCGTCGCGCGTGCTGCTCTGCGGGAGCGCCGGGACGCGCTCGCGGCCGTGGCGGCGGGACTCGCGGACGCGCAGGTCGCGCTGAAGGAGCGGACGGCGCGCCTCGAGGCCGCGGTGCGGGCGGCCGAGCTCGCCCCGCAGGTCGCCGCGGCGGAGGAGGCCGCGACCGCGGCGGCCCGCGAGGCGGCGCAGGCCGAGGACGAGGCGGGCGCGCTGCGGCGGGCCAGGATCGCCGGCATGGCCGCCGAGCTCGCGCTCGAGCTCGCGCCCGGGACGCCGTGCCCGGTGTGCGGCGGGACCGAGCACCCGCACCCGGCGGAGTCGTCCGCGGAGCGGGTCACGGCCGAGGCGGTCGAGGAGGCGGAGCGGGCCGCGGCGGCCGCGGCGGAGGCGCTCGCGCGGGCGGGCGGCGTGCTGAGCGACGCGCGCGCCCGGCACGAGGCAGCGCTGGCCGCCGCCGACGGCTGGGACGTGCCCACGGCGGAGGCGGCGGTCGCGGAGGCCCGCGCGGCGGTGGACGCGGCGACCACGGCGGGCGCCGAGCGGGACGCGCTGGACGCGGAGCTCGAGGCGTTCGACGACGAGACGCGCCGGCTCGAGGAGCGCCGGGCCGAGATCGAGCGGGTGCTCGGCGAGGAGACCGCACGGCTCGGGCAGCTGCGCGCCGAGGTCCGGGACGCGCAGACGGTCGTCGAGTCCGCGCGCGAGTCCGCGGAGACGGTGCGGGAGCGCGCGGCGGCCCTCGACGAGCGGGTCGCGCTCGTCACGGCGTGGGCGGAGGACGCCCAGCGGGTGGTCACGGCGACCGAGCGGCGCGCCGAGCGCGCGGAGGAGCTCGCGGCCGCGCTCGCCGAGCACGGGTTCGACGACGCCGCGGCGGTGCGGGCGGCCGCGCTCGACGACGCCGCGCTCGCCGCGCTCGACCGGCGCGTGCGCGAGCACGAGTCGGCGCTGGACCGGGTCGAGCGCGGGCTGGCCGAGGACGCTGTCCGGGCGGTGGGCGACCTCGCGGCCGACGCCGCGCGGGGCGCCGTCGTGCAGGCGGAGGAGGCGCACGCCGCGGCCGACGCCGAGGCCGTGCGCACCGCGAACCTCGCGGCGACCGCGGGCGAGCGGCTCGCCGGGGCGCGGCGCGAGGCCGACGTCGTCGGGCAGGCCTGCCGGCGGCTCGTGGCGGCGCGCGCGGCGGCCGGACCGGTGGTGCGCATGGCGAACGTCGTCGCGGCGAGCGGCGGCGAGAACGCGCGGCAGATGTCGCTCGGCACGTACGTGCTCGCGCGGCGGTTCGAGGACGTCGTCGCGGCGGCCAACGGGCGGCTCGCGGTGATGTCGTCCGGCCGGTACGAGCTGCTGCGCAGCGACGAGCGCGAGCGCGGCGGGGGCGGCCGCAAGCTCGGGCTCGCGCTCAAGGTGGTGGACCACCACACCGAGCGCGAGCGCGACCCAGCGACGCTGTCCGGCGGCGAGACCTTCTACGTCTCGCTCTCGCTCGCGCTGGGGCTGGCGGACGTCGTGACGGCCGAGGCGGGCGGGATCGACCTCGGCACGCTGTTCGTGGACGAGGGCTTCGGCTCGCTCGACGGCGACACGCTCGACGTCGTGCTCGCGGAGCTGGGGCGGCTGCGCGAAGGCGGCCGCGTCGTCGGCGTCGTGTCGCACGTGGACGCGATGAAGCAGTCGATCGCCGAACGCATCGAGGTCCGCCGCACGGGCGACGGCACGAGCACCCTCACCGTCCGCGCCTGAGGCCGCTCACCAGGACCAGCCGCGCTGGGCGAGGGCCAGCTCGTCCTCGAACCGGCCGGGCTCGGAGCGCAGGCGCAGCCCGGGGCCGTCGGCGGGCGGGAGGTGGCTCGGCACGCCCGCGAGTCGGCAGGCCTCGTCGAGGAGCTCGTCGTACGCGGCCTGCGCCGCCTCGAGCTTGCGGGCCCGGGCCCACGCGTGCTCGTCGCACTCGAGCGCCCGGATGTGGTCGGCGAGGACGCCGAGCCGCACCTGGAGCGCGAGGACGTGCAGCGCGTCCGGATCGGGGTTGCCGCGGTGCCGCCCGTGCCCGGGGTCGCGGCGGTGCGGCCGGTCGACGTCGTCGTCGGGCGCGTCCGCGGCCGCGACGGGGGGCCGCCCGCGCAGGAGGCGGGCCAGCCGGGCGAACCTCGCCCGCCACCGGGGCGCGGCGTCGTCGGGCGACGGGACCGCCGCCGCCATGAGGCCGAACACGGTCACCGGCAGGGCCATCCAGACCACCGTCTCGACCATCGCGCGCCTCGCTGCGCCGCGCCCGGCCCGCGTGGCCGGGCTCCCGACCCGTCCAGCGTAGGCCGCGCCCGCGCGGGCGGCCACGGGTGCGTCCCGCGCGCGGATGGCCACGGGTGCGGCCTGCGCGGCCCGCCACCGGGCTCGCCCCGGAGCGACGCGGAACCCCGCCTCACGTACTGTCGAGCGGGTGCGCAAGGTCCTCGCCGTCGTCGTGGTGCTCGTCGTGCTCGTGGGCGTGGCGGCCGTCGCCGACGCCGTGCTGCGCGACCGTGCGGAGGAGCGCATCGCCGGCGAGGTCGCCGACGCGATCCCCGGGGTGAGCGACCCGCCCGACGTCACCATCGAGGGCTACCCGTTCGTCACGCAGCTCGCCGCGGGCAGTCTCGACGCGGTGCGCCTGACCGCGCGCGAGGCGGTCGTCGACGGGCTGAGGCTCGAGGACGTCGTCGTGCGCGCGCACGGAGTCTCCACGACCGCCCCGCACACGGTCGAGCGCGCCGAGATGCGCGCGGTCGTCCGGCCCGAGGACGTGGCGGCGGTGCTCGGGCTCGACGGTCTCGCGCTCGGCATCGACGACGGCGAGCTCCAGGCCACCGCCGACGTGCTCGGCGTGCCCCTGGACGTGGGCCTGGCCGTGCGGCCCGAGGGGCGCGACGTCGTCGTCGACGTGGTGGCCTTCGAGCTCGGCGGGTTCCGCGTCGACAGCGACGCCCTCCCGGCCGAGCTCACCGCGCAGCTGACGGGGCTGCGTTTCACGGTCACGGGGCTCCCCGAGGGCATGACGCTCACCGCGCTCACGGTGGACGACGACGGCCTCCGGCTCGCCGCCGAGGGTCGCGCCCTGGCGCTCGACGCGGCCTGACCTGGGCACCGTCCGCTCCGGCCCGCCCAGGCCGCCCCGGCCCGCCGGGGTCGCCCGGAGCCCGTCGATCCGGCACCGTCCGCTCCGGCCCGCCCAGGCCGCCCCTCCGACGACGGAACGCGCACCACCGGGAGCGCTTTCCGTCGATTTCCGCGTCCGATCAGGATCTCGACGGCGGTCCGCGATGTGCAACCGGGCTCGGCGCCGCTATGGTCGGGCCCGTTCCTCGGCGCCCGCGTCCGGCGGCGCCGCCCCGTCCAACGTGGGAAGGGCTCATGAGCGACGGAACTACAGCCTCCGCGCCGGTCGCGGAGACCGGCGCACCCCGCGAGCAGTGGTCGGGCCAGCTCGGGTTCATCCTGGCGGCCATCGGCTCCGCGGTCGGCCTCGGCAACATCTGGCGTTTCCCCGGCGTCGCCTACGAGAACGGCGGCGGCGCCTTCCTCATCCCGTACCTGGTCGCGTTGCTGACCGCGGGCATCCCGATCCTGTGGCTCGACTACGCCGTCGGCCACCGGTTCCGGGGGGCGGCGCCGACGGCGTTCCGCCGCCTCTTCAAGCCCGCGGAGAGCCTCGGCTGGTTCCAGGTGGCGATCAGCTTCATCATCGCGACCTACTACGCGGCGATCCTCGCGTGGGCGCTCGCGTACGCGTGGTTCTCGGTCGACCTGGCCTGGGGCGACGACCCGGCCGGGTTCCTCTTCGGCGAGTTCCTCAAGGCGTCCGACGAGGTGACGGTCGGCTTCGACTTCGTGCCGGGCATCCTCGCCCCGCTCGTCATCGTGTGGGGCCTCGCGCTCGTCATCATCGCGTCCGGCGTCAAGCGCGGCCTCGAGCGCGCGAACCTCATCATGATCCCGCTGCTCGTGGTCATGTTCGGCTCGCTCGTCGTGCGCGCGGTCACGCTCGAGGGCGCGGCCGACGGCCTGAACGCGTTCTTCACGCCCGACTGGGAGGCGCTGACCGACCCGAGCGTGTGGGTGGCGGCCTACAGCCAGATCTTCTTCTCGCTGTCGATCGCCTTCGGCATCATGATCACGTACTCGTCGTACCTGCGGCGCAAGGCGAACCTCACGACGACCGGCCTCGTGGTCGGCTTCGCGAACTCGTCGTTCGAGCTCCTCGCCGGCATCGGCGTGTTCGCGACGCTGGGCTTCATGGCGTCGCAGGCGGGCGTCCCGCTGGCCGAGCTCGGCAGCATCAAGGGCATCGGCCTGGCGTTCGTCGCGTTCCCGCAGATCCTGTCGACGATGCCCGGCGGCCCCGTGTTCGGCGTGCTGTTCTTCGGCTCGCTCGCCCTGGCCGGCATGACCTCCCTCATCTCGATCCTGCAGGTCGTGTCCGCGGCGTTCCAGGAGAAGCTGGGCCTGTCCGTGCGTCAGGCGGCGGTCTTCATCGGCGGTATCGCCGCGATCATCTCGATCCTGCTGTTCTCGACGACGACGGCCGTCCCGCTCCTGGACACCGTCGACGACTACGTCAACAACGTCGGGATCGTCCTGTCCGCCGTCGTGATGTGCGTCCTGCTCGGGCTCGTGCTGCGCAAGCTCACCGAGCTGCAGGGCCACCTCAACGCGCGCGTCGGCGTCAACGTCGGGGCGTGGTGGAAGTGGCTCGTCGCGGCGATCGTGCCGGTGGTGCTCGGCTACATGCTCATCAGCCACGCGGTCGAGCTCGTCACCAAGGGCTACGGCGACTACCCGTCGTGGTTCACGACGGCGTACGGCTGGGGTGCCATCGCGCTGTCGGTGGTCGCCTCGGTCCTGTTCGCGATCCTGCCGTGGCGGCGCCCGGTGGACGACTTCGTCCCTGACGCGCTGCCCGAACTCGCCTCGACCGGAAGGAGGTCGGCATGACCGGGACCGCCATCCTGTTCCTGCTCATCTCGGCCGCGATCATCTGGGGCGGGCTCGCCCTGTCGATCGTGCGCCTGCGCCGCGACGGCGGCGCCGACGAGGGCCAGGCCCCGCACGACCTCTGATCCAGGGCCGTAGCCACGACGCGGGGGCCGGTGTCGACGACGACGCCGGCCCCCGCGCCGCGTCCGGGCACGCGCCTCGTCGTGGTGCGTCCCGGTCCCGCGCCGCGTCCGGGGCCGAGGGGCTCCGTCCCACGACGTCCGCCCACCGGGCGGGCTAGGGTTCGGCGCATGGCCACACCGCACATCGGCGCCGAGCCCGGCGACTTCGCCCCCGACGTCCTCATGCCGGGTGACCCCCGGCGTGCCCAGCGGATCGCGGAGACGGTCCTCGAGGACGCCCGCCTCGTCACGGAGGTGCGCGGCATCCTCGGCTACACCGGCACGTTCGACGGCCGGCCGGTGTCGGTCCTCGCGTCCGGCATGGGCATCCCGTCGATCAGCATCTACGCCACCGAGCTGTTCCGGTTCTACGGCGTCGAGCGGATCATCCGGATCGGCACCGCGGGCGGCATGGCGCCGCACCTCCAGGTGGGCGACGTGGTCATCGCCAACGCCGCGCACACGGACTCGTCGGTGGTCGGCAACAAGATCCCGCAGATCCACTTCAGCGCCGCCGCGACGTTCTCGCTGACCGCGGCCGCGGCCGAGGCCGCGGGCGTCGGCCCGGGCCAGCGCCGCCCGCAGCGCACGGAGGAGCCGGCGTCCGGGCGCCGTCGTCGGCGCAAGAACGGGTCGGTCTACGTGGGGCCGGTCATCTCGAGCGACGTGTTCTACTCCGACCGCCCCGCCGTCAACGAGGCCCTCGTCAAGCACGGCACGCTCGCGGTGGAGATGGAGGCAGCGGGTCTGTACGCGGTCGCCGCGCAGGAGGGCAAGCAGGCCCTGGCGATCTGCACGATCAGCGACCTGCTCTTCCGCGACGAGGCGCTGTCCGCGGCCGACCGCGAGCTGCTCTTCGACCGGGCCGTCGCCCTGGGCCTCGCCGCCTTCGCCAACGCCTGAGCCGGCGGCCCGCCCACGCGCCCGCGGGAGGACTGTCGCCGACATCACGGTTTGCACGGCTCAACTCGGGCAAAAGCCGTGACGATGATGGTGAGGTGGGACGCACACCCGTGTCCCGCCGCACCGGACGCGACCGGCGTCCGTCGAGGCTCGCGAAGAGGCGGATCGTGACCCAGGCGTTCCTTCCCCCGTCCCCCACCCCCGACCCGGCCGGTGGGCGCACCACGACGCGGCGCACGCCGGCCGTGCTCTCGCTGCACGCGCCGCACCCGGAGACCGGGCTGCCGACGACGTGGCAGGTCACCGCGGCCGCCGCCGACGGCGTGCCGGGCGGCTACCTCGTCGAGTGGGCCGACGGCGAGATCCACAGCCCCGCGGTGTGGATGCAGGCGCGTCGCTCGTCGGAGCTCGCGACCGAGGACGAGGTGCTCGCGCTCGTCCGGCGGCTGCTCTTCGGCCAGGACTGAGCGGCCGCCCCGATCCCGCGGCTCGGTCGGGCTCCCCGATCAGGCGTCGCGGTCAGTCGCCGCCCTGCGCGACGCCGAGGAAGGCGCCCAGCTCGGCCAGGCCGTGCGGCGTCGTCGGCAGGTAGTCCGTCAGCCCGGGTGACCGCACGACGACGGCCCGCCACTGCGCGCGCGAGATCGCCACGTTGATGCGGTTGCGGTTGAGCAGGAACTCCATGCCGCGCGGCACGTCCGCGGGCGAGGAGGCCGTCATCGACACGACGACGACCACCGCCTGCTGGCCTTGGAACAGGTCGACGGTGCCGACGCGGACGTCGGCCAGCCCGGCGGCGTCGAGGGCCCGGCGGATCGTCCACACCTGCGCGTTGTAGGGCGCCACGACGACGACGTCGGCCTGCTCGAGGGGCCGCCCGGTGTCCGTGGGCGGGCGCGCGGCCGGGTCGGTCCACGTGCGGCCGAGCACGCCGCGCACCTGCCGGACCACCTCGTCGGCCTCCTCCTGCGACGCGACCGCGTTGCCCTCGTGCGGCACGAGCACCTGCCCGACGCCGGGCGGCACCCCCTCGAGCGAGCGCGCCGCCGTGCGGGGCACCGCGGCCAGGCGGTCCTCGTAGGACAGCCGCGAGACGACTCGGGCCAGCGCGGGGTGCATGCGCCACGTGCGGGCGAGGAAGTAGCCGAGCTCGGGCGGCAGGGTGTCCCGGCCGTCGACCAGCCAGCCGAGCGCCGAGCAGTCGACGGGCTCGGGGTGCCGGCCCTGCGTGACCTGCGGGAGCTGCTGCGGGTCGCCGAGCAGGAGCAGGTTCCGCGCTGCGCCCGACACCGCGAGCGTGTCGGCGAGCGCGAACTGGCCCGCCTCGTCGACGACGAGCAGGTCGAACGGCTCCGAGGGCAGGCGGCGCGGGTTGGTGAAGTCCCAGGCGGTGCCGCCCATGACCCCGCCGTCGGCGATCGCCGCGTGGACGTCGGCGAACCTGTCGCCCCTCACCCACGTCCAGGGCACCTGAGGCAGGTCGCCGGTCGCCTTCGGCTTCTTCCAGATCCGCTCGCGCGGCACGCCGGCCGCGCCGACCTCCCGCAGCATGTTCTCCACGACGGTGTGCGACTGCGCGACGACGCCGACCCGCCACCCCCGCGCGACGAGCGCCGCGACGACGCGGGCGCCCGTGTACGTCTTGCCCGTGCCCGGCGGGCCCTGGACCGCCAGGTACGAGCCGTCGAGGTCGGCGACCGCGGCGGTGATCGCGGCCGCGTCGTCCCCGTCGACCACAGGCGGCAGCCCGCCCGAGCGCGTCCGCGGCGGGCGTCGCCGGAGCAGGTCGAGCCCGGGCTGGTCGGGGAGGGTCCCCGGCCCCTGGGCGCCGGAGAGCGCCTCGGCCACCCGCTCGCCGAGCGCCCGCACCGCGGCGCGGATCGAGTCGCTGCGCGGCGGCACGCCCGGCGCGAGGGCCATCGGCAGCGCGTCGCGCCGGTCCGCGTCGGTCGCACCCTTGCCCAGGCGCTCGCAGACGACGACGACGTCGCGCGCCGCCCCGCCGCCCTCCGCGGTCACCTCGAGGACGCGCACCTTGTCGGTCCAGCCGCGCGTCCCGCGCGCCGACGTGCTCAGGCCGGGCGGGAGCGGCGGCTCGTAGATCGCCGTGACGTCGGCGCCCTCCGCGACGCCCGACCCCGGCTCGAGCCGGCCGACGAGCCGCACGTGCCGCTGCAGGGTGTGGGCCCGCTCGGGCACGTGCCAGTCGGTGACCACCTCGGCCCCGTCGACGAGCAGCACGCTGCGCCGGTCGAGCCACTCCGTCGGGTGGCTCGCGAGGCGGTCGTAGTGGGCCCACCAGAACGGCTTGGCCTCGCGCTCGTGGTAGCCGAGCGCGGCGGCGAGCATCGCGACCGCCTGCCGGTCGGCGTCGCGCTCCGCGGGGTCCTCGCCGGCCCAGGCGAGGAGCCGTGAGGCGAGCTCGTCGGGGGCCTTGCCCTCGGCGTCGGGGGCGGTGCGCGTGGACCCGGCGTCGGCGGCCGCGAGGGGGCCCGAGGCGTCGGCGCCGGCGGGCACGTGGCCCCGCGAGGCGCCGTCGCCGGCGGGCTCGCGGTCCGGGCCGCGAGGCTCGACGCCGGCCTCGGCCGCGCGCGCGAGCAGCCAGTCCCGCAGCCGCCACGTCGACTCGCAGTCGATCCGGTTGTACTCGGCGATCCGGGCGAGGCGGTCCTGCCACTCGCCGAGGCGGCCCTGGTCGCGCACCTCGCAGGCCTCGGCGTACTCGACGACGGACTCCCCGGCGGTGGTCACCTCGCCCGTGCGGGCCTGCGGCATGTAGAGCGGCTCGAGCTTCTTCAGCGAGTACGACCGCTGCCCCACCTTGAGCGACGCCCGGACCGTCGCGTACAGGTCCACGAGGACGCCGTCGCGCAGCAGCTGGTCGACCTCGTCCTCGCCGACGCCGTAGCGTCCCGCGAGCCGCAGCAGCGCGGCCTTCTCGTACGACGCGTAGTGGTAGACGTGCATGCCCGGGTGCGCGGCGCGCCGCTCGCGCAGGTACGCGAGGAAGTCGAGGAGCGCCTGCCGCTCCTGCGCCCGGTCGTGCGCCCAGAAGGGGCGGAAGACCGGCTCCGCGCCCGGCGCCGTCGGCGCCTCGAGCACGCCGAACAGGTACTCCAGGCCCCAGGTGCCCGCCTCGTCGACCCACAGCGGGTCGCCCTCGAAGTCGAAGAAGACGTCGCCCGGGTCCGGCGGCGGCAGGTGCCCGACGGCGTCGGGCGCGACGAGCCGGTAGGCGACGCCCCCGGCGGTGGTCACCTCGGGGTCCAGGGCGCCGTCTGCCGGGGCTCCGTCGGCGGGGGCTTCCGCGGCCTCGGCGGCGCGCTCCTGGGCGACCTGGAGGCGGGCCTGCGCGCGCAGGTCGGCGAGCGTGCTCGCGGCGATCCCGTCGACGTGCCCGGTGGAGGCGGCGAGCTCGTCGATCGTCGTGACGCCGGCCGCGCGCAGGCGGGCGCGCTGCGAGACGCGCAGCCCCGCGACGAGCAGGACGTCGCGCCGCGCCTCGAGCTCGGGCGCGCACACCTCGCAGCGCAGGCAGGCGCGGTAGCGGTCGTCCCCGAAGGCGACGGCGACGCCGTCGGCCACGTGCGCGTCGACGATCGACTGCAGGCGGGCGCGGCGCTCCCGGTACGCGGGCAGCAGGTCCGCGAGCCGGTGCGCCGTGACCTGGTGGTCACCGAGCACGAGGTGCACGTGCTCGGTGAGCGGGACGCCGTGCGCGAGGAGCTGGTCGGCGTACGCGGCGAGCTGCAGCAGCGCGACCACCTTGGCGCGCCGCGCGAGCTTGGTGTCGAGCACGGCCCAGGCGGTCGGCGGGCCGTCGGGCCGCGTCCAGCCCTCGGAGGGGACTCCCGTGGCCAGCGGGTCGTCGGCGCGCACGACGAAGTCCGCCCAGCCGCTGAACCGGCCGTCGAAGAACCCGGCCTGGAACACCGCGTCGGCCCCGGCGCGCAGCGCGGCCAGGGTCTCGTCGCGCTTGGCGGTGAGCACGGCGGCGTCCCGGGCGTCCGCCCGCGCGGGCCGGGCGATCTCGACGACGCCGCGCCCGGTCGCCGGGTCCCGCGGCCCGTACCGGCGGCGCAGCTCGGCGAGCACGCGGCGCTCGTGCCGGTCGCCGAGCTCGGCGAGTCGGTCGAGCATGGCGTCCGGCTCGGGGTCGAGGGGCGGGACCAGCCCGAGCTTGGCGTCGAGCGCGCGGAGCAGGGCGAGCTCGCAGGTCGCGGCGAGCGACAGGTCGCTCGGGCTGTAGACGACGGTCGGCGCGCCCGCGGGGGAGGTCGCGGCGCCGTCGTCGGTGCGACCGTCGAGCAGGAGCATGGCCGAAGGCTACGGCGCGTCAGGGACACGGTCGCCCGTCGTCCGGCGCAGGGTCTCCGCACGGCGCGGCGCCCCCGGGGGGCGAACCCCCGGGGCGCCGCGTGGAGCCTGCTCGGGCCGCGCGGGGCCCGGCGTCAGTTGGCCGGGTCGTCCGACGGCGGCGGGACGGCACCGGCGTCGGCCTCCGCCCGCTTGGCCCGCGTGCGCGGGCGGGAGGCGTCGGTCGTCGTCGGGGCCGCGGGCGCCTCGCCGGTGGCCGGGGCCAGGCCGGCGACGCTCGCGACGAGCTGCGAGAGGTCGAGCCCGGTGAGCTGCTTGATGACCTGCTGGCCCTCGCCCAGCACCGAGGCGACGTTCTTCGTGAGCTGCGAGGCGCCGTCCGTGGAGACGACGGTGATCTGGTCGATCGAGCCGACCGGCTCGGCGGCCGCACGGACGATCTCCGGCAGGCGCGAGATGAGCTCCTGCGCGATGGCGGCCTGGCCGTACTTCTTCAGGGCCTCGGCCTTGGCGTCCGTGGCGGCGGCCTCGGCGCGACCCTCGGCCTCGATCGCCGCGGCGCGCGCCTCACCCTCGGCCCGGATGGCCTCGGCGAGCGCGAGCTGGCGGTCGCGCTCCGCCTCACCGGCGCGGCGCACGGCCTCGGCGGCGGCCTCGGCGTCCTGGATCGCGGCCTTCTTGTTCGCCTCGGCGATCGTGGTCCGCTTGTAGGCCTCGGCCTCGGTGGCGGCGTTGGTGGCGTCGCGCTCGGCGGTCGCGCGCTGGACCCGCGCGTACGCCTCGGCCTCGGCGGGCTTGCGGATGTCGATGTCGAGCTGCTCCTCGGTCACGCGGGCCTGCTCGGCGAGCGCCTCGCGCTGCTTGGCGGCGACGAGCTTCTCCTGCTCGGCGCGCGCGAGCTGGCCGGCGGCCTCGGCCTCGGCGTTCGCCCGGTCCGTCTGCGCCTTGATCTCGGCCTTCTTCAGGTCGAGCTCCTTCTGGCGCTGGGCGATCTGCTCGGCGGCCTCGATGACCGCGAACTCGGAGACCCGACGGGCCTCGGCCTCGCTGACCTCCGCGACCTGGCGGGCGCGGGCGGCCTCGGCGCGACCCAGGTTGACCAGGTAGTCCGAGCCCGGCGTCGAGATGTCGGAGATGTTGAGCAGGTCGACCTGCAGGCCCTGCTCGGCGAGGTCGGCCTTGGTCGACTCGACGACGCGGTCGGACAGGCCCTTGCGGTCGGAGATGATCTGCTCGACGGTCATGTCGCCGACGATCGAGCGCAGCGAGCCCTCGAGGGACTCCTTGATGATCTCGGTCAGCGTGCCCTGCTGGGAGAGGAAGCGCTGGGCCGCGCGCCGCACGCCCTCCTCGTCACCGCGCACCTTGAAGTTGATGGACGCCTTGATGGCGATCTTGATGCGGTTCTTGTCGACGCCCTCGACCGTGATGCCGATCTGGCGCTGCTCGAGGGAGATCGGGAAGCCCTGCTGCAGGATCGGCCAGACGAACACGCGGCCGCCGATGACGACCCGCTGCCCGGCGTCCCCCGCGGCCCCGCGGCCCGCGCCGCGGCCGACGATGATGAGCGCCTCGTTCGGGGGCACCCGCCGGATCCGCCGCGCCACGAACGCCAGCAGGGCGAGGACGACGATGACGAGGGCGATGACGCCGAGGACGGTCACCGTCTCGGCGGCAAGGTTGTCCAGCACGGCATTCCTCCGTGGTCGGGCTGCGGCGGGGCCAAAGCGGCACCGCCGGTGGTGCTAGTCGGTGGTGGCGGGCGGCTCGGGCGCCTGCCCGGAGGGCGGCTGCTCCTCGGGCGCCCGCTCGGCCGGTGCGGGGCCCGCGGCGGGCGGCGTCGGCGTCGTGGGCGTGACCGGGGCGACCTTGACGCGGCTGCCCGACTGCTCGAGGACGACGATGCGCGTGCCCACCTCGATCTGCGTGTCCGCCCACGCGAGGCGGCGCTCGAGCTCGCGCGGGTCGTCGAGGGAGACCTCGCCGGCGCCGGCACCCGTGATGGTCGCGGTCACGACGCCCTGCACGCCGGTGAGCACGCGTGGCGCGCCGTCCTCGGACTCCTTGAGGCGCTTCACGACCGCCTGGACGCCGAAGAGGACGAGCAGGCCGAAGGCGATCGCCGCCGCGTAGGCCCAACCGGTCGCGAGTCCGTTGGCCTTGACGATCGAGCCGAGCGCACCGAACGCGACGAGGCCCGCGCCGAGCGACGTCCCGGAGACCAGGCCGTCGCCCAGCTCGAGGAGGTCGTCGAGCACGAGCGACACGAGCAGCATGAGCAGCCCGACGCCGCCGATGACGATGAACGTGACCATGCGTCCCACCCCTGCGGTTCGGTCGGTGCTGGCCAGACACTATCGGGGCGGGGTCCGCCTGGGCAGGCCGTTCCGGCGCGGACTCTCGTGCGGCAGGCTGTGCCCGTGGCCACCACCCGGCACTACGCGCTGCCGCCCCTCGTCGCGGCGGCGTGGGGCGTGCTGACCGCCGCCGTCGGGCTCGGCGTGACCTGGCTCGTCGTGCGCGGCATGGAGCCGGGGCCCGGCATGGCCGACGTCGCGGTCGCCGTGCTCGGGCTGCTCGCGTCCACGGGCCTCGGCGTCGCCGTCTGGCTCGCGCTGCTCGTGCGCGCGGCCGTGCGGCTGTTCCCGCGGGGGAGCCGGCTCGCGCCGGTGATCGTCTCCGCGGCGGCGGTGCTCGCGCTCGTGGTGACCTGGTCGACGCTCGCCTCGCGCCTGGAGGACGGCGGCGGCCTCCCGTCGAGCCCGGCCGAGGCCCTCGTGGCGCTGCCGCTGCTGCTCGCCCTGCCGGCGCCGTCGGTGGTCTACGCCCTCTGGGCCCGACGCCGCCCGCCCGGCTGACGGGGCCGCCCTCCCGGGTGCGGACGCCTCGCCCCGGGGGCGGCCGCCCGCCCGGCTGACGGGGCCGCCCTCTCAGGGGGGACGCCCGTGTCCGGATCGCCCCGACGCGCCCGGAGATGGGTCGCGCGGGCGCGCGGTGGCAGGCTGCGGTCGTGACCGCCGACCGCGGCGCCGCCGCGCCCGCGCTCGCGCCCGCGACCCGGCGCCGCGACCTCGGCCTCCTCCTCGCCGGCACCGCCGTCTCGACCGTCGGCGGGTCGCTCGCGCTCCTTGCGGTGATGGTGCACCTCGAGCCGTCGGGGCCGGGCTGGATCGCTGCCGCGTGGGCGGGCGAGCTGCTGCCCGTCGTGCTCCTCGCGCCCGTCGTCGGCCGCGTCGTCGACCGTGTGCGCAACCGGGAGCTGCTGCTCGGCGCGATCACGCTCCAGGCCCTCGCCCTGACGATCTGCGGCCTGCTCGGCGTCCGTGCGGGCGGCGAGGTCGTCATCATCGGCTCGCTCGTGCTGCTCGGCGTGGGCACCGCCGTCGCGAACCCGGTCATCGCGGCGCTGCTCCCCCGCGTCTCCGGCGAGGAGCACGCGACGCGCGCCTACGGCTGGTTCTCGATGATCAGCCAGGCCGGCTTCCTCGCGGGGTTCGCGGTGGCGGGCGTCCTCGTCGACGCGACCTCCGAGCGCACCGCGCTGCTCATCGCGGGGGGCGCGAGCCTGGCCATGGCCGCGGCCGTCGCCTTCATCCGCACCCAGCGGGTCCCGGAGCCCGACGCCGACCGGTCGGGCGGGTCCATGTGGCTCGGCTTCGCGCGGATCCGCGCGGACGGGTTCCTGCTCGTCGGCGTCACCGGGCTCGGGGTGGCGACGCTCATCGCCGTCCTCGTCAACATCGCCGACGTGTTCTACGTGCTCGACGAGATCGGTGCCTCGGCGACCGCCTACGGGCTGGTGACGGCGCTGTGGCCGGCGGCCGGCGTCGTCGGCGGCTGGTACGCGGGGCGCCTCGTGGGCGACCGGCTGCTCGCGCGGTGGCTCGCGTGGACGACCGTCGCGGTGGGCGTGGCGCTGCTCGTCGCCTCGTCGGTCGTGTCGATCGTCGCGGTCGGCGTCGGCTGGCTCATCGGCGGGGCGGCGAACACCGCGCAGCGCGTGTGCCTCAACGCGCTCGTGCGCTCGCGCACCGACGACGCCGCGCGCGGCCGCGTCTTCAGCGCCGTCTCGGGCGTGCTGCAGGCGGGGAACCTCGTCGGGCTCGTCACGGGCGCGACGTTCGTCGCGCTCATCGGGGCCCGCGCGAGCATGGCGTGGGCGGGCGCGGCGACCGTCGTCGTCGGGCTGCTCATGCTGGCGGCGCGGGCCGGCGGCCCGTCGCCCGCGGAGGTCCGCGAGGCCTGACGGGCCGCCGGGCTGTCGGCCGGACCGCTCGACCGGCCGATCGGCCGCATGGGCCGGGGTCGGGCCGGCCCGGAGGCGGTCAGGGGTCGGTCAGCCGTTCTGCTCGAGCTCGCGCAGCTCGCGCTCGAGCTGCTCGTTGAGCTCGTCGAGCTCGCGCTGCCACTGGTCGATGTCCTCGTCGAACCGGTCGATCTCGTCGGTCGCCGAGTTCAGCCACAGCGCCGCGGCCACGTACATGATGATCGCGCCGATCACGGCGACGGCGCCGGTGACGATGCCGCCGATGGCGAGGCCCTTGCCGCCCGACTCCGCCGCCTTGCGCATGCCGAGGAAGCCCAGGACGACGGCGACCAGGCCGAGGACGGCGGCGAAGATGTTGACGAACGGGATCCACGCCATGAGCAGGGCGACGATGCCCAGGATCAGGGCGATGACCGCCATGCCGTTGGTCTGGCTCGGGGCGGGCGGGGTGCCCGCGTACCCGGGCGTGTAGCCGGGCGGGGCGTACTGCTGCTGGTACTGCTGCGGGTACTGCTGCTGGGGGTACTGCTGCGCCGGCTGTCCGTACGGCTGCTGCGCCGGGTAGCCCGGCTGCGGCTGCTGCGCGTACGGCTGCTGGGGCGCGGGTGCGGGCTGCGCCGGTGGCGCGGCCGGGTCCTGCGGCGGGGTCGGGGCGCCTCCTGCCGCGTTCGGGTCACCGGGAGGCGGGTACGAGGTGGACATCTCAGCCTCTTCTCGCGCGGCCAGGGCCGCGGTCGGCGGTTCTGACCGACCCATGGTGGCGGTTCGACCGCCGTCGCGACAGGCGTTCGGTGTGCCCGGCTTGCACCGGTCCGTCCGTCGTCACCCGGACGGCGGACGTTCTCACCCGCGCGAGGGGTTCTCGGAACGCCGCGTCGCGCCGATGTCAGGGGCGAGCGCCGGGAACGGCCCGGCCCCGGGGAGCGTGGTGACGATGGCCAGGGGGACGACGGAGCGGCAGGTGGAGTCGGCGGTGGTGTTCGGCATGCACCCGACCCGCGGGTACCCCGTCACGTGGCACATCACGCCGGTCCCGGTCGGCCTGCGGCGGCGCGTCGAGTACCTCGTCGAGCAGGCCGACGGCCTCATCGAGGACGACGAGGCCTGGCGCTACGCCGTCAAGACCGTCGAGCTGGTCACGGCCGAGGAGGCCCGCGAGCTGCTCGAGGCCGCCCGCCGCTGACCCGACCCCCACCCGGCCCACCCCGCCCCACCCTGCGGGGGGCGTGGGGGTGGGTGGGGACCGACCCCTCAGTCCTCGACGGGCTCGAGGAGGATGACCGGGATCACGCGCGACGTGCGCTCCTGGTAGCGCGCGTAGTCGGGCCAGACGGCGACCGCGCGCTCCCACCACTCGGCGCGCTCGTCGCCGTGCAGCTCGCGCGCGACGTACTCGCGCTTGACGGCGCCGTCCTGCAGCTCGACCCGCGGGTTCGCGACGACGTTGTGGTACCAGAGCGGGTGCTTCGGGGCGCCGCCCATCGAGGCGACGACGGCGTAGCGGCCCTCGTGCTCGACCCGCATGAGCGGCGTCTTGCGCAGCTTGCCGCTGCGCGCGCCGACGGTGGTCACGACGACGATCGGGACCCCGGCGAGGGTGTTGCCCTCGCGTCCTCCGGAGGACTCGAAGAGCTCCACCTGCTCGCGGGACCGGTCGACAGGGCTCGGGGCGTACTCACCGACGAGAGGCATGCCGGGGGAACGGTCGGCGCCCCACCCGGCATTCCGCGCGCCGTCGCCCGCCGGGCGTCCCGCCCCCCGGGCGCCCCGCACCCGGGGTCAGTCCTCGGGCTGGTCCCGCCAGGCCATGTCGCGCACGTAGGACGTCCACACGGTCGCGGCGCCGATGCCGGTCACGAGGGCGCACGCCACGAGCACGCCGATCTTCGCGAGCCACGCGTCCTCGCCGCCCACGAACGGCGACAGCGCAGCGCCGACGAAGGACGCCGCCCAGACCCAGCCGTACACGTGGTACCTGCGCGGCACCTGGCCGAGGCCCAGGCGCACCTGGCTGCGCCGGCGCAGCACCTTGGTGAACGCGACGACGCCGGCCACCCACACCGCGAGCACGACCGGCGCGAGCACGAGGTACGCGAGCGTCAGCCACGAGCGCGAGGCCATGGCCGCCGCGATGGACGCCAGCGGCACGACGACGACGGCGGCCAGCGTGACCGCCTCGGCGACCGGCCGCGGCGGGAAGCGCTCCAGGTCGTCGTCGGCGTCGGGCGCCTCGGCGGGTCCGGCGTCGGCGACCGTCGCCGCCGGGGCCGTCTCCTCCGTGGGGGCGGCCTCCTCGAGGGCGGTGGACTCGGCGGGGTCGGGGGCGGTGGTCATGGGCAGCTCGCGAACGCACGGACGGTGTAGGTCCCCGCACCGGCGATGCGGGGCGGGACGGCGGTGAAGCGGAACCCGTCGCGCGGCAGCGCGCGCAGGTTCGTCAGGTGCTCGACGACGGGGATGCCCGCCGCCAGCAGGATCGAGTGCACGGGCCGGTCGCCTGTGGCGGTGCCGTCGATGTTGAGCGAGTCGATGCCGACGCACGCGACGTCCGCCTCGGCGAGGGCCCTCGCGGCGGCCGCGGTGAGGTGGGGGTGGTCGACGGCGTACGCGTCGGTCCCCCAGGCGTCGGAGTGGTCGGTGCGCACGAGCACCGCCCGCCCGGCCAGAGCGGCGAGCCCGCCGGGCGGCAGGAGCGCGTCGTCGAGGTCGATCACGCGGCGGCCGCGCGCGTCGAGGACGACGCCGGGCACGTCCGCGACGCGCTCGAGCGGCAGCCCGGTCAGGTCGTACCCGTCCTCGTACCGGTGGAACGGCGTGTCGAGGTACGTGCCCGTGTTGGTGCACATCGTCACGACGCCGATGTGGAAGGTCACCCCGGGCGCGTAGTGCGACGCCGACTCCTCGCGCGAGAGGTGGGTGGCCACGTGGGGCGTCGGCAGGCCCGGGTAGGTGACCATGCCCTCGGTGATGTCGTGGGAGAGGTCGACCAGGGCCATGTCCCGACGGTAGCGCGTCAGAGCGGGCGCTCCGCCACGAGCAGGTGGCGGCTCTGCGTGAAGACGAGCGGCTGACCCCACGCCGGCCCGCGCATGTGCAGGTAGTGCAGCGTGTTCAGGTAGCCGTCCACGGAGAAGTCCGCGGGCGCGCGCTCGGGCTCGGCGACGAGCCAGGCGACGAGCGCGCCGACGTCGGCCACCTCGACCGGCCCGCGCCACTCCTCGTCGCGGGCGACGTGCAGCCCCGCGTCGAGCAGCGCGGCGGTCGTCGCGTCGCGTCGGCGCCGCGGGTGGGGCACCGACGCGCCGAGCACCGCGTGCAGCTCGCGCAGGTCGTCCACCGCGCGCTCCTCGACGAGGAGCATCCCGCCCGGCCGCAGCACGCGGGCGGCCTCCTCCGCGTCGAACGCCCGGTCGCGGACGACGACGACGTCGACGCAGCGCTCCGGGTAGGGCAGCTCGCCGGGGTCGGCGCCGTCGTGCCGCACCACGGTGACCCCGAGGTCGTCCAGGCCGGCCGCGACGCCGGGGCCGCGCACGCCGTCGAGCACGAGGACCGCCGTCGTGCCGGCGGCGGCCTCGCGGGCCAGGGCGACGAGGTCCCAGGGGGGCGTCGCGGCGCGGAACCGGTCGCCCAGGCGCTCGCAGAGCCGGTCGGCGACGGCGGGGTCGGCGGCCGCCGCGGCCTCCGCGCGCCACGCGGCGAGCAGCTCCTGCGTGGTGGGGACGGTGCGGCGGGTCACCCGTCCACCGTAACCAGGACGGACCGGGCGTCCGGTCCGGTTCGGGGATGACTCCGGCGCCGGGGGGCGTTGGCACCCGCATGAGCCCTGACGCGACCCCCGCCACCGCCCCGACCGCCGTCGTCGACGTCGACGCGATCCCCGTCACCACGATCGACGGGCGCACGACGACGCTCGGCGAGATCGGCGGGACGGTCCGCCTCGTGGCGAACGTCGCCTCGCGCTGCGGCTACACGCCGCAGTACGCCGCGCTCGAGCGGCTGTGGGAGACGTACCGGGACCGCGGGCTCGTGGTGCTGGGCTTCCCCACGAACCAGTTCCTGCAGGAGCTCGGCAGCGAGGAGGCCATCGCCGAGTTCTGCAAGGTCGGCTTCGGCGTCACGTTCCCGATGTTCGCGAGGGTCCGGGTCAACGGGCGCCACCGGCACCCGCTCTTCGCGCAGCTGACGACGGTGCCCGACGCCGAGGGCAAGGCCGGGCGGGTCGCGTGGAACTTCGAGAAGTGGCTGGTCGCGCCGGGCGGCGTCGCGCGCCGGTGGCGCAGCCGGACCGAGCCCGACGCGCCGGAGGTGGTCGCCGCGATCGAGGCGGCGCTGGGCGCCTGAGCCCGTCGTCGCCGTCGGGTGCCGCGGCGTCGTCGGCCCGAGCGCGAGCGGTCGCCGGCGGGCGCGCCCGTGGTCCGGCCCGGACCGGCCCCAGGTCCCGGTCCGGGCCGGACCCGTCTCAGGCCGCGCCGGCGGGCGGCACGTTCTGGTTGCGGCGGAACAGGTTCTCCGGGTCGTAGGCGGCCTTGACCTGCCGCAGCCGGTCCCACGTGGCGCCGGGGTACGCGACGCGCACGCGCTCCGGCCCCTCCTCGCCGAGGAAGTTCACGTACGCCCCGGGCACGCCCTGGTCGAGCGCGGCGACCGTGCCGTCGACCCACGCGGCCCGCGCGTCGCGGTCGTCGGGGCCGACGAACGTGACCACCTGCGCCATGAGCGGCGCCGACCGGTGCGCGTACGCGGTGGCGTCCGCGGGCACGCGGGCGATCGCGCCGCCGAGCGGGCGCAGCTGCACCGCGCGCATGCCGTCGAGAAGGGCGAGCCGCTCGAGCATCGTGGCGGCGACGTCGGCGTCGACGTGGTCGAGGTACATGTTCCGGCCGAGGGCCACGGGCTTGAACCCGCCGCCGTTCTCCGGCGGGAACATCTCCGGGTAGGTGATGGGCCGCACCATGTCCACGAGCGGGCCGAGGGCGCGGATCGGCGCGAGGGCGGCCTCGGCGTCGGCGGCGGGCCCGGCGAAGCAGACGAGCGCCATGATCACGAGCCGGCCGTGCAGCTCCGGCGGCACGAACGGCATCGGCGGCGCGGCCATGACGTTGGCGATGACGCCGAGCTCCTCGCGCGCGCCCTGCGCGTAGGTGACGAGGCCGGCGATCGCCTCGGGTGTCGCGGGCAGGAACATGACGCCGCCGGTGACCTCGTCGACGGGGTGCAGGCGGAAGAGGAGGCGCGTGACGACGCCGAAGTTGCCGCCGCCGCCGCGCAGGGCCCAGAAGAGGTCGGGGTGCTGCTCGGCGTCGGCGATCACGGTGCGCCCGTCGGCGAGGACGACCTCGGCGGCGAGCAGGTTGTCCACGGTCAGCCCGTCGCGCCGGGACAGGTAGCCGACGCCGCCGCCGAGCGTGATGCCGGCGACGCCCACGGAGCCGGTGTCGCCGAAGCCGACGGCGAGGCCGTGCGCGGAGGTGGCCACGCTGACCTGCCCGGCCGTGGCGCCTGCACCCACCCAGGCGGTCCGCGCGTCGGGGTCCACCTCGATCCCGGCGAGGTCGCGCACGTCGACCACGAGGCCGTCGTCGAGGCTGCCGTGCCCCGCAGTGCTGTGCCCGCCGGAGCGGACGGCGACGGGGAGCCCGTGGCGGCGCGCCGCGGCGAGGGCGTGCGCGACGTCGGCGGGACCCGACGGACGCACGATGACGGCCGGCCGCGGGTCGACGTCGCCGGCCTTCACCTCGCGCAGCTCGTCGTGGTCGGGGTCGGCCGCCGTGACGACGCGACCGCCGACGACGGCGCGCAGCTCGCGCGCGATCTCGTCCGCGGGGACGCCCTCGGGTCGGCGGGTGGTGGCGGTCCGGTCGGTCGTGCGGGTCGCGTCGGTCATGCGCGTGCCTCCTGGGTGTCGGCGCGGCGGTGGCGGCCCCGGGGTGTGTCCGGGTCCTCCGATACTGACCGCTGACGCCGGTTTTATTCATCGGGTTTTCGCGCTCGGCGAAGGAACTGCCGGCGGCGTCGCAGATCACCCGGATCGCCCGCCGAATCGGGCCCACGGAGGCGACGGGCGGACCATGATGGTTCAACAGGGGCGTGCGACGGGGCTCGCCCCTCCCGGCCATGGAGGTGACCGGTGCGCGAGGTGACGCTCGAGGACCGCGACGGCGTGCGCGTCGAGGCCAGCCTGCGCGGTGAGGACGGGGCGCTGCTCATCCGGGGCGAGGTCGACCGCGAGACCCCCTGGGGTCCGGAGCGGTACGACTACCAGCTGGTGGTGGCGCCGGGGGACGTGCCCAAGGTCATGAAGGCGCTCGGGGCGCCCACCGAGGGGGTGGACGTGCTGGACGTCCTCCTCGCCCACAGCAGCGACGTGCTCGCGGGCGGGGAGCGGGCGTGGCTCCGCTCGATGGGCATCGAGCCGGAGTACCGCACGAGCGACAGCTGAGGCAGGCGGCCGTCCGCTCACCGCGCTCCGGTCGCGGCTAGCGGGGCGTGGGGACCGAGGTCGCGCGGGCCGTGACCTCGGCGGGCCCGCTCGTGCCCGACGCCGGGTCCGTCGCCCCGTCCGCGGCCGTGCCCGACGCCGGGTCCGTCGCCGGGGCGCGCCTGGCACCCTTCCCGTCGCGCGGCATCGCGAGCGCGACGACGGCGGTGAGGACCGCGACGACCGCGGCGGCCGTGAACACCGCGGTGGCGGCGTCGTTGAACCGCTCGGGCGCGGTGAACGGGTCGGCGCCGCGCATGACGGAGTTGACGAGCGCGCCGAGCGCCGCGACGCCCACCGCCGAGCCCGTCGAGCGGGCGAACATGTTCGCGCCCGTCACGACGCCCCGGTCCCCCCACCCGACGCTCGACTGCGCCGCGATGAGGCTCGGCGCGGCGACGAAGCCCATGCCCAGCCCGGTGACGAAGCAGCTGACGGCCACCAGCGCGAGCGACGGCGTGCGCGAGCCCAGGGCGAGCGACGCCGTGCCGAGCACGCCGACCGCGGCGCCGATCGTCGTCGTCCACCGGAAGCCGATGCGCAGGTAGACGCGGCCCGCCTGGGACGCCGAGATCGGCCAACCGAGCGTGAGCGCGGCGAGCGCGAGGCCCGAGGCGAGCGGCGAGACGCCGAGCTCGGCCTCGAGGAACGTCGGCACGTACGTCGTGATGCCCATGAGCAGGACCCCCACGCCCACGGCGATGAGCGCCGTCGTGCCGAGCAGGCGGCGCGAGAGCACCCACAGGGGCAGCACGGGCTCGGGCGCGCGGGTCTCCACGGCGACGAACGCCCCGAGCAGCACCGCGGCCGCGACGAACGCGCCGACCGACTGCGGCGAGTCCCACGCCCACGCCGCGCCGCCCTCGATGAGCGCGAGCAGCAGGGCGGCGGAGCCGGTGGTGAGCAGCGCGCCGCCGAGCCAGTCGATGCGGTGGCTGCGGCGCTCGATCCGCTCGTGGAACTTCGTGACGAGCAGCCACGCGGCGACGCCGCCGATCGGCAGGTTGACCCAGAAGATCCACGACCAGTGCCAGTACTCGGCGAAGAGCCCGCCGATGGTCGGACCGATGACGGACGCGCTCGCCCACACCGCCGCGATGTAGCCCTGCACCTTGGCGCGCTCGGCCACGGAGTAGATGTCGCCGGCGATGGTGATCGCCATCGGCTGCACCGCGCCCGCGCCGAGGCCCTGGATCGCCCGGAAGGCGATGAGCGCCGTCATCGACGTCGCGAACCCCGCGAGCAGCGAGCCCAGCAGGAACAGCCCGATGCCGACGAGCAGCACCGGCTTGCGGCCCACCGTGTCGGCGACCTTGGAGTAGATGGGGACCGTGACCGCCGTCGTGAGCAGGTAGATCGAGAACAGCCACGGGAACGACGCGAAGCCGCCGAGGTCCGCGACGATCGTCGGCACCGCGGTCGCGAGGACGGTCGCCTCGATCGCGATGAGCCCGGTGGTGACCATGAGCGCCGCGAGCACCGGCCCGCGCTCGCGGTCCCCACGCAGGCCCACCGGACGGTCGGCCGGGGTCTCGGCGTGCCCGACGGCGCCTCCCGCCTGGGGAGCGGCGGCGTCGGGCTGGAGCATCTCGGGGTCGGGCACGGGGAGAGCAACCGCGGACCCCGGCGGCCCATTCCGCGCGCGGGCGGAATGGGCCGGTCCGACCGAGTGGCTTACGCGGTCGGCGCCGGGCCCTGGGCCGGGGCGACGTGCTCGGTCCAGCGCGCGCCGTCCCAGTAGCGCAGGCCGCCGCCGCCGTACGGGTCGGGGTGCCAGCCGGCGGGCACGGCGGCCACCGGCGCGGCGGGGGCCTGCGGCTGGGGCGGGAGCGACGTCGTCGGGACGGGGCCGCCGCTGGTGAGTCTCGCGATGTCGATGCCCGCCTGCCCGTCCTTGGCCAGCTGGGCCTGCCCGAGGACGGCGAGGGCCACCGTGGCGAGCGCCGCGAGCAGGGTCAGGATCAGGCCGAACCCGGGCGAGACCTCGATGAACCCGCCGAGGTCGCCGGCCACGCGGCCGACGTCGATGAGGTCGATGAGCGCGATGAGCGCCGCCAGGCCCGCCACGCCCGCGGCGACCAGGACCAGCGGCCGCTTCCACAGGCCGATGAGCACGCCCGCGGCGATCGCGAGGACGAAGGTGATCTTCCCGTCGCCCTCCATGCCGCTCATGCTCATCTCGCCCAGGAACGAGATCGTCGCCCACGGCAGGAACGAACCCACCAGGACGAGGAACGCCGCGACCACGCCACCGATCCGGAACCCGGACATCTGTCTCCTCCGTCCGTCGCGTCGCGTCCGCGACGGTCGTCGGACGGGCGACGGTTGGAGCGTATCGACGCCCCTGCTGCCCGAGGAGTGGACAGACCGGGTGAATCGGAGGCGGACGACGAGGGGGATGTGACGCGAGGCACAAGACTGATTTGATTCATGACGGGCGAGCCCGAGCCCGGGCGACCCAGGCATCTCGGAGGCGACAGTGGGACTCATCCAGGCATTCACGGGCGCGCTCGGCGGCATGTTCGCCGACCAGTGGAAGGACTTCCTGACCCCGCCCGCGGGTATCGCGCCGACGGCGGCGATCTTCCCTGCGGTGCCGCAGGGGCAGAACGCGGGCCGCGGCTCGAACGTGCGCGGCTCGGAGCACATCATCACCAACGGCAGCCGCATCGTCGTGCCCGAGGGCTACGGCCTCCTCACCTTCCAGGACGGCCAGCTGACCTCGTTCGCGGCGGAGCCGGGCGGCTACATCTGGAACTCCGAGGACCCGAACTCGCGGTCGCTCTTCGCCGGCAACGGGATTCTCGCCTCGACGATCCAGATGTCGTGGGAGCGGTTCAAGTTCGGTGGCCAGCCGGGCTCGCAGCAGCTCGCGTTCTACGTGAACCTCAAGGAGATCCCGAACAACAAGTTCGGCACGCAGTCCGAGATCTACTGGGACGACGCGTACCTGGGCGCCCAGGTCGGCGCGATCACCCGCGGCACCTACACGCTGCGGATCGTCGACCCGATCCTGTTCGTCAAGCAGTTCGTGCCGCTGACCTACCTGTCGGCCTCGCCGCGGGTCTTCGACTTCACGGACTTCGACAACGACGCCGCCACGCAGCTGTTCAACGAGGTCGTCGGCTCGCTCGCGCAGGCGTTCTCGCTCTACACGAACGACCCGAGCCAGGGGAACCGCATCACGCGGATCCAGTCCGACTCGGTCGGCTTCGCGCAGTCGCTGTCGGCGGCCGTCGAGCAGAACTACCGCTGGACCTCCGACCGTGGCCTCACGATCGTCAAGGTCGCGCTCACCGCGATCGAGTACGACGAGGACACCCGCGCCCTGCTCAGCGACGTCAAGAAGGCGGACGCCCTCGGCGGCGCGCGCGGCAACGCGTTCCTGCAGCAGGCGGCGGCGCGCGGCATCCAGGCCGCGGGCGAGAACCCGGGCGGCGCCGGCGGCGCGAACCTGGCGTTCCTCGGCATGGGCATGGGTGCCGCAGGCGGCGCGGTGAGCGGGCTGCAGCAGCCGGTCCCGACGCCCCCCGCACCGCCGGCCGCCGGCCCCGCGACCCCACCCCCGCCGCCCGCCCCGGCCGCTCCGGCCGCGGAGGCCCCGGCTGCCGCGCCGGCCGCCCCGGCGGAGGACCCGGTCGCCAAGCTCACCCAGCTGAAGACGATGCTCGACGCCGGCCTCATCACGCAGGCCGACTACGACGCGGCGAAGAGCAAGCTCCTCGGGCTCTGACCTCGTGAGCAGCGTTCCCCCGCCCCCGAGCACGACGCCGCCCCCGCCGCCGCACCCTGCGGCGGCGGGTGGCGCCGTCCCTCCTCCGCCCGCCCAGCAGGGCGCGGCCTCACGCGCGGGTGCCGTGCCCCCGCCGCCGCCGCCCGCCGCGACCGGCCCCGCCGGCACCGCCACGCCCCCGCCCCCGCCGCGTCCCGCGGAGGAGACGGGCCCGCGCGTCGTGCGCACCGACGTCGACGCCTCGGACGGCCTGACCAAGTGCCCGCGCTGCGGCGCGACCGAGGTCAGCCTCAACACGGCGTCGGGCAACCTGCGCTGCCACTTCTGCCGGTTCGAGTGGCAGTCGACCAACGTGCTCGAGCTCTACGGCCTCGACGGGCCGATCGGCGAGCTGCACGGCCTGGTGCTCGGCTCGGGCGCCTCGCGGATCGAGTCGACCGACGACGTGCGCACGTTCAAGTGCAGCGCGTGCGGCGCGGACGTCGTCATCGACACCGGCCACTCGACGCAGGCGCGCTGCCACTGGTGCCGCAACGTGCTGTCGATGAACCAGCAGATCCCCAACGGCGCCGTGCCGGACATGATCCTGCCGTTCAGCCTCCCCAAGGAGGCCGCGGTGGAGAAGATCCGGGCGTTCGTGAAGAAGCGTCAGTTCTTCGCGCACCCGCGGTTCAAGAAGGAGTTCGCGCCCGAGAACGTCATGGGCGTGTACCTGCCGTACATGGTGGTCGACGTGAACGCCAAGGCCGCGATGAGCGGCGTCGGCGAGCACGAGGCGCGCCGCTACACCGTCAAGGTCGGCGACAAGACCGAGACCCGCTACGACGTCGAGGTGTTCAACGTCGCGCGGCAGTTCGACCTGCACGTCGACGACCTGACGATCGAGTCCTCCTCGAGCCGCCTCGACCAGCGGACGTCGGAGAACACGAACAACATCATCAACTCGATCATGCCGTTCGACACGGCCAACGCCGTGCGGTACGACTCGAACTACCTGGCGGGCTTCACCATGGAGCGCCGCGACACCGACTACGACCGCCTCCTGCCGCTCACGCAGGTGCAGGTCGGTGACATCGCGCGCTACCAGGCGAACTCGACGCTGCAGTACTACGACCGCGGCGTGCGCTGGGACCACGAGCACCTCGAGCTCGTGGGTCAGCGCTGGGTGTCGGCGTACCTGCCGGTCTGGCTGTACAGCTACTACGAGCAGAAGAAGAACGGGACGTCCTTCCTGCACTACGTGGCGGTCAACGGCCGGACCGGGGAGACCATGGGGTCGGTGCCGATCAACAAGCGCCGGCTCCTCGCGGTCTCCGCGGTGGTCCAGGTCGTCGGCATGATCCTCGGCACGATCATCCTGGTGGTGGGCGGATGAGCCTCGAGCTGCTCGGTCAGGTCGTCGTCGCCGCGGGCGACAGCGGCGACGGTGACCCCCGCGTCTTCGGCCTGCTGCTGTTCCTGTCGGGCTTCGTGTTCTACGGGCTCATGTACCTGCGCTACCGGAACTCGGACAAGCGGCACCACCACGAGTCCGAGACCGAGGCGAAGATCCTCGACGTCCGGGCGTCCGACCAGTTCGTCGAGCTGAAGAAGGGCGTCAAGCACGCGCGGATGAAGGGCGCCAACAACCGCGAGGTGCGCGGCGCCCGCAAGGACGCGCTGGCCGGCGTCCAGCTGCCGGGCGCCGTCAGCGGCGTCATCAAGCACCTGACGGACTAGGCGCACCCACGGCCGGGCGCGGTGGCACGCCGCGCCCGGCCGTCGCGCGTCCGGGCCCGACGGCGCCGCCCGGGTCCGCGGTCGTCGGCCCGCGCTCGGGTCCGCTCCCCGCGGGGCGGCTAGGGTCGCGCCGTGCCGTCGTACCGGGTCCGGATGGTCGTGGGGGACATGCGTCCCGGCGTCGACCCCGCCGACGTGCTGCCGGCCGCGGCCGACGCCGCCGCGGAGCTCACCGCGGTCGAGGCGCAGTACCTCGAGGTCGTGCGCGGGGAGCCGCGCCTGACCGTCCGGTTCGAGGCGTCCGACGACGAGGTGGCCGGCCAGGTGCGCCGTGCGGTCGTCGAGCGGGCCGACGCGATGGTCGAGGTGCTCGCGAGCCGGGTCTCCCGGCGGTGGGGCGCCCGCTGGTACCCGCTGCGCTGACCCGTCCCCGGGAGCGGGCCACGACCCTGCCCTCCCGAGGTCGAGTGGAGCGCCGTGGCGCCACGGCGCTCCACTCGACGCGGAGGACGAGGCCCCTCAGGCCGCGGCGACCTCGAGGTTGGTGCGCACGAGGGTCGGATTGGTGAACAGGTCGAGCACCGGGCAGTGCGCGTCGACGGCGGCCTGGAGCTCGGCGTAGCGCTCGGGCGTCTCCGGGCCGGTGACCCGCACCTCGAGGCGGATCTCGCGGAACCCGGCGCGCACGCCCTCGTCGAGCCCGAAGAACCCGCGCACGTCGAGGTCGCCGACGGCGGAGATGCGCACGTCGTCGACCCGGATGCCGAGGCGGGCCGCCCAGAAGCGGTACGTCACCACCTGGCACGAGATGAGCGCGCCGAGCGCGTACTCCACGGGGTTGGGCGCGGAGTCGTCGCCGCCGAGCGAGGCGGGCTCGTCGACGACGAACGCGTGCTGGCGCGTGGCGAGGTCGGTCGCGACCCAGCCGGTGGACGCGCCCGTCGCGGAGAACTGCACCGCGGCGAGGGTCGGGTCGGCGCCGACGGCGCCGGTCGTGGCGGTGACGATCGCCGCGAGGCGCTCGTCGCGCTCGGTGGCGAGGTACTGGCTGCTCGAGGTCGCGGCGCCGGCGGCGTCGCCCTGGGTGCCGGTCGCGGCGTCGTCGAGCGTGGTGGTGTCGAGGGTGCTGGTCATGTCGGTCTCCTGCCGTGGTCCGTGTCTGCGGGACGACCCGGGTGGCGCGTGCCGGCCCGGGCTGGGGCGGGCGCGGCCTGCGGACCGAGGGGCGCCGTCGGGCACCGGGCACGGGCGCGCGAGCGCGTGCGGGCGGGGTGCCGGGGCGGCCGGGGACCGGGGTGGGCCGCGCCCTACGGCATTCGACGGGAGACGACGGCGCCCGCGGACATGCGCGAGCCGCGCGCCACGAGGGCGGCGGTCGACGTGCGGGCGGCGGTCACGCAGTCATCGCACCAACCCGGTCCGGACCGTGACAACGAGCGTTCCGCACTCTGGACCGGGCGCCCGGAGGGGGCCCGCCGACGACCCGCGCGCGGTCCCGGGGCCGGCCCGCGCAGACCCGAGCCGGCCCGCGCAGACCCGAGCCGGCCCGCGCGCAAGCCCGGGCCCTGCCCCGACACGTGCAGGGCAGGAGGTGGCGGCGATGCGAGCGATCGGACGGACGAGGGCCCGGCGCCGGGCCGGCCTGCGGGCGGGCCTGCGCGTGGGTGTGATGCTGGGCGTGCTCACCCTGGCGCTGGCGGGGTGCCAGACCCCGCGGGAGGGAGACGACGTGCCCGACCTCACGCCGGGCGGCGACGACCGCCCGCCTGCTACCGCGGAGCCGGGCGAGTGGGGCGACCTGGGCCCCGACGTCGTCGTGCTCGAGGTCAAGGTCGGCGGCGGCTTCGTGCCGATGGGCTGGGACTTCCGGCAGGTGCCGACCATCACCGTGTACGGCGACGGCCGCGCGATCGTGCCCGGCCCGACGACGCTGCAGTACCCGGGCGCGGCGCTGCCGAACCTCCTCGAGGTGCGGCTGCCCGACGGCGCGGTGGGCGAGATCCTCGACGCCGCCGCCGCGGCCGGGCTGCTCGGCGAGGCGCCCGACTACGGCGCACCGCCCGTGACCGACCTGCCCACCACGACCGTTCGGATCTCTGACGGCACGGCCACGTACGAGCACGCCGCGTACGCGCTCGACGCCGGTGTCGGCGAGGAGGTCGGCCTCACGCCGGAGCAGAGCGCGGCCCGCACGGCGCTGATCGACGTCGTCGCCGAGGCGACCTGGCGCGCGACGTCGGGCGGCGAGGAGCCGTACGAGGCGTCGGCGGTGGCGTTCCTCGCCTGGCCGGTCGGCCCCGACGCGGCGCCCTCGGCGTACGAGCCCGCGGTGCTCCCGTGGCCGCTCGCCGACGTGGCCCTGGCGGACGCCGGGCAGTGCGCGTCGGTCGACGGCGCGGACGCGCAGGCGCTGCTCGAGGTGCTGCGCGGCGCGAACGAGCTCACGCGGTTCGAGCAGGACGGCGTCACGTACGAGCTCTTCGTCCGCCCGCTCCTGCCGCACGAGACCGGCTGCGCGGACCTCGGGTTCTGAGGGGTTCGCACCGGGACGCCACCTGAGGTGAGCGGCGCGCCCGGGCCGGGTCCGTCGTCGTCGGCGCGTGCCAGGATCGACGGGTGGCGGCGACGACGGCGGGCGAGCGGGTGGTCGTCGAGCTGCCCGCGCCCGTGGACCTGCGCCGCACGCTCGCGCCGCTCGGGCACGGCCCGTTCGACCCGTCCTTCCGCGCGGCCGACGGCGTCACCTGGCGCGCCACGCGCACACCGGCCGGGCCCGCGACGCTGCGGATCGTCCCGCGCGACCCGGTGTCGGTCGAGGTGACGGCGTGGGGCCCGGGCGCCGCCGCCGCGCTCGCCGCCGCGCCGGGCCTCGTCGGCGCGCTCGACGAGGTCGCCGCCTTCGACCCGCCGCCCGGTCCGCTGCGCGACGCCTGGCGGCGCACGCACGCGCTGCGGCTGACCCGGTCGGGCCGGGTGCTCGAGGCGCTCGTCCCGGCGGTCCTCGAGCAGCGCGTGGAGACCAAGGCGGCGTGGGCGTCCTGGGCGTGGCTGCTGCGCCGCCACGGGGAGCCCGTGCCCGGCCCCGCGCCCGAGGGCATGCGCGTCCCGCCGTCGGCCGAGGCGTGGGGGGACGTCCCGGTGTGGGACTTCCACCGCGCCGGGGTCGACCCGGCCCGCGCCCGCACCGTCGTCGCGGCCGCGCGCGTGGCCGACCGGCTCGAGGAGGCGGTGCGGCTGCCCCGCGCGGACGGGCTGAGGCGGCTCATGGCGGTGCCCGGCGTCGGGCAGTGGACGGCGGCGCACGCCGCCCAGCGCGCCTGGGGCGACCCCGACGCCGTCCCGATCGGCGACTTCCACCTGCCCGCCCTCGTGGGGCAGGCGCTCGCGGGCCGCGCGGTCGACGACGTCGGGATGCTCGACCTGCTCGAGCCCTGCCGCGGCCAGCGCTGGCGCGCGGTGCGGCACCTGCTCGCGCTGACGCCGCCGCACCGGCCTCGGCGGTCGCCCCGCATCGCGGCGGACTACCGGCGGTTCTGAGGACGGGTGCGGGGCGAACCGTCCACAGACCGGGCCGATCGGCCCCGGCGGGTCCCCTGCACCGACAGGATGTGCCCCGGAGCGCCGCGAGGCGGCCCTGCCGGAGAGGAGGCCCCATGCCCCCGACGACGCCCCCGGGCTGGTACCCCGACCCCTACCGTCGCGTCGCCGCCCGCTGGTGGGACGGCGCGTGGTGGACGGCCTGGGAGTCGGACGGCCGGCTGCACTGGATCGGCACGCCGCCCGAGCCGCTGCGCGCGCCGACCCAGCGGGACGTCGCCGCGCTCGCGTTCGTCCGCCAGGTGTTCCTGCCCGAGGCGCAGCGCCGCGGCGCGGTCGGGGAGGCGCAGGCGGCCGGCCTCGCCCGCCTCGCCGACGAGCTCGTCGCGTCCGTCGGCGGCCCGCGCGTCGCGACGGTCGCGGCGCCGGTCGGGCCCGCCGCACCCCCGACGGCGCGGCCCATCGCCCGGCCGCCTGCTCCCGTGCCCGTCCCGGCACCCGCTCCGCAGCCCGCGGGGTTCGCCCCGCCGACGCCGGCCCCGCCGACGGCGACCGCGCCCGGGGCGCCGGCCACCCCTCCGCCTCCGGGGTACGGGCTGGCCACCCCTCCGGGGCACGCGCCGGCGGGCGCGCCGCGCCGGCCCGGCCGGCTCGCGACGTGGTGGCGGACCAGTCGGCTCCGGCTCGACACCGACCTCACCGTGCACGGCCTCACCTACCTCGGCGTGCTGCTCCTCTTCGTCGGCGTGTTCGGGCTGGTCGCGTTCGCGTTCGGCGATGTCGAGCCGTGGCTGCGGCCGGTCGCGGAGCTCGCGGTCGCCGTCGTGCCGTTCGTCGCGGCCGCGCTGCTCGCGCGCAGCGGGGCGCGGTTCGTCGCCCGGGCGATGGTCGCCGTCGGCGGGCTGATCCTGCCGGTGATGGTGGTGACCGCCACCGTGGACGGGTTCGGCTTCCCGCCCGACCTCCGCGGCGCCGCCCTGCCCGTCGGGTCGGGGGTCGCGGTCGCGGCGGTGGGCGTCGCGTACGCGGTCGGCGTCGCGCGGCGGCCCGGCTCGCCGCTGCGCGCGATCTGGGCGCCCGTGCTGTGGTTCGCCGCGGGCATGGCCGCGATCGGCCTCGGCCGTCCGGTGCCGCGCGGCCAGGACGTCGCGACGCCCGGCTCGGCGCAGGTCGCGGTCATCGCGCTCGCGCTGCTCACGACGGTGTGGTGGGCCTCGCGCGTGGCCGCGCGGGCGCCCGAGCGCGCGGACGACGGCGCGGGTGAGGCTGCCGGCGACTCTGTCGGGGCAGCCACGCGGGCCGCGGACGACGCCGAGCCCCGCGGTGCCGCGGCCCTCGCGACCGGCGTGCTCACCGCGGCGCCCGCGGGCCTGGTCGTCGCGACGATGCTCGCGCTCGTCGCCGGCCTCGCCGAGGGCTGGCCCGTCCTGCCGTTCCTCGTCACCGCGCCGGCCCTGGCCCTGGCCCTCGCGTGCCTGCCGCGGTTCGGCGTCGGCGCGGACGGCGTGCTCGCGGGCGCGTGGGGGCTGGTGGTGCTGCGCGCTGCGACTGTCGACGTCCCGACGCCGTGGCTCACCGAGCACCTGGCCTCCCCTGGCACGGCCCTGTCGGCGCGTCCGGTGCTGCTCCTGGGCGCGCTGGTCGCGGGCGTCGGGCTGCTCGAGCTCCTCGCCCGGCGCCGGCCGTCCGGCAGCCCGGCGTTCGCCGCCGTGGGCTGGGCGGTCGCGGCGCTCGCCGTCGGCTGCGCGGCCGTGCCCGACGGCGGGTGGTGGGCCCTCGGCGGGGCGGTCGCGCTCGCGGGACGGGCGGTGGTGCGGCGCCTGCGGCCGCCGGCCCTGCCCGGGGCGGCGGCCGCGCTCGACGCGGTCGCGGCCGTGGCCCCCGTGGCCGCGGTGGTGGCCGTGTGGGTGCTCGCGGGCGGCCCGGTCGCGGCGGTGGTGCTCGCCGGGCTCGCCGTGGCGGTCGCCCCGCTCGCGCGCGGCCGGCTGCGCCGCTCGCCCGACGACGTCCTCTGGCCCTTCTGGTGGGGCGGCGCCGTCGCGGTGGCGGTGTCGGCGGCGGTCGTCCTCGCCGGCGACGGTGCGCTCGACGCCCCCGGCGGGCTCGACCGCGTGGTGGTGCCCGTGGTGCTCGCGCTCGCGGTGGCGGCGCTCGCCGCCGGGCCGACGCCGGCCTACGTGCTCGTCCCGCTCGCGACCCCGCTCGTCTGGGGGCTGTGGGCGTCGGTCGTGGTGGCCGCGTGGTGGGACCGGCCGACGCTCGTCGCCGGGTTCGCCGCGCTCGGCCTGGGCGCGGTCGTGGCCGCGCACGTGCGGCCCTCGGCGTCCGGCGAGGCGCCGGGTCGGGGCGCGCGGCCGGCGTCGGGCGCGACGGGACTGCTGCTGGCCGGCGCCGGGTACGCGACGGGGCTGCTCGCGCTGGTGACCGCGCTCGGCGACCCGGCGTGGACGGCGGCGACCCTCGGCGCGGCGACTTTCGGCTGGCTCGTCACGGCGGTCGCGGGCGACCTGGGCCGTTCCCCGGTCGGCGGCGCGCTCGCGTCCGGGCACGCGAGGCCCCTGCCCTGGGCGCTCGTGCTGCTCGGCGCGCCGCTGACCGCGTGGGCGGCCCTGACCGGGGCCGACGTGCTCACCGCCGAGGACCCGTGGTGGGGTGCGCCCTTCCTCGTCGCTGCCGTGGTGTGGGCCGCGGGCACGCGCGTGGTGCCGGGCGCCTCGGTGGCCACCCTGCGGCCCGCGCTCACGTGGTGCGCGCTGCCGCTCGCGCTGGCCGCGCTCGTGCTCGCGCCGGCACCGGCGGCCGGGCGGTGGGCGTTCGCGGCCGCGCTCGCGGCGCTCGTCGCCGTCGGACCGCTCGTGCGCGACCGGCACCCGGCCCTCACCTGGCTGTCGTGGGCCGGCGTCGTGCCGCTGGTCGGCGTCGCCGCGTGGACCGGCTGGGCGGCGGCGCGCGACCTCGGCGGGACGGCCCTGACCGTGGCGACGCTCGTCGGCGCCGGCGGGCTGCTCGCGCTGGGTGCGCTCGCCGTCGACCGTCCCGACCCGCGCCACCCGCGCCTCCTGCCGCGCCGCGCCGCCGCGGTCCCGCCGTCGAGCGTGGGACAGGTCGCGGGCGTCGCCGCGATCCCCTCGGTGACCGACGCCGGGGTCGCCGGCTGGCTCCTCGTCGCGGCGGCCCTGCTCGTCGGGGCCGTCGCGCTGCTCGGCGGGATCGGCGTCGTCGGGACGGGCGCGGCACTGCTCGCCTGGCTCGGGGTGCGCGTGCTGCTCGGCGCCCTGTACGCGGGGGCGTGGGCCGACGTCGGCGTCGCGGCGATGCTTCTGGGCGCCGCCCTGGCGGCGTCGCTCGTCGCGTGGACCGGGCCGCGGTGGGCGCGCTGGCCGCTGCCGCTCGCCCTCGGGGCGGACGTCCCGGCGGTGGTCGCGCTCGCGGTCGCGGGGCCGGGCGAGCGGTCGGGCGTGTTCGTGGCCGTCGGCGCGCTGGCGATCGCGGTGGCGGTGCGCGTGCGCCGGTGGCGGGTGGCGAGCGAGACGCTCGCGACGACCGGCAGCCTGCTGGTGCTGCTCGGGGCCGCGTGGGCCGGGCGGCTGTGGGCCGCGGCCGCGCTCGCGGCGCTCAGCGCGGGGCACACCGGGCTCGCGGCGACCGTCGAGCGGGGCACGTGGCGGACGGCGCGGCAGTGGGTCGGCGCGGCGCTCGCCGTGCCCGCGGTGCTGCTGCTCGTCGCGGAGGTCGCGGCGGGCGACCCGCAGCGGGTCGTGGACGCGACGGGCGTGGTCGGGGGGCTGGCGGCCGTGGCCGTGGTCGGCGCGGCGGCCGGCCGCGTGCTCGACCGGACGTGGGCCGTGGCTTGGGGCTCGGTGTGGGCGGCGACCGGCGCCGCCATGGGCCTGGCGTTCCTCCCGACGACGGACGTCGGCGTGACGGGCCTCGTCCAGGTGAGCTGGTGGCAGGTCGCGACGTGGGCGCTGCTCGCGGTGGCGGCCGAGCTCGCGGCGCGGGTCGCGCCGTCGGTGGCGCCCGTGTGGCGGGTGGTGGGCGTCGTGCCCGCGCTGGTCGCGGTGCTCGTCGGGCTGCAGGTGGCGGCGGCGGAGACCGCAGTGCGGGTCGCGGTGCTCGCGGCGGTGTCGGTGGGCGCGGCCGCGCCGGTGGTGGTGCGGCGGTTGCCGGGCGGGCGCGAGGCGGGGAGGCCTCCTGCGCCGGCCGGGACGGACGTTCCCGCGGGGGCGTCCCTGGGGCTGGTGCGGGACGCGCGGTGGCTGGTCCTCGGCGTCGGCGCCCTGGTCCTGGCGGCTGGGCTCGCGCTCGCGGGCGACGTGCCCGGCCGGAGCGGCGTGCCGCGGGCGGCGCTCGTGGCCGCGGTGCTCGCGGTCGCGGCGGTCGAGGCGGGCGCGTACGGCGTCGTGCTGCGCGTGCTCGGGCTGCGCCTCGCCGCGCCGCTCGTCGCGTGGTTGGCGTGGCTCGTCCATGCGGCGGACGCGGTCGGCGGCGTGGTCGCCTGGTACACGGTGCCGGTGGGCCTGGCGCTCGCGGCTGTGGTCGAGGTGTGGCGCGCGGACCGGCGCGGGCGCGGGCTGTCGCCGCGCGAGCCGGGGCTCGTCGCCCTGGACCTCGCGGGCATCGGCTTCCTCGTGGTCGCGTCGTTCGTCGCGGCGTTCACGCAGTCCGTGGTGCACGCGCTCGTCGCGGCGGGGCTCGGCGTGCTCGTGTTCCTGTGGGGCGTGGTGTCGCGCGTGCGGCGCCGGCTCCTCGCGGGGGCGGGGATCGTGCTCGCGGCCGTCGTCGTCGCCGTGGTGCTGCCGCTCGTCGCGCTCGTGCCCGCCTGGGGCGGGGCGGCGCTGTGGGTGCTGGTCGCGGTCGTCGGGCTCGTCGTCGTGCTCGCGGCGACGCTCCTCGAGCGCGGCCGGGCGATGGTGCGCGGTGGGCGGGCCCGCCTGCTCGGGCTGACCGCCGGGTGGGAGTGAGGGAAGGTCACGCGGGGGCGCGGGGAGTCCCGGTGGCGGACGACGCGCGGGCGAACTCCACGGCCATCCACGGGTAGGGATCCTGCAGCGGCTCGCCGCGACCGACCTCGGCGCGCACCCGCTCCAGCAGGGGTCCGGCGACGTAGTGCCGCCCCTTCGTCTCGCCCACGGCACGGAGGAAGCCCGCGTCGACCAGAGCCTTGAAGTCCCGGCTCGCCGTGCGCGTGTCCACGCCTGTCTGGTCGACATAGGTCGCGCGGCGGAGGCGGAACCCGAGCAACCCCGAGTACAGGGCGTCGAGCGTGCGCTCGGGGAGCCTGTGCTCGGTGAGGAGCTCGAAGAGGAGCTCGTAGGAGCGCTGGGCGCGTCGGATGCGGCTGCGCGTCGTCTGCGCCTGCATGTGGTGTGCCCGCAGGTTGAAGCTCACCCACAGGTGTGCGTCCCTGGCGGGGTTCCACGAGCCGCCACCCGTGGCGGCGAGGACGCGGTAGTAGTCGTCGGTGTTCGCGCCGAGCCACTCCTCGATGCTGGCGAACTCGGGCTCGGCCACTCCGCGCCGTGCCAGGACCAACGTCTGGAGGGCCCGTGCCATGCGGCCGTTGCCGTCCCGGAACGGGTGGATCATGACGAGGTTCAGGTGCGCCATGGCCGCGTGGACCATCGGGTCGTGGCCGTCGGCGCGGTTCAGATCCGCCACGAGCTCGTCCATCAAGGCGGGGACGTCGCGCGCCGGTGGACCCGCGTAGACGATCTCCTCGGTTCGCTCGTCCCGGACGAAGATGTCGCCGTGTCGGTACTGCCCCGGGCTCCTCGCGAGGTCGTGCGAGAGCATCATGTAGTGCATCGAGCGGAGTGCTGAGGCGTCGAGCGCGAAGTGCTCGTCACGGGCCATCGCGAGGACGTAGCCGAGCGCCCGGCGGTAGCCGCGAATCTCGGCGAACGTGCGCTGGTCGGCGCTGAGCGGCTTCTCGTCGTCGAGGGCGGCGTCGGCGTCGTCGAGCTCGACTCGGTAACCCTCGATGCTGTTCGAACCCTGGATCGCACGCGCGAGCGCCGTGCGGCGCAGGCGTCCCGTCCAGCGTCGGGGCACACGGAGGTGCTCCGCCAGCTCCGCACGCATGGCCAGGGCGGGAGTCGTGCTGGGCGCGCACCATGTCGCCCTCAGCGTCCCGCGCTCACGCGCGGGCATCGCGTGCGGACGACGACGTCGTCGAGCCCTCCCCGAGGCGGGCCGTGGCGAGGGTCATCGCCGCGGCGAGCGCGCCCGAGACCAGCCCGATGCGCGTGTGCGGCAGGCGCGTGCCGCGCGCGGCCATGCGCTGACCGAGGCGGTGCAGCGCGCGCTCGCCCGCGACGGTCGCCCACACGGACCCGGCGACGAGCCCGAGCCCGACGCCGACGAGCGCCGCACGCTTCGCGGGGTCGGTGGGCAGGACGTCGGCCAGGCGGACCTGCGGGGCGGGGTCGGGCGCGGGGGGTGCCGGGGCGTCGCCCGGGCCGCGCTGGGCGGCGTCGGCGGGCGGGGCCGCGTCGTCGGGCTCGGGCGCATCGCCGGGCGGGGTGGCGGTCTCGAGGACGCCGGTGCGGACGGGCTCGGCGGCCTTGAGGCGGGCGTTCTGGCGCGCGCCGATCGCCACGAGCGGCACCAGGAGCAGCGCCTTGGCGACGCCGCGGGCCCGACGCGAGGCGACGGCGTCGGGCAGGGCGTACCAGGCGAAGGTGAGGCCGCCGCTCGCGAGCGCCTCGGCGAGGTCGCGGCTGTCGTACCGGGGCATGCGGGCCAGGTTAGGCGGGATCGCTGGACGGCGGCAGCGCGGCGCTGGGTACCGTCGAGACATGGACGGGGGTGTGGTCGTCGGCTTCGTCGTCGTGGTTGTCGTGCTGGTGGGTGCCACCGTCGCCGTCCGCGAGGTCACCCGGGCTGCCGCGCGCGGCACGCTCCGCCCGAACCAGCTCGCGGGCATGCGCACGCCCGCGACGCTCGCCTCGCCCGAGGCCTGGCAGGCCGCGCACCGGGCGGCGCAGCCGGTGACGGACCGGACGGCGTCCGCCACGCTCGTCGCGGTCGTGGCCGCGGTGGCGGCGGCGGTCGTCGGGGACCCGGGCTGGGCCTTCGGGTTGGTCCTCGTCTCGACGCTCGTGCTGCTCGCGGGGACGATCGCCGGCGGGGTCGTCGCGCACCGCGAGGCCCTCGGGGTGCGCAAGCGCGAGGGCGAGCGGCGCTAGGGCGGGTCGGGCGCGGGCCGGGGTAGGCGGAAGGCTCCGCGAGGTCACCCGGCCACCGCGCGCGGCTCAGTCGACGGCCGGGTCCGCGGCCAGCGCCGGGCCGGGTGCCGGGCCGTGGTCGGGCGCGGCGTCGGCGTCGGGCGAGCCTGCGGCGTCGGGCGAGGGTGCGGCGTCGGGCGAGGGTGCGGCGTCGGGCGAGGGTGCGGCGTCGGGCGAGGCTCCGGCGTCGGGCGCGGCGGCCCGGTAGGTGCGCGACATCTGCCGGTAGACCGGGGTGCGGAAGGCGAGCAGCGCCGCGGCGACCATGATCAGGCCCGCGACCAGGAAGACCAGGGCGATGCCGCGGGTCTCCCCCTCGCCGAGGAGGGGCTGCAGAGAGGCGCGGCCGGCGTCGGACCGGGACCAGGGGATGATCCACAGCTCGGCGATCGGGGCGATGACGAACGCGGTGATCGGGGCGGCGGCGGTCTCGAACGCCATCGCGAAGCCGAACACGCGGCCCTGCCGCTCGAACGGGACGACGCGCTGGATGACGGTCTGCTCGGCGGCCTCGACGGCGGGGACGAGGGACAGGTAGGCGAAGATCCCGGCGACGTAGAGGGCGGCCCACTCGCGGATCGTGAAGACGGAACCGAGCAGGCCCGTGACGGCGACGAGCACCAGCATCGTCCGCATCGGGTTGCGGCCGAGGCCGAACTTGGCGACCGCGGCGCCGCCGACGATGAAGCCGGTCGAGGCGAGCGCGAACACGAGGCCCCACACCTGGACGGAGAACATCTCCAGGCCGTACGGGTCCATGAGCGCCATGTAGACGCCGCCGATGAGGTTGTTGAACGTCGAGAAGATGATCAGCGCGAACAGGCCGGTCGCGGCGCGGACGACGCGGATGGAGCCGCGCAGGTCGATGGCGTCGCGGGTGCTCGCGGCGGGGGCGGCGGCGACGCGGTCCTCGGGGAAGCGGATCGTGAGCAGGTGCATGAGGCTCGCGGCGGTGAGGCTGAGCGCGATGACGAGCGTGCCGCGCATGCCGAGCAGGCCGACCGACAGGCCGCTGAGCACGCTCGTCACGATGAACGCGATGCCCTGGACGGTGCCGACGAGACCGTTGGCGTTGGCGCGGCGCTCGTCGGGGACGAGGAGCGTGACGGTGGTCGACAGGGCGATGTTGCGCATGTGCTCGACGACCGCGCCCACGAGGATCACGACGGCGAAGACCCAGAACCAGGGCGCGCCGAGGTCGAGGAGCGTGCGCTCGGGGAGGATGAGGAAGATCCCGGTGGCGCCGGCGAACGCGGTGAAGGTGAACGTCGTCGACAGGCGCATGACGGCGAGCTTGCGGCGGTGGTCGACGACGGTGCCGAAGAAGACGCTGGAGAACGACGTCAGCAGCATGTAGGCGCCGCCGATGAGCCCGGTGACGAGGACGTTGCGGGTCTCGAGGTACGCCCAGAAGGTCAGCGCCCACCACAGGTAGCTCGTGGTGACGTTCGCCACCGCCGTGTTCACCAGCAGGTGCATGAAGGTGCGCCACGCCGCCGTCGTGCGGGGGTCGGTGGCGGTGGGGGTGGGGGTGAGTCTGGTGTCGGGGCCGTTGGACGTCACGCGTGCTTCCTCTCGTGTGTCTTCCGGGGGTTGTGACCGGCGGCGTGGGCCGGACTCATCGGGGTCTGCGCAGGTCGGGGTGCGCGCAGTCGGGGTGCGCGCAAACCGGGTGCGCGCGGTCAGTGGAGGCTGATCCTGATCCGGCCCGACGTCGTCGTCCCCTGCCTCGCCCTCCCGGTCCCCGGTGGGGTGAGGACGTGGCCGACGACGGCGGCCACCGCCGCGACGCCCGCGGCCACCCAGAACGCGCGCAGGAACCCGTCGGTGGGGCCGCCGGGCACGAGCGAGACGGCGGCGACGGCCGAGAACGCGGTGGCGCCGAGGGCGGCCCCGAGCTCGTGGAACGTGTTGACGACGGCCGAGAGCACGCCGGCCTCCGCGTGGCGGGCGTAGGAGAGCGCCGTGGTCGTCGCGCTCACGAGCGTCGCGCCCGCGCCGACGGTGACCGCCGTGACGGCGGTGACGAGCAGCGGGACCGAGGCCGGGTTGAGCGCGGCGAGCGCGAACCCGGCGCCGGCGAGGAGGAGGGCGGCGGGCACGACGGCGCTCGCGCCGACCCGCGGGATCGCCCGGCCGGCCAGGCCCGCCCCGACGACGGCGCCCAGTGCGATCGGCAGGAACGCGACCCCCGTGCCGGTGGCGGACCAGCCGAGGCCCACCTGCAGCCGGAACGACAGGAGGAAGAAGACGCCGACCAGGAGCGCCGTCGCGAGGAGCATGAGGACGACGCCCGCGAACGGGCGGCCACGGCGACCGCCGCCGCGGCCCAGGCGAGCCCGGGTGCGACGTCGGTGCCGATCGCGGCGACGAGCGCGGCCATGCCGAGGGTGGCCAGGACGGCGCCGGCGACGTCGACGCGCCCGCGCCGCTGCCCGTTCGCCGGGGCGCGGAGCGCGGGGACGACCAGGGGGAGGCCGGCGGCGACGAGGAGCCCGACCGGGACGTTCACGTAGAAGATCCAGCGCCAGCCGGGCCCGCCCACGAGCAGCCCGCCGAGCAGGACGCCGACCGCGGCACCCGAGGCGCCGACGCCGCCCCAGACGGCGAGGGCGCGGGTGCGGGCGGGTCCGGTGAACAGCTGGACGACGGCGGACAGGGCCGCGGGCGAGAGCAGCGCCGCGCCGACGCCCTGGACGCCGCGGGCGGCGAGGAGGGCTGCGGTGCTGTCGGCGAGGCCGGCGGCGAGGGACGCGCCGGTGAAGACGGCGAGCCCGGTCAGCACCATGCGGCGGCTGCCGACCAGGTCGGCGAGGCGGCCGCCGAGCAGCAGCAGGCCGCCGAACGCGATCGCGTACGCGGCGATGGCCCAGGCGGCGGACCGGCCGTCGAGGCCGAGTTCGGCGGAGACCTGCGGGAGCGCGACGTTCATCACGGTGACGTCGAGCACGAGCATGAGCTGGGCGAGGCAGAGGAGCATGAGCGCGAGCCCCGCGCGCGGTGGGGTGGTGGGGGTGGCGGGCGTGGCGGCGTCGGGCGGGGTGGTGTGGACGGCGTGCGTGGACATGGGCGATCCCCTAACACGAACACCTCTGTACGACTTAGGTCGGCGACAATAACTCATACACCGGTGTTTGAGAAGAGGGGTGGCGATGGCGACCACGAAGGGTCCGACCGCGAGGGGCCTTCGGGCTGACGCCGTGCGCAACCGGGAGGCGATCCTGGACGCCGCGCTCGAGCTGTACGGGCGCGACGCGCAGGCGAGCATGGCGGAGGTGGCGGCGGCGGCCGGCGTCGGGCGCGTGACGCTGTACGGGCACTTCGCCACGCGGGAGGCGCTGCTCGAGGCTGCCCTCGCACGGGCCCTCGAACGGGCCGAGGCCAGGTTGGCGGAGGTCGACCTCGGCGGGCCTGCGATCGAGGCGCTGGACCGGGTGGTGCGCAGCTCGTGGGAGGTGGTCGCGGGGTTCCACGGGCTGCTCGTCGCGCTGGAGCGGCACGTGGACGCCGACCACCTGCGCGCGCACCACGGGGAGCCGATCCGCCGGCTCGAGGGGCTGCTCGAGCGCGGCCGCGCCGAGGGCTCGGTGCGCACGGACCTGCCGGTCGCCTGGCTGGTCACGTGCATCACGAGCGTGATCCACGCGGCGGCGGCGGAGCAGCGGGCCGGTCGGCTCGCGGGCCAGGACCCGTCGGAGGTGGTCGCGGCGACCGTGCGGTCGATCGTGGCGCGGGGGTAGGCGTGGCGCGGGGGTAGGCGTGGCGCGGGGGTAGGGGGGCGGGCGCGCGGGGGCGGTGTGCCTCTTCGGGGGGCGTGCGGGGGGTGGTGTGTCTCTTGGGGTTTGTGCATCTGTGGTTGCTCTGGTGCAACCGCAGATGCACAGGTCGTGAGAAGGGCGCCGCCTGCGCGTGAGCTGCGTGGCAGGGGTGGCCGTGCGCCTGGCCGGGGGGGTTAGCAGGCGTAGGCGTGGGGGTTGGTGGTGCAGTCGGTGGGGACGAGGTAGGTGCGTAGTTCGACGGTGGTGAGGGGTGGGGCTGTGGTGGTGGTGGTGGCGGTGCCGGTGATGGGGTGC